>Ga0209930_1000072_pt1 | contig 536302 bp, 472 predicted proteins | sample ThiBiot_500_biof_2_FD_183948 | JGI IMG/M metagenome (GOLD analysis project Ga0209930, IMG submission 183948) | Wastewater bioreactor microbial communities from Cape Town, South Africa - Thiocy_cont_500_biof (SPAdes) | ecosystem: Engineered > Bioreactor > Thiocyanate-remediating >...
TGTCGGTGTCGGCGACGCTGGTGGCGGGGCAGCGGCTCACCATCCCGGCGGGGGTGATGCGCAGTTCGAACAGCGCGGCGACGTTCAAGCCCTATGACCCGGCCGAAGCGCTGGGCAGCCTCAGCCCGACCACGCCCAAGCCCGCGCAGAAGGGCAACAAGTGCGGCGCGCTGGGCGCGATCCTGATGATTGCGATCGCGGTGGCGGTGACGGCGCTGACGCGGGTGCCGTTCGCGAAGCTGTTTGCGGGGCTGGGCGTGGGAAGCACGGCGGCGCCGGGGGCTGCGCTGCTGGCGGGCACCGGCCAGATGACGATCGGGCTGACCAGCGCGGCCAGCATCGCGGGCGGCGTGGCGGCGGGCGTGGCGGGGAGCGTGGCGAGCCAGGCGTTCGGGGTTGCGGCGGGGATCCAGGACAAGTTCAGCTGGAAGGGGGTAGCGCTGGCGGGGATCAGCGCAGGCGTGGCGGCGGGGCTGGCGGGCAGCTTCGACAAGATCGCCGGCAGCCCCTTCCTGGGCGACGCCGTGCGCGGTGCGCTGGGCAGTGCGATCGGCCAGGGCATCGGGGTGGCGACCGGGCTGCAATCGAAGTTCGACTTTGCCGGCGTGGCGGCGGCTGGGCTGGGGATGGCGGTATCGGGCGCGATCGGGCTGGATGGCTTTGGCGGCAGGCTGGCGCGCAACACCGCCGGCGGCCTCGCCAACGCCGCGGCGCGCAGCCTGCTCGACGGTACCAGCTTCGGCGACAATATCCTCGCCGCTCTGCCCGATATCATCGGGCAGACTGTCGGGGATGCGGTTGCGGGCAAGGTTGCGGCACGCAATACCGAAAGGCGTGAATCCCTGTCGGGAATACGAGCTTCCACTGCGACAGAAGGGGCATCTGACCTGGGGGGAGGGGACCTCTTTCGCTTGATTGTCGAGGCTGCTCGTCAAATGCTTGGCCTCTCCGACGAGGCTTCAATCGTCGTCACCGGCCAACGGGAATCCTGGCGCGACATTGCCTACGGCCCCGTCGAAAACCGCTTTGCCGATTTGCTTCAACAGCAGCGGATTACCTCCACCCTCAGCCTGCGCGATCAGGTCAGGCGTTTCGACGGCTATCGACGCCTCGACGGCTATCAAAGCCCGCCCGCGCGGCCGCCTGGAACGAGCATCAGCAGCGCTCCACGCGGTGCCTTGGGATATGGGAGTAACGTGGTCGGAAGTGTGGGGCATTATGTCCAGGGCCTCACTGCCAGCACCCTGAAGAGTATCGTATCTTCCGGCGGCAACACCGGGCAGATGTTCAGGGACGCCATAGGCAATGGGAGCCATGCGGCCACAGCGATCGTGAGCGAGACCCTCAGGTCGCTATATCCGGACAATGACGACATGTTCTCGGCACAGGCCCGCGCTGCGAACAATGCACGGCATCCGTTCCTGCTTGATCCCAACCATGTTTCCAGCAATGCGGAGAAGCGAGGGATCATCGCCGCTACCGTGGTTTCCCTGGTTGGTGCCAGGGGAATGGGCGTGCGTGGGGGCGCAGGGGCCGCAAAGACGGCACCTATCGATATTGCGGCGAATGAAGCTGCTTGGGCGCGCGCGGCTGCTGAAGCCGAAGGGCCTTATTCTCTGGTTGGCGCAAATCGCGCCGTTATCGACCCGCGCAAACTAACCGACTACGCTCTCAATCCCGCTCATCCTGTTGGCGGGAATAAGGCTCGGGTGTTTGAATCAGCATTCGGCTTCAATTCCGGCAATGCCGACAATCTCATGCTCCAACTTCGGGAAGGTGTTATGAGTACCCCTGCGACGATCGGTAAAATCGACCAGTATGGAACACGCTTCACGGCCGATATTCCAGTGAGAGGACCGACGGGCAGCGGGTCTGTTCGGACAGGCTGGATATATAGGCCCGGGTCAAATACCCCTGAGCTGACAACCCTATTTCCGAAGTGAGGAAGTGATGCAGGCAAAAGTCAACGATACCGTGCGTCTCACAGAGATGCTCCCGAATGATGGCCTTCTTCAGGGGGCTATCGGCGTGGTGGTCGCCGAATTTTCTGAACCGAATGAAGCGTATGAAGTTGAGTTCAGCAACGATGAAGGAGTCACTGTCGCTCAGGTGGCTTTACTGCCCGACCAGTTCGTAGTCATCAAATAAAACTTTTTGGTATAGTGCCAAGCTCAAGAATCTGGATACGTCCAGCCCACTTAGCGAGGCTACCGCTGCGCGAGTTCACGAAAAAAGAAACGGGTTTAAGCAGCAAGACAGAGACATGATAAAGATGACGGGCCTTCAAGGTCCTGTCCGCTTGGTGCCGAATTTAAGAAGCGCTACGGGCGTGTATGTGAAGAATCCTACTACGGGATCGTGGGAAACGATCACCCTGTATCCAGCGAGGTAAAACCAATGACCTATCTAGAGAATCTGCTGGCTACGGTGTTTTCAGCGGATGTGGGCCTCTCCGATAGCGGTATCGCACGCGCTCTCGCCGATATACGCGCTAACCCCGACCGTAGAGAGCTGGACGGGTTGCGTGATGAGTTGCAGGTAATGCTCAATAGCAACGACGCAGATTGGGTAAGCCTGCTGGGCAATGAAAAATCGGAGGTGATAATCGTTGATTCGCAGGAAGAAGGTAGGAAATTCATAGTTGATAATGTTTGGAATCCGCTCTTCACTGAGAAGTAACCGCCGTAGAGAGTGAAGGGATTTAAGCGTTCATGGGGTATCATAAAATAGAGATGAGAGCGCGGTCCGGCTTGCAATGTAGGATATCGTCTGTTGTGCTGTCCCGGCGGGCATCTGCCTGCCGCTCTTTGATCCGGTGAGCCTCGGCGTTGTTCAACCATTCGGTTGAACGCGCCCTGAAATCATGCGGGAACATCAGCACGGTCAATGAATCGTTTAACCGAGCGGCATCGCCACCACCCAGAGCTCGAGCTACGACCTTATCGGCAACAAGCTTACCGAATATTCCACCCGCGCCGGCGTAGTGATCCAGAACGAACGCCTCTGCCATCTATGACGCGCTGAACCGGCTCATCCCCTGATCGGAATCGAGCGGCGATGCGAGCATCACTTCGGCGGCCAATCTCGCCTATGAATATGACGCCAAGCCCAACTTCCCGCGCACGCTCTGCAAGGCAAGCGCAGGGGCATATAGATTGCACTCGCGCGCCCCTTGAAAGCGTTGCCGCTGTTAGCGGCCGGCGCGGCGGGGATCACCGCCCTCGCCCCAACGCCCGAATCCCCCGGAGACCCAGTCTCCGGGGGACGGGCCACCCCAGGATTACAGGCGTAGCGAGACACCGGCGACGATCTGTCGGCCGAGCAGGTCATAGCCCATGATCGTGTTGCCGCGCAGCAGGCCGATGCGCGAACGGCTGTCCGGCACGATCGGCGGGTCGCGGTCGAAGATGTTGTTCGCGGCAAGCCGGAACGTCATCTGCTTGTTGACGTCGAAGCTGAGCGCCAGGTCGAACCAGTCATAGGCCTTGATGCCCGGGAACTGGTCCCGCCGCTGGCTGGGATCCGCCGTCGGGATGCCGGTGCTGGCCGGCGCATAGACGTCGAGCGGCATGGCCGAGCGATGGCGCCAGTTCAGCGAGACGCTGGCGATGCGCTCCGGCAGGATCCAGGTGGTGCGCATCTGGTGCGCCCATTTGGGCATGCTCTCGCCGCACGAATTGCCCCAATAGCCCACGCAATTGCGCGACGTGGCGGTGGGCGATGCCTGCGAGGCGACCCGCGTCATCAGCGTGCCGTTGAAGCTCATCTCGAGGCGGCCGACCGAACCCATGCCGACGTCATACTGGCCCTGGAAGTCCCAGCCATGCGACTGCGAGCGATAGCCGTTCGCCGAACCGCGCGCGACCCAGCCCGTGGCCGGACGCGTCGCCGGCGAGCTGTACAGCGTGCCGTTCGCATTGCGGACGATGGCGCGGCAGAAATAGTCGTTGCCGGTGCTGAGGCAGTCGTTGATCAGGTTCTGCGGCTGGAGGAAGTCGAGCTGATCCTTCAGATCGATCAACCAGCGATCGACCGAGACGGTCAGCCCCGGCACGAAGCGCGGGCGGAGGACCACGCCGAACGTCTTGGTATAGGCGGTTTCCGGCTTGAGGTCGAAGCCGCCTTCGCGGACGGTGCAGCGATCGTCCGGGCAGATCAGCGTGGTGCTGCCATAGAGATTCGCCGGCAGGCCGGTGTTGGCGCATTGCTGCTGCGTGGCGACCGGGGCGATGCGCGGTGCGCTGGGGTTGGCCGGATCGATCCGGGGGGCGCAGGGATCCGCGTAGAAGCCCTGGTTCCAGAAGATGTTGGACGCGCTGGCGGCGGTGCCGACGCCCGGGGCCGCCTGTGCCTTGTTGAGCGACGCACGGAAGCTGATGTCCGCGACCGGCGACCAGATGCCCTCGATCTTCCAGGTGCCGAACTTGCTGTCCAGGCGGTTATATTTGGACAGGCGGTAGCCGGCGTTCAGCTGAAGCAGCTTGGTCCAGGGCCGGTTCTCGACCAGCGGTGCCTGGATTTCGCCAAAGGCCTCCAGGATGTTCTGGGTGACGCGCTGGTTCGTGCCGCCATTGTTCTGCTGGTAGATCGCGTTGACGACGGTGCGTTCCATCTCCTCGCGATATTCGCCGCCCAGCGCGATCGCGATGCCCTGTTCGGCGAGGGGCGAGGCAATGCCGTATTTGCCGAGATCGCCGCTGATGGTGCCGACGAACTGCAACAGGCGCGGAATGCGCGTGCTGATGCCGCCAGAGGCGTTGCCATAGAGATAGTTGTTGAGCGCGGCATCGTTGTTGAACGGCGCGAAGGCGTTGAACGGCACGCAGTTCCTGTCGGTGCCGTTGACCACCGAGCGGCAGGTCGGGCGGCCGTTGACGTTCACCACGTCGAGCGAGCGGTTGACGCTGTCGAACTTCGCGAACGGCACGTCGATGGTGTCGAGCTGCGCGCGCGAGAGCATGCCCGCGACGTCATAGGACCAGACATCGTCGAGCACCCGGCCGCGCAGGCCCGCGACGACGCGATAGCCGGTGTTGGTGAATTGCTGGCGGACCAGCGGCATCCCGTCGAAGCGATAGCGCACGTCGAGCGGCGCATACTGGCCCGCCACGCCCGCGTTCGCACCGCACAGCGTCTGCGCCTGCGACGCCGAGAGGAACGGGTTGTCGCAATTCACCTGATAGGGCGTGCTGCCATAGACGCTGTACGAATAGGTGCGGTTCAGCTGGGTGTTGTACGACTTGTCCCGATACCACAGCACGTTGCTGTACAGCTCGACATGGTCGTTGATCTGCGCGGTCAGGAAGCCGCCGGCGTTGACGCGGTTGAACGGCCGCTGGAACGCCCAGTCGTCATAGGGATTGGCCGAGGCGCCTGCGGGGCCGCTGTTGATCGGGATGAAGGTGCCGTTGCCGTTCGGGTTGTTGACGAGCACCGTCCCGGCGCTGGCGCCGGCGCGCGGGATGATCGTGCCGGCCGGCGTGTAGCTCGCCCGCGAGCAGGAGAGCGGCGAGGTGTTGCTCGTCGTCACCACTTCGCAGACGGCGTTCGCGCGGTCGCGCAGGCGAACGAGGCTCGACTGGCGATAGTTGACGAAGGCCGAGACATTGACGCGGTCGTTGAACAGGTTGGTGCCGGCGGCGAGGCTGACATCGGCGCGGGCGCCGTCATTGCTCATGCCGCTGGCCGAATCGAACCCGGCCCGCCGCGCGGCGTCGGTCACCGCGCTGGAACGGTTGTTGTGGTTGAAGAAGCTGTAGTTGCCGTCGACGCGGATGCCGCTGAAGTTCTTCTTCAGGATGAAGTTGACGACGCCCGCGACCGCGTCCGAGCCATAGACTGCGGAAGCGCCGCCGGTCAGCACGTCGACTCGCTCGACCAGCGCGTTCGGGATGATGCCCACATCGACCGTGTTGGGCAGGCCGATGCGCATCCCGTCGACCAGCATCAACGTGCGCTCATAGCCCAGGCTGCGCAGCTTGATCCGCTGGCGGCCTTCGGAGTCGCTGAAATTCTGTTCGGAGTTGACCTGCACCTGCGGCAGGCGGTTGAGCACCTCTTCGATCGTCGTCGCGCCCTGTGCGGCGATCTCGGCGGAGGTGGTGGTGGTGATCGGCGCGGCCGAGCGGTTGTTCGGGCGCACGATGCGAGTGCCGGTAACGACGAGGGAGCCCTCGTCCCCGGCGCTGGCGGTGGAGTCCCTGCCAGTTTCCGGCACGGCGTCCTGCGCCATCGCGGGCGCGGCGAGCAACACCGCGAAACACGTCGAACTTAGCAACAATGCATTGAATTTCTTCATTACTTCCCCCCTTTTGGAAATCGATTCGGTTACTTGGTCGTTGCGAGATTCTTTAAATTCCCGGCGGTCTGGATCCGGGTTCGCCCCGCAGGGTCGGTCGCCGCGAAGGTGAAACCGGGTTGGAGCGCAAAGGCCCCGATCCGGCCGCGATGGTCGATCGCGAGGAAAGCCACCTGTGCGTCGCGCACGGCGTCGCCGCGCAGCCTGGCGATGTGGAGCACGGCCTCGCGGCAGGCGGCCTGAGGCGTCATGCCGGCGCGCATCGACGCGACCACGCGTGCCGATCCGGCGATCCGGGTGACTTCCTCGCCTACGCCGGTGGCGGTGGCGGCGCCGACACCGGCCTCGACGAACAGGCCCGATCCGGCCTGGGGCGAATCACCGACGCGGCCGCGCAGCTTGAATGCCATGCCGGACGTGGTGCAGGCGCCGGCGAGCTGCCCGCCGGGCGCGCAGAACAACATGCCGATCGTGTCATGGTCGAGCGCCGAGCCGCGCAGGTTCTCGCTATTGGCGACCGGCTTGTACCGGGCGGTCTTCAGCCAGTCGCGCCATGCCCTTTCGGCTTCGGGCGTCGGCATCGCGACCTTGTCGAAGCCCTCGGCCTCGGCGAACTGGTGGGCGCCTTCGCCCACCAGGAACGTGTGCGGCGTCTTCTCCATCACCCGGCGCGCGACCGAGATCGGATGCGCGAAATCCTCGAGCGCGGCAACCGCGCCGACATTGCCGCGATCGTCCATGATGATCGCATCGAGCGTCACATGCCCGTCGCGATCGGGATAGCCGGCATGGCCGACCGAATGATTCTCGGGATCCGCCTCGGGGATGCGGGCGCCGGCTTCGACGGCGTCGAGCAGGCTGCCGCTCTTCTTCCACTGGGCATAGGCCGCGGCGTTGGCGGCGGCGCCGAAATCCCAGGTCGACAGGATTAGCGTGCGCTCCGCAGGGCGGGCGAGCGCGGGCGCGGCGAGGTCGAGGGCGGCGCTTCCCATTCCCAATGCCATGGCGCCGCGGCGAGAGGTTTCCATCGACGAACAACACCCTGAATTACCCGGCCGCCCGAACGCGACCTTCATTTGCCGGGGGCGCCGATCTCACGCCACCGATCGCAATGAAGTTGTCATAGGTGAAAATTCATTTCAATTCCCAAAAAGACCGCCGATGCCATATGTCGCGAACATCCCGCGTGGCAGTTGCAAAATTACGCCACTCGCGCCGGGGCGGAGCGTGGAGCGGCATCCTTGCCGATTCGTGCCGGGAGCATGTTCGCGGGGGGCGGGCAGTGCTTTGCCAGGGCCCCTCCGTCAAGCCATGGCTCGATCGGCACGCGCGCGATCCGCGCGCGGACGGGGATCGGGGAGAGTGCCGGACAATCGATGCAATCGCGCGGGTTTGCCGGAAATGGCAAGCGAGCCTGGCGGCCATCGTTCCCGGTTCCGGATCCCCGCCTGCGCGGGAATGGTGCTGGGAAACCGGATGGGGCGCGGCGGAAGGATGGAGGCCCCCGGCCGCCGGTATATGAGACTTTACAACATAACACCTTTATTGCATCGCGGCATCCGTGAATGGCAGTCGCCCGAGTCGCTTGCGCGAAACGAGGCCGCGGCGTGGCGGAGATCGGGCCGCGACGCGGTGGGCGCTCCTCTGCGCCCTGCTCTTCGCGTTCGTCTGGCAAGGTGCCGTCGTCCAGACGCACAATCACTTCGATCGCGGCTTTGCCCTGGAAACGGCAAGGCCGGGTGCGAGCGGCACCGGCAAGGCGACGGATCGCCAGGCGCCCGCGGATTCCCCGGCCAGCTGCCCGATATGCCGGGAAGTTGCGAATATCGGCGCGGTGCTGCTTCCGGCGCCCGTCGCGCTTGCCGCGCCGGCGCCGGTCGCATTCCGTGCGGCGCCGGTGCGACTGCCCAGCCTCTCCTTCTTCGAACCTCCGCGAACCGCGCGCAGCCGGGCGCCTCCACCGCCGCTCCAGGCCTAGGGGATCGGGACCGCCCCGGTACGGCGCAGGTGCGCGCCGTGCCCTCGCGTCCTCGTCCCTCCCGCGAAAAACCAAGGTTCTCGGAGTCTAATTTCCATGCGTCATCTGTTCCTGCTGCGCGCGGCTACGCTCGCGCTCGCCATCCCCGCTGCCGCGCACGCCGCCGGCCCCGACAGCAACAACCCGCCGGCGCCCCCGGCCAAGCCCGCCCCCGCGGACGATAGCGGCCCGGACGGGCAGAGCACGACCGGCAACAAGGGCAACGAGATCGTCGTCACCGGTATCCTGCCGACCAGCGAGCGGGATGTGCTCGCCGGCACTTCGGTCGTCTCGGGCGAAGTGCTCACCCGCGATCTGCGCCCCAGCATCGGCGAGACGCTGTCCAAGCAGCCGGGCGTCTCGGCCACGTCCTTCGGTCCCAGTGCCTCGCGCCCGATCCTGCGCGGCTTCCAGGGCGAGCGCGTCCGCGTGCTCACCGACGGGATCGGCTCGATCGACGTCTCGAACACCTCGGCCGATCATGCGGTGATCATCGATCCGCTGCTGGCCGAGCGCATCGAGGTGCTGCGCGGTCCGTCGGTGCTGCTCTATGGCTCTTCGGCGATCGGCGGCGTGGTCAACGTGATCGACAAGCGCATCCCGCGCACCCTGCCCGAGAATGGCTATGACGTGGATGCGATCGCCACCTACGGCTCGGCCGCGAAGGAGCGCTCGATCGCGGGCTCGGGCGATGTGGCGCTGGGCGGGCATTTCGTCTTCCACGCCGACGGTTCCTATTCGAAGAGCGACGACCTGAAGATCGGCGGCTATGTGCTGAGCCCCTCGGCCCGGGCGCAGGCGCTCGCCGCCGCGGCAGGGCCGACCACGCCCGACGACCCCGATTTCGCCGAGACCGCGGCGCTGAGGGGCAAGCTGCCCAACACCCAGGCCGAAACCTGGACCGCGGGCGCCGGCCTGGCCTATGTCAGCGATACCGCCAATATCGGCGTGTCCTATTCGCATTATGACAGCCTCTACGGCGTGCCCATCCGCTATGCGCTGGCCACGGGCGAAGAGCAGGAGGCGCCGCGCCTCTCCGTGCTCCAGAACCGTTTCGATTTCCGTGCCGACGTGGATACCGGGGGCGGCTTCATCGACAAGGTTCGCGCGCGCGCCGGCTATGCGAACTATCGCCATTTCGAGCTCGAGGAGGACGGCTCGATCGGCACCGCCTTCTACAACAAGGGCTTCGAGGGGCGGCTGGAGCTGGTCCAGGCCAATCGCGGCGGCTGGCAGGGCGCCTCGGGCGTCCAATATTACCATCGCAACTTCAACGTGGTCGGCGACGAGGCCTTCCTGCCGCAGAACAATACCAGCCAGGTCGGCCTGTTCACGCTGCAGCAGTTCGACTTCGGCAAGCTGCGCGCCGAGGGCGGCATCCGCTACGAGCATAGCAGCCTCCAGTCGAACCCGGCGGCGGGCGATCTGCGCTTTCCCAATACGAAGCGCAATTTCGACGCCCTTTCGGGATCGGCGGGGCTCTCCTATGCCCTGTCCGACGATGTCCGCATCGGGATCAACGCCTCGCGGACCGAACGCGCGCCTTCGGGCGAGGAGCTGTTCGCCAATGGCGGCCATGCGGGCACCCAGGCCTGGGAGCTCGGCAATCCGAACTTCGGTCTGGAGAAGTCCTGGGGCCTCGAGACGACGCTGCATGTCCACAAGGACGGATTCAGCTTCGACGCCTCGGCCTATTATGACTGGTTCGACGGCTATATCTCCGAGAACCAGGTCGCGCAGAGCGTCTGCGAAGCGGCGGCGGCGCCGAGCGGCCGCACCGTCGATCTGCCCTGTTTCCAGTTCCAGCAGGTCAAGGCCCGCTATTACGGGCTCGAGGGCGACCTGTCCGCGCGGCTCGCCCGGATCGGCGACTATGCGATCAACTTCGACCTGCTTGGCGACTATGTCCATGCCAGCCAGGGCAACAATGGCGATCCGGTGCCCCGCATCCCGCCGCTGCGCGTGCTCGGCGGCCTCGAGGCGCAGTCGAGCCTGCTGACCGCCCGCGTCGAAGTCGAGCATGTCTGGGCCCAGGATCGCATCGCCGCGTTCGAGACGCCGACCGACGGCTATACGCTCACCAATGCCTCGCTGAGCTTCAGGCCGTTCGCCCAGAACCGGAAGATCTCGTTGACGCTGAGCGCCAACAACATCTTCGATGTCGATGCGCGGCGCCATTCGAGCTTCCTGAAGGACTTCGCGCCGCTGGCCGGCCGGGACCTGCGGGCGACGCTGCGGCTCGGCTTCTGATGACCGGCCGGGCGGCGTGCCGCCCGGCCTCCCTTCGGTTTGGAGATATCGCATGCGTTGCGATCCGCACGCACGCCGTACCCGCGCGATCGACCTGATCGAGCACGCGGCGGTCGGCGCATCTCTGCTTTGCCTGGTGCATTGTGCCGGCCTGCCGCTGCTGCTCGCGGCCCTGCCGGCGCTTTCCCAGGTGCTGGCGATCCCCGAACAGCTTCATGTCTGGCTGCTCGCCTTCGCCATCCCCAGCTCGGCGCTGGCGCTGACTGCCGGCTATCGCCGGCACGACCAGCCGGAGATGCTGGCGCTCGGCGGTGCCGGGCTGGCGCTGATGGCGGCCGCGGTGTTCGCCTTTGCCGAAAGCGCGGCGGAAGCGCCGGTGACGATCGCCGGCAGCCTTTGCCTTGCCGCGGCGCATATCGGCAACTGGCGGCTGCGGCATTGCGGCCACCGCCATGGCTAGGCGGCGCGCGGGGGCGCTGGCCGAGCGGATCGTCGCGCTGCTCGCACAGGCCCCCGGTCCGCTCGGCGGCCTGGAACTGGTCGAGCGGCTCCGGGACGGCGGCGATCCGGCCGCGCCCAGCCTCGTGTTCCGGGCGCTGCGCCAGCTCGTCGATGCCGGCAAGGTGCAGAAGCTGCTGTTGGCGCGCGGCTATCTGCTGCGGGACGGCGACCAGCCGCTCTATCTGCACTGCAGGCATTGCGGCGCGATCCTGGTGGCGCCGGGCGAAGCGGTGCGGGCAGCGGTGGAAGCGGCGGCCGGGCGCGCCGGCTTCCGGACGTACCGAATCTTCGCGGAGCTTCCGGGGTGCTGCGCCGACTGCGCCCGCAAGCGCGACCGGCGCGGGCCCGTGCCCTGATGGCGCGGATCAGGGCAGGACCTTGTGCAGCCGCAGCCAGGTGAGGAACAGGTCCGGCCATTGCGACACGGGAGTGCCCGGCTTGCCGGCGCCCCAGCTGTGCCCGCCCTTCTCGAAGACGTGGAGCTCCACCGGCCGCCCGGCCGCGCGCATCGCCGCGAACATGCGCAGCGAATGCTCGACATTGGCGATCGGATCGTCGGTGGCGTGCGCCAGGAAGACGGGCGGCGTATCCGGCCCCACCTGCGCCTCGACCGAATAGGCGTCGCGATAATCGGGCAGGACCGAGAGCTTCTTGCGCGTTTGCGTCGTGTCGATCGGCGGGCGCATCGAGACGACCGGATAGATCATCCCGGCAAATGCCGGGACGGCGCTCAGCCGGTCGGCCTCGTCGGCGGGCGGATAGAAGTCATGGCCGCCGCGCGTCGCCATCATCCCGGCGAGGTGCCCGCCGGCCGACATGCCGACCACGCCGATCCGCGCGGGATCCAGGCCCCAGCGCGCGGCGCCCGCCTTGAGCAGCCGGAGCGTGCGCTGGGCGTCCTGGAAGGGCGCGTCCGCGTTCCAGCCGTCGCCGGGCAGCCGGTAATAGAGGATCACCGGCGTGATGCCGGCCGCGGCGAGCCTGGCGGCCACGTCCTTGGCCGAGCCGATCTGGATGCGGAAATAGCCGCCGCCGCCCAGCAGCAGCGCCGCCGCGCCATTGGGATGCTTCGGCCGATAGACTTCGTAGCGCGGCTCCGAGATGTTCGACCAGGAGCCGGTCTGCCCGCCCTCGTTGCCGATCTTCTCCGGGCCCGTCGGCTTGCCGAAGCCGGGCGCCTTGCCCGGCCACACCGCATGGACCTCGGGCGTGCCCAGCCCGTCCTGGGCGAGGGCGGGGCTGGCCGCGGCGAGAACCGCGGCCAGGAGGGAGAGGAAGAAGGACAGGCGCAGCATCAGAACCTCTTGCCGATCGTCATGTAGAGATAGCGGCCATAGGGGCTGTAGAGCGAGCCCAGATAGCCGTCGGCGGTGATCGGCGGCTGCTTGTCGAAGAGGTTGCGCGCGCCAATGCGGATGCGCGTGTCGTCGAGCACGCCGCCCTTGAAGCGATACTGGGTGTAGAGGTTGAACGTCACCTGGCCGTCCAGCTTGTAGGGGCGGCCGTTCGCGTCGAGGAAGTTACTGTCATAGACGGTGTCGATATAGTTGGCGAAGGCACCGACCTGCCAGCCGCTCTTCGACCAGGTGAGCGAGCCGGTGACGCGCCACTTGGGCTTGCCGCGGTCCGCGATCAGGTCGCGCGCATCGGTTAGCGGGGTGGCGGCGTTGATCTGCCCGGCCGTGCGCGCGTCGAACAATGCCTGCACCGCCGGCGGGGTATCGCGCGAGAACTTGGTCAGCCGCGCGCCGTTCAGCGCCAGGTCGAACTTGCCGATGCGGGTGCGGACATTGTAGAGCAGCGCCAGGTCGACGCCCTGCACCGTCTGCGGCAGCAGGTTGACGAACTGGTCGTTGATCCGGGTGACGACGCCCGCCGGGGCGAGGCCGGTGCCGGTGAAGACCGGGGTGTCGTCCGCCGTCGGCGCGGCGCGGATCACGTTCGGGTTGCTCGATCCCTGCAGGCGCAGCAGATAGTCGAGCACCAGCGCGTTCTGCGCGCCGAACTGGCCGACGATACCGGTCTGCTTAATCGACCAGAAATCGGCGGTGAGCGTCAGCCGCCCGGCGCTTTCCGGGATGAACTTGGGCTGGAGCACCGTGCCCAGCGTCCAGCTGGTGCTGCTCTCCGGCTTCAGGTTCGGATTGCCGCTGACGAAGATCGAATAGCTGATGCCGCGCGAGCAGGCGCCGTAATTGGCGATGCGCCCGGCGCGCAGATCGGCCTCGCAGCGATAATAGTCGGTGTTCGAGTTGAGGCGCGAATAGGCGACGGTGTTGGTCTGTTCGAGGTTCGGTGCGCGGAAGCCCTGCGACCAGGAGCCGCGGATGCGCAGGCCGTCGACCAGGTCCCAGGCCGCGGCGACCTTGGGCTTCGCCACCGAGCCGAAGTCGCTGTAATGCTCGTAGCGCCCGGCGAGCTGGACATCGAGGCGATGGACCAGCGGCACGTGCATCTCGGGCGAGACCACCGGCACGGCGAGCTCGGCAAAGGCAGAGAAGACTTCGCGGTGCCCCTTGGTGCTCGGCGTCGGGCTCACGGCGGCCACGTTCGACAGGTTCGTCTCGCCGGTCACCATGTCGACGAAGCCGATCGTGCCGTTGAGATTGGGATCGCGGTCGTCGCGCTGGGTCTCGCGGCGGCCCTCGATGCCGAAGGCGATGCCGAGATTGCCGCCGGGCAGGGCAAGCAGCCGCGCGTTCGACATCTTGAAGTCGGCCAGCGCGAGCGTCGTCCTGGAGCGGCGCTTGAGCTTGAACTGGAAGGAATCGATCGTGGCGGCAGAGGCGGGCGAGCAGTCGCCCACGCTCGGCGTCGCCGCGCAGCCGCCGCTGAACGGATTATACGCATCCGGCGTCGACAGCGCGAGATTCTGCTGCAGCTTGGTCATGTTGATGGCGTTCGAGACGTCGGTCGCCTGCGCCGCCGAATAGAGGATCGCGCTGTCGAAATCGAAGCTGCCGATCTGCCCCTTCAGGCCGCCCAGGAAGCGGGACTGCCAGTTGGTGACGTTCACTTCCTGCTTGCCGGCATCGACGAAGCGATAGGTGGAGAGGCGCACCGGCAGGCCGGTGGCGGGCACGTTGGTCAGGTTCGGGATCCGGTTCGGATTGGGCTGGCCGTTGAGCGTGGTCGGTCCGAACGGGTTCCAATAGTTGGACGCCGGGATGACGATGGCGTTGAGGTTGATCGTCGGCGGCTGGATGCGGCGCGTCTCGGCATAATAGAAGCCCGCTTCGCCATAGGCGGTCAGGCTGTCCGAGATGTCGTAATGCGCGCTGGCGAAGCTGTTGTAGCGGTTGATGCGCGGTGAAACCGTCGTCCCCGGCCGCGTGTCGAACCGTTCGTTGCGCAGCGTCGAAGCGGTCGCGCGCGTGCCGCTGCCCAGGCAGGTGTCGGCGCTGAGCGCCACCAGGCAGCCCGGATTGGCGCTCGACTGGGTGTGGAACGCGCCCGCCGAGGAGGTCAGCGCCTGATTGCCCGGGCTGCGGCGGATCGTGCCGGGGCCATTGACGACGGCAAGGTTCGCCCAGGGCGACTGGGTGGCGCGGCCGTCGGCGGTCAGGTTGCCGGCATAGGCGGGGTCATTGGCGAAATAGGACATGAGGTTGTCCGTCGCCGTATAGGGCTGGTCCTCGGCCAGCTGGGCTGTGCGGTGGGTATAGTCGAGATACAGCGAGACGTTGCCGCGGCCGCCGGCGAAGTTGCTGCCGGCCGTGCCGGTCACCTGGAATTCGCGGCGATGCGTGCCTTCGGCCCCGCCATAGCGGAAGTCGAGCGAGCCGCCATGGATGTTGGTCCTGGTGACGGTGTTGACCACGCCTGCCACCGCGTCCGAGCCATAGATGGCCGCCGCGCCGTCGCGCAGGATCTCCAGCCGCTGGATGCCGGCCACCGGCAGCGAATTGGCATTGTAGCCGAGCACGGGGACATTGCCGTCACCTGCCTGGCTGGTGGGGTGGTTGACGAGGCGGCGGCCGTTGAGCAGCACCAGCGTGTTGCCCACGCCCAGATTGCGCAGGTTGATCGAGTTGACGTCGCCGCGCGCCGCGTTGCTGGTCTGGGGATTGTTCGCTTCGTTGAAGGTCACGTCGCCGGCCTGCGGGATCGAGCGGAACAGCTCGTCGCCCGAAAGCGCGCCGGTGGCGTCGATCTGGTTGGCGTCGATCACCGAGACGGGGAGGGCGGCGGTGGTGCTGGCGCCCTTGATCTGGGTGCCGACCACGACGATCTCGTCGGTCGCGGCAGCCCCTTCCTGTGCCGCCTGCGCTTCCTGCGCCTGCGCCGCTTGCGCAAGCATCAGCACGCCGAGCGCGCTGCCCGCCGTCAAGGCGATGTGCCGATATCCCTTCCTCATGCATTCTCTCCCTGTTCTATTTTTTCTTGTTCGTTTCTGGTCTTCTGTCTTGCTCTAGGCCGCCTGGCTCCGCTCCAGGCTCTCTGGCTGTGCATGGGGGCGACCCGAGAGCGCAGCATCCAGCGCGGCGCGATCGAGCTTGTTCTCCCAGCGGGCGACGACGATCGCCGCCACTGCGTTGCCGACGAAGTTGGTGAGGCTGCGGCATTCGCTCATGAAGCGATCGACGCCAAGGATCAGCGTCATGCCGGCCACCGGCACGCTCGGCACGATCGAGAGCGTTGCCGCCAGGGTGATGAACCCGGCGCCGGTGACGCCGGCCGCGCCCTTGGAGCTCAGCATCGAGACGAGCACGAGCAGGATCTGCTCCTCCCAGCTCAGGTGCACGCCCGTCGCCTGCGCGATGAACAGCGCGGCGAGCGTCATGTAGATGTTGGTGCCGTCCAGGTTGAACGAATAGCCGGTCGGCACGACCAGGCCGACCACGCCCTTCTCGCAGCCTGCGCTCTCCAGCTTGGCGATCAGGCTGGGCAGGGCGGCTTCGGACGACGAGGTGCCCAGCACCAGCAGCAGCTCGGCCTTGAGATAGCGCAGCAGCTTGAAGATCGAGAAGCCGTTGAACCAGCCGACCGCGCCCAGCACGACCAGCACGAAGAACAGCGAAGTGGCGTAGAAGGTGCCGACCAGCCAGGCGAGGTTGCCGAGCGATTCGACGCCGTATTTGCCGATGGTGAAGGCCATCGCGCCGAACGCGCCCAGGGGCGCGACGCGCATCAATATGCCGACGACGCGGAAGACGATCAGCGCGACGCGCTCGACCAGGTCGAGCACCGGCTCGGCCGGCTTGCCGACCAGCACCATGGCGATGCCGAACAGCACCGCGACGAACAGGGTCTGCAGGATCGAGCCCTCGGTTAGGGCGGAGGGGAGCGTCGTCGGGATGATCGACATCAGGAAGCCGATGACGGTCGTCTCGTGCGCCTTGTGCGCATAGTCGGCGACGGCGCTGCCATCGAGCGTGTGCGGATCGACGTTCATCCCCGCGCCCGGCTGGACGACATTGGCGACGACCAGGCCGATGATCAGCGCGAGCGTGGAGAAGAACAGGAAATAGCCGAATGCCTTGGCGGCGACGCGGCCGACCGAGCCGAGCTCGCGCATGCCGGCGATGCCGCTCACCACGGTGAGGAAGATCACCGGCGCGATCACCATCTTCACCAGCTTGATGAAGCCGTCGCCGAGCGGCTTGAACGACTCGCCGACGGAGGGCCAGAAATGGCCGATGGTCACGCCCAGCGCGATTGCCACGAGCACCTGGAAATACAGGTGCCGATAGAAGGGCTTGCGGGCAGCGATCGGCTGCCCGTCGGGGATCGACTGGATGATCATATTCTCCTCTCGTCGCGCCGGCATGGCGCGCGCACCCTCTTGTGTCGGGGCCTTGGCCGTGCACCATATCCCTCTCGCTACGGCCCTCCAGAGGTTCGGATTTTTCGGGATAAGTATTTGATTTTCATATATTCATGCGGAGTGCGCCATGGCGGCGTCGCGGAAAAGCGTGTGAGAATCCGCGCGGATACTCTCGAAATGTGCGATAAACCGCACAAATGAGACTCCGAGCGCCGCTCCGATATCGGCATCTGCTGCTCGCATGCGCGATGATTGCCGCGATTCTGCTGCTCGCCTGGGCGGGCAGCCGCTGGGCCACGGGCCAGGCGCGCGCCTCTGCCGACGCAGTGGCACGGCAGACCGCGCGCGCGCATGTCGGGCTGCTGACGAGCGAGCTCCAGAAGTTCCGGCTGTTGCCGCTGGTCCTCAGCGAGAATCCGGAGATTGCGCCGGCGCTGCGCGGCGGCGATCCGGTGGCGCAGCGCCGGCTGAACGCCACGCTCGAGCTGCTGGCCGCGCGCACCGATGCCGCGGTGATCTACGTCATCGATCGCCATGGCAGGACGGTCGCGGCGAGCAACTGGCAGCTGCCGACCAGCTTCGTCGGCCAGGTCTATGGCTTTCGGCCCTATTTCCGCGACGCGATGGAGCGCGGCGCTTCGGAGCTGTTCGCGCTGGGCACGATCAGCGGCCGGCCGGGCCTGTATCTCGCGCGCCGGGTCGATCGCGGCGGGCAGGCGCTCGGCGTGGTCGTGGTCAAGGTGGAGTTCGACGATGTCGAGGCGGCCTGGGCGCGGGGCCCCGGCATCACCATCGTCACCGATGCGCATGGCGTGATCCTGGTCACCTCGATCAGAAGCTGGCGCTTCCAGACGACGCGGGCGCTCGATGCAGCGACGCTCGCCGATGCGCGCCGTACGCTCCAGTTCGGAGCGCAGCCGCCCAGGCGCGCACCGCTCACCATCGACGGGGCCGTGGCGAGCGTGGCGGCGGGGGGCAAGGCGCAGCGTTATCGGGCCGCCGCCGAGCCGGCGCCGCTGGCGGGCGCGCATCTGATCCATCTCGCGCCGCTCGAGCCGCCGCTCGCGGCCGCGCGCACCCAGGCGCTGCTGATCGCATTGGCGATCCTGCTGACCGCCGGCATGCTGCTCGGCTTCGCCCTGCGTGCCGCCGAGAAGCGTCGCCTGCAGCGCCATCACCAGGCGCGGCTCGAAGCGGAGGTGGAACGGCGCACCGCCGAGCTGCGCGACGCCAATGCCCGGCTGATCGTCGAATCCGACGAACGCATCGAAGCCGACCGCCGCTATCGCGCGGCGCGCGAGGAGCTGGCGCAGGCCAGCCGGCTCGGCTCGCTCGGCCAGATCACCGCCGGCGTGGCCCATGAGATCAATCAGCCGGTCGCGGCCATCCGCACCTTCGCCGAGAACGCCACGACCTTCCTCGATCGTGCGGCGACCGACAATGCGCGCGCCAACCTGAAGCAGATCGTCTCGCTGACCGAGCGGATCGGCACGATCACGGCGGAGCTCCGCGCCTTCGCCCGGCGCAAGACGCCGGCAGAGGGGAATGCCGAGCTGGGCTCGATCCTGGACGGCACCCTGCTGCTGCTCGGCGAGCGCGCGCGCGGCGTGGTGACGCTCAGGATGCCCAGGGGATTGCGCCAGGTCGTGGTCCGGGGCGACCGGATCCGGCTCGAACAGATACTGATCAACCTGCTCCAGAATGCGCTCGACGCGATCCAGGGCGCGAAGGAAGCGCGCGTGCTCGTGCAGGGCGCAAGGGAGGGGGAGGCGGTGCGGCTCTCGGTGATCGACAATGGACCGGGCGTCGACCCGGAGATCGCGGACACGCTCTTCTCGCCCTTCACTTCGGCCAAGCCGGGCGGCCTCGGCCTGGGCCTCGCCATCGCCCGCGACATCGCGCGCGAGTTCGGGGGCGATATCGTGCATGCGCCCAATCCGGGCGGCGGCACGGCGTTCCATCTCCTGCTGAAGGCTGCATGATGCTCGCACCCGACAACGCCACCGTGATGTTCGTCGAGGATGACGAGCAGCTGCGGCTCGCCACGGTCCAGACGCTGGAGCTGGCCGGGCTCCGGGTCCTGCCCTTCGATCGCGCGGCGGCGGCGCTGGCGCGGCTGACGCCGGACTTCCCCGGCGTGGTCGTCTCCGACATCCGCATGCCGGGCATGGACGGGCTGGAACTGCTCGCACGCATCCGCGCGGTCGACGGCGACATCCCGGTGCTGCTGGTTACCGGGCATGGCGACGTGCCGATGGCGGTTGCGGCGCTGCACGACGGCGCGTTCGACTTCATCCCCAAGCCCTTTGCCGCCGAGCGGCTGCTCGCCGCGGTTCGCCGTGCGCTCGATCGCCGCGCGCTGGTCATCGAGAATCGCCGACTGCGCGCCGCGGCCGCCACTGCCGCGCAGGAGGAGAGCCCGCTGATCGGCGAAAGCCCGGCGATGGTCAGGCTGCGGGCGATGATCGGCCAGCTCGCCGAGACCGATGTCGACATCCTGCTCGAAGGGGAGACCGGCACGGGCAAGGAGCTGGTCGCCCGGATGCTGCATCGGAGCAGCCGGCGGCGGGGCAAGCCCTTCGTCGCGGTCAATTGCGCGGCGCTGCCCGAGGGGATCGCCGAGATCGAGCTGTTCGGCCACGCCGCCGACAGCGTGCCGCACACCAGGCTGTCGCGCACCGGGCGCATCGCATCGTCGAGCGGCGGCACGCTGCTGCTCGACGAGATCGACTCGATGCCGCTGGCGATGCAGGCACGCCTGTTGCGGGTGCTCGAGGAGCGCGAGGTCCAGCCGATCGGGGCGGAACGCCCGGAGCCGGTGGACCTGCGCGTGATCGCGACCGCCAAGGAGGATGTCGCGGGGGCGGTTGCCGCCGGCCGGTTCCGCGCCGACCTCTATTATCGCCTGGCGACGATGCGGCTGCGCGTGCCGTCGCTGCGCGAATGCACCGGCGACGTGTTCCTGCTGTTCGCCGCGTTCATCGAGGAGGCCAAGCAGCAGCTGGGCGTGGGCGACGTGGCGCTGGATGCGGCGGTGCACGCGCATCTTGCGGGTCATGGCTGGCCGGGCAATGTCCGCGAGCTCAGGAACTTCGCGTTCGAAGTCGCGGCGGGCCGGAGCCTTGCCGGTGCCGAGGGGCCGGACGGCCGGGCGGATCTTCCGGCGCGGGTGGCGAAGTTCGAAGAGAATCTGATCCGCGATGCGCTGCTGCGGCACGGCGGCCGGGTGTCGCTGGCGCTCGCCGAGCTCGGCGTCCCGCGCAAGACGCTGTACGACAAGATCGCGCGCTTCGGCATCGATCTGGCCGAGATCAAGCGATCGGGCCGGGCCTAGGCTGGGGACCCGGCATCGCGGCCGGCGGCAAGGACGGCCCGCGCAGGTGGGGCTGCGCGGGCCGGGGACACGGGAAGGAGGGGTGTGTCCCTATCGGGCCTTGGCCGATATGTTCTGCGCGTCGCACTTGGCGCGTACGGGCAGGGCGGTCTTGCCCGCCTGGTGATGGCTCTGGGCCGGCTGGCACGCCGGCTTGTCGCGCATGCGCCAATGCGCGACCGGTGTCTTGCCCGAGGGCGCCCAGACGAGCTGGTGGGTCTCGTGCAGCGATTGGGCCTGCACGGCCGGGGCGAGGAGCAGGAAGGGTGCCGCCGCGGCGGCAAGGGCGAGTTTCATGCGATCTCCTATGTCCGATGCCCGGAGATAGCGACGGCGCCTGAGCGGTGCTTTGCCCGCCTGTAAGGAAGATTTTCCCTCCGATTGCCAAGCGATGCTGGTTCGTGACAAAGCATTGCTGTAATCCCTGGGCGGCCTTGAGGGTGCCCCGGGAGACGCCTAAGTGCCGGCAATGAGTTTTTGCGAGACCATGGCATGAGCGCCCCTGTCATCGTGCTGGTGGAAGACGATCCCGCCCTGCGCACCCTCACGGCGCGCGCGCTTCAGGAAAACGGCTATTCGGTCCGCCAGGCGGCCACGGCGCCGGAAATGTGGCTGGCGTTCGAGAACGGGCCGGTGGACCTGGTGCTGCTCGACATCATGCTGCCCGGTACCAGCGGCATCGACTTGTGCCGCGAAGTGCGGCGCAAGAGCGATGTGCCGATCATCTTCGTCAGCGCCAAGGGCAGCGAGCAGGATCGCGTGCTCGGGCTCGAACTGGGCGCCGACGATTATCTCGGCAAGCCTTTCAGCACGCGCGAGCTGATCGCGCGGATCCGCGCGGTGCTTCGCCGTGGCGGGCTCGAGCGGATGGCGGGCGGGGACCGCGAGACCCAGGCGCATTTCGACGGCTGGACCGTCAACTTCCCGCGCCGCGAAGTGAAATCGCCCAGCGGCGCGGTGGTCGAGCTGACCGGAGCGGAGTTCGATCTGCTCGCGGCATTCCTCGGCCAGCCGCAGCGCGTGATCGCGCGCGAACGCCTGGTCGAGCTGTCGCGCGTCCGCCTCGGCGACAGCTCGGATCGCAGCGTCGACGTGCTGGTCAGCCGGTTGCGCCGCAAGATCTCCGCAGCCGGCCACCAGCCGCCGATCGGCACGGTGCGCGGCATCGGCTACATCTTCCGCGCAGAGGTAACCCGCTCCTGAGCCTGGTGCCGCGCCATCCGCTGGGACTGCTCGGCAGGATCCTGCTCATCCTGCTGCTCACCGTCGCGATCGAGTTCGGGGCGAGCACTTTCCTGTACGAGCGCGCCTCGCGCTATTCGATCGAGGAAAGCGACGCGCACCGGCTCGCGGAGCATCTGGTGATCGCCGAGAAGCTGCTGAGCGAGCGCCCGGTGGCCGAACGATCGGATGCCGCGCGCGAGCTCACCACCGATCGCTACATCGTCCGCTGGTCCCCCACCATTCCCGAGCGTCCGGCCTTCCCGCCGCGCCAGAAGCGGATGGAGGCACAGGTGACCAATTGGGAGAAGGGCCTCGCCGCATCGCATCTGCAGCTGCGCCTCGCGCCGAGCACCCATGGCTCGGTCGTCGCCGGCGAGATGCGCCTGGCCGATGGCAGCTGGATCGTGTTCAAGACGCGCGAGGCCGTCCAGGTCTGGCAGTTCGCGATCGAGCGCACGCTGGTGGCGCTGGTGCCGGCGCTGCTCCTGCTCACGCTTGGCGCGCTGCTGATCCGCAGCACGCTGCTGCCGCTGCGCAAGCTGGTCCGTGCGATCGGCAGGGTCGGCTCGGGCGACGGCGTGACGGTGGTGGAGGAAGAGGGCACCGCCGAGATCCGCGGGCTGATCCACGCCTTCAACGGCATGCAGCGCCGTATCCATGAACTGATCGAGAACCGTACCCAGGCGCTGGCCGCGGTGGGGCACGACCTGCGCACGCCGCTCGCCCGGCTCCAGCTGCGGCTCGAGGACGTGCGCGACGAGGACAGCCGCCGCGCGATGCAGGACGACGTCAGCGAGATGGACGACATGATCGCCTCGCTGCTCACCTTCCTGAAGGGAGAGGACGATCCCGAGCCGGCCGTCGCGGTCGACGTCGCGGTGATGGCGGCGACGCTGGTGGAGGACGCCACCGATCGCGGACGCGACGCGCGCTATTCGGGGCCGCAGCATCTGGAATGGGTGGCGCGCCCGTCGATGCTTCGCCGCGCGCTGAGCAATCTGATCGAGAATGCGCTGCACTACGGCAAGTCCGTTTGCGTGACGGTGGCGCGCGAGGAGGCGGAACTGGTCTTCCGCATCGAAGATGACGGGCCGGGCATTCCGCCGGCGCAGATCGAGGAGGCGATGCGCCCCTTCGTCCGCCTCGACGTGGAGCGTGGACGCAATACCAAGGGGTTGGGCCTCGGGCTTGCCATCGTCCAGCAGGCGGTCGCGCTCGAGAAGGGACGGCTGACGCTCGCCAATGCCGAGCGCGGGGGGCTCATCGCGGAAATCCGCCTGCCCGGCTGACGGCAACACTTTCTCACAGTTCCGCTGCGCTGCGGCAAAACTGGCTCCTTAGGTTGCACTCCGCTGTAAAAGGAGTTGTAACCGTGAACGAGTTGATTGGTCGGGTCTTCAGCTTCGAGAAGACCGTCTTCCCGAACCAGAGCGACCTCTATGGCAAGCTCGCAACCCAGGGGCAGAGCCCCAAGGCGCTGATGATCTCCTGCGCCGACTCGCGCGTCGTGCCCGAGCACATCATGCAGGCCGAACCCGGCGATCTGTTCGTCTGCCGCAATGCCGGCAACATCGTCCCGCCCTTCGCGCAGAAGATCGGCGGCGTCTCGGCGACCGTCGAATATGCCGTGATGGCGCTCGGCGTGCGCGACATCATCGTCTGCGGCCATTCGGACTGCGGCGCGATGAAGGCCGTCGCCCATCCCGAGATGGTGGCGAGCATGCCCAATGTCGCGGTGTGGCTGAACCATAGCGACGCGGCGCAGAAGGTCGTCGCCGATGCCTATCCGGGCCTGGGCGAGACCGATCGCGTCCGCGCGATCAGCCTGGAGAACGTCGTGGCGCAGATCGCGCACCTGCGCACCCATCCCTCGGTCGCCTCCGGGATCGCGCGCGGCGAAATCGCGCTGCACGGCTGGTTCGTCGATATCCATGCCGGCCAGATCCTGGCGCTCGACGGCGAGACCGATCGCTTCGTCGTCGTGCGTGACGATACCCCGTTGCCCGTCGCGGTGAAGCCGGCTCGCCGCCGCGCGGCCGATTTCGACCTGGTGGAAGCCGCCGAATGACCTCCGCCACCCTCCCCAAGGGCTGGGTCGTCCGTGATTTCACGGCTTCGATCGTGGTCTTCCTCGTCGCGATGCCCCTTTGTATGGGCATCGCCGTCGCTTCGGGCATGCCGCCCGAAAAGGGCCTGTTGACCGGCATCATCGGTGGTGTCGTGGTCGGCCTGATCGCGGGCTCGCCGCTCCAGGTGAGCGGTCCCGCGGCGGGCCTCGCCGTCATCGTGTTCGAGCTGGTGCGCGAACATGGCCTCGCCGCGCTCGGCGCGATCCTCGTCCTTGCCGGTGCCCTGCAGGTGCTGGCCGGCGTCGTGAAGGTCGGCGGCTGGTTCCGCGCGATCTCGCCCGCGGTGGTGCACGGCATGCTTGCCGGCATCGGCGCGCTGATCGTGGTCGGCCAGTTCCACACGCTGTTCGACGCCAAGCCGCTCTCCAGCGGCCTCGAGAATCTCGCGGCGCTGCCGGGCCGGCTGTTCGGCCTCGACCCGACCAACATCGCCGGCACCGAGCTGGCGCTGGGCCTGGGCGTGCTGACGATCGTGCTGATGCTCGGCTGGGACAAGCTCAAGCCCCAGGCGCTCCGCCTGATCCCGGGCGCGCTGGTCGGCGTGGTCGGTGCGACTTTGGTCGCCTTCGGCTTCGGCCTCGACGTCGTCCGCGTCGCGGTTCCCGATTCGCTTGCCTCGGCGGTGACGCTGCCGGGGGGTGGTTTCCTGAGCTCGTTCCTGAGCCCGACGATCATCATCGCCGCGATTGCGGTCGCGTTCATCGCCAGCGCCGAGACGCTGCTGTCGGCCGCCGCGGTCGACCGCATGCACGACGGCGTGCGCACCGACTATAACAAGGAACTGCGCGCGCAGGGTGTCGGCAACCTGCTCTGCGGCCTCGCGGGCGCGCTGCCGATGACCGGCGTGATCGTCCGCAGCTCGGCCAACGTCCAGGCGGGCGCCATCACCCGCCTGTCGGCGGTGCTCCACGGCGCCTGGCTGCTCGGCTTCGCCGCGCTGCTGCCGTGGCTGCTGCGCGAGATCCCGATGGCCGCGCTGGGCGGCGTGCTCGTCGTCACCGGCTGGAAGCTGGTGAGCGTCAGCCATGTCCGCCACCTGTTCCACCATTATGGCATGCTGCCCGCCGCGATCTGGGCGGTCACCTTCGTGCTGGTGGTGGCGACCGACCTGCTGACCGGCGTGCTGGTCGGCCTGGGCCTCTCGGTGCTGGAACTGCTGCCGCACTTCCGCCGCCTGCGCCTGAAGGTGGACGCGGAACAGGGCGAGGACGCGCACCGGATCAATCTGGACGGTGCCGCGACCTTCGTCACGCTGCCCAAGCTCAACAGCGCGCTCGACGCGGTGCCGGGCGACAAGCCGGTCCATCTCGCCTTCGAGAAGGTGCCGGCGATCGACCATACCAGCGCCGAAACGCTGCGCGACTGGGTGCAGCGGCGCCGGGCGCGCGGGCTCAAGGTGGAACTGAGCGGCCATCCCGATCAGCTCCGCAAGCTCCAGCCGGCCTGAGGCGCAGCAACATTTTCTCACAAAGGAGAAACCCGCCGGCCTGACTGGGCCGGCACTTTGAAAGTCGGAAAGCAGCGGCTCCCTTCCCACTACCCATCCCGGGATGAGAGGGTCGCGCTTTCCGACGCAGGCGGGAACATTCTCAAGCTAAGGGGAATGCCCGCATGAAACACTATCTGATCGCGGCCGTGCTTTGCTGCACGGCCGCACCGGCTTTCGCGCAGGAAGAAGCGCCGCCCAAGCCGATCACCGTCTCCGGCAATGTCGCGCTCGTCTCCGACTATCGCTTCCGCGGGGTGTCGCAGAGCGACAAGGGCATGGCCATCCAGGGCGGAATCACCGTCTCCCATGAAAGCGGCCTCTATGTCGGCACCTGGGGTTCCAACCTTGCGGGCTGGGGCACCTTCGGCGGCGCGAACATGGAGCTCGACCTGGTCGCCGGCTACAAGCGGCAGCTGGCCGACGGGCTGGCGGTCGATGTCGGCGTTACCTGGTACATGTACCCCTCGGGCGCCGACAAGACCGACTTCGCGGAGCCCTATGTCAAGCTCAGCAGCTCGATCGGGCCGGTCTCGATGCTGGCCGGCGTGGCCTATGCGCCGAGCCAGGAGGCCCTGGGCGACTGGAGCAACACGCCCCGCAGCCGCCCCGGCGCCAAGCATGACAATCTCTATCTGTGGGCCGACGCCAGCAGCGGCATTCCCGGCACGCCGATCACGCTCAAGGCGCATCTCGGCGGCTCGCGCGGCAATCCGGGCCTGGGACCGAACGGCACCAGCGTGGCGCCCACCGGCAAATATCTGGACTGGTCGCTCGGTGCCGACGCGGCGGTGGGCCCGCTCACGCTCGGCATCGCCTATGTCGACACCAATATCAGCAAGGCCGATGCGGCCTATATCCAGCCCAATTTCTCACGGGTGAAGGATGGCAGCTCGATCGCGGACGGCGCGGTGATCTTCTCGGTCAGCGCGGCCTTCTGATGCAGGAATAGATCCACGGGAGAGGATGATTTCACCGGAGCGGCTGCGCCCGCTCCGGTGATCCGCCCGGAATGCGGGCGGACCTGGCAAGGAAATGCATTTCAAGGACCGCCGCGGCGCGCTAATCCCGGGCTTCACAAGCATGAGAAGCCCCCCATGACCGCATCCAGCAACATAACTTCCCCAATGGCCCGGGAGCCGCGGCGCGTGCGCTCGGTCGTCGTCCTGGGCGGCGGAACCGCGGGGTGGATGACCGCCGCCGCATTGTCGCGCCAGTTCGGGCGGACGATGCGGATCACGCTGCTGGAATCCGAGGAGATCGGCACCGTCGGCGTGGGCGAGGCGACGATCCCCACGATCCACTGGTTCAACGAGCTGATCGGGCTCGACGAGGCAGCCTTCCTCCGCGAGACCAAGGCGAGCTTCAAGCTGGGCATCGAGTTCGTCGACTGGGTGCGTCCCGGCCACCGCTATTTCCACCCGTTCGGAGAATATGGCGTGCGCTTCCCCGGCGTCGCCTTCCATCATCGCTGGATGAAGGCGCGGGCCGAGGGTGTGGACCTGCCGCTCTCCGCCTTCTCGCTGGCGACCGAACTGGCCGGGCAGGGGCGCTTCGCCATGCCGACGGGCGATGCGCGCTCGATCCTGTCGACGCTCGGCTATGCCTATCATTTCGATGCCAGCCTCTATGCGAAGCATTTGCGCGGCCTCGCCGAGGCGGCGGGGGTCATCCGCGTCGAAGGCAGGTTGCAGGATGTCGAGCGTGCCGCCGAAAGCGGCCTGGTCACTGCGCTCACCACGCAGCGCGGCGAGCGGATCGAAGGCGAGCTGTTCATCGACTGCTCCGGCTTCCGCGCATTGCTGATCGACGGGGCCATGGGCGGCGCGTTCGAGGACTGGTCGCACTGGCTGCCTTGCGACCGCGCCGTGGCCGTGCCCTGCGCGCGGACGGAGCATACCACGCCCTTCACCCGTTCCACGGCACGCCCGGCGGGCTGGCAGTGGCGCATCCCGCTCCAGCACCGGATCGGCAACGGCCATGTCTTCTCCAGCCGCTTCATGGGGGAGGACGAGGCGACCGCGATGCTGCTCGCCAATCTCGACGGAGAAGCGCTGGCCGAGCCGCGCACGCTGCGCTTCACCGCCGGCACCCGGCGCCGGGCGTGGATCGGCAATGTGGTGGCGATCGGGCTCTCCTCCGGCTTTCTGGAGCCGCTGGAATCGACCAGCATCCATCTGATCCAGAGCGGCATCGCCAAGCTGCTGACGCTGTTCCCGGATCGCGACATGGATCCGATGCTGGCCGAGCGTTACAATGCGCTGCTGGGCGCCGACATGGACAATATCAAGGATTTCCTGATCCTGCACTATCACGCCAATCCCGGGCGGAGCGACCCGTTCTGGGTCGAGCGGCGCGAGATGGCGCTGCCCGAGACCCTGGTGGCGCGCGAGGAACAGTATCGCCGCTCCGGCCGGCTGATGCTGGGCCCCGAGGAGCTGTTCCGCGACGCCAGCTGGCTGGCGGTGCTCAACGGGCAGGAGATCGTGGCGGAGGACTATAATCCGCTGGCCGACGTGTTCGACAGCGCCGCCAACAGCACGCAGGTCCGCCAGGTCGCCGAGGTGATCAAGCGCGCCGCGCCGACGCTGCCGCTGCACGATGCCGCGCTGGCGGCGGCGATGGGCGGGTGACGAAGCCGGATATCGTCGCCCGGCGGATCGGCAGCGAGGGCCAGCCGATCGCGATCGTCGACGGCTTCCATCCCGATCCGGATGCGCTGCGAGCCGCTGCCATGGCTGCCGCGTTCGAGCCTGGACGGCACCATTATCCCGGGATCCGCGCGGCGCTGCCGGCGAATTATTTCGCGCTGGTGCGGCCGGCGCTGGTGCCGGTGCTGCGCGAGGTGCTGGGGGCGGGAAGCGGCGTCCAGCTACTCGATGCCAGCTTCTCGATGGTGACGATGCGGCCGGGCGATCTGGGCGTTGAGCAGCGCCTGCCGCATGTCGATGCGGTGGAGCCCGGGCGGATCGCCTTGGTCCATTATCTGTCGGAGGGCGAGGGGACGGCGTTCTTCCGCCACCGCGCCACCGGCTTCGAGACGATCGATCCAGCGCGCTCGGCAGGCTATCTGGCGACGCTCAATGCCGAACTGCGTACCGACCCGCCGGCGGCGGCCTATCCGTTCGGCGACACGGCGCTGTTCGAGCGGATCGCCCATGTCGAGGCGCGGACGAACCGCGCGGTGATCTATCGCAGTGCGCTGCTCCACAGCGGCGCGATCTCGCCCGGCGCCGTGCTGGACGCGGATCCGGCGACCGGGCGGCTGACGGTGACGGCGTTTCTGGCGGCTGCCTAGCTCCCCTCGGGACGAAGGCGGGCGGCACCCAAAAAATCGCCCGCCACCCCGGGGAGGGATGACGGGCCGAGGTGGGGTGTTGGATAGGCTCAGCGCTTCTTCCGCGCGGGGGCCTTGGGCGGCTGCACCGCGAGATAGACGGTGCTCCAGAGCTGCGCGGCATTGGACTCGTCGACGTCCGCCTTGCCGGCGCCGAAGGCGACGACCTTGTAGCGGCCATTCTCGAAGGCCCAGGACCAGAGCTCCGAGCTTTGCGTCGCGCGCGTCGCCTGGATCGCGCGCCACAGCTTCGCCTGCGCATCCTTCAGCACCACGCGCGTGGCGGGGGGCAGGTCGGTGCGGGCGAGCTGGCGTTCCAGTCCGGCGGCGAACAGCGCCTGCTGCCACGACCACACCACCGCGCCGTGATAGGCGGCCGGGGTGAAGCGGTCCTGCACTTCGGTGCTGGCCAGCGCCGGATTGGCGACGAGCAGGCCGATATCGGTCATCAGGCCGGCGGGGAAGGGCCGTGCCAGCGCGCCGACATAGGCCTGGAGATCGGCCGCATCGGGATGCCCGAAGAGCAACACGAAGCCTTCGTCCGAGTTGATGATCGGCACGGGCTGGCCATGATCGTCGAGCGCGATCGCGTGGTAGCGCAGCGCCTGGCCCTTGAGTGCGGCGAGCGCGGGCGCGGCGGGCACGCCGACGCGCGCGGCATAGTCGCGGATCTGCGCGGTGGCCTGCGCGCCTGGCGTCTCCACCGCGAACAGGCCCGGAGCCTTGCCGCGCCAGGTGGCGGCCATGGCATGGGCACGGGCGAGCGCCGTGCGATCCGCCTGGGTCAGATAGCGGTCGAGCAAGCCGGCGCGCAGCAGCTTGTCGGCGGCTTCCAGCGCGGCGGGGACGAGGATGGCGTTGACGTCATAGGGATAGCGGCCGCGGCCGAGCCCTTCCTCGCTGTCGCGCCACTCGCCGGTGAGGCGCCCGGCCTTGACCGCGACCAGCTTGTCCCAGCGCGGATCGTCCGCGAAGGGCGCGGCATGCTCGAGCACGAAGCGCAGGTTGCGCACCAGCAGCGCGCCGGCAGGCTGGGCGGTGCCGGGATGCGCGACGCTCGGCACCGCGCCCGCCAGGAAGCGCTGCGCGGCGGCGCGATTGGCTGGGGCGAGCAGATACTCCGCGGCGACCGGCGCGAGCATATAGTCGTCGTCGATCATCGCATAATCGAGCGTCGGCGTGTCGCCGCCGCCCTGGCCATGCTGCTGGTGATCGACCAGCGCGAACTCGGAGAGGCCCTCTTCATGCGCGACGTCGCCCTTGTCGTCGAGGCGGGCGAGCACGGCGCCGAGCCCGGCCTCGACCGCCGCGCCCTTGAGCGCCGGCATCAGCAGCCGGACCGACATCAGCGTGTCGCGGCCGAAATAGGTATCGAAGCGCCACGAGCCGGCGAGGAACTTCTCGCGGTAGCTGAGAAAGGCGAGGGCGTTGCGCGCGGCGGGATCGGCGGCGGCCCTGGCGTTCAGCAGCTCGGCCTTGCTCAGGCCGGTGAGCGGCGTGTCGCCCGTCGCCGCGACGATGCGCAGGCGGATGCGGCCATCGGCACCGGCGACGATCTCGCCCTTGTCGATCCGGCCGCCCAGCACCTGGATTTCCAGGCTGTAGCCCGGCGCGCCGTCGACGCGGTCACGGGCATAGAGAATGCGATTGCCCTCGACGCGCATCGGCGCGGCCACTTCGGCGGGGAAGCGGCTGACCGACTGATAGTCGCGCAGGAAGCGGACATTGGAGAGCACCGCCTGCTTGGGGGCGAGGCGGGCGGCATCGATCGTCGCGATGCTCTCGATGCCGTGGAGCGGGCGGCCCCTGGCATCGGCGAAGGTGACCGGGCGCGGCGCCTGGTCGAGCCGCCAGGTGGCGGGGCGAACGAGCGGCTGGAACCACAGGCCGACGCCGCTGTTACCGGCCGGGAAGGCGACCAGGATGCGCGGGTCGCTGCCGTTGCGCAGCAGCAGGTGCGCGGCGACCTTGCCGTCGCGGACAAAGGCATTGAGATTCTGCCCCTCGGTCAGGCTGTAGGCCAGCTCGGGCGCCTTGCCGCCGCGCTGCTGCGCCATGGCCGTCGTGCCCATGCCCGTGCCGATGCCCGCGAGCAGCAGCCCGCCCACCAGCATCAACCGCATCGAACCTCGCATCCGCTTCCTCCTCTCGTTTCCAGATATGGAAAGGCGCGGCGAACCTCTCAGTTGCCGCGCCCCCCTTTTGCGACCCTCGCGGGTTATCAGAACTTGAACGTGATCGTGCCGCCATAGGTGGCGCCGACGATGCCGCGGGCGTAGAAATAGCCGTTGGTGATCGCCTGCGTCTGGCCCTGGCGCGGATTGCCCTCGGTGAGGCCGATGACGTTGAAGATATTGTCGGCGTTCACACTCACCTGCAGCTGCTTGCTGAGGTTGAACGAGGCGCCCACGCTGGTCACGCCGTAGCTCGGCAGGGCCACGCCGTTGCCGGCATCGGCATAGATCTTGCCGATATACTTGTAGCGGCCATAGATCTCACCGAGACCGTTCGGCAGCTTGTAGCTCGGCGTGATCGTGAACAGCCGGGCCGGGGTGCGCTCGGGGCGATTGCCCTCGAAGCCGGCCTGGTTGGCGCCGTTGATCGCCAGGTTCACGAGCTTCGGATCCTGGAACACGCCCTGGAAGTCGATCGAGAACGCATCGATCGGACGGACGTTCAGGTTGAGCTCGACGCCGTTGGTGCGCAGGTCGGCGTTGATGTTGCTCTGCTGCGACGGGTTCACCGGATCGGCGAAGTTGTAGTTCTGGTTGCGGAAGTTGGTGCGGAACACCGTTGCCGAAGCCGAGATCAGGCGGCCCATCTGGTAGCGCAGGCCGGCTTCGTACAACTCGATCCCGGTGATGGGGTCGACATTGTTCATCTGGAAGCCGTTGGCGTAGCGGGCATAGATCGAGAAGTTCGGCGTGATCAGGTAGTTCGCGCCGACGGTATAGGCCACCGCCTTCTTGTTCGCCTTGCGCACCGAATAGGTGCCGTCCCAGGTCGAGCCGACCGTGGTCAGCACGCCCGCGGTGCCGGCCGGAACCGGCTGGTTCACTGCCGCCTGGTTGCCGTCCCACGCCGTGGCGCTGTCATGCTCCCAGCGCACGCCGGCATCGACGTGCAGGTCGCCGATCGAGAACTCGTCGTTCACATAGAGCGACAGGCTCGAATCCTTGCGGCTGCGGATGCCCGCACCCCAGTCGCCATAGGAGACCAGGCCGTTGTCCGACAGCGTGCCGATGACCTGGTTGTTCGCGTTGAGCGCGACGACGTCGTAGATGTCGCTGTTGGTGCGCACGTCGTTGACCACGCTGGCGGTCGCCGACTGATCCTGATTGCGCTTGGTGTTGTAGTACATCACGCCCGCGGTCAGCGAGTTCTTGAAGCTGCCGCTCTCGAAGCTCCAGCGGCCGCCGACATTCATGCCGAAGTCATAGGCGTTGATCGCGTCGTGGTTGAGCGTGGTGCGCTGCAGGAAGCCGTTGCCGTTCAGCGCGTTGAGCAGCGCCGTCTGGTTCGAGCCGATCACCTGGCCGGTGCGCAGGTTCTTGATGCCGTAGCGCACGGTGGTCGGGAAGGCGGCCTGGCCGAGCGTGAGCAGGTCGTTGATCGGCGAGCTGTTGCCCGGGGTCAGATAGTTGACCGCGCTGGTCAGCCCCGCATTGCCGGTGCCCGAGCCCGGGAACAGGCCGTTGAAGTCGTACGAATAGTCCAGATAGCGGCCATGGCCGAACAGCGTGAGCGAGTCGCTGACCGGCTTCTCGAAGTCGAGGCGCGCCTGCCAGGTCTTGGCGACCACGCCGTCGCGATACTTGAAGTCGCGATAGCCGCTCGAATGCGCGAAGGTCGAGACCGGGACGGCGATGTTCGCGAAGGCGTCGCCGCCGACATTGCCGAACTGGGTGTCGAGGCTGGGGATGCCGGCCGGCTTGCCGTTCTGGAAGCGATAGGGCTGGTCGGCGTAGTACGCGTTCTCGACGTTGCCGCCCTTGCCCGACAGGCGGATATAGCCGCCGTCATCGAACTTGTACTCGAGCGCGCCCTTCAGGCGCCAGCCCTGATAGTCGAACGGGTTCTTGCGGACGCCCGGGCTCGACTGGAAATAGCCGCCGATATTGAAAGCCAGCTTGTCGGTGATCGGCTGCGAATAATAGAAATCGCCGCGCTTCAGGCCGTAATTATAGCCGGTGAAGCGGGCCATGCCCTCCGCCTTCTCGTGGTTCGGGTTCTTCGAGACGAAGTTGATCGTCGCGCCCGCGCCATTGACGGTGAGCACGCCCGACGAACCGCCCTTGACCGCTTCGAGGCGATCGATGGTCAGGTCCTGGTCGAAGAAGAAGTCGGCGCCGCCGCCGCCATAGAGGATCGGCATGCCGTCCTCCTGGAGCTGGACGAAGCGCTGGCCGCCGCCCTGCAGGCCGCGGACCGAATAGTTGTTCGAGATCTGGCCGGCGGTCGCCTCGACGAAGATGCCCGGAACCATCTCGAGCAGGTCCGCGGTCGAGCGCGGGGCCTTCTGGTCGATCAGCTCGCGATTGGCGAGCGTGATATCGGCCGAAGCGGTGATCAGCGGACGATTGGGCGTGGTCTGGCCGGTGACGATGATCTGGCCCTCGTCGGCGGCGTCGTCCTGCGCGGCGGGCGCGGCCGCGTCGGTGGCCGCGGTCTGGGCCTGGGCGGCGAGCGGCAGCATGGCTGCGCTGGCCAACAGCGCAGCGCGAACGCCGGCGCGAACGGAAAACAACATATATCCTCCCCAACCGAGTTTATCGCCGGACCGTCCGGCGGTTGATCCCGCCCGACTAGTCCCGGCAACGAGATAATGAAATCGTTTTCTGCAACTGTCACGCGGAATTTGCCAACCAGTGGTGCACTGGGGCAACACGTCCTGATTCCAACGATTTCGGTCGCCTTGGCGGCGAGTGGGGAGAGTGAATCTTGACGCAGAAAAGGGCGGCGCGCGGCGCCGGAACGCGAATCGGCCGCCGCGCCCTGCTTGCCGGATCGGCCCAGGCGGCGCTGCTCGGCATGCTCCCCGTCGCGGCGCGGGCCGCGTCCGCGCGGATCGACGACCTGATCGCGCGAATGACGATCGCGGAGAAGGCCGGCCAGCTCAGCTGCTTCAACGACGAGATCCGGCCGGTGGGGGCAGTGTTCAACCCCGTGGTGGATCCGCGCGGCGCCGACGCGATGCTCGCCGATATCCAGGCCGGCCGGGTGGGCATGCTCTTCAACGGCTATGGCGTCGCCGGTGCGCGCCGGGCGCAGCAGGCGGCGCTGCGGAGCCGGCTCGGCATTCCGCTGGTCTTCGCCGCCGACGTGATCCATGGTTGCCGCACGATCTTCCCGATCCCCTTGGCCGAGGCCGCGGCATTCGATCCCGACCTCTCCGAGCGCGCCGCCCGGGCCGTGGCCGAAGAAGCGAGCGCGGGCGGGCTGCATTGGACGTTCGCGCCGGTGGTCGATGTGGCGCGGGACCAGCGCTGGGGCCGCGTGGCGGAGGGGGCGGGCGAGGATGTGCTGCTCAACCGCCAGCTTGCCGCGGCGCGGGTGCGCGGGCTCCAGGGCCCCGATCTGCGCCGGCCGGACGGCCTGCTCGCCACGCCCAAGCATTTCGCCGGTTATTCGGCGGTGCGCGGCGGCATGGAGTATGCCGCGGTCGACATGAGCGTGGCCGAGCTGCGCGAGACCTATCTGCCGCCCTTCGCGGCCGGCTTCGGCGCGGGCGCGCTGGCGACGATCGCTTCGTTCACGGACTTTGGCGGCATTCCCGCCACCGCAAATCGCTGGCTGCTCACCGACATGTTGCGCGGCGAGCTGGGCTTTGGCGGCGTCTGCGTCTCCGACTATGATGCCGATCGCGAGCTGATCGCGCACGGCGTGGCCGCGGACGAGGCCGATGCGGCGCGGCTGGCGATCCTGGCGGGCGTGGACGTGTCGATGCAGAGCGGGCTCTACAATCGGCACTTGCCCGGGCTGGTCGCCAGCGGCCGGGTGCCGATGGCACGGGTGGACGAAGCGGTGCGGCGCGTGCTGGCGCTGAAGGACGCGCTGGGGCTGTTCGACGATCCCTTCCGTTCGCTTGATGCCGCGACCGAGAAGAAGCGGACGGCGACCCCGGCGATCAGGACGCTGGCCCGCGAGGTGGCGACCCGGTCGATCGTGCTGCTGCGGAACCGGGAAGGCCTGCTGCCGCTGCCGCGCAAGGGCAGGCGGATCGCGCTGATCGGCCCGTTCGGGGCGGACCGGGCGAACCTCAACGGGCCCTGGTCCTTTGCCGGCGATGCGAAGGACGGCATCGACCTTGCCAGCGGGATCCGCGCATTGCTCGCCGATCCCGCCGCGTTCGTGGTGGAAGCCGGAAGCGGAATCCACGAACCGCTTCCCGGCGGCATCGCGCGGGCCGTGGCGGCGGCGAAGGCAGCCGATGTCGTGCTGCTCGCGATCGGCGAGGCGGGCGACATGTCGGGCGAGGGCAATAGCCGCGTCGAGATCACCATGCCGGCGGCGCAGCAGGCGCTGGCCGAGGCGGTGGCCATGACGGGCAGGCCGGTGGTGGTGCTGCTCCGTCACGGCCGCGCGCTGGCGCTGGAGGGCGCGGTGCGCGATGCGCCGGCGCTGCTGTGCACCTGGTTTCTCGGCGAGCAGACCGGCGCTGCCGTGGCCGACATACTCTTCGGCGTGCGCGAGCCGACCGGCCGCCTGCCGGTGAGTTTCCCGCTGGCGACCGGGCAGCAGCCCTGGTCGTACGATCGGCGCGGCACTGGCCGGCCGGCGCCCGATGCCGATCCGGTGGCGCCCGGCCGCAGCCATTGGCGCGACGCGCCAGACCGCGCGCTGTTCCCGTTCGGCAGCGGGCAGGGCTATACCCGCTTCACGCTCGCCGACCTGCAAGTGCCGCCCCGCCTGGCCAGCGACGAGGTGCTGCAGGTGCGCGTCGCGGTCACCAATGCCGGCGCGCGGCGGGGCGAGGCGTTCGTCCGCGCCGACATCCATGATCGGGTCGCCAGCCGGACCCGGCCGGTGCGGCAGATGAAGGCGCACGTCCGCGTCACGCTCGATCCCGGCGAGCGGCGCATCGTGACGCTCGCCATTCCCCATGCCGAGCTCGCCCTGGTCGCCGCGGACGGGCAGTGGCGGGTCGAGCCGGGTGCGTTCGATCTGTGGGTCGGTGCCGGGGGCGAGGAACTCCACAGCCAATTCGACGCGGTTTGACGCAGGCGTTGAAATGCATTGCATGATCTGCTTCGCTGCCAGGCGACAGAGAAACGGGAGAGGTCACGGATGAAGCGCGCAGCCTGGGCGGTACCCGCCCTGATCACCAGCTACGCCCTGCTCGGGCTGCTGATGAACAGCGTCGGCACGGTGATCCTCCAGTCGATCGCGCATTATGGCGTCACCAAGCCGCAGGCGGCGACGCTCGAGGCGTGCAAGGACCTGTCGGTGGTCGTTGCCTCCTTCCTCTTCGCCACCGCGCTGCCGCGCTTCGGCTTCCGGCGCGCGCAGATCGGCGTGATGCTTGCGGTCGCCGCCGGGGCGCTCGCCATTTCGTTCGCGAACAGTTTCTGGGCGATGCAGCTGTTCTTCGTGCTCGTCGGCCTGTGCTTCGGCATCGCCAAGGTGGCGACCTACAGCTCGATCGGCCTGGTCCGCCCCGATCCGGCGCGCCACGCCAGCCTGACCTCGCTGATCGAGGGCGTGTTCATGGTCGGCATCCTCGCCGGCATCTGGCTGTTCGGCTGGTTCATCGGCCAGGACACGACCGGCCAGGGCTGGCTGGGCGTCTACCGGGTGGTGGCGGTGCTCGCGCTGGCGACGGCGGTGCTCTGGTGGTTCGCCGATCTCGACGAGGGGGCGGCGAAGGCCGTGGAGGGGCAGCCGGCCACCGGCTATCGCGACGCGCTGGCGCTGCTTGCCTTGCCCTCCACCATCGCCTTCCTCGCCGCGATCTTCCTCTATGTGCTGATCGAGCAGGGCGTCGGCACCTGGCTGCCGACCTTCAACAACCAGGTGCTGCATCTGCCCGGTGCGATGAGCGTGCAGGCGTCGAGCATCTTCATCGCCGCGCTGGCGGTGGGGCGGCTGAGCGCCAGCGGGCTGGTCGCGCGGCTGGGATGGCTCAGGCTGCTGCTCGGCTGCCTCGCGCTGATCGCAGCCCTGGTGATGCTCACCCTGCCGACCACCCAGGGGCTCCACCCGCGCGCGAACATGGGCTGGTTCGACGCGCCGGTGGCCGCCTACATCTTCCCGCTGATCGGGGTGTTCATGGCGCCGATCTATCCGATCGTATCGTCGGTGGTGCTGAGCGCGCTGCCCCGCGAGCGGCATGCGGCGATGGTGGGCCTGATGGTGATCTTCTCGGCGCTGGGCGGCACGATCGGATCGTTCATCACCGGCTTCACCTTCGATCGCTTCTCGGGCCAGACGGCATTCTACCTGGTGCTGGTGCCGCTGGTGCTGATCGCGCTGGCGCTGGTGCGGCTGGAGCGGCTGACGCGCAAGGCCTGAAAGATGGTTCCCCGGTGCGGCCATTGGGTGCCGGCACCGGGGAACTAGGTCCGTCATCCCAAATGGGGGAAGGATGACGGGAGGGAGCGGTCAGGCCGAATAGGCGGCCAGATCGAAATCGCGGATCGCCGGGATGATCCAGTCGACATCGGGCAGGGCGGCGCGGGTGCCGACGCCGAGCGCCTTCATGCCGGCGGCATGGATCGCCTGGACCCCGGCAGGGGCATCCTCGACCCCCAGCATCGCGGCGGGATCGACGCCCAGCACGGCGGCGGCGGCGAGGAAGATGTCCGGCGCCGGCTTGCCGGCGGCGAGGCTGGCGGGATCGATCACTGCGTCGAACAGGTCCGCCACCTGCATCCGCGCGATCAGCAGCGGCGCATTGCGGCTGGCCGAGGCGAGGGCGATGCCGAGCCCGGCCGCACGGCACTGCTCGAGCGCGGCGCGGGCGCCGGGGAACAGGTCGGCGGGGCCGAAATGTGCGATTTCCTCGAGATACCAGTCGTTCTTCCGGGCGGCGAGGCGCTGGCGCTCGGTCAGGTCATAGGCCGGCCGGTCGCCGAGGATCAGCGCCAGGCTGCCCATCCGGTCGACGCCCTTCAGCGCCTCGTTCCTTTCCTCGTCGAACGGAATGCCGAGGCTGTCGGCAAGCTTCTTCCAGGCGCGGTAATGCGCGCGCGCCGTGTCGGTCAGCACACCGTCCAGGTCGAAGGCGACGCCCTTCAGGGTCATGCGGCCAGCGCTCCGGTCCAGCTCTCGCCGGGGGCGAGGCGAATCTCGCCGTCATGATGCCCGATCGTGATCCCCGGGCCCGAGACGGCGCGATAGGTGATCCGATCGCCCGCCACTTCGACCCGCACCAGCGTGCCGCGCCAGACGAGGCCGAAGCCATAGCCCTGCCAGGCCGCCGGGCGGGTGGGGCGGAAGCGCAGGGCCGGCCCCTGGGGGCGGAAGCCCGCAAAGCCCCAGACCAGCGCCAGCCAGGAACCCGCCAGCGCCGCCATGTGGACGCCGTGCCCGGTATTGCCATGGCGATCGTCGATATCGACCAGGCTGGTCTCCGCGAAGAAGCGCATGGCCTGCGCCTCGTGCCCGACTTCGCTCGCCAGGATCGCGAAGGTGGAAGCGGAGAGCGTCGAATCATGCGTGGTGATCGGCTCGTAATGGTCGAACACGCGGCGCTTGCGCTCCAGCGAGACATCCTCGCCGCCCAGCACCATCGCGAGCACCAGATCGGCCTGTTTCGAGACCTGATGCCGGTAGAGCGTCATGGGGTGATAGTGGAGCAGCAACGGGAATTCGGAGGCGGGCGTTCCGGCCAGGTCCCAGCGCGGCTTGTCGAGGAAGCTCGCATCCTGCGCGTCGAGTTCGCGCGCTGCGTCCCAGGGCAGGTGCATCGCATCGGCGACGCGGCCGAATTCGGCGAGCTCGTCCGCATCCAGCGCCATCTCGGCGGCCAGGCCGGCCCAGGCCCGGGGCGCCAGCGCGGCGACGCGCGCGGCGGCGGAGACGGCGAGGCGCAGATGCTTCTGTGCCATCCGGTTGGTGTACCAGTTATCGTCGACCAGCGCGGTATACTCGTCCGGCCCGGTCACGCCGCGCAAGTGGAAGCGGCCGTCCGCCCAATCGCCCAGCGTCACCCAGATGCGCGCGGTCTCCACCAGCATGCGCGCACCATGCTCGACCAGAAAGCCCTCGTCGCCGGTCGCGTCGACATAGGCGCCGATCGCGAAGGCGATGGCCGAGTTGATGTGATATTGCGCCGATCCGCTCGGATAATGGGCGGAGCATTCGCGGCCCTCGATCGTGCGCCAGGCATAGAGCGCGCCCTTGCGGTGATCGAGCGCGCGGGCGTTGGCGAAGGCGGCATCGAGCGTGCCGGCGCGGTAGACGAGCATCGCCCGGGCGATGTCGGGCGCGAGCACCGAGAGCACCGGCAGCATGAACGCTTCGGTGTCCCAGAAATAATGGCCCTCATAGCCCTCGCCGGTCAGGCCCTTGGCCGCGGCGCTCGAACGGCCGTCGCGCCCGGCCGAGGCGAAGAGGTGGAACAGGTTGGCGCGCAGGGTCGCAGCCAGGCGCGGCTCGCCGGCAATGGCGAGGTCGGCGGCGGCCCAGAAGCGCTCGAGCAGCGCATGCTGCGCGGCCGCGGCGGCTTCGAAGCCGGCGGCGAGCGCAGTGTCGGCGAGCGTGGTGGCCCGTTCGGCCAGCGCGCCCGAGGCATCGCGGCCAGTGGCGAAACCGGTAGCCGCCAGCAGCCAGCCGGCGTCTTCGCGAGTGCGCTGCACGGCGGCGACGGCGATGCCGCTGCCGGGCAGGCGCTCGACGACGATGTCCTGCTCCGCCTGCTCGGTCTCGAAGCCTCGCGAGGCGAGGTTCACGCCGATGCGCGGATCGTCGGACTGGGCGGCGCCGCTGGGGGCGGGGGCGAGGCGGGGATGCAGCGTGACGCTGCCCGCGCCTTCGATCTCGGCCTGGAGCCGGCGGACCAGCAGCGTGCTGCCGTCGAGCGGCACGATCCGCTCGGTGCGGATGCGCAGCAGCCGGCCGTCCGACAAGGACCAGCGCGTCTCGCGGCGGAGCATGCCGGCGCGCAGGTCGAGCGTGCGCCGCGTCGCCGAACGCAGGGTCGTGAAATCGATTGCTTCGCCGTCGACCCGCACGTCGATGCCCAGGGATTCGGCAACGGGTACGCGCGAATCGGAGTTGGCGGCGAAGCCCTTGAGCTTCTCATGATAGTGGATCGGCGCCTGTTCATAGGCATGGGCCAGGAAAGTGGTGGCCTGGGCGCGCTCCTCGATCGCTCCGCGCACGCCGATCGCGCCGTTGGAGAGGGCGAGAATCGTCGCGGCCCAGCCCTCGCGGGCCGAGTCGTCGCCGATCACGTCCAGCGACCAACCGTCCTCCGCGAAGAGCACACCATCTTCCGCGCCGTTCAATGTCCGAGCCAACACCCGCTCCCCAACTCTTATGAAAAGTTGCGTTACAGGCTCTTTGATATCGTTTTCAAGAACAAAGGATCAGGTATCGCGCACGACGATCTCGGTGGGGAGCGTGGTGGAGCGCGCGCGGCCGCCATCGACCTGCTGCATCAGCTTCTCGACGAGCAGCGCGCCGGCCACGTCGGTCTTCTGGTTGATCGTGGTGATCGCCGGGCTGAAATGCGCGGCGGGCGGGATGTTGTTGTAGCCGACCAGCGAATAGTCGCGCGGTGCGGCCAGGCCACGCTCCTTGAACGCGCCGGTCACGGCCATGGCGGCGGTGTCCGAAAAGGCGAATACCGCATCGGGCTGGCGGCCGGCGGCGAGATAGGCAGTGACGGTGTCGGCAGTGGCGTGGAACGCCATCGAGGCGATCGGCAGGAAATCGACGGTCACGTCGACCTGATCCTTGGCGGCCGCGCACAGCCCCGCATAGCGCAGCCGCAGCTCCTCGTGGCGGATGTCGCCGACGAACAGCCAGTGCCTGCGTCCGGCACGCAGGAAATGGCGCCCGGCCAGTTCCCCGCCCAGGAAATTGTCGCTGCCGACCGAGCAATAGCCGGCGTCCGGCGCGACCGCGCCCCAGACCACCAGCGGCACTTCGCTGCGGCCGAGCTCGCGCAGCATCGTGTCGCGCGTGCCCTGGCCGAGCACGATGAACCCGTCGGCGCCGCGGGCCTGGTAGAAATCGCGAAAGGCGCGGACGTCCTCGAGCCCCGGCGGGGAAAGGAGCAGGTCCTGGTTGCGGATGGACAGTGCCTCGGAAACGCCGGCGAGCAGCTCGAAGATGAAGGGATCGCCGATCGCGCCGTGTCGGTGCGAGCCGAAATCGAGCATCACCGCCACGGTGTTGGTGCGCGTGTGCCGCAGCTTGGCGGCGTTGCGGTTGACGGCATAGCCGTGCTGGCGCGCCACTTCCATCACCCGCTCGCGCGTTTCCTCGGTCACCAGCGGGCTGCCGTTGAGCACGCGCGACACGGTGGGCGTGGAAACCTGGGCCAGGCGCGCGATGTCCTGCATCGTGAGTCGGGCGCCCGCCTTGCCGGGCCGCTCCTTGGCGGTCTTCTTCGTCATCGCCCGCTTTATGGGCGCACAATCGCGGTACAGTAAACCGCGAGGTTGCGCGGCGGCGGGGGCAATGTGCGAATGCGGTGGCGGCACCGCCGGCTTGCCGGAATTCGCGCCTAGCTCGTTCGCCGCACCACCAGCCGGGGCGGGAGCAGCCGCATCTCGGAAGAATGGTTGCCGATCTCGCCGATCAGCGTGTCGACCAGCATCTCGCCCGCGGCATTGTAATCCTGCGCGATGGTGGTGAGCGGGGGATGGGTGAGGCTGGCGGCGGGGATATCGTCGAAGCCCACCACCGATATGTCGCCGGGCACCGACTTGCCCGCTTCCTGCAGTGCCCGCAGCGCACCCATCGCGATCAGGTCCGATGCAGCGAAGATCGCGTCGAAGGGCAGCTGGTTGGCGAGCAGCTGGCGCGTAGCCGCGAATCCCGATTCCTCGATCGACAGCGCGCCGGTCTGCAGGCGCGGATCGGGCTCGATCCCGGCTTCGAGCTGGATGTCGCAAAAGCCGTGATAGCGGTCGCGGAATTCGGGATAGTGGCTGGTCGCCTCGCCGATGAACGCCAGCCGGCGGCGGCCCTGGGCGAGGAGGTGCGCGGCGGCGAGCCGGCCGCCCAGCATGTTGTCGCAGCCGATCGTGGTGCCGAGCCCGTCCAGCTCCACCGAACCCCAGCGCACGAAATGCGTGCCCTGGCGGACCAGGTCCTGCAGGCGGGCGCGGTACAGCTCGTAATCGCCATAGCCGAGCAGGATCAGCCCGTCGGCCTTGCGCGCGTCCTCATAATCCTTGTGCCAGTTGGACGAGAGCTGCTGGAACGACGTGAGCAGGTCGTAGCCCCGCTTGGCGCAGGTGCGCAGGATCGAACCGAGCATCGCCAGGAAGAAGGGGTTGATCGCGGTGCCGTCGGGCAGCGGATCCTCGAAGAAGAGCAGGGCGAGCGTGCTGCTCTGGCCGCGGCGCAGCGACGATGCGTTCTTGTCGACCTTGTAGCCGAGCTGCGCCGCGATCGCCTCGATCCGCTTGCGCGTGCCTTCGTTCACGGTGGGATCGCCGCGCAGGGCACGGCTCACCGTCGGCTGCGAGACTCCCGCCAATGCCGCGATGTCGAACGATGTCGGCTTGTCCGGCGAGGCCATGCCGCTCCCTGCTCCCCAGCCGCGCAATTGTTGCGCGCTTGTTGCAACTACCCTGCCCGGGCCGGAATCGGAAGCAGGGCTGAATACGTATGCGCTTGCCTTCACTTGTCGGCCGCATGCGGCGAATTGGGGGAGGCTTAGAAAAACCGTCGCCAGTGAAGGCGGCGAGGATATTTGGGGAGGAAGACGATGGCTCTGTCCAATCACGCCGAGATGCTGCGCGCCCGTTCGGCGCTTTCGCTGGGAACGAGCAGCCGCGCGCTCGCCGCCGCGCTGCTGCTGCTGGGCGCGACCCCGGCCTTTGCCCAAGACACGACGCCCGCACCGGCGCCCGCCGACCAGCCGGAGGAGGGCAATCTGGTCGTCACCGGCATCCGCGCCTCGCTGACTTCGTCGGCAAACATCAAGCGCAACAACGTGACGATCGTCGACTCGGTCTCGTCCGAGGATATCGGCAAGCTGCCCGACGTCTCGATCGCCGACTCGCTGGCGCGCATCCCCGGCGTCACCGCCCAGCGCCTGGAAGGGCGCGACCAGCGCCTGTCGATCCGCGGCCTGGGCCCGGACTTCTCGACCACGCTGCTGAACGGCCGCGAGCAGGTCACCGTCGGCGACAATCGTGGCGTGGAATATGATCAATATCCGTCGGAATTCTTCAAGAACGTCAACGTCTACAAGTCGGCCGACGCCTCGCTGATCGCGGCGGGCATCTCCGGTACGGTCGACCTGCGGATGCTGCGCCCGCTCGACCAGAAGAGAGACACGTTCGTCGTCTCGCTGCGCGGCCAGATGAACGAGAAGGACAAGCTCAATCCCGACGGCACCCGCTATGGCTACAAGGCATCCGCCACCTATGTCGGCAAGTTCGCCGGCGACACGCTCGGCATCGCGCTGGGCGTATCGGCGCAGAACACGCCGACCCAGATCGAGCGCTACGCGGCCTGGGGCTTCCCGACCGAGCCGGCCGCCGGCGGCAACCTCTTCCTCGGTGGCGCCAAGCCCTATGTCCAGTCGAACCTGCTGAAGCGCTATGGCGGCGTCGCCACCATCGAATGGGCACCGAGCGAGAATTTCCACTCGACCTTCGATGCGCTCTATTCGAACTTCAAGGAAACCCAGCACCTGCGCGGCATCGAGTTCGGCGTCGCGCCGGCCTGGGGTTCGGGCGGCGTGATCGCGCCGGGCTATACGGTGCGGGACGGGCTGGTCACCGACGCGACGATCAGCAACCTCGTCGCCGTCCAGCGCAACGACCTCAACGAGCGCAAGGCCGAGAACATCTCGCTGGGGTGGAACAACGACCTGAAGCTCAGCGACACTATCCATCTCAACGTGGATGCCAGCTGGAGCCGCGCCACCCGCACGGACTTCCTGCTCGAGACCTATTCGGGCACCGGCTATAATTCGAGCGGCGCCAAGGACACGATCAGGATCCACCAGAATGGCGATGGCACCTATGACATCGTGCCGACGATCGACTATTCGAATACCAGCGTCATCCGCCTGACCGATCCGCGCGGCTGGGGCTATAACGGCACCACCGCGGTGGTGCAGGCCGGCTTCCTCAACCGGCCCGATTTCGTCGACGACCTCAAGGCGCTGCGCGCCAGCCTGAAGGGCGAGATCGGCGGCAGCGTGCTGAGCGCCTGGGAAGTGGGCGGCAATTTCAGCCGCCGCAAGAAGGAAAGCAACTACACCAGCTACTTCCTCTGCCCCAAGGGCGGCGGCACCAACTGCACCGTCGCCAGCGGCACGCCGACCAGCCTCGCGGTGCCGAACGACGTGCTGCTCGGCAAGACGGTGAGCCTCGACTATCTGGGCGTGCCCAGGATGCTGACCGTCGATCCGATGAAGGTCTATGGCCTGCTCAACTCGGTGTACGACAACCGGCCGGATTCGCTGGTGCGCGACAATGTCGTCAGCGAGGATGTGTGGACCGGCTATGCCAAGCTGACCGTGGACGGCACGGTGGGGGGCAAGCCGCTCAAGGGCTCGCTCGGCGTGCAGGTGATCCACACCAAGCAGCAATCGGCGGGCCAGATCGCGGCGCTGGTGGGCGGCGTGGTGACGATCTCGCAGGTGGCGGGTTCGGAGAGCTACACCAATGTCCTGCCCTCCGCTTCGTTCAGCCTCGAGCTGGAGCCCAGCTTCTACATCAAGCTCGGCGCTGCGCAGACCATGGTGCGCCCGCGCCTCGACCAGGAGCGCATCACCCAGGCCGTGTCGATCGACCTCTCGAAGATCGGCCTGGGCAGCCAGCCGCAGAACAGCCCGTTCAGCTCGAACGGCGGCAATTTCCGCCTGCGTCCCTATCAGTCGACCAACATCGACATCTCGTTCGAGAAGTATCTGGGCAATGGCGGCGGCTATCTGGCGCTGACCGGCTTCTTCAAGCACCTGACCGACTTCGTCGATCCGAACAATTCGGTGCTCTACGACTTCTCGCCGCTGCTCTCGGCGCTCACGCCGGCACAGCGTGCGATCGTGGTGGCGCAGAATGCGCATATCGGCCTGGTCAGCTCGCCCAAGAACACCGGACGCGGCGACATATTGGGCGTGGAGGCCACCGCCTCGCTGCCCTTCACCGTCTTCAGCCAGGCGCTGGACGGCTTCGGTATCTTCGCCACCGGCACCTATGTCGACAGCAAGATCCGCTACGCCAACAACGTCACGCCGATCACGCTGCCGGGCCAGTCGAAATGGGTCGCCACCGGCACCGCCTATTTCGAGAAGAACGGCTTCCAGGCGCGTGCCACCTATCGCTGGCGCGACAGCTTCCTGGCCGAGCTGGCCGGCCTCTCGGCCAATCCCGAATATCGCCTGGGCCGCCCGGAAGGCGTGCTCGACGCGCAGATCGGCTATGAGTTCCGCAGCGGGCCGCTGAGCGGACTCTCGATCCTCGCCCAGGCGAAGAACCTGACCGACCAGCCCTTCGTCACCACCGAGGCGAGCGACCCACGCCTGGTGCGCGAATATCAGCGTTACGGCCGCGACTATTATATCGGCATCACGTACAAGTTCTGACGCGTGGAAATGCGGCCCGGCACCGCGCCGGGCCGCCTGTTTATCGAGGGGCAGACGTGCAGAGTGAGCAGCCGATCCGGATCGTGATCGCCGGCGGCGGCACCGCGGGCTGGATGGCCGCGGCCGCGTTCGCCCGGTTCCTCGGCCCCGGTTTCCGGATCACCCTGGTCGAATCGGAAGAGATCGGCACGATCGGCGTGGGCGAGGCGACGATCCCGCAGATCCGCCTGTTCAATGCCGGCCTGGGCATCGACGAGGACGCGTTCATGGCCGCCACCCAGGCCAGCTTCAAGCTCGGCATCGAGTTCGTCGGCTGGACGAAGGGCGGGCGCTACATGCACGCGTTCGGCGATGTCGGCCGCGCGAACGGGCTGCTCGCCTTCCAGCACAGCTGGCTGCGCGGGCTGGCCGAAGGCGTCGCCCGGCCGCTCGCCGCCTATTCGCTCAACAATGTGGCGGCGCTGGCGAACCGGATGCAGCGCGGGCCGGCGCGTACGGCGAAGCTGTTGCCCGAAATGCCCTATGCCTTCCATTTCGATGCGGGCCTCTATGCCCGCTTCCTGCGTGGCCTGGCCGAGAGCGGCGGCGTCACGCGGGTGGAGGGCCGGATCGTCGCGGTCGCGCGCGACGGGGAGAGCGGCGACGTCAGCGCCCTCGAGCTGGAGGGCGAGCGCGAGGTGGCGGGCGACCTGTTCCTCGACTGCACCGGTTTCCGCGCCCTGCTGATCGGCGAGGCGCTGGGCACGGGGTTCGAGGGGTGGAGCGACCTGCTCCCCTGCGACCGCGCCATTGCCGTGCCCTCCGCGCGCGCGCGGGACTTCACCCCCTATACCCGCGCCACCGCGCACGCTGCCGGCTGGCAATGGCGCATCCCGCTCCAGCACCGTACCGGCAACGGCCTGGTCTATGCGAGCGCGCATCTTTCGGACGACGAGGCCGCGGCGCGGCTGCTCGCCGGCCTGGACGAACCGGCGCTCGCCGATCCCCGGCCGCTGCGCTTCGCCGCGGGCAAGCGGCGCGGCTTCTGGAAGCACAATGTGATCGCGCTCGGCCTGGCGAGCGGCTTCCTCGAGCCGCTCGAATCGACCAGCATCCACATGATCCAGTCGGCGATCGAGCGGATCCTGAGCCTGCTTCCCGGCCGGCAGACCTCCCCGGCGCAGCGCGAGGAATATGATCGCCAGACGCATCTGGAATATGACCGCATCCGCGACTTCCTGGTGCTGCACTATTGGGCGAACGATCGCGACGAGCCCTTCTGGGCGGAGCGGCGCGCGGCGGCGCTGCCGGCCTGCCTTCGCCACAAGGTCGCGCTGTGGCGCGCCTCCGGCCGGATCGTGCGCGGCGAGGCGGACCTGTTCAGCGAAGTCGCCTGGCTGCAGGTGCTGGCCGGGCAGGGGATCGCCGCCGCCGCCCACCATCCGCTCGCCGATGCGCCGCCGCGCGAGCACATCGCGGAGTATCTCGGATTGATCGAATTGCTGAACGCCCGCGAAGCCGGCCAGATGTCGGACCACGCGGCCTATGTGGCGCAGCATTGCGCGGGAGCGGCGGCGGCATGAAGATCCGCTGGCGCAATATTCGGCGAATTTGTTCCCCGGCGAAGGTCGGGCCCCAGTTGCCACGTCGTTCGATAGAGAAGACCGCGTCTCCAGCTGCGCCGAAACTGGGCCCCGGCCTTCGCCGGGGAACTGTTCTCGCGCTTGCGCTCCAGGCTGCGGCCCCCGCCGCCGCGCAGGACTTCCGCGCGCGCCTGCCGCAGGACGAAGTGATCTATTTCGTCCTGCCCGATCGCTTCGCCAACGGAGATCCGGCCAATGATCGCGGCGGCCTGTCCGGCGATCGCGGCACCACCGGCTTCGATCCCGCCGACGCGCGCTATTATCATGGCGGCGACCTGAAGGGGCTGGCGGCGAAGCTGCCCTATCTCCAGGCACTCGGCATCACGGCGATCTGGGTCGCGCCGATCTTCGTGAACAAGCCCGTCCAGGGCGGGCCGGGCCAGCAGAGCGCGGGCTATCACGGTTATTGGATCACCGACTTCACCCATGTCGATCCGCATTTCGGCACCGATGCGGCGTTCAAGGCGCTGGTCGACGCCGCGCATGCCCGCGGCATGAAGGTCTATATGGACATCGTTGCCAACCATACGGCCGATGTGATCCAGTATCGCGAGTGCGTGGGCGCGAGCGCCTGCCCCTATCGCGGCCGGGCGGACTATCCCTATCAGCGCCGCGGCGGCGTGCACGGCGCACCGATCAATCCGGGCTTCGCGGGCGACGCAGTCCAGACGGCGGAGAATTTCGCGAAGCTGACCGATCCGGGCTATGCCTATACGCCCTTCGTTCCCGAAGCGGAGCGGGCGGCCAAGCATCCCGCCTGGCTCAACGACCCCATTCACTATCACAATCGCGGAGACTCGACCTTCGCCGGCGAGAGCTCGACGATGGGCGATTTCGTCGGCCTCGACGATCTGATGACCGAGGATCCGCGCGTGCTCGCCGGCATGATCGACATCTATGGCAGCTGGATCGACCGGTTCGGCGTCGACGGCTTCCGCATCGACACCGCCCGCCACGTGAACCCCGAATTCTGGCAGGGCTTCGTTCCCGCGATGCTGGCGCGGGCCAAGGCCCGGGGAATCCCCAATTTCCACATCTTCGGCGAAGTTGCGGATCCCGCTGCCCAGGCCGCGCACACGATCGCCGCGAAGCTGCCCTCGGTGCTCGACTTCGCCTTCCGTCAGGCGCTGCTCGACGGCGTTGCCGGGACGAAGGGCACCGACGTGTTCGAGAAGCTGTTCGACGACGACGTGCTCTATGCCCGCGGCTTCGATACCGCGATCACGCTGCCCACCTTCAGCGGCAACCACGACAATGGCCGCTTCGCCTGGTTCGTCCGCAAGGCCTTTCCCCAGGCGAGCGAGGCGGAAGTGCTGCGGCGCGTGCTGCTCTCCAACGCGCTGCTGCTCACGCTGCGCGGGGTGCCGACCATCTATGCCGGCGACGAACAGGGCTTTGCCGGCGGCGCGAACGACGTCGATGCGCGCGAGGATCAGTTCGGCAGCAAGGTCGCGCAATATACCGCGCGCAAGCTGGTCGGCAGCGATGCGAGCATCGCCACGCCGCGCTTCGACGAGGCGCATCCGATCTTCCGCGAGATCGCCGCCCTGGCGCGCGTCCGCACCGCCACGCCGGCGCTCACTCGCGGACGGCAATTGCTGCGCGCTCGCGAGGACAAGCCGGGGTTGCTCGCCTTCTCGCGCTTCGATCCCGTCACCGGCGCCGAAGTGCTGCTCGCCTTCAATACCTCCACCGAGCCGCTGACCCGGCAGGTCCAGGTCGAGACGCGATCCCTCCGTTTTCATCCGCTAGCCGGAAGCTGCGCCGCCACGGCCAGCGCTCCCGGCTCCCTTTCCATCACCCTGCCGCCGCTCGGATATGCGGTGTGCGCGGCGGAGACGAACCAGTGAACCAGCTTGCCGCGAAAGCGGAGACCCGGAATGCGCAGCCCTGGTGGCGCGGCGCGGCCATCTACCAGATCTATCCCCGCAGCTTCTTCGATTCGAACGGCGACGGCATCGGCGACCTGCCGGGCATCACCGCGCGGCTCGATCACATTGCCGGCCTGGGCGTCGATGCGGTCTGGCTGTCGCCCTTCTTCAAGTCGCCCATGGCCGATTTCGGCTATGACGTCGCCGATTATCGCGACGTCGATCCGATCTTCGGCACGCTCGCCGACTTCGACGCGCTGATCGCCCGCGCACATGCGCTGGGGCTGCGCGTGCTGATCGACCAGGTCTGGGCGCACACGTCGGATCAGCATGCCTGGTTCATCGAGAGCCGGGCCAGCCGCGCCAATCCCAAGGCCGACTGGTATGTCTGGCACGACGCGAAGCCGGAAGGCTCGCCGCCCACCAACTGGCAGTCGGTCTTTGGCGGCCCGGCCTGGACCTGGGACGCGCGGCGCGGCCAATATTACATGCACAATTTCCTGAAGGAACAGCCGCAGCTCAACTGCCATCATCCCGAAGTGCAGGCGGAGCTGCTGGCGATCACGCGCTTCTGGCTGGATCGCGGTGTGGACGGGTTCCGCATCGATGCGATCAACTTCTCGATGCACGATCCCGAATTCCGCGACAATCCGCCGGCCCCGGACGACGGCACGCCGCGCACGCGCCCGTTCGATTTCCAGCTCCACATCTACAATCAGAGCCATGCCGACATTCCCGGCTTTCTCGAGCGGCTGCGCGGGGTGTTCGACGAATATCCCGATCGATTCACCGTCGCCGAAGTGGGCGGTGCGGATGCGGATCGCGAGATGAAGCTGTTCACCGCGGGCGGCAACCGGCTGAACACCGCCTATGGCTTCGACTTTCTCTATGCCTCCCGCCTCACTGCCGCGGGCGTGCGCGCCGCGCTGCAGAACTGGCCGGCGGGCGGCAGCTGGCCGAGCTGGGCGTTCGAGAATCACGATGCGCCGCGCGCCGTGTCGCGCTGGACCCGGCCCAAGACGGCGGACGCGTTCGCGCGGATGAAGATGCTGCTGCTCGCGGCGCTGCGCGGCAACATCTTCCTCTATTATGGCGAGGAGCTGGGGCTCGATCAGGTCGAGATCCCCTTCGAGGCGCTGCAGGACCCCGAAGCCATCGCCAACTGGCCGCGCACCCTGTCGCGCGACGGCGCGCGCACGCCGATGCCCTGGTCGTCGACGGCGCCCGAGCTTGGCTTCACCAGCGGCAGGCCCTGGCTGCCGGTCGGCCCCAACCATGAAGCGCTGGCGGTGGACGTGCAGGATGCCGACCCTGCCTCGCTGCTCGCCTGGACGCGCCGGGTGCTGGCGCTGCGCGGCGCCTCGCCGGCACTGCGCACCGGCGACATCGCCTTCCACGACGCGCCAGGCGAGCTGCTCGCGTTCGAGCGCGCGGCGGAGGGCGAGCGTCTGCTCTGCCTGTTCAACCTGGGCGATGTCGCGCAGCATTGGACGCCGGCGAACGCATCCCATTGGCGCCCGCTGCTCGCGACCGGCGGCGCCGGCGACTGGACCTTCGCACCCCATTCCGGGCTGATCGCCCGCTACGAAGCCTGAGGAGAAATCATGAAGCTCGCCCCCCTCGCGCTGGCGCTCGCCGCCTTTCCCTTCGCGGCGCCCGCGCTGGCGCAGGACGACCTGTCGCAGAAGCGGGACGGCAATGTCGTCGCCCGCGCCGCCTCGCCCGATGGCGGGATCACCGTGACGGTCAGCATCGATGGCGAGGGCCGGGCGAGCTATGCCGTGCAGCGCGCCGGCAAGCCGCTGCTCGCCGACAGCCGGCTGGGCTTCCTGTTCACCGACGCGCCCAAGCTCGACCGCAACATGGCGCTGGTCGAAGTGAAGCGCGACAAGGCCGACACCAGCTGGACCCAGCCCTTCGGCGAATGGACGACGATCCGCGACAACCACAATGAGATGACGGTGCGGCTGCGCGAGAAGGCCGATCTCGCGCGCGAGATGGACGTGACCTTCCGGATCTTCGACGACGGCGTCGGCTTCCGCTACACGCTGCCGAGCCAGCCCAACCTGAAGCATGCGAACATCGCCGACGAGCTGACCGAGTTCGCCTTTGCCGAGCCGGGCACCGCCTGGTGGAAGCCGGCCTATCTGTGGAACCGCGAGGAATATCTCTACAACAAGACGCCGCTCGACGCGGTGGGCACCGCGCAGACGGTGATGACGGTGAAGCTCGCCGGCGGCACCCATGTCGCGCTGCACGAGGCGGCATTGGTCGACTATTCGGCGATGAACCTCCAGCGGGCCGAGGGCAACACCTTCAAGGCCTCGCTGACTCCGGGGGCCGGCGCGCCCAAGGTGTCGCGCGATGCCGGCTTCTCGACGCCGTGGCGCACCATCGCCATCGCCGATGACGCGGCGGGGCTCTATGCCGCCAGCCGGATGACGCTGAACCTCAACGCGCCGAACAAGCTGGGCGACGTGTCGTGGATCAGGCCGGGCAAGTTCGTCGGCGTCTGGTGGAACATGATCAAGGGCGAATGGACCTGGTCGCGCGGGGCCAAGCACGGCGCCACCACGGCGCATGTGAAGCAATATATCGATTTCGCCGCGGCCAACCATATCCCCGGCGTGCTGGTCGAGGGCTGGAACATCGGCTGGGACGGCAACTGGTTCGGCAATGGCAACGAGATGCAGTTCGATCGGCCGACCGAGGATGTCGACGCCGCCGAGCTGGCGCGCTACGCCAAGGCCAAGGGCGTGTACCTGATCGGCCATAACGAGACCGGCGGCTCGGCCAGTCATTACGACAGCCAGCTCGACCGCGCGTTCAAATATGCCCAGGACCATGGCATCCCGGTGGTGAAGACCGGTTACGTCACCGATGCCGGCCAGATCGAGCGGGTCGATCCCGACGGCGCGCAGCACCGCGAATGGCATGAGAGCCAGTGGATGGTGAACCATCATCTCCGCGTCGTGGAGACTGCCGCGAAATATCATGTCTCGATCGACAGCCACGAGCCGGTGAAGGACACCGGCCTGCGCCGCACCTGGCCCAACTGGGTGGCGCGCGAGGGCGGGCGGGGCATGGAGTACAACGCCTGGGAAGGCGGCAAGAATCCGCCCGAGCATGAGGCGAACATGGTCTTCACCCAGCTGCTCGGCGGCCCGATGGACTTCACGCCGGGCGTGCTCAGCCTGAGCGGCTCCAACGGCTCGGCGATCCAGTCGACCATCGCCAAGCAGCTCGCCTTGTATGTCGTGCTCTATTCGCCGGTGGTGATGGCGGCCGACACGCCGGAGAACTACGCCAAATATCCGCGCGAGATGAAGTTCATCCGCGACGTGCCGACCGACTGGAGCGACACCCGCGTGCTGAACGGCGAAGTGGGCGACTATGCGACGATCGTCCGCAAGGCGAGGGGCGGCGACGACTGGTTCCTCGGCGCGGTGGGCGACGAGCAGGCGCGCAGCTCGGTGGTGACGCTCGACTTCCTCGATGCGGGCAAGACCTATGTCGCCGAGATCTATCGCGACGGCCCCGGCGCCGACTATCGCACCGAGGCCCGCCATGCGATCACGATCGAGAGCAGGCCGGTGAAGAAGGGCGACACGCTGACGATCGCGCTGGCGCCGGGCGGCGGCGAGGCGATCCGCTTCGTCGCGCCGGCCGCCAAGGCGCGCCGCCGGTGACTTCGGCCGGGGGGCGGCCGCGCCAGGGGTTCGTCGGGCTGTGGAACATCAGCTTCGGCTTCCTCGGCATCCAGATCGGCTTCGCGCTGCAGAATGCGAACATGAGCCGTGTCTTCCAGTCGCTGGGCGTCAAGATTGACGATCTGGCGCTGCTGTGGGTCGCCGCCCCGCTGACCGGGCTGCTCGTCCAGCCGGTCATCGGCCATTATTCGGACCGGACCTGGGGCCGCCTTGGCCGCCGGCGACCCTATTTCCTGGCCGGCGCGGTGCTGGCGGCGCTGGCGCTGTTCGCCATGCCCAATGCGCCGGTGCTGCTCGCCGCGGTGCTGCTGCTCTGGGTGCTCGATGCGTCGCTCAACGTCTCGATGGAGCCGTTCCGCGCATTTGTCGGCGACATGCTCGACAGGAGCCAGCACACCGCCGGCTATGCGATCCAGACGGCGTTCATCGGCGCCGGCGCGGTGATCGGATCGGCCACGCCCTGGCTGCTCGACCGGTGCGGTGTGTCCAATGTCGCGATCGGCGGCGCCTTGCCCGATACGGTGCGCTGGAGCTTCTATCTGGGCGGCGCGGCGCTGCTGCTCGCCGTGCTGTGGACCGTGTTCACCACCCGCGAATATTCGCCCGAGGAGATCGCGGCGTTCGACGGAGAGGCGGCGCCCGCCGCGCATCCGGCCCCGCCCGCCACGATCGGCGCGGGCCTGCCCTGGCTGGTCGGCGGCGCGGCGCTGGGGGCGCTGGTCTTCGCGTTGGAGCTGGAGAAGGAGCTCTATCTGCTGGCCGGCCTGCTCGCCGCCTATGGCCTCGCCCGGATGATCACCGCGGTGACCAGGGCGGGCATCCTCGGCGATCTCATGGGCGATTTCTCGGGCATGCCGCCGGTGATGAAGCGGCTCGCGCTCGTCCAGTTCTTCAGCTGGTCGGCGCTGTTCATCATGTGGATCTATACCACCCCGGTGGTGGCCCAATATGTCTTCCACGCGCCGGATACCACCGGGGCCGTGTTCAACGCGGCGGGCAACTGGGTCGGTATCCTGATGGCCGCCCAGAGCGCGGTCGCCACCCTTGCCGCGCTATTCCTGCTCCGCCCGCTCGCCGCCCGCGTCGGCAAGGTGCGCACCCATGCGATCGCGCTGGCGCTCGGCGGGCTCGGCTATGCGAGCTTTCTGGTGATCCGCGACGCCAACCTGCTGCTCGCCGCCGAGATCGGGATCGGCATCGCCTGGGCCTCGATCCTCGCCATGCCCTATGCGATCCTCGCCTCGGCGCTGCCCCAGGCGAAGCTCGGCGTGTACATGGGCCTGTTCAACGTCTTCATCGTCATCCCCCAGCTGCTCGTCGCCGCGGTGATCGGCACGGCGATGCGCCATTTCTTCCCGGGCCAGCCGATCTGGACGATGGCGATCGCGGCGGCGGTGATGGGGCTGGCGGCGCTCGCGACGCTGCGGGTGCGCGAGGCCTAGGCCCGGCGCCCCGCGAGCTGGATCGCCACAGCCACCGCCGCGAACCCGGCGCCGAGCAGTGACACCGCGCTCCAGCCGCCCAGCGCCCAGGCCCAGGTCGCAGCACCCGATCCGGTGGCGCCGCCGACGAACATCGCACCCATGAAGATGGTGTTGAGCCGCGCCCGCGCCTCGGGCCGCAGCGCATAGACGATGTGCTGGTGCGAGACGAGCGCGCCCTGCACGCCGAAATCGAGCAGGAGCACGCCGATCACCATGCCGGGGATCGAGGGCCAGAGGCCGTTGAACGCCCAGCCGGCCAGCACCGCGGCCGCGCCGAGCAGGATCACCGGGCGCGGTCCCTTCCGGTCCGCGATCCGCCCGGCGATCGGGGCAGCGAGCACGCCCACCGCACCGACCACGCCGAACAGGCCGGCCACTTCGGCGCCCAGCCCCAGGTCCGGCTGCTGCAGGCGCAGCGCCAGGATCGTCCAGAAGCCGCTGAACGCCGCGAACAGCAGCCCCTGGGTGATCGCGGCGCGGCGCAGCGCCGGGAATTCGCGCCACAGCCCGCCGAGCGAGCGGAGCAGCTGGTGGTAGCGCAGGTCCGAATCCGGGGCGCTGTGCGGCAGGGTCAGCGCCATCGCCCCGCCCGCGGCGAGCGCCAGCGGGACGCCCAGCCAGAACATCTCGCGCCAGCCCGCATGCGCCGCGACGAAGCCGGCCAGGGTGCGGCTGAGCAGGATGCCGCAAAGCAGCCCGGCCATGACCGTGCCCACCACCGCGCCGCGCCGTTCGGGCGCGGCCAGGTGCGCGGCGAGGGGCACGATCTGCTGCGCCACGGTGGCGGCGAAGCCGACCGCGACCGAGGCAGCGATCACCAGCGCGGCGCTGGGCGCGATCGCGGCGAGCATCAGTGCGCCCGCCAGCACGACGAACTGGATCGCGATCAGCCGCTTGCGCTCGACCAGGTCGCCCAGCGGCACCAGCAGGAACAGGCCCAGCGCATAGCCGATCTGGGTTGCGGTGGGCACCAGCACGGTCAGCTCGCCGGGCAGGTCGCGTTGCATCACCCCCAGCATCGGCTGGCAATAATAGATGTTGGCGACCGCGATCCCGGTGGCGGCGGCCATCGCGAAGATCAGCGGACGGCCAAGCCGGTCCGGTGCCGTGCCGGCGGCCAGGGGCAGGGGGGTGGTCATGGATGCTCCGGGGGAAATCAGACGTAGCGCGGAATGGGCCCCAGCTGGGGTGTCCGGTCGGGCAGTTCAACCACCACCTCGTCGACATAGCACCAGCCCCAGCCTTCGGGCGGATCATAGCCTTCGATGATCGGGTGGCGAGTCGCATGGAAATGCGCGGTGGCATGGCGATGCGGGCTCTGGTCGCAGCAGCCGACATGGCCGCAGGCCCGGCACAGGCGCAGATGCACCCAGGGGCTGCCGATCGCCAGGCACTCCTCGCAGCCGCGGGCGCTGGGAGTGACCTGGTTGACGGTCATCACGTGCCGGCATTCCATTGCTGTGCCCCTTCCGCATTCGGCCGCTCCCTTGTCGCAGGTGCGGAGCCGGGTGCCAACGGCTTGCCAGCCACATCCGATGTCGCTACATGGCAGGATCGTTCCACTGCGAAAAAAGGGAGGGCGTAAATGACAGATGTTACCACACGCCTCCCCGGTGCGTTCCGCACCATCGGGCGCTTCCACCACTAGGTCCTGAAGCCTCCCTGATCCGGGCCTTTCACCCGCATCACCCCTGATCGACATCGCATTGGAGACGGCGCCCCGGCGCCGGTTCACGACATGACCCACGACACCGACCGCCCGGATGCGATCCGCCGCGTCCTGCGTTTCACTTTCCGCCACTGGGCGCGGCAGCGGACGCGCGCCGCCTGTATCGCCTTCTTCATCACTGCCGCGACGGCGACGGAAATCTTCGTCCCGATGTTCGCCGGCCGGCTGATCGACGCGCTGGCCGCCGATCTGCGCAACGACGCGCTGGCGCTGTTCGCGGCGATGGCGGCGCTCGGCCTTGCGATGGTGGTGCTCCGCCACATCGCCTGGGCGGGCATCATCCCGTTCACGCTGCGTATGATGCGCGACGTGACTCAGGACGGTTTCCACCGCGTTCAACGCTTCTCGACCGACTGGCACGCCAACAGCTTCGCCGGCTCCACGGTCCGCAAGATCACGCGCGGCATGTGGGCGTTCGACACGCTGAACGATGTGCTGCTGCTCCAGCTGCTGCCGTCGCTCGCCGTGCTCCTCGGCACGATGCTGCTGCTGGGCTGGCACTGGCCCGTGCTCGGCGTCGTGATGGGCATCGGCGCCGTCGCCTATGTCGCGATGACGATGGTGCTGGCGACGCGCTGGGCCTCGCCCGCCGCGACGCTGTCCAATGCCTGGGACACGAAGCTGGGCGGCCTGCTCTCCGATGCGATCGGTTCGAACGCCGTGGTCAAGGCGTTCGGCGCGGAGGCGCGCGAGGAAGGCCGCGTCGGCACGCTGCTCGCCAAATGGGGAAAGCGCACCCGGCGCACCTGGCTGCGCTACACCTGGTCGGGCAGCGCGCAGATCGCGGTGCTGTGGGCGATCCGTGCCGCGATCACCGGCACCGCGCTGTGGCTATGGTGGCTCGGGGCGGCGACTCCGGGCGACGTCACCTTCGTGCTGGCCAGCTATTTCGTCGTGCACAGCTATCTGTTCGACATCGGCTTCCACATCCATCACCTGCAGCGCTCGGTGAACGAGATGGAGGAACTGGTCGATCTGCACGAGCAGCCGCTGGGGATCGAGGACCGGGTCGACGCCGCGCCGATCCGCATCACCGCGGGCGAGGTGCGCTTCGACGACGTCACCTTCCGCTATGGCGGGCACGAGACGCCGCTCTACGAGCATCTCGACCTCATCATTCGCGGCGGCGAGCGGGTGGGGCTGGTCGGCCATTCGGGATCGGGCAAGACGACTTTCGTCAAGCTGATCCAGCGCCTCTATGACGTGAACCAGGGCCGGGTGACGATCGACGGGCAGGACGTGTCGCATGCGACCCAGCAGTCGCTGCGCGCGCAGATCGCGATCGTGCAGCAGGAGCCGATCCTGTTCCACCGCAGCCTGGCCGACAACATCGCCTATGCCCGTCCCGGGGCGAGCCAGGCGGAGGTCGAGGCGGCGGCGCGGCTGGCCAATGCGCACGACTTCATCGTCAAGCTGCCGCGCGGCTATGCGACGCCGGTGGGCGAGCGCGGCGTCAAGCTGTCGGGTGGCGAGCGCCAGCGCGTGGCGCTGGCCCGCGCCTTCCTGGCCGACGCGCCGATCCTGATCCTCGACGAGGCGACCTCGAGCCTCGATTCCGAGAGCGAGGCGCTGATCCAGCAGGCGATGGACCGGTTGATGAAGGGCCGTACGGCGATCGTCATCGCCCACCGGCTCTCGACGGTGCGCACGCTCGACCGGATCCTGGTGTTCGACCAGGGCCGCATCGTCGAGGATGGCGACCATGCCGCGCTGCTGGCCGATCCGGACGGCCGCTATCGCCGGCTGTTCGACCGGCAATCGGGCAACATCGTCGACGAGGAGCCGGCGCTCGCCGAGGGGTGAGCGCCGGTCTCGGCCCTGGCGGCGGGGCCCGGTATCGACGCTGCATCGCTGTCGCAAATCCGAACATTCTATGCATTATGCTGCCCCGAGGCTGGCGCGCCGAACCCGAGCGATTGGGTTGCCACAATCCCAGCCACCGGCCGAGCCCCCGGCAACGAGCCTCCGGCTCTACCGCCCGAACCCTAGATCCGGTTCGCCCGGGCGATCGCGCCCAGGTGCAGCGCGCTCGGCCGCGGGGTGCGCTTCAGGGTCTCGCGGTCCACCGCGACCAGCCCGAACGGCACGCCATAGCCCGAGGTCCATTCGAAATTGTCGAGCAGCGACCAGTAAAGATAGCTGTGCACCGGAATGCCCTCGTCCAGGCACGCACGCACGCCGTCCAGCGCCTGGTCGATAAAGGCGATGCGGCGGGCATCGTCCTTCGCCGCGATGCCGCTCTCGGTCACGTAGATCGGCTTGCCGATCTCCCGGTGCGCCCAGCGGATCGTGTTGGCCAGCGCCTGGGGATAGAATTCATACCCCGCCATCGTCATCTCCGCGTCCTTCGCCGGCGCGACCATGCCGTTCGCGTCGAACACGAAGCGGGTATAGGTCTGGACGCCGAAGAAATCGGCGGCCTCGCGCGCCACCTGCACCCAATCGCCATAGAGCTTGTCGCGATAATAGGCGGCGCGCTCGGGCGTATCGGCCTGCACGTCCTGCGTGGTCAGGGTGATGCCGACGGGCAGGGCAGGGCGGACCTCCTTGATCGCTGCATAGGCCTGGCGGTGCGCCGCCTGCAGGATCGGCGTCGCCACCGCCGGATCGGCATAGGCGAGGCGCGAGAATTTCGGCGAACCGGTCGCCCGCGCCGCGGCGGCGATGGCGGCCTTCACCACGGGCGCGAAGGCGGCGATCCCCGGCATCATGTCGACCAGCAGGCGGATGTTCGCCTCGTTGAAGGTCGTCGTCATGTGCATCAGCCCGCCCAGCCGCTCGGCGACCTTGCGGCAATAGCGCGCGAACAGCTGCGGCGCGTCCGCCACTTCGAAGCCGCCGCGTTGCGCGAACCAGAGCGGCGTGGTGAAATGGTTGAGCGTCACGATCGGGCGCAGGCCGTGCGCGCGGCACGCCTCGAGCATGCGGGCATAATGGTCGAGCTCGGCATTGGAGAAATGGCCTTCGCTGGGCTCGATCCGCGCCCATTCCACGCCGAGCCGGTAGCTGTTGAAGCCCAGCTTCGCCGCAAGCGCGAAATCCTCGGCATAGCGATGATAGGAGTCGCAGGCGTCGCCCGATCGCTCCTTGAACATGCTCGGCTGCAGATTCTCCATCAGCCACGCGTCGGCGTTCGTGTTGTTGCCCTCGCTCTGATAGGCGGAGATCGCCGTGCCCCACAGGAAGCCGGGCGGCGCGGGCTTGCGGCGGGCCAGGGGCCTGGCCGCTACGGGCGAGGCCCCGGCGCCCAGCGCGGCCGCCACGATCAGCGCGCGGCGGTCGAGGCGCAGGCCTTCGCTCACCGCGCCGTCGCGGCGACCGGCGCGCGCCGCGTGGCGGCGGCCACTTCGCGCTCGGCCTGGGTGAAGCCATAGGCGGGGACGATCTCGTCCGCGCGGTCCGCGACGCTGCTCCATTCGGCGACGACCCGTTCGCCCGCGTCGTCGCTCCGGCCGACCTGGATGCCGTCGGTCAGGGTCACGTGCGCGGCGGCGAAATGGCCCGCGCCGGCGCAGAGGATCGCGCGGGTGGGGGCATCCTCGCCGACCAGGGCGAGCAGGCCGGGGCTCACCAGCTCGGGCGCGAGCATCTCCAGGCTCTCGGCGGAGAGCACGCCTTCGGTCATGCCGGTCGCCGCGGTGGGCGCCAGGCTGTTGACGCGGATGCCGTATTTCTCGCCTTCGATCGCCAGCGTCTGCATCAGGCCGACCAGCGCCATCTTGGCGGCGCCGTAATTCGCCTGGCCGAAATTGCCGTACAGGCCCGAGGAGGAAGTGGTCATCACGATCCGCCCGTAATTCTGCGCGCGCATCGCCTCCCACACTGCCTTGCAGCAGATCGCCGCGCCGATCAGGTGCACGTCCACCACCAGGCGGAAATCGTCCATGCTCATCTTGGCGAAGCTCTTGTCGCGCAGGATGCCGGCATTGTTGACCAATATGTCGATGCGGCCGAAGCGGTGGAGCGTCTCGGCGACCATCGCGGCGACGCGCGCCTCGTCGGTCACCGATGCGGCAAAGGCGATCGCCTCGCCGCCGGCCGCGCGGATCTCGGCGGCGACGGCGTCGGCTGCGGGCTGCGACAGGTCGTTGACGACGATGCGGGCGCCCTTGCTCGCCAGGTACAGCGCGTGCGCGCGCCCCAGTCCCCCGCCCGAACCCGTCACGATTGCTACACGACCCGCCAGCGACATCCCGCTCTCCGTTCCTCGACTCTATCGACGGATCGCTTGGTAGCGCTGCAATGATTCACTAGCAAGATAGCGAATATGTGGCGCTATCTGCCCCGGTTGCAGATCTCGAGGAAGCCGGCGGCCATGAACGAGGCCATCCGCTCCTTCACCGCGGCGAAGTCGTCCGAATGGCACAGGCCGTCGGAGAGCTTGTCGATGCGGCCGGTGCGCGCGAGCGTGAGCATCAGCGCGCCGGTGACGAAGTGATAGCCCCAGAAGATATCCTCTTCGGCGCAGTCGGGCAGGGCGCGCTTGAGCAGGCCGATCAGGCGCAGCACGACGGGGTCGAAATGCGCGTCCATCAGGTCCGCCCCCCAGGCCGGGGTGTTGGCGACCTGGGCGCCCAGCTTGGCATAGTTCTTCCAGCCCTCGCCGCCCTGGATATAGGTGTCGAGATCGGTGTCGAGGAACGCCCGCAGCGCACCTTCCACCGTCGGCTTGCCGCCGCATGCCGCTTCGTACGCGTCGAGCGCCTGCATCCGCCGCTCGCTGGTCACCACTGCCCGCCTTGCGAAGACGGCGTCGAACAGCGCCTTCTTGTCGGCGAAATAATAGTTGAGCAGCGTGTGGTGGACGCCCACCTGCTTGGCGACGTCCTTGAGCGTGACGCCGTAGAGCCCGTGCTGCGAGAACAACGCCTCGGCAGCGTCGTAGATCTGCTCCATCGTCTCGGCGCGCTGCTCAGCCTTGCGGGAGCGGCGAACGGGTTTGGCGGTCTCGGTCACGCCCATGTTCCTTCCCGTCTAAGGGCCTAGCGTCAAGCCTCCGCGCAGATATTCACACGCGTGATAGTGTGTGTTGACAGTATCGCGCGCTTGCCCGCATGATGCGGCGAAGGCGGAAGAACCGTCAGGGAGAGAGGAAGCGTGGAAACCCAGGCAAGCGGCGCCCGCCGCTGGATCGTGCTCGTCACGCTCACTTTCGTCTATGTGCTCAATTTCCTCGACCGGCAGCTCCTCGGGATTCTCGCCAAGCCGATCCAGGATTCACTCCACGTCACCGACGGGCAGCTCGGCCTGATCGGCGGGCTCTATTTCGCGATGTTCTACTGCTTCATCGCGATCCCCGTGGGCTGGCTGGCCGACCGCACCAACCGGGTGACGATCCTGTCGCTCGCCTGCGCGATCTGGAGCGGCGCGACGATCGCCTGCGGCCTGGCGACCAGCTATACCCAGCTCGTCATCGCCCGCATGACCGTGGGCTTCGGCGAGGCGGGCGGCGTGCCGCCCAGCTATGCGATCATTACCGACACTTTCCCACCCGGCCAGCGCGGCACGGCGTTCGGCATCTTCAACCTGGGGCCCCCGATCGGCGCGGCGCTGGGCATCGCGTTCGGCGCGACCATCGCCGCGATGTTCGACTGGCGCGACGCCTTCGTGGCGATCGGCGTGGTCGGCGTGGTCACCGCGATCCTCGTCCGCATCGTCGTGCGCGAGCCGAAGCGCGGTGCGACCGACCCGGCCCCCGCCGCCCGCCCGGCCGCCAAGGCGCCGTTCTGGGGCACTTGCTGGATGTTCCTCACCCATCCCGTGCTGATGCTCGCCGCGCTTGGCAGCGGCGCCACCCAGTTCGTCACTTATGGCCTGGGCAATTTCGCAGTGCTGTTCCTGATCCGCGAAAAGGGGATGACCCTGTCCGAGATCGCGCTGTGGTATGCGATCGTCGTCGGCATCGGGATGAGCGCCGCGATGCTCGTCTCGGGCCGGGTGATCGACCGCCTCCGCCGCCGCGGCCGCCTCGTCTATGCGCTCGGCCCGGCGGTCTCGCTGGCCATCGCCATGCCCTTCTACATCGGCTTCGTCTGGGCGCCGGGCTGGCCGCTCGCGCTGGTGCTGCTGACCATCGTCAACTGCTTCAACTATTTCTACCTCTCCGCCTCGGTCGCGCTGGTGCAGGAGGAGGTCCGCCCGGACCAGCGCGTGCTCTCGGGCGCGCTGCTGCTGCTGGTGATGAACTTCATCGGCCTCGGCCTCGGGCCCACCTATGTCGGCGCCGCCAGCGACTGGTTCCGGAACCATGGCTGGGACCATGGCCTCCAGCTCGCGCTCTACACGCTCTCGCCCTTCTACCTGATCGCGATCGCGCTATTCCTCACGCTCGCCCGCATCCTGCGCGCCGAGCAGAACGCCAAGGGGTTCGCATGAAGCCGTTCCGTCCCGCCGCCATCGCCGCCGCCCTGCTGCTTGCGGGCACCGCATCCGCGCAGGAGCCGGTCGTCGCCGCGCCTTCGGGCAGCGTGCGCGGCACGCGCGAGGGCGATATCCGCGCGTTCAAGGGCATTCCCTATGCGGTGCCTCCCGTCGGCGGCATGCGCTGGCGCCCGCCTGCGCCGATGCAGCCCTGGCAGGGGGTGCGCGACGCCAGGGACTTCGGCCCGGCCTGCGTCCAGTCGCAGAGCAAGACGCCGGTCTCGGTCTATTCCCCCGCCGCGCCGCTGCCGGTGAGCGAGGATTGCCTGACGCTCAACATCTGGGCGCCGGCCGACGCGAAAAAGGCACCGGTCTTCTTCTGGATCCATGGCGGCGCGCTGTCGGGCGGCTCCAGCCGCGAGCCGATGTACGACGGCAGGAAGATGGCCGAACAGGGCGTGATCGTCGTCTCGATCAACTATCGGCTGGGGGTTCTCGGCTGGCTCGCCCATCCGGCGCTCTCGGCCGAATCGCCGCAAAAGGTCTCGGGCAATTACGGGCTGCTCGATCAGATGGCGGCGCTCGCCTGGGTGAAGCACAATATCGCGGCGTTCGGCGGCGATCCCGCCAGGGTGACGATCGCGGGCGAATCCGCCGGCGGGCTCAGCGTGATGTTCCTGATGGAATCCCCGCTCGCCCGCGGCACCTTCGGCAAGGCGATCGCGCAGAGCGCCTATATGGTCGCCATGCCCGAGCTGAAGAAGCAGGCGTACGGCGCGCCTTCGGCCGAGGCCGTGGGCACGATGCTCGCCGCCGGCGTCCAGGCGCCCGATCTCGCCGCGCTGCGCGGCATGGACGCGCAGACGCTGACCGACAGCGCCGCCAAGCTCGGCTTCTTCCCGTTCGGGGTGGTCGACGGGTTGGTGCTGCCGACACAGATGGTCGACGCGTTCGACCAGGGCAGGCAGGCCCCGGTGCCGATCCTCACCGGCTTCAACCAGGGCGAGATCCGCTCGCTGATGGTGCTGGCGCCCAAGGCCCCGGCGACGGCGGAGGAGTATGAGAAGAGCATCCGCGAGAAATATGGCGAGTTCGCCGATGGCTTCCTGAAGCTCTATCCCGCCGCGGACTACAAGGAGAGCATCCTGGCGACGAGCCGCGACGCGCTCTATGGCTGGACGACCGAGCGGCTCGCCCGCAAGCAGGCGGCGATCGGCCAGCCCGCTTATGTCTATCTCTGGGATCATGGCTATCCGGCGATGGCGGCGGCGGGGCTGCATGCCTTCCACGCCAGCGAGCTGCCCTATGTGTTCGGCAATCTCGCGCCGCTGCCGCCGAAATGGCCGGTCATGCCGGAGAGCGATCGCCCGCTTTCGGACGCGATGCTCGGCTATTGGACCAGCTTCGCCAAGACCGGCACCCCGGCCGCGAAGGACGCGGCGGCCTGGCCCGCCTTCGGCAAGGATCGCGACTATCTCCACATCACCGACGCCCCCAGGGCGGAGCGCGGACTGATGCCGGGCATGTACGACCAGTATGAAGCCGTGGTCTGCCGCAGGCGCGCGGCGGGGGTGGCGTGGAACTGGAACGCCGGGCTCGCCGCGCCCAAGCTGCCGCCCAAGGCGCCGGGGTGCGATTGAGTCCTTGGAAGCCCCTCCCCTTCAGGGGAGGGGCTTAGGGTCAAGACTCGTTCAGCAAAGCTTGTCATCCCCGCGCAGGCGGGGATCCAGGGTAATGCGGGATGTCGGCGCCACCACGCGAACGCCGTCCGGAAAGGACGGGGCCTGCCTCACTGGCTCCGCGCTTGGCCCTGGATCCCCGCCTGCGCGGGGATGACGAAAGAAATCAATGTCTTGATCGAGGTTTGACCCTAGGAAGCCGCACTATCTTCAATCGTCACCCCCGCATTCGCGGGGCAGGGCAGTCCCCTACCGCCCCACCTTGCGCCCGGCGATCCGCCCTTCGGCATAGTCCTCGCGCAGCCGCTTCTTGTCGATCTTCCCCGACGCGGCCAGCGGCATCGCGGGTACCTCGGCGACTTCGCCCGGGATCCACCAGTCCGCCACCTTGCCGCGCAGCAGCGCGAGCAGCGCGCGCGGATCGCCTTCGCTGCCCTGGGTCTCGACGATCAGCACCGGCCGCTCGCCCCATTTGTCGTCGGCTCGGCCGATCACCGCGACGTGGCGGACGGCGGGATGCGTGCCCACGATCGCCTCGATCTCGTTCGGGTTGATCCACTCGCCGCCCGACTTGATCAGGTCCTTGGCGCGGCCGCAGATCGTCAGATTGCCGGCCTCGTCGATCATCGCCAGGTCGCCGGTGTCGAAATAGCCCTCGGCGTCCAGGGCGCTCGCCTCGGCGCGGAAATAGCGCTCGATCACGCTGTGCCCCTTCACCTTCAGATGCCCCAGCACGCCGCGCTGGGGCACCAGCGCATTGCCCCCGGCATCGGTGAGCTTCAGGTCGAGCCCCAGGATCGGCCGCCCCGATCCGCGCGCCGCATCGGCGGGCAGGTCGCGCGGCGCCACCGTGCCGATCGGCGAGAGCTCGGTCATGCCCCAGCTCGTCTGCACCGCGGCGCCCAGCTGTTCCTCTAGCCGCCGGATCAGCGCGTCCGGGCAGCTCGACCCCCCGATCAGCACGCGCTCCAGGGTGGGGAAGGTCTCGCCGGTCGCCTCGGCCTGGTCGGCCAGCGTCAACCAGACGGTCTGGACGCCGACGGCAACGGTCACGCCTTCCTCGCGGATCAGCCGGGCGAGGCTGGGCCCGTCGAGCGTTCGCCCCGGCAGCACCAGCTTGGTGCCCGCCGCCGGCGCCGCGAACGGCATGCCCCAGCCATTGGCATGGAACATCGGCACGCCGAGCAGCAACGTGTCGCGCGCGGTGATCGCCACCGCATCGGCCTGCAACGCGCGCAGCGTGTGAATATAGTTGGAGCGGTGCGTGTAGATCACGCCCTTGGGGCTGCCGGTGGTGCCGCTGGTGTAGCAGAGCCCCGCCGGCGCATTCTCGTCGAACTCCCCCCAGGGCACCGGCGTGCCGTGCGCGGCGAGCAGCGCCTCATGCTCCCAGATGCGCGCCCGGTGCGACCCGAGGGCGCCGACATCGGCGTCGGGCCGGTCCAGTATGACGACATGCTCGATCGTCGGGCAGCGGGCGATCACGTCGCGGGCGAGCGGCAGCAGGTCCGCCGCCACCGCCAGCACGCGGTTGCCGGCCTCGTCGATCATCGCGGCCAGATGGGCCGCGGTCAGCCGCGGGTTGAGCGTGTGGCAGACCATCCCCACGCCCATCGCCGCATAATAGATCTCGAAATGGTGGATCGTGTTCCAGGCGAGCGTGCCCACCCGGTCGCCCGCTTCCAGCCCGAGCGCGGCGAGCGCGCCCGACAGGCGGTTGCTGCGCTCGCGCAGCGCCGCATAGTTGGTCCGCCGGATGACCGTCCCCGCGTCCGCCTCGACCACCTCGCAGTCCTGGAACCACTTGGCGGCATGATCGAGGAACTTGTCTACTGTCAGTCCGTAGGGCTGCATGAAACCTTGGGGCGTACGGAGGGAAGGAAAGGCCGCCGGAGAGGGAGCCCCGGCGGCCGGCAGGAAATCAGAAGGTCTTGAGCAGCTTGATGCCGTACTGGCGGGGCGGCCCCGCGAAGTAGAGGCCGGAATTGAGGGCCGCCGGATAATGCTGGTCGGTCAGGTTGGTGCCGTAGAGCGTCACCGTCCAGCTCTTGTGCTGATAGGCCAGCTGCGCGTTCAGGATGTTGCGCGCCTCGAGCAGGTCGCCGCGCGCCGGGTTCTCGAACAGCGTCGCCCATTGATCGCCGACATGGCCGAAATTGACTCGCGGGGTGAGCTTGTCGCCATTGCCGAGCCCGATCTCGTACTGGGCGCCGACATTGAAGGTGAAGTTCGGCGCATAGGTCTGGCGGCGGCCGGTGAGGTTGATGCACTTGGCGCTCCCCGGGCCTGTCGCCGGGTTGCACGGCAGCACCGGATCGGTGGGCGTGCCCGCCGGCGGGTTGCGCGTGTCGACCGCATAGAAGGTGCCCAGCTCGCTGTGCAGCACGCTGATGCCGGCATCGATCCGCAGCCCGCCGAAATGGAGTTCGGTCTCCGCCTCGAAGCCGTAGATCTTGGTCTTGTCGGGCACGTTGAGCTCGATCCCGAAGGTCGGGAAGGTCGGATAGCCGATGATGACCTGGAAGTTCTTGTAGTCGTTGTAGAAGCCGGTGATCGTCGTGCGGACCTTGCCGCCGGCCCAATTGGCCTTCCAGCCCGCTTCGTACGACGTGACTTCCTCGGGCTTGAACGGCGCGGGCAGGCCCAGGCCCACCGGCACGTTCAGCCCGCCGGGGCGGAAGCCGGTGGCGACGAAGCCGTAGAGATACTGGCTCTCGCTCGCCTTCCAGCCCAGCGAGACCTTGTACGACACATTGTCGGACTTCACCGTCTGGTCCTGGCGGATATAGGTGCCATACTGGAGCACGTCGACATGGTTGGTCGATCGGCTGGCGGTGTAGCGGATGCCCGCGTCGATCTTCAGGTTGGGCGTGATCGCGAAGCCGATCTGGCCGAACGCCGCCAGCGAGCGCGTCGGGTTGGTGCCCTGGAGCTTGTACTGCGCCGTCGGCAGGTTGAACGGATCGGCGAGGTCGACGACGAACTGATAGGGCTTGCGGAAATAATAGTCGTTCCACAGGCCGAAGGCGCCGAGCAGCCAGGTGACGCGCTGGTTGTCGGGCGAGATCAGGTTGAGCTCGGTCGTGACCTGCTGCTCGTCGACGCTGTCGAAGAAGGTGCTGATGCCGGTCGCGGTGCCGTCCAGGTCCGCGCGGTACAGGGTGTTGGCCCATTGGTAGCTCGAGACCGAGCGGAGCTTCACTCCGCCCGAGAATTCGTATTCGGCCTTCAGCGTCGAGCGGACGAACTCGTCGCGCGCCGCCTGGGGCGCGTTGAACGACACGTCGAACAGGTCGCGATAATTCGGGTTCGGTGTCGCGGTGCCGGGCAGCGTCTTGAAGTGGTTGGCATAGGGGCTCGCCGGATAGGCGCCCATGTCGAGATGGCCGAGATCGGTCTTCCACAGCACCGACAGGCTGTCGCTCGGCTTCCACAGGAAGCTGATCCGCCCGGCCATGATGCCCACATTGCCCTTGTCATAGGGGTAGGGGCCGCCGTTCGGGCCGGTGATGTTGTAGAAGCTGTCGCGGCGCGAGCCGTAGAGCGCCACGCGCGCCGCGAAGGTGTCGCTCAGCGGCAGGTTCACCGCACCCTGGGCACCGGCCTCGTTGTAGTTGCCGTAGTTCAGGTTGAAATAGCCGTGGATGCCGCCGCCGATGACCGGGTCGTTGGTGTTGACGAACACGGCGCCGCCGGTGGCGTTCTGGCCGACGATCGTTCCCTGCGGTCCCCGCAATACCTGGATGTTCGCGACGTCGTAATAGGGTTCGCCCTGCACATAGCCCGGGAAGGTCGGCACGCCGTCGCGATAAGTGATCACGCCGGTGGTGGTCTGGGTGTTGTGCTCGGCCTTGCCGATGCCGCGGATGTTGAAGTCGTTGCCCTGGCCGAAATTGTTGACGACGATGCTGGGCATCGCGAACTGCAGCGCATCGACATTGGCGACGCCCTTGTTGTCGAGCTGGGTGCCCGACAGCACCGAGGCCGAGACCGCCGTGGTCATCAGATTCTCGTTGCGGCGCTGCGCGGTGACGACGATCTCGCTCTCTTCGGCGTCCGTCGCGGATGCAGCGGCGGGCGCATCCTGTGCCGGTTCGGCGGCGGTCTGCGCCGCGGCCGCGCCGCTCCAGACCAGGGCCAGCGCCGAGGCGCCGAGCAGCAACGGACGATATTCCATCAGGGTCCCTCCCACATCCATCTCCACACGCGCTCTTCGGCACGATCGGGCGAGGATGCCGCAAAGCCCGGAGGCTTGCAACACTAATTCACTACCGAGTGAATATTGCGATGAGGAAGGGGCGATCGATGGTGACCGATCGGCCTCTTGCGTCCGGCAAGGTGGTGCGACCTGCGGCGCCGCTCAGTCTTCTCGGGATGGGTGCCCGATCGGGCTGCCGGGGCCGCGGTCGCGCGACATGTTCGCATCGATCAGCGCGCGCATCGCGGCGCGGGCGGCTTCGGGATCGCGGGCCCTGATCGCCGCGAACACCCTGCCGGGATCCTCGATGGCGGCGGCGCGGCCCGTCGAGCGGCCGGCGACACGGATCGCAGTGCCGACCAGGTCGCGAAACTGGCCGAAAAAGGGATTGCCCGAGGCACGCAGGATCGCGACGTGGAAGGCGATGTCCGCCTCCTGCATGTCGCCCGGCCCCTGTTCGGCGGCGGCGATGCGGGCGAGGCTCTTCTCGATCGCCTCGATGTCCGCGTCGGTGGCGAAGCAGGCGGCGAGCGCGGCGGCTTCGGGCTCGATCGCGACGCGCAACTGGTCGAACTGGACGAGCAGGTCGACCGAGGATTGCCGCTCGGGCAGCCAGCGCAGCACGTCGGTGTCGAACAGATTCCAGGATGACGTCGGCTCCACCATGGTACCCTGGCGCGGACGGGCGCGCAGCAGCCCCTTGGCGGTGAGCATCTTCACGGCCTCGCGAGTCACCGAGCGGCTCACGCCATGTTCCCTGGTCAGCTCGGCCTCGGTGGGGAAGGGCCGGCGCGCATATTGGCCGATGACGATCGCGCGCCCCAGCCGGTCGAGCAGGCCATAGGTGAGGTTGCGCCCGAGCGGGGCGCGCATCGCGTCATACGGCCGGGATGGAGGCGCTGCCACGCGCGGTTCTTTCTCCTGTCGAGGCGATCGCTTGCCCTTTCTCGGTCCAGCCTATCCCAAACCCGATGCCGGACAAGGCAAACAAGAACCGTTCCGCCGGCCGGCTTCGTCGCACCCTGGCGGCATTGGTCGCAGAAACCTTCGTCCAGGGCCGGTCCGCTGCCACGGGGCGCGGGCGCGGCTCTGCGCGTCTCCCTTGTTCCGTTGGTTCGACGCATGGCCGCCTTGTTCAAGGAGAACCATGTGATGAGAAAGATCGTCGCGGCCGCATCCTGTGCGGCCATCCTGTTCGCGATTCCCGCCCAGGCGGGTGTCCAGGACGTTCCCCAGGCGGCACCGGCCGCTTCCGCCGATGCCGGCCAGGCGACGCTCGAGTGCAAGCCGAAGAAAAAGAAGAAGAAGGGTGGTCTCGGGCTTGGCGGCGTGCTGCGCGCCGCGCGCAATTCGGGCCTGATCGGCGGCATTGCCGGGCGTGTCGGCGGCGACGCCTATCTCGCGCACTCCGCGGCGAGCACGGCGATCGACGTTGCGGCGAGCCAGCCGGCATCGCCCAGCCAGGACAGCTCCGGCGAAGGGAGCGGCTGCTGATGACGCACAATGTCGGGTATGTTCGGGCCGCGCGCCGGATCGCGACTCTCTCGCTGTTGCTGCCGTGCCTGCTGGGCGGGTGCGGGCAGGAGGACGCGGCCAGCGCCAATGCCGGTGCCGGATCGACGGCGCAGCCGGCGCTCCAGGGCTTTAGCGGGTCGCTTCGCCCCGGGCTCTACAAGATCGTCCAGACGGGCGATGCGGATGAAGAGACCGAGCGCTGCATCACTGCCGAAACGCTGGCAAAGGGCGGCTATGTCGCCGCCAAGGACGTGCAGCCGGGTTGGACGGTGGTCCGCAACCGGGCCTCGGGCGGTGTGATCGATTTCGAGGCGCATGGCCCGGCCAAGGGCAGGATGTCGTTCAAGGGCAGCTACACCGCCGCCGGCTTCACGCTCGATGCCGTGCTCGGCTTCGAGCACAAGGGCCAGCCGATGACGCTCGAGAACCATCAGGTCGGCACCTTCCTGTCGGCCGATTGCGGCGAAGTCGCCGAATAAGGTGCCGAGCCCCCGGGCATCCGCGCTGGCGCGGCGGCCCGGGGCGCACCGGACACGGGAGAGGGAATGTTACATTGGATAAGGGGGCGGGCGCGCTGCGTCGTCGGAAAGCACGAGCGCAACTTCAAGGAGGTCCGCCCGACCCGCGATGGCCGTCATACGAGCAAGTGCCGCTATTGCGGCGCGCCGATGCTCCGCCGCGCGAAATACGACTGGATCATGCTCTGAGCAGGGGCGGCCGGGTTGCCCGGCCGCCCCTTCATCCGGATCAGTCGATCGTCTTGGCGAGCTCGCGGTTCAGCCACAGCGCCAGCAGCGTGCCGATCGCGCCCGAAAGCAGATAGGCACCCGCGGCGAGCAGGCCGAAGCTGCTGCCGAGCCACAGCGCCACCAGCGGGGCGAAGGCCGCGCCGAACAGCCAGGCCAGGTCCGAGGTGAGCGAAGATCCGGTATAGCGGTGCGGCTTGGAGAACATCGAGGACAGCGCGCCCGACGACTGGCCGAACGAGATGCCGAGCAGCGCGAAGCCGAACAGCATGAACACGATCTCGCCCGCCTCGCCGGCGGCGAGCAGCTGCGGTGCGAAGCCGCTGAACACCGCGATCGCCAGCGCCGAGGCGCCAAGCAGCGTGCGGCGGCCGACGCGGTCGGCAAGCTGGCCCGAGACGACGATGGAGATGGTGCCGACCACGGCGGCGACCGCTTCGATCACCAGGAAGTCGACCGGGCTGTTCTGGGTGTAGAGAAACACCCAGGAAAGCGGAAACACCGTCACCATGTGGAACATGGCGAAGCTGGCGAGCGGGGCGAAGGCGCCCATCACGATGATCCGCCAGTCGGTCCGCACCGTCTCGGCGATCGGGGCGGGCTGCAGCTCGCGGTCCTCGAACAGACGGGCATATTCGGGCGTCACCACGATGCGCAGCCGGGCGAACAGCGCCACGACGTTGATCGCGAAGGCGACGAAGAAGGGATAGCGCCAGCCCCAGCTGAGGAAATCCTCGGCGGGCAGGGCGGCGATGAAGAAGGCGAAGAGCAGGCTCGCCACGAACAGGCCAAGCGGCGCGCCGAGCTGCGGGATCATGGCGTACCAGCCGCGCCTGTCGTTCGGCGCGTTGATGGCGAGCAGCGAGGCGAGGCCGTCCCAGGTGCCGCCCAGCGCCACGCCCTGGCCCATGCGGAACAGCGCGAGCAGCAGCGCCGCGGTGATGCCGACATCGGCATAGCCGGGCAGGAAGGCGATCGAGGCCGTGGAGCCGCCGAGCAGGAACAGCGCGACCGTCAGCTTGGCGCCGCGGCCATAGGCGCGGTCGACTGCGGTGAAGATCAGCGTGCCGATCGGGCGGGTGATGAAGGCGAGCGCGAAGATCGCGAACGACCAGAGCGTTCCCTGCAGGGGATCGAGGAACGGGAAGACCAGCTTCGGGAACACCAGCACCGAGGCGATGGCATAGACGAAGAAGTCGAAGAACTCGGAGGTGCGGCCGATGATCACGCCGATCGCGATTTCGCCGGGATGGATGGCATGGCCGTCGCCGTGCAGCGCGCGGGCATCGCGCTCGGCGGGAAGGGTGGGGACGGTATCGCCGCTCATCGAGTTCGAACTTTCCTGCAACACGCGCCGCGCGAGCGCGTTTCATAACGCCGTGGGGGAGGCTAGAGTGCCCCCGGCGCGGCGCTCTTGCGCCATAGCAGACAACGCAGGGATTGGACAAAATGTCCTATGTGCGGTGCAACATGAGCAGCCTAGGCGCCCGCCATGCCTAGCCCCCGTCCGCTCTCCGCACGCCTCCGTGCGCTGCTGATCCTGCCGGCATTCGCGCTATTGTGCGGATGCGACATGGTCGTGCTCAACCCCGCCGGCGACATCGCCCGTCAGCAAGGCGATCTGGTGATCGTTTCGACTCTGCTGATGCTGCTGATCATCGTGCCGGTGATGGCGCTGGTGGTGCTGTTCGCCTGGCGCTATCGCGAGTCGAACAAGGACGCGACCTATGCGCCGGACTGGGATCACTCGACCAGCCTGGAGCTGGTGATCTGGTCGGCGCCGCTGCTGATCATCATCTGCCTGGGCGCGATCACCTGGGTGAGCACCCACCTGCTCGATCCCTATCGCCCGCTTTCGCGCACCGCACCGGGCAAGCCGGTCGCGGCCGACGTGAAGCCGCTCGAGGTGCAGGTGGTCGCGCTCGACTGGAAATGGCTGTTCATCTATCCCGAACAGGGCATCGCCACGGTGAACGAGATGGCCGCACCGGTCGGCCGCCCGATCCGCTTCCGGATCTCGGCCTCTTCGGTGATGAACTCCTTCTACATCCCCGCGCTCGCCGGCCAGATCTATGCGATGCCGGGCATGGAGACGCCGCTCAACGCCGTGTTCGACAAGACGGGCGCGTTCCAGGGCTTCTCGGCCAATTACAGCGGCCATGGCTTTTCCTCGATGCGCTTCAAGGCGCACAGCACCGACCAGGCCGGTTTCGACGCCTGGGTCGCCGAGGCGAAGAAGGCCGGCGCCACGCTCGACCGGGCCGAATATCTGAAGCTCGAGCGCCCGAGCGAGAAGGAGCCGGTCCGCCGCTTCGCCGGAGTCGAGGCCGGGCTGTTCGACATGGTGACCAACCTGTGCGTCGAGCCGGGCAAGATGTGCATGCACCAGATGATGTCGCTCGACGCCAAGGGCGGCATGGGCAAGGCCGGTCTCTACAATGTCCGCCAGCTCGCCTATGACAAGTTCGGCGGCCGCGGCACCCATGCGCATGGCGGCAAGAGCTTCGTCGGCGAGATCTGCGCCGACAAGCAGGACATTGCCGTCCGCGCCGCGCCGAAGCCCGGCAATCCCAAGCCGCTGACCGGCGCGGGCATGAAGCAGCCCTCGGCCGAGCCGAGCCCGACCGCTCCCAGCGTTGCGTCCGAGACCCGGCCGCGTCCTCTCTCCTGATCGCGAATCGAGATATGATCCCGCAACCCGCACCCGTGAGCCCGATCCTGGGCAAGCTCTCGCTCGACGCGCTGCCGCTGCACGAGCCGATCGTCGTGGCGACCTTCGCGGTCGTCGCGCTGGGCGGCATCGGCCTTGTCGCCGCGCTCACCTATTTCAAGCTCTGGGGCTATCTCTGGAAGGAGTGGTTCACCACCGTCGATCACAAGAAGATCGGGATCATGTACATGATCCTGGGCCTGGTGATGTTCCTGCGCGGCTTTGCCGATGCGCTGATGATGCGCCTCCAGCAGGCGCTCGCGTTCAACGGGTCCGAGGGGTATCTGAACGCCCATCACTATGACCAGGTGTTCACCGCGCACGGCGTGATCATGATCTTCTTCGTGGCGATGCCGTTCGTCACGGGCCTGATGAACTATATCGTGCCGCTGCAGATCGGCGCGCGCGACGTGTCGTTCCCCTTCCTCAACAATTTCAGCTTCTGGATGACCACCGGCGGCGCGGTGCTGGTGATGGCGTCGCTGTTCGTCGGCGAGTTCGCCCAGACCGGCTGGCTGGCCTATCCGCCGCTCTCGGGGCTGGCGTACAGCCCGGGCGTCGGCGTCGACTATTATCTATGGGCGCTGCAGGTGGCGGGCGTGGGCACGACATTGTCGGGCATCAACCTGATCGTCACCATCCTGAAGCTGCGCGCGCCGGGCATGAGCCTGATGAAGATGCCGGTCTTCACCTGGACGTCGCTGTGCACCAACGTGCTGATCGTCGCGTCCTTCCCGGTGCTGACCGCGGTGCTCGCGCTGCTCGGGCTCGACCGGTACGTCGGCACCAATTTCTTCACGAACGACTTTGGCGGCAGCGCCATGATGTACGTGAACCTGATCTGGATCTGGGGCCACCCGGAAGTCTATATCCTGATCCTGCCGCTGTTCGGCGTGTTCTCGGAAGTCACCTCGACCTTCTCGGGCAAGAAGCTGTTCGGCTATTCGTCGATGGTCTATGCCACGATCGTCATCACGATCCTGTCGTACCTTGTCTGGCTGCACCACTTCTTCACCATGGGCTCGGGCGCCAGCGTCAACAGCTTCTTCGGCATCACGACGATGGTCATCTCGATCCCGACGGGCGCCAAGATCTTCAACTGGCTGTTCACCATGTATCGCGGCCGCATCCGCTTCGAGCTGCCGATGATGTGGACGATCGCCTTCATGCTGACCTTCGTGATCGGCGGCATGACCGGCGTGATGCTCGCCGTGCCCCCGGCCGACTTCGTGCTGCACAACTCGCTGTTCCTGATCGCGCACTTCCACAACGTGATCATCGGCGGCGTGGTGTTCGGCGTGTTCGCCGCGATCAACTATTGGTGGCCCAAGGCGTTCGGCTTCAAGCTCAACGAGTTCTGGGGCAAGGTGAGCTTCTGGTGCTGGGTTCCCGGCTTCTGGGTGGCGTTCATGCCGCTCTACATCCTGGGCCTGATGGGCGTGACGCGGCGCATGCGCGTGTTCGACGATCCCGGCATCCAGTTCCTCTTCGTCATCGCCGCGTTCGGCGCGGTGATGATCGCCGCCGGCATCGGCGCGATGCTGGTCCAGTTCGCGGTGAGCATCTGGAAGCGCGAGGCGCTGAAGGACACGACCGGCGATCCGTGGAACGGCCGCACCCTGGAATGGGCGACCAGCTCGCCGCCGCCGGAATACAACTTCGCCTTCACGCCGGTGATCCACGATCTCGACGCCTGGTACGACATGAAGTCGCGCGGCTGCGAGCGTCCGCTTGCCGGCTTCAAGGACATCCACATGCCGAGCAACACCGGCGCGGGCGTGATCCTGGCCGGCATCAGCACCCTGATCGGCTTCGCGCTGATCTGGCACATCTGGTGGCTGGTCGGCCTGGGCTTCGTGGCGCTGATCGCGTCGACGATCGTCCACACCTTCAACTACAAGCGCGACTTCGACATTCCCGCCGCAGTCGTTGCCGAGACCGAGGCGGCGCGCACGCGCCAGCTCGCCGCCGGAGCCTGATCGATGAGCACCACCACGCTTTCCCCCGCGGACGAACCGGTCCGCTTCTACGACTTCGACGAGCATCCGCACCCGGAAGGCTACAGCACCATGCTGGGCTTCTGGATCTACCTGATGAGCGACTGCCTCATCTTCGCGATCCTGTTCGCCTGCTACGCCGTGCTCGGCGGCAATTTCGCGGCCGGCCCCGGCCCGAAGGAGCTGTTCGACCTGCCGCTGGTCGCGCTGAACACGGCGATGCTGCTGTTCTCGTCGATCACCTATGGCTTCGCGATGCTGGGCATGGCGCGGGGCAACAAGAACCAGGTGCTGATCTGGCTGGCGGTCACCCTGGTGTTCGGCGCCTGCTTCCTGGGCATCGAGCTCTACGAATTCAGCGAGCTGATCCATGAGGGCGCCGGCCCGTGGCGCAGCGCGTTCCTGTCGTCCTTCTTCACCCTGGTGGGCACGCACGGCCTGCACGTCACCTTCGGCTCGATCTGGCTGGTCACGCTGATGGTGCAGGTTAGCCGCTTCGGCCTGACCGCCGCGAACCAGCGCCGGCTGGCCTGTCTGAGCCTGTTCTGGCACTTCCTCGACGTCATCTGGATCGGCGTCTTCACCTTTGTCTATCTGATGGGAATGCTGCGATGAGCCACGATCCGCACACGCAGGGCGCGCATGCGCATGGCGATCACGGCCATGGCGATCATGGCCACGGGGTCGAGATCCCGCACGGCTCGATGCGCGACTATGTCATCGGCTTCGTGCTTTCGGTGATCCTTACGGCGATTCCGTTCTGGCTGGTGATGGCGCGTCCGCTCTCGGACGGCGCCACCGCCGCGGCGATCATGGCCCTCGCCATGGTCCAGATCGTCGTCCACATGGTCTATTTCCTCCACCTCAGCCCCAAGGCCGAGGGCGGCTGGTCGGTCACCGCGCTGCTGTTCACCATCATCGTGGTAGCGATCATGCTCTCCGGCTCGCTCTGGGTGATGTACCATCTGAACGCCAACATGATGCCGCTGCACGACCCGAGCCAGCTTCCGTGACGGAAGCCCGCCGGCCCCGCGCACGGTGGGGCGCCGCGCTGGCGGCGCTCTTCTGCGCGGCGGCGCTGGCGGGGCTGGGCATCTGGCAGCTCGAGCGGCGGGCCTGGAAGCACGAGCTCGTCGCGGCGGTGGATGCCCGCATCCATGCCGCGCCGGTGCCTGCCCCGGGGCCGGCGGCGTGGGGCGGGATCACTGCCGGCAAGGACGCCTATCGCCGCGTCGGCTTCTCCGGCCGGTTCGAGAATGACCGCACTACCCTGGTGAAGGCAGTCACCGAGCGCGGCCCGGGCTATTGGGTGATGACGCCGCTTGCCGGGCCGTCCTTCACCGTCCTGGTCAACCGCGGCTTCATCCCCGAGGCCATGCGCCGGCGCCCGCCCTCCGGGCCCGGGCAGGCGAGCGTCACCGGCCTGCTGCGCATTACCGAGCCGGGCGGCGGGTTCCTTCGCGCCAACGATCCCGGGGACGATCGCTGGTATTCGCGCGACGTCGCAGCTATCGCCCAGGCCCATGGGCTTGGACAGGTCGCTCCCTATTTCATCGATGCGGATGCCGCGCCCAATCCCGGCGGCTGGCCGGTGGGCGGGCTGACCGTGGTGCGCTTCGCCGACAATCACCTCGTCTACGCGCTCACCTGGTTCGGGCTTGCCGCGATGGCGCTGTGGGCGGCATGGTTCGTCGGCCGGCGGCGCGGAGCCGTCGCATGATCGCTGCCGGGGGGCTGGAGGACACCGATCCCGGCCGCCGCAACATGTGGCTGCTCGTGCAGCTGCGCTGGATCGCGGTGGGCGGGCAGCTGGGCACGATCGGCTTCGTCCATTTCGTGATGGGCGTGCACTTGCCGCTGGTGCCGCTGTTCATCGCGCCGCTGATGCTCGCGGGCATCAACCTGGCCACCTATCCGCTCCTCGATCGTCGCGCCGCGATCACCAATTGGGAGCTGACCGTGGCGATGCTGGCGGACGTTGCCGCGCTGGCATGGCAGCTGCATTTCACCGGCGGGCTCGCCAATCCCTTCGCCTCGCTCTTCCTGCTCCAGGTGGTCACCGGCGCGATGCTGCTCCAGCCTGGGTCGAGCTGGATGATCGTCGGCGCGGCCAGCCTCGCGCTCTTCGCCGTCGCGATCAGCCCGGTGCCGCTCGACCTGCCGACTGGAGTCAATGATCCGTTCCGCCTCTATCTCGCGGGCAGCCTGATCTGCTTCGCGCTGATCGCGGTGCTGCTCGTCCTCCTGATCACCCGCATCGCCCGCAACCTGCGCGAAGGCGATGCCGAGCGTGCAGCGATCCGCCAGCGCGCGGCGGAGGAGGACCATATCGTCCGCATGGGCCTGCTCGCCACCGGTGCGGCGCACGAGCTGGGCACGCCGCTCTCCTCGCTCTCGGTGATCCTGGGCGACTGGCAGCGCATGCCGCGCATCGCCGGCGACCGGGACCTGGCGCAGGACGTGGCCGACATGCAGGCCGAAGTGGCGCGCTGCAAGACGATCGTCAGCGGCATCCTGCTCTCCGCAGGCGAGGCGCGCGGCATCGCCTCGGAATTCACCACCGTCCGCCGCTTCCTCGATGCGGTGGTCGCCGAATGGCGTGCCAGTCGGCTCACCGGCATGCTCGATTATGCCGATGGCTTCGGGCCCGACATGCCGATCGTCGCCGATCCCGCGCTGCGCCAGGTGCTGAGCAACGTGATCGACAATGCCGCCGAAGTCTCGCCCGACTGGATCGGCATCGCCGCTTCGCGCGATCGGGACGACCTGGTGATCGAGATCTCCGATCGCGGGCCGGGCTTCGCGCCCGAGATGCTCGCGGGCTTCGGCCAGCCCTATCGCTCGAGCAAGGGCAAGCCGGGCGGCGGGCTGGGGCTGTTCCTCCTCGTCAACGTGCTGCGCAAGCTGGGCGGCGCGGCGAGCGCGGAGAACCGTCCGGGCGGCGGCGCGCTGGTGCGCATCCGCCTGCCGCTTGACGCGATCGCCCGGCCCGGGGAGGAACAGGCATGACCGCCATCCGCAAGCTGCTGATCGTCGAGGACGACGAAGCCTTTGCGCGGACGCTGCGCCGTTCGTTCGAGCGGCGCGGATACATGGTGGAGGTCGCGGCGAGCCATGAGGCGCTGACCGCGCTGCTCGAGCGGTTCGACCCCGCCTATGCCGTGGTCGACCTCAAGCTCGGGGGCGCCTCGGGGCTGGTCTGCGTGCAGACGCTGCGCGCGGCCGATGCGGCGATGAAGATCGTCGTGCTGACCGGCTTCGCCAGTATCGCCACCGCCGTGGAGGCGATCAAGCTCGGCGCTTCCTATTATCTCGCCAAGCCCTCCAACACCGACGACATCGAAGCGGCATTCGGGCGCGAGGAGGGTGATCCCGACGCGCCGCTCGCCGGCCGGCCCTCATCGATCAAGACGGTGGAATGGGAGCATATCCACCAGACCCTGGTGGAGACCGACTTCAACATCTCCGAGACCGCGCGACGGCTGGGGATGCACCGCCGTACGCTCGCGCGGAAGCTGGAGAAGCGGCAACTGCGCTAGGTTGGGGACTCCTATTCGTTTCCCTCCTCCCCGCGCAGGCGGGGGCGGCGGGTTTGCCCATGGAGTCCTGCCCCTTGGCGCCATGACCTCGGGACCAGGCGCCTCGACTCCCGGAAGTGGCAAGGCAGCGCCTCTCACGACTTCCCATCCGCCGCCGAAGAGCGCAGCATGATCGGCCGGAGGGATGGCTTGAAGATTCGCGCCGACATCGTTGCGGGCCTCGCGGTATCCGGGCTGATGCTGCCCGAAGCGGTGGCCTATGCCACGATCGCCGGCGTCGGGCCGGGGCATGCGATCCTCGCCGCCATCGTCGGCACGCTCGCCTATGCCCTGGCCGGTCGCAGCCGCTTCGCCATCGTTTCCGCCACCTCCTCCTCGGCCGCGATCCTCGCCGCGTCGCTGGCGACGCTGCCGGGAGGAGCGGGCGTGCGCGCCCTGTTCCTGATCGTCGCGGTGGCGTTTGCCGGGCTGCTGTTCCTGCTCGCCTGGATCTTCCGGCTGGGCGGGCTCACCGGATTCATCTCGCATCCGGTGCTGCGCGGTTTCGCCTTCGGGCTGGCGATCACGATCTGCGTGAAGCAGCTTCCCGTACTCACCGGCATTCCCCCGCCCGGCGGCAGTCTGTTCCATACCGGATTCGAAGTGATGCGTTCCCTGCCGGACTGGCACCTGCCCAGCCTTGCCGTGGGCCTGGTGGCACTCGCCGCGCTGCTGACGCTGCGGCGCTGGCCCGGCATGCCGGGGGCATTGATCGTGCTCGTGTCCGGGGTCGCCGCTTCGGGCCTGCTCGATCTGGGCGCGCACGGCGTCGCTACCGTCGGCCGCATCGCCCTGATGCCGGGGACCTCGCCAATGCCCGCCTTCTCGCTCGCGCTGGTGCTGGAAACGGCGCAACTCGCGGTGCCCCTCGCGCTGATCCTGCTGGCGGAGAGCTGGGGAACGATGCGCGCGCTGGCGCTCCGGCATGGCGACTTGCTCGATCCCGGCCGCGAGTTGCGCGCATTGGGGCTCGCCAATCTCGCGGCGGCGCTGGTGCAGGGCATGCCGGTCGGCGCGGGCCTGTCCGCCAGCGCGGCCAACGAGGCCTCGGGCGCGCAATCGCGCCTGGCGGGAGCGGTCGCGGCGCTGGCGCTCGGCGCGCTCGTGCTGTTCGCCATGCCGCTGGTCGCGCTGCTGCCGCAGCCGGTGCTGGCCGCGGTGGTGATCGCCGCGCTCACCCATGCGCTTGATCCGCGGCCGATCAGCCGGCTCTGGGCGCTCGACCGCGACCAGTATATCGCGCTCGCCGCCGCGCTGGGCGTGCTCCTGCTGGGGGTGCTCGACGGGATGCTGTGCGCGATCCTGCTTTCGCTAGCCGCGCTCGTGCAGCGCTTCGGCAACGCCCGGCTGGCCCGGCTCGGGCGGTTGGGCGCCAGCCATGACTTCGTCGATGCCGATCGCCATCCGGATGCCCAGGTGCCCGCCGGGATCGCGATCTGGCGGCCCGCAGCGCCGCTGTTCTTCGCCAATGCCGAGCGGATGTTCGCCGAGATCGCGCGGCGAACCCTGGCGGGGCCGGGGACCCGCGCCGTGGTGATCAGCCTGGAGGAGAGCAGCGACATCGACAGCACGGCGCTGGACGCGCTGCTCGATTTCGACCGGGCGATGGCAACCAAGGGCTTTGCCCTGCGCTATGCCCGGGTGCATGACCGGGTGCGCGACCTGCTGCACACCGCCGGCGCGGACGCCCTGGTCGCGCGCTGCGACTATAGCGTGGCCGATGCGGTCGCGCGGCTGGAGAACCCCTGATGCGCGAGCCCGAACCGTTTCTGCGCCCCGTCTCGATCGATGCGCTGCGGCCCACCCAGATCACCGTCGGTTTCCGCGAAGTGGCTCGCAAGCGGCATGACTGGCGCGCGCGGGCGGGAACGGACGGCTCCGAGTTCCTCGGCCGCCACATGATCCCCGCAGTGCGGGGCCCCAGGGACCGTTTCTGGATCGTCGATGCCCATCACCTTGCCCGCGCGCTGCACGACGAGGGCGTGGACTTCGTGCTGGTGCGCGAGATCGCCGACCTTTCCGCCTTGCCGGGCCGCGCCTTCCGCACCTTCATGGACAGCCGGGGCTGGCTCCATCCCTATGATCCGCAGGGCCACAGGCTGGATGCGCGGCACCTGCCCAAGCATGTCGGCGGCCTGCTCGACGATCCCTGGCGCTCGCTGGCCGGCGAGCTGCGCCGCAGCGGCGGCTATGCCAAGGATCTCACGCCCTATTCGGAGTTCCTCTGGGCCGATTTCCTGCGGCGGCACGTGTCCGCCAAGCTGCTGGAGGCCGATTTCGACAAGGCGCTCGAACATGCGCTCGCGCTCGCGCGGCGGAAGCGTGCCGCCTATCTGCCCGGCTGGGCCGGCCCCGAGAATTGAAGGGCGCCGCCGCGACAAGTTGCGACACAAGAATCGCCTTGGCGCCGATGATCCGGATGCGGATCGTGCCTATATGCTCCGTCATCTCCCCGAAAGGGGATCGAAAGGACAGTGCCATGAACAGGATCTCGATCAGTCTGCTCGGTGCCGCGCTGCTCGCCGCGGTCGCGACGCCCGCCGCAGCCGCCGCGCGCGACGGCGAGGCGGATCTCGCCAAGGCGATCGCCGGGCGCACCGCCGGCAAGCCCGTCGATTGCATCTTGCTGCGCGACATCCGCTCGTCGCGGATCATCGACGGTACCGCGATCGTCTATGAGATGAACAACGGCGTCTTCTATGTGAACCGGCCGAAGAGCGGCGCGGAATCGCTCAACTGGACCAATGTGCTGGTGACCGACACGCATTCGTCGCAGCTGTGCAGCATCGATACGGTGAAGCTGTACGACACCGGCGTTCGCATGACGACCGGCTGGGTCGGGCTGGGCGACTTCGTCCCCTATACCAAGCCGCGCAGCTAGAGGTTCGGCCCATTGGGCGGATCGAGGCACCTGTCGTTTCCCAGGTGCATCTGATCGTGTCCGCCTTGCGGAACTGCCGCCGCTGCTCCGTCTCGACCTGCAGCCATTTGTCGGGTCGTGAGTATGCCGCGTTCACCAGCTCGGGCCTGGCCCGATCCTTCCCATCTCCGGCGACTGCGCCTGGTAGAGCCGGAGCGCCTGCCCTGGACGGTGCGGCTGGCCGCGGCTGCGCGGGCCTGGGTCGACAGTCCGGCGCGGCTCGCCGCCTTGCTGCTTCTCGTCGCGGTCGCGGCGCGGGCGGCGCAATTCGGCAATCCGGTCGTCCAGGTCGATGACGAATTCTACCTGCTCACCGGCGATCGGATGCTCCACGGCGCGCTGCCCTATGTCGACATCTGGGATCGCAAGCCGATCGGATTGTTCCTGATCTACGCGGGAATCCGGCTGCTCGGCGGCGCCGGCGTGCTGCAATATCAGATCGTCGCCACGCTCTTCGCGGTGGCAACCGCGCTCGTCGTCGCGCGCATCGCCCGCAATCTCTCGGGCCCGCACGGCGCCGCCGCGGCGGGGGTGGTGTACATCCTCTATCTCGGCATCTTCGGGGGGGAGGGCGGCCAGTCGCCGGTCTTCTACAACCTGTTCGTCGCGCTTGCCGCCTGGACGATGATCGGGCTTGTCCGGCGTCCCGGCTTCGGCACCCTCGCGTTCGGCGGCGGCATGGTGGCGATGCTGCTGATCGGCGTGGCGATGCAGGTGAAATACACCGCATTGTTCGAGGGGCTGTTCTTCGGGCTGGCGCTTCTCTGGCTCGGTTTCAAGCGTGGGACGGGGCGGGGCACGCTTGCCGCGATGGCGCTGGCCTGGATCGGCGCGGCCCTGCTCCCCACGCTCGCCGCCTGGGCCTGGTACGCGGCGATCGGCCATGGCGATGCCTTCGTCCAGGCCAATTTCCTGTCGATCCTCGATCGCGGCTCCGACGGGCTCGGCATCGCGCTCAAGCGGCTCGCCGGGATGGTCTTCTGCCTCGTGCCGCTGGCGCTGGCCGCCTGGCTGGGGCGCGGCATGGCGCGCCCGGTGAGCGACGATGTGCGCCGCCTGCTGGATGGCTGGGCGATTGCGGCCATCGCGGGCGTATTGCTCTTCGGTACCTATTTCGATCACTACGCCCTGCCACTCATCGCCCCGCTCTGCGTGCTTGCCGCGGCCTGGTTCGGCGACGGTGCGGCGGGGCTGGTGCTCGTCTCGGGCCGCACGCGCTGGCGCGTTCCCGCGGGTGTGGCGATGATGGTGCTGATCACGTTCGTCTCGCTCCAGACCGTCAACGACAATCGGCGCGCGCGCGGCTGGGGGCCGCAGGTGGAGCGCATGGCCGATTTCATCCGCCCGCAGCTTCGCGACTGCCTCTATGTGTTCGACGGGGAGCCGGCGCTCTATCGCCTGACCGGCAGCTGCCTGCCCACGCGCTGGCCCTTTCCGAGCCACCTGACCCTTACCCGCGAATCGCGCGCGATCGGCGGCGAGCCCATGGCCGAAGTCGCGCGGATCATGGCGAAGCGGCCCGAATTCGTCGTCGCCAGCACGCGGCCCGATCGTGATCTCAGCCCGGAGGTGCTCGCCTATATGACCAGGCTCCTGGAGCGCGACTACGCGCCCGCGCTGGAGGTGCCGGTGGGCAGCCGCAGCCGCATCGTCTATCGGCGCCGGCCCGGTGCCTGAGCCGGTGCGGGGCAGCGCATTCGCACAATCGCGAAGCCAAGGCTTGGCAATTCCCGCACACAGTGCTTTGGGCGCGGACATGGATTCGTCCTCGCAGACCGGCGGGTTGCAACGCGTGTTGGAAAATGAGCGGCCGCGGCTGCTCCGCTTCCTTGCGGCTCGCGGCGCGGGCGACGATGCGGAGGACGTGCTGCAGGACCTGTGGCACAAGATCTCCGGGGTCGAGGCGCGACCGGTCGCCGATCCGGTCTCCTATCTCTTCCGTGCCGCCGAGAATGTGCTGCGCGATCGCCAGCGCGCCTCGCTCAGCCGGGATCGGCGCCAGCATGAATGGCACGACCTCGCCGGGAGCGACGACGCTCCCCAGGGCGAGCGGGTGCTGATCGCGCGCGAGCGGCTGCGCGAGGCCGAGGCGACGCTGCTTGCGCTCGGGCCGCGAGTCGATCAGATTTTCCGTCGCTACCGGCTGGATGGGCTCGGCCAGGCAGCGATCGCTCGGGAATTGGGGATAAGCTTGAGCTCGGTGGAGAAGGATCTGCAAAAGGCATATCGCGCCCTTGCGCAACTCAAGGACAAATTCGATGCGGAATGAGCGCGTCGACTCCGTCCCTGCGCAGAGGTGGGCATGAACGGGCAGGTTTCGGACTATCTTGCGGAGGATGCCCGTAGCTGGGTGATCCGGCTGCAGGACACGGCATTCGCCGATTGGGACGCGTTCGCCGAATGGCTCGAGCGCGATCCCGCACACCTGCCCGCCTATAATTCCGCGCTCGAAACCGATGAGGCGATGGCCGGGCTGTTCCGTCTGGCGCCGGCGGCAGCGGCGCAGACGGCCGTCCGTCCGTCGCGCCGGCTGTTCCTGATCTCGGGTGGAGCCGTCGCCGCCGCGCTGGCGGTGGTGATCGGCTGGACCAGCCTCGTTCCCGGTGCGAAGGGACCGGTCGAATATCGCACCGCCCCTGGCGAGCGCCAGGAGTTCGCGCTGGCGGACGGCTCGAGAATAGTCCTCAACGGCAACACCCGCGTCGCGCTGATCGACAAGCGCCATGCCGAACTGATCGAGGGCGAGGCGCTGTTCGAGGTGCGCCACGATGCCGCGCGTCCCTTCATCGTCAAGACCGGCGGCGTGACGCTCGAGGACGCCGGCACCGTGTTCAACGTGGTGCGCGACGAGACCGGCCTGCGCGTCTCGGTGGCCGAGGGCGCGGTGATCTATCAGCCCCAGGCCGATGCCGTACGCCTTGCTCCCGGCGACGCATTGAGCGTGGCCGGCGCCGGCCGGCCCGAGGTGACGCGCACCATGGCTGCCGATGTCGGCAGCTGGCGCGGCGGGCAGCTCGTCTATCGCAACGCCACGCTGGAGCGCGTCGCGGCGGATGTCTCCCGAAACCTGGGCATTCAGGTTCGGGCGGGGAAGGGAACCGGCGATATCCCGTTCACCGGCACGATCTCCACCCAGGGCGGCCCCGGCGCAGTGATCGAGCGTATCGCCGCGCTCACCGGCACGCGGGCGACCCGCGCAGGCAATGGATGGATGCTGGACGCGATCGACGGTGCGCCGCGCTGATCTGATCCTCCCTCTGGTGCTGCTGGCGGCTCCGCCGGCGCTGGCGCAGGACAGGCGCCACTCCGTCTCGGTGCCCGCCAGCCGCCTGGACGCGGCGGTGTTCACCCTCGGCCGCCAGACCGGCAGCAGCATCGGTCTGCGCGAGCCCGGCCTTTCGGGGATCAAGGTCCGCCCGGTAAAGGGCAGGCATACGGTGGACGGTGCGCTGGCGGAGATGCTGCGCGGTTCCGGCGCCCGCGCGCGCCGCGTCGCCGTCGCCACCTGGCTGATCGAGCGCATGCCGCCCGAACGGCCCCGACCGCGCCCCGTGCCGCCGCCCGAGATGCCCGATGCGCCGCCTGCCGAGATCCTCGTCACCGGCAGCAAGCGCGACGTGCCGCTCAAGGCCTATCCCGGCGGCGTGCAGATCGTCGAGGGCAGCGACATTCCCGTCTCGGAGGGCGGGCAGGGCAGCGACGTGATCGCCAATCGCGTCGCCAGCCTGGCCTCCACCCATCTCGGGCCGGGCCGCAACAAGCTGTTCATCCGCGGCATCGCCGATTCCAGCTTCGTCGGCCCCACCCAGGCGACCGTCGGGCAATATTGGGGCAACAGCCGCATCACCTACAGCGCGCCCGATCCGGACCTGAAGCTCTACGATATCGGCCGGGTCGAGGTGCTCGAGGGGCCGCAGGGCACGCTCTACGGCGCCGGCTCGCTCGGCGGCGTGGTGCGGGTGGTGCCGCGCGCGCCCGATCTCTGGGCACGGGGCGGCCAGGTCTGGGGCGGCGGCTCGGCCACCGAGCACGGCGCGCTGGGTTGGGATATCGGCGGCATCGTCAACCTGCCGGTCAAGGAAGGGGATGTGGCGGTGCGTGCGCTCGCCTTCACTGCCCTGGACGGCGGCTATATCGACGATCGCGAGCGCGGCCTGAAGGACGTCAACAGCGTGCGCACCACCGGTGGGCGGCTGGCGCTGCGCTGGGACATGGACGGCTGGACCATCGACCTCAATGGCGTCGGCCAGAGCATCGTGGGGCGCGACGCGCAATATTCGGACGGGAAGGGCGACGGGCTGTCCCGCCGGAGCTCGATCGCCCAGCCCTTCCAGAACGATTTCTGGCTGGGCGAGCTGGTGGCCCGCAAGCGCTGGGGCGATCTCGAGCTGAGCTCGGCCGTGGCCTATGCCCGCCAATATGTGTCGGAGGTGTTCGCCGGCGCTTCGGTCAGCGACGTCAATCAGGGCTTTCCGCTGCCCGCGGCCGATGCGCCGCTGATCGGCTATCAGCAGATCAACCGCGTGAGCATGCTCACCAGCGAAACCCGGCTCGCGCGCCACGGGCCGCGCGGCACCGGCTGGCTGATCGGCGTCAGCTTCCTGCAGAATCGCGGGCGGGTGAACCGCAATTTCGGCGTGGCCCGCGCGGCGCTCACCGGGGTGCGCAACAGCGTCGACGAAGCCACGCTCTATGGCGAGGGCACGATCGAGCCGGTGCGCGGCGTGACGATTACCGCCGGGGGCCGCCTCACCAATTCCCACCTCACGGGCAATTCGGAGGACGCGGACCTCCATTTCGCCTTTCGCGAGGACCCGCGGGCCAGGGCGGCGCGCACCGAGACGCGGCTGCTGCCCTCCGCCGCGATCGCCTGGCGGCCGGCCGACGGGCTCACCGTGTTCGGGCGTTTCGAGCAGGGTTTCCGGCCCGGCGGCCTGGCGGTGCGCCGCGACGTGATCCAGCGTTTCCAGGGAGATCGCCTCTCCACCGTGGAAGCGGGGGGACGCTATACCGAGAACGGCCTGTCCGTCTCGGCCAATGCATCGGTGACCTGGTGGACGAGCATCCAGGCGGACCTGATCGACGGCTATGGCTTTCCCACCACCGCGAACATCGGCGACGGGCGCGTGCTCTCGCTGGGCGTCGCGGTGCGCTGGCGGCCGCTGCCGGGGCTCGACCTCGACGGTTCGCTCTACCTGAACGACAGCAAGGTTACCAATCCCTCGCAGGCGGTGTTCCCGCTGGCCGAAGGGCCGTCGGACTTCAACCGGCTGCCCAATGTCGCCGATGCGAGCGGCCGGCTCGGCGCGGCCTGGCGCGAGACGCTGGCCGGCGACGCGGAATTCTCCACGACCGGCTATCTGCGCTATGTCGGTCGCTCGACGCTCGGCATCGGCCCGGTGCTCGGCCGGCCGCAGGGTGACTATGTCGATACCGGCCTCGAGCTCCGGCTCGCGCGCGGCCGGCGTGCGATCACGCTTTCGGCCACCAACCTGCTCGATACCCGCGGCAACCGCTTCGCGCTCGGCACGCCGCTGCTGATCCGCGACGAGAAGCAGATCACGCCACTGCGCCCCCGCACCGTGCGGCTCGGAGTCGAAATCGGCTTCTAGGTTTTTTTGAGGATCCGTTGCGGGATCGCCGCGCGGGCTCCGTCTCAACCATGCCCCCGAGGCAAGCCACGATAGTCGTCCCCCGGCTCGATGGTGTTGCCTCGAACCCCCGGGAGGGGCGCGCCATGCGTATCCGTGCCCCGGCGCGCCCCTCCCGGGGCCCAAATACAGGGCCAGAAAAGGGATCGCATGAAGCTCTTTCTCGACGGCGAGATCGCCCGGTTCGTCCGCATCGCCCCCGCCGCGGATCTCGAGCTGGCAGTCGTCATCCCGACGTTCAACGAGCGCGCGAACGTGCCGTTGCTGATCGAGAAGCTGGATGTGGCGCTGAAGGGGCGGAACTGGGAAGCGATATTTGTCGACGATGACAGCCCGGACGGGACGGCGGATGCGGCGCGTGCGCTGGGCCGGCGGGATCCGCGGGTTCGGGTGATCCAGCGGATCGGGCGGCGGGGCCTGTCCTCGGCGTGCATCGAGGGGATGTGCGCGACGGCGGCGCCGTTCGTGGCGGTGATCGACGGCGACCTGCAGCATGACGAGACGCTGCTGCCCGGGATGCTGGATGCGCTGGAAGGGGACGATACGCTCGACGTGGCGATCGGCTCGCGGTTCGTCGATGGCGGCGGGACGGGCGAGTGGGACGAGGAGCGGGTGGCGAAGTCGGCCCTGGCGACGAAGCTGTCGCGGCGGGTGCTCAAGGCGGACCTGTCGGATCCGATGAGCGGCTTCTTCATGATCCGCACCCAGATCGTGCGCGATCTGGTGCCGACGCTGTCGGCGATCGGGTTCAAGATCCTGCTCGACATCATGACGGCCTCGCCGCGGCCGCTGAAGTTCCTCGAGCTGCCCTATGTGTTCCGCACGCGGGCGCTGGGGGAGAGCAAGCTCGATTACGTGGTGGCGATGGAATATCTCATCGCGCTCTACGACCGGATGTTCGGCCGGGTGGTGCCGGTGCGCTTCGTGATGTTCTCGGGCATCGGCGCGCTGGGCGCAGGCGTGCATTTCCTGGTGCTTGGCGTGCTGTTCCGCGGCCTGGCCTGGCCCTTTGTCGGGGCGACGATGCTGGCGGTGCTGGCGGCGATGACGTTCAACTTCTTCCTCAACAACGCGCTCACCTATCGCGAGCAGCGCCTCAAGGGGAGCGGCCGTTTGCTGCGGGGCTGGGCAAGCTTCTGCTTCGTCTGCAGCGTGGGCGCGGCGGCGAATGTCGGGGTCGCGGCGTTCCTGCACAACGTCCAGCACGGCGACTGGCGCTTCGCGGCGCTGGCCGGCATCGCCGTCGCCGCCGTGTGGAACTTCGCCCTGTCCTCGCGCTTCGTCTGGGGACGGTACTGAACCGACGGGTCAGGCCACCAGTCGCAATCGCCGCCGCATCGCGGCGCTGCGCGAGCCACCGCCCACCAAGGTCTGCAAGTCGATCATCCCGCGTGCCAAGCCCAGGCCCGGAGGGGCGGCGATGTAGCGCGCGGTCCATGCCGGCGAGAATTTGTCCTTGTACGCTCGCAGCCCCTCGAAGCCGTAGAACGCGTCGCCATGGCGATAGAGCAGTGCCCCGATCCGCGCCCACATCGGCGCCAGGCGGCGCGATTCGATGCCCGATAGCGGCGCCATGCCGAGGTTGAACCAGCGATAGCCCTGGTCGCGGCCCCATTGCATCAGCTGGACGAACAGGAAGTCCATGGTGCCATAGGGCGTCTCGGCCAGATGCCGCATCAGATCGACCGAGAGTTCTTCGCGATTGTCCGTCGCCCAGATATTGGCGAAGGCGACGATCCGCCCATGGTGGCGCACCAGCGCGCAATCGAAGCGGGAGAGATAGGCCGGATCGAAGCGGCCGACCGAGAACGCCTTCTCGCTTTGCCCCTTGTCGTGCAGCCAGGCGTCGGAAACGGTGCGAAGCTCGGCCATCAGCGCCGGCACCTGTGCCGCGGGGACGATCTCGAAGCAGGCGCCCTCGCGGGCCGCGCGGCGCTCCGAATGGCGCAGCGAGCGTTTCTCCGGCCCCTCCATGGTGAAGCCGGGCAGCGCCACACGCGCCTCCTCGCCATATTTGACGAGCTGCAGGCCCAGGTCGATCGCGATCGGCAGGGCATCGGTGGAGATCTGGTAGAGCAGCAGCCGGCCCTGCGCCGCGTCCGCCATCTCGCGGATCTGCCAGAGCATGTCGCCCCATTCCTCCGCAGGGCCCACCGGGTCGCCCATCACGATCCAGCTCTGCCCCTGCACCTGGTACATCAACAGCGTCTGGCCGCTTTCCGAGCGCAGGAAGCGCTTGTCGCCGGCATAGGCGAGCAGCGCGTCCGTGCGGTTGGCATGGACGAGCGGCAGGCGCGGAAGCTCGGTATCGGGCGCATGTTCCTCGCGCTTCGGCTGGGCATAGCCGAACCACTGAGTCACGGCGACGCAGGTAAGCGCCACCGCAGCCGCAAAGCTTGCGCGCAGGAAGCGCGAAGCGTCGCCGCGCCAGGCGAATTCCCACCACAGATCGTCCTGATAGGGCACGTTCTTGAACGCGAAGAAGCCGATCCAGGTCGCTAGCGCCACGGCGACCGCGACGGATAGCAGTGCCCGCGTCGAGAGCGTGCTGGTGAGCGCGGTCTTGCGGTAGAAGGCGGTGCGCGAGAGTTGGAGCAGCCCCGCGATGATCAGCAGGATCATCGCCTCCTCATAATCGACGCCCTTCACCAGCGAAAAGAGGGCGCCCGCCAGCAGCAGGGTACGGCAGAGGTGGAAGGCCGCATCGAGCCGCCGGTAGAGCGCCGGGGCGATCAGCAGCAGCGCGGTGCCCGCCAGGCTCGCCGCGATGTGCGAGGCTTCGACGAAGGGCAGGGGCACGAAGGCGTGCAGGTCGCGCAGGCGGGCATGGATCGCCGGCAGCGAGCCCGAGACGAGCAGCACCACCCCGCCGACGAAGACCAGCGCCGCGAGGAAGGTCGGTGCCAGCCCGTGCATCGCCAACCCCACTGCGCGGATCGCGGCGAGCGGCTTCCGCAACTGACGCCGCTCGTGCACCGCGAGCAGCGCGCCCGCGACGAGCAGGGGGAACACATAGTAGATCAGCCGGTAGAGGATCAGTGCCGCCACGATGCGCGACGGGTCGGCGCTGGGCAGCACTGCAAGCATGACTGCCTCGAACACGCCCACGCCGCCGGGCACATGCGTTACCAGCGCCGCGATGATCGCCAGCGCATAGCCGAGGAAGAAGGCGGGGAACGCGTGCAGCCCCGCGCCGGGAACCAGGATCAGCAATGCCGCGCTGGCCAGCGCGAGGTCGATCGCCGAGGTTGCGATCATGCCCAGCGCCTGGGCCAGGCTCGGGCAGCGCAGCCGCCAGCGCCACAATTTCACTTCGCGCGCCGGGCCGCGCAGCATCGCCAGCACGCCCAGCGTCACGACCAGGATCGCGATGCCGATCCCGCGTTGTACGCCGGCCGGGATGGTGAAGCCGGCCAGTTCCAGGCCGCCGGCGTGCAATGCCAGCGCCGCGCCCGCCATCACCACCACGCCCGACCAGAAGGTGAGGCTCGCGGTGGCGATCACCTTGACGATCTCCGCCGTGTCGAGCCCCGCCGCGCTGTAGACGCGGTAGCGCGCCGATCCGCCGGTGAGCAGCGCGAAGCCCAGATTGTGGCTCAGCGTATAGCTGGTAAACGAAGCGAGCGCAGCGGTGCGATAGGGCAGCGGCCGGCCGATGATGCGCAGCGCGAGCACATCGTACAGCGTCAGCATCACATAGCTGCCGATGGTGAGCGCCAGTGCGCCGGCGATCTGCCATGCGCTGATTGCGCGGAAGGCGTGGCGCACGTCGCGCCAGTGCACCTCGTGGAGCAGGCCGCGCAGCGCCGCGAAGGCGAGCGCGGCGATCGCGACGACGGCGCCGACCTGTAGTGCGGTCTTGTAGGCGGGGCGCATCGCGGTCGGCTTCAGCCGCGCTGCCAGACCTGCGACTTGCAGATCCAGCCACCCAGGATGCATCCGCTGATCTTCAGGCTGTTCGGCCCCTGCTGCTCGATCTTCGAATAATAGGTCTGGCCCATGTCGGGCACATAGACCCGGCCCTGCCATTTGCCGTTGCCGGTCGGGTGATAGTCCTGGAGCAGTTCGGTGCCGATCAGCTTCTGGACGCCGCTGTCGCGCGCGTCGCGCTGGGCCTCGTCATTGGCCCAGACCACCCAGCCGCACAGCTTGTCGCCGCACGCGCCGGTCTGCACCTTCACGGAGCCGCGCGGGTTGACCCAGGTGCCGACCACGCCGGTCGCGGCCGCCGGCGCCTGGGCCGATGCCTGCACCGCGCCGAGCAGAATGGCCCCGATGCCGATGCCGGCCAGTATCTTGCCGAAGCGCATTTCGAAACTCCCTCGGTATCTCTCGTGACGCTCTTTGGCCCTGCGCGCCTGTCGGTGGCGTGGTCGCAATCCTAATTTTTGGTAATGTCCGTAACCGCCCGGTGGAGCGTATCGTACAACGTATCGGGGTCGTGGTGAAGCATGTGCCCGCCCGGCAATGCCACGCGCCGCACATTGGCTTGGGTCAGCATCGGGCACAGGCTGTTCTTCTCCTCCACCCCCTGCACGCAAAGCGTCGGCACCCAGGTGAGCTGGCGGCCGGTGGGCAGCGCCATGGCGTCGGGCTTGACCCAGTTGAACATTTCGGAGGGCGAGGCGTGGTAGAAGACGGTATCGGTCGGCACCACCAGCGCGACCAGCTTCACCTTGGCGCGCAGGTCCTGGGGCAGGCCGGTCAGGCCCACATGCGTCATGTCGGCACCGAAGGATTGCCCGACCATCACCAGCCGGTCCGCATGGCCGAAGGCGAGTGCGCGCCGCGCCGCGTCGGTGATCAGCGCCCGCACTTCGGCGGGCGTGCGCTGGTGCCGGAAATAGGCGAGCGAGCTGACGCCCACCACGGGCACGCCGTCCGCGGCGAAGCGCTGCGCGATATCCGGCCCCATGCCGATCTTGAAGCCCATGTCGCCCGATACCAGCACCACCGCCAGCCCCTTCAGTGCCGGCGGCGCCGGACGCGTGGGCGAGATGTCGTAATAGACCGGGCCGCCCAGATAGCCGATATAGGCGAGGAAGCCGGTGAAGCCGGCGAGTATCAGGGCCAGGGCGGCGAGGGCGATGCCGAGCTTGCGGCGGCGAAGGCGCATGGCGAACTCCTTGAAAGTCCAGCTTCCATAGATACACGCAATTCGCTTTCCCGTGACGAGATCATGACCAAAGCTTAACGTGACTTGCCCCGGCGCCAGGGGCATCCCCATGCTCGCAATGACGAGCCGCGACATCCAGGACAACGCCGCTTCCGCCGCCCGCACGATGCGCGGAACCGACGGTTTCGTGCTGATCCTCGTCCTCTCCTTCGCGCTCAGCGCCATGGTGATCCTGGGCTGGGCCTGGCGGTCCGGGATCAACCATGTCTTCGCCGCGCAGACCGGCGCCAGCCTGTTCCCGGGCTTCACCGCCGAGACGCCAGGCAACACGGCGCGCGGGCTGGTGGTGACCAGCCTGCGTTCGGGAAGCGAGGCGGCCAGGGACGGGATGGAAGTGGGCGATGCGATCATCGCCATCGACGGACGCGGGGTGGACACGCTCGACCAGGCCCGGCGCTATCTGCGCAACGATCCCCATCCGCAGGTATATCTCGACTTGGTGCACCAAAAGCAGCTACGCCATCTCAAGCTCTTGCGAAGTGCGAGTGGAGAGAATGGGGCACAAGCTGCTGCTGGTGGAGGATGACGAGCCCACCGCCGCCTATATCGTCAAGGGAATGAGTGAAGAGGGGTTCACGGTCGACCGTGCCGATAACGGGCGCGACGGCCTGTTCCTCGCCAGCGACGGCAGCTACGACGCGATCGTGCTCGACCGCATGTTGCCGGGGATGGACGGCATGGCCGTGCTCGGCGCGCTGCGTGCTGCCAGGATCGAGACGCCGGTAATCATCCTCTCGGCGCTCGGCACGCCGGACGACCGGGTCGGCGGCCTCACTTCGGGGGCCGACGACTATCTCGTGAAACCCTTCGCCTTCGCCGAACTGCTGGCCCGCGTCCGCCTGCTGCTGCGCAAGCGCGGCGCCGCGGAGACTGCGGTGACCAAGCTGGGTTCCGGCGATCTGGAGATGGACCTGCTCTCGCGGCGCGTGAAGCGCGGCAGCAAGGTGATCGATCTCCAGCCGCGCGAATTCCGTCTGCTCGAATATTTCCTGCGCCATCCGGACCAGGTGATCACGCGCACCATGCTGCTCGAAGGGGTATGGGACTATCATTTCGATCCCGGCACCAACGTGATCGACGTCCATATCAGCCGGCTCAGGAAGAAGCTGGACGATGGCGGCGAGCCGATCCTCCACACGATCCGCGGCGCCGGCTATCGTCTCGGCCCGGCGGCGTGAGGTGACGCTGCGCTGGGGGCAGCTCGCGCGCTCGGTCATCGCGCGCTTCGTGATCATCGCCTTCCTGGTGCAGCTCACGGTCACCGGCGGCATCCTGCTCTTCGTCCAGCAATCGAGCGAAAGCGCGCTCGCCGCCGAACAAAAGGCGCTCGTCACCGATCTGCGCGAGGATCTCGTCTCCGCCTGGCATGCCGGCGGCGATGCGGCGCTCATCCGGATCATCGACGCGCGGCTCGCCCAGGCGCATGCCAGCCCGCTGGTGATCCTGCTCGCCACCGCCAAGGAAGACCCGATCCGCGGCAATCTGGGCGATTGGCCCACGGTGATCCCGGCCGAGACCGATTGGCGTGCGATCGAGCTCTATCGCACCGGCAGCGACCGGGCCGAGCTGATGGGCGTCTCTTCCACCACGCTCCCCAATGGCGAGCGGCTCCTCGCCGGCCATGTGATCACCTCGAGCGTTCGCCTGGCGCGCGTGAACGAGGAAGCGATCACGGCGGCACTGGTGATCGGCGTGATCTTCGCGCTGCTCAGTGCGCTGCTGATCGGCCGCGTCCTCTCGAACCAGATCCAGGCGGTGGTCACCACCGCGAGCGACGTGGGCGAAGGCCGGCTGGGCCGCCGCGTGCCGATCGACGGCAGCGGCGACGCGTTCGATGCGCTGGGCGAAGCGGTCAACGCGATGCTCGATCGGATCGAGGCGCTGGTCTCGCAGCTGCGCATGATGACCGACGGGCTGGCGCACGACCTCAGGTCGCCCGTCACGCGGATCAAGGTCACGCTGGAACGCGCGATCATCGAGACCGAGGACGAGACCGCGCTCGCGGCGCTGGAGCGCGTGTCGGGCGAGGCGGAGACCCTGCTCGGCATGCTTTCCACCGCGCTGCTGATCAGCCGGGCCGAGGCGGGGATCGGGCGCGACCGCTTCGTCGATACCGACATCGCGGCGCTGCTCGAGGATCTTGCCGAAGTCTATGGTCCGCTCGCCGAGGATCGCGGCTTCGAGATCGCGGTCGAGGCCGAGCCGGGCCTGCACGCGCCGCTTCATCGCGAACTGATGGGCCAGGCGCTGGGCAACCTGATCGAGAACGCCACCAAATATGCCGAGGGCGGCCGCCGCATCGTCATCGGCGCCGCGCACGAGGCAGGCGGCATCACGCTGTCGGTGGCCGATGATGGCCCCGGCATTCCCGCCGAACGCCGAGCCGAGGCGCTGAGCCGCTTCGGCCGCCTCGATCCCGCCCGCCACGTCACCGGCTCGGGCCTGGGGCTGTCGCTGGTCGAGGCGGTGGCGCGGCTCCATCAGGGCAGTTTCACGCTCGAGGACAACGCACCGGGGCTACGCGCGGCGATCCGGTTCTGACCTCGCTTCCTGCCGCCGTGCATCCCCGCCTGCGCCGGGGGGGGCGCTGGTTTCACAGGCTTGCGCGCGTTCCCGACCTAGACCGCCAGCGCATAGGTCATCACCAGCGCGGCCACGGTCATCAGCAGCATCGCGGCGATGAAGGTCACGTCGGCGACGCGTTCCAGCTCGTGCATCCGCTTGGTCGTCACTGTCCGCAAGGCGAAATAGGACGTCAGCGTCGCGATCAGGAACAGCACCGCGTCCAGCGCCAGCAGGTCGTCGGCAAGCGTGTTGGCGCGCCGCACCGCGATCACCACGCGCAGGATGCCGATCGCCGTCAGGCACACGCCCACCATCGCCGCGGCGATCGGGCAGATCATCCGGCAGGCGCGTTCGTCCAGCACATATTGGCTGGGTCTTTCCTCGGGCGATTTCCTCATGCGGCGGTTGCCTGCGTCTCCCGCGTGTCCTGCGCTGCCTGCGTTTCCGGTGTCGCCTGGGCCTCCACCCGGCCGCTGCGCTCCAGCTTGCCCCAGCCGACCCAGGGGCCGCGCAGCGCGTTGGCGACGGCGCGGATCACCACCCAGTACATCAGCTGGCGATAGACGAAGCGCTGGGCGAGCAGCAGCAGCCCCGGATAGCGCTTCTCGCGCTTCTCCATCCGATAGGCGACCCAGCCGCACAGGAAGTCGATCGCCATGAACGAGATCCAGTAGATGCCCATGCGCAGTACGTCGCTCTCGGTCTGCGCCCAGCCATGCTGCCAGACCCGGATCGCGGTGCCGACGATCGAGGCGATCAGCGCCAGGTCGATCAGCGGAGAGATCAGCGCGAAGGCGATCTGGAACACCCAGGCCTGGGGAATGCCGACCAGGGCCAGGCCCGCCGGCTTGCGGGTGCGCAGGATCGCGCGGTGCTTCCACAGGCACTGGAGCGTGCCGAACGCCCAGCGGAAACGCTGCTTGGCGAGTGCGCGGAAGCTCTCGGGCGCTTCGGTCCAGGCGACCGCGTCGATATCATAGCCAACGCGCCAGCCCTTGCGCTGGATCGCGATGGTCAGGTCCTGGTCCTCGGCCAGGGTGTCGACCGGATAGCCGCCCACATCGTCGAGCGCCGCCTTGCGCCACGCGCCGACCGCGCCCGGCACCACCATGATCGCATCGAGGCTGGCCAGCGCGCGCCGCTCGAGATTCTGCGAGGTGACATATTCCACCGCCTGCCAGCGGGTGACCAGGTTGATGCGGTTGCCCACCTTGGCATTGCCGGCGATGGCGCCGACTTCCGGATCCTCGAACCAGCGGGCAAGGCGGGCGATGGTCAAAGGCTCGAACTGGGTGTCGGCATCGAGCGCGATGACGATATCGCCCTTGGCCAGGGCCAGCCCGTGGTTGAGTGCGCGCGCCTTGCCGCCATTCTCCAGGGTCAGCAGCTTGACCCGCGGCTCGTCGGCAAAGGCGGCGCGGACCAGATCGCTGGTGCCGTCCTGCGACCCATCGTCGAGCACGATCACTTCGACGTTCACCTGCTCGCTGGCGAGCGCGCGGCGGACCGAGGCTTCGATCACCTTCGCTTCGTTGAAGGCGGGGATCAGCACCGAGACGAAGCGATCGGGCGCGATCTCCGGCGCGACCGGGCGGTTCTTCCGGCGATTGCCGTTCACTGCCAGCCCGGCAAGGACGAGGGCGCGGGCGATGCCGAGCGCGATCGCCAGGAAGAACGACCATTTCAGCATGAAGCCAAGCGTGGCCGCGACCAGGAAGATGCCCACGTCCATCCGCACCGCGGCCAGGTCGCCTTCCTGCACCTCGGGCATCACCTGGTCGCGCGTGAGGCCGGCGAGCTGCGAGACGGGGACGAACTGATAGCCCTTGGCCCGCAGCCCGTCGATGATCCGCGGAAGCGCCGCCAGCGTCTGCGAGCGATCGCCGCCGCCATCGTGGAGCAGGATGATCTGGCCCGACTGCTCGGCATTGCCCGCTTCCACCTCGCGCAGCGTGGTGTCCACGATCGCGTCGACGCCGGGGCGCTGCCAGTCGTTCGGGTCCACGTGCAGGCCGACATTGGTGTAGCCGGCGCGCTGCGCCGTCAGCGCGGGGATCAGTTCGTCCGCGGTGGTCGGTTCGGCGTCGCCGAAATAGGGCGCGCGGAACAGGCGGACCGAGCGGCCGGTATAGGCCTCGATGAGCCGCTGCGTGGCGTTGAGCTCTATCCGCGTGCCGCGCGACGAAGTCAGCGCCAGGTTGGGGTGGGTGAAGGTATGGCTGCCGATCTCATGGCCCTCGTCGACCACGCGGCGGACGAGGAACGGCTCGGCCATCGCATTCTCGCCGATCATGAAGAAGGTGCCGGTCACCTGCTTCTGCTTGAGCACGTCGAGGATCTTCGGCGTCCAGTCGGCATCGGGGCCGTCGTCGAAGGTCAGCGCGATCTTGCCGGGCATATAGCCGGTGCGGGTGACGACATAGGGGGTCGGCAGCGACTGGAAGATCTCGTCGACGATCAGCCCCTGCGGATTCTGGACGATCGTGCGCGCGCCGACGCTCGGCGTGCTGGTGATGCGCAGGATCTCGCCCGATCCTTCCACGTCGACATCGCCGACGGCTTCGATCCGGCGCAGATCGGGGATCTTGCCCGAATGCGCCGCGCCCAGCGCCGCCCAGAAATTGGAATCCTCCGAGCCGAGGCGCCACAAGGCGACGCCCCCCACGCCCTTGATGTTGGCGGCGCGCAGCTGGTTCCAGGCAGTGGTGGCGTCGGCCATCCACACGGTGTGCTCGGTGCCATTCTCCTCATAGGCGAAGCTCTGGTTGCCGCTCGCCTTGTCGAAGGTGACGGTGGCCTCGCTGTCATGCGCGATCAGCCAGGCCTCTTCGATCGAGATCGGGTCCGCCTTGCCCGGCGCCGTCCAGTTATAGCCATAGTTGGCGATGCCGACGATCAGCTTCTCGGCGGGCACCTGGGTCAGCGCGGCGTTCATCTGGCGGACGAACCAGGCCTGGCTGGCGATCGGGCCCGCGGCGGTGGCCGGCGCGTGCTCGTCATAGTTCATCAGGATCACATGGTCGGCCGCGGCGGCATAGGCCTTCATGTTCCAGTCGTCGTCCTGCGCCGGCACTGTGACCGCGATGCTCAGCTTCGCCGCGGCGAAGCGGGCGCGCGCCTCGCGCAGCAGCGCCAGATAGTCGCGCTGCGAGGCGGTGGGCAGTTCCTCGAAGTCGAACACCGCGCCGTCCGCCTTGCGCGCCACCAGCGTGCGCTGCAGCTCGTCGAGAAAGGCGGCGCGCGCCTTGGGGTCGCGCAGCAGCGCGGCGGCGCCGACGCTGTCCCAATTGTCGCCGGTGGCGTTCTGCACCATCGGCAACACCTTGGGCCGGCGCGTGGCCGAAGCGAGGATCGGGTCGAATTCGGTGTCGGGCGCGGTGGCGATGCGGTGTTGCGGCCCGGTGACGGTGTAGAGCGAGGGGACCACCCAATCCAGCTCGTTGATATGGCGGCGCAGCGAGGCGCCGCTGGCATCGTCCCAGGGCACGTAGAAGCCCACCGCGAGCGGTGCGGCCGAGGCCTTGGCCGGTCCTTGCGGCAGCCAGGACGCGAAGCTGTGGCGCAGCCGGTTGGCCTGCTGCTTGAGCGAACGCGGCTGGGGATGCTCGAGCGCCATGGCGAGAGGGCCCGGCGTGGGCACCCGCACCACGGTCATCGCGAAGGCGCCGGCGGCGAGCACGATCACCAGCAGCAGCGCGAAGAAGGCACGCATCGTCCAGCGGTTCCGCTTGCCGCTCGCATCGAAGAAGATCGGACGTTCCATCGCCTATATGCCCTGGTTGCAATGTCTGGGTGCGACGCCCGGCCCGAGGAGTGCAGGAGGGCCGGGCGCCGCGGTTTGCCGGCCATGAACGCGGATATGGCCTGCCCGTTCGGGATAGCCTTGCCCGCCCTTCCCGGACCTGCCTTCCAGATTAACTTACTGTCATGTGCGCGGATGGCCAAAACAAAACGGCCGGCGCGGGAGGGGGGCGCGCCGGCCGTTCAGGTATTGCGGGTGCGGGAAAAGAGGAAACCCGCACCCGCTGACATCGCCCCGAACAGGGAGAGTGGGCGATGCCGAAACTCTCGGGGTCAGCGCCCGTGCGCGGCCACCGCCGCCGGCGCGTGGGCGACGAGGCGGGCATCCGCGGTCGACCAGGCTGCCGATCCGCTCACCAGCGTGGCGATGGCCAGCAGCGCGATCGTGGTGCGGCGATGGGGCATTGCCTTACTCCTCTCTGGTCGTTCTCGGTGACCGTGGATGGGAAATGCGCCCTTGCCGGTATCGGGGCGGTGGCCGTCAGGTTACATTTTGGTCAGGCACGCGCAGCCCCAGCCAGCGGGCCAGCCCCGGCGCCGTGCGCCGCGCACCCAGTTCGAACGTCGCCGCGATCGCCAGCGTGATCCCGAACAGCGGCATCAGCAGCCCGAGCAATATTGTCAGGCCGACCAGCGCCCAGCTGTGCCGCAGCGGATCCTTCGCCGCCGGTGCGCCCAGCCGGCCGTGCGGCCGCCGGCGCCACCACAGCACCAGGCTCGACACCGCCAGCGTCACCAGCCCGATCAATATCGTCAGGTTGGCCAGCTGGTTGAGCAGCCCCAGCCACGCTCCCTCGTGCACGGCGACGCCGAAGCCCACCGCGCGGTCGATCCAGTGCCGGTCGCCAAAGCCCTGCGATCCGATCACGGCGCCGTCCTCGCCGATCTCGACCGAGACGCGCCGCGTCCGGTCCTCGGCCTGCGACCGGGCGAGCCAGCGTCCGCCCGCCCGCGTCGGTGGACTCACTTCGGCCGGTGCCGCGAGCCCCAGCGTCATCGCCTTGCCCACCACCCGGTCGAGCGCCGGCCCGGCGGGCACGACATGCACCATCGTCATCCCGTGATGCCCGGCATGTTCGTCCAGCATCGCGCGGGCGCCCTTGTCGAGCTCGGCGCGCGCCGCCGCGTCCGCCGTCGACCCCGCCGACCAGTCCTGCCGGCCCGCCGCCGTGCCGGTCGCCACGCGCACCTGGCGGAGATAGTCGCCCCAGTTCTTGGCCCAGGGCAGGCCCGATGCGATCAGGAATACCGCGCCGATCGATACCCAGAGCCCCGTCACCGCGTGCATGTCGCGCCAGAACACGCGCCTGCCGGCGCCGAGCCGGGGCCACAGGATCCCGCCCGGCCCCTTGCCCTTGCGCCCGCGCGGCCACCACAGGAACAGGCCGGTGAGGATCATCACGATCGTCCAGCAGGCGGCGATCTCGACGAGCGCCGACCCCCGGTCGCCCGCCAGCAGCTCGCCGTGCAGGCGGAAGATCACGCGCATGAACCGGTCTTCCTCGGGCACCGCCTTCAGGACCTGCCCGGTCTGCGGATGCACCCAGACGCGCGTCTCCTCGGCGCCCTTGCCGACGAGCAGTTGCACCGCGTCGTCCGGTGCTTCGGGCAGGACATATTTGTGCAGCACCGACCCCGGCACCGCCGCCGTGCCCGCCGCGGCGATCCTGTCGGGCGCCAGCATCGGCCGGCCCGGCACCGCGACATGCGCATAGGGGGCATAGAGCCATCCCTCGATCTGCGGCTTGAACAGATAGATTCCGCCCGTCACCGAGAGCCACAGGATGAAGGGCACGCAGAAGATGCCGGCATAGAAATGCCAGCGCCACACCGCGCGGAACCAGCGCTCGTGCCGGGCGGGGGCGGGCCCGCTCACAGCGTCCACCCCGCTTCGACCAGGAAGCTGCGCTGCGGATAGGGGTGATACACCCAGGCGCGATCGTTGGTGATATTGTCCACCCCTGCGCTCAGCCGGAACCGGTCGGTCATCTTCCAGTTCACTCGGGCATCGAGCGCGAACAGCTCCGACGTATAGCCGAAGGTATCGCCGCGCTGGAGCCCGAACAGATCGGTATTGGGCCGCGTCGCATAGCGCATGCCCATGGCAACCAGTACCCGCGGCGTCACCTGATACCGGACATTCGCGTTGAGCCGCCAGCGCGGGATGCGCGGGAACTGCACGCCCTCCGCCGCCGGCGCGCTGGCGTTGCGCACCGTCCTCGAATCGATCCAGGCAAGGTTGGCATCCAGGGCGAGCCCGCGCACGCCGACGTCGCGCGCCTCCGCGATCAGTTCGAGCCCGATCTGCCGCGTCACGTCGATATTCTTGAAGCTCGAGGTCGTGATCCCGTTCTGGTTGAACCCGACGAACGAGAAGATCGTGTCGTCGACGCGCTGCCAGAAGGCCGAACCGGTGAGCTTCAGCCTGCCGAAGTCATGGGCCACCACCAGGTTGGCGTCGCGCGAGCGCTCGGGCTTCAGGTTCGGATCGAAGCTGTCGCGGTTGAAGCTCCCGTCGCCGTTCAGGCTTCCCTGAAAGAGCTCGCCCACCGTCGGGAAGCGTGTCGCCTCGGCCAGGCTCAGCTGCACGCTGGTCGCGCCGCCATGCCATTCGACCGAGAATTTCGGATCGAACGCCGTCTTGCCGCGCGCCGCATAACGGTTGGTCACCGGCTGGCCGGAGGTGCCGATCCGCCCGAGCCCGCCGTCGAACGCCCGCCAGCTCTCCAGCCGCGCGCCCAGCGCGAATACCAGCGCATCGGCATGCAGCCGCGCCTCGGCCCAGCCGGCGAGCAGCCGCGTCTTGCCGAAGGTGCGGGTAGAGAAGGCCCGTCCGCCGTCCGAGCGCCAGTGCGGCAGCGTGTAGTTGGTCAGGTCGGTTCGATAGAGATTGGCGCTCGCTCCCGCCGCAAGGTCGAGTGCGCCCGCCTTGCCGTCCAGCGAGAGTTCGGCAGTGTACCAGCCGGTCGGCCCCTGCCGGGCCAGCAAGCCCGCACCGTCGGCGGCACCCGCCGCCCAGCTCGCCGACGTGAACCCGTCCGACCGTGCGATCTGATAGGTCGAGAGGTTGAGCTTCGCAGTCATGCCGGCACCGACCGGCGCCGCGATCCTGGCGCCGGCGAGGAACTCGTCCCGCACCGTCCGCGACCAGCGGGCACCCGAAGCCGTCCAGGTCCGCCCCAGCGTCGTCACGCGTCCCTCGCAGACCTTGCCGCCCGCCGCGTCGCGCAGATAGCAGTCGGGCGCATATTGGGCATCGAGGTTGTGCCAATAGGCGAACAGCATCTCGCCGGTAACGCCCGATGCGCCGTCATAGCCGATCCGCAGCTTGGCCTGGTCCTGCGTCGTCGCCGCCGGGCTTTGCGCGGCGAAGACGGGATTGCTCGCGCTTCCCGGCGCATTGGGGATGGCCTGGCCCGGATCGACCACCGCACCGGTCACCGGCGTGCCCGTCGCACCCGCGGCCGGGGCGAGCCCGTACCAGCTCATCGGCTGGCCGTCGTTGCGGAAGTGTCGCCCGGAGATCCGCGCCGACCAGGGCCCGTCCTGCTGCCGCCAGCCCAGGCCTGCTTCGCCCGACCAGCCCCAATAGGTCGCGCGGGTGCCGTATTGGCCATAGGGCTCGGCCAGGCCCTGCACCGTGGCGAAGGCCTCGGTCTTCTCCGGCGAGCGGGTGGTGATGTTGACGATCCCGCCCATGGAATTGCCCGAATAGCGTGCCGAATAGGGGCCGTAGACGATGTCGAACTGCTCGACCTCGCCCGGGCCGACCACGCCCCATTTCGGCGCGAAGCCGAAGGAGTTGCCGAGGAAGTTCGACACCACGAACCCGTCGACCATCACCAGCGTGCGGGCGCTCTGGGTCGAATGGGTGCCGCGAAAGCCGGGGACGCCATTGGAGTCGCCGGCATAGCGTTTGCGCACGAAGAAGTCGGGCGCGTATTTCATCAGGTCCTCGACGTTCTGGGCGTTGACGCCGGCGAATTGTTCGTCGCCCAGGCTCACCGAGAGTCCGCGCGGGTCGATGGTGATCGGCGCGCCCTTCTGGCCGATGACGAGGATGGAGGAATCATTCTCCGCTTCCTGCGCCAGGGCAGGAGCGGCGATGCACAGGAGCGGCAGCGCGCAGAGGCGCGCGCGACGATGGGAAGACATGGGAAATCACCTGAACGAGGAAAGTCCGACGGGTTCAGGTGCGGGCAGGGGGTCCTTGGGCGGGCGGCTGGGCAAAGGCCCGGCGCCGGATCCTGGGTTGCGCGGCGGGTGCGAAGCCCAGCGCAAGCAGGAAGGCGATGGCGGCGAGCAGCAGCACCGGATCGGCGCCGCCTGCCATGGCATGGCCGAGCGAGGAATAGGCACAGCCGCCGTCCTGCTTGGCGCCGTCGGGCGCCTTGGCGTGATCGGGCGCCATCGGCAGTTCGATGGTCATCGTCGCCGGGCCGCTGCCATCGCAGATCGCCACGGTGAGCGTCTTTCCGCCGGTGTCCGCGAGCATATAGCCCTGGGGAACGAGCGCCTTCATCGCCAGCGCCATGGCGATCAGCCACAGCGCCAGCCGGCGATGTTCCTTCAGGAAGACGCGCCATGCCCCCATGGACGCCCCGGCTACGCGCTTCGGGGCCGCGTGTCACGTCCGTATTGGGGGACAGGGGCCGGGCATATTGTCCAAGCCCTTCGCGGCGGGGGATGGCGGTGGGGGATGCTTTTCCTGTTGCAAGAACCGGCGTAAGGGCCGCGCATGACCAGCACCCAGCCCATCCTCGTGCTCACCACCGGCGGCACGATCGACAAGCAATATTTCGACGCGTCGAGCAAATACACGATCGTCGGCACCATGGTGACCCGGCTGCTCGAGCTGGGCCGCGTGCTGCATCCCTTCGAGGTCGAGGAAGTGATGCGCAAGGACAGCCTGGAGATGGACGATGCCGATCGCGCCCTGATCGCGGCGCGCGCCGCCGCATCGGATGCGAAGCGCATCGTCATCACGCACGGTACCGACACGATGACCGAGACCGCCGGGGCGCTGACCGGCATCGAAGGCAAGACGATCGTGCTGGTCGGCGCGCTCGCCCCGGCGCGCTTCGCCGAGAGCGACGCCACCTTCAACCTCGGCATGGCCTTCGCCACCGTCCAGGTCGCGAAGCCGGGCGTCTATATCACGATGAACGGCACCGTGTTCGAAGCCGGCAAGGTGGTGAAGGACCGCGAGGCGGGCAGGTTCGTGGAGATCTAGGTTCCCCCTATCTTCCTGGGAGGGGAGACGCTGCGGCCGCCGCCCTACAATATCCCCGGCAGGTCCAGCCCCTTCTCCCGCGCGCAATCGATCGCGATGTCATAGCCCGCATCGGCGTGCCGCATCACGCCGGTGGCGGGGTCGTTCCACAGCACCCGCTCGATCCGCCTGGCCGCTTCCGGCGTGCCGTCGGCGACGATCACCATGCCGGCATGCTGCGAATAGCCCATGCCGACGCCGCCGCCATGATGCAGCGAGACCCAGGTCGCGCCGCTCGCGGTGTTGAGCAGCGCGTTGAGCAGCGGCCAGTCGGAAACCGCGTCCGATCCGTCGCGCATCGCCTCGGTCTCGCGATTGGGGCTGGCGACCGATCCGCTGTCGAGATGATCGCGGCCGATCACGATCGGCGCCTTTAGTTCGCCCGACGCCACCATCTCGTTGAAGGCCAGGCCCAGCCGGTGCCGGTCGCCCAGTCCCACCCAGCAGATGCGGGCCGGAAGCCCCTGGAAGCGGATGCGCTCGGCGGCCATGTCGAGCCAGTTGTGGAGATGCGCGTCGTCGGGCAGCAGCGCCTTCACCTTGGCGTCGGTCCTGGCGATGTCCTCGGGATCGCCCGAAAGCGCGGCCCAGCGGAACGGCCCGATCCCCCTGCAGAAGAGCGGGCGGATATAGGCGGGGACGAAGCCGGGAAAGGCGAAGGCATCGGCCACGCCCTCGTCGAGCGCGACCTGGCGGATATTGTTGCCGTAATCGACCGTCGGCACGCCCGCCGCATGGAAGTCGAGCATCGCGCGGACATGCCGCGCCATCGAAGCCCTGGCGGCACTGGCCGTCGCTTCCGGGTCGCGCTCCCGCCGCTCGATCCATTCGGCGACGGACCACCCCACGGGCAGATAGCCGTTGACGGGGTCATGCGCCGAGGTCTGGTCGGTCAGCAGGTCGGGGCGGATGCCGCGGGCGAACATCTCGGGCAGGATCTCGGCCGCATTGCCGAGCAGGCCGACGGAGACCGGCTTGTCGGCGTTCCGGATGATCTCGAGCGCTTCGTCGATCGTCTCGGCGGCGCGATCGAGATAGCCGGTGCGCAGGCGCATCTCGATCCGGCTGGGCTGGCACTCGATGGCGAGGCACGAGGCACCCGCCATCACCGCCGCCAGCGGCTGTGCCCCGCCCATGCCGCCCAGGCCGGCGGTGAGCAGCCAGCGGCCCTTCAGGTCGCCGCCATAATGCTGGCGGCCCATCTCGGCGAAGGTCTCGTAGGTGCCCTGCACGATGCCCTGGGTGCCGATATAGATCCATGAGCCGGCGGTCATCTGGCCGTACATCGCCAGGCCCTTGCGATCGAGCGCGTTGAAATGCTCCCAGGTCGCCCAATGCGGCACGAGGTTCGAATTGGCGAGGAGGACGCGCGGCGCGTTCTCGTGCGTGCGGAACACGCCGACGGGCTTGCCCGACTGGATCAGCAGCGTCTCGTCGGCTTCGAGATCGCGCAGCGCGGCGACGATCCTGTCATAGCTCTCCCAGTCGCGCGCCGCGCGGCCGATGCCGCCATAGACCACCAGCTCCTCGGGCCGCTCGGCGACATCGGGGTGCAGGTTGTTCATCAGCATGCGCAGCGCCGCCTCGGTGAGCCAGCTCTTGGCGGTGCGCTCCGTGCCGGTGGCGGGCTTGATGATGCGGCTATTGTCGAGGCGAGTCATTCCGGGGCTCCGGCGAAATTGAGACAGGCTTGGAGGATGTTGGTCAGCGCCGCGCGCATCGGGGCAGCGCGGGCTTTGTCATAGGGCGTGGGCCACCATGCTTCGTCGAAGCTGGCGGGCTCGTCGATATAGCCGCGACAGGCCAGCTCCATCTGGATGGCGTGGACGCCCCCTCCGGGCCGCCCATAATGGCGGGTGGTCCAGCCGCCGCGGAAGCGCCCGTCGGTCACCTGGCTCCAGGGCGTCGCGGCGCAGGCGGCTTCCACGGCCTGGCGCAGGGCAGGGGCGCAGGTCGTGCCGCCATTGGTGCCGATGTTGAACTGCGGCAGCTCGCCCTCGAACAGTCGCGGCACATGGCTGCGGATCGAATGGGCGTCGTAGAGGACGACCCTGGGGTGGATCGCCCGGAGCCGGGCGATCTCCGCCTCGATCGCGGCGTGATAGGGATCGAAATAGGCGGTGCGCCGCCGGGCGATCTCGTCCGCATCCGGGTTCTGGAGCGGCTCGCCGTCGAAGGTGGTGGTGGGGCAGAGCTCGGTCGTCGCCTGGCCCGGGTAGAGCGAGGCGCCCGAGGGATCGCGGTTCACGTCGATCACGCTGCGGGAAATGCCGGTGCGGATCGTGGTCGCTCCGAGGCCGGCGGCGAAATCGTAGAGCCGGTCGATCCACCAGTCGGCATCCTTGCGGGCGAGCCAAGGTGAGGCGAACGCGATCTCCGCCGGAATGTCCGTCCCGGTATGCGGGAAGGCGACGATCAGCGGCGCCTCGCCACGATGGACCTGGGGCCGGCTCATGCGACCCCCGGCAGCGCGATTCCCGCCGCCTCGGCCACCGCGCCGGCGCGGACCAGCGCGGTCGCGGCCTCGATATCGGGATGGAAGTGCCGGTCATGGTCGAGCGTCGGCACGTCGCGCCGCAGCCTGGCGCGGACGCGTTCCAGAGCCGCGGAGGAAGCGAGCCCGGCATGGAAGTCGCAGCCTTGTGCCGCGGCGAGCAACTCGATGCCGATCACTGCGCCGGCGTTCGCCGCCATCTCGAGCAGGCGGCGGGCGCCGTGCGCGGCCATCGAGACATGATCCTCCTGGTTCGCCGAGGTCGGGATCGAATCGACGCTGGCCGGCGTGGCGCGCTGCTTGTTCTCGGACACGAGCGCCGCGGCGGTCACCTGGGGAATCATGAAGCCCGAATTGAGCCCCGGCCGGGGCGTGAGGAAAGCCGGCAGGTTGGAAAGGGCGGGATCGACCAGCATTGCGATCCGGCGCTCGGCGATCGAGCCGATCTCGCAGATCGCCAGCGCGATCATGTCCGCAGCGAAGGCCACCGGCTCGGCGTGGAAATTGCCGCCCGACAGCGCCTCGTCGGTCTCCGGGAAGATCAGGGGGTTGTCGGAGACTCCGTTCGCCTCGGTCTCCAGCGTCGTGCCTGCCTGGCGCAGCAGGTCGAGCACCGCGCCCATCACCTGGGGCTGGCAGCGCAGGCAATAGGGGTCCTGCACGCGCGGATCATTGTCGCGATGCGAGGCGCGGATCGCGGAGCCCTGCATCAGCGTGCGCAGCGTCTCGCCCACCGCGATCTGGCCGGGATGGCGGCGCAGCTGATGGATGCGCGGATCGAACGGCGCATCGGTGCCCTTGGCCGCCTCGGTCGAGAGCGCGCCGGTCACCAGCGCCGCCTGGAACAGCGTCTCGGTCTCGAACAGGCCGGCCAGGGCGTTGGCGGTGGAGAATTGGGTGCCGTTGAGCAGGGCGAGACCCTCCTTGGGCCCAAGCGTCAGCGGGGTGAGGCCGGCCTCGGCCAGCGCCTGTGCGGCGGGCAGCACGCGGCCCCCCATTTCGATCTGCCCGACGCCGATCATCGTCGCAGCCATGTGCGAGAGGGGCGCGAGATCACCGCTGGCGCCGACCGACCCCTGGCTCGGCACCACCGGCGTGAGGCCCCCGGCCAGCATCGCTTCGAGCAGCGCCACCGTGGCCGGCCGCACGCCCGATGCGCCCTGGGCGAGGCTCGCGAGCTTCAATGCCATCATCAGGCGGACCACGGGACCAGGCGAGGGCGCGCCCACGCCCGCGGCATGGCTGAGCACGATGTTGCGCTGGAGCGTGGCCAGGTCCTCGGCCTCGATCTTGACGCTGGCGAGCTTCCCGAAGCCGGTGTTGATCCCGTAGACGGGTTCGCCACGCGCCAGGATGCGCGCCACCGCGGCCGCGCTTTCGGCGATCCGCGGGGCGGCGGCGGGATCGAGCTTCGGCACCGCGCCGCGCCAGATCGCGCGCCATTCGGCCAGCGGCACCGCGCCGGGGATCAGCAGGATTTCGGTCATTGGCCCTTCCAGATGCGGGCATGGAGCGGGTTGAGCCCCATGCGATAGACAAGTTCGGCCGGCCGCTCGACGTCCCAGATCGCGAGGTCGCAGGACTTGCCGGGTTCGATGGTGCCGATCTCGCGATGGAGGCCCAGCGCCCGTGCCGCCTCGCGGGTCATGCCGGCCAGGCACTCCTCCACGGTGAGGCGGAACAGCGTCGCGGCCATGTTCATGACGAGCAGAGGGCTGGTGAGCGGGGAGGTGCCGGGATTGCAATCCGTGGCGAGGGCGATCGGCACCCCCGCGTCGCGCAGCGCCTGGACCGGCGGCAACCGGGTCTCGCGGACGAAATAGAAGGCGCCGGGCAGGAGCGTGGCCACCGTGCCCGCCTCCGCCATCGCCGCGATCCCGGCATCGTCGAGATATTCGAGATGGTCCGCCGACAGCGCGCCATGCGAAGCGGCGAGCGCGGCGCCATGCTGGTTGGAAAGCTGCTCGGCATGGAGCTTCACGCGCAGCCCATGCGCGCGGGCCGCTTCGAAGACACGCCGGGTCTCGTCGGCAGTGAAACCGATATTCTCGCAAAAGGCATCCACAGCATCCGCCAGCCCCGCCCCGGCCACGGCCGGGATCATCGCCTCGCAGACGAGGTCGACATAGCCGGCGCGGTCGTCCGCATATTCGGGCGGCAGCGCATGCGCGCCAAGAAAGGTCGTCGCGATCCGGACCTTGCGCTCCCGGCCCAATGCCCTGGCCGCGCGCAGCATCTTGAGTTCGCCATCGAGCGAGAGGCCATAGCCCGACTTCACTTCGACGGTGGTCGCGCCCTCGGCGATCAGCGCGTCGAGCCGGGGCAGCGCGCTCGCCGTCAACTCGGCCTCGCCTGCCGCCCGGGTGGCGCGCATCGTCGAGACGATCCCGCCGCCGGCCCGCGCGATCTCCGCATAGCTCGCGCCCTGCAGGCGCAGCTCGAACTCGTGCGCGCGGTCGCCGCCATGGACCAGGTGCGTGTGGCAATCGATCAGCCCGGGAGTGATCCAGCGGCCCTCGCAGTCGATCGTCTCGACCGCGGAGGGGGCCTCGCGCGCGGACCCGATCCAGGCGATCCGGCCATCCTTCGCCGCCACTGCGCCATGCTCGACGATGCCCATCCCAGGGCCCGCCATCGTCGCGATCCGTGCATTGGTCCAGAGTCGGTCCATGCGCGCATCCTTGCCTGTGGATGCGGTTATGTCTAGACATATTAAAACCAATCCATCGTCATCCCGGCGCATGCCGGGGCGGCGGCTATGAGGAAGGCTGGGCATGGATCTCTGGTTCGAGAATGCGTTGCTCCCCACCGGCTGGGCCGGGCGCGTTACCGTGCGCATCGCCGAGGGGCGCATTTCGCAAGTGCTGCCCGGCACCGATCCGGCACCGGGCGCCGAGCGCCACCGCGTCGCGATTCCGGGCCTCGGCAACGTCCATAGCCATGGCTTCCAGCGCGGCATGGCCGGGCTCAGCGAGCGCCGCGGTCGGCCCGACGACGATTTCTGGAGCTGGCGCGAGATCATGTACCGGTTCCTCGACCGGCTCACGCCCGAGGACATCGCCGCGATCACTGCCCTGGCCTATGCCGAGATGCTCGAGACCGGCTACACGCGCGTCGGCGAGTTCCACTATCTCCACAACGATGTGAACGGCGCGCGCTATGCCGATCCCGCCGAGACCGCCGGCGCGATTGTCCATGCCGCGGGGCAGGCCGGCATCGGCCTCACGCTGCTGCCCGTCTTCTACGCGCACAGCGATTTCGGCGGACAGCCGCCCAAGCCCGGCCAGCGGCGCTTCCTCTCGGACGTCGACGGCTTTGCGAAGCTGGTCGAGGCGAGCCGGGCCAAGCTGCCTGCCGACGCAGTGCTGGGCGTGGCGCCGCACTCGCTGCGCGCGGTCACGCCGGAGGCGTTGGCGGTGGTGAGCGCGTTGACCGCCGGCCCGCTCCATATCCATGCCGCCGAGCAGACCAGGGAAGTCGAAGCCTGTCTCGCCTGGAGCGGGGCGCGGCCGGTGGAGTGGCTGCTCGACAATCTGGACATCGGCCGGCGCTGGACGCTGATCCACGCCACCCATCTGACCGAGGCCGAGACCGACCGCCTCGCCGCTTCGGGCGCGGTGGCGGGCCTTTGCCCGGTCACCGAGGCCAATCTCGGCGACGGCATCTTCCCGGCCGAACGCTATCTTGCGGCCGGCGGGACAATCGCCACCGGGACCGACTCCAACATCCAGATCGACGCCGCCTACGAACTCCGCGCGATCGAATATTCGCAGCGCCTCTCGCTCCGGCGCCGCGCGATCCTGTCGCCCGAAGGCGCTTCGGTCGGCGAGACGCTGTTCCACGCCGCGCTCGCAGGCGGGGGGCAGGCGCTCGGTGTCGAAACGGGGATTGCGCCAGGCGCATCCGCCGATATCGTGAGCCTGAACATGGACCATCCAGGCTTTGCCGGCGCTTCGGCTGGCACGCTTCTCGATCGCTGGATCTTCGCCGGCCGTGCCGGCGCGATCGACTGCGTCTGGCGTGCCGGCGCGCTGCAAGTCGTACGCGGAAAGCACCGGGCGAGCGAAGGTATCGCTAATCATTATCACAAAACCCTGGGGCGCTTGCTCGGGTGACGCTGCAGGAACGCATCCGCTCGGACATCGAGGAGCGCATCCGCTCGGGCGCGCTGCGCCCCGGCGACCGCATCCCCTTCGAGCACGAGCTGGTGGCGCAATATGGCTGCGCGCGCGCCACGGTCAGCAAGGCGCTGGAGCGGCTCGCCCATGCCGGGCTGATCGAGCGGCGCCGCAAGGCCGGCTCCTTCGTGGCGCATCCCCAGGTCCATGCCGCAGTGCTGGCGGTGCCCGATCTCGCGCAGCTGATCGCGGCGCGGGGCGAGCGCTATGGCTGGGCGCTCGATACCTGCCGGGTGGTCAATCGCGATCCCGACATCGAAGTCTCCGGCATCCCGGCGCCCGCCTTGCTGATCGAGGGCGTGCATTTCGCCGGGGAACAGCCCTTCGCGATCGAGCGCCGGCTGATCGCGCTCGATACCGTGCCGGTCCCGCGGGCCGACACCTTCGAGGCCGAGGCACCCGGCTCCTGGCTGCTCCACCATGTCCCCTGGACCGACGCGCGCCACCGCATCCGCGCCGTCTCCGCCGGCGGCCCGCTGGCCAGGAAATTGAAGCTCGACGCCCATGCGGCGTGTCTCCAGGTCGAGCGCTGGACCTGGCGCACCGGCCGGGCGGTCACGTTCGTCCGCCAGACTTTCCCGGGGGATCGCTACGATCTGGTCGCGGAGTTCACGCCGGGGGGGTGACGAAAACAGGGCGGGACAATCACACCGAACCGGGGCCTTTCCCCTTTTCGCGCAGTTCGATAGGCTGGCCGGATGAACCTGCGGCACATCGAGATCTTCCACGCCGTCTATGTGAACGGCTCGGTCAGCGGCGCCGCGCGCGCGCTCAACGTGTCGCAGCCTTCGGTTTCCAAGATGCTGCGCCATGCCGAGAGCCTGCTCGGCTTCCAGCTCTTCCACCGCACCAATGGCCGCCTCGTCCCCACCGAGGACGCGCACACCCTGTTCACCGAAGTCTCGGAGATCCAGGACCGCGTCTATGCGCTGCGCGAGGCGGGCCGGAACCTCAAGCGCGGCGCCGGCGGCATGCTGCGCATCTCGGCGCTGCCGTCGCTGGCCCTCAATGCGCTGCCCACCGCCGTCTCGCGCTTCATGCGGGGGCATGAGGGGGTCCGCTTCGACCTCCAGACCGTCCATCACGACGATCTGCTGCGCAAGCTCTACGAGCGCGAGACCGATGTCGCGATCGCCTATGAAGTGCCCCATGCCGCGCCGATCGGCCATCGCTGGCTGGGCGAGGGCGAGCTGGTGGTGCTCTATCGCGAGGAGGACATGCCCGACGCGCCGCCGCGCATCGAGCTCGAGCGGCTGCGCGGACGCCCGTTCATCAGCCTCGCCAACAGCGGCCCGATCGGCCAGCTGTTCAGCCAGGAATGCGCGCGCCTCGAGCTCGATCTCGACGAAGTCATCTCCGCGCGCACCTTCTACATCGCCACTGCACTTGTGGCGCAGGGCGTGGGGATGACGGTGGTCGACAGCTTCACCGCACAGGCCTCGCTCGTTCCCGGGCTCGCGATGCGTCCGCTCAAGCCGCAGCTCACGTTCGACGTGCATGCGATGTTCCTGCTCAACCGGCCGCCCACCGCGCTTGCCACCGATTTCCTCAAGGCGCTCGCCAAGGTGATCGATACGCCATAACGGCTGGCTATGCCGAGGCGCGCACTCGCTATGCGCGGTGCCCGATGCGGGCGGGATAGCGTTATCACCCAATGATACCGGCACCTTACCTCCTCTACCTCGGTCACAGCACCGATTTCGTGGGCATCAAGACCTCGCGCGGCCTGGCCGAATTCCGGCGCGGCGATTGCGTGGGCGAGTTCCGCCACGACGACAGCCCGCTCACGCTCGGCCTGCCGCGCATGACCATCGCGGAAGGCGCAGCGGCGGGCGCGAGGACGCTCGTCCTCGGCATCGCCAATTCGGGCGGCACGCTGGGCGGCGACCTGGTGCGCGATGCGGCGGCGGCGCTCGATGCGGGAATGAACATCGCCGCCGGCCTGCACCAGCGGCTGCGCGACGTGCCCGAACTGGCGGCGCTCGCCATGGAAAAGGGCCTGCAGCTGTTCGACGTGCGGGATCCCCCCGCGGACATGCGGGTCGGCACCGGATATGCCCGGGCCGGCCGCCGCCTGCTGACGGTCGGCACCGATTGCTCGGTCGGCAAGATGTACACCACGATCGCGCTCGCGGACGCGCTCAGGGCGCGCGGCGAGAAGGCGGATTTCCGTGCCACGGGCCAGACCGGCATCCTGATCGCCGGTGCCGGCGTGCCGATCGACGCGGTCGTCGCCGATTTCATCTCGGGCGGCATCGAGATGCTCGCGCCCGAACGTGCCGATGGCGGCTGGGACCTGATCGAGGGCCAGGGGTCGCTCTTCCATCCGAGCTTCGCCGGCGTTTCGACCGGCCTGCTTCACGGCGCCCAGCCCGAAGCGATCGTGCTCTGCCACGATCCGAGCCGCAGCCATATGCGCGGCTTGCCGGGCCGGGCGCTGCCGGGCCTGAGGGAATGCCTGGAGGCCAATCTCCAGGTCGCGCGCCTCACCAGCCCGGAGGTTCGCGCAGTCGGAGTCTGCCTCAACACCTCCCGGATGGAGGTCGAAGCGGCGCGTGCGCTTTGCCGGCAGATCGAAGCCGATCTCGGTCTGCCCTGTACCGATCCAATCGCCTTCGGGGTCGAGGCGATCATCGACGAGTTGCTATGCACCGAACCCTCACGGCCCGCCACGACCGCTTCGCGCTGAGCAGGCCCTTCCGCATTGCGCGCGAAGTGAAGACCGAGGCCGATACGGTCACGGTCTCCATCCGCGCCGGGGCGCTGGAAGGAAGGGGAGAGGGCGTGCCCAGTTCCCGCTATGGCGAGAGCGTGGAGGATGCGCTCGCGGCGATCGAGGGCATCCGCCCCGCGGTCGAGGCGGGTGCGGGGCGCGAGGAGCTGCTGGGGCTTCTCCCCGCCGGCGCCGCCCGCAACGCGGTCGACTGCGCGCTCTGGGACCTGGAGGCGCGTGAGACCGGGAGAAGCGTCGCCGCGCTGCTCGGCGCCCCGGAGCCCGAGCCGATCGCCAGCGCGCGCACCATCGTGATCGATACGCCGATGATGATGGGCTGTGCCGCCCGCCGCGCCGCGCACGCGCCGCTGCTCAAGGTGAAAGTCGATGGCCGCCTGCCCGACGCGCAGATCCGCGCAGTCCGCGCCGCCGCGCCCGATGCCCGGCTGATCGTCGATCCCAATGAGAGCTGGGACGCCCGGCTGGTCGAGGCGATGCAGCCGGTGCTGGCGGCGCTGAAGGTCGACCTGCTCGAACAGCCCGTGCCGGCCGGGATCGACGCATGCCTCGAGACTTTCCGCCCGCTCGTGCCGATCGCTGCCGACGAGTCCCTCCACACCCGCGAGGATCTCGACCGGGTCGCGCGCCGCTACCAGGTGGTGAACGTCAAGCTCGACAAGGCCGGCGGCCTGACCGAGGGGCTGCACCTCGCCCGGGCCGCCCGCGCCCGCGGTCTTGGCCTGATGAGCGGCTGCATGGTCGGTTCCTCCCTGTCGATCGCAGCGGCGCTGCACATCGCCCGCATGTCGGATTTCGTCGACCTTGACGGTCCGATCTGGCTCGCCAAGGATCGCCCCGGTGGGGTCGAGGACCGGGGCGGGACGCTCTATCCGCCACTTCCGGGATTTTGGGGAACGCCATGAAGATCGCGCTGCTGCTGGGGACTGCCGCTCTCTCGTTGGGCGCCGCCGCGCCGCTTCCGCCGCAGAAGGTCGACCTGCTGATCCGCGGCGGCACGATCTATACCGGCTCGGACGCGCCCTTTGTCGGCGACGTCGCGGTCAAGGGCGATCGCATCGTTTCGGTCGGCGCGCATGCGAGGGTGCTCGCCGCGCGCGTGATCGATGCGAAGGGGATGATCGTCGCGCCCGGCTTCATCGATCCGCATACGCATATGGGCGACGATCTCGCATCGGCGGATCCGCGCAAGCGCCTGATCCCGGCCTTTCTGATGCAGGGCGTCACCACTGCCTTTATCGGCAATGACGGCGGCGGCAGCCCGGACCTGGCCAAGGTGCTCGGCAGCGCGGCGACTCGGCCGGTAGGCATCAACTATGCCGCCTGGGTCGGTTTCGGCGCGGTGCGCGAGAGGGTGGTGGGCGAGGATGCGCGCGATCCCACGCCCGCCGAGCTGGAGCGGATGAAGGGCCTCGTCGCCGGGGCCATGTGCCAGGGCGCGCTCGGTCTCTCCACGGGCCTGTTCTACGCCCCCCAGAGCTTCGCCAAGACCGAGGAAGTGATCGCGCTTGCCAGGGAAGCCGGCAGGCGCGGCGGCAGCTATGACAGCCATATCCGCGACGAGAGCAGCTATACGGTGGGCCTTGCGGCCGCGATCGACGAGGCGATTCGCATCGGGCGCGAGGGCGGGCTGCCCGCGCATATCAGCCACATCAAGGCACTGGGCGTCGACGTGCAGGGGCAGGCGCCCGCGATCATCGCCAAGATCGACGCGGCCCGCGCCCGCGGCGAGAAGGTTACCGCCAACCAATATCCCTGGTCGGCATCGGGCACCAGCCTGGTCGCGTCGCTCGTCCCGCTCTGGGCCCAGGATGGCGGGCGCCCGGCGCTGCTCAAGCGCTTCGACGATCCCTCGCTCGTTCGGAAGCTTCACGACGGCATGGTCGAGAATCTCCGCAAGCGCGGCGGGGCCGGCAAGCTGCTGATCGTCGAGGGCCAGTACCGGAACCGCTATCTCGACGCCGTCGCGAAGGAAATGAAGCTCGATCCGGTCGAGGCCGCGATCGCGGTGATCCGCATCGGCGATCCCGGCACCGTCTCGTTCAACCAGAGCGAGGCCGACATCGCCGCCTTCATGAAGCAGCCCTGGGTGATGACCGGATCGGACGCCTCGGGCGGCCATCCGCGCGTCTATGGCTCCTTCGCGCGCAAATATGACAAATACGTCAAGACCGATCATGTGATCACCCTGCGCCAGTTCATCGAGCGAAGTTCGGCGCTGACGGCGGACACGTTCGGGCTGGAGGGCCGGGGGCATCTGCGCGCCGGCGCCTTCGCCGATGTCGTGGTGTTCGATCCGCGCACCTATGCCTCGCGCGCCACCTATGAGCAGCCGGCCCTGCTGGCGGCCGGGGTGCGGACCGTGCTGGTCAACGGCGTGCTCGCGGTCGACAAGGGGGCGATGACCGGCAAGGCCGCCGGTCGTGCGCTCGCGCACAAGCCCGCGCCCGGGACGTGCAACTGATGGGCTGGTGGTTCGGCATCGCCCTGTGGAAGCGCGTGCTCGCCTTCCTCCTGCTCGGCGTCGTCTTCGCGCTGCTGGTGCCGCAGGGCGCGCCCTGGGTGCAGTTCGTCGGCGATCTGTTCGTCCGCGCGATCCGCATGCTGGTGGCGCCGATCGTGCTGGTCACCATCGCCTCGGGCATCACCACGCTCGCGGATCCCAAGCGGCTCGGCAGCCTGGGCGGGCGCACGGTCGGCATGTTCGCGCTGACCACCTTCATCGCCGTCTCGGTCGGCATGCTGGTCGCGACCATCGTCCAGCCCGGCATCGGCGCGCCGCTCGGCACGGCCGAGGCGCATGTGCTCGGCAAGCCGGTCACGCCCTATGAGCAGCTGATCAACATCATCCCCACCAACATCTTCGATGCGCTGGCCAAGGGCGACATGCTGGCGCTGATCTTCACGTCGATCCTGATCGGCTGCGGCACGGTGGTGGCGGGCGAGGCGGGCAAGCCCTTCGCCAACCTGCTGCAATCGACTTCGGCCGTGCTGCTGCGCGTCGTCGGCCTGGTGATGGAGGCGACGCCCTTCGGCGTGTTCGCGCTGATCGCCAATGCCGTCGCGGCGAACGGCGCGGCGGTGTTCGTCCATGTCGGCTGGCTGGCGCTGGCAGTGGTGCTCGGCTCGCTGATCCAGATGCTGGTGGTGCACAGCCTGCTCCTGCGTTTCGTCGCGCGCCTGCCGCTGCTGCCCTTCTTCCGCGGCATCGTCGACGCGCTGGCGGTGGCCTTCTCCACTGCATCGAGCGGCGCCACGCTGCCGGTGGCGATGCGCGTTTCCGAGCAGAATCTGGGCATCGGCCGCTCGGTCTTCTCCACCGTGCTGCCGCTCGGCGCCAGCATCGGCAAGGACGGCACGGCGATGTATGTCGGCCTGCTCTCGATGTTCGCGCTCCAGGCCTTTGGCGTGCACCTGACGCCCACCGTCTATGCGACGGTGCTGTTCACCGGCGCGCTCGCCGCGTTCGGCACCGCGCCGGTGCCGTCGGCCTCGCTGTTCATGCTGGCGGCGGTGCTGAGCGCAGTGGGCGTCTCGCCGGAGCAGACCGCCCTGGTGGTGGGCTTCGTCCTGCCTTTCGACCGGCTGCTCGACATGACGCGGACGGTGCCGAGCGCCTCGGCGAATCTTGCCGTGGCGACCCTGGTGGCGCGCTGGGAAGGCGAGCTGGACGAGGAAGTCTACCGGGCGGCGGACAGGGCGTAACGCGGACATGCCGTTGGCAATGCCGGTTCCCCGGCGAAGGCCGGGGAACCGCTTGGGCCCGGTACGCGGAGTGTCGATACGGCAAGGATATCGCCAACCCCATGAAGCGGGGATCCTGGATGACAGGACAATGCCCTTTGTGTCTCTGAAGTTCTAGTCCAGCGAAACCTCTTTCCCCGCCACCCATACCCGCTTGACCGAGTAGAGGTCCCGGAAGGTCAGGTCCGGCGTCCCGCCGGTCAGCACCAGGTCGGCGCGCATGCCCTTGTGGATTCTGCCTTCGGTCTTCCTGCGCCCCATGATGTCGGCGCTCACCCGCGAGCCGGCCTCGATCGCCTCGGCCGGGGTGAAGCCCAGCTCGGTCAGCAGCCGCATCTCGCGCAGCGCGCCGAAGCCGGGATAGACGCCCTCGATGCCCGTGTCGGTGCCCACGCCGATGCGGATTCCGGCCGTCTTCAGTCGGCGGATATTCTCCCGCATGATCTCCCAGCGCTTGCTGTCATAGGGCGCTATCGCCCCGCCCTTGGCCAGCCGCGCCGCCTCGCGGTCGCGCTGCTCGGGCGTGAGCAGCGCCAGTTCTTCGGGTGCCAGCACACGCGTCTCGAGCGGCTCATAGGTCGCCAGCGTGGCGACATAGGCCATGTGGTGCTTCCGCATCAGGCCGATAAGCTCGTCGTCGACCAGGGCGTCGCCCACGCCGTGGGCCACCGAGTCCACGCCCGCCCGCGCGGCGATCTTCGCGCCCTCCAGCGTCACCGTGTGCGTCATCACCTTGATGCCCGCCTTGTGCGCATCCGCCACGATCGCGGCCAGGGTCGCTTCGTCCATGCTCGGCCGGTCGGGCCGGTCGGGGTCGCCATAGCGCCAGCCGTCGTTGAACACCTTCACCATGTCGGGCTTGTAGGCCAGGGCCCCGGCCATCGCCGCATGGGCTTCGGCCGGACTGGTCACCTGGAGCGTGATCGCATTGGTGAACTGGCTCTCGGTGCCGTGCCCGTCCGGCACGCCCAGGCGCACCGCCAGGGTGAGGCGCGGCGTATCGGCCCGGAGCGCGCGGATCCCGGCCATCATCGCGCCCGAGACCGAGAATTCGTTCACGCTCGTCACGCCCGCGCGCAGATAGGGCAGGTAGAAGCGGTGGAGCGCGGCGGCGTCGGCAAAGGCTTCGCGCCGGGTGTGGATGTGCAGGTCGTGCAGCCCGGGGATCAGCGTCAGTCCCGTGGCGTCGATCACCGCGGTGCCCTCGGGCACGCGCAGCTTCCTGCCGATCCGGGTGATCCGGTCGCCCTCGATCAGCACGTCCTTCGGCTTCGCGGGCGTGCCCGTGCCGTCGAACACGCGTGCGCCATGGATGAGCGTCGCGCGCTCCTGCGCCTGTGCCCCGTTCGCCCCGGCCAGTGCCGCCGCCGCCATCAGCCACCTCATTTCAGATGCGCATCGAAGAAGGAAATGGTGCGGCGATAGGCCGTGAGCCAGTCCGCATAGCGGAAGAATTCGTGGCGCTCATTGGGGAATACCAGTTCCTCGTGCGGGATGCGCCGCGCCGCCAGCTCGCGGGCAAGCAGCAGCGACTGGCCGAAATCGACATTCCTGTCGTCATCGCCGTGCACGAGCAGCACCGGCGAGCGCCAGGTGCCGATCGCGCCCATCGGCGAGCTGTCCCATTGCTTCTGCCGCGCGGCGGCCTGCTGCTCGGGCGACAGGTTGTTCTCGACGTTGCGCAACAGGGTGTGGACGCCGTGAAAGTCGGCGCCCGCCTTGAACAGGTCGCTGTTCCGCGCCAGCGCCAGCGCCGTCAGATAGCCGCCCCAGCTGCCGCCCCAGATGCCGATCTTCTTCGGATCGACGTCCTTCCGCGCCGCCAGCCAGTGCCCGCCGGCGAGCACGTCGCGATACTCGGAAGCGCCGTCGCGGGCGATCCCGGGCGCATCCCGGAACGCCTGCCCATAGCCGGTGCCGCTGCGATAATTGACCGAGAGCACCGTATAGCCCCGCGCCGCCAGCGCCTGGTTCATCACATAGGCGTTCGAATAATATTGCGCGTGATGGAAGCCGAGCACCATCTGGCGCCGCGGCCCGCCATGGACGAAGATCAATGCCGGGCGCGGGCCCTTGCCCTGGCCGCGGAACAGCTGGCCATGGACGGTCACGCCGTCCTCGGCCTGATAGGCCACCGCCTCGGGCACGATCGCGCCCTGCAGCTCGGCCGTTTCGCCCAGCGGGGCCAGCCCCTTCGCCAGCACCGGATGGGCCGGATGGCGCGCATCGGCGGCGATCCCCGCGAGCAGGCCGCCCGCAAGGACCGGCAGGCTCTCGCTGCCCTTGCCCTCGGTCACGCGCTTCGCAGTGCCGCCGCGCGCCGGCACCTGCCAGAAATGTCGCCGGTCGGCCTCGTCGGCATTGGCGGCGAAGGTCACCATGTCGTCGGCGCCGAGCACGAAGGTCTCGACCTCGAACCCGCCGGAGGTCAGCGCCCGGGGCTCGCCGCCCTTGGCCGGGTCGATCGCATAGACGTGCAGGAAGCCGCTCCGCTCCCAGGGGAAGAGCAGCTGGCCGCCCTTGCTCCACCAGAGATTGTGCTGGCGCGTGCCGTAATAGCGGCCGCCCATGCCCTGGGGGGCGGTCCAGGCCGTGCGGGCCTTGCCCGTCGCGGCATCGGCCACCCGGATCGACCAATAGGGGCCGCCGTCCCGCGCCGCGCCCGCGGGCGGATCGAGATACTGGATATAGGCGACCTGGTCTCCGCCGGGCGAAAGCGCCGGCTCCACCGAATAGCCGAGCGCCGGTTCCATATAGGTCAGCCGGCCGCCGTCCGCATCGAGCAGCGCGACGAAGGCACGGTCGTTGCGATTGTCGACGAACAGCAGCCTCTTGCCGTCGGGCGTCCATTTCAGGTCGCTGACCTCGCCCGTGACGGTCGCGATCCGGGCCGCCTTGCCGGCCTGCCACAGCCACAGCTCCCCGCGCCGGGTGAAGGCGATGCGCTGCCCGTCGGGCGAGAAAACGGGCAGGTGTCCGTCTCCGATCGGTGTGGGATCTCCACCGTCTTCAACGACGAACACCTGCTGCCCCGGCGTGAACGCGGCCGAGGCGGTATTGGGGATCTTGCCGTCGGGGAACTCGTCGTCCCCGCCGCGCACATATGCCAGGCGCCGGCCGTCGGGGCTGAGCGCCGGATCGTAGAGCATCATGCCGTCGTCCTCGGCATGGCGCGTGACCTGCCGGGCCCGCTGCCCCGCATCCGCCACCCACAGGTTGCGCACGCCGGCGCGGTTCTCCACCCAGGCGAAGCGCGGCACGTCGCGCGCGCCGGCCATCTGGCTGGCAACCGGCAGGGCGAGCGCCGCGGCCAGGTCGTCGGTCTGCGCCAGCGCCGGCGGGGCGAACGCCACCACCATCGCGGCCAGGGGTTTCAGGGTGGCCCGCATCAGGTTCATGCCGCGAAGGTGCCGGGCCGATGTTGCCCGTACAATGCCGGCATGCGCCATGGTTATGCCCGGGCGACTCCTCTGAATGATCGCGGGTTTGCAGGCCCGGCGGCGGGAGTTACGCTCGCGGCATGAAGCATTTCGTCCTAGGCATCGCCCTTACGCTCGCCACGCCCGCGCTCGCCCAGCAGACGCTGGAGCAGCGCGTCGCCGCCAAGCTTGCCGAGGCGCCGACGGGCACGCGCTTCGGCCTGGTCGTGGCCGACGACACGGGCAGGGAGATCGTCGCCATCAATCCCGACGGCCGCTTCATCCCCGCCTCGAACACCAAGATCTACACCACCGCCGCGGCCTTCGCGAACCTGCCCGGCATCAATGCGCCCGACGCGACCGGCGGTGCCGCGGTGCGGCTGGTGGGCGAAGACGTGGTGCTGGAAGGGCGGGGCGACGCGCGCCTGTCGAGCGCCGACGATTGCACGGTCGACTGCCTCGCCACGCTCGCCGATGCGATCGCCGCGAAGACCAAGCGCGTCCGCAACGTCATCGGCGACGACACGCTGTTCCCGGACCAGCGCTGGGGGCCGGGGATGAGCTGGAACAACATCCCGAGTTCGTCGGGCACCGGCGCCTCGGCGCTGACGCTCGACGACAATGAGCTGAAGCTGACCGTCGCGCCGGCCAAGGCCGGGGAGGCGGCAAGGGTCGAGCTCTGGCCCTATTTCACGATCGACAACCAGGCGAAGACGGTGCCGGGCGGGGAGACCGAACTCGGCTGGGATCGCGATCCCAACGGCAAGCGGCTCCGCATCACCGGCACGATCGGCGCCGATGCCGGGCCGAAGAGCTGGAAGCTCGGTATCGACGATCCGGCCGATTATGCCGCCTGGCGCCTGAAGGCGCTGCTCGAGGCGCGCGGGGTGCAGGTGAAGGGCACGGTCAGCGCGCGCCACCGGCCGCTGCGACCCGAAGACGATCCCGAATATCGCGCGAAGAAGGGCGTGGCGCTCGCGCGGGCAACGCCCGACGGGAATGTCCTCGCCAGGCTCACGCCGCCGCCGCTCGCCGAGGACCTCAAGCACATCAACAAGGTGAGCCAGAACCTCCATGCCGAGCTGGCGCTGCGCCGCGTCGCCTTCCTGCAGGGCAGCGGCTCGATCGCCGATGGCGTCGCGCAGGTCGCGAAGCTGCTCGATACGGCCGGCCTGCCGCGCACGGCGTGGGACTTTTCGGACGGCTCGGGCATGTCGAGCTACAACCGGGTGAGCCCGCGCGGTTCGGTCAAGCTGCTGCGCTGGGTCGCCGCCCAGTCCTGGGGGGCGCAGTTCCGCGACACGCTGCCGATCGGCGGGGTGGACGGCACGCTCGCCCGCCGCTTCAAGGGCACGCCTTTGGAGGGCAAGGTCTTCGCCAAGACGGGCACGCTCAACGCCACCAACGCGCTGGCGGGCTATTTCACCGGCGCGAGCGGCAGGACCTACACCTTCGCCTTCTACGCCAACGACGTGCCGCAGGATGCGAGCGCGACGAAATATATGGACGATGCGCTGAACCTGGTCGCCGCGGGGAACTGACGATCTTTCCCTCTCCCGCAAGCGGGAGAGGGATATTGCGTCACTTGTTCTTTGCCGCCCAGTCCTCGGCCTGCTTCAGCACGCGCAGCACGTTTCCGCTCCAGATCTTCTCGATATCGGTATCGGAGAAGCCCTCGCGGCGCAGGCGGGCGGTGATCTTCGGCAGGGCGGTGATGTCCTCCATGCCGCGCACGCCGCCGCCGCCGTCCCAATCGGCGCCGATGCCGACATGGTCGACGCCCATCACTGCGATGCAGTGGAGCAGGCTCTTCATGAACAGTTCGAAATCGGCCCCCTGATAGGGGTTGGTCGCGTCCGCCTTGGCCTTGTCGGCGATCAGTTGGCGCTGGTCGGCGGCCGAAAGCGCCCACCAGTCGTCCTGCCGGTCGGAGATCTTGTTGCGGGCCTCGTCATGGTCGCCCTCGACCAGATAGACGCTGTTCACCTGCAGCACGCCGCCCGCCTTGGCGAGCTTGCGCATGCGCTCGTCGTCCAGGTTGCGCGGATGGTTGAAGATCGCGCGAGGCCCCGAGTGCGAGGCGATGATCGGCACCTTGGAGAGCGCCAGCGCCTGGTCGAACACGTCGTCGGAGGAATGGCTGACGTCGATCAGCATGCCCAGCCGGTTCATCTCGGCCACCCATTGCTTGCCAAGGGGGGAGAGGCCGTTCCACTGCTTCACCTTGTCGGTGGCGCTGTCGCCGAACTGGTTGTTGCGGAAATGGATCGGCCCGGCCATCCGCACGCCCTGGTCGTAATACCATTTGAGCAGGCTCAGGTCGGTGCCCAGCGGATAGCTGTTCTCGATCGACTGGAAGACGATGCGCTTGCCCGCCTTGGCGATGCGATGGGCATCCTCGGGGGTGGTGGCGAACTCCATCTTGTCGGCATTGGCGGCCACGACGCGCTGGATCCACATCTCGCGCGTGAGCGCCGCGTTGCGCGCTTTGGCATAGCCTTCCGGCGTCAGCGGACCCTGTCCGGTATAGATCACGAAGAAGCCGCCATCGAGCCCGCCCTGCTCCATGCGCGGCAGGTCGACCTGGCTCTTGTCGAAATCGCGGTCGTGCCAGCGATCGAACTTCCAGCCCGGATGCTCGAACAGCTCGGGCGTGTCGAGATGCGTGTCCAGCACCAGCATCTGGTCGTGCGCCAGCCGGTCGGCAGGGGTGGGCGTATCGCTATCCGGCCCGGACAGGGCGATGGCGAGCGCGAGCAAAGAGATCATGGGGCCTCCCAGGCGTTGATGACGGCATCCCCCGTCGCGGGGCGCAGCACGAAGATGCCGCTGTCGAAATGGCGCGTCGGGTGGACGCGGTTGGTGAGCAGGGTCCAGGCGATGCCGCGCCCGAAGTCGATCCACAGCCCGGTGCCGGTGAAGCCGGTGTGCCCGATCGTCTCGTCCGAACAGGCCTGGCCGCCCGACCAGCCCGCGAACTTGCGTTCCCAGCCGCAGGTGCGGTGCGAATATTGCGGGGTGCGGATCGCTTCGAGCATCATCGGCGAGAAGCTGCCGGTGAGCACGCCCTGCGCGAAGTCGAGCACCCCGGCCACGGTGCCGAACAGCCCGGCATGGCCGGTCTGCCCGCCCATCGCCGCGCAATTCTCGTCATGCACCTCGCCCTTGAGCACGCGGTTCCGCCACATGCACCGCTCGGTCGCCACGGCCGGCCCCGGCGGCGGGCCGTAGTGCAGGCCCGGGCCCAGCGGCCATTCGCCCAGCGCCTTGCCCGTCACGCGCTCGATCGCGATGCCGAGCAGCAGGAAGTTGATGTCCGAATAGACCGGCTCGGGGATATGCTTCCATTCGCGCTGGAGCACGAAGGCGCGCAGCCGCTGCGGATCGTCGCCATAGGTGTAGATCGGCTCGACCGCGGGGAACAGCGTGCGGTGCGCCAGGCAGTCGCGGAACGTCAGGGTGCGCTCATAGGCGCCCGCCACGTCATATTGGCGCAGGTCCGGGATCGCGGTGGTCAGCGGGGCGTCGAGGTCGATCCGCCCCTCCTCGGCCAGGCGCAGGACCATCGTGGTCGTCGCCACCACCTTGGAGACCGAGGCGAGGTCGAACCAATGGTCGAGCGTCAGCGCCTCGGGCTCGGGGACGAGCGCGGCCATGCCGGCATGCGTCACCCAGCGGCGCCCGTCCGCCGCCACCACGCCCAGCGTGGCGCCGGGGATGCGTCCGGCGGCCACCGCTTCGGCGGCGGGGGCGAAGGCTGTGTCGATCATGCCGCCACCGCCTCGCCGTCGGGCCGGGGCTTCGCCCGTACGATAAACGGCACGAAGACCAGCGCCGCGACGCTCATAGTGCCGGCCATGATGAAGAAGCCGTCATAGCCGATCGCCTTCTGGAACACGCCCGAAAGGCCGGCGAGCAGCCTGGGGATCAGGAAGGCGAGGCCGGAGAGCAGCGCGTATTGCGTGCCCGGGAAGCGCGGGTTCACCAGCAGGGACAGGTAGACGACGAACACCGCTCCCTCGAAACCATGCCCGAACTGGTCGAGCGCCATGGCGAGGTACAGGTCGAAATCGCCCGCCGTCACCTGCACGCCGAGGAGCGAGAACCAGACCGGTCCGCCCGGCGCCTGATAGGCGAGCCAGGCGAAGATCCAGTTGCTGAGCGCCGACATGATCGCGCCGATCACCAATGCCCAGCCCATCGGCGCCTTGGCCGCCAGCCAGCCGCCCAGCGCCACGCCGAGCATGGACGAGAGCAGTGCCACCGCGCCATCGGCCACCGCGATGGCCTCCAGGCTGTAGCCCAGCGCGTTGAACAGCGGATGCGAGAGGGTGAGCGCCATCACGTCGCCCATGCGATAGACCGAGACGAACAAGAGGATCGGGATCACCACCAGCCCATAGCGCCAGGCGACATTGAGATAGGGGGCGAGCCCCGAGGTGGTGAGCAGCCGGTGGCTCGGCGGGAGATTCCTGATCCACGGCACCGCCGCGCCCAGCGCGACGAAGGGCAGCAGCGCAACCGCGAATACCCAGTATTTGACGATGTCCGGATTATCGAGCCCGACCGACCCCATCGCGGCAAGCAGCGCCCAGCCAACCGCGGCGGTGACCACGAGGCTCCCGCCGAGCACCACCGCGCTGGCGAGGATGCCGGTGACGAGCGCCGTGCCGCGCCCGCCGCCATGCGCGGGATCGGGCCGCATGCAGGCAAGGATGGGGAAGGGGAGGAAGGCGGCCGCCGCGATCACCAGATAGGCAGTGGTCCAGTCGCTCTTCGCCGCGATGTAGATCGCGCCGCTGCCGGCCGCGACCATGGCGCTGCGATAGCCCCACAGGTTCGCCGCCACCATCGGGCCCTGCTCCTCCTGGGTCGGCGCCAGCTCGATGCGCCAGGCATCGGCGGCGACTTCCAGCGTAGTGGTCCAGAAGGCGAGCAGCACCGCGAACAGCGCGGTGACTTGCAGATTGGCATCGGACGAGGTGAGCGCCATCGCCACGGTCGAGAGGAAGATGCCCAGTTGCGACAGCATGATCCAGCCGCGCCGCTTGCCCCAGAAGCGGCCGAAGCCCGGCACGTCATATTTGTCGAGCAGCGGCGCCCAGGCGAACTTGAAGGTTGGCAGCAGCGCCACCCAGGCGAAGAAGCCCACCGTCACGATGTCCACGCCGTGCTTGGCCAGCCGCAGCAGCAGCACGGCGTTGAACATGTAGAAGGGCAGGCCGGCGGCGAAACCGAGCAGCAGGTACAGCGCCAGCCGGCCGAAACCCGGGCGGATCGCCGGTGCCGCGGAAAGACTCGGCGCGTCAGTCACGCGGCACCGGACGGTCGAAATGCGGCATCAAGGGTTCCCCTGGGGCTGGTTTCCCTAACGCTCGGCCGGGGCGGGCACGCAGTCAATGGCCAGTCTGGCAGGCTTGTGTTGCAGTCCTGTCACGTTTTCGCAGGCAATTGTCACATTTGATGCCCCGGGGTTATGGCGCGGGGAACAGAAACTATGGCGCGCCGCAACATTCTTGGTACCTAATGCCCTTTCACCGCGCGGGATATTGCGGGCTTCAGGGGGTTTTAGGAAATGATCGAAGCAACGGCGTTTAGGAAGGCTCTGGCCAGCAGCACGGCTTTCGCGGCCATGGCGATCGCGCTGCCGGCCTGGGCGCAGGCCAGCGATCCGCAGACGCCGCAGGCGGCCGCCCAGGCGGCGCCCGCCGAGGAAGGCGAGATCCTCGTCACCGGCACGCGCATCCGCCGCGACGGCTTCCAGGCCCCGACGCCGCTCACCGTGCTGACGCAGCAGGACATCCAGAACACGTCGCCGACGAACAACATCGCCGACTTCGTCAACCAGATGCCGCAGCTCGCCGGCTCGACCAAGCCGGCCAATTCGCGCCTCAACCTGTCCAACGGCTCGGCGGGCATCAATGCGCTCAACATGCGCAACCTGGGCGAGGGCCGCGTGCTCGTCCTGCTCGACGGCCGCCGCTCGGTCGGCTCGACCATCTATGGCTGGGTCGACATCAACACGATCCCGCAGGCGCTGGTCGATCGCGTCGAGGTCGTCACCGGCGGCGCTTCGTCGGCCTATGGCTCGGACGCGGTCTCGGGCGTGGTGAACTTCATCCTCAACAAGAAGCTCGAGGGCCTGAAGATCGAGGCGGATTCGGGCATCACCACCTATGGCGACGGCGGCAATTATTCGGCCAGCATCGCGGGCGGAAAGTCGTTCGCCGGCGGCCGCGGCCACATCCTGCTCAGCGCCAACATCGCGCACCAGGACGGCATCTTCGAGGTCGGCGACGACCGCGAGTGGAATCATACGGGCTATGTACGCATCCAGGATCCCAACTGGACGAGCGCCAGCACCACGCCGCAGTTCATCACCACCCGGCGCCAGATCGGCGCGGCGAACTCGACGCCCGGCGGCCTCATCACCGGCTCGGCCGGCGGCAGCGCGAACGCCCTGCGCGGCCTGTATTTCGGCTATGGCGGGGCGGTGAACACCTTCGACTATGGCAGCTTCACCTATCCGGCGTTCACGCGGGCGTCCGGGTCTTCGGCGCCCAGCCTCGTCCAGGGCGGGTCCTGGCAGGTCAACGATTCCGGCACGCGCATCGGCCTGATGCCGAAGGATGATCGCTGGGGCGTCTTCGGGCGGCTGAGCTATGAGGTGGCGGACGGCGTCGAACTCTTCGCCGAAGGGTCGTACAACCGGCAGAAGGTGTTCTTCAACGCGGGCCCGAACCTGTCGACCGGCATCGCGATCAACACCACCGGCTGCACCACCGTTCCCGTCCCCGTGACCTGCAACGCCTTCGCGCTGCAGTCGCTCGGCGCGGCGCGCCTTGCCGGCGTCACCGGCATCACGCTGGCGACCACCGCCGCCGACCTGCCGTTCCGCGCGATCGCCAACGAGCGCAAGGTACAGCGCTACGTCGTCGGCGCCGAGGGCAGTTTCGAAGCGTTCGGCAGGCCCGCGCACTGGGACGTCTATGCCCAATATGGCCGTTCCGACCTGCGCGAGCAGCTCCGCAACATCATGAACCTGACCCGCATGGCCAATGCCACCAACGCCGCCTTCGCGCCGGCGGGCAATGCGCGCGGCTATACGGTCGGTTCGATCCAGTGCCTGATCAACGTCGATGCCATCTCGACCAACGACGATCCGAACTGCGTGCCGCTGAACCGCATGGGCGTGGGCGTCGCCAGCCAGGATGCGATCAACTATGTGCTCGGCAACCCGTATCGCGATCAGGTGATGGAGCAGTTCGTCGCGGGCACCAACTGGTCGGTCACGCCGTTCGCCACCTGGGCGGGCGACGTCAGCGTCTCCGTCGGCGGCGAGGTCCGCAAGGAGAAGATCCGCGGCACCGTGCCGAAGGAATACCAGCCGATCGTGACCACCACCGGCACGACCAACGCATGGTCGGTCGGCAACTATCTGCCCTTCACCGGCGAGTATAGCGTTAAGGAAGCCTATCTCGAGACGGTGATCCCGCTGGGCTTCGGCCTCGAGTTCAACGGTGCGGTCCGGGCGACCGACTATTCCAACTCGGGCTATGTCACCACCTGGAAGCTGGGCGCGACCTGGGCGCCGATCCCGGACATCCGCTTCCGCGTGACGCGTTCGCGCGACATCCGTGCGCCCAACCTGAACGAGCTGTATCAGGCCGGCACGGCCAACAGCGATTCGGTGCGCAATCCGAAATACACTTCGGACGGCCTGAACGGCCCGGCGACCTGGGGCTATTCGGGCCTGACCACGGGCAATCCGAACCTGCTTCCGGAAGTCGCCAATTCGTGGAACATCGGCGCGGTGATGTCGCCGCGCCTCCTGCCGGGCTTTACCGCATCGGTCGATTATTTCCGCATCGATCTGGCGGGTGCGATCGACTCGATCTCCGCGCAGGAAACCGTCAATCGCTGCTCCGACGGCAATGCCATCTATTGCGCGGCCATCACCAACGATCCGGTCCGCTCGCTGCCGGGTGCGCCGTATCTGCTGATCCGCACCCAGCCGTTCAACTTCGTGCGCAAGCTGGTGCGCGGCATCGATTTCGACGCGGCCTACCGGATCCCGCTGGGCGCCGCGAGCACCTTCACGCTGAAGGGCGTGGCGACGCGCTATATCGAGAACCTCTCCGATACCGGCATCGCCGGGAGCGTGGCGGTGAACACCGTCGGCGCGAACGGTGGCCAGGCCAGCACGCCGACCTGGATCTTCCGCGGCAGCGCGACCTATGAGACCCAGACCTTCTCGGCCACCGTCACCGGCCGCGGCGTCAGCGCGGGCAAATATGTCGCCAACGGTGTCGAGTGCACCAGCGGCTGCCCGGTTTCGACCACCAATTTCCCGACCTATGACAACAACCGCGTCTCGGGCCTGTTCTACGTCGATCTCAACCTGACGCAGACCGTGCCCTTTGGCGGGAACCAGGCGCAGTTCTTCGTCAACGTCACCAACCTGTTCAATCGCTGGCCGCTGCTGGTGCCGGAGACCGGCATGGCGGCGAACACCACCTATTCGGATATGCTCGGCCGCCAGTTCCGCGCCGGCATCCGCATCAGCCTGAAGTAATCGGCATGCCGGCTCCATCCCGGGCGATGGGGCCGGCATGATCGCCGCGGCACTTCTGCTGGCCGCGGCATCGGATCCGGTCGCCGCGGTCCGGATAACGTTCAATGCGAGGGGAGAAATGTCGGTCAGCGCGAAAGGGCTGGCCGACATTTCCGTATCCAGGCCCGTCACTGCCGACGATCCCGTGCGGATCGCTTCCATCTCCAAGCTGGTCGTCGCGATCGGCGTGATGCGCCTGGTCGAGCAGGGCAGGCTCGATCTCGATGCCGATGTCTCGCGCTGGCTCGGCTGGAGGCTGCGCAATCCGGCCTTTCCCGATGCGCCGATCAGCTTGCGCCTGCTGCTCTCGCATCGCTCCAGCCTCACCGATCGGGTCGACTATGTCCTGCCCCTCGATGCGGACATGCGCGCGGTGCTGGCGGATCCGAAGGCCTGGGACGCCGGCCATGCCCCCGGCAGCTGGTGGGCCTATACCAACTTCAACTTCCCCGTGATCGCCGCCGTGATGGAGCGTGCCACCGGCGAGCGGTTCGACCGGCTGATGGATCGTCTGGTCCTGGCGCCGATGAAGCTCGATGCCTGCTACAACTGGGCGAACTGCAAGCCGGGGACCGCCGCCCGCGCCGTCGTCCAGTATCGCGGGCGCGTCGCCGCCAAGGACGACAATCACGGCGCGGCGCCGGCATGTCCGGTTACCCCGGCGCGGGACGGCGGCTGCAGCCTGGCCGCCTGGCGCCCGGGCATCAATGGCGCGATCTTCTCGCCCCAGGGCGGGTTGCGCATCTCGGCGCGGGGACTGGCGCGGATCGGCCGCATGTTCCTCGGCGAGGGCAGGCTCGACGGCGCGCGCATCCTGCGCCCCGCGTCGGTCCGCATCCTGGAGACGCCGCTCTGGACCTGGGACGGCCATAACGGCGATGTCGGCGGCGACATCTCGGTCGCGGTGCCCAGCGCCGGCGCCACCTGCGGCTACGGCCTCGCGGTGATGTTCACTGCCACCGGCGCGCCGGGATGCCGCGACGATCCGTTCGGCGACGGCCGCCGGCGCTTCGGCCATTCGGGGGATGCCTATGGCCTCAAATCGGGCCTGTGGATCGATCGCGCCGCCGGCACCGGCGTCGCCTATTTCGCCACCGATGTTCCGGATGTGCCGGGGAAACGATCGGCCTATACGCCGACGGAGGAATCGCTCGCCCATCCGGAGTAGCATCTTGCGCCACGACGCCAATCTGACGACCGACCGTCCCACCTTCGTCACCCATCTCGAATGCTCGATGACCGGCGAGCGCTACGAGGCGGACCAGCTGCACGGCCTTTCCCGCGCCGGCCGGCCGCTGCTGGTGCGCTACGATCTCGCGGGCGTGCAGGCCGCGCTGCCAAGGGAAGCGCTCGCCGGCCGCCCCGCCGGCCTGTGGAAGTATCGCGAGCTGCTTCCCGTCCGCCGGACGGAGAATCTGGTCAGCCTGGGCGAGATCGCCACGCCGATCCTCCCGCTCGACCGGCTGGCGCGCGAGGCCGGCGCGGCGCATCTCTGGGTCAAGGACGAGGGGCGCCTGCCCACCGGCTCGTTCAAGGCGCGCGGGCTCGTCATGGCGATCGCCATGGCGAAGGAACTGGGCGTCTCCACCATCGCGATGCCGACCAACGGCAATGCCGGTGCGGCGGCGGCGGCCTATGCCAGCCGGGTGGGCATCGAGTCGGTGATCTTCTGCCCGGCGGACACGCCCGAGGTGAACGTGCGCGAGATCGCCGCGCAGGGCGCGCGCGTCTACCGCGTCAACGGGCTGATCGACGATTGCGGCAAGCTGGTGGGCCGGGGGGCGAAGGAGCGGGGGTGGTTCGATCTCTCCACGCTCAAGGAGCCCTATCGCATCGAAGGCAAGAAGACGATGGGCCTCGAGCTGGCCGAGCAGCTCGACTGGGAGCTGCCCGACGCGATCTTCTATCCCACGGGCGGCGGCACCGGCCTGATCGGCATGTGGAAGGCCTTTGCCGAAATGGAGGCGCTGGGCTGGATCGGCGCGAAGCGCCCGCGGATGATCGCGGTGCAGGCCGAAGGCTGCGCGCCGATGGTCCGCGCCTTCGAGGCGGGCGAGCGCCATGCGACCCGGTGGGAGGATGCGCACACCATCGCGATGGGCATTCGCGTGCCGCAGGCGGTGGGCGATTTCCTGATCCTCGACGCCGTCCGGGAAAGCGGCGGCGTGGCGATGGCGGTGAGCGACGAGAGCATCGCCCGGGCAGTCGACGATGCCGCGCGCAAGGATGGGCTGCTGCTCTGCCCGGAAGGCGGCGCAACGCTGGCGGCATGGCGCAAGGCGCTGGCCGAGGGGCTGGTCTCGCCTGAGGAGAAAGTGGTGCTGTTCAACTGCGCGACGGGGCTGAAATATCCGCTCGCCGATCAGTCGAAGATGCTCGACAAGGATGGGCCGATCGATTTCGGAGCACTCTAGGTCGAGAGCCCAAGCAAGTATCTGATCTTCCTTCGTCATTCCCGCGCAGGCGGGAATGACGAGAGAGGGAATTGCGCTTCCGGCCCGGCTCCCCTCCCTTTCAGCGGCGCTGCTCGGCCAGGCTCCGGAACGTTATCGACCAGCGCGGCGCGTCCATCGGCGCGATGCTGTGTTCCCAGAGATGTCGCGCCTCGCCGTAGAGATGATAGGCGCCGCGCGGCGCCAGCGGCAGTTCGGCCCGATCGAACTTCCCGTCCGCTCGCCGCCGGCGCAGCCGCAGCACCGCGGGCGCGCCGAGCGAAACGCCGACGATATGTTCGAACACCGGCCGGTCGCGGTGCCAGCCGATGCCGGCGCCCGGATCATAGCGGATGGCCAGCGCCTGGACGAGGGCATCCGCCTCCAGCCCGGCCAGTGCGGCGGCGCGCAGCGGCAGCAGCCAGTCGGGGATCGCTTCCGTTTCGGCAAAGCTCGAATCGGCGAAGTCGTAGCGCCAGCCGAAACTGCGCGTCAGCCGCCTGCCCTGCCATTGCCGAAAGCGGAACGGCGCCAGCCCGGCTGCGTCGACAAACCGAATCAGATCGGCTTCTTCGCGCGGGCCGAGGATATTCTTCGCCTGTTCGATGCCGCGGGGCAGGGACTCTTCGAAAAGCGCGGGAAACAAAGCGGACACCGCAGGGATATGGGAGCCCGGTCTATGTTCTTCCAGCCTGGGATACCTTCATACTCGAATGGAATTCCTTTGTCTTTCCCGCAAGATAGCGGTTGCAACCGGCGTTGCGGCGCCCTAGCTGTTCGCCCCGTGAAGAACGAAATGATCGCCGTGGTCGATCGCGCCTCGTCGTTCCTGAAGGCGCTGTCGGGTCGAAGCCGTTTTCTGTTGCTATGCCACCTTCTCGATGGCGAGAAGTCGGTGGGCGAACTCGCGCGCCTCACCGGCGCGCGCGACACCGCCGTGTCGCAGCAGCTCGCGCTCCTGCGTCGCGAGGGGATGGTCGCCGCGCGTCGCGACGGCCAGATGATCTTCTATTCGCTGGCCAGCGACGAGGCGCGGCACATGCTGGAAGCGATGCACAGCCTGTTCTGCCGCGCCGATGCGGCTCAGGAAACCGTCCCGGCATAGAGCCGTTCCACGTCTTCCTTGCGGGCCAGCTCGGTCGCGGGGGTCATCAGCGTCGCCGCGCCTGCGGCGATGCCGTAGCGCAAGGCTTCCTCGATCCCCTTGCCCTCGGCCGAGGCGAGGATGATAGCCGCCACCATCGAATCCCCGGCGCCCACCGTGCCCTTGGCTTCCACGGGGATAGCCGGCAGGCGCAATTCCGCGTTCTCGCCAACGAGGAGCGCCCCGCGTTCGGCGAGCGAGATCACCACCAGTTCGGCAAAGCCGCGATCGTGCAGCGCGTGCGCCGCCGCCATCTCGTCCGCCTCGCCGGTGATTTCGCGCCCGAGCAGGTCCGCCGCCTCGCGCAGGCTCGGCTTGATCAGCCATGCGCGGGCGCCTTCGCACGCAGCCAGCGCCGGCCCCGAAGTGTCGATAGCCAGCTTCACGCCGGCCCGGTGGCAGCGTTCGGCGATGCGCTTCAGGATCGCCGGGTCGCAGCCCGGCGGCAGGCTGCCGCTCACCACGATGTGATCCGCGTTCGCCACGCCGAACAGCGCGTCGAGCAGCCTGGCCTGTTCGTCCGCGCCGAGTTCGGGGCCCGGCAGCACGAAGCGATACTGGTCGCCCGGCCGGCCTTCGTCGACGGTGAAGCTCTGGCGGGTCGTGCCCGCGATCGGCACCGGCAGGATCGGCACCCGTTGATCCTCCAGCAACGAGACGATCGTCGCGCCGGTGGGGCCGCCGCTGGGGAATACCGCCATCGCCCGGCCGCCGAGATGCGTCACCACGCGCGCCACGTTGATCCCGCCGCCGCCCGGATCGAAGCGCGGCGCGGTGCATCGGAGCTTGTGCCCCGGGCGCACCTTCTCGGTGCAGGTGGTTACGTCGAGCGCCGGGTTGAGCGTCAACGTCGCGATCGTCATCAGCGCGTCCGGTCCAGTGCGGCGCGCGCGGCGGCGACGATCAGCTCCTGCGGGCGGTTCACGCGGATGCGGTGCCAATGGATCTCGCCGACCGAGCGGCGCGACTGCTCGCGCACCACTGCCTCCGTCGCGTCCGAGGCGTCGTTCGTGCGTGCGTTCACCCGGGCGATCCGGTCGCGTTCGGGCGCTTCCAGCCAGATGCCGGTAAACGCCGCCCGATAGCGATCGGCCAGCGCCTCGGCCACGTCGCGTTCGCTGCGGCTCATGAACACCGCGTCGAGGATCACGCTGTTGCCGCAGGCGAGGTGATCGTCGGCGGATTCGAACAGGGCTTCATACGTCTCGTCGTCATTGTGACGCGTGTAATGCCTGGGCGGCAGCCTGGTTTCCGGGCCCACGCCGGCCAGCCGCTTGCGGAACACGTCGGAGCGCAGCACGCGGGCGCCGGGGAGGCGGCCGATCCGGCTGCCGAGCAGCCGCGCCAGCGTCGACTTGCCGGTGCCCGAAAGCCCGCCGATCACCACCAGCCGCGGCCTGGCGGGCGCAAGCAGGCTGTCGGCCAGTTCGGCGTCGCCGTCCGCGCTTGCGCGCAGCGAAAGATAGAGCGGGAGCAGCGACCAGCCGGCGGCGCCCTGCGGCGCGATGTCGAGATAGCGGTTGGCCAGCGTGTTCGCCTCGCCCGCCATGCCGCCGCGCATCACTTCCAGCACGGGCCCGGCGAAATCGTGGAGCAGGTCCGCCGACTCGCCCATCACCGCGCGCACCCGGCCGGCGGCGATGCGGCGGGCAATCGAATCCTGGTGGCGGGCAAGCTCGGCGCGCTGGGCATCGCTGGCGGCAGCGAGCGCGAGCGCTTTCCGAAAGGCGGCGCCGTCGCCCTTGGGCGATGCGGCGTGGCGCGCGGCGATACGGTCGGCAAAGGCGTGCAACTGATCCGGGTCGAGATCGCCGGCCAGCAGCGCCTCGAAGCTTGGTTCCTGGCTCGCGGCCACCGCCGCCATCGTTCCACCCCTCGTTCCGGATCCTTCGAATCAGCCCCTAGCATGAGTTTCCTGAACGATCTTGGACAAGATCGACCTAATCTATCGTGCCACGGCGCCCGCAAAGGCGTCGCGGATCACGCCATAGAGTGCCTTGGGCCGATATTCCGCATCATAGGGCGTCGCGCGCTGCCGCGTCCCGTCCTTGCGCGGCGTGAAGCCGTTGAGCCAGGTGAAGCGATCGCACATGCCCCAGGCCAGCACGTCCCTGAGCTGGGGATAGGAGAACAGGATCTCGAGATAGGCCGCGGCATAATTGGCGACGATCCCGTCGCGCACCTTCGCATCGGTCGGCAGCGCCTTGTCGTTCACGTCGAATTCGGTGATGGCCAGCTTGTAGCCCATCTGCACCGCGCTATCGAGGAAGCCGCGCCAGGGCCCTTCCTGCCGGTGCACCAGCGCGCCCACCGTGCCGTCGCCGGTCAGCCCGATATGCGATTGGACCCCCAGCGTGTCGCAGGGGATGCCGCGCTTGCGGAACCCCTCGAGCAGCTTGAGCACGCCGGCGCGGTGCCCTTCATTGCCGGGCTCCCAGCTCATATAGTCGTTATAGACCAGCTCCACTCCCGGCGCATGTTCGCGCGCGGTGTGATAGGCGAAGTCGAGCATCGCCTCGGTCCCGCCAAATGCCCTGGAGAGCGACGAGGTACGCAGCGCACCCGTGCCTTCCTCCACTGTCTCGTTGACCACGTCGAAGCTGACAATGCGGCTCGCATAGAGCTTGCATAGGGTGCGGATATGCGTGCCCAGGATGCGCTCGGCTTCCTTTGCGGGGCTGGCGCCGAAATCATGGTCGTTCAGCCATTTCGGGAAATATTGCGTCTTGTGCCACAACAGCGTGTGGCCGCGCATCGCCATGCCGCTCGCCTCGGCATAGTCGAGCATGTCGGAGAAATGGTCGAGGTGGAAGGTCTTGGCATCCGGCCGGATCGCCTGCCACTTGAACTCGTTCTCGGGCACCAGCACGCCGCAATCGCGCTTCAGCAGCGCGGCATATCCCGGATTGGCGAAGGAACCGCGATCCGCGCCCGGCGGGCCCCAGGCGACACAGGAACCGAAACGCATGCCCTTGGCCTTGGCGACGGCGTTCAGCCCCTCGGCCGCCTGCGCGATCGCGGGGAAGGGCAGGGCCAGCGCGGCGCCCGTGCCCAGCAATCCACGGCGTGTCAGTTCGATCATCGCAAGCCTCTCCCGCTCACCAGTTGAACAGCGTTCCGTCCTCGAGCCGAGCGACGGGGAGATAGGCGCGCCGATATTCGTATTTCGCCGCCAGTTCCTCGTCGATCTCCACGCCCAGCCCGGGCGCGTCGCCCGGATGCATCATCCCGTCCTTGAAGCTGTACGCATGGGGGAAGACCGCATCGGTCTTCGCCGTGTGCGGCATCAGTTCCTGGATGCCGAAATTGGGCACCGACAGGCCGAAATGCAGCGCTGCCGCCATGCACACCGGCGACAGGTCGGTCGCGCCGTGGCAGCCGGTGCGCACCTGATGGAGGTCGGCGAACGATGCGATGCGCCGCATATGGGTGATTCCGCCCGCATGGACGATCGTCGCCCGGACATGGTCGATCAGCTGCTCCTCGATCAGCTGCTTGCAGTCCCAGATCGTGTTGAAGATCTCGCCCACCGCCAGCGGGGTGGTGGTCTTCTCGCGGATCAGGCGGAAGCCGGCCTGGTTCTCCGCGGGCGTCGGGTCTTCCAGCCAGAACAGGCGATAGGGCTCCAGCTCCACGCCCAGCCGCGCCGCCTCGATCGGAGTCAGCCGGTGGTGGACGTCGTGGAGCAGGTGCACGTCCCAGCCCAGCACTTCGCGCGCCCTTTCGAACAGGGGCGCGACCGAGCGGAGATATTTCTCCGTCGACCACAGGCTCTCGGTCGGCAGCGCGCCGTCCGCCGGCTCGTAGCGCTGGCCCGGCTTGGCGACGCCATAGGTCGATTTCAGCCCCGGCACGCCCGCCTGCAGGCGCACTGCCCTGTAGCCCTGCTCCACATGCCGCACGGCCTCCGCGATCGTCTCCTCGATCGTCGTGCCATTGGCATGGCCATAGACCATGCAGCCCTCGCGGCTCGCCCCGCCGAGCAGCTGGTAGAGGGGCAGGCCCGCCACCTTGGCCTTGATGTCCCACAACGCCACGTCCACCGCGGCGATCGCGCACATCGTCACCGGGCCGCGCCGCCAATAGGCGCCCTTGTAGAGATACTGCCAGATATCCTCGATCCGGTGCGCGTCGCGCCCGATCAGGCAGGGGATGACGTGATCCTGCAGATAGCTGACCACCGCCAGCTCGCGCCCGTTGAGCGTCGCGTCGCCGATGCCGGTGGTGCCGTCCGCCGTTTCGATCTTGAGCGTCACGAAATTGCGGTCGGGGCAAGTGACGATCACGCGCGCGGATATGATCTCGGCCATGACGTGCCCTGCTTCCCCTTCCTGTCCGGCGCATCGTCCGTCGCGCGCCTTCATGCTTGGTAGCGCTACCATTGTTGCCCTGTTACAAGCTTGTCAACGGCGGCGTATGACCGCGCACTGGTAGGAAGAGCGATGCTTCGGAAATTGCTGGCTATTTTGTCTGCGTTTTTGTGTTTCGGCCTTGCGAATCAAGGCTATGCCGAAGACGGATATGATCTCTGGCTGCGCTATCGGCCGCTCGAATCCGTCGCGAAGGCGCGGTATGAACCGCAGATCGGCGGCATCGTCGCGCCCGGCGACAGCCCGACGATCCGCGCTGCCGTCGACGAGCTCCAGCGGGGCTATCGGGGGATGTTCGGCGGGAACCTGACGCAGCAGGGTGCCGAGCTTCGGGACGGCGCGGTGCTGGTCGTCCGCGCCGGCTCGCCGTTGGTGCAAGGGCTCGACTTGCCGTTCGCGAAGCTGGGCGGGGAGGGCTATCTCCTCCGCAGCGCCACGGTGCAGGGCAAGCGCGTGACCATCATCGCAGGCAACCGCGATATCGGCGCGCTCTACGGCGTGTTCCGTTTCCTGAAGCTGCTCCAGGCCGGCCAGCCGATCGACAAGCTCGACATCGCCGACGCGCCCAAGCTCCAGGTCCGCGTCCTCAACCATTGGGACAATCTCGATCGCCATGTCGAGCGCGGCTATGCCGGCCAGTCGATCTGGGACTGGCAGAAGCTGCCGCGCTTCAAGGACCCGCGCTACACCGACTATGCCCGGGCCAATGCCTCGATCGGCATCAACGGCACGGTGCTGACCAACGTCAACGCCAATGCCGATATCCTGCGCCCCGACTATCTGCAGAAGGTGAAGGCGCTGGCCGACGCCTTCCGGCCCTATGGCATCAAGGTCTATCTCACCGCGCGCTTCTCCGCGCCGATCGAGCTGGGCGGGCTCGCGACGGCCGATCCGCTCGACCCCGCGGTGCGCGCCTGGTGGAAGGCCAAGATCGACGAGATCTACGCCGTCATCCCCGATTTCGGCGGCCTGCTGGTCAAGGCCAATTCGGAGGGCCAGCCGGGCCCGGCCGATTATCATCGCACCCATGCCGAAGGGGCGAACATGCTGGCGGATGCGCTCGCCCCGCATCGCGGCATCCTGATGTGGCGGGCCTTCGTCTATGCCGCCGAGAATGCCGAGGACAGGCACAAGCAGGCATATACGGAATTCCAGCCGCTCGACGGCAGGTTCCGCGACAATGTCCTCGTCCAGGTCAAGAACGGCGCGATCGACTTCCAGCCGCGCGAGCCCTTCCATCCGCTGTTCGGCGCCATGCCCAGGACGCCGCTGATGATGGAATTCCAGATCACCAAGGAATATCTCGGCTTCGCCACGCACCTCGCCTATCTCGGCACGATGTGGGAGGAGGTGCTCGAGGCTGATACCTTCCGCCCGGCCAGGGGCACCACCGTGGCCAAGGTGATCGAGACGCCGGTCGATGCCGGCGCGGCCACCGGCATGGCGGGCGTCGCCAATATCGGCAGCGACCGCAACTGGTCGGGATCGCAATTCGACCAGGCCAATTGGTACGCCTTCGGGCGTTTCGCCTGGGACCCGGACGCGAAGGCCGAGGCGATCGCCCGCGATTGGGCGCGGATGACCTGGGGCGGCGATCCCGTGGTGACCGATACGGTCGTCCGCATGATGATGGGCTCGCGCGAGGCGGTGGTCGATTACATGACGCCGCTCGGCCTCACGCATCAGATGGCGACCGGCCATCATTATGGCCCGGGGCCCTGGGTCGCGGACCTCAAGCGGCCCGAATGGAACCCGGTCTATTATGCGCAGGCCCGCCCCGACGGCATCGGCTTCGACCGCACCGCCAAGGGCAGCGACGCGCTCTCCCAATATGCGCCGCAGGTCGCGAGGAACTGGGGCAGCCTGGCGACGGTGCCGGACGAACTGCTGCTCTGGTTCCACCATCTTCCCTGGGACCATCGGATGAAGTCCGGGCGCACGCTGTGGGACGAACTGGTGGTCCGCTACGATGCCGGGGTGGACCAGGTCCGCCGCATGCAGGCCGATTGGGCCGGGCTGCGCGGCAAGGTCGACGAGACTCGCTGGGCCGAGGTCCGCGACTTCCTGGCGATCCAGCTGGACGAGGCGATCTGGTGGCGCGACGCTTCGGTGGCGTATTTCCAGTCGATCGCGAAGCGCCCGCTGCCGGAGGGGCACAAGCCGCCGGCCCATGATCTCGATCATTACAAGGCGATCACCACGCCCTATGCGCCGGGGCAGGGGAAGTAATTCGCTCTGTCTTCCTCGAGGGGCGTGGCGCCGACATTCATATTCGTCATCCCCGCGAAGGCGGGGATGACGGTGTTTGTGGAATGGGGCATGACCTCAAGGCCTGGCCAGCCCCCGCGCGAGATATTGCTTGATGTACTGGCGCAGCTGCGGCGTCGGTTCGCCGAGCACGCTGCGATGCTCGGGCGCCAGGTGCGCGGCCGGATCGCCATGTTCGCGGAAGACGAAGGTGTCGAAATATTCGGACCAGGCCGCGCGCCGCTCGGGTGGCAAATGGCTGAGCGCCAGCACCGCATAGACCATCGCGTCGAACCGCGCGTCCTGGTCGGGCGAGTCCGGCCACCAGAAGTTCACCAGTATGTTGAACGGCGCGAGCGCCTCCACCTGGTGCCACCAGAGCGCAGGGACGTAGATCGCGTCGCCCGGTTCGAGCTCGGCCGTCCGCGCCGCCGCCAGCGCGTCGCGGAAGCGCGGAAAACGCGCGAAGTCGGGGGCGGCGATGTCGACCATGCTCAGGGGCTGCCCCGCCACATTATGGTCGAGCGGGCCGATATAGAGGTTCGCCGTCTGGTCGGGCGGGAACAGCGTGAAGCGCCGCCGCCCGGCCGCGACGCAGGCGATATTGTCCGATGCGTCGAAATGCGTGGCGATGCTCGTCCGGTTGCCGATCCAGATTCGTGGCTCGGCGCCCGTGCCGAACAGGGCGGGCAGGGCATTGGCACCGGCAAGGCCCGGCAGCGCCCGGGCCGTCTCCACCGCGCCGGCATAGACGGCCGGCGCATCGTCGCGGCCCTGCAATTGCAGCACATAGCGCAGCAGGTCGGCGAAGCGGCCCTTGCGCCGCTCGAAATTGAAACCGCGCATGTCCTCGGAATAGAAGAAGCGGCCCCGGATCGCCGGCGGGCCGACGAATGCCTCCGCCGTAGCGCCGCGATCGAAGCCGAGCAGATAGTCGCACAGGGCCTGATCCGACTGCCGGCCGGCCGCCACGAGCGGCCAATCCTTGGCCACGCCGCGCAGCACGACGGGCGCATAGCCCCGGACGAGCGCGGCCAGCCCGGGGGCGTCCAGCGGCCCCTCGACCTCGCGGATCCGTGTTTCCTCCCGCCCCGACATTTTCGCTATCCTGGAAATGCGCTGGTCATATCCGGGTGGTTCGTGTCCCCGGCATGTCCGTGTCGTCGCACGATTTTTCGCTCAGCCCGCGCCCCGCCGCCCGGCTCTCGCGCCTGGGGCGGGAAGGGGAGCCGCTGCTCTGCCTCGACGGGCTGATGCGCACGCCCGCGGCGCTGATCGACTATGCCGCACGCGAGACCCGGTTCGCGCCCGTCCATGGTCCGCAGGGCGGCTATCCTGGCATCCGCGCGCCCGCGCCGCTCGATTATGTCGAGGCAGTGGTCCGTGCGCTCGATCCGGCGGTGCGCGATGCGTTTGGGCTGGGTGCGGTCCGGCTGGGCCGGGCCGAATGCAATTTCTCGCTGGTCACGCTCGCGCCCGGCGCGCTCCTGCCGTCGCAGCGCGCGCCGCACATCGATACCACCGATCCGCTGCAATTCGCCTTCCTGCACTATCTGTGCGGTCCGGAGCAGGGCGGCACTGGCTTCTATCGCCACCGCGCCACCGGCTTCGAAGCGATCACCCCCGAGCGCGCGCCGCGCTACGAGGCCGCGCGCGCCGCCGAGCCGGTGCCGGCGCCGGGCTATATCCGGGGCGACACGGCGGAATTCGAACGGATCGCCGCGGTGGACGCCGCGTTCGACCGGCTGCTCGTCTATCGCAGCCGCCAGCTGCATTCGGGGCTGGTCGCGGGCGCCGGCTCGGCCGATCCGCGCCATGGCCGGCTCACCGCCAACATCTTCCTGACCTATCGCCCGGCCTGAAAAAATCGGCGCCGCCGGCTGGGAACCGGCAGCGCCAGGCTGGGTGTTTCGCAGGGTCAGAAGTTGAAGCGCGCGATCGCGGCGAAGCGGCGGTCGTTCATGTACCAGCCGCGCGGCACCTCCACATATCCCTTCGGGTCGCCGATCTTCGTGATCACCGCGGTGGTGCGGGTGATCTCGTTGGTCAGGTTCGAACCCTGGACGCCGATCTTGATCTGCGGCGTGATGGTGAAGAAGATCGACGCGTCGAGCTGGCCGGTCGCCTTGTTGATGATCGGGTCGTTCGGCACGATCACGTCGCGGATCGTCAGCACGAAGTCCGATCGCCACGAATAGCTCGCCCGCAGCGACACCGGACCATAGTCGAAGAACGGGGTGATGTTCACCTGGTGCTTCGAGAGGCCTTGCAACGGCAGCAGCGAGAGGTCGACCGTGGTGACGCGGCCGGCGGCGACGTCCGGATCGGTTTCCGACAGCGTCGACTGCGGCACGCCCGAACTGTCGATGAAGGTGTAGTTCGCCTGCAGGCCCAGGCCCTTCAGCGGCCCGGGCAGGAAGTCGAACGTCTGCTGATAGCCGACTTCGACGCCCTTGATCTTGCCCTTCTGCGTGGCGTTGATCGGCGTGGTGATCACCACCGGATAGGTCTGGCCGTTGTTGGTCAGGTCCACGCGGCGGGTGTTGTTGGTCACCACGCCGTCGAGCACCTTGTAGAAGGCCGAGACGGTCAGCGAGCCGACGCGCGAGAAATACCATTCCGCCGTCAGGTCGAAATTGTCGGCCTTCACCGGCATCAGATAGGGATTGCCGGCGGTGGTGACGCCTTGCAGGCGGAAGCTGCCCGGGATGAGCGTGCCGCTGGAGTCGACATTCTGCACCGCGCTCAGATTGGCCTGGAGATAGTTGCGGATATAGCCGGTCTGGGGGGGCGACACGCCCTTGAAATAGGCGGCGCGGAACTGCAGGCCGCCGCCCACCTCGAGCTTGAAGTTCACGCTCGGCAGCCAATAGTCATAGTCGAACTGGACGTGCGACGGGATCAGCGCGCCGTTGACGAAGGCGCGTGCCTTGTCGCGGGTCGTCTGGTCGAACGAGCAGAAGGGCGAAGCCGTCTGCCCGGCCGGCGGCGGCGTGGCGCAAGTCGTGTCGGTCGGCAGCGCCGTGGTGTTGCTGAACGAGATATAGCCGTCCGTCGAGCGCTTGGTCTTGGTGTAGCGCACGCCGACATTGCCGGTCAGGTGCAGCCCGCCCAGATGCGTGTCGATGCGCGCCATCAGATAGGCGGCATAGTTGCGCTCGCGGATCGGGTTGATCTCGTCGGGCAGGAACGGCGTGCCGGAGATCACGCCGCAGCGATTGGCCAGCGCGTTCCAGCCCGCATTGACCGTCCGCCCATCGGCGGCGCACGTGGTCGTGCCCTGCCATTCGCGCGCGATCGCATTGGCATAGCGCACCATCGCGTCGTAATCGCTGACGGTGTTGCCCGAATAATAGAGGCGTCCGTCGCCGCCGAGCGGATTGGTCACCTGGCCGCGGAAGAAGTTGTTGAAATAATAGGGCGAGTTGGCGTTGAACGGCTGGCCGTCGGTGCGGCTGGCATTGTTGCCGTTCACCGGCATGTCCATCCACACGGGGCCGTTATTGCCCCATTGTTCGGAGAGCACGCCCCAATTGTAGCGCGAGAAGCGCGAGACCTGGTCGCGATCGGCATAGCGCACGCCGCCCTGGATCGACTTCAGGAAGCTGCCCTCGGGCATGGCATAGTCGAGGTCGAGGCGGAAGGCGTCCGAATTGCCTTCGCTCTGCTCGATATGGTCCATCGCCGCGCGCGGGAAGTTGTTGAACGGATCGGTGAAGCTGGTGTGGCCGGCGCCGAAATAGTTCGGCGTATACTGGTTGGGGTTGCCGCCGGCGCGGCAGTCATTGTCGGTGCCCTGCGCGTCCTGCATGTTGGCGGCCGGGCCGCTGCAGACCTGGGGCGGCAGGAAGGCCACGGTCGGGAAGTTCGAGCCGTTCAGCCGGATCGACGCGTTCTGATAGGTCGAGTTCCACACCGTGTTGTCGAGCAGGTTGGTGCTCGACTTCACATGCTGATAGTCGAAGACCACGCCCAGCCGCTCGCTGGCGTTCCACTTCAGGTTGAAGCCGTAATCGTCGGTGACGAGCTTCTCCTGGTGGTCGCGGCGCTGGTTGTTCGACTGGAGGCCCAGCATCGGCACGCGCGGGATCAGGCCGCTGTTGCCACCGCCGATATTCTGGTCGCCGCGCCAGCCGGTCGGGCCGGTGATGGTGCCGCTCACGAACATGCCGTCGCTGTCGAAGTCGAGCGTGGTGCCCGGCACGCGGCGGGAATCGCCGTTGGACGACACGTTGTCGGTGGCGATCTCGATCGTGCGCTCGGTCCAGGCCTGGCGCGCGTCGGAGCGCAGGAACTGGGCGACTGCCTCGATCGAGCCGTCGTTGCTGCGATACTGGAGCGCCGCAGCATAGCCGTAGCGCTCGCGGTTGAACTCCTGGCGGCCCATCACCGCACCGCGCGGGAAATAGACCTGGCGCTGGACCGTCGCGCCATTGCCGTTGTTGATGACGTCGCCGTCCGAATAGAGGTTGCGGATGCGGAAGCTCGAGACCTGGAAACGGTCCGACTGGCTCTTCAGCTGCGAATAGGAGAAGTTGCCGAGGATGCCGATCTCGCCGATGCCGGTCTCCCAGCGGTCGCTGACCATCAGCGAGCCGGTCGGCGTCCATTCCTTCTTGTAGTCGCCGTAATTCGCCTCGAGCGAACCGGCGATCATCAGGCCCTTCTTGTTGTCGAACGGCTTGCGGGTGCGCAGGTTGACCACGCCGGCGATGCCGCCTTCGATGCGGTCGGCCGAGGGCGACTTGAACACGTCGACGCCGCCCATCATTTCCGAGGGCACGTCGGCAAAGCTGAGCGAGCGGCCGTTATTGGCGGTGAATGCCTCGCGCCCGTTGAACTCCGAGCGGACATAGGTGAGGCCGCGCACCACGACGCCCGAGCCCTCGACCGAGAAGTGATCGGGATCGACGCCGGCGGCGAAGCGGTTGATCGACACGCCGGGAATGCGCTGCAGCGTCTCGGTCACCGAGCGGTCGGGCAGGGCGCCGATGTCCTCGGCGGTCACCGAATCGACGATCACGTCGGCATTCTTCTTGAGCGTCTGCGCGCTCTGCAGCGACTGGCGATAGCCCTGGACGACGATCGTGTCTTCCGGGGTCTGCGCATCGCCCGCGGCAGTGTCCTGCGCCCAGGCCGGCGCGGCGACCGACAGGCAGGCGAGCGCGGCGGCGGAAACGCCGGCGCGCAGCGCCCCCGTGCGGAACCTGCCCGCCTTGCTCGCATGATGAATAGAATCGTGCTTTCGCATCGCGCTGTCCCCTCCCGTGTTAGCGCTACCATATATTGGCGCGTTTCTTGTTTGGGCTGAACCTAAAGTAGGAGTTATCGAAAGATCAAGCCGTCTTGTGATGCTTCGACGCAAGCCACGGATTTGTGGCGATTTCGCAACGGTTTCGTTGCGTCGCGGCACGGATCCCGCATCTGCGAAGGGCGGATTCCAGCTTCGAATCGTGCCCGGATGCGATTGACGATTTTGCGACGGGAGCGCTAACATTCGCGGCGGAGAGGGGCATCGCAAGCATGCTGGCAGCGCGCATACTCGTGGTCGGCGGGGGCACGGCGGGGTGGATGACCGCCGCGGCGCTGGCGCACAAGCTCGCCGGCACGCCCGCGCGGATCATGCTGGTCGAATCGGCCGAGATCGGCACGGTCGGCGTCGGCGAGGCGACGATCCCGCACATCCGCCATTTCAACGCGACGCTCGGCATCGACGAGGCCGATTTCCTTGCCGCCACCAGGGGCACCTACAAGCTCGGCATCGAATTCGTGGACTGGGGCCGCAAGGGCGATTCCTATATCCATCCCTTCGCGGAATTCGGCGCGCCCATCGGCGGGGTGCCCTTCCACCAGCAATGGTGCGCCGCGCGCGGGGAAGCCGGGCCGTTCGAGGCATATTCGCTGCCGATCCAGGCCGCCCGCCGCGGGCGTTTCCGCCGGCCCGATGGCGATCCCTATAACTATGCCTATCAGTTCGATGCCGGCCTCTATGCGAAGTTCCTGCGCGGCTATTCGGAAGCGCGCGGCGTCGTCCGGCGCGAGGGCAAAGTGATCGATGTCGCGCGCGACGGCGAGAGCGGTTTCGTCCGTTCGGTCACGCTCGAAGGCGGCGAAGTGCTCGAAGCGGATCTGTTCGTCGACTGTTCGGGCTTTCGCGGCCTGCTGATCGAGCAGGCGCTCCACGCCGGCTACGAGGAATGGACGCACTGGCTGCCCTGCGACCGGGCGATCGCGCTGCCCTGCGCCAATGTCGGCCCGATCGCGCCGCTGACCCGCGCGACCGCGCAGGATGCCGGCTGGACCTGGCGGATCCCGCTCCAGCATCGCACCGGTAACGGCCATGTCTATGCGAGCGGCTTCACCAGCGACGAGGAGGCGCTGCGGACCTTGCTCGGCGCGATCGCCGCACCGCCGATGGCCGATCCCAACCGCCTTCGCTTCGTCGCCGGCAAGCGGCGCAGGCAATGGGTCGGCAATGTCGTCGCGATCGGCCTGTCCTCGGGCTTTCTCGAGCCGCTGGAATCGACCAGCATCCATCTGATCCAGCTGGCGATCGGCCGGCTGCTCGACCTTTTCCCCACCCGCGACTGGGATCCGCTCGACGCGGCCGAATTCAACCGGCTGATGGCGCTCGAATATGAGCGGGTCCGCGATTTCCTGATCCTGCACTATCATTGCACCGAGCGCGACGATTCCGAATTCTGGCGCCATTGCCGCACCATGCGCCTGCCAGATTCTCTCGCATACAAGCTCGCCTTGTTCCGCGAGCGCGGCGTGGTGGTCCAGTATCGCGAGGGCACGTTCCTCGAGCCGAGCTGGCTCGCGGTCTATCTCGGCCAGCATGTGACGCCGCGCCGCTGCGATCCGCGCGCGGGCGGAGCGGGCGCCGCTGCCGCCATGGCCGCGATGCGGGCCGGGATCGCCGCGACGGCCGAGGCGATGCCGGCGCATGAAGCCGCGCTGGGGATGCCGGCATGATCCGCGACATCGGCATCGGCATCGTCGGCGGCGGCGTCGCCGGCTGGATGGCGGCGCTGGCACTCGTCCGGGCGCTCCCCGGCATCCGGGTCTCCCTGATCGAGACCGAGGGCCCGGACTGGAGCCTCGGCCCCTTCGGTCCCGCCGAGGCCAGCCTGCCGGATTTCCCCGCCTGGCTCGGCGATCACGGCGTCGACGAAGGGGCGCTCCTCCGTGCCGCGCGCGGCAGCTTCTCGCTCGGCACCGCCGTTTCCGGCTGGGCGGCGCGCGAGGCGGACTGGTTCCTGCCGTTCGGCACGATCGGGGCGCCGCTCGCCGGCATCGCCTTCCACCAACTCGCCGCCCGTATCCGCGAGACCGGCCGGGCGCTCCGTCTCGCCGATTTCTCGCTCGCCGCGGTCGCCGCCGCCGCGGGTCGTTTCGCGCGGCCGAGCCCGGATCCGCGCTCGATCCTGTCCAGCTATGGCTATGGCCTGCATCTGGATCGCGCCGGCCTGGCTGCCGCGCTGCGTGCCGCTTCCGGGCTGGAGCCGGCCGGTGAATTCAACCGCGCGATCGTCGACGGTGCCGTCACCGCTGTCGAGCTGCGCGACGGCAGCCGGGTGGTCGCCGATCTCTGGCTCGACTGCTCCGGCCCGGCCGCGCTGCTCGCCAGCCGGCTGGACCAAGGCTGGGAGGACTGGTCCGCCTGGCTTCCCTGCGACCGCGTTGTCGAGACCTGGATCCAGATGGAAGGCGTGCCGCCGCCCCACGCCCATGCCGGCGCCTTCGAGGCCGGCTGGCAGCGCACCGTGCCGCTGGTCGGCGGGCAGGGCGGGGCGCTGTTCCATGCCGCCGCGCTGCTGCCCGATCAGCCCGGCGCCATCCCGCTCGCCCAGGGGCGCCGCGCGGCCGCCTGGACCGGCAATGTCGTCGCGCTTGGCGCCGCGGCCGTGCTGGTCGAGCCGCTCCATGGCTGGAACCTCGCGCTGCTCGCGAATGCGCTGGCCCGGCTGATCGGCCTGCTCCCCGCCGCGCCGGGCGGTCCCGAGCCAGCCGAATATAGCCGCCTGGCCGCCGCAGAGGCCGATAGCGTCCGCGATTTCGCGATCCTCCACTACAAGACCAATGGCCGCACCGGCGAGGCATATTGGGATGCCGCTCGCGCCATGCCCGTCCCGGAGGCGCTCCGGCGCAAGCTCGATCTCCATGCGAGCCGGGGCCGCGTGCCGCTGGAGGATGGGGAATTGCTCGGGGCGGACGACTGGATCGCCGCGCTCGACGGCCAGGGCGTGCGCCCGCGCCGTTACGATGCGCTTGCCGATGCCATGGCCGAGCCGCGGCTGCTCGACCATGCCGAGCGCGTCCGCACGCTGATCCTGGACGCCGTCCGCGCCATGCCTCATCACGGCGCCACGCTCCGCGCCGAAGGACTGATCGCATGACCGCTCCCGCGCCGATCCGCCGGATCGTCATCGTCGGGGGCGGCACCGCCGGCTGGATGGCGGCGGCCGCGCTCGCCCGGCTGATCCCCGCCGGCGTCTCGGTGACGCTGGTGGAGTCGGAGGAGATCGGCACGGTCGGCGTCGGCGAGGCGACGATCCCGCCGATCCGCAACTTCAACGCGCTGCTTGGCCTCGACGAGCGCGACTTCCTCAGCCGGACCCAGGGCACGATCAAGCTCGGCATCGCGTTCGTGGACTGGACGCGCGAGGGCCATCGCTACGTCCACCCCTTTGGCGAGTTCGGCTTCGATGTGGAGGGCGTGAAGTTCCACCAGATCTGGCGCAAGCTCCACGCCGAGGGCCGCGCCCGCGAGATCGACGCGTACAATGTCTGCGCGCTGGCGATGGCGGCGGGGCGCTATCAGCCCCCGGTCGCCGATCCCGGCTCGATCCTGTCGCGCATGGCCTATGCCTATCAGTTCGACGCTTCGCTCTATGCGAAATATCTGCGGGCCCATGCCGAGCGGCGCGGCGTCGTCCGGGTCGAGGGCAAGGTCGCGCAGGTCCCCCTGCGTGCCGGGGACGGCTTCATCGAGGCAGTGGTGCTCGAAGGGGATCGCCGCGTCGAAGGCGAGCTGTTCCTCGATTGCACCGGCTTCCGCGCGCTGCTGATCGAGCAGGCGCTGGGGGCCGGTTGGGAAAGCTGGGCGCACTGGCTGCAATGCGACCGCGCCGTCGCCGTGCCCAGCGCCAGCCCGGGCCCGGAGATCACGCCCTTCACGCGCAGCACGGCGCACCGGGCCGGCTGGCAATGGCGCATTCCGCTCCAGCACCGCGTCGGCAACGGCCATGTCTATTGCAGCGCCGATATCTCGGACGACGCGGCCTGCGAGACGCTGCTGGCGAACCTTGACGGCGCGCCGCTGCGCGATCCCTTCCTCCTCAGGTTCGAGGCCGGCCGCCGCAAGCGGGCCTGGCACCGGAACTGCGTCGCGCTCGGCCTGTCCTCCGGCTTTCTGGAGCCGCTGGAGTCCACGTCGATCCACCTGATCCAGTCGGGCATCCACAGGCTGATGGCCTTGCTCCCCGACAGCGGCTTCTCGCCCGTGGAGCGCGACGAATATAACCGGCTGACCGACGCGCAGATGGAGCAGGTCCGCGACTTCGTCATCCTGCACTACCACGCCAACGAACGGCGGGACGGTGACCTGTGGCGGCGCGTCCGCGAGATGGCGATCCCGGAGACGCTCCGGCGTAAGCTCGACCTGTTCCGCGGCCGCGGCCGCTTCTTCCGCCATGAGGACGAGCTGTTCGCCGAATCGAGCTGGATCGCAGTGCTGCTGGGGCAGGGCGTGATCCCGGCCGGCTGGGATCCGCTGGCCGACGGGCTCGACGAGAACAAGCTAGCCACCAGCTTCGAGCGCATCCACGAAATGTTCGCTCGCGCCGCCCGGGCGATGCCCCGACACGAGGAATGGCTCGCCCGCAACGCGCCCGCAGGGACAACCGCATGACCGATGACCGCAACATCCGCTCCATCCTCATCGTCGGCGGGGGCACCGCCGGCTGGATGACCGCCGCCACCTTCGCCCGTATCCTCGGCCCCGATTATGCGAAGATCACGCTGGTCGAGAGCGACGAGATCGGCATCATCGGCGTGGGCGAGGCCACCATTCCCCAGATGGCCACCTTCAACCGCATGCTCGGGCTCGACGAGGACCAGTTCGTCCGCGAGACCAAGGGCAGCTTCAAGCTCGGCATCCAGTTCGTGAACTGGGGGCGGATCGGGCATCGCTATTTCCATCCCTTCGGCCGCTACGGGCTCGACATGAAGGGGGTGTCCTTCCACGCCTATTATCTCCGCCTGCGCCAGCTGGGCGAGGCGCCGGACGTGGACGCATGGTCGCTCCAGGCGATGGCGGCGCGCGACGACAAGTTCATGCGCGGGATCGATGCGGGCAACTCGCCGCTCTCCGACATCGCCTATGCCTATCATTTCGATGCCGGCCTCTATGCCAGGTTCCTGCGCCGCTATGCCGAGGAACGCGGCGTGGTCCGCCGGGAAGGCAGGATCGTCGACGTGAAGCTGCGCGGCGAGGACGGCTTCGTCCAGTCGGTGACGATGCAGGACGGCAGCGAGATCGCGGCCGACCTGTTCGTCGACTGCTCGGGCTTTCGCGGCCTGATCATCGAGCAGGCGCTGAAGGCGGGCTATACCGACTGGTCGCAATGGCTCCCCTGCAACCGCGCCATCGCGGTGCCCTGCGCCAGCGTCGATGCCTGGACGCCCTATACCCGCTCGACCGCCCATGCGGCAGGCTGGCAGTGGCGCATCCCGCTCCAGCACCGGATCGGCAACGGCCATGTCTTCTCCTCGAACCATATGTCCGACGACGAGGCGACCGCGATCCTGATGGCCAATCTCGACGGGGAGCCGCTCGCCGATCCGCGCACCGTTCCCTTCACCACCGGCCATCGCAACCGGATGTGGGTGAAGAACTGCGTCGCCCTCGGCCTGGCGGGCGGCTTCCTCGAGCCGCTGGAGAGCACGTCGATCTGGCTGATCCAGTCGGGCCTGTCGCGCTTCCTGACGATGTTCCCGGACCGCGACTTCAACCAGGCCGACATCGACCGGTACAACCGGATCATGCAGACCGACTATGAGGAGATCCGCGACTTCCTCGTCCTCCACTATCACGCGACCGAGCGCACCGATTCCCCCTTCTGGGACTATTGCCGCACGATGGAGATCCCCGAGCGGCTGGCCGAGAAGATGCGCGTGTTCCGCAGCCATGGCCGCGCATTCCGCGAGAATGAGGAGCTGTTCAACGACACCAGCTGGTTCGCGGTGATGCTGGGCCAGCTGATCGAGCCCGCGTCGCACGATCCGGTGGCGGACGTGATGCCCCTCGACGAGACGCGCGCGCGCCTCGCCCATATCCGCGAGGCCGTCGCCAACAGTGCCGACTATATGCCGAAACACCGCGACTTCATCCGGGAGCATTGCGCCGCATGAGAAACCCCTCGACTGCCTTCGCCGCGCTGCTCCTGGCCGCCCCCGCCGCCGCGCAGCCGGTCGCGACCTTTCCGTCCTTCCAGTATAGCGGCAAGGACGCGCCCGACGGCGTGCCGCTGCGGCCCGGCGCGTATCGCAACCCGATCCTCAGGGGCTTCTATCCCGATCCCAGCGTCACGCGGGTAGGGGAGGATTTCTACCTGGTCACTTCCACCTTTGGCTGGTTCCCCGGCATCCCGGTCTTCCACAGCCGCGACCTGGTGAACTGGACGCAGATCGGCAATGCGATCGATCGGCCCGGCATGCTCGATTTCAAGCGGCTCGGCCTTTCGCGCGGTGTCTTCGCGCCCTCGATCCAGGCGCGGGACGGCGTCTTCTACCTCCTCAACACCTGCGTCGATTGCGGCGGCAATTTCCTGCTCACCGCGCGGAACCCCGCCGGCCCCTGGTCCGATCCGGTCTGGCTGCCTGACCTGGAGGGCGGCATTGATCCCTCGATGTTCTTCGACGACGACGGCCGGACCTGGGTGGTCAATAACGGGCCGCCCGAGGGCACGCCGCTCTATCCCGGCCACCGCGCAATCTGGGTGCAGGAATTCGACCGCAAGGCGCTGAAGACCTTCGGCCCGCGCAAGGTGCTGGTGAACGGCGGGATCGACCTGGCAAGGAAGCCGATCTGGATCGAGGGGCCGCACATCTTCAGGAAGGACGGCTGGTATTATCTCAGCTGCGCCGAGGGCGGCACCGCCGAGGGGCACAGCCAGGTGATCCTGCGGGCGAAGAGCGTCACCGGTCCGTACGCGGCGTGGAGCGGCAACCCGATCCTCACCCAGCGCGATCTGCCGCGCGATCGCCCGAACCCGATCACCTCCGCCGGCCATGCCCAGCTCGTCACCACGCCCGACGGCAAATGGTGGGCGACCTTCCTCGCCGTGCGGCCGTACGAAGGCGATTTCTATACTACCGGGCGCGAGACCTTCCTGCTGCCGGTGGAATGGAAGGACGGCTGGCCGGTGATCCTGCCGCCCGCCACGCCGATCCCCTGGTCGCATGCCCGCCCGGCGCTGCCCGCCGGCAAGGCGCCGGTCCCGACTTCGGGCGCGTTCACGATCCGCGACGATTTCCGCGGCAAGCTCCCGTCCTACTGGATGATGCTGCGCAACCCGCGCGAGGACTGGTACCGCACCGGTGCCGCCGGCCTGATGCTCGAGGCGCGGCCCGTCGGCCTGGGAGACAATGGCAATCCGTCGTTCCTTGCCCGCCGCCAGCAGCACGTCGATGCCGTCGCCGAGACGGTGGTGCGGTTCGCCCCCGAAAAGGACGGGGACCGCGCCGGCCTCGCCGTCCTGCAGAACGACGATTACTGGTTCTTCGTCGGGAAGAAGCGCGTCGCTGGCAAGGACGTGATCACTCTCGACCAGCGCGAAGGGCCCAACGCCCCGAAGCTCGGCAGGACGCTGGCCACCGCGCCGGCGCCCACCGGTCCGGTCCGCCTGCGCATCGCGGTGCAGGGCCGCAGCTACGCCTTCAGCTATGCTGCCCCCGGTGCCAAGCCGGTGTGGAAGCATCTCGGCAAGGTCGAGACCGACAGCCTGACGACCAAGGTTGCCGGTGGCTTTGTCGGCTCGGTGTTCGGGGTCTTTGCGGGGCGGGGGGAATGACCCCTATCCCTCTCCCGCAGGCGGGAGAGGGTTGAGTTGAAACGTCACCGCACCGTCAGGGTCGCGCTCTTCAGGTCCACCGAATTCGGCCCGGCCGAGATGGTGAAGGTTCCCGGCTCCACCACGCGCTTCATCTGCACGTTCCACAGCGACAGGTCCTGGGGCGTCAGCTCGAAGGACACGGTCTTCCTCTCGCCGGGCTGGAGCGTCACGCGCTGGAAGCGCTTCAGCTCGATCAGCGGCCGGGTCACGCTCGCCTCGTCGTCGCGCACATAGAGCTGGACGACTTCGTCCCCGGCGCGCTTGCCGGTGTTGGCCACGTCCACCTTCACCGTCACCTTGTCCGAGACCCCGATCGTGCCCGCGCCCAGCACCGGCGCACCCATCTCGAAGGTCGAATAGGAAAGGCCATAGCCGAACGGATAGAGCGGCGTCGTGTCGCCGAACAGATAGCCGCGCCGCGCGGTCGGCTTGCGGTTATAGTAGATCGGCAGCTGGCCCACGCCGCGCGCGATCGACACGGGCAGCTTGCCGCCCGGGTTGAAGCGGCCGAACACCACGTCGGCCAGCGCGTTGCCGGTCTGCTCGCCCAGATACCAGCCCTCGATCAGCGCCGGGGCCTTTTCGGCGAGATAATTGACCGCATAGGGCCGGCCGTTGAGCAGGATCACCACCACCGGCTTGCCCAGCGCGAAGATCTCCTTCGCCAGCTGGTCCTGGGGCCCGGGCAGGTCGAGCGTGTCGCTGTCGCCCAGATGCTCGTCGGCCCAGGCCTCGCGGCTCAGCGCCTCGTTGCCGCCCAGCACCATCACCACGACATCGGCATCCTTCGCCGCCGCCACCGCATCGGCGCGCAGCCTGGCGTTCGTTGCGGCGTCGGTGAGGGTCACCTTGTCCTGTGCCCAGACGCGCCCTTCGGTCAGCCGCACGCCTTCCGAATAATCGACCTGGAACTTGCCCTTGCCCTCGGCCTGCATGGCCTCCAGCACCGAGACCACATGGTTCGGCACGTCCGAATAGCCGCCGATCGGCGTGTCCCTGGCGTGCGTGCCGATCACCGCCATCCGCTTGATGCCGGCGGCGTCGAGCGGGAGCAGTCCGTTCGCGTTCTTGAGGAGGACGACGGACTCCCGCGCCGCCTGGCGGGCCAGGGCGATCGCCTCGGGCGTATTGGTCCGTTTGGCGGCCAGCTTCGCGTCCGCATAGGGATTCTCGAACAGCCCGCCCTCGAACTTCATCTCGAGCACGCGGCGCACCGCATTGTCGATCTGGCCCTGGCTCACCTTGCCCTCGCGGACCAGCTGCACCAGGAAGTTGAAACCTTCGCCGTCGGGAGTCTCGACGTCGACGCCCGCATCGATCGCGCGCGCGCCGGCGTCCTTCACGTCCTTGAACATCCTGTGCTGGGTCACGAGCTCGCGGATCGCGAAATAATCGCTCACCACCGCGCCCTTGAAGCCCCATTCGCCGCGCAGCACGTCATGCAGCAGCCATTTGTTGGCGTGGCTGGGGATGCCGTCGATCTCGTTGTAGCTGGCCATCACCGCGCGCACCGGCAGCTGCGTCACCGCGCTTTCGAAGGGCGGGAAGAAATCCTCGCGCAGCGTGCGCTCGCCCAGCGAGGCGGGGCCGACATTGGTGCCGTTGTCCGGCTGGCCATGCCCGGTCATGTGCTTCAGCGTGACGAACACCTTGTCCCGGGCCAGCGGCAGCGTGGTGCCCTGGAAGCCGCGGATCGCCGCCAGCCCCATTTCCGAGACGAGATAGGGGTCCTCGCCATAGGTCTCCTCGATGCGGCCCCAGCGCGGGTCGCGCGCCACGTCGACCACCGGGGCCAGCACCAGATTGGCGCCACGCGCCCGCGCCTCGGCGGCGGCGACCGAGAATATCTTCTCGAGCAGGCCCGGATTCCAGGTGGAGGCGAGGGCGATCGACTGGGGGAAGCTGGTCGCGCCGGGGGCGACCAGCCCGTGCAGCGCCTCCTCGTGCATGATCATCGGGATGCCGAGCCGGGTCCTCTCCATCGACCATTTCTGCGCGGCGTTGATATAGGTCGCGGTCTCCACCGGGCCGCGATTGGCCGCCACATCGGCACCGGCATTGGCGGTGCCCGCCGCCACGCCCTTGCGGTCCGACGGGCGCGAGATCATGCCCAGGCCGTTGGGGAAGGCGGCGCTCGCCTTCGCCGGATCGAAATCGCCCGCCGGCGTCTGGATCGCGTCCTTCTTCAGCCAGATCGCGACCAGCTGGGCGACCTTCTCCTCCAGCGTCATCCGGCCGAGCAGGTCCTCGACGCGGGCATCGATCGGCTGGCCGGCTTCCTTGTAGAGCGGGCGCTCCGCCTTGGCGGTCTGGGCGTGCGCCGCGGGGGCGATAACGGGAGTCAGCGCCGTGGCGGCGATGGCAAGCGCGGCGATGCGGCGGAAATTGCGCACGTTCCTCTCCTCTGGGTCGCGGCGCTCGGGCGCCGGCTTCGTTGATCTATGGTAGCGCTATCACTATCAGCGGGAATCCGTAGCGGTCAACCGGGTCACGCCGATTGCATTTACGCTAATCGCGGCATATCCCCGAAACGATGAGCAGACCCAGCCGCAGAAGCCGAGGCACGGTCACCGTACAGGACGTCGCGCGCGCCGCCGGCGTTTCCGCGATGACGGTCTCGCGCGTGGTCAATGGCGGATCCAATGTCAGGGAAACCACCCGCCAGGCGGTTCTCGAGGCGATCGCGACGTTGAACTATTCGCCCAACAGCGCGGCGCGCAGCCTCGCGGCGGGCGAGGCGACCCAGATCGGCCTGCTCTATTCGAACCCGTCCGCGGCCTATCTCTCGCAATTCCTGATCGGCGCGCTCGCCGCCGCGAGGCGGGCCGGCTGCCACCTGGTGCTCGAGGCCTGCGAAGGCGAGCGGGCGGACGAGCAGGCCGAGGCGACGCGCCAGTTCGCCTCCACCAGCGTGGAAGGCGTGATCCTGCCGCCGCCGCTGTCCGAAGCCGCGCCGGTCCGCGCCGAGCTGGAGACGGCCGGCATCCCCTGGGTCTCGGTCGCGATGGGGCTGCCGCCCGAGCGCAGCCTCAACGTGCGGATCGACGATGCCGCCGCCGCCGCCGCGATGACCCGGCACCTGATCGATCTCGGCCATCGCCGGATCGGCTTCATCCGCGGCAACCCCAACCAGACCAGCTCCGCCGAGCGCCATCGCGGCTTCGTGGAAGCGGTCGAGGCCGCCGGGCTCGACGTGAAGGCGATGCCGGTGGAGCAGGGCTATTTCACCTTCCGCTCGGGGATCGTCGCGGCCGAGCGGCTGCTCGACCGCAAGGATCCGCCGACCGCGATCTTCGCCTCGAACGACGACATGGCCGCGGCTGCGGTGGGCGTCGCGCACCGGCGCGGGCTGCACGTGCCGCAGGACATCAGCATCGTCGGCTTCGACGACACGTCGCTCGCCACCACCATGTGGCCCGAGCTCACCACCGTCCGCCAGCCGATCGCCGCGATGGCGGAGAGCGCGCTGACGCTGCTGCTCGCCCGGCTGCGGGCCCACCGCGCCGGCACCACCGACAAGCTGGAGGAGCAGGTGCTCGACCACGAGTTGATCCTGCGCGAGTCCTCCGGCCCGCCGCCCGGCGCCGCGCGCGCGCCGGCGGCGGGGAAGAAGAGCTGGCGCTAGGCCACTCCCGTCACCGGCCATTCGTCATCCCTGCGCAGGCGGGGATCCAGAGCCGTGTGCGAGACGGTCGGAGAAACCCTGGCCCCCGCATGACGATATCGGGGGGGCTTGGCCCCCGGCCCAAACAGGTCCAGCATGACAACGTGGGACAGAGTCGCCCGGCGGAAGCAACCCTACTTGCTTTTCCCCTCGGATAGCGCCACCGTTACCGCTAACAATTCGCCCGGACGGGGCGCGATGGAGGGGATAGAGCGAATGAATGATGCGGCGCAAAGGGCCAATATGGGCCTGATCGGCGCCATCGTCGCGGTGGCGACGATCGGCGGACTGCTTTTCGGCTATGACAGCGGCGCGGTGAACGGCACGCAGGACGGCTTGCGGGCGGCATTCGCGCTGGACGACTGGTGGCTTGGCTTCACCGTCGGCTCGCTGCTGATCGGCTGCTTCATCGGCGCCTTCTTCGCCGGCACGCTCGCCGATTCGATGGGTCGCCGCAACGTGATGCGCCTGGCCGCCCTGCTCTTCCTCGGCGGCGCGATCGTCCAGGGCATTTCGCACGACCATCTCATCTTCCTGATCGCCCGCCTGTGCGGCGGCATGGCGGTGGGCGCGGCTTCGGTGCTGTCGCCCGCCTATATCTCCGAAGTCGCCCCCGCCAGCATCCGCGGCCGGATGACGACGGTGCAGCAGATCATGATCATCTCCGGCCTCACCGCCGCGTTCGTGGTGAATTATTTCGTCGCCCAGGCGGCGGGCAATTCGCTCAACGAGCTTGGCGGGATCGAAGCGTGGCGCTGGATGTACCTCGCCCAGGCGGTGCCTGCCGCGGTATTCCTCGTCGCCCTGTTCTTCATCCCTGAGAGCCCGCGCTACCTCGTCGCCAAGGGCCGCAACCCCGAGGCGCTGAAGGTCCTGACCAGCCTGTTCGGCGCCACGGACGGCGCGCTCAAGCTCGCCGAGATCCAGGCCAGCTTCTCGAGCGACCATCGTCCGCGCCTGGCCGATGTGCTCGCGCCGAACGGCGGCTTTCTCGGCATCCGCCCGATCGTCTGGGCCGGCCTGCTGCTCGCGGTGTTCCAGCAGCTCGTCGGCATCAACGTGATCTTCTATTATGGCGAGACGCTGTGGCAGCTCGCCGGCTTCAAGCAGAGCGATGCGCTGCTGATCAACATCATCTCGGGCGCGGTCTCGATCGCCGCCTGCTTCGTGACGATCGCGGTGATCGACCGGATCGGCCGCAAGCCGCTGCTGCTGATCGGGTCGGCCGGCATGGCGGCCACGCTGTTCGTGATGGTCTTCGCCTTCAGCCAGGGCACGCTCGACACGAACGGCAAGCTGGTGCTGTCGAGCGATCTCGGCATGGTCGCCGTGATCGCGGCCAATCTCTACGTGATCTTCTTCAACGTCAGCTGGGGCCCGGTGATGTGGGTGATGCTCGGCGAGATGTTCCCGAACCAGATCCGCGGCTCGGCGCTGGCGGTGTGCGGTTTCGCCCAGTGGTTCGCCAACTATCTGATCGCGCAGACCTTCCCGTGGATGGCCTCGCAGAGCCTCGCCGGCAGCTATGTCTTCTACGGCGCCTGCGCGGTGATCAGCTTCTTCCTGGTCCAGAAGTTCATCCACGAGACCAAGGGCAAGGAACTGGAGGCGATGGAGGGGTGAGTTCGCAATTCCTCTCCGGCACGGGGAGGGGGACCAGCCGAAGGCTGGTGGAGGGGGCTCTCCACCAGCCACATCCTTCGAGGAGAGCCCCCTCCACCACCGCGTCGCGGCGGTCCCCCTCCCCGTGCCGGGGAGGATGAAGAGGAAATATGACCCGCACCCCCGTCCGCCCCTTCCGCTCGCGCGAATGGTTCGCCGCGCCGGGCCGCGCCGACATGGCGGCGCTCTATCTCGAGCGCTTCATGAACTACGGCATCACGCCGGAGGAACTGACGAGCGGCAAGCCGATCATCGGCATCGCCCAGTCGGGGTCCGACATCGCGCCGTGCAACCGCATCCATCTGGAGACGGTGAAGCGCGCCCGCGCCGGCATCCTCGCGGCGGGCGGCGTGCCGATGGAATTCCCGCTCCACCCGATCTTCGAGAATTGCCGCCGTCCCACTGCGGCGCTCGACCGCAACCTCGCCTATCTCGGCCTGGTCGAGATCCTCAACGGCTATCCCATCGACGCGGTGATCCTCACCACCGGCTGCGACAAGACCACGCCCTCGTCGCTGATGGCGGCCTCCACCGTCGATATTCCGGCGATCGTCCTGTCGGGCGGCCCGATGCTCGACGGCTGGCACGAAGGCGAGCTGGTCGGCTCGGGCACCGTCATCTGGCGGTCGCGCCGCAAGATGGCCGCCGGCGAGATCGACGAGGCCGAGTTCCTCCGCCGCGCGATGGAGAGCGCCCCCAGCTCGGGGCATTGCAACACCATGGGCACCGCCTCGACGATGAACAGCATCGCGGAAGGGCTCGGCATGTCGCTGCCCGGCTGCGCGATGATCCCGGCGCCCTATCGCGAGCGTGGCCAGATGGCGTACGAGACCGGCAAGCGCATCGTCGAGATGGCCTATGAGGATCTCCGCCCCTCGAAGATCCTGACGCGTGCGAGCTTCCTCAACGCGATCCGGCTGCTCACCGCGATCGGCGGCTCGACCAACGCCCAGCCGCATCTCGACGCGATGGCGCGGCATGCGGGCATCGCGATCACGCCGGACGACTGGCGCGCAGGCTATGACCTGCCGCTCGTCGTCAACATGCAGCCCGCCGGCCAATATCTCTCCGAGCGCTTCCACCGTGCCGGCGGCATCCCGGCCGTGCTCGCCGAGATGCTCGCCAATGGCGCGCTCGACGGCGGGGTGATGACCTGCACCGGCAGGACGCTCGCAGAGAATATCGCCGACAGCCATGTCGGCGATCGCGACGTCATCTTCGCATGGGACAAGCCGCTCAAGGAGAAGGCCGGGTTCCTCGTCCTGTCGGGCAATTTGTTCGACATGGCGATCATGAAGACCAGCGTGATCGGCGAGGATTTCCGCGCCCGCTATCTTTCGCGTCCGGGGCATGAAGGCGTGTTCGAGGGCCGCGCGATCGTGTTCGACGGCTCGGACGATTATCACCACAACATCAACGATCCGGCGCTGGGCATCGACGAGAACTGCATCCTCGTCATCCGCGGCTCGGGCCCGATCGGCTGGCCCGGTTCGGCGGAAGTGGTCAACATGCAGCCGCCGGATCACCTGATCCAGCGGGGCATCATGAGCCTGCCGACGCTGGGCGACGGCCGCCAGTCGGGCACGTCCGACAGCCCCTCGATCCTCAACGCCTCGCCGGAGAGCGCGGCGGGCGGCGGCCTGGCCTGGCTGCGCACCGGCGATACGATCCGCATCGATCTGAACGCCGGCACCTGCGATGCGCTGGTCGCGCCGGACGAGATCGCGCGCCGCAAGGCCGAGCCGGCCCCGCCGATCCCGGAGAGCAACACGCCCTGGGAGGAGCTCTATCGCGAGAAGGTGGGCCAGCTGGGCGAGGGCGGCGTCCTCGATTTCGCGCTGAAATACCGGCGGACGAGCGAGAAGGTGCCGAGGCACAATCATTAGTCGCAAATCCTCCCCCTCCGGGGGAGGATTGGGCTAAGCCACTCCCATGCATTCGCTCGACAATCCCGCCTGGGCCGCGCTCTGCACCAGCCAGAAGCATCTCGCGCGCGGCCAGGGCCTGGCGCTCCGCTACGACCAGGATCATGCGACCTTCGCCACCGCGGTTGGCCATAATTACGAGCCGCTGGTGATGCTCGGTGCGCTGGTCGCCGCCACCGGTCCGGCGATCGTCATCGAGAAGGACCCGCTGCCCCCGGTCCCGGGCACGATCGTCCGGAAGCACCGCATGGGCGTCCAGATGCTTGCCGAGGCCCCGATGCCGGCCGATCCGGACTTCGCCTTCGAGGAACTGGGTGATGCCGATGCGGCCCAGATGCTGGCGCTCGCGACGCTGACCGAGCCCGGCCCCTTCTTCGCCCGCACCCACCGGCTCGGCCGCTTCATCGGCGTCCGTCGCGAAGGCCGGCTGATCGCGATGGCCGGCGAGCGGATGCGGACGCTTGGGTTCGCCGAAGTGAGCGGGGTCTGCACCCACCCCGATTTCCGCGGCCTCGGCCTTGCCGGCAGGCTGATGCGCGCGGTCGCCGCCCGCATCGTGGAGCAAGGCGATATACCCTTCCTGCACGCTTATGCGGACAATGCATCGGCAATCGCCCTGTACGAGCGCCTCGGCTATCGCCACCGGATCGACGTCAACGTGACGGTGCTGGTGCCGGCTTAGGGAAGACCTTGATTTCGTTCGTCGTCCCCCCGCGCGGGAGAGCTCAGTCGCTGCCGGGCTCGCCGCTACGGCCGATGTCGATTAGCGCCGCGAGCACTTCGCGGGCATGGCGGATCTTCTCCGCGCCCACCCATGCGGCCAGCTCGGCATCGATCGCCATGCGTGCGGCGATCTGGGTGTCGGCGGCGGCGCGGCCGCGCTCGGTCAGCGTCACGGTCAGCCGGCGCCGGTCGGCGGGATCGACCTGTCGGTCGAGATAGCCGCGCAGCACCAGCGCATCCACCAGCTGGCCTGCCGCCTGCTTGCTCACGCGCAGCTCCCGGATGATCTGGGAAAGCGGCGCTTCGCCCAGCGCCAGCGCGCCGATCACATAGAGCCCGTTGCCGGGGATATCGTCATAGCCGCCCTCCGCCAGTGCTGCGCGCATCGCGGCGCCATAGGTGTGGCGCGCGTGGCGCAGCAGCGCGGGCAGGGGGATCTGGATGGCGGGTTCGTCGGGCATGTGAGTCGTTTACAGTCAATTCACATGATAGTCAATGTAATTGACTATATAGTCGCCCAACGGGGGCCCGGAATCAGGCGCCTTCGCGGATCAATGTCCCCGCCACCCCCGGCACTGCGACGCGGAAGGCGAACAGGTCGCCCGCATGGGGGTTCGCCGCCTTCTCCGCGGGGGAGAGGTGCTTGTTGGCGGTGGTCGCATAGACGGTCTTGAGGTCGGGTCCGCCAAAGGCGATCTTGGTGATCGCGTCGACGGGAAATCGCACGGTCTCCAGCAATTGCCCGTCAGGGGCATAGCGGCGTACCGCCGATCCCTTGTACAGCCCCACCCACAGGCAGCCCTCGGCATCCATGGTCGGCCCGTCGGGATAGCCCTGTTCGTTGGGGATACGGGCGAATTCGCGCCGGTTGGCCAGGCTGCCGTCCGCGGCCAGGTCGCAGGCATGGATCACGCCGCCCAGCGTATCGATATGGTAGAGCGTCCGCCCGTCAGGGCTAACCGCCGGGCCGTTGGTGATCGAGACGAAGGGGCTCGCGGCGATGCAGCGGCCGTCCGCCGCCAGCCGGTAAATCGCGCCCGTATCGGCTGCCTCGCTGTCGTCCATCGTGCCGAACCACAGCCGGCCGGCGGGATCGACGGTGGCGTCGTTCAGCCGGTTGCCCGGCCGTTCCGGCTCGGGATCGACCAGAGGGGTGAAGCTGCCGTCGGCGGGGTCGAAGCGGGCGAGCCCGGTCTGCAGCCCCGCCACGAACCCGCCGCTTGCCGCCGGCAGCACGAAGCCCAGCTGGCCGGGCGCGGCCCAGCTGCGCTTGTCGCCCGTCGCGGGATCATAGCGATGGACCCGATGGCCCTTGATGTCGACGAACCACAGGGCTGCGTCGCGCGCCACCCAGACGGGCCCTTCGAGCAGCGGCGCGGCGAGCGACCAGACACTCGCAGGTGCCGAGGTCACCACGCCCATGGTTCAGCGCCAGCCCGCGTCGACGAAATATTCGTGGCCGGTGATCAGCCGGGCATCGTCCGAGGCGAGGAACAGCGCCATCGCCGCGATGTCGTCGGGCACCAGCCGGCCCTTCAGGCACTGGGCCTTGACGATCTCGGCCTCGCCCTCGGGCGTGTACCATTTCATCTGGCGCGGGGTCTTCACATTGCCCGGCACGATGCAGACCGAGCGGATGTTGTCGGGGCCCAGCTCGCGCGCGAAGCTGCGGGTCAGGCCCTCGATCCCGGCCTTGGCGGTCTGGTAGAGCGTCAGCTCCTCCAGCGCGAGGTGCCAGGAGATCGAGCCCAGGTTGATGATCACGCCGGCGCCCTTGGCCTTCATCCCCGGGATCACTGCCTGGGCGCAGAAGAACAAGTGCCTCAGGTTCACGTTGAGCCGGTTTTCCCAATATTCTTCCGTGACTTCCTCGATCCTGTGGCGATCGTCGTTCGCGGCGTTGTTCACCAATATGTCGAAGCTGCCATGATCCTCGATCAGCTGCGCGATCCGGGCCCTGGCGCCGGCCACGTCGATCAGGTCGACATGCTCGTAGACCGGCGGCTGCCCCAGGCCGGCAAGGCCGGCGATCAGCGCCTGCGACTCCGCATCGGCGATGTCGAAGAAGGTGACGTCGCAGCCCTGGCGGACAAAGCCCTCGACCATGCCGGCGCCGATGCCGGAGCCGCCGCCGGTGATCAGCACGCGCTTGCCCTTCAGGCTCGGATAGAGGGCGCGCTGATCGCGAGTGAGCGGCACGTGCATGGGATCAGCTTCCGACATGAGAATAGGGTACCCTGGAATAGCGTTTAATTTGTCCGAGTAAATCGCTCACAGCAGGCCGCGGCCCGCCAGGTTGCGCATCAGCTCGCGGATGCCGAAGGTCCAGGGCGGGGCCGCCTTGGAAGTGGTGACCCGATTGGCAAGCGTGCCAAGCTTCGGGCTCGCGATGCGCACCAGGTCGCCGTCCTTGTGCGTGAAGCCGCGGCCCGGATGGTCGCGGTCCTGGATCGGGGCGAACAGTGTGCCCAGGAACAGCGCGAAGCCATCCGGATATTGGTGCTCGCTCAGCGCCTGGCGGACCAGCTCGGTGGGGTCGCGGCTGATCTGGCTCATCTTGTTGGTGCCCTCGAGGCGATAGCCCTCGGGCCCGTCGATGACGAGGTCGATCTCGGCGGCGCGGACATCGTCCATCGTGAAGCCGTCGTCGAACAGGCGGATGAACGGCCCGAGCGCGGTCGAGGCGTTGTTGTCCTTGGCCTTGCCCAGCAGCAGGGCGCTGCGCCCCTCGAAGTCGCGCAGGTTGACGTCGTTGCCCAGCGTCGCGCCCCGCGGCGTGCCGTGCCGGTCGACGATCAGCACCACTTCGGGCTCGGGATTGTTCCAGTCGCTGTCCGAACGCACGCCGATGTCCGCGCCCCAGCCCACCGCGGAGAGCACGGGGGCCTTGGTGAACACCTCGGCATCGGGGCCGATCGCGACTTCGAGATATTGCGACCACATGCCCGCTTCAATCAGCGCCGCCTTGAGGCTCGCCGCCTCGGGCGTGCCGGGAGCGACCGCGCGGATGCCCGAGCCGATCCTGGCCTCCAGGTCGTCGCGGATCGCCACCGCCTTGTCGGCATCGCCGCGCGCGCGTTCCTCGATCACCCGCTCGATCGCCGAGAGGGCGAAGGTCACGCCGCAGGCCTTGACGCACTGCAGGTCGATCGGAGCGAGCAGGACGGGGCCGTCATCGCTGCCAATGTCGGACACGGCACCGATGTCGACGCCGGCCACCGCCGCCGGGTCGGCATGGTCGAGCAAGTCGGATACCGTCGCCGCGCTGGCCGATACGTCAAGGATCCGGCCGCCGCGCAGGATCACGGGGCTGGGCCCCGCTTCCGTCAGGATACGGCCAACCAGAATCGCCTTGGCATGATCGACAGGCAGCACTTCCGCCGGAGACGCTTTCAAATCCTCTCGCCCCAATATCTGCTTTTGATAGCGCTACCATGCGGCGCCGCGGGGTGGGCTGTCAAGCCGGTCGCGCCGCTTTCAGCCTTGTTGCGGAACCGCTTCCAGAAGCGCGAGTATCTCGCCGACGATCTCGGCCGGCGGGCGCATCGTGCCGTTGCTGCTGGCATGCACCATCTGCCAGGGGCCGAGCAGGCCGGCCGCCACGATCGACTCGTAATTGCCGCGCACGCGCTGCTGGAGCGCGACATCGGCTTCATACTCGTCGAAGCTCTTGCTCGTATAGCTGCGCTCGGCCTTTTGCAGGATCAGTGCGCGGGCGAGCTCCCAGGGCGTGTTCAGATAGATCGAGAGGGCGGGAATGGGCAGGGCGAACTGGCCGGTCTCGAGCGCCAGGATCCATTCCATCAGCGCGCGGCTCTCCTCCGCCGGCACGCGCGCGCCCTGATAGGCCATGTTCGAGGCGACATAGCGGTCGAAGATCAGCACGTCGTGCGCCGCGGCTGCGGCGAGGATCTGCTCGCGCCACTCGAACCGGTCGAGCGCATAGAGCGTCGCGGCGGCATGGGGGCCCACCGGCACGGGCATGTCCCCGGCCAGGTAGCGGCCGATGGTCACGCCGGCGACGGTCTCGCCATAGCGGGGGAAGCCGATCACCGTGGCGGTCTTGCCCGCTGCCTGGAGCGTTTCGCAGAGCAGCTTCGACGTAGTGTTCTTGCCGACGCCGTCGGCGCCTTCGATCGCGACGATGATCCCCATGGCAGGGCGCCCTAGCACGGGCGCCGCGATCAGAGGAAGACGGCAGAGACGATCGCGGCCAGGCGGGCCGGATCGCAATCGTCGAGCGATACTTCCATGTCGGGATTGATGCTGTAGCCGATCATCCGCCCGTCCCGGCCCGAAGCGACCGAGAGCAGCCGCCAGCCCTCCTCCTCGCGCAACGCGGCGATGCCGCCGGGCACGGGCAGGCGATCGGGATCGGCGACCACGATCGCCTGGGCGGGCAGGCCGCCGCCCAGCGTCGCGCGGCAAACCTTCAGGCCGAAGGCGCGCGGCCCCGCGATATGCGGCGCCTCCACGGTCCTGCCGGTCGGCTGGTCGCCGATCAGGCCATGGGGCAGGGGGGCGCCGAAGACGGGCAGCAAGCGTATCGCAGTCACGGGCGCGCCGGGAAGCGGCAACAGGGCCGCCGTCGCGGCGACGGCCGGCGCAGGCGCTTCCTCGCGCAGCGCCGCCAGGAGTTCGGCAACGCGCTCGCGCGTGCGGGAGATCCGGGTCTCGGGATTGGCGATCGTGGCCAGAAAGCTGTCGAGCACGCCGGCGGCGCGGCGCTTCTCCACTTCGGCGCGCAACGCGGGCTCGTCGGCAACGCCGAACAGCGCGAACAGCGCGCGTTGCACGGCGGAGTTCCAGCGGCCGAACGGCTTCTGGGCGTTCTCCACGCGCGAAAGATTGACCGGCGGCAGGCCGTAGTCGCGCTCGATCATGGCGATGGTCAGCGCGGGATCGAGCGTGCGGCGCGCGCGCAGTGCGGCACCGAGCAGCACGGCGAACCGCTCTTCCTTCAGGTCGATCTGGGCGCCGTCGCTGAACGGCTCGGCCCAGGCGGCGATGTCGAAATCGGCGGCATCGATGTCGAGCAGCAGCTCGGCCGGGGCAATGCCGAGCGCGGCGGCGACGCGGCGCAGCTCGTCCGCGCGCGCGACGACTTCCCCGCGTTCGATCTTCGAAAGACGAATATAGGGGATTTCCGGAATCCTCGCCGAGAGGCGGAGCAGTTTGGCAAAGCCATGCCGCTGCCGCTGCTCGCGCACCCGGTTCGGAAAGACAATTGCACGATAGAAGTCGATCATGGGTTCGCCTGCGGGTCCCGCCCGCATCTTACCCTTGCCGTTCGCGCTTGCCATGACCGATCCCCTCGATTCTGAGGGTATCTTGAAGCAATTCAAGGATAATACAAGGTAAACGGCATTCCGTTAGTGGAATGAACCCGCCGCCTGGGCCCCCGTCAGCAGCCCGCACGGGCCGGCCGGATCAAGGTCGAGGATCATCGCCAGCGTGCTTTCGCCGGTGGCGTGGCGAAGCAGCCAGCCCTCGGCCGAAGGCGCGGGATGATCCGGGGCGAAGGCCACGCCGGTCCCATCGGTGATCGCGCCCAGCGCGCCCGGCGGCGTCGGCCAGCGGCCGGCGAGATAGTCGAGCAGTGCCGCCGCGGCATCTTGCAGCGCGCCCTCGTCGCTATCCTCCGGGCAGAAGGCATCGGGCGTGGCCGAGATGATCGCCACCCGCCGGAAATCGCGCCGGCGCCACCAGAGCAGGTGGATCTGGCCGTCGGCGGTCGCTTCCAGGCCGAGGATCAGCTCGCTGCCGGCCGGCAGCAACGGGCGCGCCAGTCGCGCCACGTCCTGCGCGAGCGCGGTCAGGCGGCGATTGGGGCGCGGCAGCGAACCGGGGAAATCCTCGGTGCCATGCCAGTCGAAATTGCGATGCATCGGTTCCTCCAGCCCTCTCGGGAGCATTATAGGATATGGCGGGACGCGCTCGGCGTTCCGATGCGATCAGTGGAGCGAAGCGCTCGACGGAGCCGGGGCGACCGCGAGCTGGACCGCTTCGACGCGCTCCGATTGCTCGGCGGCGACCGTGGTGGCGGCGGGCGAGAGCGTGCTCGGGTCGACGGCGCGGACGCTGGCCAGGCGATTGTGCGGCAGGCTGGCGTCGGGAAGGATCGGCGTGGTGCGCGCGGCCGGGGCGGGGCGGCGCTTGGGGGCGCCCGGCTGGCCATATTCGGCCATCACGGCGAAGCGCGGGTCGTTCGCCGCGATCTCGGCGATCGCCTTGGCGGCGCGCTTGGTGATCTGGCGGACGCGCTCCTTGGTCACGCCGGTTTCGAGCGACAGGTCGTCGAGCGTGGCGGTCTGGAACACGCGGCGCTCGACGATCTCGCGATCGCGGCTCAGCTTGGCTTCGAGCTTCTCCAGCTCGGCGGGGTCGATGCCATGGGTGGCCGAGCGCAGGCGCGGCCCCTCGGTGCGGCGCAGCGCGGCCTCGGCGCGCTTCGGGCGCGGCCGGCGGCGCAGTGCCTCGATGCCGACCTTGCGGAGCTGGTCGACATAGGCGTCGATGAGCTGGGAGACGGCGCCCTCGGCGAGATAGTCGGAAGCGGCGGCTTCGGTGCGGGCGACGGCCTCCTCGTCCTCGATCATCGCCTCGGGGGCGATCTCGTCGCCATCGGTGGCGGCGAGGGCGCTGAGCGAGACGGTGGTGGCCTCGACCTTCCTGGCCGAGGGGCGCTGGTCGGTCATCAGGCGGAAGCGCAGGCTCTGGAGCTCGCCGCGGATCTGCCAGTTCACGAACGTGGTGAACTGGGCCTTGGTGGGATCATAGGATTCGATCGCGCGGTGGACGGCGATGGCGCAGCACTGCTCGGCATCCTCCCAATGCGCGCTCAGTCCGTATTGGCGCACGAAGTGGCGGATGCGCGGCGCGATCAGCTTGAGGATCTGGGCGAAGGCACGATCGACATGGACGCGCTGGCGGTTCGTCTGCGCCGCGTCCTTCGGCATGTTCTCGAGAACGGTGGCGACGGCTGCTTCGAGCGCGATCGTGATCTTCGACATTGCGTATCCCCTGTTTCGTCCGGGCCCGCCGGGTCTCGGCTGCCGTTCACAGGGGCAACATGGCTTCTAATCCTTTAACAGATCCCTTAAAATCCTATATGTAGTCCTACCAGTCATGGATTTTCGCCATGACGAGGCGTTCCGCACAAAGTACGGAAAATACATGATATTAATGGAGATCCGCGCCTGAAAGGCTGCCGGTGCCATCATTATAGGATAAAATAATTTAGCCTGCGAATTGTTCCGGGCGGATTCGACGATCGATGAATCCGAGCAGCCATTGGCGGTGCGCCTGGGTGGCGTTGCCCGCCGTGGCGATTCGGTGATCGGCCGCACCGCCGCCGATCTGGGCGGCCAGCAGCATGCGCGCCCGGCCCGGCTCGATCCCCCCGGCGAGGAACTTCTTCGCGTCGCCGAGCCCCAGATGATGCGTGAGATAGGCCGACTTCGCCAATGTCTCGGCATCGGTGTGGACGCGGATGCCCGATTGCTCGAGCCGCGAAAGGTTGAACTTGGCGAGATCGGCAACGCCCAGGATCGAGGCCTGGCCGTCATAGCGCAATGCCAGCAGCGCGCTGCGCGCGCCCGGCAGCACCTGGCCGCGCCCGTCGAGCCAGCCGCGATCGGCAGCCAGCTGGTTGAGCCAAGTGCCCGAGGTTTCGGCGAGATGCTCCCAGGTGCCGCTGAGGAACTGGCCGAGCCCGGCTGCGCTGGAGCGCGGATTGCGCGACATGGTGTTCCAGCTGCCGTCGCGCCCCTTGGCGGCTTCGGCGTCGACGATGGCGGCCAGCGCGGTCGCGGGAATGCCGGTGCGTGCCTCGGCCATGGTCAGGGCCGGCGCAAAGCGGGTGTTGGCGCCGAGCGCGAGGCCGGAGACCACCGCGCCCCTGGCGACCGAGACGGTAGTCTCGGTACCCATCGCGGCGGCCATGGCGCGGCTGCGTTCCTCGGCGGTATCGCCGATCGCGCCGCGCAGATCCTCGATACAGTCGTCGGCGAAATCCTTGCCGACGCCTTTCCGGTGACAGGCACAGGCGCAACCGCAATTGCATCCCTGCACGCCGTTCGTCTGGCCGTTGACCCGGCCGCCGAGCAGGTCGAGCAGCGAATCGCCGCTGAGGCCGGTCTGGCCGATACCGTTGCCCTTGCGGTCGTCGCGCTCGCCATCGCCGAGCGCGGCGCGCCACAGCCGGCTGGCGAGCTCGGTCTGCGCCTCGGTGTAGATCACCTTGGCACGGTTTGCGGGGCTGAGCTGGGAGAGGTCCGCGCGCGGAATCATGCGCTGCGCTCCGCATTGCGACGCGCCACGACCAGCTTCGCGGCGGCGATATCGTCGATCATCGCCTGCTCGGCCCCGGCCGCGGCGCGCTCGGCCTCGTCCTTGAAGCGATCCGCCGCGCCTTCGATGGCGCGCATCGTGCCATAGGCTTCCACGGCCTGGGCGCGCAGATGGGTGAGCCGCCCATGGGCGAGTTGCGACTGGCGATCGAGCCGGGCGCGCTCGGCCTTCATCCGCAACGTCCAGGCGTCGCTGGCGATCGGTACGGTGGCGGCGAGCGCGCGCTCCTCGCGGATGCGGATCTCGTGGGCCCGGGTCTGGTGGTTGAGCGTGCTGATCGTCTCGATCTCGACGCTGATCGACACCTTCACCGTGTCGACCTCGCGGCGCTGGACGCGCAGTGCGGTGTCGAACGGGGTCATTCGTCCATCTCCATGCTCAGCGCGACGATCTCGCCGAGCGCGGCGAAGGCGGCATCGGCATTGCCCTCGTCATTCTTGCCCTGGTTGAGCATCGCCTCGATCTGCGGGGCGAGCGCCACCGCGCGGTCGACCTCGGGCGAGGAGCCGGCCTTGTAGGCGCCGAGCCGGACCATCTCTTCCATGTCGGAATAGGTGGAGAGCAGCTTGCGCGCGCCGACGCGGATGTCGTTCTGCGCGTCGTCCATGCAGTGCGGCAGGGTGCGCGAGACCGATTTGAGGATGTCGATCGCCGGATAGCGGCCGCGCTCGGCAATCGCGCGACGCATCACGACGTGACCGTCGAGAATGCCGCGTACCGCATCGGCGACCGGCTCGTTATGGTCGTCGCCGTCGACCAGCACGGTGAACAGGCCGGTGATCATGCCCTTGCCCGGCGCACCGGGGCCGGCGCGCTCGAGCAGGCGGGGCAGCTCGGCGAAGACGGTGGGGGTATAGCCCTTGGTCGCCGGCGGCTCGCCGCTGGCCAGGCCGATCTCGCGCTGCGCCATGGCGAAGCGGGTGACCGAGTCCATCAGGCACAGCACGTTGAGGCCCTGGTCGCGGAAATGCTCGGCGACGGCGAGCGTGGTCCAGGCGGCCTGGCGGCGCATCAGCGCCGGTTCGTCCGACGTGGCGACGACGACGACCGAGCGGGCCATGCCCTCGGGGCCCAGATCGTCCTCGATGAATTCCTGCACTTCGCGGCCGCGCTCGCCGATCAGGCCGATCACCGCGACGTCGCACTGGGTCCAGCGCGCCAGCATCGAGAGCAGCACCGACTTGCCGACGCCCGAGCCCGCGAACAGGCCGAGCCGCTGGCCGCGGCACAGCGGGACGAACAGGTCGAGCGTCCGCACCCCGGTCTCGATCCGCTCGCCCACCCGGGCGCGATTGGCGGCGGCGGGGGGCGGGGCCTTGATGGGCTGCGGATCGGCGCCGTTGGGAAGCGGGCCGAGCCCGTCGACCGGGCGGCCGAGCCCGTCGACCATCCGCCCGAGCCAGGCCTGGGAAGGGCGGACGCTGAACTGGCCGGCGCCGAGTTCGGCGCGCGCGCCCAGGCCCACGCCCTGCGGATCGACGAAGGGAAGGCAGAGCGCGACTTCGCGGTCGAGCGCAGTCACTTCCGCCTGGACGATGCCGCCCGGCGCGGCGATCTCGATGCGGCTGCCGATCTGTGCGGCGCCGGCGAGCCCTTCCACTTCGATCAGCGCGCCGCGCACGGCGACGACGCGGCCGAAGCGGCGATCGGGCGTCATGTCCCGGATCGCACGGGCCGCGCTGGCGAGCGTCTGCACCTTGCGGCCCTCAGGCTGCCTGCGGGGCGGCGAGGGCGTCCTCGAACGCGATCACCTCGCGCGCGGTGGCCAGTGCCTTGTAATATTCGCCCTGGGCGATCTCGCTGGCGAAGCGGATACAGGCCGACTTGGCTTCCGGCACCTCGAGCGCGACGACCAGTGCGCCGACCAGCCCGACCACGATATCGTGGTGGCCGTCGCGGTTCGCCGGATCGATATAGGCGAGCATCGCGGCGAAATAGAGCTGGCGCGCGGGGGTGGTCGCTTCCTCGGGGCGCATGACCTCGCGCCCGCGCAGGATCGATACCTGGTTCTCCACGGCGATCTGGGTGCGGCCCACCGCGCGGATCACCGCGCCGTTGACGATCGCCTTCTCGCCGTCGCGAAGGGTGATGCGGAGCATTGGGGAACAGCCTTTCGTTCGTCTGGCTGCATTATAGGATGTCTTTCGCGTTGCCGGCGCCGCACCCGGCAAATTTTGCCCAGCGTATATCTTTGCGCCCTGCTTTGGGTCTTCGCTTCGCTCATCCTACAATTGAGGCGTGGCCCGCGCGCGTTCCGTGGGCATCGACGGGAGTTAACGTCTTGAGCCTCTATTCCGCTCTCTATGCCGGCGTCTCGGGCCTCAACGCGCAGTCGAGCGCGATGGCGGCGGTTGCCGACAACATCACCAACATCAACACCATCGGCTACAAGGGCGTCGAAGCCCAGTTCAAGACGATGGTGACGGATGGTCGCGCCCGCTCGAGCTATTCGGCCGGCGGCGTCGTCGCCGCGCCGATCGCGATGATCTCGAAGCAGGGCATGATGCAAGCTTCGAGCAACAGCACCGACATCGCGATCGACGGCAAGGGCTTCTTCGTCACTCGCACCGCCGCCGGCGGCCAGGGCGAAGTCGCCTTCACCCGCGCCGGTTCGTTCCGCGCCGACGAGGAAGGCTATCTGAAGAACCCGGCGACGGGCCTGTACCTCTATGGCTATCGCCTCGATGCCGAGGGCAAGTACGTCAACACCGGCAATCTCGACGATCTGGAGGCGATCCGCGTCAGCGACCTGACCGGCACCGCGGCGGCGACGTCGCGCATCCAGGCGCGCATCAACCTCAACACCGCGACCGACGTCTCGCCCGCCGCGGCCGGCTACACCAAGGGCGACCTGGCGAAATATGCCGCGAACAACAGCTACACGCCGAAGACCGAGAACCAGTTCCAGCGCTCGTTCACCGTCTACGACCAGCAGGGCGGCTCGCACACGCTGAACATGGCCTTCATCAAGACCGGCCCGAACGCGTGGAAGGCGGAAGTCTATTCCAACCCCCCCGGCGACGTCATGGACACCAGCGTCACTCCGGCGGTGAAGAGCACCAGCGGTTTCATCGCCGGCGGCGACGTCAATTTCAAACCGGACGGCAGCCTCGACCTCCCGGCGGGCAGCTGGCTGAACAGCGCGCTGAACATCACCTATTCCAACCAGGCGGCCTCGGTGCCGATCAAGTTGGAGATGGGCAGCGACGGCAAGATCGACGGCCTGACCCAGTTCGGCCAGCCGAGCTCGCTGATCTCGGGCAATACCGACGGCGGCACGCTGGGCAATCTGTCGCAGATCGAAATCACCAAGGAAGGCGTGGTCAACGCGGTGTTCGACGACGGCACCACCCGCTCGGTGTTCCAGCTCCCGCTGGCGACCTTCCAGAACCCGGACGGCCTCACCCGCGTGTCCGGCAATGCCTATACCGCCAGTCGGCTGTCGGGCGGCTTCACCCTGAACGAGCCGGGCGAGCTGGGTGCGGGCGCCATCGCGGCGAACTCGCTCGAGGCCTCGACGGTCGATCTGGCGGGCGAGTTCACCAACATGATCCGCTTCCAGCGCGCGTACAGCGCGTCGTCGAAGATCATCACGACGGTGGACGACATGCTGCGCGAAGTCAGCGACCTCAAGCGCTAACGCCAAGAGAACGTAGGGGAACATGGCGCTCAACGACATTCTCGGTACCGCGGTGTCCGGCCTGGCGGCAGCCCAGGCCGGCCTCCGCGCGGTTTCCAACAACATCGCGAATGTCGGGGTGGCCGGCTATGCGCGCGAGCGCGTCAACCTCACGACGGGCGTGGTCTCGGGTCAGGTCAGCGGCGTCGTGGTGGGCGAGCCCACCCGCGTCGCCGATCGTTTCCTCGAGGCGACGGTGTACAACCGGGCGGGCGATTACGGCCGCACCGAAGTGACCGCCAACTATCTCGACCGCCTGCAGGCGCTCCTCGGGCAGCCGGGGGCCTCTTCCGGCCTGTCGGCGCGCCTCGACGCGGTCTCGGCCTCGGCGGTGGCGATGACCGGCTCGCTGGGCTCCACGCAGACGGTGGCGCAGTTCACCAACGACGTGCAGGACGCGATCAGCTCGATGCAGCAGATGGACAATGACGTGTCCCAGCTGCGCTCCGACGTGGAATCGGAGGTCGGCTACTCGGTCGACAAGATCAACACCCTGCTCAAGCGCATCTACGACCTGAACGGCACGGTGGCGCAGGCGACCGGCCTTGGCCGCAGCGCCGGCGGTGCGGCCGATCAGCGGATGAGCGCGATCGAGGAGCTGAGCGGGCTGATGCAGGTCACTGTCCGCGATCAGGCGGACGGCCGCGTCACCATCGAGACGGCCAATGGCCAGATGCTGCTCGACAAGCGCCTGCGGCAGCTTTCCTATCCCAGCGCCGGAGGGGCTTCGCAGCCGACCTATCCGGCGATCGAGATCCGTTTCGCCCAGCCCGACGCGGCCACCGGCGACAAGATCGATTCCGCTGCGATCGGTGGCAAGCTGGGCGGGCTGCTCGATCTGCGCGATCGTGCGCTGCCGGCATTCTCCGAGCAGCTCGGCACGTTGTTCACCGGCCTGTCGCAGGCGCTGAATTCGGTATCGAACGCGGGCAGCACCGTGCCGCCTCCGGCCGCGCTCATCGGCCGCAACAGCGGCATGGCGGGCAGCGATCGCCTGGGCTTCGCCGGCGCGGCGACCTTCGCGGTCACCAAGGCGGACGGCACGCTGGTCGCCAGCACCAAGATCGATTTCGACGCGCTCGGCCCGAACGCGACGATCGACGACATGGTCACCGCGATCAATACCGGCCTTGGCGGCGCCGGCACGGCCAGCTTTGCCGATGGCAAGCTCAGCATCGTCGCCAATGGCGCCGGCAACGGCGTGGCGATCGGCCAGGACGCGACCAAGCCCAGCGCGCGCGCCGGGCAGGGCGTCTCCCAATTCTTCGGGCTCAACGATCTGGTCCGCAGCGACAGCTCCTCGCTGGTGCCTTCGGGCTTCGCGGCCGGCGATCCGCATGGCTTCGCTACCGGCGAGACCACGCAGATCGTGCTGCGCGACAGCTCCGGCCGGGCGCTGACCAGCTACACGCTGACGCCCGCCACCGGCGGCACGTTCGGCGACCTCGTCAACGATCTGAACGGCAGCCCGCTCTCCAATTTCGGCACCTTCTCGCTGGACGATAGCGGCCGCCTGCGCTTCGCCCCGGCGGCAAGCGTTGCCGGCGCGACGCTCTCGATCCCGGCGGACTCGACCAACCGCCTCGGCACCGGGCGCTCCTTCGCCCAGATGATGAACCTCACCGGCGCGTCGAGCGGGCTCGGCAGTGCGCAGGTGCGGCCCGATATCCTCGCGGACTCCTCCAAGCTCGGCCTCGCCCGGCTGCAGGACGTCGCGGCCGGCGCCAAGGCGCTCGGCTCCGGCGACACGCGCGGGGCGACGGCCTTCGTCAACAAGCTCGGCAGCGCGATCGATCTCGGCAAGGACGGCAAGTCGACCGTCGATGCCTTTGCCAGCAACCTGATGGGCCGGATCGGCCTCGATGCGAACCAAGCCAAGGGCCAGCTCGCCGATGCCACGGCGCGCCGCGACGACGCGATCACCCGCCGCGACAGCTTCGCGGGCGTCAATATCGACGAGGAACTCTCGCAGATGGTGGTGCTGCAGAACAGCTATTCGGCCGCCGCGCGCGTGATCTCCACCGCGAACGACATGTACGACACGCTCCTCGGCATGCTCCGATAGGGCTGGAAGAAGAAGGGAAGACCCATGACCCGCGTTGCCACGATTCCGCTCCAGCGCACCATGGCGAGCGCGATCTCGCGCGCGCAGGAGCAGCTGGCCGACACCCAGCGGCAGCTCTCGACCCGCAAGAAGGCCGCGACCTTCGCCGATCTCGGCACCGAGGCGGTGCGCAATCTCTCCGCGCACTCGCTGCTGGCCCGCCAGGACGCGCAGGCCACCGTGTCGAAGCGGGTCGGCACCACGCTCTCGCTCTACCAGGCCAATCTCGAAGGCATCGACGATGCGACCTCGGATCTGCGCACCAGCCTGATGAAGGCCGTCGGCACCGGCGATTCCGCCGGCCTGCAGGAAGCGATCCAGACCGCCTTCGATCAGTTCCGCACCTCGCTCAATGCTTCGGAGGGCGGCACGCCGCTGTTCGGCGGCAGCCAGGTCGATCAGGCGCCCTTCTCGGTGGACACGCTCGCCCAGGCGGCGACCACGCCGGGCGCCAGCGCCTTCCACAACGACACGGTGCGCGCCAATGCGCGCGTGGCCGACGGCGTGGACATCAGCTACGGCGTCGGGGCGAGCGAGATCGGCGCCAATCTCTACGAGGCGTTCCGCACGCTCGGCCAGGCCGGCGACATCGGCACCAAGCCCACCGACGCGCAGATGGATGCGATCAAGCAGGCAGTGGCGCAGCTCAATACCGGCCTTGGCGACGTGCGGGCGATCAACGCCGACAACGGCCGCAAGCAGAACCAGGTCGATACGCTGACCGCGCGGGGCGAAGCCCGCGGGCTGGTGCTGCAGGGCGTGATCCAGGACAATGAGGATGCCGATCTCGGCCAGGTCGCGATCGACCTTGCCCAGCAGAAGACCGTGCTCGAGGCGAGCTATTCGGTGTTCGCCCAGCTGTCGGGACTGAACCTGGCCGCCTATCTGAAATAATAGGGCGCAACGCTCTCGCATGTCCGGCGAAGGCCGGGGCCTGGCCATCGTGCCCGGGCCCCGGCCTTCGCCTTGTTGTTCGTGCAGTGCAGGGGAGCTGGCGCAGCCGGCGCGCGTTGCCGCCCGTTCGGGCGCCGGGACCAGCCGCGATGTTGGAACCGCGGCCTTTATCCGCGGGGACGGCGAGAGGCTCAGCCCCCGGCGTCGAGCAGGTCGCCGATCGCGCCCGCCGGGCTCGCCTCCGGGATCGCGCCGATCGCGGCGTCGAGGCTGGCCGGGTCGATCTTGTCGATGCTGGCGGTCAGCATGTCGAATGCGCCGGCGGTCGGCAGGCCCTTGAACGCCGCGGCGTAGCGGCCGTGCAGCGCGCGCAGCCTGTCCTCCCGGCCGAGCATCGCCAGTGCCACCGCATAGCGCAGCACCGCCGCCTGTTGCGGCGCGCCAAGGCCCTTGCCCGGGGGCAGGCCCCTCTCGCTCTCCGTCACGAAGGAGCCCCAGTCCTGGGTGCGCCAATGGATCTCGGCGCGTACCGCCGCGCCGTCCGGCACGCCGTCCAGCGCCGCCGCGGCGGCGTCGTCCTTGCCCAGCCGATGGAACGCCACGGCTTCCATCCGCTTGCGGTCCCAGCGCATCTGGGCGGTATAGCTTGGCTGCTCGGTGGCCTGCAGCGCCTTGAGCGCCAGGTCCGGCCGGCCGGCGAGGATCTGCAACATCGCCACCCGCACCGAGAGCGGGCCCTGCGCCACGTCCTGCGCACGCTGGGTCAGCTGGTAGGAAAGCAGCTCGGCGGCGCGGGCATAGAGGCCGGCGGCCTGGAGCCGGTCGGCCAGGCGATTGGCGAGCAGGTCGCCATCGCCGCCCGAGGGCGCCAGCTCGCGATAGTCCCAATAGAGGCCGGCGGCCTGGGCGAGCGGCACGCCGCTTTCCGGCGCCAGCACCGCGCTCAGCGCTTGCTGCAACTCGGCGAGCATCGGCCCGGCCTGGGTGCCCAGCTTGAAATAGCGCAGCAGGGTGGCGCCGCTCTTCAGCTCCGCGCGCAGGTCCTGCTGTTCCTTGGCCAGGCCATATTCGATGGTCAGCGCCCGCCGCTCGACCGGGCCGCCGCGCCAGCCGAAGCGCATCGCGTCGAGCTGGCGGATCGCTTCCGGCGGCGCGATCGCATGGCCGGCGATCGACACTTCGATCGCGCCGAGCCGGGCGCCGGCCCGTACTTCGGGCGTGCCGGTGAGGGCCGCGCGCTCGAAGCGCAGCCGGGCCCCCGCCAGGGCCTTCTGCACCAGCAGCGCGCGACCGCGCAGCAGGTTGGCGTCGCCGTTGCGATCGCCGAACAGCTGGAGCCATTGCAGCGCCGGCTGGGGCTGGCCGGCATCGATCGCGGCGCCGGCCGCGGCGAGCATGAAGGGGGCGCGGTCGCGCGGGGCGCGGGCGTTGATCGCGCCGCTGGCGCAGGCGATCTGTCCCACCGCTTCGGGCGCGGCGCCCGAATGGGCGAGCGCGCGCATCCGCCAGGCACATGCCTCCGCATTGCCGGAGAGTTCGGCGGTGCTCAGCGATTCCACGGCCTCGGCATCGCGGCCCAGCAGGGTGAGCGCCGCGCCGCGCGCAAGCTGATAGGGGGCGACGAGCGCAAGGTCGGGATCGGCGAGGCGCATCGCCTCGAGCACGCCCAGCGCCTCGGCGCCGCGATCCTGGCCGATCAGGCCCCGGGCAAAGGTCCAGCGCACCGATTGGCGCGTGTCGGGAGTCGCGGTGGCGAGCTGGTGCCACGCCTCGGTGCCGGTGATGCCGGTCCAGCCGTCCGCGCCGGTGATCATCGGCATCTGGGCCAGCGTTGCGGCGAAGCGGGGCAGGGCGACGCTCGGGATGGCGGCGGGCGGCTTGGTTGCGGCCGCCGGAGTGGCGGCGGGAGTGGGGGCGGCGTGCGGGGCAGGCGCGGTGCCCGCGGCAAGGATCAGCAACAGGCCGCGCATCAGCCGAGCCCGAACGGCCGGATCGCGACGACGACGATGCCGCCGCCGATACAGGCGAGCAGGAAGAGAATGGCGTGCAGCATCGGCAGCCCCGCCTTGGCCGGAGCGGGCGGCGGCGCCGGGGGACGGACGATCTCGGCCGTCTCCTCGATGGTCACCCGCACATTGGGATGCCTTCCATTATCGACGACACGCATCTTTCTCGGGCGCTGATCGTGGCTCAACTCGTCACCTGCTTGCTGATTCCATTCTATTATAGAGGGATGGGTGCCCGATGTGGGCGCCGGGCATGGATATCGGAGGACGGGATTTTGCGACGCGAAACGCTGGTGGCGCTGGGTCTTGCGGCATTGCCGCTGCCGGGCGGTGGCGCGCAGGCCTCGGGCGGCGGCGCCGCCGCGGGCGAGGGCCTGCATCTCGTGACCATGGAAGAGATCACCGTGCCGATCGTCGACGCGGATCGCGTCAACGGCGCGTTGCGCTTCAAGCTGGTGATCGATGCGGGCTCGCCCGAGGTCGCCACCAGGCTGAACGGCGAGATGCCGGTGCTGCGCGCCGCGACGGTGGCGGCGGGACTGGAGTTCGCCCGGCTCAATGCCTCGGCGCTGCGCGCGGTCGATGCCCAGCGGCTCGACCATGACCTGACCGCCGCGCTGAAGGTGGCCGAACCCGGCCTGGTCCGCGTGCTGATCGTCGAAGTCGACGCGCGCACCGGCTGATCGGATTCACCGGAAGGTGCGGATGGGCCGCCCCGGCATCCCGCCCGGGCGGCCCTTTCGCGTCAGCGGCGTGCCGTCGCGGCCGGTCCCATCGCCCGGCCGGGCTGGGCGCGCACCGCCGGCGGCGCCGGGGGATGGGCGGCGTTGCGGCGCGCCATCGCCATGCTGAGCGCGGCGGCGCCCTTGGGCGTCATCGCCGCCATGATCATCGCGGTCGAGCGCTCGCGCATCCGCTGCGCGACTTTCATCTGCACTTCCATGTCGAGCTGCTCGAAGACCACCGCGGCGGCCTTGGGCTTCATCGCCTGGTAGATCCGGGCCAGCTCGTCGAACTGCGAGTCCGCCGGGGAAGGCGCGCCGGGCGCGCCGCCCGGACCCATGCCGGCCTGCAGCTGCGCCTCGTCCTGCTTCCGGCGCGCTTCCACATCGGCGGCGAGCCGGGCCGAGGCGGCCTTGGCCGCCTGTTCGCGCAGGTCGAGCCCGCGCTTGCGGCGGGCGGCGGCGGCATCGCGGTCGCTCATGTCCTGGGTGATCGCGTTGCCGAGACGGGTCTGGGCCGTGTCCTGCTGGCCGGTCGCGATCGTCGCCGCATTGGCGACCACGGCGAGCCCCGCCACGCCGGCGGTGAGCAGGAGCAGCGAGGGGCGGGCCATCACGCGGCCTCCGCCAGCGGGGCGTCGCCCTCGGCCGCGGGCGACGGTTCGCCTGCTTCCGCGTCGCGCTGGGCATTGGCCATGCCGACCGCGTTGACGATCCGCTCGGCGGCGGCGTCGGCGATGCCGGTCATCAGGCTCAGCTCGTCGCGCAGCTCGCGGGCGCGCTCGACCAGCTGGGCGTGGCGGGCGCAATCGGTGCCCAGCGTGTGCTTCATGTCCGAAAGCACGGCACGGGCCTGGACGGTGGCGACTTGCAGGGCCTCCACCACCTGGGTGAGCGCGCCGTCCTTCACGGTGCGCAGGCTCTTCATCATCCGCACGCTCTGCACGAGCACGGCCATGCACAGGATGATCGTCAGCACATTGGCGAGTAGCGCGATGCTCATTGCTTCACCTTCTTGTCGGAGGAAACGTCGTTGATCAGGCGCACGGCGACCTGGCCGTTGCGCTGGCCGATCTGGCCCTGGGCGAGCTTCACGCCGCCGCAGGCGACGTCGAGAGCATCGTCCGGGCTCTTGTGGAGCGCGATGGTCTGGCCGATCTCGAGGTTGCGCAGGTCGGCGATCGACATTGCCTTTTCGCCCAGCAGCACGCTCATCGAGACGTTGGTCTTGCGCACCTCGGCGGCCATGTGCGCCTCCCAGATGCTGTCGCGGCCGCTCTTCTCGCCCATGAAGCGCTGGAGCAGCTTGTCGCGCACCGGCTCCAGCGTCGCATAGGGGAACACCAGGGTGAACCGTCCGCCGCGCCCGTCCATGTCGACGCGGAAGGTCGCGGTCGCGCAGATGTTGGACACGCCGGCGATCGCGGCGAAGCGCGGATTGGTCTCGATGCGCTCGAGATTCATGTTTACCGGCTCGATCGGGGCGAACGCCTCCGAGAAGTCGTCGAGCGCCAGCGTCAGCATGCGCGAGACCAGGCCGGTCTCGATGGTGGTGAAGGCGCGGCCGTCGATCACCATCGGCGAGCCGCCGCCGCCGCGCCCGCCGAGCAGCGCGTCGACCACCGAATAGATCAGGTTGGAATCGACGGTGACGAGGCCGTAGCTCTCCCATTCCTCGATCTTGAACACGCCCACCATCGCCGGCAGCGCGACGCGGTTCATGAACTCGCCGAAGCGAGTCGAAGTCACTTCCTCCAGGCTCACGTCGACGCCGTCCGAGGTGAGGTTGCGCATCGAGCTGGCGAAGGAACGCACCACCCGGTCGCACACCACTTCGAGCATCGGCAGGCGTTCGTGGCTGATGACCTTGGATTCGATGACGGCGCGCAGGCCGGACTTGCGGGCGATGGGCCCCACATCGCCGAACAGCGCGTCGATATCGGCCTGGTCGAACACGCCGCCGCCCATCTCGCCCGGGGGGGCGGGGGGATCGGGAAGATCGAAGTCCTCGAGATCGATCATTGCTGCACCAGATCCTGGATGAGGATGTCCTTCACCTGCCCCTCGCCGAGCGTGGCGGTGGCGCGCACCATCATCTCTTCCTTGATGCGGAAGACCGCGGCCGATCCGGACAGGTCCTCGGGGCGCAGCTCGCGCAGGAAGGGCTGGAAGCTGTCCAGCACCAGCGGCAGCTTCTCCTTCAGCCCGTCCGGGGCGATGCCGTCGCCCGGCACGATCATGAAATGGATCCTGAGGAAGCGCGCCTGGCCGTCGGGCGAGCGCAGGTTCACCAGCATCGCGGGCACGTCGACAAAGGCGCCCTTGCCCGCGTCGCCCGCCGCCGCCTCGCCATGGCCGCCGCCGCTCGCCGCGGCTTCCTTTGCGCCGCCATGCGCGTCCTTGGCGCCTTCCGCCTTGGCGCCGGAGCCGGAGAGCATGAAGGCCGCGCCGCCGCCGCCGCCAAGCAGCAGCACGGCCGCCGCGGCGCCGATGAGGATCAGCTTCTTCCTCGATTTGGGCTCGGCCGGCTTCGCGGCTTCGGCGCCCTCCTCGATGATTTCCGGAGACGACATTCCCTGGTGACCTTCCGAAATCTGCGCGCCGACACCGCGTCGGTGCATTTTCTCCTATTATAGGATCAGCGCCCGGCAATTGTTGCCTAGTGCGAATTTTTGAGGGACGTCCGGTGGACATTTCTTCCTATGTGCTGCTGAGCCAGGAAACGGCGCTGCGCCGTCGCATGGACGTGGCGGCGAACAACCTGGCCAACATGAACACGGTCGGCTTCAAGCGCGAGCAGCCGGTCTTCCGCGAATATGTCGAGAAGACGGACAGCGCGGTGAAGCCGGCGAAGCAGACGTCGTTCGTGCTCGATTACGGCGCGGTCCATGATTTCAGCCAGGGCGGCTTCCAGGCCACCGGCAACCCGCTCGACCTGATGATCGAGGGGCAGGGCTATTTCTCGGTCCAGGCGCCCGACGGCAGCACCGCCTATACGCGCGCGGGCCAGCTCAAGATGCTCCCGACCGGCGAGCTCGCCACCTCTACCGGCAACAAGGTGCTGGGCGAGGGCGGCAAGCCGATCACCATCCCGCAGGAAGCGGCCAACCAGGTCTCGATCGGCAAGGACGGCACGGTCAACGGGCCCGGCGGCCCTTTCGGACGCGTCACCGTGACGCAGTTCGACGAGGCCGGCGTCGATCCGCGCGGCGACGGGCTGTTCAGCGGCACCGGCGGCCGCGAGCTGACCTCGGAGCAGACGCATCTGGCGAGCGGCGGCCTGGAAGGGTCGAACGTCAACGCGATCCAGGAGACCACCGACATGGTGGAGATCCTGCGCGCCTATCAGACCAGCCAGAACCTCTCCCAGAGCATGAACGACATGCGCAAGTCGGCGATCGACCGGCTGAGCAAGGTCGGCTGAACCCCATTACGAGCATAAGGAACTAGCTCATGCGTACGCTTTCCATCGCCGCGACGGGCATGCTCGCGCAGCAGACCAATGTCGACGTGATCTCGAACAACATCGCCAACATGAACACCACGGGCTTCAAGCGCCAGCGCGCCGAGTTCCAGGACCTTCTCTACGAGCAGGTCGTGCGCCCCGGCTCGTCGACCAGCGCGCAGACGATGAGCCCCACCGGCATCCAGATCGGTTCCGGCGTGAAGACCGGCGCGATCTATCGGATCAACGAGCAGGGCTCGACCCAGCAGACCGACAACCAATACGACCTGGCGATCCAGGGCCATGGCTATTTCCAGATCACGCTGCCCGACGGCACCACCGGCTATACCCGCGACGGCTCGTTCGGCGTGTCGGACCAGGGCGAGCTGGTCAATTCGGACGGCTTCCCGGTTCAGCCGGGCATCACCGTGCCGCAGAACGCGGTGAGCGTGAACGTCTCGAAGACCGGTCAGGTCGATGTCGTCCTCTCGGGCAACCCGACGCCGCAGACGCTCGGCCAGCTCCAGCTCGCCACTTTCGTCAACGAAGGCGGCCTGGAGGCCAAGGGCGGCAACCTGTTCCTCGAGACCTCGGCCTCGGGCGCGCCGATCGCCGGCGCCCCGGGCGATCCCGGCTTCGGCACGCTGATGCAGGGCTATGTCGAGGCTTCGAACGTCAATCCGGTGGCCGAGATCACGGCGCTGATCACCGCGCAGCGCGCCTATGAGATGAACAGCCGCGTGGTGAAGACCGCCGACGAGATGCTGGCCACGACCAGCCAGCTGCGCTGATGCTCGGTGTTCTCGGCCTCGCGCTGCTCGCCTTCGCCGCGCCCGAGGACGTGCCGGTCGCCGTGCTCGGCCATGCCGTGCAGAAGGGCGACCGGATCGAGGCGGGCGACTTCGCGGTCGAGCAGCGCCCCGCCGCCACCGCGCGCGGCGCGCTCACCATCGACCAGGCCTCGGGCATGGAAGCCGCGCGCAACCTGCCCGCCGGCACGGTGGTGCGCCAGGCCGATCTGATGCGCCCGCAGATGGTGCGGCGCGGGGAGCCGGTGACGATCCGTATCGTCAGCGGCCCGCTGATCATCACCGCGGCGGGCCGCGCGCTCGGCGGCGGCTCCAGGGGCGAGGCCGTCCGGGTCGTCGCCAACGCAACCAATCGCACGCTGGACGGGGTCGTCGAGGCCACGGGCGCCGTGCGCATCGTCACGCCTTGAGGGAAGCTATCATGCGCAAGATCATTCTCGCGATGGCCGTCTGCGCCACGCTTTCGGGTTGCGGCGCCGTCGGGCGCCTGAAGCAGGTGGGCAAGGCCCCCAAGCTTTCCGAGATCCAGCCGGTCGAAGTGGCGGAGGTCGAGCCGTCGCTGGCGATGCCGGCCGAGCGGGTCCGTAGCGGCGCTACCACCACCGCCGCTGTCCAGCCGCAGGGCAGCAGCAGCGCCTCGCTGTTCCGCACCGGCGCCGGCGCGCTGTTCCGCGACCAGCGCGCGAACAAGACCGGCGACATCCTGACGATCCGGATCAACATCGCCGACAAGGCGGACCTGGGCAACAACACCTCGCGCACCCGCGGCGGCAGCGAGAGCGGCGGCCTGGGCGGCCTGCTGGGCATCAGCCCGGTGAAGAAGCTGCTCGGCGCCGACGCCAATGCCGCGCTCGAGACCAATTCGGGCTCGAAATATGCCGGCGGCGGCACCACCGCCCGTTCGGAGACGATCAACATGACGATGGCCGCCATCGTCACCCAGGTGCTCCCCAACGGCAATCTGATGATCAAGGGCCGCCAGGAAGTCCGCGTGAACTTCGAGATGCGCGAGCTGATCATCACCGGCCTCATCCGCCCCGAGGACATCGCCCGCGACAATTCGATCCGCCATTCGCAGATCGCCGAGGCACGCGTGATCTATGGCGGCAAGGGCCAGCTGACCGACGCGCAGCAGGCGCGCTGGGGCCAGCAGATCTACGACGCGCTCTTCCCCTTCTGAGCCGTCGCCAGGTTTGGAGAGGATCGCCTCGCAGCCCGCGCTGCGGGGCGATTTTCCTTTCTCCCCCTCCGCTCGCGGGGAGAGGGGAAGGACGACAAGCTCCCGGAATCCCTTGCCCGCCACGCCTGGAAACGATGGTTAACTCTTTGCTAACCATCTAAATTCTCCAGGTAATTTTGGTCATCCTATAATTCTTCCCACAATGATGATGCGGGCGTACCGATCACGTTCCGTCGCGGGCCGGCGTCACCGGTCCGGGTCGCAGAAGCGGCCCTTCGATCCAAGAAGGATAGGGAAATGGCATTTTCGGTTAACACCAACGTCGGTGCGATGGCGGCTCTCCAGAGCCTCAACGAGACCAACCGGGGCCTGTCGCAGGTTCAGAGCCGCATCAACACCGGCCTGAAGGTTGCGTCGACCAAGGACGACTCGGCTTCGTACACGATCGCTCAGGGCCTGCGTGGCGACATGGGCGGCCTCGCTGCCGTGTCTTCGTCGCTGAGCCGCGCCAAGAGCGTGACCGATGTGGCGGTGGCTGGCGCCGAGCAGATCTCGGACGTCGTGAACCAGATGAAGGCGAAGGCCTACCAGGCCGCCGACGCCGGCATCGACACGTCGACCCGTGACGCGCTCAACGCGGACTTCGTTGCCCTGCGTGACCAGATCACCACGATCGTGAACTCGTCTGACTTCAACGGCACGAACCTGCTGAAGGCTTCGGGCGGCACCGTGACGGCCCTGCAGTCGCTGCAGGACTCGAACACCGGCTCGACCACCTGGGATCCGGACTCGCTGAGCGTCACCAACCAGGGTCTCGACCTTGGCGGCTCGGTCGTCACGATCGCTTCGGGCGGCAGCATCAGCACCCAGGCTTCGGCGCAGGCGATGATCGACACGATCACCACGACCCAGGCGAACCTGAAGACCAGCCTCAGCACCCTCGGCGCGGCTTCGCGCAAGATCGATGCTCAGGCGACCTTCACCAGCAAGCTCTCCGACGTGATCGAGGGCGGCATCGGCAACCTTGTCGACGCCGATCTCGCCAAGGAATCGGCGAAGCTGCAGGCGCTGCAGGTCAAGCAGCAGCTCGGTGTGCAGGCTCTGTCGATCGCCAACCAGGCGCCGTCGACCATCACCTCGCTGTTCCGTTAAGGCCGGACTTTTCCCTGGAGTCTACGGCCCTGACGAGGAGGCCGGGACGCAAGTCCCGGCCTCCTTTTTCGTGCCCGCAATTTTCTTGCGCGCGCCGCCCCGCCAATTGGTTGACGCCTCTATAATGATCCCAAGAGGAGAATAGAGCCTTGTTTCCCAGGATCAGAGAAATCACCGATGCGTTCGGCGGCCGGCTCCAGGTGAGCGTCGAGGAGCATCCCTCGGGCGCGCTCGTGGTGCTCGAGCGGCCGGACATGGCCGGCCGGCCCCGTGTGATGCTCGACGGTTACGGCGTCGACATCCTGTCGGGCTACATCATGTCGGCGCGCCTTGCCGTGCCGCACGATCTGCCCGACGAGCATATCGACGGCGTGTTCGCCACGCGCTTCCGCCTGGGGCTCGATCCCTGCGCCGCGCTCGCGCTCCATCAGTCGGACGGTCCGGCGCTCGATATCCCGGCGCCTTTCTGGGATCGGCTCTATGCCGAACTGTGCCTGGTCGCGGCGCATGCCCGCGAGCTCGGGCGGCGGGCGGAAGCGCGGGTCCATTGATTCCGCAAAACCACATACGGGCTTGCCCGTACTACGCCGCAAGCCGGCTTTGAGGCATTTAATACAAAATTCACACGAACAGGTCGGGGGCAGACAAATGGGCGTTGGTGAAATCAGGCAGGGTTTGGAAGCGGCGACCGGCTACACGGTGACGTTAACGCTAACGGTCGAGGATGCGCGGGCGCTTTGGGCCGCCGCCGCCGATCGCGCGCTGGCCGCGCCGGGCACGACGCTGGCCGACGTGCTCGACACGATCGGCCCGCGCGAGGATCCGTCGATCGCCGATTGCATCGCCATGCTCACCGCGCCCGCCGCATTGCCCGGTTGCGCGCTGGACGCCTATGAAGTGGCCGAAGCCGGGGACGAGCTGCCGCCGATGCGGATCATCCAGCTGCCAACGCAGCCGATCCTGCGTGCCGCGCACGCCTGATCCCGCATCCGTTTCGAAGATCGCGAACGGGGCCCGTTGGGCCCCGTTCTGCTGTTCGGCCCGGTTCGGGGTCCAAAAGAAAAGCGGGCCGGTGGAGGATCCGGCCCGCTCGGTTAAGCGAAGGAAGAACAAGGCGCCGCGGCGCCGGCCGAGAGACGAGCGGATCGCGAGGGGATTGATACGTCCGCCCGCCTCTCTGATTCCATTATAGAGGCGGGGAAGCGGCGCCCCAAACGCCCGGCCCTCAGGGAAACCCCTGGGATATGGTCCCGATCGACATTCGGAGCGGGAACCGATCCACGCCGTCACTCCGGCCTAGGCGCCGCTATTGCCGCTACCCGTGCCCGTGCCGGCCCCGGCGCCGCCGATGCGGATGAGCTTGCCCGCCTCGACCTGGCTGCCGTTCACCGTCACCAGCACCGCGCCGTTGCTGAGCTGCACGTCGCTGACCGTGCCGATGCTGTGGACCGTGCTGGTCAGCTGGGTGCCCGAACTGTCGAGCGCCTTGAGCGACAGCGAATATTTGCCGGCCGGCATCTCGCGGCCGCCCGAGGTCAGGCCGTCCCAGGCGAGGGTGCCGCTATTGCCGGTCACCTGGACGGTGCGGGTGTCGACGACCTTGCCAGACGCGTCGCTGATCGTCGCGACCACGGAGGCGGCGTCGCGCGGCGTGCTCCAGCTCCACTGCGCCGCCTGGGTGCCGGTGAGCCCGGCGACAGGCGAGTCCACTTCCACCGCGCGGCCGATCAGCGACGAAGCCTGGGTGAGGTTCTGGGTGCCCAGCGCCGACAGGATCGACTTGAGCGTGTTGGTCTGCGCCATCGACTGCTCGACCTGCGAATATTGCACCAGCTGCTGCGTATACTGGGCCGTGTCCATCGGGCTCAGCGGGTCCTGGTTCTGCATCTGCGTGGTCAGCAGCTTCAGGAACATCGTGAAGTCGCCGTTGAGGCCGGTGCTCGACGCATTGGCCGTGCCGTTCGTTGCCGGCGTGTTGGTCGCGGTGTTGACGGTAGTCATGCTGGTTGCTCCTAGGCGAGAAGGTCGACCTGCCCGTCGCCGCGGATGCTGCGATAGGCGATGTCGGCCGTATCGGGTTCGTCGTTGCCGGCGCGTCGGCCGGCGGAGGAATTCTGGTTCTGCTGTTGCGGCTGCTGCTGCGCCTGCGCGTTGCCGTCGCCGGTGCGGCTCTCGAAGCGGAAGCTCTGCGCGTCGGCGCGGATGCCCGCCTGGTCGAGCGCGCGGCCGAGATCGGGCGCGTCCTGGCGGAGCAGGTCGAGCGCATGGGCGCTATCCGCGCGCACCGTGGCGCGCAGCGTGCCGGCATCGTCGAACGACAGCGTCACCTCGACCTTGCCGAGATTGTCCGGGCTCAGCCGCACGCGCAGCATCTCCTCGCCGGCCTCCACCTTGTGCGCGATCTCGACGCCGAGCGCCTGGCCGAGATGACCGGGCCGCGCGGCGACCACCGGTTCGGCCGTTGCCATGGCGGGTGCTGTCTGGCCGCGGGGAGCGTCGGGGGCGGCATGCGGCGTGGCGGGCGCGGCATGCGCGTCGTGGCGCAGCGCGAATGCCGGCGCCTGGCCAGCCTCGTCGCCCGGCATATTGTCCTTCCCGCCGCCCGGCTTGCCGGCCATCGCCGAAACTGCTGCCTCGACCTTGTCGTTGCCGGCTGCCGGCCCGGGGGCGGGCGCCACGCCTGGGTTCCCGCGCACGGCATCGGCCTTGCGCGCAGGGGACAAGGCGTCGCCGGTCTGGCGGGCCGGCAAGGGCTGCGGCCTCGTCGCGAGCTCGGGACGCGGGGGCGCCTGGGTCAGGGCGACCGCGACCATGTCGGCGGGCTGTGCAGTGTCCGGGATGGCGGCGGGAGCGGCGGCGGGCGGCTCCTCGCCGAGGTTCGCCGGGCGCGGGCCGCGCTTGATCGGGCCCCTCGGCGCTTCCGGCTGCGCGGCCTGGGCTTGCTCGCCCGTCTCGGCGGCCGGGGCGGGAGGCGTGTCGATCGCCGGTTCGGCGGGTTCGGCGGGCAAGGGCGCGGGCAGGGCGCTCGCCGCCGGCTTGGCCGGCCCGGCCTCGGTGCCCGGCAGGGGCGGCTTGTCCGGCGTGGCGGCGGGATCTTCCGCCACTGCGGGCAGCGAGCCCGCCAGAGGCTGCGCTTCCGCCCGCACGGCAGGCTGTGCTTCCGCCGGCAGGGCGGGCTGCGGCGGCGCCCCCTCGACCGGCGGAGCTTCCGCGCCTGCCGCCGGCGCGGCAGTGGTGAGGAGTTGCGCCATGCTCAGCGGCGCGGCGGGCGCCAGCACGTCATTGGCGGCCGGTGGCGGCGTGGGGCCGGTGCCGGCCGAACTGGCCGGCGCGCCGAGCATTTGCGCGAAGCCGAAGCCGGCAACGGAGTCGGCGCTCGTTGCGCCGAGGAGGCTCGCGGGAAACCCGATAGTGTTTATCTGCATGCACGCGCCTCATGAGCGGGCATGGGGCCCGCAATATTCATTATAGGATGTTCGCCGCCGAAACGGTTCGCGTTCAGCCGATCGTGCCGAGCGCGCGGATGCGGGCACGGGCATGGATCTCGTTCTGGGAGAGCACCACCGTCGCCGGGCGCACCCGCTCGATGATCGAGCGGACGAACGGGCGGATCGCCGGGCTGGTCAGCATGCACGGGATCTCGCCGTCCTGCGCCAGCCGGTCATAGGTCTCGCGGACATGCGCGATGAACTTGTGGAGCGACGAGGGCGCCATCGCCAGCTGGCGTTCGTCGCCCTGGCCCAGGATGCTCTCCGCGAACTCCTGGTCCCATTCGGGCGACAGCGTCACCACCGGTATCGCCTCGCCGCGCACTTGCGACGCGCTGATCTGCCGGGCCAGGCGCGAGCGGACATGCTCGGTCATCTGGGTCAGGTTGCTGGTCAGCGGCGCGGCTTCGGCAATGCCTTCGAGGATCGTCGGCACGTCGCGGATCGAGATGCCTTCGCCCAGCAGGTTCTGCAGGATGCGCTGCACGCTGGAGATCGAGACCTTGGCCGGGATGATGTCGGCGACTAGCTTCTCCGAATCCTTGTGGACTTCGGTCAGCAGCTTCTGGGTCTCCGCATAGGAGAGCAGGTCGGCGATGTTCTCCTTGACCAGCTCGGTCAGGTGCGTGGTGATGATCGTGCCGCACTCCACCACGGTGAGCCCGCGGAAGCCGGCTTCGTCGCGCAGCTCGCGATCGATCCACAGGGCGGGCAGGCCGAACACCGGTTCGGTGGTCGGCTCGCCGGGCAGGCCGGCCGGGCCGCCGCCCGGATTGATCATCAGCAGCTTGTCGACGCGGATCTCGCCGCGCGCCGCCTCGGTCTCCTTGATCGTGATGACATATTCGTTGGGCTTCAGGCCCATATTGTCGATGATGCGGACCGAGGGGAGCACGAAGCCGAAATCGGTCGCCATCTGCCGGCGCAGCGCGCGGACCTGGTCGTCGAGGCGCGGCTCGCGCTGCTCGTCGTTGATCATCGGCAGCAGGGCATAGCCGATCTCGATGCGCACCGCGTCGATCGCCAGCGTCTGCGAGATCGGCTGCTCGACCACGGCGGCCTGGGCCTGTTCCTGCGCGGCGACGGCCTTTTCCAGCGCGGCCCTGGCGGCTGCCTTCCTGCTCATCCGCCAGGCGACGAAGCCCGATGCGGCGGAGAAGACGGCGAAGGGCAGGAAGGGCATGCCCGGCATGATGGCGAGCGCGCCCATCAGGACCGAGACCATGCCGAACGCCTTGGGATAGCGGCCCAGCTGGTCGCCCAGCGCGGCGCCGGTCTTGCCCTTCACGCCGCCCTTGGAGACGAGCAGGCCCGCGGCGATCGAGATGATGAGCGCCGGGATCTGGCTGACCAGGCCGTCGCCGGCGGTCAGGGTCGTATAGGTGTGGAAAGCCTCGCCGATGGGCACGCCATGCGAGACGACGCCGATGGTCAGGCCGACGACGATGTTCACCGCGGTGATCAGCAGGCCGGCGATCGCATCGCCCTTCACGAACTTCGAGGCGCCGTCCATCGCGCCGTAGAAGCCGCTCTCGGCCTCCACTTCGGCGCGGCGGGCCTTGGCCTGGTCCTCGTTGATCATGCCGGCGGAAAGATCGGCGTCGATCGCCATCTGCTTGCCGGGCATCGAATCCAGGCTGAAGCGCGCCGCGACTTCGGCGATGCGCCCGGCGCCCTTGGTGATGACGACGAAGTTGATGACGATCAGGATGATGAAGATGGTGAGCCCGATGATCACCTCGCCGCCCATCAGGAACTCGCCGAACGCCCCGATCACGCCGCCGGCGGCATCGGGCCCCTCGTGCCCATGGGTGAGGATCAGGCGGGTCGAGGCGAGGTTGAGGCCCAGGCGCAGCATCGTCGCCACCAGCAGGATCGTCGGAAAGGCGCTGAGCTCCAGCGGCTTCTCGATGAACAGGGCGGTCATCAGGATCATCACCGATACGGTGATCGACAGCGCCAGTCCCAGGTCGAGCAGCCAGCCGGGGATCGGCAGGATCAGCATCGCGATGATCGCGACCACGCCGCCCGCAAGCGCGATGTCGCGGTTCAGGCCGAGCTTGTTCAGGAAGTTCAGGATCGCGGGGGGCATCAGATTTGGCCCTTGAGGCCCTTTCCCGCTTGCGGGAAAGGGTTGGGTGAGGGTGTGAAGGAGCGGCAGACGCGGCGCTTGCGGCTCGGACTGCCCCTCACCCCGATCCCCTCCCGCAAGCGGGAGAGGGAGAAGGAAGCAAGGGCGGACCGCCCGCTCATGCGGCGGGCGGAACGGCGATGCCGCCCTCGATGAACGTCCGCAGCTTGTTGCGCATCGTGCGCACCGAGATGCCGAGGATGTTCGAGGCCGAGGTACGATTGCCGTGGCAGCGTTCCAGCGTGCCCAGGATCAGCTCGCGCTCCACTTCTTCCACCGTGCGGCCGATCAGGCCGTCCACTTCGATCCGCCCATCGGGCCCCGGCAGGGAAACGAGCGCCTCGAGCGGCGAGCCGTCGGCGCGGGTCAGGTCCTCGGCCTCGATCCGCGGGCCATGGGCCAGCAGCGCGGCGCGGTGGATGCATTCCTTCAGCTCGCGGATATTGCCCGGCCAGCCATAGGCGCGCAGCACCGCGATCGCACCGTCCGAGAGCGGGCGCGGGGCGAGCCCGTCGCCCCGGGCGAACTGGGCGATGAAATGCCCGGCCAGCGCGGCGATATCGTCGTCATGCTCGGCGAGCGGCGGCACTTCGATGCGCGCCAGGCTCAGCCGCACGAGCAGGTCCTCGCGGAAGCTGCCGGCGGCCACCGCCGTCTCCAGGTCCATGCTGGTCGAGGCGATCAGCCGTGCGGCGAAGGGCACCTCGGCTTCGCCGCCTAGGCGGCGGAAGCGCTTCTCGATCAGCGCGGCGAGCAGCCGGGCCTGGGTGGCGGGCGCGAGCGCCCCCACTTCGCGCAGGAAGATCGTCCCGCCCCGGACGCTTTCGAGCCGGCCGACCCGGCGCGCCGCGGCGCCCGGAAAGGCATTCGCCTCGTGGCCGAACAGCTCGGATTCCAGCACGTCGGCGGCAACGCCGGCGCATTCGACCGAGGCGATCGGATCCGGCCGGCCGGAAAGCCGGTGGATCTCGCGCGCCATCATCTCCTTGCCGCTGCCCTTGCCGCCCGAGACGAGCACGGGCGCGCCGCTTGGCGCGACGGCGGCGGCGAGCGCCATGGCACGATCGAGCACCGGGTGGCCGCCGATGGGCACCTGGGCCTGGCGTTCCGCCACCGAGGCGATGGCCGCCGCGATCAGCTCGCGCTGCGGGGGCAGGGGCACATAGTCGCGGGCGCCGGCGCGGATCGCCGCCACCGCGCGCTCGGCCGGCGCGGAGATGCCGCAGGCGAGCACGGGCACGACGAAGCGCTCGCGACGCAGGTCGGCCAGAAAGCCCACCGCGTCTTCCAGCACGTCGATCATCACCAGATCGGCGCCCTGTTCGCGCAGCGTCTCCAGCGCGGGGGCGGGGGCGTCGGCCATGGTGACCTCCGCGCCGGCGCCCTGCGCCAGCTCCGCCGCCCGGCGGAACTCGCCGCCCGGCGCGCCGATCAGCAGCATCCGGATCGGTCCCATCGTCAATGCTCGGCCCGGACGATCTCGGTGAGCGTCACGCCCAGGGCATTGTCGATCAGCACGACTTCGCCGCGGGCGATCAGCCGGTCGTTGACGAAGATATCCACCGGCTCGCCGACGCGGCGGTCGAGCTCGACCACGGTGCCGGCACCCAGGTGCAGCAGCTCGCCGATCGGCATGCGGGCGCGGCCCAGCACTGCCTGTACCTTCACCGGCACGTCATGGACGGCTTCCAGGCCCTCGCCGCCATGGTGCGGCTCGGCGCCGCCCTGGTTGTCGAAATCCTCGAACACGGGCGCGGGCTGGTCGGTCGCCGGATCGGTGGGAATGATGTCGTGGGGTTCGGTATCCATGGGTCTGATCCTATGCGTTCATCCACTGACGGATCACCGAGGCCGCCTCGGGCGGGCTCGCGGCGATCGCGTCTCCGATGCGCTTGAGCGCGGAGAGCTTGATGCGGCCGTCGACCTGGGCGAGCGCGATCTCCTGATCGAGCTGCGGCACGTCCGATGGCGTCATGGCTTCGAGCTGGGCCATCGCTTCCACGTCGCCATCCGCGGCGCGCTCCGCGAGCGCGAGCATCTCGGGCGAGTGGGTGGGCAGCGCGGCCGGGGCCTCCGCCATCTCCGTGGCGGGAGCGGGCCTGGGCTTCAGCATGCGCAGGGCGAGGAGGCCGACCGCGCCGATCACCACCAGCTGGAGCAGGCCCCAGATCCGGTCCATCGGCAGCGACGAGAGGAAGCTGCTCGTGGCGTCGGCCGGGGCGTCGCCGGTGTTGAACTTCATGCTCTCGACGACGACGCTGTCGCCGCGCTGGGTGTCGGCGCCCACGGCATTCTCGACCAGGCGCTGGAGCCGGTCGATCTGCGGCTGGGGCAGGCCCTTGTCGCCGCCATCGACCATCACCGCGACGCTGAGGCGCGTCACCTTGCCCGGGGTGCGGACGGTTACCGTCCTGGTCGAGCTGTTGTCGTAGGTCGTGTCTTCCGAATTCTGGTTGCTGCCCGACTGGCGCGAGGCGCCCGGCGTGTTGGCGGCGGCAGTCTGCGCGGCGGGCAGCTGGTTGCCGACCGAGGCGGTCTGTGCGCCGACATCGGTCTCGCGGTTCTGCTCGCCGGTCTCCACGCTCACCTGGCGGGCGATCACCTGCTTGTCGGGATCGAAGACGTGCGATTCCTCGCGCGACTGGTCGCGGTCGATCTGGGCGGAGACTTCGGCGCGGACCTTGCCCTGGCCGACGATCGGCTCGAGCAGCGATTCGATCTCGTCGCGCAGCTTGCCTTCCACGGCCTGCTGGCGCTGGTCGGCGTCGCCGGCGCTGGCCGTGCTGGGGTCGCCGGCCCGGGCGAGGAGCGCGCCGGTCTGGTCGACGACCGAGACGGCATCGGGCGAAAGCTCGGGCACCGAGGAGGAGACCAGGTAGCGGATCGAGGCGACCGTCTCGCTCGGGATGCGGCCGCGCGTCTTGACGGTCACCGCCGCCGTCGCCTTGCGGCTCTCCTCGGCGAACATGGCGCGCTCGGGCATCACGATGTGCACGCGCGCGCCGGTGACGTTCTGGATGGTCTGGATCGACTTGGCCAGTTCGCCCTCGATCGCGCGCGTCTCGTTCATCTTGGCGCGGCTGGCGGAGACGCCGAAGGGCTGCTCCTGGTCGAGCACCTCATAGCCGATCTTGCCGCCCAGCTTCTCGCCGGCCAGGCTCATGCGCAGTTCGGCGAGCTTGTCCTGCGGCGCCATGATCGAGGTGCCGTCGGCCGAAAGCTGGAAGGCGACGTTCTGCGCCTTGAGCTTCTCGGAGATCGCCGAAGCGGCCGAGGGATCGAGATCGGTGTAGAGGAAACCCATGCTCTGGGTGGAGCCGCGGGTGGCGACGAAGGCCAGAGCGGCGAGCAGCGCGAGCGCCACTCCCCCCATCAGCAACAGCCGCTTGGGGCCGATCTGGCCCACCAGGTTCTTGATCGCTTCCAATGTCGCCCCGTTCGATGGAACTGGCGGGGCGGATGCCCCTTGCGATCATTATAGAGGGGTGGGGGAGGCGGCAGTTTTTGCCGGGGGAAATTTTTGCCTAGTGGCTTGAGCCGCCTGGCCTTTCCCGGAATCGAAACCCCTCCCGGGAAGGGAGGGGCAGGGGTGGGTGGATGTACGCGATACGGTTATGGCAATGGATGAGGATGCCATGCCGCCCGACCCCTTCCCTTCCAGGGAGGGGAGATCCGGGTCATGCCGCCTTGAGCAGCGTCTCGAGCTCGGTCAGCACCGCTTCGCGGCGCGCGGCGGCATCGAGCGCCAGGCCGCCTTCCTCCCAGCCGATCCGGGCGTCGCCCACCGGGATGTCGGCATCGGGCACCACGATCAGGTTCAGCTTGCGGCGGTCGCGGGACTGGCGATCGGCGATGCGGCCCTCGATGTCTTCCAGCAGGTCGGGATGGACCCGCACCAGCAGCTCGGTGCCGCGCGCGACCTGGCTGAGTGCGCGGCCGATCGCCTCGTCGATCGCGGCGCCCGGCGCCGTTTCGAGGGCGCGCCCGGCGATCATGTCGGCCGCGGCAAGTGCGATTTCGGCCGCTTCGCCGGTAACCCGCTCGGAGACTTCGGTGAATTGCGCGTCGATCACTTCGATCCCCGCCTGCAGTGCGTCGACCGCGCTCAGCAGCGCGACTTCGCGTTCCGCGCGCGCCTGGGCCAGCCCGGTCTCATAGCCCTGGGCGCGGGCGAGGGCGAGGGCGGATTCCTGCTCGGACTTGAGCAACGCCAGCTCGGCGCGCAGCGTCGCCACTTCGAGCGCGGCATCGGGGCCGATCGGCGCGCTCCGGCCGGGCGGCACGGCGAAGATGCGGTCGAAGCCGAAACGCTCGACATGGACATGGGCGTGCATGCTCATCGGCAAAGTCCCCTAGATGATCATCGCGTCGTCGGACTTGGGATCGACGAGCAGGATCTCGCCGCGGTCCGCCAGGTCCTTGGCCAGGCGCACCAGCGCCGACTGGGCCTCCTCGCAATCGCGGGCGCGGACCGGGCCCATGCCCGCCATGTCCTCGCGCAGCAGCTTCGAGGCGCGCTCGGTCATCGCGCCGAAGAACAGCTGCTTCAGGCTGTCCGGCGCGCCCTTCAGCGCCAGCGCCATCTGGCGCTTGTCGGCGTTGCGGACGATCGACGAGATCGCCGGCGGCAGCAGGTTGCCCAGGTCCTCGAAAGTGAACATCAGCGCGCGGATCCGCTCGGCGCTCTCCGGCGCGCGATTGTCGAGCGCAGTGAGCATCGCTTCCTCGGTCGAGCGGTCGAGCGAATTGAACAGCTCGGCCATCGCCTCGTGCGGGTCGCGCTTCTGCGAGCGCGAGAGGTTGGTCATGAACTCGGTCTTGAGCGTCTGCTCGACCTGGTTGATCACGTCCTTCTGCACCGTTTCCATGCGCAGCATCCGCATGATCACGTCGACCGAGAAGTCGCGCGGCAGTTCGGAGAGCACGCGCGCGGCATGGTCGGGGCGCAGCTTGGAGAGGATCACCGCCACGGTCTGCGGATATTCGTGCTTCAGCGCGCCGGCGAGCACGGACTCGCTGACATTGGAGAGCTTGTCCCACATCGTGCGGCCGGAAGGACCGCGAATGTCCTCCATGATCTCCTTCACCTTGTCGCCCGGCAGGATGCCGGTCAGCAGGCGCTCGGTGGTCTCGTAGCTGCCGTGCAGCGTCGCCATCGAGGCGACTTCGCTGGTGAACTGGACGAGCAGATGCTCCACCACCTGGGCCGGGATGCGGCCCAGCCCGGCGATGGTCGACGACAGCTCCTTCACTTCGTCGGTGGAGAGCTGTTCCCAGATCGGCGCGCCGTGATCCTTGCCCAGCGCCAGCATCAGGGCGGCGGCGCGCTGTGCGCCGCTGAAGCGCTTGAGTTCGGGCGGTTCTGCGATCGGCGCCATCACGGACATGCTTTTTCGTTTCCCTCGCGAAAAAATTGCGGCCGCGCACAAGGGCGGGGGCCGCTGTCCCTCTATTATAGGAACAAGGGAGGCAGGGCGGATCGCGATGACGGTTAATTTATCTGGAAACCTGATCGGCTTGAGCATCCTGACGGGGTCGAGCTCGACCATGACGTCGGCGGTCTCGCCGATCGCCTATGACAGCAAGGCCGTGCGGATGGCCAAGGCGCAGTTCACCACCGCGGCCACCGTGGCGCCGTGGAAGAGCGGCGACGCGCTGCCGGTCAACGCCAGTCAGGTCGCCGCGATCACCGCGCTGCGCTCGATCATCACCCCCGCCATCACCGACGGCAACGGCACTTTCCTGCCCAAGGACGTGCAGACCAGCTTCACTGCCTATCAGGCGCTCGACAAGCTGCGCGTGCTCGCCGAGACCGCGAGCGCCAAGACCACTTCCGACGCGCAGCGCGCCCAGCTGCAGAAGACCTTCCTCAAGGGGCTGGACGATCTCCAATCCTATCTGAGCACCGCGCCGTCCGACCTGGTGAAGCTCGCTTATGGCAAGCCTGCGTCCAGCGTCACTTCGAACAAGCTGGTCGCCACCAGCGTCTACGAGACCGAGGGCAAGACCCTGGTCAAGGCGCGCGGCGATGCGATCCCCGGCCTCACCGGCACCGAGCAGTTCGCGATCACGCTGGGCAAGCCGGGCGTTGCGGCGCAGACGGTCACCGTCGACCTGTCGCAGGGCGCGCAGCCGCCCACGCTCGATTCCGTCGCCGCCCAGTTCAACGCCGCGATCGCCGCGATCCCCAATCTCGACACCAATGGCGCGCCCCAGCTCGACGCCAACGGCAATGTCGTGCCGCGCTGGAAGTCGACCTTCAAGGTGACCAACGAGGGCGGGAAATGGGGCTTCACCCTTTCGAACCCCACCGGCATCGAGCAGGTCACGCTCGACCAGACCAACGCCAAGGACGCGCTGGTCGTCGCCACCGGCCAGACCGCGCTCGACGCGCCGAGTTCCACCCAGCTCTTCCGCTTCGACGATCCGGCAGGTGACAACACCCGCGTGGCGATGGGCACGATCCAGGCGCTCGATCGCCAGGCGACCGCGCAGAACGTCGCCGCCGGCAAGACGACGACGATCACCACCACCACGACCGACCTCGACGGCAAGGTGAAGACCGTCAAGACGTCGACCAGCAACGTCTATGCCAATACCGACGCCGCCGCGGTGGTCACCGACGCGCAGGGCAACAGCTATGTCGTCGGCACCACCAAGGGCGACCTTGGCGCCAATCTGTCGGACGGCGACAACAACCTGTTCCTCACCAAGGTGGACGGCGCGGGCAATGTCGTCTGGCAGCGCAGCCTCGGCGCCACCGGTTCGTCGACCGGCGCGGCGGTGAGCCTGGGCCCCGATGGCAGCATCGTCGTCGCGGGCACGGTCACCGGCAGCTTCGGCGGCGCCTCGACCGACGGCGACATGGTCGTCGCCAAATATGCCGCGAACGGCGACGAGAAATTCTCCACCGTGGTCCGCTCGGCGGGCACCGACGTCGCCAAGGCGGTGGCGGTCGGCGCCGACGGCTCGGTCTATGTCGGCGGCCGCATCGCCGCCGGCAATGACGGCTTCGTCGCGCGCATCGATGCCAGCGGCAAGATCGCCGAGCGCCGCACCATCACAGGGCCGGGCAGCGACAGCGTCAATGCGCTCGCGGTCGACGACGACGGCAATGTCCTGGCGCTCGTCTCGCACGACGGCACTGCGGAGCTCCGCAAGTTCCAGGGTTCGTCGCTGGCCACCGATATGGGCAGCCTCAGCCTCGGCACTGCCGATGCCCGCGTGATCGCGGTAGCCGATGACGGCACGATCGCCGTGGGCGGCGCGACCTCGACCGCGCTTTCGGGCAGCCAGGTCAACGGCATCAGCGGCAATCGCGACGGCTTCGTCACGCGGATCGATGCCGGCCTGTCGAGCGCCAGCACCACCTATCTCGGCTCCTCGGCCGACGATCAGGTCGACAGCATCGCCTTCATGAACGGCGAGCTCTATGCCGGCGGCCGCACCACCGGCGACCTGGCGGCAACCCGCCGCGGACCGACCGACGGCTTCGTCGCGCGCATCGACGCGTCGACCGGTGCGGTGCAGAACACCACCCAGTTCGGCCAGGCGCTGCTGCGCACCGAGCCGGTCCGCATCGCCGCCGACACGGGCGGCGCCAGCGCGGTCTCGGCGCTCGGCTATGGGCGCGGAACGATCAACGCGGTCGCCTCGAGCAAGGTAACGACGCAGACCGGGCTGAAGGCAGGCGACTATTTCTCGTTCAAGGCCGATGATGGCGCGGTCCGCAAGCTGACCATCCTTGCCGACGACACGCTCCAGTCGATCGCCACGCGCATGCAGGGCATGCTCGGCGCGTCCAAGGCAAGCGTCACCGCCACCGCGGTCGACGGCGTCCAGCAGCTGCGCATCACCATGAAGTCGGGGCATCAGTTGCAGCTTCTGGCAGGCACGGGCGACAGCGACGCGCTCGCCAAGCTTGGCATGGAGCCGCAGCGCATCGCGACCCAGGCGCCGGTATCGAGCAATGCGCCCAAGGTTCGTCCGGGCGGCAGCTTCGGCCTCGATCTGGGCGAGGGGCTCAGCCTGTCCACGGCGGACATGGCCAAGACCGCGCTCGGCAAGATCAAGGACGCGATCTCGATGTCGCAGACCGCCTATCGCGCGCTCTATTGGGACGACACCAAGGCGAAGATGATCGACGGCAGCAAGAAGAATGCCGCGACCGGCAAGGAGAGCACCGCGATCGTGAACGCCCAGCTCGCAAATTATCAGGCGGCGCTCGCGCGCCTGAACAGCTCCACGCCCTCCACCTACGGATTCTGATCATGGACATGCCCCCGATCCTCTCCGGCATCCGCCGCCAGATGGAGACGCTCTCCGATCGTCAGCGCGTGATCGCCCAGAACATCGCCAACAGCGAGACGCCGGGCTTCAAGGCGCGCATGGTGGAGGACGCCGATTTCTCCGACCTGCTGGGCAGCGCGGGCACCGGCAGCATCCGCGTCGCCAAGCCGCGCGTCGAACTGACCGCCGGCATGAAGGGCCTGGGCGCGATCCAGCCGGCCGGCGCCGGCATCGTGCTCGACAAGGACATCAGCGAGACCAAGCCCGACGGCAACAACGTCACGCTCGAGGACCAGCTGCTCAAGCTCGGCCAGGTCCAGGCGGATTTCACTGCGATGACCAATCTCTACCGCAAGCAGCTGAGCATGCTGAAGACGGCGGTCGGGAAGAGCGGGTAGGTTCCTTCCTTCTCCTTAGCCCTCTCCCGCGTGCGGGAGAGGGTTGGGTGAGGGTGTGAGGTGGGTTACTCTGCCCGAATGCCGGCGATACGTCCCACCAATCCCCATGCGCGCCGCCTTCGCAGGGAAGCGACCGGCGTTGAACGCAAGCTATGGTCCGCACTGCGAAACCGGCAGCTCGAGAACCACAAGTTCCGGTTCCAGGCGACCATCGGCACATTCGTCGTCGATTTCCTGTGCGTGGAAAAGCGGTTGGTCGTCGAACTGGACGGCAGTCAGCACAGCGAAGAAGGCGATAGGCGCCGCACGGCCCTATCTTGAAGCCCAGGGCTATGTGGTGATGCGCTTCTGGAACAGCGATCTGGTCGAGAATTTCGATGGCGTCGTCGAGGCGATACGCCTCAAATTGGCGACATCGCCTGCGACGCCTGACACACCCTCACCCAACCCTCTCCCGCAAGCGGGAGAGGGCTAAAGATTGCAATGTAGGATTTCGCCTGCTTCGCTCCCCGGGCCGAGAATCCGGCTGCTCTCTGACTTGTCGGAGATGTTGGAGTGCGCGCGCTTGCCTAAACTTCCGACACTCCGGCCGCGCGAAACCGGCGCCCCGCGCGGGAGATCTCAGAGCCGGGCGTTGATCGAGATCGGCGCCGGGGCGTCCATCCCGCCCAGGCCGCCACAGGCGCCATAGGTCATGCTGCGGCTGCCGGTCAGGCGCTGGGCCTCGGCGGCGATCGCGCCCATCATCTCGACCGAGAGCTCGATCTGGCGCGCGAGGATCCGCGCATTGACGGCCGAGGCGTCGCGCAGGCCGCGGCTGGCCTCGGCCAGCGTCTCGCGCGTTTCGGGGTCGAGCCGCTCGGCCCAGTCGTCGGGCGCCTCCCGCTTCATCCGCGCCACCTCGGCCTCGATCCGGCCGGTAAGGCGCAGCTTGGCCTGGGCGATCTCGGGCAGTTCGGGGAAATAGGGGGCCCGGCCCAGCCGATCGCTCTCCTCCTCCATAATATGGGTGAGGGACACCATGGCGTCGATGAGCTGCTCGGTCATTTACTTGTTACCCTGTTGGAGCTTGATGATCTGGTCGAGCACCACCGGCGCCAGGCCGATGCCGCCCTTGGCGGCCATCGCGTTGCCCAGCTTCTCGGCCATGATGCCGCGGAACATTTCCTCGCCATGGCCGCCGGAGAATTCCCCGTCGCCCTGCTGCACGCTCTCGAGCATCAGCTGGGTCATCTGGCCGAGGAACACCGCCTCGAAATTCTTCGCGGTCTCGCGGTTCCTGGCATCGAGCTTCGGATTGGCCGGGACGGCCGGGGCCTGGGACCCGGTGGGGGAAGTCACGTCGCGCATCATTGCACCTCGATATCGGCCTGGAGCGCGCCGGCGCTCTTGATCGCCTGGAGGATGGTGATCAGGTCGCGCGGGGAGACGCCCAGCGTGTTGAGCCCGCTCACCAGCGTCTGCAGGCTGGCGCCGTCGACCATCGCCAGGCTGGCGCCGTTGCCGTCGTTCACCTGCACGTTGGTGCGCGGCACCACCGTGGTCTGGCCGTTCGAGAACGGCGCGGGTTGCGAGACCTGGGGGCTCTCGGTCACGGTGATGGTCAGGCCGCCCTGGGCGATCGCCACCGGCGTGATGCGGACGTCGGCGTTCATGACGACGGTGCCCGAAGCCTCGTTGATCACCACGCGCGCCGGCTGGTCGACCTTGACCGACAGCTCGCCGATGCGGGTGACCAGGTCGATCACGTTGCCGACGAAATTCGAACCCGCCGTGAGCTGCACGGTCGCCGGGTCCAGTACCGCGGCGCTGCCCGGATATTTCGCGTTGATCGCGCCGGCGATGCGGTCGGCGGTGGCGAAGTCGGGGTTCTTGAGCGCCAGCTTCAGGCCATTGGCCGAGAGGAGCGAATAGGGCACCTCGCGCTCGATGATCGCGCCGCCGGCGATGCGGGCCGAGGTGGTCACGCCGCGGCTCACGCTGGCGGCGGCGCCCTGGCCCTTGAAGCCGGAGACCGCGACATTGCCCTGCGCCACCGCATAGATCTCGCCATCGAGGCCGCGCAGCGACGAGACGATCAGCGTCCCGCCCTGCAGGCTGGTCGCGTCGCCCAGCGCCGAGACCTGGACGTCGATCCGCGAACCCGAGCGGGCGAAGGGCGGCATCGTCGCGGTGATCGAGACGGCGGCGACGTTCTGCGTCTTCATCTCGGTCCCGCGAATGTTCACGCCCATCCGCTCGAGCATCGCCTGCATCGATTCCTCGGTGAACGGCGTGTTGCGCAGGCGATCGCCCGTGCCGGCCAGACCGACGACCAGGCCATAGCCCACGAGCTGGTTGTCGCGGACATTCTCGACGTTGACGACGTCCTTGATCCGCGTCTGGGCCGTTGCGGCCGGTGCGAGGCCCAGGCTCAGGAGCAGGGCGATCATGGGAGCGGCGAAGCGCAGCATATAACCCCTGGAAGTGGAAAATTTCCGATAATTCTCTTATAGGATAGAAGACGGGCCATGCGGGCCCAGGGGACGAGATTTCGTGCGGATCGAGAACCTGCAGGCACCCTTGCTGCACAGCCTGATGGCGGCGCTGCCCAAGGTCGCGTCCGGCTTCTCGGTGGGCGAGGGGGAAGCCCCCGCGGCGCCCGCGCCCCTGCATCCCGGGGCCAATGCGGCGCAGGCGCTCAACCCCTCGGTCGCGATGCTCGTCACGCTCGCCGCCGCCGATCCCGCGATCGAGCGCCGCCGCAAACAGGCAGTCGACGCCCAGCGCGGCATCGACATGCTCGATCAGCTCCACCGCGAGCTGGTCGCCGGAGTGGTCAGCCCGGCGCGGCTCACGGCGATCGTCGAATGGTCCGAGACCTTCGAGCGCACCGACGATCCCGCGCTCGCCGCGATCCTCTCCGACATCGAGCTGCGCGTCCGAGTCGAGCTGGCCAAGCTCGATCTCAAGGCCTGATCCGCGCCTTTCATTCCCTTACGGCATCCTCGGTTTTTAAGTTTCAAATCCGAACGCAATTGCATACCGGATTTTTGGAACCTAGGGAGGCGCCACCGGTTTCGCGTTCGAAAGGGCGATGCCGTTCCTTCCATGACCAGCCGGCAGAGCGCGGCATGGAATCCCCTCGAGGAGAGTATGCCTATGTTGGCTTTGCTTATGGGGCTTGCCGTCGCAGCGGCCCCCGCGCTCCAGCCGGCCGATGCCGTGGTCGGCCGCTGGAAGACCCCCGTCCATAACGGTATCGTCGAGATCACCCGATGCGGCGCGTCGATCTGCGGCAAGATCGTCGGGTCGGACAAGTTGCGCACCAACCCGAACCTGGCCGACGGCAACAACGGCAACGCGGCACTGCGCACACGCAAGCTGATGGGCCTGCAGATCCTCTCCGGCTTCAGCCAGCAGAATGGCGGCTGGTACGGCGGCAAGATCTACAATGCCGAGGACGGCAAGACCTACAGCGCCGAGATCACCCTCTCCGGCAACGACCAGCTCAACCTGCGCGGCTGCGTGTTCAAGCCCTTCTGCCGCACCCAGACCTGGACCCGCGTGCGCTGACGCGCGTTTCCGAGTTCTCAGTATCCGTACGCGTACAAGGATTACCCCGATGTCCCCCTTCAGATATTCGCTCGCCGCCGGCAGCGCGCTGATCGCGCTGCTCGGCTTCTCCCAGGCTGCCCATGCCCAGGCCTTCTATCTCCAGGAGCAATCCGCCCGCGGCGCCGGCCGTGCCTTCTCGGGCGAGGCCGCCGATACCGGCTCCGCTTCGATCTGGTGGAACCCTGCCGCGATCGGCGGCATCGAGAGTGGCGACGCCACGCTTTCCGCCTCCGTCATCCTGCCGCGCGGCGAGGTTGCCGACAGGGGCACGCTGATCGTCCGCCCGGGGCAGCCGCCGGCGCCGGTGGGCGGCAACGGCGTCACTCGCAATCCGATCAACAACGGCGTGCTCCCCTCGGGCGCGATCGCCGTGCCGCTGAACGACCGCATTGCGCTCGGCGTCTCGATCACCTCGCCCTACAGCTTCACCACCGATTATCCGGCGGACAGCTGGGCGCGCTACAGCGCCGCCCGGACCCAGCTGCGCACGGTCGACATCCAGCCGAGCATCGGCGTGGCGGTGACCGACTGGCTGCGCGTCGGCGCCGGGCTCAACATCGAATATACCGATGCCAGCCTCGGCAACGCGCTGCCCAATCTGGCGGCGGTGCTGCCGGACGGACATCAGGAATTGAAGGGCGATGGCTGGGATCTCGGCTGGACCGCCGGCGTGCAGCTGCATTCGCGCCGCTTCACCCTGGGCCTCAGCTACAAGTCGGCGATCGAGCACACGCTGAAGGGCGACCTTACCGTCTCGGGCCTGGTCGGCCCGCTGGCGACGTCGAACATGCAGCTCTCGGGCGTCGAGGCGAAATTCTACACGCCGTCCCAGGCGATCGCCGGCGCCCGCTTCGCGGCAACCGACAAGCTGACCCTGAACGCGCAGGTGATCCGCTATGGCTGGGACAAGTTCGACGCGATCCGCCTGGGCGCGCCGGTCAACCAGGCGATCCCCGAGAACTACCGCGCCAGCTGGAGCTATGCCGGCGGGATCGACTATGCCGTGTCGCCCAAGGTGACGCTGCGTGCCGGCGTCCAGCGCGCGACCACGCCGACCCAGGATGGCGAGCGCGATGCCCGGGTGCCGGATTCGAACCGCTGGAACTTCGGCGTGGGCGGCAGTCTCGCGGCGAACAAGAAGCTCTCGTTCGACCTGGCGGCGAATTATGTCAGCTTCGCCGACGCCCCGATCGACCGCGTCACCGCCGCCTATGCCGGCACCGCCGCGCAGACGCCGATCCTTACCGATGGCGAGCTGCGCGACGCCCATGCCATCGTGCTCTCGGCGGGCGCGCGCCTGAAGTTCTGAGGAACTCTGAAGTATCGCGGGGAAGGGGCGCTCAGCGCCTCTTCTTCGCGATCTTCAGCACATAGCTGATCACTTCGGCGACCGCGGCATAATGTTCCACCGGGATCGGACGATCGATCTCGGCGCTGGCATAGAGCGCGCGGGCAAGGGGGCGGTTCTCCACCAGCGGGATGCCGTGCTCGCCCGCGATCTCGCGGATCTTGAGCGCGATCCCGTCGACGCCCTTGGCGACCACCACCGGCGCCGCCATCTGGCCATGGTCATAGTGCAGCGCCACGGCATAGTGCGTCGGGTTGGTGATCACCACGCTGGCCTTGGGCACGTTCTGCATCATGCGGCCGCGCGAGCGCTGCATCTGGATCTGGCGGACCTTGGCCTTGATGTGCGGATCGCCCTCGCTCTGCTTGTGCTCGTCCTTGATCTCCTGGAGGCTCATGCGCATCCGCTGCAGGAATGCGCGGCGCTGCCAGACGAAGTCGAACAGGGCGAGCGCGCCTACCAGCATCGCGATCGGGCGGAGCATCGAATAGACGATGCCGTGCGTGGCGCTGCCCACCTGCTGAAGGTCGGCGCCCACCATCGCATCGATCGCGGCGGCATGCGGCCATGCGAGATACGCCGCCACGCCGCCGACCAGGCAGAGCTTGGCGAGCGTCTTGGCGAATTCCATCAGCGCCATCTTGCCGAACATCCGCTTGGCGCCGCTCGCGGGATTGAGCTTCGACCATTTGGGCTTCACCCGGCTCCAGCTGAGCATCGGCCGGCCCTGGAGGATGCCGCCCAGCAGCGCGATGCCGAACAACGTGCCCAGGATCGGCAGCAGCGCGAAGGCGCTGGCGCGCATCACGCCGGTCACGAAGCTCTCGGCGCCCTGCGGCTCCATCCGGAAATCGTCGGCGCTGCCCCATAGCCGCACGAAGAGCGTGCCCAGCAGCTGCAGCGTGTAGGTGCCCAGGCCGCCCATCACCACGAGCATGCCGACGAAGATCGCCGCGTGGCGCATCTCGGGCGCCATCGGCACATCGCCTTTCGCGCGCGCGTCCTCGAGCTTCTTGTCCGTCGGATCGTGAGTCTTGTCGTCCTGGTCGGTATCGCCCGACATCACCAGCCTCCCTGCATCGCGTCGCCCATGGCGCGGGCGAAGAAGGTGAGCATGGTGCCGAGCGTGGCGGCGGCGAGGCTGATGCCGAGCAGCAGGTTGAGCGGCTGGGCGATGAAGAAGACCTGGATCGCCGGGGCCACGCGCGCGGCGAGGCCGAGCGCGACGTTGAAGACGATGCCATAGATGAGAAGCGGAGCGGCGAGGCTCAGGCCGAGCGTCATCGAGCGGCCGATCGCCTCGACCGCGAGCATGGCGAAATCATGCGCCGGCGGCAGCCCGCCCACGGGGAAGCTCTGATAGCTGTGGACGATCGCGCCCAGCCACAGGTGATGGACCTGCATGCCCATGCACACCAGCGCCGCCGCCATGGCGACGAACTTGGAGAGCTGGGGCGCCGCGCTGCTCTGCGCGGGATCGAAGATGACCGCGGAGGAGAGGCCGATCTGGGTCGAGATCACCGAACCCGCCATCGAGACGGCGAGGAACAGGATCTTGACGATCATGCCCATGGCCAGGCCCGTCATCAGCTCGGCGACGAGCACCGCGGGCAGCGCCGCGCCGGCTTCCACCGCCACGCGGGCAGGGGCGCCGACCAGGCCATACATGGTAGCCGAGAGGGCGAAGGCGATCATCAGCCGGATGCGGCCGGGGATCGCGTCGTCGCCGAACACCGGCAGCAGCATCAGCACCGCGCCCACCCGGGCGAAGACGATGAAGAAGGCCGAGGCTTGCAGCGCCAGGTCGGGGGGCAGCGTCATCCGGCGGTCACGATCAGGCTGCCGATCCTGGTCATGAAGTCGTTCAGCGCCTGTCCGATCGTTGGCAGCATGAGCAGCAGCACCAGCCCCATGGCGAGCAGCTTGGGGACGAAGGTGAGCGTGGTTTCCTGAATCTGCGTCAGCGCCTGGAGCAGGCCGATGACGGTGCCCACGATCAGCGAGGTCAGCAGCAGCGGACCTGCGATGGTGAGCACCAGCATCAGCGCGCTCTGCGCCAGGGCGAGGACCTGGGACGGCAGCATCGTTCAGCCCCGAAAGCGGTTCGCGGGAGGGAAAGGGCCGCTCCCCGGCGAAGGCCGGGGCCCAGTTGCAATGTCCATTGAGAGGGTCATTTCCCCATCCAACCAACCAGCCCGATACTGGGCCCCGGCCTTTGCCGGGGAGCCGCAAGGAACACAGAGCGCAGTTAGATCTGCATCCGCATGATGTCGGAATAGGCGTTCACCACTCGGTCGCGCACGGCCACCATGGTGTCGAGCGCGGTCTCGGCGGCGCCGATCGCGGTGACCACGTCGATCAGGTCGCCCTTGCCGGCGACCTGCTGGGCCGATGTCTTTTCGGCGGTGCGCAGCTGGTCCGCGGTGCCGGTGACCATGTCCTCCACCATCGCGCCGAAGCCGCCGGCGCTGCCGCCGGTCTTTACAGGATCCGTCTTGCTGTTGCCGCCAAGGCCGGCGACGCGGCCATAGGCCGACATCGCATCAAGTGCGCCGATGGACATTCCGAATATCCTTTACTTGAGGAGGTCGATGGTGCGCATCGTCAGGCTCTTGGCGGCCTCGATGGCATTGAGATTGGCTTCGTAGCTGCGCTGCGCCGCCTTCATGTCGGCCGTCTCGATCAGGCCGTTGACGTTGGGCTTCATGACATAGCCGTCCTTGTCCGCGGCCGGATGGCCGGGCTGATAGACCTTCACGAAGTCCGACTTGTCGTTCTCGATCGCCTTGACCTTGACGCCCAGGCCGCCGGTCGAGCGGTCGACCTCGGACTGGAAGCTGGCGACGCGGCGGCGATAGGGATTGCCGCCCGGCGTATCCGACACCGAGTCCTGGTTCGCCAGGTTTTCCGCGATGACGCGCATGCGCAGCGATTGCGCGCGCAGGCCCGAGGCGGAGATGCCGAGCGAGGTCTTGAGGTCCATGATCGTCCTTCCAAGCAGGCCCGACGGGCCGTTTCCTCCATTGTAGGCAAAAATTGCCGGGGCGGGCGCCGAGCGCGGAAAAAAGGTTCCTATAAGTCCTCCTGAAAGGAACACGCATGTCAGTGCTCGACGGAATTATGGTCGATATGTCGATCGTGCTGGGCTCGGCCAATGTGCCGATCCGCCAGGTCCTGCAGATGAGCCGCGGCGCGATGATCCCGCTGGAAAGCAGCCAGGACGATCCCTCGCTCGTATATGTGAACGACGAGCTCGTCGCGAAGGGCGTGGTCCTGGTCGATGGCGAAGTGATGTCGCTCGAAATCACCGAACTCGTGAAGAAGCAGCGCAACTGATGGACATCCTGTCGACGCTGCGCACGCTGGGTGCGCTCGGGATGGTGCTCGGCATGCTCGCCGGCGCGCTGTGGTTCGTGAAGCGCTATGATCTGAAGCTGCCCGGCCGCGTGACCAGCACGCGCCGCAAGCGGATCGAGATCGTCGAGCGCCTGTCGGTCGACGGCAAGCGCTCGGTGGCGCTGATCCGCCGCGACGGGATGGAGCATCTCGTGATGTTCGGCCCCGAGGGGCAGGCGACCATCGAGAGCGGCATCGTCGCGCCCGAGCCGTCTGTGCCCGAGCCGGCCGCGGAGCCCATGCCGGCGGCCAACCTCGCCGAGGATATCGCCGCGCTCGGTGCCAATTTCGCCCGGCTGGTCGATCTTCCCAGGCTGGCCGAGCTGCCCCGGGCCGTTGCCGCCCGGGCCGCGACTGCCGCCGCCGCGCGCAATGCCCATCCGCCGCGCGCGCCGAAGCGCGTCCGCGAGCAGCGCAACACCACGCGGTGGAACCGCGCCGCGGTGCGGGCCGCGCTCGATGCATAGGCTGCTCGCGGCGGCCCTTGCCGCCCTGATCCTCATGCCGGCCGAGGCCTATGCCCAAGCCAAGGGCACGACGATCAACATCGGCGGCGCGGACGGCGCGCTCTCGGCCAAGGCGATCCAGCTGGTGCTGATGCTGACGGTGCTCAGCCTGGCCCCGGGCCTGCTGATGACCGTGACCAGCTTCACGCGCATGGTGGTGGCGCTCTCGTTGCTGCGCACCGGCATCGGCGCGCAAGGCGTGCCGCCCAATCCGGTGATCATCAGCCTGGCGCTGTTCCTGAGCTTCTTCGTGATGGCGCCCACCTTCGAGAAGGCATGGAGCCAGGGCGTCGACCCCTATACCAAGGGCAGGATCACCGAGAGCCAGGCCTTCGAGCGGACGGCCGAGCCCTTCCGCAAGTTCATGCTCGGCCAGGTGCGCGACAGCGATCTCAAGCTGTTCGCCGACCTGGGGGGCAAGAAGATCCAGAACCGCGCCGAGACGCCGCTGACCACGCTGGCGCCGGCCTTCATGATCTCGGAGCTGCGGCGCGCCTTCGAGATCGGTTTCCTGCTGCTGCTGCCGTTCCTGGTGATCGACCTGGCGGTGTCGGCGGTGCTGATGGCGATGGGCATGATGATGCTGCCGCCACCCACGATATCCCTGCCGATGAAGATCATCTTCTTCGTGCTGGTGGATGGCTGGGCGCTGGTCGCCGGATCGCTGGTCAAGAGCTTCGCCCAGTAGCGAAGCCGTCAGGGACGGGGGAGGGGGCGGATGCCGGGGGGCGTCCGCCCCTATCTGCTTGTGGACCCGAATGGCGGCGGTTAGCTTCGCGCATGAATCGCCGGAGAGGCTGCCTCGTCACGCTCGTCGTCCTGGCTGTTCTGGCGGCCCTGGCGATCCCGGTGCTGCTGGCGCGCTGGCCCTGGCCCATTTCCGATCCGGTGAGGCTGAAGGCGATCGAGGCCGAAGCCCAGACCTTGATGGCAACGCATCCGGCGAGACCCCCGGTACATTATGCCCGCGTGCCGGAGAGCCAATTGCCGCCTGTCATCGCGAGCCTGCATCCCGAACGGGTCACGGTGCACGAATGGGGCGTCGACATCGTCATCAAGCCCTATTTCGATGGCGGTTGGGGATATCATGTCGCCCGGAGCCGGCGCGATCTGCCGATGTTCGACGGATGCTATTCGGAAGTCGGCCACGGCGTATTCTGGCACGGTCCCTGCTAATTCCGGGACGGCCCCTGCCAACGCGCCCGGCGCGGCTCCGCCGTTCTTCCGCCAGGGCGATGTCGGTCGTGTCGAAGCGTCTCGCGCTGCCGTGACGGGCGGTCAGCCCCGTGCGGCGGGGCTGTCCAGCCAGGCCGAGAGTTCGGCATAGGAAATGGGGTCGTGGAAGGCGACGCCGGTGAACTCCTCGTTGCTCCAGCGCGTGGTGCAGCGGCGCGAGGGCAGGCCAGGAATCATCAGGATCACTTCGGTGTCGTCGCGCAGCGGCCGTTGCAGGCGCAGGCAGGCGCCGCCCTGCGAGAGGTCGGCGACGACCACGTCGATCGGGCGGCCGAACGAGCTGATCCGCGCGGGGATGTCGGCGGCGAAGCGCGGCGAGCGCGGGCGCACCGTGGCTGCCTCGGGCTGGGGCTTGCCGAGAATGGCGTTCACGTCGGCGGGCGTATCGAACCGCACGCCGGCGCGGCCTCCCCCGGTCCAGGCGATCGCGCCGTTCAACAGCGCGCCGCCACGCAGCTCGACGGTGATCCGCATATCGGGCAGCAGCGACGCGATCGTATCGATCTGCATGCCGCGTTCGGAGAGGTTGCGCACCCGGCAAAGCTGGCCGGGATTGCCCTCATGGCGCAGCTTGCCGACAAGGAGCGTAGCCACCGTCCGCGGCGCGCGTTCGATCCACTCGTCGCGGTTCTCGCTTGCGATGGCGGCGTTGGGTTCCACTATGTCCTCGGCGAAATTGCGTGACCTCTGTTTTTTATAGGGGGATCGCCGGCCGGGGTGGTCCGACTTGACGCAAAATACGTATTTTACGCAGGGGTCGCCTGGGTGATCGCCACCTTGCGCACCACGCCGGCGCCGAACGCTTCCGGAGCGGAGGCTTCCACGATCTTGCGGAACTGCTCGAGACTGGGCAGCAGCCCGTCCTTGCCGGCCGCCATCGGCGTCCTGAAGGTGCGCATGTTGATCGCATGCAGCAGCAGCGGCAGCCGCTTGGCCACCTCGCCGGACTTGTCGCGGGGCACTTCGAGGTTGAACTGGAACTGGACATAGCCGGTGAGCCGCCCGTCTTCGGGCGAGACCAGCGGCGCGAGCAGCTTGTCCACCTGGACGAACGCGGTCTCGACTTCCGCCTGGGCGGGGGCCGTGGCGGCGTGGGCGGGGCGGGGGCCCAGCACCACCAGCGTGCCGAACGCGGCGGCGCCCCCCAGGCCGAGCCCGGAGAGCAGCACGATGGCCAGGAACAGGATCTTCTTCATGGCGGCGACACTCAGAACTTGAAGCTGCTGTCGGTCGGAAGCGAGGGTGCCTCGGCCTTCAGGACGATGGTGATGCGGCGGTTCTCCGCCCGGTCGGGCTGGTCGGGGAAGACCGGACGCGTGCCGCCCATGGCGACGACCTCGGCAAGGCGATCCGGCGTCATGCCCGAAGCGATCATCGCCTGGCGCGCGGCGAGCGCGCGCGCGCCCGACAGCTGCCAGTTCGCATCGCTCTGGCCGCCGCCGGTCGCGTCGGTATGGCCCTCGATCGCGATCTGCCCGCCCGCCTGGGCAAGCTTGGCCGCGGTCTTGGCGAGCAGCGCGCGCGCGAAGGGATTGAGCTCGGCGGTGCCGGGGCGGAACATCGATTGCTTGTCGGTGTCCATCAGCGTGATCCGCATGCCCGCGCGCTCCGGCTCGATCGCCACGTTCTTGCGCGCCTGGTCCTGCGGCACGGCGTCGAGCGCGATCTGCAGCTCGCTGGCGAGCACGCGCATCGAGGTGTCGGGCACATCGGCGGTGCCGCCGCGCGCCGCGCCGTTGGTGGCGGCCTCGGAAGTCGGCGTGCCGTTCGCGCGGCTGCTGTCGTTCGACGAGCGGCGCGCCTGGCCGCCCGCGCCCTCGGACGTGCCCATTACCGGCGTCGAAGGCGAGGTGTCCGAGATGGTCGGCGAGAAATAGGCGGCAAGGCCCTTCAGCCGCTGCTTGTCCGGATTGGCGATCAGCCACAGCAGCATGAAGAAGGCCATCATCGCGGTGACAAAGTCGGCGTACGCAACCTTCCAGGCGCCGCCATGATGGCCGGCCGCGACCTTCTTGACCCGCTTGATGACGATCGGGCGATCATTGGCGCCGGGCGCAGGCATGGTCAGGCGCCCCCGAGCGCGTCGCGCATGCGCTGCTGCACTGCGCCCAGGCGGATATGGCCGATCGCCGAGAGCGAATCCTCGCCGCGCGCGATCCGCTCGAGCAGGTTCACGCACTCGTCGGCATGCTGGATGAGATAGTCGAAGTCCTGGAGCTGCTCGAGGTAGGAGCTGGCGAAATGCGCGTCGCCGACAAGCACTTCGGCAAGCGCCTCCAGCTTGGCGCGCATCTCGCGGATCTCGCCGGCGATCACATTGTGCAGCGTCGCCGAGAAGGGATCGAAGCCGGAGATCGCCCGTGCGGGGGGGAGCTGCGCGGGAACGGGCATGCAGGACATCAGAACAGCTCCAGATCGCCGCCGGAGGTCGGGGCGTGAACGGGGACCGGCGGGCGCTCGGGCACGCGGTCCGTAACCTTGACGCAGCGGCTGCGGCCTTCATGGGGAAGGAACTCGATCTTGCGGGCGCTGGTGCCCCCCAGATCGGTATGCCCCACCGCGATCCCCTCGGTCTCCATGAAGCGGCGGGCGAAGTCGGCGTTCGAGGAACCGATAGAACCCAGCCCCGAGACGATGTTGGCACCCCCGTAGAGATGCGCCATCAGCCGGCCGCGCACCGCGCCCTTCTGCATCATCGCGTTGATCAGCAGCTCCATCGCATGCACGCCGTAGCGCGCCATTTCCGAGGCGCCCACGCGCTGGTCCGCGCCGGGCTCGCCTAGGAGGAAATGGTTCATGCCGCCGACCCGGGCGACCGGATCGAACAGGCATGCGGCGACGCAGCTGCCGAGCAGGGTGGAGACGACCACCCCGGGCTCGGCCACCACGGCATGCTCGCCCTGGACGATGGCGAGCCGGCGCATCAGGTGAGCTCGCCGAAGACGCGCTCGATCTTCTCCTTCAGCGCGGCCGGCGCGAACGGTTTCACGACATAGTTGTTCACGCCCAGCGCCGCGGCCTTCTGGACGATCTCCTTGTCCGACGAGCCGGTGAGCATGATGAACACCGTCTTGCCGATCACCGCATCGGTGCGCACCGCCTCCAGGAACTGGAGGCCGTCCATCTCCGGCATGTTGTAGTCGGAGATGATCAGATGCACGCGGTCGCTCTTGACCGCCGCCAGCGCCTCCTGGGCGCTCGGCTTGTCCCGCACGTCCTTGAACCCGAGATCCTGCAGCGCGCGACGGATCATCGCGCGCATGCTGGTCTGGTCGTCGACGACCATCACCTTGATCGCTGCAGCAGCAGGCATCAGACGCTCCCAATCTTCTCGCGGCAGGCCTTGAGGATCGCCTCAGGCATGCCAGACAAACCAACTTCTTGTTCCACCGCGCCCAGCTCCTTTGCCGAGCGCGGCATTCCCCAGACCACGCAGGTCTCCCTGCTCTGGCCCAGCGTGCGGGCACCGGCCTGGCGCATCGCCAGCATGCCCTGGGCGCCGTCGGCCCCCATGCCGGTGAGGATCACGCCGACCGCGGCTTTGCCGAGCGGCGCCACCGAGTTGAACAGCATGTCCACCGACGGCCGGTGGCCGGAGACCGGATCGCCGTCGCGCAGCCTGACATGGCCGCGGACGCCGCCGCGCAGCTCCATGTGGCGCTGCCCCCCAGGAGCAATATAGACGGTTCCCGGCAGCACCGGCGCGCCATCCGTAGCTTCCACCACATGCACCCGGCATTCGCCGTTCAGCCGCTCCGCGAAATTGTGCGTGAAGGCGGCCGGCATGTGCTGGACGACCAGCACCGGCGGGCAATTCTCGGGCAGGGCCGGCAGCAGCGAGAACAGCGCCTCGACGCCGCCGGTGGACGAGCCGATCGCGATGATCCGCTCGCCGACGCTGCCTGCCGCAAGCGCGGGCTGGGCGGGCAGGCGCTGCGGGCCGGCGCGGGCGACCGAGCGGGCGGCGGCCTTCACCTTCTCGCAGAGCAGCACCGCGTCGCGCTCGATGTCCTCGGGCGTGCCGCTGGGCTTGGTGACATAGTCGACCGCGCCCAGGCGGAGCGCCTCGATCGTCACTTCCGCCCCGCGCGCGGTCAGCGTCGAGCACATCACCACCGGCATCGGCCGAAGGCGCATGATCCGCTCGAGGAACGACAGCCCGTCCATCCCCGGCATCTCGACGTCGAGCGTCAGCACGTCGGGGTTGAGCGACTTGATCATCTCCCGCGCCGCGAAGGGCTCGGGCGCCATGCCGACGACTTCGATCGCCGGATCGACGGAAAGCATGCGGTTGAGCGTCGCGCGCATCGAGGCGCTGTCGTCGACGATCAGCGTACGTACGGGTGCCATCAATGCGCCTCCGGCTTCTGGTAGATGGTGTGCCCGCACGAGCGCATCTGGCTTGCCGCCGGGCCGATCAGCCGCTCGGAATGCCCGATGTACAGGTGGCCGCCGGGGGAGAGCTGGTTGACGAAACCCGCCTCCAGCTCTTCCTTCGCGGGATCGCCGAAATAGATCATCACGTTGCGGCAGAAGATCACGTCATAGGCGGCGCGGAGCGGCCAGGGCTCGAACAGGTTGAGCACCCTGGCCGTCACCAGCGCGCGCGCCTCGTCCGCCATCTGGAAGCCGCCCTGGACGGGCTTCATCCACTGGCTGCGCCAGGGCTCGGGCACCGCTTCGGCGACGCTGTCGGCATAGACGCCGCGCTTCACCGATTCCACCACATGGGGAGCGATGTCGGTCGCCAGCAGGCGGACATCGGCATTGCGCAGCCACGCGGCGGCCGCGCGGTCCGGCCCCAGCAGGCACATGGCGATGGTGTAGACTTCCTCGCCCGACGAGCAGCCCGCCGACCAGATCCGCACCGGGCCCTGCTTGCGCTTGAGCGCCGGCAGCACGGCCTCGCGAAAATGATCGAAGTGATGCGGCTCGCGGAAGAAATGCGTGTGATTGGTGGTCAGCGCCACCACCATCGCATGGCGTTCCGCCGGATCGCCCTGCACGAGCGCGACATAGTCGGAGAACCTGGCCAGGCCATGCTCGCGCAGCCGGCGCCCCAGGCGCGACTGGACGAGCGTGGTCTTCGCCGCGCTCAGTGCGATGCGCGCATCCTCGTGCATGATCGCGGCGATGGCAGCGAAGTCGCGGGGCGTGAGCTCCGCATTGCTGCCCGTCATGGCCGTGGCGACGCCGGCAGGCGCCAGGGCGCCCCCGGCGGCGGTCACGCTGCGATGTCCAGATGCTTGGTCAGGCTCAGCGCGTCGAGGTCGAGCAGCAGCACCATGGTGCCCTTCTCGTCCCGGGTGCCGTCCTTCTGGCGGGTCGCGATGCGCACCAGGCCGGCGATGACGCTCGGCTCGATCGTCTCGACCTCGGGGGCCGGCTGGATCTCGGTTTCGCCGATCGCGACGATGTCGTTGACTTCGTCGACCAGGAAGCCGGCCTGCTTGCCCGCGATATGGACGACGAGGATGCACGAGCGCGCATGGATCGCGCTCGGTTCCCAGCCCAGCCGCTCGGCCAGGCCGACGACAGGCACCACGTTGCCGCGCAGGTTGGTCACGCCCTTGATGAAGCCCGGGACGTTGGGAAGCGGCGTCGGCTCGTCCCATTCGCGGATCTCGATCAGCGCCCGCATGTCGATCCCGAAGGTCTGCTGGGCAAGCGAGAAGGTGACGATCTTGCGGTCGGTGCCGGCGTTGTCGTTGGTGGTGGTCATGCTGCCAGTCCTTTCGGGGTGAAGCGATTGGTGGAGGCGACGAGCGCCTCGATGTCGAGGATGAGCGCGATCGAGCCGTCGCCGAGGATGGTGGCGCCGCCCAGGCCGCGGATCGGATGGAGATTCTGGTCGAGGCTCTTGATCACCACTTCGCGGCGATCGTCGATGGTATCGACCACCAGGCCGACCTTGCCCGAGCCTTCGTTCTCGACGATCACGACCAGGCTGTCCTCGATCGCGCGGTCGTCGTTGAGGCCGAAGATCTCGGTGGCGCGCTTCACGGGGACATATTCGCCGCGCATGTCGATCACTTCGCTGTCGGGCGAGGTGCGCTTCACCTGGCCCGGCTCGGGCTGCACCGTCTCGAGCACATGCGCGAGCGGCAGCACGAAGCGCTGGCCGGCGAGGCGGACGATCATGCCGTCCAGGATCGCCAGGGTGAGCGGCAGGATCATCGTGAAGGTGGTGCCTTCGCCCGGAACCGAGTGGATCTCCACGCGGCCGCCCAGCGCCTCGACGTTCGAGCGGACCACGTCCATGCCGACGCCGCGGCCCGAGATGTTCGAGATCGTGTCGGCGGTCGAGAAGCCCGGCGCACAGATCAGCTGGTCGATCTCTTCGTTCGACAGCTGCGCGTCGCCGCTGATGATGCCTCTTTCGACGGCCTTGGCGCGAACCTTCTCGCGGTTGATGCCGCGGCCATCGTCCTGCACCCGCACGAAGATGCGGGCACCGCGCTGCTCGGCCGAGAGCTTGATCGTGCCCGCGGGGTTCTTGCCCGCGGCGATGCGCTCCTCGGCGCTTTCCAGACCATGGTCGGCAGCGTTGCGGATCATGTGCGTCAGCGGATCGCCGATCTTCTCGATCACGCCCTTGTCGACTTCGGTGGTCTCGCCCACCGTCTCGAGCAGGATCTGCTTGCCGGTCTCCACCGAAAGGTCGCGCAGCATGCGCGGCACGCGGCTGAAGGCCTGTTTGATCGGCTGCGCGCGCAGCGACATGACGTTGTCCTGGATCTGGCGCGTCAGGCGCGCCAGCTCCGGCAGCTCCACGCGCTGGCGATCGGCCGGCGACAGCCGGTCGGCCAGGATCGAGTTGCGGATCACCAGCTCGCCGACCAGGTTGAGCAGCAGGTCCAGCTTGCCCAGATCGACGCGGATCGTCTGTTGCGCCTCGCTGCCCGCCTTGGGGGCGATGGCGGGCGTCTCGACGCTGCCGATCGCGGGCGAGGCAGCGGCGATCGTCTCGACGACGCGCTGCATCTCCGCCGCGAAGTCCTCGATGCCGGCGGATACCGGCACGAAGCCGAATTCGTCGGCCGCCGGTGCGGCTTCGGCCAGGGGTGCGGCTGCCGCCTCGTCGCGGCGGACCTCGACGATCGAATCCGGGGCGACGAAATCGAAGCAATCGTTGATGTCGCCCTCAGCCACTTCGCCCGGAACGCGGAGCGTCCAGGTGAGATAGGCGTCCTCGGGGTCGAGATCGCGCAGCGGCGGCACCGTCGAGGTGTCGACCGCGACGACCTCTCCGCCCAGGCTCTCCAGCTCGCGGATGATCAGCAACGGCTCGCCGGCATTGGCCAGCGCGGCGCGCGACGGCTTGAAGGTGACGATCCAGGCGGCGTCGGCGGCCGGCAGCTCGGCGGGCGCGTCGAAATCGTCGAGCGAGACGGCCATGGGCACGAAGCCGAACGCGTCCGCTTCGCCGGCCGGCACCTCGGCGGCGGCGGCCGGCGCGGCGACGGGCCCGCCGTCATCGGCACCCTTGTTGGCGAGAACCTGCTCGAGCGTGGCCAGCGCGGCCTGGTCGGCCGGGCGGGGCGCCAGGCCCTTGGCGGATTCGACATGGTCGGTCAGGATGTCGAAGGCGCTCAGCATCACCTTGACCACGCCGGGGCTCGGCGGGATCTTGCCGCCGCGCACCTCGTCGAGGACGTTCTCGAACTTGTGCGCGAACGCAGTGAGATCGGCATGGCCGAACGCGCCGGCACCGCCCTTGATCGAATGGACCGCGCGGAACACGCCGGCGATCACCTCGGCCGACACGTCGCCCGCCTGCATGGCCGACAGCCCCTGCTCGGCGGTGGTCAGCCCCTCGGCGCATTCCTCGAAGAAGATCGCCTGGATATCGTCGAATTCGTCGCTCACGGGCACACGCGGCGGATGGCCGCCCCCAGCTTGGTCGCCTCGAACGGCTTGGTGATCCAGCCGGTGGCGCCGGCCTCACGGGCGCGCGCCTTCTTCTCGTCCGAGAATTCGGTCGACAGCACCAGGATCGGCGTGCCGCGGAAACCGGAGACCGCGCGCACCGCTTCGATCAACTCGAACCCGTCCATCTTGGGCATGTTGATGTCGGTGATCAGCAGGTCGGGCTGCACTTCGTGCATGCGCTCCAGCCCGTGCTCGCCGTCATTGGCGCTCTCGATGCGGAAGCCCTGCGCGGTCAGCGACGTCTTGAGCAGCATGCGCATGCTCGCCGAATCGTCGACGGTAAGGATCAACTTGCTCACTGGGCGTCTCCGGTCTCGAGGCCGATCGTCGCGGCCAGGTGGCAGCGCTGCACGCGATCGACGAATGCGGGGCTGGGATTGGCGATACGGAACTCCTGGCCGCCCGCGGCCGCCTCGGCGCGCGCGGCGACGAGCAGCTGGAGCACCGCCTGGCCGACGCTCTCGACCTCGGACGCGTCGATCTCGATCGCGTCGTCCAGGTCGGCGGCGAGCACCAGGCGCACGCGCAGGTCTTCGGCCGTGACGGTGGTACCGTGGACGGGAAGGCGCAGCGCGCGCTCCTCGGCGTCAGGCAGCGGCAGCGACTGGGACTGGTCCATTCTTGGCCTCGTCAAGTGCGGTTTCGAGTTGCTGGAAGCTCGGCGCATAGGCCGAGGGGGTCATGCGGCGGGCGATCTCGATCGCCACCTGGACCGGCTGGTTCTGGGCATAGGCGACGATCGCCGTCTTCACGATCGAATAGGGCTTGCCGTCGGCCTCGAGCGTCTCGAGCAGCTTGGCGGCGAGGGGACCGACCACGCAGTAGCTCAGCAACACGCCCAGGAAGGTGCCGACCAGCGCGCCGCCGATCATCGCGCCCAGGATCTCGGTCGGCTGGTCGATCGAGCCCATGGTCTTGATGACGCCGAGCACGGCGGCGACGATGCCGAGCGCGGGCAGGCCGTCGGCCATGATCTGCAGCGCGTGCTGCGGGCCGGCCTCTTCGTGGTGATGCTTCTCGATATCCGCGTCCATCGCGGCCTCGATCTGATGCGGATCCTCGAAGTTGACCGTCATCATGCGCAGATAGTCGCAGATGAACTCGACCAGGTGATGGTCCTTGAGCAGGCGCGGATAGGGCGTGAAGAGGTTGCTCTCCTCCGGCTGGTCCAGATGCGGCTCGAGCGCGGTGGCGCCCCCCTTCTTGAAGGTGGAGAGCACGGTGAACATCAAGGTGAGCAGGTCCTTATAGTCCTGCGCCTTCCACTTGCCGCCCTTGAACGCGCGCATGATGCCCGTGCCGGCCTTCTTGATCGTCGCCATCGAGTTGGCGACGATGAAGGCGCCGATCGCGGCGCCCGCGATCGCCATCATCTCGTGCGGCAGCGCATGCGCGATGATCTCGAACTTGCCGCCCGACATGATGAAGCTGCCGAAGACGCAGACGAGAATGATGATGAATCCGATGCCGTTGAGCATGGCGGTTCGCCCGATGTCCCTGTTGTTTCCAGAATTATAGGAAGGATTTGCCGGCCGGTGTTGCCGCGCCGGCAAATTGCTCAGGCCGCCTCGGCGGTGCGATCCTGCCAGTCGATGACCGCCAGATAGTTGCGCAGCCGGTTCGCCTCGAGCGCGGCGAGCAGCTTGTTGTTGTGCCAGGGCACGATCATCTCGGCGAGGGCGGGAGCCCAGGGCGCCGAGCTGTCGAACAGCACGCCCAGGCCGAACACCGCGGGCACGTGCGCCCAGGCGAGCGGACGCGCCTCGGTCTGCGCCTCGGCCCGGAAATCCTCCACCGCGGTCAGCACGCCGTTGCGCGGGCCGCCTTCGTGCAGCGCCCAGGCGAAGTTGCCCGCGCCGCGGAAGCCGCGATCGGGCAGGCAGCCGGGCTGGCCGAGCGAGACGCCGCCTTCGAAGCTGTGCGGGTGGCGATGCTCTTCGGGAATCCGGTCGGGCGCATAATAGCAGTCGCGGCGGGCGCACGGCCACGAGACGTCGTGCAGGAGCGCCAGCAGCGGCCTGCCGTCGCGCCGCGCGATCTGGTCGGCGATGCGCAGTTCGTTGATCACCGTGTAGTAATTATGGTCGCCGTCGATCACCCAGGCGTCGATGTCCGAAAGCTTCGGCATCGCGTCATGGCTGGGCTCGGCGATGTGGCGCACCTCCGGCGTCTGGCGGGCCCAGGCCAGGAACTCGGCCTTGGGCGCCGGGTCGATGCTGGTCAGGCTGCCGCCGGCCACGCGCGCATAGGCGGCCAGCTGCTGCGACATGCCGCCGAACTCGGCGCCTACTTCGGCGATGTTGCGGGCGCCCGCGATCTGGAGCCCGTGGAGGATGATGTCCGAGAATTCGGACATGGAGTGGATCAGCAGGCTCATGCGATGGCTCCCTGGAGCATGGCGTTGGAAGGCGCGGGTGCGGCCGGCTGGCGCGCGGCGATGGGGCGGAAGGCCACGGCCAGCATCATCTGCCGGTCTCCCTGGCGCGGCGGCGGCGGGACCATCATGAAGGCGAACGCGTTCTCGCAGCGGAAGAGATGGGGCGCGACCTGCTCCATGCCTTCGAGCGAGGGCAGCGCATCCATTTCCTGACTGCCGTCCGGATGCGGCCTGTCGCTCAGGAAGCGGTCGACGGGCATGAAGCTCACGCTCTCCACCTGCACATAGTCGAAGAGCTGGCCGAACTGCACGCCCACCGAGAAGCGGCTGTCGCCGATCGGGATGGGGGCGAGATAATAGCCGTCATGCGTCGGCGTGGCGGTCACCGTGCCGGTCGAGACCTGGTTGCCGTCGGCGACGATCAGCGGCAGCGCGATCGAGGTGTCGACGAAGTCCCGGTATTTGAGGGGCATCGCGAAGCGGCGCTGCGCCAGCAGGCTGAGCTTGAGCGCCAGCCCCTCGCCGTGCAGCTCCGCCGGCAGATACATGCGCTCGGCGCCCTTCATGTAGAACAGGCCGCGCTGGCGCAGCCCGCGCCGGGCGATGGCGGGATCGAACAGCGAGACGGTGTTGTCGACGCCCAGGTTGATGTCGTGCTCGAACGCGCCGAGCACCGCGAGCTCGGCTTCGAGCGGCACGTACATCAGCCGGCCGAGCACGCTCGCCGCGCCGCGCCGCCACAGGATCGCCTCGTGCGCGGGCGGCACTGCGCGGATCGTCACGCTGCCTTCGTCGCGCACGAAGCGCAGGCAGCCCGCCTGCACCCGGTCGCGCACGTCCGACTGGCGCGACTTGATCGAGCTGCCGCGGCGGATGGCAGTGCCGTCCTTCTCATAGTCGATCACCGATCCCTGGGCGGCGGTGCAGAGCTGCTCGAGCACGGCGACGTTCGAGCACAGCGCCTCGAGCGCGGCGCAGTCATAATCGTCGTGGCCGATAAAGCCCTTCTTGTCGAAGCCGCTACGCGACTGTTCGCGCAGCAGCAGGTAGCGGCCGGCGACCTTCACGCCCAGCTCGCGGGCGAGCAGCGGCTCGACATCGTTCTGGACCGAGCCGTTATAGCCCAGGTCGACCAGCATCAGCGTGTCGCCTCTGGCCGGGTTCACGGCCTTGCGGACATGCGCGATCAGCCGGTCGGCGAAGCTGCGCGACGCCTGGGTGATGCGGCGCATGCGCTGCGGGTCCTGAATCGCCTTGAGGAAGGCGCCGGGGCGGGGATTGTCCTTGACCAGCCTGGCCGCTTCGGCGGCCGGCAGCAGCAGCTGCTTCGCCACCGCGCTCAGGTCGCCGCAGATCTCGCGCTGGAGATAGCGATCGACCGCGCCCGGCGTGGCCAGCGCGGCGGCGGTGCCGGTGAAGCGGCTGATCTCCACGGCATGGCCGGTGCCGCCGCGCGCCTCGTGGACAAGCTGCGGCAAATGGCCGTCGCGCATCAGGAACACGGCGTGCACCGTGCCGCCATGCTGCGCCCGCAGCGCCGCGGCCTCGTCGTCCAGCCAGCGGTCGAACCCGTTCAGCACGGGCCCCAGCGTGGTGAAGCCGAGCACTTCGGCGGCATCGCCCAGCTGCGGCTCGATGGCGGCGATCGTCGCGCGGTGCGGCTGGTGGGTAATCGCCACGCCGGCCTCGGTCGCGTGGAAGATGTTGCTGATCGCGCCCTCCAGGCGGATGCGCTGCTCGCTGCCGTCGGTGAACTGCTTGAGGTGCAGCGTGTTCACGCCGAACGGCGCGACGCCGTCGACGTCCGCCTTCTTGTTGTCGCCGATGTGCAGGATCTGCTCGGGCGCGGTCCCGAGCGCCTTGAGAACCGGGCCGTACAGGCCTTCGCCCTTGGCCTTGCCGTAATGCGACGAGCAGAAGATGCGGCCGATCAGCCCGGCGATTTCCGCGCCCGCGGCGGCGGCGATCAGGCTGCGCAGCTGCTTCTCGTCGAGATAGGTGTCGGAGACGATGATCGTCTCGATGCCCTTCGCCCTGGCTGCGCGCATCAGCGCCACGGTGGGCGCGAAGGCGAAGCAGTGGCGTGCTTCGGCGGCGAGCTCGTCCCGCACCGCGGCGGCGCGCTCGGCGGCGCTCGCATTGGGCATCAGCTCGGCATAGATCTCGTCGATATGGACTTCGTTGCGGCGGTGGCGGACGGCGGCGGTGCTCCGCGCGGTCTGCTCGGCCCAGCCGCGCTGGAGGAGGTTGGCTTCGCCGAGCGCGCCGAACAGGTCGCGCGGGGCGTGCACGTCGCGCCACAACAGCGTGTCGAAACAGTCGAGCGAGAGCAGGGTCACCCCCGGATAAGCGTCCAGTGCCGACGGCAGCGCGTGCGGAAGGATTGCGTTGGCCAATGATTTTCCCCGGATGCGCGCCCGCAATTCGACAGGGCGCACCAATCTTATAGGATGTTCGCACCCGGAACGGTCGCAATCGTCCTAGAATGAAGGGTCAAGCAAATGGAGCGAGCATGACCCTTAGTGCCTATCAGGCTGCCCGTACCCGGGCTGAAACGCCGCGCTCGGCAGAGCTCAGGCTGTTGGGCGAGATCACCGGCGAGATGATGGATGCGGAAGAGCGCGGGTTGAAGGGCGCGCTGCTGATGCCGCCGCTGCATCGCAACCGCCAGATGTGGGACGCCTTCTCGACCGATTGCGGCATTGCGGGCAATGGCCTGCCGCATGAGCTGCGCGCGCAGATCATTTCCCTTGCCTTGTGGGTGGACCGTTTCACCAGCGACGTGATCGCCGGCCGCGAGCGGATCCGCGAGTTGATCGAAGTGAACCGCATGATCATGGACGGGCTGCGCGGCCCGCAACGCGCGGCCGCCTGATCCTTCCCCGGCATCGACGGAAAGGGGCGCCCCGGCGAGAGCCGCGGCGCCCCTTTCCGTCGTACGCGACAGGGCCCGGCTTCCTCCGGTCCGCAAGGCTAGTCCGTCGACAGCGGCAGTTCGGAAGTCAGTTTCACCTTCTGCATCGGAATGTCGGTCTTCAGGCTTAGCACACAGGGGATGCGCGCCAGCCTTTCGGCCTGGAATCGCCGAAAGGCCGTCAGGTCCGCGGCGACCACGCGGAGCAGAAAATCGCAGTCGCCGGCCATCAGATGGCATTCGACGACTTCGCCGAGCGGCCGGATGCTGGCGATGAAGTGCTGCACGGTCTCCTCGTCCTGGCTCTTGAGCCAGACCCGGACGAACAGGGACATGCCAAAGCCGATCCGCTCCGCGTCGAGCAGCGCGACATAGCGTTCGATGACGCCGGATTCCTCCAGCAGCCGCACGCGCCGCAGACAGGGCGATGGCGACAGTCCGACTTCCTGCGCCAGCTCCACGTTCGTCAGGCGCCCGTTACGCTGCAACGCCATCAGAATGCGGCGGTCGATACGATCGAGCTTCATTGGCGGAATATTCCATATCCATGAGAATATGTAATCATAAATGCTGAGATGCCGCCGAATATCGCGAAAGTTCGCAACCTAATGCGCCTTGAAGCGGCATATACAACTGCCTGCAAATAGTTCCGCAATCCGAAGGGCAGCCATGACGGGAATGACGCAGGGCAGGTCGATGCCGGTACCAGAGCGCCGCGCCGAACTGGCGCGGGGCTTGCGGGCATCGCTGCCCGTGATGATCGGATTCATACCGTTCGCGCTCGTGCTGGGCGCGCAGGCATCGGCCAAGGGGCTCGGCGCCCTGGAAGTGCCGATCCTCACGGGGCTGAACTTCGGCGGCGGATCCGAGTTCGCCGCGATCGGGCTATGGACTTCGCCGCCGCACCTCCTCCTGATCGGGGGCGTGACGATGCTGGTCAATTGCCGTCACCTGCTGATGGGGGCGGCGTTCGCGCCCTATCTGCGCCATCTGCCCCGCCGGCAGGTGCTGCCGGCGCTGTTCTTCATGTGCGATGAAAGCTGGGCGATGGGGCTCGCGGATGCCAGGCTGGGGGCAAGGGCGGGTCGGTCGCAACCGTTCAGCCTCGCTTATTATCTCGGCGTCTCGATCGGGCTCTACGCCACCTGGGTGGTCTTTACCGCACTGGGCGCGCTCCTCGGCCCGGTGCTGGGCGACATCACGCGCTATGGCTTCGACATGGCGTTTCCGGCCGTGTTCCTCGTCCTGCTGCGGGGCATGTGGAAGAGTGTGCGCGCCGCAATGCCCTGGGCGGTGAGCCTTGCCGTCGCCATTGCCGTCTACCTGCTCGTGCCCGGTGCCTGGTATGTGCCGGCGGGTGCGGTTGCGGGCGTCCTGGCCGCTTGCGCCTGGGCGCGGCCATGATGCCCGACCCCGCCACCCTGGGGGCGATCCTGCTGATGGCGATCGTGACCTATGCTACCCGGATCGGCGGTTATCTGCTGCTCGGCGACCGCATATTGTCTCCGCGCATGACGGCGGTGATGGATGCCGCACCCGGTTGCGTCCTTGTTTCGGTGATCGCGCCGGCCTTCGCCGCCGGGCGCTCCGCGGATCTGATCGCACTCGTCGCGACGCTGTTCGCCGCCACGAGGCTGCCGCTGCTGCCTACCGTCCTGATCGGAGTTGCGAGCGCGGCGATGCTGCGGTTCATGCTGCCGGCATAGGCGGGAGAGGGGACTTGGGCGCAATGTTCGCGCAACCTCGCGGCACAAGTGCCGAACCATGCGCTTGCGCGCCGACGGGGGTCATTGCCATGATGGCGACGGGGCTGCCGGAAACAATGCGGGAGATCGCGTGCACCTGTTCCTTCGCTCGTTGGTGATGACGATCGGCCTGGCCGCTGCGCTCGCTTCGTCCGCCGGCGCGCAACAGGCTCCGCCGACCCCGGCCGTTGCCCGGTCCCCGGCCGGGCAATCGCCCGGGGATTTCATTGCCGGCTATGCCGCGGAACATGGCTTCAGCGGCACGATCCTGGTGCAGAAGGGCGGCCGGGTGGCCTTCGAACGCAGCTTCGGCCTGGCCGACCGCGAGCACAATGTGCCGAACGCGGACCACACCGTCTATTGGGTCGCCTCGATCACCAAGCTCTTCACCTCGACGCTCATTCTCCAGCTCGCGGAGCAGCGGCGGCTGGACCTCGACCGGACGGTCGGCACCTATCTTCCCGACTATCGTGGCGAAGCGGCAACGAGGGTGACGGTCCGCCAGCTTCTCAACCACACGTCCGGGCTGCGGAACATCGACGTCATTCCCAATATCGAGGACGAGCGGCAGGCCATCCGGGCCCAGATCGAGGACGCCGTCCGGCACGACCGGCTGCCGCTCTATCAGACGCCCTACAGCAGCGACGATCTGCTTCGGAAGTTCTGCAGCGATCCGCTCGTCAACGCGCCGGGCAAGGTCTTCGACTACAACAATGCCGATTACATCATCCTCGGGAAGATCATCGAACAGGCCTATGGGAAGCCGTTCGGCGTCGTGCTGGGCGAGCGCATCCTGCTTCCGCTGCAGATGCGCCACAGCGGAATGATGCGCCACCAGGACGTCGTTCCCAACCTGGCCAATGCCTATTCGCTCGGCGCCGATCGCCGAACGCTGCAGCATGACATGCCGGTCTATCCCGAGAACTGGTATGCCGCCGGCGCGCTCTATTCGAGCGTGGGCGACCTGCTGCGCTTTTCCAATGCGCTGTTCGACGGCCGGCTGATCGGCCGGCCGATGCTCGACCAGATGACCGCAGCCGGGCTCGACCGCTATGGCCTCGGCCTCTGGGTGTATGACACAAGGGCCGGCGGCACGACGCATCGCGTCGCAAAGCGTCCGGGCCATATCATGGGCACGCAGAGCCAGCTCTACCGGTTCCTGGACAGCGATCTGACGGTCATCATCCTGAGCAATGCCGGCACCACCGATCTCGATGCCTTCGTGGCGGCGATCGGGAAGCGCATGCTCGAATGAGCGGCACCGGTGCCCGCCAGGATGCGGGGGCCGCAGGGAAAGGGCGCCCCGGCCGAAGCCGGGACGCCCCGTTCGCGCAGCTGGAGCCGGGCCTCAGAACGAAGCCCAGTCCCCGCTGGTCTCGATCGCGCCGTTAGTGGCCAGGGCCTTTACCGGCGAGACATAGGCCTTTTTCGAGGCCGGTTTCGGTGCGCGGGTGGCAGGCATCGGGGCCGGGCGCATGGCCGGGCGCACGGCGGCGGCGTTGCCCACGGTGAAGCGGCCGGCCTGCTCGGAGAGCGTGCTCACCTCAGTGTTCAGGTTGCGCGCGGCGGCGGAGGTTTCCTCGACCATCGCGGCATTCTGCTGGGTCGCCTGGTCCATCGACCCGATGGCGGTGCTGATCTGGGTGATCGCCGTCGATTGCGCGGCATTGTCCGTCGCCATCTCGGCGAGCAACGTGTGCACCTCGCCGACGTCGCTCGAGATATCGGCCAGCGCGCCGTCGACCTTCTCGACCATCGCCACCGCGGCGACGATATCGGTCTGGGTGGCGGTCAGCTGGTCGCGGGCGCGACCGGCCTCTTCCTCCGCCCGCATCGCCAGCGCCGAGACCAGGTCGGCGACCACCGCGAAGCCGCGTCCCGCCTCGCCGGCGCGACCCGCTTCCACCGCGGCGTTCATCGCGAGCACCCGCGTCTGGAAGGCGATCTTGTCCAGGCCCTCGATCACGCTGTCGATGCCCTTGGCGCTGTCGCTGACGCGCGTCATCGCCTGCACCGCCTCGTCGGCGATCGCGCGGCCGCCCGATACGGTCGAGATCGCGCCGTCGGCGCGCGCTACCGTGCGGCCGGCCGAGGCCGCCATCGTCTTCAACCGCTCGTCCATCTGGGTGACGGCGGCGGAGGTCTCCTCCAGGCTGGCGGCATTGGCTTCGGTGCGGCGGGCCAAGTCTTCCGAGGCCTGGGCGATCTCGCTCGAGCCGGTATGGATCGTCGACGTCGATTCCATCACCGAGCCGATCAGCGTGCGCAGGCTGGTCAGCGCTGCGTTGAAGTTGGTCTTGAGGGTGGCATAGTCGGCCGGGAACTCCCGGGCGATCTCCGCGGTCAGGTCTCCCCTGGCGACTTCCCCGAGATTCTCGCCGAGCGTGTCGACCACCATCTTCTGCTCGGCGTCGGCAATGGCCTTGGCGGCGGCGGCGGCTTCCTGCGCCTGGGCGGTGTCGCGGAAGACCAGCACGGTCTTTGCCATCGCGCCCAGTTCGTCGCCGCGATCGGTGCCCGGCACTTCGACGCGGTTGTTGCCGCCGGCGAGCGCGAGCATCGCCTCCTGCAGGCGCGCGAGCGGCAGGGTGATGCCCGAACGCGAGACGAAATAGCTGAAGCCCATCGCGGTCAGGATCGAGACGAGGCTGACGACCAGCATCGTGTAGATGGTGGAATAGCTGTTCTCGGTAAGCTCGTTCGATCGGGCCTTGCCGTTGGCGACCACATTGTCGTTGAACTTCACCATCTGCGCGGAAAGGTCGATGATCAGCGGATCCACCTTGGCGAGCAATGCCTTGGCGCCGTCATTTTCGTTGCGCTGGCCGAGCACGACCGCCTGCGCCGCAAGCTCGTGGATCTTGGCGATCTGGCTGCGGAACCTGTCGAGCTGCGGCTTCAGCGAAGGCTGGAGCTGTTCGGCATTGTCGAGCAGCTTGTTGGCCGTCTCGAAATTGCCCTGCTCCGCCTTGCCGGCCTCCTGGGCCATCTTCGAAGCGCCGTCATAGGAAAGCGCGCGATAGCCGGCATAGGCGATGTCCGATGCGCGGCGATTGGCGCGTGCCAGCTCGGTTGCCACGGGCATCTGGTTCTCGATCATCTCCGAATAGCTCCGGTCGATGCGCAGGAGCGCGTTCGATCCGAACAGTGCGACGCCCATCCCCACGGCGGCGATTATGGCGACGAGCCCCAATATCTTGGTTGGAATCTTCAACTTTGCGAGCATCTCGTACTTCTCCTGCAAAGAGACAGGCTCTCGACGAGAGCCCGTCTCGACTAAAATTCGATGAGGAGCGGCGGCATCAGAACGACGCCCAGGCGGGGTTCCTGCCCTGCTGGCAACATAGTCGCCGACGCCCGGGCCGAGGGCCCGGGTGCCGAGAATGGCGACGCCCACCGGCATCTTCCTTGCGAAGGGCCAGCTGCTTGATCGTGCCGAACATTCTTGATCTTTCGTTGTTTTCCGGCGGTTCCATTGTAGGCGCCGCGATCGGGGAGGGTGTCCTGCCCGGCAGGAAAGTGGCACCATTATAGGACTAACTCCTCGCCCTCCCGAGGTCGCACGGGCACTGCGAGCGGACCGGAGTTTGCAAATCATCCTATAATTGACCGGGTAACCATTTCCGGAGTGTCCCGTGGCCCGTTCCGTTCGCATCCCCGTCGCCTGTGCGGCGATCCTGCCGCTCGCCGCCGCCCCGGCGTTGGCGCAGGACAGGGTGAAGCTGAGCGTGAACGGCAGCCTGCGCGCCCGCGCCGAGACGATCGGCGGGCAGTTCCGCCCGAACACGCCGGAACATGACAGCTTCCTCTCGTTCCGCTCCATGCTGGCGGCGAAGGCCGAGATCGGCGGTTTCACGCTGGGCGGCGAATTGGTCGACGCGCGTGGATATGGCGAGCGCGACCGGAGCTCGGTGCGCACCAACGAAATCAACGACCTCGAGCCGGTCCAGGCCTATCTCGCCTGGCGGCCCGCGAGGGGCATGCAACTCACCGCAGGCAAATTCGCGATGGACATCGGCGCGAGCCGCCTGGTGGGGCGCACCGATTTCCCCAATGGCGTGCCCACCTATCTCGGCGCGAAGCTCGAGATGCAGGACGAAAGGCACAACCAGCTCTTCCTGTTCTGGACGCGTCCGTTCACTGCGCTGCCCGACACGCCGGAGGACATTTACGACAACAAGGTCCAGCTCGACCGGGCGACCGAGAATATCGAGTTCTTCGGCGGCAACGCCATGCTTGCCAGGCTGTTCGGCAGGACCGGCTTCGAGACCTATGCCTTTCGCCTGATCGAGCATGATCGCGCCACGCATCCGACGCGCAACCGCCGCCTGGTGACTTTCGGCGTGCGGCTGCGCCAGGCGCCGGCACAGGATGCGCTGGACTATGAAGTGGAAACCGCGCTCCAGCGCGGCCTGGCCCGCGCTACCGCCGCGGTGACCGACGTGCGCGATCTTCGCGTCCGCGCCGGCTTCGTGCATGCCGAGATGGGCTGGACCTTCGGCGGCAGCTGGGCACCGCGCGTGGCTGCGCTCTTCGACTATGCCAGCGGCGAGACGGCCAACCCCGACACGTTCACGCGTTTCGACACGCTCTACGGCGCTCGCCGCGCCGATTTCGGCCCGCTCTCGCTCTATGGTGCGCTGGGCCGGGCGAATATCGTGTCGCCGGGCATCCGCTTCGAGGCGCGGCCCTCGAAGCGGCTCGACCTCATGGCATCGGTGCGCGGCGCCTGGCTCGCTTCTGCCATCGACAGCTTCTCCGCGACCGGCGTGACCGATCGCGCCGGCCGCGCGGGCCGCTTCGGCGGCACCCAGTTCGAGCTGCGCGGGCGCCGCTGGCTGGTGCCGCGGGAACTGCGCCTCGAACTTGGCGCAGCCTGGCTCGCCAAGGGGCGTTTCCTGCACGATGCGCCCAATGCGCCGCGCACCGGCGACACCCGGTTTGCGCATGCCGATCTCGCCTTTTCGTTCTGATCCGCCTTTGCGGTCCGACATTTAGGTAGAAGCCACGGATGGCAGGACCTGCATGGTCGCGCATACATCCGATCACCCGCGGGCGGTAAGTCCGGGTCGCAAGTTGCAGGAGGGCCAAGTGAGCCCGAGGTTCCCACTGTTGGTGCTCGTCGCGCGTGAAATGGGCCTCCGCAGCACGCTGATCGCCCGCCTGTCGATGGCCGGCGCCGATCTCGTCACCATCGACAATCTGGATGATCCGCGGGTCGCGCGCTGGCTGGCCCGGAGCCCGGTCCTGATCATCGACGAAGCTGCGCTTGCCGCACGTCCCGGCGGTGAGGCCGCGCTGCGCGCCGATCCGCGCTGGCGCGCCATTGCGGTGATCGGGGGTGCGGCCGCGGACGCGGCATATCCGCCGCGCATCCCGCGCGACGATCCCGCCAGCGTGATCGAAGCGATGTTGCCCGGCTGGGGCTATCCCGAGCGCTGACTATGCGCGCTAGCTCTTGGGGAACATCCCGGCGGCAAAGGCGATGCGCAGCGCTTCGGAAAGGCTGCGCACTTCCAGCTTCTCCATCAGGTTGGCGCGATAGATCTCCACCGTGCGCGGGCTGATGTCGAGTTCATAGGCGATGATCTTGTTCGATCGTCCCTCGATCAGCCCCTTGAGCACGTCCTTCTCGCGCGGCGAGAGCTTGCCGATCTTGGATTCCGCGGCATTTACGCGCGTCGCCGCCTCGCTACCCTCCTCGAGCCGCGAAAAGGCGAGGTCGATCGCGGTCATCAGGAACTCTGCCTCATAGGGCTTTTCGATGAAATCGAGCGCGCCGGCCTTCATTGCCTGCACCGCCAGGCCGACATTGCCCTGGCCGGTGAGGATGATCGCCACGAAGCGCGGATCGCTCGTCACCGCGTTGAGCACGTCGAGCCCGGTCGAGCCCGGCATGTGGAAATCGAGCAGCAGGACGCCCGGATCGAGATCCGGCAGCGATTCCAGGAAGATGTCACCCGACCGGAAGGCCCGGATCACCAGATCGGAGCGAAGCGAAAGGAGGCTGTGCAAAGAGGCCCGGACGGCATCGTCGTCGTCCACGATATAGACCGTTTTTGTCATCTACTCTCCACCCTGTTCCGTCGTGGGTAGCGTGAAGCGGAAAACCGCGCCCCCTTCGGGCCGATTTTCGGCACTCAGGACCCCACCATGGGCCTCAATGATACGCTTGCTGATGGAAAGTCCAATACCCATTCCTGCGCCTTCTTTCTTCGTTGTCGTGAAACGGGAAAAGAGTTGGTCGAGCATTGGTTCCGGTATGCCTGGCCCACTATCGACGATTTCTATTGCAATCATATCTTTGGTAGACTTGCGCGATCGTACGATAATCCGGCGATCGTTGCCTCCCTGTTGGCGAAGAACGTCTATGGAATTGCGCAAAAGATTAACAACAACTTGCTGCACTTGTACGCGATCCGCGAAGACACAGGGTATTTCGGGATCCAGATCGTAGGTCAGCCGGATGTTGAACTGGCTGGTGCCAATGAGGACCAGATCGGCTGCGTCACGAATTGTCGGCCCCAGCGGCATGATGCGCAGATCCACTTCGCCGCGCATGGTAAAGCTGCGCAGGCGGCGGATGATCTCTCCCGCGCGCAGCGTCTGTTCATTGGCCATGCGCAGCAATTCGCCGACCCGCTCGAATTCCTCGCCCTTGTCGAGCAGCATCCGCGCCGCAGCGAGGAAGTTGGAGGTGGCGGCGAGCGGCTGGTTGAGCTCGTGCGCCATGTCGGCGGCGAGCTCGCTCATCGCCGATTGGCGGCCGACATGGGCGAGCTCGGCATTGAGTTCGCTCAGCCGCTCCTCGGCGGCGAACTGCTCGCTCAGGTTGCGGGCGAAGAGGGTATAGAGCAGATGCCCGTCGATCTGGGCGACGCCGCCGCGGATCTCCATCGGGAAGCGATCGCCGCCGCGGGTCAGGCCGGCGGCGGCGATCGTCTGGCCCTGTTCCAGCGGCTTGCCCGCCTTGAGAAAGGCGCCCAGCCGCGTCTCCGATTCCGGCTCCTCGTCGCGGGGATAGGGCGTGAGCATCGCGAAATTATGGCCCAGCACCTCATGGGCGCGATAGTCCCACAGGGCTTCCGCGGCAGTGCTGAACACGCGGATCGTGCCTTCCTCGTCCACCGCCAGCATCGCCTCGGGCACGGTCTCGATGATCGAGCGCAACTGTGCCTCGCGGCGGCGCAGCGCCGCCTCGCGCTCCTCGCGTTCGGTGATGTCGAGCATGGCGCCGATGGTGCGGACCAGGTTGCCCTCGGCATCGTAGAAGGCGCGCGACGACCCTTCCACCGCGCGCACCGATCCGTTGCGCTTCTTGAAGCGATAGCGGAAGCTGAAGCGGGGCGCGCGATCGGCGACGGCGCCCTCGATCGTCTCCATCACGCGTTCGGCATCCTCGGGCTCGATCTGGTCGCGCCAGCTGTCGAAGCTGGTGACGGTGCCGGGAACCAGCCCCAGCCGCTCTTCCGCGCCCGGTGCCCAGGCGAGCCGACCCGTGGCGACTTCCCATTCGAACACGCCCACTTCGTGCGTCGCGGTGGCGATCGCCAGCCGCTCCTCGCTCTCGCGCAGCTCGGCCACGGCGCGGGCGCGGTCGGAGATGTCGGTCATCTTGTGGATGATCACCGGATCGCGACCGGCGATCTCGACACGGTGGACCCGCTCGAGAATGGCGATCTCGCGCCCGTCGCGCGTCGTCTCCACCAGTTCCTGGGTTTCGTCCTGCGGGCGGCGGGGCAGGGTGGTCTCGGCGCTCTCGCAGCGCGAGCGGAGCAGGAGATATTTGTTCTGCCCGCGGGCTTCCTCCTCGCTCCATCCGAACAACCGGGCCGCGCCTTCGGACCAGTGGACGATCCGCCCGTCGGGCGAAGTGAGCGCCATGGTAGTGACGTCGATGGCCTCGCTCAGCTCCACCTGTACCGATTGCTCGCGTGCGACGCGCGTGACGGCCCAATAGGCGATCGTGCCGACGATCAGCACGTTGCCGAGCATCGCGAGGAGCTGGCCGGGGGCGGCGGTGAACACCATCCGCCGCGCGAGCACCAGTTCCAGCATGGCGGGCAGCACGGGCAGGATCAGCGCGGCGGGCAGCAGGATCTGCAGCATGCGGCGATTGTCGGGATCGCGCGCCAGGTCGCGCATCCAGCCGAAGCCGCTGTTCCAGGTGATCGCGGCCAGCGCCAGCGAGATCGAGACGATCGCCGCGGGCAGCGAGGTCGTGAGCAGCGGCAGGGCCGGGCCCGCGCCGGCGCGCGAGAACAGGATGATGATCGCCGCCGCCGCGGCGAGCCCCAGCGCGATCATCGCGACCAGGCTGCGCATCTCCTTCGCCACCAGGTCGTGCACGCATTGTCCCAGCCCGGCGAGGCCGAGCACGAGGAACACCGCGGCCGGATTGATGCCCACCCGCCCCGGGAAGCTGAAGCTGAATTCGTCGAGCTGGGCCGGGAAGAGCAGCCGGTCGACGCCGAGGTCGATCTCGGTCCAGCGCTCGAACAGCGCGACGAGAGCGATGGTGAGCGGGACCGCCAGGAAGTTGATTGCCAGCCGCCGCCGGCCCAGAAAGGAAGCCAGGAAGCCGAGCGACAGGCCGATATATCCGATCGCGGTCCAGGGCCAGATCGGGAAATCGTTCAGGCCGAACCCGCGCAGGGCCGGAAAGTGGAGGAGCCAGCCCGCGAAAGCCGCCAGGCTGCAGGCCAGCCCGAAAAAGGCGAGCGCAAGCGCGACTCGTCGATTCACGGGTGCTGCCACCCATGATGGCTCGGTGGGGTCAATTGCGGAGCGCAACGATGCACCTTCCCCTTCCGGGAACTGTCAATAACACCAATCAAGCCCAAGAGAAAATGGGGATAGTCCAGAGTGGTTCAGTTTCTTTGCGAGGAAGGACGGCTTGCCAACTGGATAGCACCTGCGCGATCACTCGATCATTACGCAAGGGGGAGGATTCGCTTGATCCGGACGTTAATCATCTTTGGTGCGCTGGCGGGTCTCGCGGCCTGCGATTCCGGCGGCACCCGGGCGCAGAGCGCCGCATCCGATCCCGCCCCGGCGGCGAGCGGCCCCGGCAAGGGCAAGGGCTATAGCCACGATCCCTTCCCCTCGACCTATCGTGCCTATCCCGGCGCGCCGACGCTGTTGACCAACGTCACCGTGCTCGATGGCGAGGGCGGGCGGATCGATCGCGGGCAGGTGCTGTTCCGCGACGGCAAGATCGTCGCGGTCGGCCAGAATCTCGATGCCGCCGGCGCGACGGTGATCGACGGGCAGGGCAAATATGTCACGCCCGGCGTGATCGACATCCACAGCCATCTGGGCGACTATCCCTCGCCCGGCGTGCAGGCCAATTCGGACGGCAACGAGATGACCGGCCCGGTCACTGCCGAGGTCTGGGCCGAACACAGCGTCTGGCCGCAGGACCCCGGCTTCGGTCGCGCGCTCGCGAACGGGGGCGTCACCACGCTGCAGATCCTTCCCGGCTCGGCCAATCTGATGGGCGGCCGCTCGGTGGTGGTGAAGAACGTGTATGCCCGCACCATGCAGGGGATGAAGTTCCCCGGCGCGCCCTATGGCCTGAAGATGGCCTGTGGCGAGAACCCCAAGCGCGTCTATGGCTCGAAGGGCCGCATGCCCTCCACCCGGATGGGCAATGTCGCGGTCGACCGGCAGACCTGGGCGCGCGCGGTGGAATATAAGCGCCGCTGGGACAAATATGAGGAGAAGGGCGGCGAGGCGCCTGGCCGCGACCTTGCCATGGACACGCTGCGCGGCGTGCTGGAGGGCGAGATCCTCGTCCAGAACCATTGCTACCGCGCCGACGAGATGGCCGTCGTCATGGATATGGCCAAGGAGTTCGGCTACCATGTCTCGGCCTTCCACCACGCGGTCGAGGCGTACAAGATCGCCGATCTGCTCAAGGCCAACAACACCTGTGCCGCCGTCTGGGCCGATTGGTACGGCTTCAAGATGGAAGCCTATGACGCGGTGCCGGAGAACCTCGCCATCCTCGACAAGGAAGGCGCCTGCGCGATGATCCATTCGGACGACGCCAACGGCATCCAGCGGCTCAACCAGGAAGTCGCCAAGGCCCGGGCCTCGGGGATCAAGGCGGGCATGCACATCAGCGAGGAACATGCCTGGACCTGGCTGGCGATCAACCCGGCCAGGGCGCTGGGCATCGCCGACAAGACCGGCAGCCTCAAGCCCGGCAAGATGGCGGACGTGGTGCTGTGGAACGGCAATCCGTTCAGCGTCTACACCCGGCCCGAGATGGTCTGGGTCGATGGCGCGCTGCTGTACGACGCCAAGGATCCGAAGCGCCGGCCGGTTTCCGATTTCGAGCTCGGCCAGCCGGGCGAGGGGGATGTGAAGTGATGACCAGGAAGCTCCTTCTCGCCGCCACCGCGGCGCTTGCCCCGATGGCTTTCCTCGCCGCTCCCGCCGCGGCCCAGACCGTGGCGATCACCAACGCCAGGCTCGTGATCGGCGATGGCGGCCAGCCGGTCGAGGGCGGCACCGTCGTGATCCGCGACGGCAAGGTCGTCGCCGCCGGCACCGGCGTCGCCGTGCCCGCCGGCATCCGGGTGATCGATGCGGGCGGCAAATGGGTCTCGCCCGGCATCTTCGCCGGCTTCACGCGCCTGGGCATCGTCGAGGTCGACGGCGTCGACCAGACGAACGACACCGGTCCCGGCAATGTCGGCTTCCACGCCGCGATCGACGTGGCTCCGGCGGTGAACCCCAAGTCGAGCCCGATCGCGATCAACCGGGCCGAGGGCATCACCCGCGCCGTGGTCGCGCCCGACAATTCCGGCTCGATCTTCGCAGGCCAGGGCGCGATCATCGACCTGGGGGCGGACATGGACGCGGTCAGCAAGCCGCGCGCCTTCCAGTTCATGGAATGGGGCGAGAGCGGCGCGCGTGCCGCGGGCGGCAGCCGGCCGGCGGCCTATGCCGCGCTCAGGAACGTGCTGTTCGAAGTGCGCGACTATATCCGCGCGCCCGGCAGCTATGTCGATCGCGGCAAGGATGCCTTCCTCACCCGCGCCGATGCCGAGGCGCTGGTGCCGGTGGTGCAGGGCCGCATGCCGCTGCTCGTCCATGTCGAGCGCGCGTCCGACATGCTGGTGCTCCTCCAGCTCCGCAAGGAAATGCCGGGGCTCAAGCTGGTGTTCGTCGGCGCGACCGAGGGCTGGACCGTCGCGCCGCAGATCGCGGCGGCCGGCGTTCCGGTGATCGCCACCGCGCTCAACGATTTGCCCGAAAGCTTCGAGCAACTCGCCGCGAGCCAGTCGAACATCGGCCGCATGGCGGCGGCGGGCGTGGTCGTGGCGATCGGTACGATCAACCAGGACGAGGCCCGGCAGGCGCGCTGGGAAAAGCAATATGCCGGCAACCTCGTCGCGCTGACCAGGGTGCCGGGCGCCACCGGTCTCGATTGGGGCGCGGCCTTTGCGGCGATCAGCTCCCGGCCGGCCGAGGCGCTTGGCCTGGGCGGCGAATTCGGCTCGCTCAAGCCCGGCCGTCGCGGCGACGTGGTGATCTGGGACGGCGATCCGCTCGAGATCGGTACGTCGGCGGTGAACGTGTTCATCGACGGCGTCGAGCAGCCGCTGGAGAATCGCTGGACGCGCCTGCGCCAGCGCTATCTCGATCCGAAGGACGGCGCACTGCCCAAGGCATATCAGCGCTAGGAACCTTGGTTACGGTCCCGCATTGATTGCGGGACCGCTTTTTCTGGGAGAAACCGCGATGCGGATTATCGTACCGATGCTCGCCGCGCTTGCGCTTGCCGGTTGCGGGGGCGGCTCGAGCAGCGTCAATCTCACCGCCAAGGATGCCGTGAATGCCGAACCGCTCAATGCGGCGGACGAGGTTGCTGCCGGCAATGCCGCCGAGACCAACTACAGCGCCGCGGTGCTGGCCCAGAACGACGCCCAGCGCGGGGCCACCTTCATCCGCGCGCTCCAGGATGCGCCCTTGCCCTGCGAGCATGTCGACGGCGCGACCCGCATCGCCGACCAGGACGGCGTGCCGACCTGGCGCGTCACCTGCAAGGGCGGGCTGAACTATATGATCGGCATTCCGAAGAACGGCGTCGCGAAGATCATCAGCCGCACGGATCGGTGAGGGCGAGGGGGCCGCAGCCGCGGCGCGCCGGATGGGGCGGCGCCTGGGGTCAGGACTCATCAGCGAACCCGTCATCCCCGCGTAGGCGGGGATGACGAAAGAAATCAAAGTCTTGATCGAGGTTTGACCCTAGTGTGCGCGCCGCTTCTGCCATTGCTTGCCCAGGCAAGCATGCACTCCCCGGACGCAAGGGCCGCCGGCCGCCGTGCTTGCGGTTGAAGGTGTCCACCGGTCGTCGGGCTCGAACCGTCAGCCCAGCGGATCGGTGGTGAAGAATTCGTAGCTGTTGCCGTCGCCGTCCCAGACATAGACGCCGCGTCCGCGATTGTGGCGGTTGATCCTCCGGTCGCGGGCGAACGGCCCGGATCCGAACGGCACGTCACGCGCCAGGACGCGCTCCAGGATCGCGTCGAGGTCCGGGTCCTCGACCATGAAGGCGAAATGGCCGAACACGAAGGCGCCCTCGTCATGGAAGTCGAGCGTCAACCGGTCGTTGACTCGTACGGCCGCGAACGGTCCCAGAGGGTATGCGGGCGCAGCGCCGATCAGGTCGGCGAAGAATTGCGCCGCCCCGGCCTTGTCGGTGCAGCGGACGATGGCGTGGTTGAGTTCGAAGCCCATGTCGCAAATGCCTTTCGGTGGGGAGGACCGGCGATCAGTGCATCAGCCGGCCGCCGGCGATGTCGAGCGTCGCGCCGGTCAGCCAGCCGGCGCTTTCCGATGCCAGGAACAGCGTCGCCGCGGCGACGTCGGCGGGCGTGCCGAGCCGCCGCAGCGGATGGGCATCGGCGATTTCCTGGCGCACGGCAGGCGGCATCCGTTCCGCCGTGCGATCAGTCAGCACTGCCGACGGGGATATGCAGTTCACCCGCACGCCATCGGGACCCAGGTCCTGGGCGAGTTGCCGGGTGAGCAGGATAATCCCCGCCTTCGCGACGCCATAACCGAGCGGCGCCGCGGACGGTGCCCGGCCGGCAGTGGAAGCCATCGTCACCGCGGCACCGCGCCCGCTCTTCCGCAGGTCCGGCGCGAAGGTGCGCAATGTCAGGAACGTCGCGGTGACATTATGGTCCAGGCTCGACTGCCAGTCGCTCTCGGTCACCTGCTCGATGGGCGCGGGCCGGCTCGTGCCGCCGCCGGCGAAGGCGACCAGGATGTCGAGGCCGCCTTGTCGCGCGATCAGCGCGGCGCGGGCCGCCTCGAGCTGGTCGGCACTGGTGCAATCGAGCGCGATCGCCGCGTGCCCCGGCGAAATGGCGGCGAGCGAGGCATGGACGCCGTCGAGCCGCGCCCGGTCGCGCCCCGCGATCGTAACCCGGGCGCCGTTGTGCGCGAACCAGCGCGCCGTCTCGGCGCCGATCCCGCCGGAGCCGCCGGTGATCAGCGCGGTCTTGCCGGCGAGGTCGGGGAAAAGGGGAATATCGGGCATTGCGGCTTCCTTCAGACGTAACGGGACACGGCCATGCAGACGATGGTGACGACGAGCAGCGCGGCGGATGCGCGATAGCCGCCGGCGATGCGCCGTGGCGCTTCTCCGGATCGCAACGCCGGCCGGACCAGGGCGAGCTGGATGAGAAAGGCGAGGATGGCGGCGGCCGCGCCCGTCGCGAGGACCTGTTCGACCCGTTGGAAGCTTCCCTGGTGGAGCAGATGCCAGAGCAGCAGCCCCGACAGGATCGAGGCGCTTGCGGCACCGGTTTGCGGGCGGATCAGCCCGGTAGCGCCCTGGCCGCCATTCCTGGCGAGGACGAACGTCGATCCTGCCCAGAAGATCGACGACAGGACATGGACAGCGATGGTCAGGATCAGCAAGATTTGCATGTGCGAAGCTCCGGAGCGGGGGGCTCGACTCAGATTAGATATACAGGATGTATAGTGAATATTCCCGGCAAATCGTCAAGGCCCTATGCGACCGAGAAACGCGACGCGAAGGCGGCGGAGACTCGTGCGCGCCTGGTGGCGGCCGCGCTGGCCATCCTGCGCGAGCCCGGTGGGCACATGTTGTCGCTCGACGCCGTAGCCAAGGCGGCGGGGGTCACCCGGCTGACGGTCTATAACCAGTTCGGCTCGCGCAACGGGTTGCTCGAGGCCGCGTTCGATGCGGTTGCCGAGCAAGGCAATCTGGCCAGCCTGGCCGATGCGATGGCGATGCCGGAGCCGCGCGGGGCGCTCGCCGGGGTGGTTCGCACCTTCTGCGATTTCTGGATGGCGCACGACGGGCTTGGCGGCATCTTCGCGGCGGCGGCCCAGGATGCCGAGCTGGGCGCTGCCCTGGCCGCCCGCAACGCGCGGCGGCGTGCCTTGCTGGGCGTTCTGGTCGATCGCCAGGGCGTGGCCGCGGGGCAGGCGAAGGCGGATATGGTCGACCTGCTGTTCACGCTCACCAGCTTTGCGACCTTTTCCAGCCTGCGCAACGAACAGCGTGACGGCGCGGCGGTGTGTGCGCTGCTGCTGCCGCTTTGCGACCGGATTCTTTCGGGCGCGGCGGATACGGCCCCGAGCGGATAGGGTGCGCCGGATCGCGCCGGCGCCGGCAGCAAGAAGGGAGGCCCCCTCGCGGGAGCCTCCCTCTCTGTTTCACCGATCCGTGAAGATCAGAGGCCCACTAGGCCGCCGTCATTCTTGGTGATGATCACGATCGCCGAGCGCGGGCGGATCGTGGCGCCGGCAGTGCCGGTCGCCTGGCTGTCCGGCCAATGGCTCGACGGCGTCGCAGGCGCGCCATTCTCGCCGGGATGCTGGATGCCGACGAACATGGTGCGGCCGTCCGGCGTGGTGTCCACGCCGGTGATCTCGCACTCGACCGGGCCGACCAGGAAGCGCTTCAGGTTCGCGCCCGGCGCCGCGCCGATGCGGGTCGCCTGGGTCGCCGTGGCGCCGCCGGAGCCCGTATTGGTGATCGTACGCGCGCCGCCGTCGCCGACGGTGCCCGGCTGGGCCGCCAGCATCATGCAGTTGGTGACGTCGGTATAGGCGCCGTCGTCGGTCTGGATCCACATCAGCGGCTTCACCAGGCCCGAGGCGTTGCTCGCGCGGCCGAACCACAGGCCGTCCGGGCTCGAGAAGTCGTTGTCCGCGGTCAGGCCCGACAGGTTGATGTTGGTCGCATTGAGGTCCGCGCCCGCACCAAAGGCATAGATGTCCCAGGTGAAGCTGGCGGCTTCGGTATTGGCTTCCTTCAGGCGGATGATGTGGCCGTTGGGGTTGCCGTACTGCGCCGTCTGCGCCGCGCCATAGGGGTCGTTATAGTGGCGCGGATTGGCGGCGTCGGTGCCGTTGAGCGGACGGTTGGCGGCGTTGTTGTTGGTCAGGGTCAGATAGACTTCGCCGGTCACCGGGTTCACCGCGGTCCATTCCGGGCGGTCCATCGGCGTGGCGCCGGCCACGTCCGCGGCCAGACGGGTGTTGACCAGTACGTCCGCCTGGTTCGCGAACGGATAGACGGTGCTCGACGCATCGATGCCGTTCTGGCCGAACACCAGCGGCAGCCAGGTGCCGGTGCCGTCCGCGTTGAACTTGGCGACATAGAGCGTGCCGGCATCGAGATACTTGTCGCCGATCGCCAGACGATCGGTCGCATTCGCATCCGCGGCCGCCCAGGCGGTGCTGGAGACGAACTTGTACAGATATTCGCGGCGCGCGTCGTCGCCCATGTACCAGGCCGGCTTGCGGCCGGCGACGAACGCGCCCGGCCAGCAGCCCTCATGGCCCATGCGGCCCAGCGCGGTGCGCTTGCGAGGCGCGGCCGACGGGTTGTACGGATCGATCTCGACCACCCAGCCGAACTGGTTCGGCTCGTTGCGATAGTCGGTAAGCGCATCCGCTGCGGTCGCGCGGGCATCCCAGCGGCGGAAAGTGGTGTTCGCCGTGTCGGCGGCGGTCACTGTCGACCAGCCATAGCTGCCCGAGCTGCTCGTCACGCCATAGCGGCTGAGCGAAGTGACTTCCTTGGCGGTGCGGGCGGCATTGTCGCCCGAACGGCGGAAATAGCCGGCCCAATTCTCTTCGCAGGTCAGCAGCGTCGCCCAGGGCGTGTAGCCATTGGCGCAGTTGTTGATCGTGCCGCGGCCCGCCACGCCGGTCGGCGAATAGGGGGTCTTGAGCAGGTCCGAACCCTTGACCGGGCCGTTGAACACCATGGGGGTGTTCGGCGTGACGCGGCGGTTGAGAGTCGAAGTGGCGGAGAACGACCAGGTGCCGTTGGCGGCCTGCGAATATTCGACGACCGAAACGCCGTGGCACTCGATCTCCTTGATCGCCTCCGCCTCGGGACGGACACCGCCGGTGGAGGTCGGGCCGTTCGGATGGAGATATTGCTGGTTGATGTTCTCGTGGTTCTGCACGATCAGGCCGCGGGTCGAGCTGGTGTCGTCGCGGGCGCCCGAAGTGCCCAGGCCGAACCAGAACAGCGCGTCGCCATGGTCGCCGATGCGGTTCGCGTACCCGGTGTCGGTGCCGTCATTCTTGTAGGCCGCGGCGCCGCCGACGATCGGGTCGCCCAGGCGGGCGCCGATCTGCACGGTGTAGCCGGCCGGAACGGTGACGACGTCGTTCTTGTTCTTCGCGACGGCGGTGAAGCCGAGCGCGGCCGGGCTGACGGTGATCGTGGTGCGCGCGGTCGTCGGCTTGCCGGCGGCGTCGGCGGCGGCGAACTGGAACACCAGCGGGGTGGCGGCGCTCACGCTCGGCGCGATGAAGTTGGCGGTGTTGCTCGCGGCGCTGTTCAGCGTCACGGTCGGGCCGCTGATCTGGCTCCAGGCGGTGGTGAGGCCGTTGCCGCCCGTCGCGGTGCCGGTGAGGGTGACGACGCGGCCCGAAGTGGTCGCCGCGTCGGCGCCCGCGTTCACGGTCGGGCCCGCACCGGTGTCCGTGACCTTGCTGTCGCAGGCGGCGAGGACCGAGCCGCCCATGGTGGCCGCGACGATCGCCGCACCGCCGCGCTGAAGCGTCGCGCGACGCGAGTAGCGCTGGGCCGCGAGGTCGTTCAGCGTCGGGCCGTTGTTGTGAATGTTGGTGTCGACGTCACCATCGGTATAGCCGAAGCCCGTCTCGGTCAGATTGGTCATGGAAACCCCCAAGCAGCCGAGTCACTGGCGACCCGGTTGGCCGGTCCTTGGAAGCGTGACATGACGCCAGCATGCGATTGCGGTTTCGCAGGCGTGACTTTTATGTTTCCGATCCATGACGCTTTGCGCGGGCCGGCGGCAGCGTCTAGGCAGGCACGCGACATGGACCCCGCCGAGCCCGATCCCGCACCGCCGCCCGCGCCGGCACAAAGCCTGTCGCATCGGCTTTCCGCGGCGCTTGGCGCGATGCCGCTGCCCCGCGGCTGGCATGCCGCGGCGGCATTCGGCGCGTTGCTTGCCGCCGGGCCGCTGCTGACCCTGGCGGGCGCCACCTTGCTCGCGCAACATGAAAGAAACGCGACAGTCCGGTTGCAGGCGCAACTTGCGCCGCGGCTCGGGGCGGAAGCCACCGCGCGGGCGGCGCGCACCGCGCTCGCCAATGCCGCCGGCCGCGCCGCGCCGGGGCAGGTGCTCGAGGTGCTGGCCGGCGCGCTTCCCGCCGATGCCGGGCTCACGCGAGTCGAGCGGACCCGCGATGGCGGGCTGGAACTCGACGTCGCCGGCTCCGATCCCGATACGCTGCGCGCCGCGATCCGCCGTGCGCCCGAACTCGCCGGCATGCGCAACACCAGCCAGCGGCGGACCGACGCGGCGATGATCGTTTCGATGCGCGAGGACGCGCAATGAGGTGGCGTCTGCCTCCGATGGCGGTCGGCGGCATCGCCGGCCTGGGCGTGGCGCTGCTGCTCGCGCCGGCCACCGGCAGCGCGCTGGGCGATCTCGCCGCGGCGCGGGCCGAGCATGCCCGGCTCGCCGCGCTCGCGGCCCGGCCGGCATCCCCGCCGCCCCTGCTGGCGCCCGGGCTGGGCCTGCGCGCTGCAGACGCGGCGGCGGGGCGGGGGGCGATCCTGTCGCGGGTCCGCGCCCTTGCCCGATCGGGCGGCGTGTTGGTGGAGGAAGCGAGCGTCGCCCAGGCCCCCGCCGGCGTGGCCGCGCTGCGCATCCGCGTCTCGGGTGCGGAGAAGGCAGTGATCGCGCTTGCCGACGCGCTGGAGCGGGGCAGGCCGCTGATGCGGATGCGCAACTGGCGGATCGAGCCGATCCCCGAGGGCGGCGGCATCCGACTGATCGGAGAGGTGGTGGCGGCATGGCAATGAAGCTGCGCCCCGAGGGGATCCTGCTCGCCGTCGCCGGTGCGTTGGCGATCGCCATGCCCGTTCTGCTGCTGCCCGGCGAGGCCGGCAGAGCGCCCAGGGCCGCGCCCGTCCCTGCGCCGATCGGGGCCGGCACGATGCCGGCGCTGGCGCGCGTCTATGAGCGGCCGCTGTTCGGCGCTGCCGAGCCCGCCGAAGCGCCCGCCGACGCGCCGCGGCTCGTCGGCATCGTCGGCCGGCTCAATGTCGATGCGGTGGCGCTGGTCAAGGCGAGCGACGGGGCGACCCGCACGCTCGGGATCGGGGAAAGCGTCGACGGCTGGAGCCTGGCCAGCCTGGCGATCGACGCGGCCTTCTTCACGCGCGGCAGCGAGCGGGTGCGCGTGCCCCTGCCGATCGAGCCGGGCGGGGGCGATGCCGCGCCGAGCGAAACGGGCCCGTAGCGCCCGATCGCCGCCCCGCGCGGCGGAGCCGTGAAATGCGCGAAACGGTGGTTTCCAGCCAGCCTGCTTTGCGGCAGAATATGGCATCGACGATTGCCGAGGATCCGCAACATGTCCCGAGCCACGAACCCGAATCTGCGATTTTCCGATTTCGGCTTTGAGGTGACGGATGTTCGAATGGATCGAGGAATACGCCAAGCACGCCACGCTTAACTTCGGCCAGGCATTACAGGGGCTTCGATATCTGCTGACGCATCCCAGGGTGGATCGCGTGGCGGAACGTGGCAGCCTTGGCCATGCCTGGCTTTCGCTGAAGATGCGAAGCGGGCTTGTCGCCAATGACCTGTTCTTCGCGATTTTGCCCCCGCGCTGGCATCATAGCAGGGAGGAGCTGGCCGGGTTCCGCGCGGTTCCTTTCAGGCGCTGGTTCCAATATGGCTATTGTGCGTGGCGCTTTACCGATACCGGGGCGTTGCGGGAGGACCTTTCCGGCGTCGACCGCCGATGGGACCCGCGTTGCGACGACGAATGAAGCGTGCTGCCCCGGTGGCGAACCGGGGCAGATTCCGCGGCCATCCCCTTTCCGCTCCCCTCCCGGCAAGGGAGAGGCTGGGGGCGCCTCGCCAGCACGCCCTGGGCCCAGGCTCATCGGCAAACCCCGTCATCCCTGCGCAGGCGGGGGTGACGTCGAAAGATCAGATATTTGCTTGGGTTTCCATCCTAGTCCGTCAGGCGCGCCGGATCGACGACGACGTGACGGATCCGCTGCCGGTTCCAGGTATAGGTGATGTGCACCAGCCCGTCGGCCGACTGGATCACCGCCGGATAGGCATAGCCATCGGGCAGCGGCTCGGTTTCCAGCGTCAGTGCCGGGCGCCAGTGCACGCCGTCGCGCGATATCGCGATGTTGAGCGGATAGCGCCTGCCGGAGCCGGGCGTCTCGGGCCGTTGGGCGGCGTGATTATAGACGATCAGCTGGCGCCCGTCCTTGAGCGTCACGGCATCGGTGCCCGAATTGGGATTGGGAAGGTCGACGGCGAACAGCTTGCCCCAACTCTTCCCGTTGTCGGCCGATTGGGTCGCCGCCAGCACGCCCTCGCGCGTGCGGGCGATCGCCTCCAGCCTGCCGCCGGGCAGGAACAGGATGCTGGGCTGGATGGCGTCGAAACGCGCCTCGGGGTCGACGGAGGCGGTTGCCGACCAGCGCTTGCCCGCGTCCTCGCTGCGCTCGAAATGCAGCTTCCAGCGCCCGCTGCCTTCATCCTCGGTGCTCGACGGCGAAAGCCAGGCGCCGTCCTCCAGTATGACCGGCTTGTTCTTGATCGGGCCAAGGATGCCTGCCGGCAGCCGCTGCGCCTTGCCCCAGCTGCGCCCGCCGTCGGTGGAGGTGATCACCATGCCCCACCAGCGCTGCGGGCTTGGGCCGGCCTTGTAATAGAGGTGCAGCGGCCCGGCCGGATCCTGGAAGAGGACGGGGTTCCAGGTCGGCAGGCGGGTGCCGTCCGGCTGGATGCCGTTGGCGACCGATTTCGGCGTTTCCCAGCCCCCTGCGCCGCGCCGCGCGAACCAGATCTCGACGTCCGGACTCCGTTCGTGCGTGCCGCCGAACCAGGCGGCGGCAAGCGTGCCGTCCGGGGTCTGCACGATCGTCGAGGCATGGCTCTGCGGATAGGGCGCGGCCTGATAGATGAACTCGCGCAGTAGCACCGCGCCCTCCCGCTCCGGCGTGGCGGCCAGGGGCGCGCCCCTCGGGGCCGCCGAAATCGGAAGCGCCAGGGCAAGCATCAGGATGCGAATCATCGGGAAGGCTGCCCCTTTTGCGGACGAAGAGAGTGATCCGACAGGGCGCTGCCGTGCGGCGGCGGCGGCCCCTCAATAAATCCCGTCGATCTCCACCGTCAGCCGCGGCGCCGGCGGCGCGAGCAACAGGCTGCCGCGCTTGGAATTGGCGATCTCGTCCGCCCGCAGCCGGTTGTAGCGGTCCTTCGACGCGGCCGTCGCATCGGCGCCGTCGCGCAGGATCGTCGGCTTCAGGAAGATGAACAGCGTGCGCTTCTGGTGCGATTCCCGTCGGCTCTTGAACAACTCGCCCACGATCGGGATGTCGCCCAGGATCGGTACTTGCTGGCGCGCATCGGTATAGTCGTCGGCGGTCAGCCCGCCGAGCACGATCGTCTGGCCATTGTCGGCGAGCACCGTGGTGGTGATCGCGCGGCGGTTGGTGACGAGATCGGATGCCGCCTGGGTCTGCGCCTCGGCGATCGACGACGCTTCCTGGTTCACCTGAAGCCGGATCGTGTCGCCGGCATTGATCCGCGGCAGCACCCGCAGCGTGATGCCCACGTCCTTGCGCTCGATCGTGGTGTACGGGTTCACGGTCGAGGAATTGGTCAGGATCGAGCCGGTGAGGAACGGCACGTTCTGGCCGGAGACGAACTCGCCGGCGACATTGTCGAGCACGGTGAGCTGCGGAGTGGAGAGCAGATTCGCGCGGGTCGAACTGCCGAGCGCCTGGACCAGCACCGAGAAATCGTTGCCGATCGCGAAATTGGCGTTGAGGCCAGTGCCGATCGCCCCGGCGGCCGGCACCTTGAGCGCGGTCAGGATCTGGCCGAGCGACACGCCCGCCTTGTCGAACGACGTCGCCACGCCCTTGACTTGGTTGATCACCGCGCCGCTGGTGCCGATCTGCACGCCCAGCGCTTCCGCATCGTCGCCGGTGATCTCCGCGATCGCCGCCTCGATCAGCACCTGGGGGCGGCGCACGTCGAGATCGGTGATCAGCGGCTCGATCGAGGCGATCGCCGCCGGCGTGCCGCGGATCACCACCGCGTTGAGTTCGGGGGCCGGCTGCACGGTCAGGTCCGGCGTGGAGAAGCCCTTGGGCGTCTGCGTCTGCACGCTCTGCATCGTCGTGCCGCTGGTATTGGCGCTCTGCATCGCGCTGCCGATGCCGCCGCCGGTCGAGGCCGCGCTGTTGGGCAGTGCCGAGAGGTTCTGGCTGTTCTGGCTCAGGCGCGCGAATGGATTGGCATTGCCATTGCCCAGGCTGGTGGCGATCGGATTGTCGGCGCTGTCGCCCTGGCCGAGCACGCCGCGCAGCACGTTGGTCACGGTCTCGGCATCGGCATAGTTCAGGCGGAACATGCGGGTGATCGGCGTCGCGCCGCCCGGCTGGTCGAGCGAGATCAGCATCTTGCGCGCCTCGGCGACCGAGGCGGGCGTGCCGCGCACGATCACCGTGTTGCTGCGCGCATCGGCCGCCACGCGCGTGCCTTCGCCCAGCACCGTCTGGAGCGACTGGGCCACGTCGGCCGCGTTGCCGTTCTTCATCGCCAGCGTGAAGAAGGTCGCGCCGCTGCCGCCGTCGAGCTGGCGGGCGATCGCCTCCACGCGGCGGACATTGTCGGCATAGTCGGTGATCACCACGGCATTGGGCGTGCTCAGCGGCTCGACGCTGCCGAAGGTCGCGACCAGCGGGCGCACCACGCGGGCGACGTCCGCCGCCGGCACGTTCTGCAGCCGCACCATCCGCGTCACCAGTTCCTGGCCCGATACGCCCCGGCTCGGGATGCCGCCGTCGCGCACCGCATTGGCGGCCGGCACGATCCGCCAGGCCCGGCCCGAGCGCACCGCCGCGAAGCCGTTGGCGCGCAGCACCGACTGGAACAATTCCCACACGCCCGACGGCGACAGCGGCGTCGAGGAAGTGACGGTCACCACGCCCTTCACGGCCGGGTCGAGGATCAGCGTGCGGCCGGTGATGCGCGAGATCTGGTCGGCGACGTCGGAAATCTCGACGCCGCGCATGTTCACCACAACGTCGCCGGTGCCGGCATCCTGCGGGGCGGGCGCGGAGCCGGGTGCGGTCTGGGCGACGGCGACCGTGTCGAGGGCGATCCCGGCGAGCGCGAGGGCGGCGATGGCGGAGCGAATCTTCACGGGGAGTCTTTCTAGCGGAGCGGCAGGGTAAGCGTCAGCCGCTTCCCGTCGCGCAGGACCTGGATCTGGGCGGAGCCGCTCGCCTGGGCCGCCGCGAAGGCGCCCTGTGCGGCAGTGGGGTCGGAAAGCGAGGTGCCGTTGACGGACTGGATGACGTCGCCCGCCACCATGCCCGGCGGGCCATTGTCGCCGATGCGATAGCCGCCCGATACGGGCGTCGCGTCGAAGCGCTGGAGGATGCCGGCCACCGTTGCCTGGGGCGGCGCGGCGGCGGGGGCGGGCGGGGCGCCCGGCATGCGGGCCGGCGGCGGCGTGCCCGGTGCGGTCACCGGGTTGGCGGCTGGCGCCGGCGGCCGGCCGGCGGCGGCGGCCTGGCGCTGTTCGGGCGTCAGCGTCGGATCGGGGAAGGCGAGGAATTCGCTCCGCCCGCCACTGGCCAGGATCACCCGGTCGGGCAGGATCGCCTGGATCGTCGCGCCTTCAATGGCGTCGCCCGGCCTGTAGGTCTTGGGCGGCTGCCCGCTCACCGAGATGAAGGCAGTCGAAAGCGCGCTGGGGCTCGCCGCGATCACGCCCTTCAGCTCCAGGGGCAGGCCGGTCGCCTGGCCGGCCTCGGAAGCCGGCGCCTTGCCGAACGGCGCGAGCGCCACCGCCGCAGCGATGTCCGGCGCCATGGCCGGGCCGTTGCTGCCGGTCGGCACGGTGATGGCCCCGGTGCCGGCATGGCCGGCGATCCGCCAGGTGAGGCCGGCGAGCGCCACCGCCACCGAGACGACCATCGCGCCGGTGAACAGGCTGAGCCCGATGCGCGCCTGGCGCGGCGTGAGGGTGAGGGCGGCCATTACAGCTTGCGTCCGTCCACGAAGCCGTCGAGCGATGCAAGCGCGCTCTTCTCGGCGCCGGCGAATACCTCGATGCGGACGCGCTCGATCTCCGGATCGTCGGTCCGCCGCCGCGCGACCGCGACGCGCCATTGCTGGCCCATCATCTCCACCTGCTCCCGGCCCGGCGCGTGCGCCTCCAGTTCGGCGAGCCGGTTCTCGGCGACCCACATGGCAGTGGTGCGGCGCTCCATCGCCCGCGTGGAATCGATGTGCGATTCCACCGTGCGCATCAGGCCCACCGTGGCGATGGCGAGCACGGCCAGCGCGACCAGCGCTTCGATGAGGGAGAAGCCGGCATCCCCGTCATGCTCCGCAGCCCCGGCCATCACGAAGCCCCCACCGGGAACGCGCGCACGGTCATCCCGTCATAGACGACGGTCCAGCGCCGCTGCCCGCTCTCGATCACCGCCTGCATCGGCTTGCCCGCGCCGTCGACGCCGAGCACCACCGGCGGCTTCACGTTGAGCGTCATCACCATGCCGCCCGGCAGCTTGTGGAAGCCGAACGCGTCGTCGGTGCGCGGCACGGCCTTGCCGTCGGCGCTCACCACCGCGAAGCCATAGCCGTTCTTCTGCACGGTGAAGGCGATCGTCCTGTCGGCGAGCATCGCGTCGTCCGCGGCGGCCTGGAGCCGCGTCGCCAGCCGGCGCGCCTCGGTCTCCACGCTCGGCGCGCGCGTCACCGATCCCATGCCGAGCGCCACGGCGCCCGCCATCACGCCGATGATGGCCAGCACGATCATCATCTCGATCAGCGTCATGCCCTCGTCGGAGGGGCGACGACGCATCGCGATGTCGGCCCCCCGCATGCGGTTCAGCCCTTGCCTTCGATATCGGCGTCCACGCCTTCGCCGCCCGGCTTGCCGTCCTTGCCGAGCGAGCGGATCGTGAAGGTGCCGCCCTCCGAACGATATTCGTACGGCTTGCCCCAGGCGTCGAGCGCGGGCGCGGAGAGATAGCCGCCCTGCGGGAAGCTCGCGGGCAGCGGGGGCGTGGTGGTCTTCTCGACCAGCGCCTTCAGGCCCTGCTCGGTGGTGGGATAGTCGCCATTGTCGAGCCGGTACATCTTGAGCGCGCCCGAGATGGTGGCGATGTTGCTCTTGGTGGCGGTGACCTTCGCCTCGTCGGGCCGGCCCATCACGTTCGCGGCGACGAGCCCGGCGACGATCGCGATGATCACCAGCACGATCATCATCTCGATGAGCGTCAGGCCGGCCTCGCCATCGGGAACGGCGTGCTTGCGGTCATGCACCTTAGGTGCGATGTCATGGAACTGTTTCAAAACTATGCGCATCCCCGCCCCATGCGTCCTGCCCATGAAGCAAATGTGACAATGAGCCCAAACACCAGGGGTGCGTCCGACCCATCAGAGCCGCCCGCCGCGGGCGTGTGGACGCTGGCGGGTGACCGCCTGATCATAGCCGCGCGGGACTGGCCCGCAACCATTCTCGTCCCCACCGGGCAGGTGCGGCTGCTGGCGGTCGATCTGCCGCTGCCCAGCCATGCGCGCCGCGTCGCGGCCCTGCCCTTTGCTATCGAGGATCGAATCGCCGAGCCGGTCGATTCGGTGCATCTCGCGCTTGGCGGCCAGATCGCGCCGGGCCGCTATCTGGTCGGCGTGGTCCGCCACGAAGCGATGGCGCGCTGGATCGCCCAGGCCGAAGAGGCCGGCATCGGCCATGCCGCGATGGTTCCCGAGGTGCTGACCCTGCCGCGTCCGGCCGAAGGCTGGGCAGTGTCGCAGGCCGGCGGCCGCGCCGCGGTGCGCGATGCGGAAGGAACCGGCTTCGAAGTTCCCGCCGACTTGCTCCGCCCCGCCTGGGAAGCTGCCGGGCGTCCGGGCGTCACCAGCTATGGCGAGCGCCTGCCCGACGACATGCAGAAGGGCGCGGCCACGCTCGATCCTTCCGCCGTCGGGCCCGGCGCGGGCGCGGCCGTCGCCACGCTCGACCTGCGCCAGGGCGCCTATGCGGTGCGCAAGACCGCGCGCTCGGGCCTGTGGCGCAAGTTCGTCTGGGTCGCCGCGATCGGCGCCGCCGCGCATGCCGTGATCGCGCTGGGCGACGTGATCATGCTGCGCAACATCGCGGATCGGCGCGAGGCGGAGGCGCGCGCCACGGCCTCGCTCGCCGCGCCCGGCGTGGCGCTGGGCGACGATCTCGCCAATTCGATCACCGGCATGCTGCCGGCCGGTGGCGGTGCGCGGGTGCCGCAGCCGTTCGTGCCGCTCGTCACGCGCGTATCGGGGGCGCTCGGGCCGCTGGCCGGCGCGTTCGCGGTGCGGGCCATGACCTTCGAGGGCAAGCTGCTCACGCTCGATCTCGACGCCTCGCCCGATACGGAGCTGGCATCGCGGATCGAGGCGACGCTCAAGGCTGCCGGGATAGGGGCACGCGTCGTCCGCTCGCCCGAAGGCGCGATCCGCATTACGGCGAGCGCCGCATGAGACTGATTCTCGCCCGCATGCCGGCGCTCGACGCCGCGCTGATCCGCTTCGACGGCTGGTGGACCGGCCGCAGCCGCCGCGAGCAGGCCATGCTCGGCGTCCTGGCCCTGTTCCTCGCCGCGCTGGTGCTGGTCTATGGCGTGGTCAAGCCGCTCCAGGCCGCCCGAGCCTCGGCGCTGCAGGATATCCGCACCTATGAGACGCTCACCGCGCGCATCCGCGCCGCGGGCACGCTTTCGCCGAGCCAGCCCCAGCGCCGCCAGGGCTCGCCGGCCGAGGTGATCAACGGCTCCGTGGGGGGCTTCGGCCTTGCCGCGACCGTCGCGCCGATCCCGGACGGTGCGCGTGCGACGATCGCCGATGGCAGCTATGATTCGGTCATGGCCTGGCTCGCCGATCTTTCCGCGACCAGCACTCTGCGCATCCGGCGGGTCGACCTCCAGCGCCGCCCGGAGCCGGGCCGGGTCAGCGCCACCGTGGATTTCGGCGGATGAACGAGATGCTGATCCTCACCGACGAATCCCCCGCGACGCTGCCCTATGGCTTTGCGCGCCGGAACGGCGTGCTGCTGCGCGTCACCGATGCCGGCCTGGAGTGCGTCCACAAGGCGGGCGCCGCGCTCGACGGCCTGCTCGAAGTCCAGCGCCTCGCCCCCGCCGCGCGCTTCGTCTCGGTGGCCGACGACCAGTTCGACGCGGCGCTGAGTGCCGCCTATTCGGGTGCCGGCGCCGCCGCCGACATCGATCTCGGCGACATGGACCTGGCCGCGCTTGCCGACAGCGCCGCCAGCGTGGACGACCTGCTCGACACGCGCGACGACGCGCCCGTCATCCGCCTGATCAACGCGCTGCTCCTCGAAGCCGTGCGCGAAGGCGCGTCGGACGTGCATATCGAGACGCAGGAGAAGCGCCTGGTCGTCCGCTTCCGCATCGACGGCGTGCTGCGCGACATGATCGAGCCGCCGCGCGCGCTGGCGCCGCTGCTGGTCAGCCGCATCAAGGTGATGGCCAGGCTCGACATCGCCGAGCGCCGCATCCCCCAGGACGGCCGCGTGACGCTGCGGATCGGCGGCCACGACGTCGATGCCCGCGTCTCGACCATCCCGACCCAGCATGGTGAGCGGGTGGTGATGCGCCTGCTGGAGAAGGGGTCGCTCCGGCTCGACATGGAAGTGCTGGGCATGAGCGCGCGCGATCGCGGCGTGTTCACGCGCCTGCTCGAGCGCCCGCACGGCATGCTGCTCGTCACCGGCCCCACCGGTTCGGGCAAGACCACGACGCTCTACGCGGCGCTCAATCGCCTCAACGATCGCAAGCGCAACATCATGACCGTCGAGGATCCGATCGAATATGAGCTGGCGGGCATCGGCCAGACCCAGGTCAATCCGCGCACCGACATGACCTTTGCCCGCGGCCTGCGCGCGATCCTGCGCCAGGATCCCGACGTGATCATGGTCGGCGAGATCCGCGACCAGGAGACTGCGCAGGTCGCCGTGCGCTCGTCGATGACCGGGCATTTCGTGCTCTCGACGCTGCACACCAACAGCGCGGTCGGCTCGGTCACTCGTCTGATCGACATGGGAGTCGAGCGCTATCTGCTCGCCCCGATGGTCGTCGGCCTGTGCGCCCAGCGCCTTGTCCGCAAGCTCTGCCCGAGCTGCGCCAGGCCCGACGAGGCGAGCGAGGCGGACTCGCTCCTTCTCGGCGGGGCGATCAAGCCGGGCAAGAAGATCTGGCGCGCGGTCGGCTGCCCGGAATGCCATGGCGAGGGCTATCGGGGGAGGGCAGGCCTCTACGAAGTCGTCGCGGTCGACGAGAAGTTCCAGAAGCTGATCCATGACGGCGCCTCCGAGGCCGAGCTCGAGGCTCATGCCCGCAAGGACAATCCGAGCCTGCTCGACGATGGCATCGCGAAGGTGAGGGCCGGGGTGACCACGGTGGAAGAGGTGGCCCGGGTGGTGAGGGACGAAGCATGAAAATCCTCCCTGGCACGGGGAGGGGGACTGCGACCGGTAGCGTCGTGGTGAAGGGGGCTCTCCGCAGGCGAGACCCTTGCGGCGCCCCCCCTCCACCGGCCTGCGGCCGCTTCCCCTCCCCGTGCCGGGGGGGAATATAGATGCCCGCCTATGCCTATCGCGCCGCCGACAAGGCTGGCGCTTCCAAGAGGGGCATCATCGAAGCCTCCAGCCCCGCCGCCGCGCGCGCGCTGCTGCGCGAGCAGGCGCTGCTGCCGCTTTCCGTCGAGATGGCGGCCGAGAAGGGCGCCAGTTTCGGCACGATCCAGCTGCCCCGCTTCCGCCGCGCCGGCCTGTCTTCCAAGGCGCTGGCCACCGTCACGCGCCAGGTCGCCACGCTGGTCGGCTCGGACATCGCGATCGAGGAAGCGCTGCGCCTGGTCGCCACCCAGTCCGAGCATGCGCCCACCAGCTCGCTCCTGCTCGACGTGCGCGCCGCGATCCTCGACGGGCGCAGCTTCGCCGCCGCGCTGGCGCAGCATCCCGGGGCCTTTCCCGAATTCTACCGCGCCTCGGTCGCGGCGGGCGAGGCGTCGGGCAAGTTGCCCGACGTGCTCAACCACCTTGCCGAGTTCGTCGAGAACCGCCAGGCCAATGGCCAGAAGCTCCAGCTCGCCCTGATGTATCCCGCGCTGCTCGCGCTCGTTTCGTTCGGCATGATGGCGCTGCTGCTCGTCTATATCGTGCCGGATATCGTGAAGGTGTTCGTCTCGCGCGGGGCCGACCTGCCGTTCCTCACCAAGGCGCTGATCGCGGTGAGCTGGTTCCTCCAGAATTTCGGGCTGTACCTGCTGCTCGGCCTTGCCGTGGCGGCGCTCGTCTTCTTTCGCTGGGCGCGGGTGCCGGCCAATCGGCTGCGCATCGATCGCTTCTTCTCGGAGCGCCGCCCCTTCCGCCGTTTCAGCCGCCAGCTGAGCGCCGCCCGCTTCGCCGGCAGCCTCGCCACGCTGGTCGGCAGCGCCGTCCCCCTGGTCGATGCGCTGCATGCCGCGGCGGCGGTCACGCCCAATCGCTGGGTGCGCGAAAGGGCACTCGGCGTCGCGTCGCGGGTCCGCGAAGGCATCAGCCTGCGCGCCGCGATGGGCGAGGCGGGGGTCTTCCCCTCGATGCTCGTCGCGATCGTCGCCTCGGGCGAGAGTTCGGGGAGGCTGGCGCCGGCGCTCGACCGCGCCTCGCACGAGCTGCAGCGCGAGCTGGACGCGATCGTCGGCACCCTGGTCGCGCTGGTGGAGCCGCTGGTGCTGCTGGTGATGGGCGGGCTGGTGCTGATGATGGTGCTGGCGATCCTGCTGCCGATCATCAACCTGAACAATCTGGTGGGGTTGTAAGCCAAGGCAATCGCCATCCCGCCTTTGCGGGGCTGACGATATCGGATTGCGCGGTCAACGCATCACATCTGCCCCTGCACCCTGGCCCCGCCCGGCAGCCCGACGAACGGCAGGATCGCCGCGCCCTCCGGCGTCATCGCGATGTCGAGCGCGCCGTCCTCGGACAGCACCGCAGTCATCAGCGTCTTCAGCCGCTGGGCCGAGGGCGCCACCCGGATCGTCGTGCGATCGCCGACATGCTCGGCGGTGATCAGCAGCGCCGGCACCGCCACCGGCCCGCCGCCGCTCTTCGCCCGGCAGCTGCCCGGATCGGTGGTCACCTTGCCGTCGGCCATGCGGGCACCGCCGCCCGAGGCGATGCGCCGCATCTCGACCTGCAGGGTCAGGTTGCAGGTGAAAGGCAGGTTGGGCTGGAGCGCGCGGAGCAGGCTCGCATCGGCCGAGCCGCTGACATGGTCGAGCACCGTCCGCCCGCCCAGGTGCTGGAGCATCTGCCCGCCCAGATCGGTGTCCGGCCCGGTCGCCTTCCAGTCGGCCGCAAAGGCCAGGCTGGTCAGCGAGCGCAGCGGCGCCATGTGCCAGGCGAAGGTCGCGCCGCCGGCGATGCCGACTTCGCCGTTCCACACCGTGCCCGCCACGCCCGTGCGCCAGGTGGCGTCCCGGAAGATCACGCTCGCCGGCATCGTCACGAGCAGCGCGAGCAGATACGCCCCTATGCCGATCAGGGCGAAGAGGATAATAGACCGCCGTGCCCCGCTTCCCTCTCCCAGAGTCGGCAATGGATCGACGGACCCTGCTGAAGTCGCTGCAATCAGGCCTGGTCGCGTCAGCGGCATCGGTCGTGCTTCCCTCGCATGTGTTCGCAGCGGAGAAGAAGGACAAGCGCCCGATCGCCCTGCTGCTGCCGCTCACGGGCCCGCGAGCGCGGCTGGGCCTTAGCATGCGCCAGGCGGCGTTGCTCGCGGAAAACAGCGCCTATGTGCAGAGCTTCGACACGGGCGGCACCGCGGCCGGCGCCGCCGGTGCGGCCGCACAGGCGCTGAAGCTCAAGCCGGCGCTGATCCTGGGGCCGCTCTCGGCCGAGGAAGTGCCCGCCGTCTCCAGCACTATCGCCGGCCGCGTGCCCGTGATCGCGTTCAGCAACGATTCCGTGCTGCGCGCGCCGGGCACCTGGATCTTCGGGATCACCGCGGGCCAGGTGACCACCGCGATCCTGCGCTATGCCCGCACCCGCGGCGTGAAGACCGTGACGATGATCGACGACGGCTCGCCCTGGAGCGCCGCCGCCGCGCTCGCCGCCGGCAAGAGCGAGGGCGAACTCGGCATCACCGTCCATGTCCTCCAGGTGAAGCCCGGCCAGCCGCTCCCCGCGCCGGGCGAGGCGCCGGACGCCGTGCTGCTGCCCGGCAGCGGCGAGGCGGTTCTGGCCGCGGCACGCGCGCTCAAGGACACCGGCGTCCAGCTGCTCGGCACTTTCCAGGCGCTCGACAACCGCCCCCAGGCGCTCGCGGCGCTCGACGGCGCCTGGTTCGCCAGCCCCGATCCGGGTGCCTTCGGCACCTTCGCTGCCGCCTTCCAGGCCCGCAACGGCGGCGAGCCTGGCACGATCGCCGCACTCGCCTACGACGCGGCGGGCATCGCCAATACGCTGCGTGCCGACAACCGGCTGGGCATGGAGGGGTTGATGGACGCCAAGGGCTTCCACGGCGTCACCGGTCCGGTCCGCTTCCGCACCGACGGCTCGGTCGCCCGCGACTTCGCGATCGTGGTCGCCGGCGAGACCGGCTACACGCCGGTGGCGTCGAGCTCGGGTTCCTGAGGCCGAAGTGCTTCGTCCCGTTCCCCGCTGTCGCGACGAAGGAGGGGCCGAGCAGGGCTTTACCCTGATCGAGCTGATGATCTCGCTCGGCCTGTTCGCGCTGATCGCGGTGGCGGGCCTCGCACTGGTCGACGGCATCATCAAGGTGCAGGGGCGCACCGAGAAGCGGCTCGATCGCCTCGCCGATCTCCAGCGCGCGATGTTCGTGGTGTCGAGCGATATCGACCAGATCGCGTTCGGCCGCGTCTCGGGTGGCGGCGAGAAGCTGAACTTCACGCGCGCCGCGCCCGGTTTTGGCGGGCCGGCGGTGCCGCTGCAATATTCGGTGGCCAACGGCAATCTGGTGCGCGGATCGGGCGCGATGCTGCAGACCGTGGTCGGTGGCGTCGCCAATGTCCGCTGGCGCTTCCTCGACGGCGGCGCCTGGGCCGATCGCTGGCCGTTGCGCGACGAGGACAAGGACAGATGGCCGCGCGCCATCGCGATCGAACTGCAGGCAATCGGACCCGGCGGAACGCCCGGGGCGCTGCGCCGCGTGGTGACGCTGCCCGATCAGGCGGAGTATCCGAAGCAATGAAGCGGGCGGGCGAAGGCGAAGCGGGGATGATCCTCGTCAACGTGCTGATGTTCGTGGCGATCGCGTCCGGACTTGTGCTATTGCTAATCAATCGCGAAGAATTGGCGCTCGACCGCGCGCTGCGCACGCGCGAGGCGGCGCGCGCGCTGGCGGTGGTGCGCGGCGGCGAGCTTTCCGCTGTGGTGGCGCTCCGCCGCGACATGGTGGTCGCTCCCAATGAGGACAATCTCACCGAGCCCTGGGCCCGATTGTCGGAGAGCGGCGCGCCGATCGAGGGCGGCACCTTCGATCTCGCGATCGCCGATGCCGAGGGGCGCTTCAACTTGAATGCCCTGCGCGCGGGCGATGCCGGCGCGATCGTGCTGTTCCAGACGATCGCCAAGGATGTGGGGCTGTCGCCGGACGATGCGGTGAAGGCGATCACCTATGTCCGCCTCTACGGCCCGATCACCGACATCCGCCCGCTGCGCCTGGCGGGTCTGGATCCGGAGGCGACTGCCCGGTTGGAGCGGCTGGTGACGGCCTTGCCCGGCACCACGACGATCAACCTCAATGCCGCCGATCCCGATATGCTGCGCATCCTCTTTCGCGATCCGCTGGCGGCGCAGCGGCTGGCCGAGATCCGCAAGCGGAACGGCAAGCTCATCCTCAAGGACCTGAGCGACCAGAACCTCGCGCTGCCCTGGGGCACCAGCTTCCGCTCGGGCACCTTCTGGGTCCGTACCCGTGCGACGATCGGCGGCACCAGCCAACAGGCCGCCGTGCTGATCCAGCGCGTGCAGCATACCGATGGCAAGATCGCGGTGGGCGTGGTCGAGCGCTGGCGCGGGGCGTCGGTGCCGCCCGAGGCGCCGGCGTTCGTGGCGGGGCGTTAGGTGCGGGTTGGCGGGGGCGAGGCGCGCTGAAGGGGGTTAGCCGCCGTTCGAGCCCGCAGGGATGTAGACGGCATTCGACGAGGGGACAGCCTGCAAGTCCCAGCCGAAGGTTGCTGCGGCTGCCTTTGCTGCATCGCGTATCTCCTCCCAGACCGGGTGCTCGCGGAGAGCTGCCTCAGTCCAGAATGATGCATGCTGCTCGCCGACCATTTTGGAAAGCAACTGGTTCAAGATGTTGATCGCCTTTCGCTGCTCATCCGAAAACTCCGCCTCGTGTCCGACCATCTCATAAAGGCCATCTTCGAAGTCGAGGGCTAGCTCGTCCGCTTTGCAGACGAAGTCGGGAAAGAGGGAGAGCTGAATGCCGGCGGGCTGAGCCAAGGCGATGACCGCTCTCTGCAGTTGATTGCGCATCGCTCCTTCTATCACCTGTGCGCGAATTCATCCATCAGGGTGGAAACTGCCGTCGGAACGAAAGCGGACACATCGCCAGCAACTCGCATCGCCGCCGTTGCCAAGCCTCCCCGCGCCCGCTATCCGCGGGGTTCATCGATTGGATTTGCCTCTGCCTGCCATTGCCCAAGGCCCGGGAGCTTCGGTTCCCGCCTGAACCAGGATCCGCCTCGCCGCCAAGAGCGGCGGGCATTTTTGGCATGTGAGATCAAGAAATGTCAGACGACAAGTTTGCGCTCGTCGCCTGCGCGCGTGACGGGACCATTGCGTCCCCATGCGAGCGGGCGCGCGAAATCGACCAGGCATGCGCAGCCACCGCAGCGATGTACGACCGGTTGGGCTTCGATCCGCCCTGGATCGGATATATTGCCATATCGTCCGGCACGGCCGTCGGCGGCGGCGCCTTTGTCGGCGCTCCCGCCGATAATCGCGTCGAGATTGCCTATTTCACCCTGGCCGATCACCGGCGCACGGGCGTGGCCACGCAAATTGCCCGGAGACTGGTGGAGATCGCGCGGCATCACGCGCCCGGCATCGCGCTCTATGCGAAGACGATGCCGGAGGAGAATGCATCGACGCGCATTCTCACCAGGCTCGGTTTCCGGAGGATCGGTACCGATATCGATGACGAGATCGGCGAAGCCTGGGCCTGGTTGCTTCGGTGACCCGGCGGCCGGGGCACCGCCAGGTGCTCCGGCCAAGCGGGGCGTGGCGGGCGGGACTCGATCGGCAAACCCGTCATCCCCGCGAAGGCAGGTTTCGGAAGTAGTTTCAAGGGTTTGTCCGGGTTCTCACCCTAAAGCAAGATCCGGAACAGCGCGCCGCCGCCCGGGGCATCGGTGATCGCGATGCTGCCGCCATGCGCCACCACGATCTGGCGCGCGAGGTTCAGCCCCACGCCGGTGCCGGTCGCGCGGGTGGTGAAGAAGGGCAGGAACACGTCCTGGCGCAGCCCTTCGGGCACGCCGGGCCCATTGTCCTCCACTTCGATCGCCAGCGCCTCGCGGTCCGGGAACAGCCGCAGCGCCAGCCGGGGTGGGCGCTTCTGGCCGGCCATGGCCTGGGCCGCGTTCTGCAGCAGGTTGATCAGCACCTGCGCCAGCAGGTCGGGATCGGCATCGATCGCCAGCCGTGCCGAGGCCACATGGATCTCGAGCGGCACCTCCGGCTCGCGTGCGGCGAAGATGCGGCCCAGCTCCTCGGCCCAGGGCTGGGCGGCAAAGGCCTGGCGCTGGATTATCGGCGTGTGCGCCACCGTGCGATAGGCCTCGATGAAATGCCCCAGCCCATGCGCGCGCCGGGCGAGGGTGGAGACCGCTGCACGCGCATCGGCGATCCGCGGATTGGCCGCCAGCTCGGGATCGTCGAGCAGGTCCGCCGCGGTGGCGGCGAGCGACGTCACCGGCGTCAGCGAATTGAGGATCTCATGGGTCAGCACCCGCACCAGATCGGTCTGCGCGGCCATCTCGACTGCGTCGAGCGTGCCCTGGATCGGCTGCACCGTCACCACCCGGATGCTGCGCCCCAGCCGCTCGAGCATTCCCGAGCGGACCAGCGCGCGCTGCGTCCGCCCCTCGATCGCCAGCAGCAATATCTCCTCTGTCGCGCCGCCACCGGCCAGCCGCTTGGCGAGCGTCGCGCCATAGACGGCGTAGTCCTCGGTCCGGGTGCCGGGCGTCTTCCGGAACAGGCGCCGCGCCGCCTTGTTGGCGGGGGCGACTTGGCCCTCGCCGTCGATGGTGAGCAGTGCCACCGGCATGTCGTCGACCAGCGCTTCCAGAAAGCGCATCTCGGCGGCAGCGGCCATCTGGCGCGCGCGCAGCCGATCCATCGCCGAATCGAGCGCGGTGCCGAGCGCTTCGAACCCGGCGCCGCGATGGCCGCCGAAGCGGGCGGCGGTATCGTCGAAGCGCAGCGCCTCGACGAAGCGCGCGACATCGACATTGGTGCGCGAGACGTGGCGCCACAGCCCCCAGACCGCGCCCAGGACGAGCAGCAGCGCGACGATCCGCGCCGCGCCCAGCCCCGGGGTGAAGAGCGTCAGGGCTGCGGCGGCAAGCGCGCCTCCCAGCGCCGCGATCCAGGCGGCCAGGCCGGGCGCGAAGCGCCGGTCAAAGCCCATGCTTCTCCATCCTGCGATAGAGCGCCGCGCGCGACAGGCCCAGCTCGGCGGCGGAGAGCGAGATGTTGTAGCCGTGCTTCTTCAGCGCCTCCTCGACGATCCGGCGCTCCATCCGATCCAGGTTGAGGTCGTCGTTCTGCTGGAGCTGCGGCGGCGGCGTGATCGCCACGCTCGGGAAGCGCGGCATCGCGCGTATGAGCGCGAAGTCCTCCGGCTCCAGCGCTTCCTCGCGCGCCAGGATCACTGCGCGTTCCAGGGCGTGGCGCAGCGCGCGGACATTGCCCGGCCAGTCATGCTCGAGCAGTGCCATCCGCGCCGCCGGACTCAGCACCGGCACCGGCCGCCCGTAGCGCTTCGCATAATGCTGGAGATAATGGGCGACGAGCTGCGGCAGGTCCTCGTGGCGCGCGCGGAGCGGGGGCAGGTCGATCTCCACCGTGTTGAGGCGGAAGAGCAGGTCCTGGCGGAAATGGCTCTCGTCGCGCAGCTTCTCGGGGGGCAGGTTGGTCGCGGCGATCACGCGGATATCCACCGGCACCGGCTTGTTGGCGCCCACCGGCGTCACCTGGCGCTGCTCGAGCACGGTAAGCAATTTGGGCTGGAGCCGCAGCGGCAGGTTGCCGATCTCGTCGAGGAACAGCGTGCCGCCATGCGCCGCCTGGATGCGGCCCACCCGGTCGGTACGGGCATCGGTGAAGGCGCCCTTCACATGGCCGAACAGCTCGCTGTCGATCAGGTCCTCGCTGATCGCGCCCAGGTCGACCGTCAGCATCCCCTGGTCCGCCCGCAACGACTGGCGGTGCAGTTCGCGTGCCACCAGCTCCTTGCCGGTGCCGTTCTCGCCCAGGACGAGCACATTGGCATCGGTGGGCGCCGCGCGGGCGATCAGCGAATGGACGCGCGCCATCGCCGGCGAATCGCCGAGCAGGGGCGACGCGCCGACCGGCGGGGCGGGGGAGGGCGCGCCCCTGCCGCTCACTGCCTTGCGCGAGCGGCGGAGCGACGCGGCGGTGCGCACGGTGGCCAGCAGCTTCTCGTTCGACCACGGCTTGGAGACGAAGTCGGTCGCTCCGCGCTTCATCGCCGCCACCGCCACCTGAACGCCGCCATGCGCGGTGATCATCACCACCACCATCTCGGGATCGACCGCCAGCAGCTTGTCCAGCCAGGCCAGCCCTTCGGCCGCATCGGTGGCGCCGCGCGCGAAATTGGCGTCGAGCAGCACCGCGTCGGGCGTACGCGCCTGGATCAGGGGCAGCGCCTCTTCGGGGCTGCGCACTGCCTCGACATCCCTGAACAGCCTGCGCAGCAGCAGCCGCGAGGCCATCAATATGTCCTCGTCGTCGTCGATCACGACGCAGAATTCGAATTCCGGATCGCTCATTCTGCCCGCTCCCGTACAGCTAGTGTGCGGAACCGGACAATCAATTTACGTGCCAAGCCCTGGTCCCCCCTCGGCGCGCAATTGGCACGGGTCATGCTGACACTCCGATGAACGGCGCAAGTGCCGGAGGAGGAAATCGTGCGGCGCACCGGAGCAGGGAAGACGGAGGGAAGGACGCTCGCGGCACTCGGCGCGCTCGCGCTTCTGCTTTGCGCCCTGCCGCAAGGCCGCTTCGGGCTCGACCTCCGCGTCCAGGCGAACGCCACGCGCGCTGCGCTCGATCTCGGGCCGATTTCGTTTCGGATAGCGTTCGATTCCGGACGCTCCTGTCCGGAATCGAACAGTTGCCGTGTGAGGATGTGACGTGCCGCCGCTGGGGAAAGCGACTGGCACGGCTGTTGCTGGGGTAGTTGGTGGGGAAGAGGACATGGCGGTTTTGCGAATGCAGAAGGACAGGGGGGCCGTCTCCGGAAGCGGGATGGACCAGGTCGTCGAGAAGCGGGGGCTTTCGGGGCGGCTCAAGGTCGCGCTCGGCGCGGCGGTGCTGCTGCTCGCGCTGGGCGGCTTCTGGTGGTTCGCCCCGTCGGGCGCGAGCCAGACGGTGGGGGCGGACCGCGTGACCATCTCCAGCGTCACCCGCGGCACGTTCGACGATTTCATGCCGCTGCGCGCGCGCGTCACGCCGCTGCTCACCGTCTATATCGACGCGGTGGAGGGCGGCCGCGTCGAGAAGATGCTGGTCGAGGACGGCGCCACCGTCGCTGCCGGCCAGCCGATCGCCCTGCTCTCCAACGCCGAGCTCCAGCTCTCCACCCTCGCCCGCCAGACCGAGGTGGAGCAGCAGATCAACAACATGCGCAGCCAGGAACTGGCGCTCGCCCAGACGCGCCTGTCCAACGAGCGCGCCGTGCTCGCCGCCGAGACCGTCTATGACAAGGCCCGCCGCCAATATGACCGGGAAAAGCCGCTCGCCGATCGCGGCTTCGTCTCGGGCAAGCAGTTCGCCGACACCCAGGCCGATTACGCGCTCAGCCAGCGCAACCTCGCCGCCCTGAAGCGCAGCCAGGCGACCGATGCGCGTCTGCAGGGCAGCCAGCTCTCGCAGCAGCAGGCCGCGGCCAAGTCGATGCAGTCGGGCCTGGCCATCGCCCGCGCCAATCTCGACGCACTCCAGCTGCGCGCGCCGGTGGCCGGCCAGCTCTCGGGCTTTTCGGTCCAGGTCGGCCAGTCGCTCGGCCGCGGCGAGCGGGTCGGCCAGATCGACAGCCCCGGCCGCAACAAGCTGATCGCCGGGGTCGACGAATTCTATCTCGGCCGCGTCCAGCTCGGCCAGCAGGCGACGCTCGACTGGGGCGGCAAGCGCTACGGCGCCAAGGTCACCAAGATCTATCCGCAGGTGCAGAACGGCCAGTTCCAGGTCGACCTGCAGTTCACCGGCGGCGAGCCGCCCCAGCTCCAGCGCGGCCAGACCATGCAGGCGCGCCTCACCCTGGGGGATTCCGCACCCGCGCTGCTGATCCCCAACGGCGCCTTCTACAACGATACCGGCGGCGCCTGGATATTCGTCGTCGCGCCCGGCGGCGGCTCGGCGGAGAAGCGCAACGTGCGCCTGGGCCGCCGCAACACCGATTTCGTCGAAGTGCTCGAAGGGCTCGAGCCCGGCGAGAAGGTGATCACCTCGCCCTATACCGGCCTCACCGACAAGACGCGCCTGGACCTGACCAAATGACCGAAAAGAAAGGGAATCCGATGCTGCAGATGCGCGAACTCTCCAAGGTCTACCGCACCGACACGGTACAGACGACGGCGCTCGACGCGATCGACCTCGAAATCGCGCAGGGCGAATTCGTGGCGATCATGGGCCCGTCCGGCTGCGGAAAGTCGACCCTGCTCAACATGATCGGCATGCTCGATAGCCCGTCCTCGGGCAGCTATCTGTTCAACGGCCAGGAAGTCGCCGGTCTGGGCGAGACCAGGCTCGCCGATGTCCGCAAGGAGAATATCGGCTTCATCTTCCAGAGCTTCAACCTGGTCGACGAGCTAAGCGTCCGCGACAATATCGAGCTCGCGCTGCTCTACCACAAGGTCCCTGCCGCCGAGCGCAAGCGCCGGGTGGAGGAAGTGATGGACCGCACCGGCATCGCCCATCGCGCCAAGCACCGGCCGAGCCAGCTTTCGGGCGGCCAGCAGCAGCGCGTCGCCGTCGCCCGGGCGCTCGTCGCCAGCCCGAAGCTGATCCTTGCGGACGAGCCGACCGGCAATCTCGACACCCAGCATGGCGAGGAAGTGATGCACATGCTCCAGACCCTCAATGCCGAGGGTTCGACGATCGTGATGGTCACTCACTCGCCGGCGCACGCCGACTATGCCGGCCGCATCGTCAACATGCTCGACGGCCGCGTCCTCCAGGAACGCCGCCGCGCCGCCTGAAACTCCGGGAGAGGAGAAAGCCCATGTGGCGCAACTATCTGACGGTCGGCCTGCGCGCGCTTGCGAAGAACCGCACCTATGCCTTCATCAACCTGTTCGGCCTGGCGATCGGCCTGGCGGCCTGCCTGCTGATCCTGCTCTACGTCCAGTATGAGCGCAGCTACGACAATTGGCTGCCCGATGCGGGGCGCACCTATCAGCTCCAGGTCTATTACAAGAGCAAGACCACCGGCGACGGGTTCGAGAACCAGGGCGCGCCCTATGTGACCAAGGGGGCGCTGCTCAAGGATTTCCCGCAGATCGAGAGCGCCACCTATATGGGTGGGCCGCCGCTCACGCTGCTCAAGGACGGCGAGGCCAGGCAGGTCGATGAGGGCAGGCTGGTCGACGGCGCCTTTCTCGACACGATCGCGCTGCCGATGGCGCAGGGCGACCGCAAGGCGCTCTCGCGGCCCGGAACGGTGGTGCTGAGCGAGGACGAGGCGAACAAGATCTTCGGCACCAGGAACGTCGTCGGCCGCACCCTGACGCTGCTCACTTCGGGCAAGAAGGCCGATTACCGCATCACCGGCGTGTTCAAGGACCTCCCCAAGCACTCGCACATGGATATGCGGATGCTGGTCCGCGTCGATTTCCCGAGCATGTTCCCGGAGGACAATGGCTATCTGACCAGCTGGGGTTGGACCTCGGGCTGGGTCTATGTGAAGCTGCGCCCGGGCGTCGATGCCGCCACGGTGAACAACCAGCTGGAGGCGTGGAAGAAGCGCAACATCCCGGACATTACCTTCAACGGCCAGAAGCATAATCCCGGCGACGAGCGCACCTTCAAGCTGGTCGCGGCGCCCGACGTCCATCTCGGCCGCGCCACCGGCTCGGCGATGACCGCCGGCAACGACGTGCAGACGATCGTCACCTTCGCGGCCATCGCGGTGATGATCCTCGCCATGGCCTGCATCAACTTCACCAACCTCGCCACCGCCCGCGCCAGCCAGCGCGCTCGCGAAGTGGCGCTGCGCAAGGTGCTGGGTGCCACCCGCCGCCAGTTGATGACGCAGTTCATCGGGGAATCGATCCTGCTCGCGACCATCGCGATGCTGCTCGCGCTTGCCCTGGTCGAGATCGTGCTGCCCTGGTTCGGCAACTTCCTCGATGCCGATCTCGAGCTGCATTATTTCGGCCATGGCGGAATGTTCCTGCCGATGATCGGCCTGGTGCTGCTCGTCGGCGCGGCCGGTGGGCTGTATCCGGCCTTCTACCTGTCGCGCTTCCAGCCGGCGCGCGTGCTCAAGGCGAACAAGTCCGCGGCGGATGCCGAAGGCTCGGGCCTGTTGCGCAGCGCGCTCGTCGTGATCCAGTTCGCCGTCTCGATCGGCCTGATCATCTGCACCGCGGTGGTCTATTCGCAGAACGTCTATGCCCGCTCGCTCGATCCGGGCTACAAGCGGGCAGGGCTGATCCAGCTGGCCGGCATCGGCTCCAAGACGCTGGAGCCCCAGGCCGATGCGCTCACCCGCGCGATCGCCAAGGTGCCGGGCGTCGATTCCGTCGGGCGGACGATGATCGGCGTGGTGACCGGCAACACCTCCTCCACTTCGGTGGTCGTGCCCGGCCGCACCGATCCCGTCGACATCGGCATCTACGGCGTCGACGCCGGCTTCTTCCCCACCATGGGCATCCGCCTGGTCGCCGGCCGCCTGTTCGAGGAGAACCGCCCGGCCGACGACATGACCACGCCGGTCCCCGAGGATCCGGCGGCGGAAAGGGCGTTGGTCGCGCGCGGCGGCCATATCGTGATCAACGAGGGCGCCGTGAAGCGCATGGGCTTCAAAAGCGCGCAGGAAGCGATCGGCAAGACGGTCCGCTACGGCGTGAAGGACGAATATGGGGGATTGATGAACCTCACCATCATCGGCGTCGTCGCCGATGCGCGCTTCCGCACCGTGCGGACCGCGATCGAGCCGACCATGTTCCTGTTCGACAGGCACAGCGTGAGCTGGCTCGTCGCGCGCTTCCACGGCGACCCGCGCCCGGTGCGCGAGGAGATCGAGAAGGTCTGGCGCCGTTATGCGCCCGACGTACCCTTCGACGCGACCCTGGCCGACGAAGTGATCGCCCGGGCCTATAAGCGGCTCGACGCCCGTGCGCAGATGTTCGGCATGTTCGCGATCCTGGCGGTGGTGATCGGCTGTCTCGGCCTGTTCGGCCTCGCCGCCTTCACGGCGGAGCGGCGGACCAAGGAGATCGGCATCCGCAAGGTGCTGGGCGCGCGCACCGCCGATATCGCGCGGCTGCTCGTCTGGCAGTTCACGCGGCCCGTGGTGATCGCCAACATCATCGCCTGGCCCGTCGCCTGGTGGCTGATGCGCGAGTTCCTCAACGCCTTCGACGCGCGCATCTCGCTCACGCCGGTGCCCTTCATCGGCGCGAGCCTGCTCGCGCTGGCGATCGCGGTGCTCACCATCGGCGCCCATGCCTTCCGCGTGGCGCGCACCAATCCGATTCATGCCCTGCGCTACGAGTAGGCGCGTCAGTTCAGGGCCATGAGGAGCGGGCGAGGGGGCAACCTCTCGCCCGTTTTTCGTGCGTCGACGCCGGGTTGAGAACCCAAACAAGTATCTGATTTTCGTTCGTCATCCCCGCGCAGGCGGAGATGACGGCGTTAGCTGAATGAGTCCCCAACCTAGGGGCCGAGCGGCTCCGGCGGCGCGCGGCCATGCAGCGCAAGATGCCATCCGTGCGCGATATATGCGAGCTTGGGCAACTGCATCGGCGTGCGTTCACGACCGTCAGCGGCAGCGAGCTCGAGGAGCCGATCGGCAACGAGACGTGCGTCGGCCATGTCTGAACACTCCTCCGATGCGCATGCGGCCAATATAGCGGAGGTTCGCAAGAACGCGAACAGATCATGTACACGGGCCGCCACGGCGAGCGCCAGCCGATACCGGCTCGCCCCGGCTGGCGCTCGCAATCAAACCCGCTATTCTCGGACAAAATCCAAATCGGGAGGGGACATGATTCGCATCGCAAAGATCGCTCTGCTCGCAGCTGTAGCGATGACACCGGTAGCATATGCGGCGGTCGAAGTGATCGGCCAGATGACGCCGGCCGCACCGATCACCGAGGCGCGCATCGCCGCGCTTCCCAAGGCGGAGCAGGGCGCCTGGACCATCTATCTCGCCCGCTCGCGTGCGCTGATGGCGGCGGACAAGGCCGCGCTCGCCGCCGAGCGCCGGGGCCTGGCCGAGATTCCCGCGCCGCCGCCCAGCGGCAAGTCGGGCGGGAGCGGCATGCCCGCCAACCTCGCCGCGGCCTTCTATGCCACGCCCGAGGCGCGCCACGTCGCGGACAACATCGTCAGCTTCCAGACGCCCGCCGGCGGCTGGGGCAAGAATGTCGATCGCGACGGCCCGGTCCGCGTACGGGGCCAGCATTATGTCCCCGTCGAGCATCTGCCCGCCAATGCGCGCACCGGCGACGACGAGGCGTGGAGCTATGTCGGCACGATCGACAACAATGCCACCACGTCGGAGTTGCGCTTCCTCGCCCGCGTCCAGTCGATGGCGCCGGGTGCGGAAGGCGAGGGGTATCGCGCGGCCTTCCTCAAGGGCGTGCGCTATCTTCTGGGCGCACAATTCCCCAATGGCGGCTGGCCGCAAATCTATCCGCTCCAGGGCGGCTATCACGACGCGCTGACCTATAACGACGATGCGCTCTCCTCGGTCGTGACGGTGCTCGCCGAGGTCGCGCGCCGCCGCGACGATTACGCCTTCGTGCCCGAAGCGCTGGCCGCCAAGGCCAGGGCCGCCTGCGACAAGGCGATCCGGCTGATCCTCGCGACCCAGGTGGTCGTCGACGGCAAGCGCACCATCTGGGGCCAGCAGCACGACGCGCTCACGCTCGCGCCCGCGGGGGCCCGGAACTTCGAACCGGCCGCCCTGTCCTCCGACGAGAGCGCGGACCTGTTGATCTTCCTGATGAAGCAGGCGGGCCGGTCTCCCGCGGTCGAGGCGGCGGTGCGGGACGGGGTGGCGTGGATCGAGGCGCATGCCATCCACGGCGTCGCCTTCGAAAAGGGGCCGGACGGCCGCAAGCTGGTCGACAAGCCCGGCGCCGGCCCGATCTGGTCGCGCTATTACGACATCCGGACCGGCAAGCCGATCTTCGGCGACCGCGACCGCTCGATCCACACCGACGTCAATGCGCTCAGCCAGGAACGCCGCAACGGCTATAGCTGGTACAATGCCGGCCCCGCCAAGGCGCTGGTGGCGTACGAGAAGTGGGCCGGGCGCAAATAGGCTCTCCCCGGAGGAACCGGGAGCATAACGAAGCCGGCGGCGCTCATGCCGTCGGCAAATACCTTCGCCAGTCGGAGCCAAGCAGGATGCCGCCCATCCTGCCGGAGGCCCTCTATCGGATAGGGGACAAGTGTCGAGCGGATGGGGGCAGCGGGAAGCGCCTGGCTCAGCCCGCTGCTTCCAGCGCCTCGCTGGCTGCGAGCCATGCCGCCTCGGCCGCCTCGAGCCGCGCTTCCACTTCGCCGCGCCGCTTCATCAGCTCGCCCATCGACAGGCCCTTGAGCGCCGGCGAGGCGATCCCGGCCAGCGCCCCGTCCACTTCGGCCAGCGCCCGCTGCGCCTTGGCGATCTCGCCCTCGGCGTCCTTGACGGCCTTGCGCAGGCCGGCCGAGGCCTCGCGCGCCTGGGCGGCGGCGCGACGCTCCTCCTTCTTGTCCACCGGCGCGGCGGCGGGCGCGGGGGCCGGCGCCGGCTCCTTGCCGGAGACGACGAAGGCGGCATATTCCTCGATCGTCCCGTCGAACTCGCGGGCGGTGCCGCCGTCGACGAGGAGCAGCCGGTCGGCGACCAGTTCGAGCATGTGGCGGTCGTGGCTGACCAGCACCACCGCGCCCTTGAACTCGGCCAGCGCCTGGACCAGCGCCTCGCGCGTATCGACGTCGAGGTGGTTGGTCGGCTCGTCGAGGATCAGCAGGTGGGGCGCGTTGTGCGTCACCAGCGCCAGCGCCAGCCGCGCCCGCTCGCCGCCCGAAAGCTTGCCCACCGCGGTCAGCGCCTTGTCGCCCGAGAAGCCGAACCGGCCCAGCTGCGAGCGCACCTGCACCGGCGTCGCGCCCTTCATCACCCGGCCCATCGTCTCGACGGGCGTGTCCTTCGGGTCGAGCTCCTCGACCTGATACTGAGTGAAATAGCCGACCGTCAGCTTGGTGGCGGTGGCCATCTCGCCTTCCATCACTGCCAGTTCGCCGGCCATCAGTCGGGCCAGGGTGGTCTTGCCGTTGCCGTTGCGGCCGAGCAGCGCGATCCGGTCGTCGGGATCGAGCCGCAGCCCCACGCGCGAGAGGATCGGCTTGCCGGGCTCATAGCCCACCGCGACATGGTCGAGCGTCAGCAGCGGCGGGCGCAGGCCCACCGGATTGGGGAATTGGAAGGTGAGGCTGGGATCCTCGGCCACTGCCGCGATCGGCTGCATCCGCTCCAGGGCCTTGACGCGGCTCTGCGCCTGCTTGGCCTTGCTCGCCTTGGCCCGCCAGCGATCGACGAACGCCTGGAGCTTCTCGCGCTCGGCGACCTGCTTCTCGCGCGCCGCCGCCTGCTGGGCCAGTCGCTCGGCCCGCTGCCGCTCGAACGCGTCATAGCCGCCGGGATAGAGCGTGGTCTGGCCGCGATCGAGGTGGAGGATATGGTCTGCCACATTGTTGAGCAGATCGCGCTCGTGGCTGATCAGCAGGATCGTGCCGCGATAGGCGCGCAGGAATCCCTCGAGCCACATCACCGCTTCCAGGTCGAGGTGGTTGCTCGGCTCGTCGAGCAGCAGGATGTCGGGATTGAGGAAGAGGAGCGAGGCCAGCGCCACGCGCATCCGCCAGCCGCCGGAGAAGCTGTCCATCGGCCGAGCCTGCATCGCCTCGTCGAAGCCCAGGCCCTTCAGGATGCGCCCGGCGCGGGCCGGCGCCTCATAGGCGTCGATCTGGTCGAGCCGCTCATAGATATGGCCGAGCCGGTCGGGGTCGGTCTGGGTCTCCGCCTCGACGAGCAGCGCGGCGCGCTCGACATCGGCTTCCAGCACCGTGTCGAAGGCGCTGGTCTGTCCGCCGGGTGCGTCCTGGCGGAGATAGCCGAAACGGGCGTTGCGCGGGATGTCGACCGAGCCGGTGTCGGTCTCGATCATCCCGGCGATCGCCTTCATCAGCGTCGACTTGCCGGCGCCGTTGCGCCCGATGAAGCCGACTCGGGCACGCGGCGGGATCGCGGCGCTCGCGCCCTCGATGATTGCCCGGCCGCCGAGCCGGATGGTGATGTCGCGGAAGGAAAGCATGGGCGGCGCCTAGCAGCACTCGGCCGCTTGCCCAAGCCATGTATCAGCGCGTCCTGAACGCCTCGTAGCGCGCCCGGTCATAGGCCATGAACCGTGTCGCGCCATCGGCCTCGCTCCAGCCGGCGGCAAGCGCGACGGCGGTCGGGCCTCCCTGCGCGCCGAGCAATGCGGCCTGGATCTCCGCGCAGGGCGTCGCGGGGCCTTCGTGGCACACGACCGGACCGGGCGGGAGCGGGGCGGAGCGCCAGATGGGGTGCAGGGTGGCGGCTTTCGCCGGGTCGCTCGCCTGCAGCCTGCGCCAGGGATCCTCCGTCAGCGCGGCGACATCGGCGCGGCCCTCGATCAGATCGGCCAGCGCCGCCTCGTGCGTGCCCGCCATCCGGCGCGCGGCGAAGGCCGATGGTGCGCTGCCCGCCGAACGCAGCGCTTCGGCCTGCACCAGCCCGCCCGAGGTCGATCCCGGCAGGACCTCGCTATAGCGCAGCCCGGAAGCTCGCTTGCCCAGCGTATCGAGCGTGTCGATGCCCGTCTCGCGCCGCACCAGCAATACGCCGCGATAGCGATCCAATACCGGCGGCGGCGTGTCGAGCACGGCGATGGCCCGCAGGTTCGGGCAGTCCCGCACCTCGACGAACGCGCCGAGATTGGTCATCGCCACATCGACTTCGCCCCTGCACAGCGCTTCGGCCAGCGCGGTCGGTGTCGGCAGCAGCACGATTTCGGCCGGACGCCCCGCGATTCTCCCAGCCAGCGCCGCGATCGGTCCCAGCGCGATCCGGCGATCGTAGCGCGGATAGCTGTAGGTGCCGACGCGCAGCGGCGTCGCCTGCGCGGGTGCGGCGAGCGAAAGCAGGAGAGACAGCAGCATGCGTTGAGCGACTCCTCGCGCCTTGGTCGGGCGGAGACATCTCGCACATCCGTCTGCAACGGAAAAGCGGACCGACGGGTCGCTGCTGCCGGCCTCGCATCGATGCGGAATGAGGAGAGGGTAGGATAGGCGACTCACCCGTTCCTGCATATCGAGTCAATTACGTAATCCTACGCATGCCGCCGAGGGGGAGGCATTCCCATATCGCAGGCGATCGAGTCAGTGACGGAGATCGTTATGCGCAAGAATCTGTTCTGTTCTGCCTTGGCGCTTGCCTGTGCGGGCGCAGGTTTGACGCTCGGCGTGTCGCCGGCGATGGCGCAGGCCCATCATCAGGGAGGCGGGAGGCAAATGGCCGCGCCCGAGATGGAGCGTGCGCCCATGGCCTATCCGCGCTTCGAACGCCCCCAGGGCACCCAGACGCGCCCGAGCCAGCTCGATCGGCCCTATTACAACCATAACTTCAACGCCGATCGCACCTATCATATTGGCCCGTACCATCCGCCCCGGGGCTTCCAGTATCGCCGCTGGGCCTATGGCGATATCCTGCCCGGCATCTTCTGGGGGCAGGACTATTGGCTGACGGACTATTGGCTGTTCGGCCTCGACGTTCCGCCGGTCGGCTATGAATGGGTGCGCTACGGGCCCGATGCGCTTCTGGTCAACATAACGACCGGAGAGGTCGTCCAGGTCGTCTACGGGCGCTTCTTCTGAAGGCGGCGATCCCCCGGCGTCAGCGTCGGGGGATGGCGCGCGTCAAGACGATCCGCGGGAATGCCGCCCCCCGGATGGGGTAGGATCGACGATTTGCATGAGGATGAAATGGTCGGGGAAAGAGGATTCGAACCTCCGGCCCCTGCGTCCCGAACACAGTGCTCTACCAGGCTGAGCTATTCCCCGACCGGCGCATCCGGGGCGAACCCCGACTGCGAGGGGGCGCCTATAACCACGCCGTGGGAGTCACGCAAGCCACTGAATCAGCTTTTCCGCGCACCCAGCATGGCATCGACCGAAACGAACTTCTCGCGCGGGGCGCCGATGCGGGCGGCAGCGATCTCGGCGGCGTCGATCTTCTGCCAGTCGCGGAAGGTGACCAGCTCCACGCCCCGCCCCGCCAGCAGCGCGTCCAGCCCCGGCCGGCCGGCCTTTTCCGAGCCCTCGCCGACATCCTCGGCGATCTTCTCGGCGATGGCGAAGCCGTCGGGCCGGTTGGTGCCGATCGTCCCCGTCGGCCCGCGCCGCGCCCAGCCCACCGCATAGAGGCCGGGCAGCACGCGCCCGTCGAGATTGGCGAATCGCCCCGCCTTGTCATCATAGGGCACGCCGTCGATCGGCGGCGTGCGATAGCCGATGCAGCTCACCACCAGGCCGGCCGGCACCGCATAGGTCTCGCCCGTGCCATGGGCGTTGCCGTCCAGGCCCAGCGCGGTGCGCTCGACGATGACGCGCTCGACCTTGCCGTCGCCTTCGATCGCCACCGGCATGGCGAAGAAATCGAAGACGATGCGGATCGGCTTGTCGGGCATGCCCTGCGCGAAGCGGCGCAGATGCCCCACCGACTTGCGCTGCCCGGGGTCGAGGACCGTATCGTCCTCCGCCGGCGGCAGGTCCGCGGGGGAGACCAGCGGCGTGGCGCGCCGGAGCTCGCCCAGCTCGCCCAGTTCCTTGGGCGTCATCGCGATCTGGTGCGGGCCGCGGCGGCCCAGGATGGTGATGGTGTCGACATGCCCACCCCGCAGCGCGCCCAGTGCATGGGTGACGATGTCCGACCCCTCGAACTCGTCCTGCGTCTTGGCGAGCACGCGGGCGACATCGAGTGCGACATTGCCGTTGCCGATCACCACCGCCGGCCCGTCCAGCGGCGGATCGAGATCGGCGAAGTCGGGATGGCCGTTGTACCAGCCGACGAACGCCGCCGAGCCGACCACGCCGGGCAGGCCGGCACCGGGGATGTCCAGCTTGCGGTCGTGCGGCGCGCCGGTGGCGAGCACCACGGCGTCATAGAGCGCGCGCAGTTCGTCGATCGACACGTCCCGGCCCAGCGTGACGTTGCCGACGAAGCGGACATTGTCGGTCAATGCCACCGCCTCGTAGCGGCGCGAGACGCCCTTGATCGACTGGTGATCGGGGGCAACGCCGGTGCGGATCAGCCCGAAAGGCACGGGAAGCCGGTCGATGATGTCGACTCGGACCTGATCGCCGAACACCTTCTGGCAGGCTTCGGCCGTGTAATAGCCGGCCGGCCCGGAGCCGATCACCGCGACGTGACGCATGGGCATTCCTCCCGCGATCTGAGGGGGCCAGCCTAGCGCCCGGGCGGGGAAGGGCAACCCTCTCGACGGGCGCCCGGGGTTGTTGCTAGGCCGTGCCGATGATCGAAACGACCGCCAGCCTGCTTGGCTTGATCAATGTCTTCCTGGTCGTTCGCCGCAGCATGTGGAACTATCCCTTCGCGCTGGCGATGGTCTCGCTCTACGCCTGGGTCTTCTATCACGAGAAGCTCTACAGCGACGCGCTGCTCCAGCTCTTCTTCTTCGTGGTCAATCTCTATGGCTGGCGGAACTGGGCCCGCTCGCGGGCAGGGAGCGGCGAAGTGGTGGTCGAGACGATGGGCGTGCGGGCGCGCCTGGCCTGGGCGCTGGTCTGCGCCGCGGTGATCGGCACCTGGGGCTATGCGATGCACCGGCTCACCGACGCGGCCTATCCCTGGTGGGACGGCAGCATCGCGGTGCTCAGCATCGCCGCGCAGATCCTCCAGTCGCGCCGCAACTGGGAATGCTGGGTGCTGTGGATCACCGTCGACCTGCTCGCGATTCCCCTTTTCGCCATCAAGGGTTTGTGGCTTACGGCGAGCCTGTACTGCGTATTCCTGGCCCTTTCCGCTTGGGGGCTGATCAACTGGTTGAAGGCACGGGAATGAAGTTACGCACCATCTGTCTCCACGGGCCGGAGAGCACCGGCAAGTCCACGCTGGCGCCGCGCATCGCCGCCTATCTCGGCGGCGAGGTGGTGGACGAATATGGCCGCGAATATGCCGAGGCGCGCGGCATCGACTTCACGATGCGCGACCTGCTGGAGATCGCCAAGACGCACGATGCGGGCGCGCGCACCATGGTCGCGGCCGGCCTCCGGCCGCTGGTGCTCGATACCGATCCGTTGATGACTGCGGTCTGGGCCGACATGCTGTTCGGCGAGCGCGACCCCTGGTTCGACGAATGGCAGGGAACGGCGGACCTCTATCTGCTGTTCGATATCGACATGCCCTGGCGCGCCGACGGCACCCGCATGTTCGGCACCCGGGAACTGCGGCAGAAATTCTACGACCTCAGCAAGGCCGAGCTGGAGCGGCGGGGTGTGCGCTGGGCGCATGTCTCGGGCCAGGGCGAGGAGCGCTATGCCAATGCCATCGCCGCGATCGAGGCAGCCCAGGCGGACGGCTGAACGCGGCAGGGGCAGTTGCAGGATGCGTATGCTGCACTTGCGAGAAATTGTCGGTTCTTGTCATAGTTCGTACACAATCCGATCCTAACGGCGCCCTTGCAGGGGGCGAGAGCCACTCTTCGATAACAAGAATGCCCGGCGTGACGGTGGCGCGATTCTGCGAATGCGGGGTCGTGGCCGTTGCTGCGTGTCGGGCGCACAGCAGGGAAGAACCACATGAAGATCCGCATCACCAGATCTGCCCTTTTCCTGGGCGCGGCATTCGGCGCGCTCGCCATCGGCGGCACCGCGCAGGCGCAGGACACTGCCGCCCCGGCCGCCGACGAGCCCACGACCGAGATCGTCGTCACTGCCGAGCGCCGTCCCGAAGCGCTGAAGAACACGCCGGTGTCGGTCGCAGTGATCGGCGGCCAGGATGCCCGCGACTTCACCGCCAGCGGCGACGACACGCTGCTCGCGCTGTCGGGCAAGGTTCCCAGCTTCTATGCCGAGACGACCACCGGCCGCATCTTCCCGCGCTTCTACATCCGCGGCCTGGGCAATATCGACTTCTACCTGGGCGCCTCGCAGCCCGTGTCGATCATCCAGGACGACGTGGTGCTCGAGCATGTCGTGCTCAAGTCGAACCCGGTCTATGACCTCGACCATGTCGAAGTGCTGCGCGGCCCGCAGGGTTCGCTGTTCGGCCGCAACACCACGGCCGGCATCGTCAAGTTCGACACCGTCCGCCCGTCGCTGGACGGCCTCGATGCGCGCGGCACGCTGAGCTATGGCAGCTATAACAGCATCAGCCTCGACGCCGGCATCGGCGGCCCGCTGGCCGACAATGTCGCGATCCGCGTCTCGGGCCTGTTCCAGCATCGCGACAACTATGTCGACAACGCCTATTCCGGCCCGAACTCGGACGGCACCCAGCGTCCGAAGAAGAACGCGATGGGCGGCTTCGACGAGCGCGATGCCCGCATCCAGCTGCTGGTGAAGCCGACCGAGGACTGGACCTCGCTCTTCTCGGCGCACATGCGCAACTATCACGGCACCTCGACGCTGTTCCTGCGCAACGGGCTCAAGAAGGGCTCGAACGACGTCAGCAACGTCTCGCGCACCACGGTCCAGTATGACGAGGCGGCGAACAACCCGCAGGACTACGACACCTATGGCATGTCGTGGAACAACGGCTTCGATTTCGGTCCGGTCACGCTGACCTCGATCACTGCCTTCGAGACCAGCTCGGGCTATAGCCGCGGCGACACCGATGGCGGCTTCAGCCAGCTCGGCTACAATCCGGCGACGGGCACGTGCCGCGATTGCGGCCAGTCGATGGGCCGTCTGCGCGGTCTCGACCAGTGGTCGCAGGAAGTCCGCCTCGCCAGCAACGGCGATGGTGCCTTCAAGTGGCAGATCGGCGGCATGTACTTCGACAGCCGCGACATCACCGAGTTCTACCAGCGCGCCTGGTTCCTGAGCCCCGGCGTGGTCGGCCGTAACCCGAACAACTGGGTGCGCCTGCACGACGTGAACACCAGCTGGGCGCTGTTCGGCCAGGCGAGCTATCAGGTGACGCCGCGCTTCCGCCTGACCGGCGGCGTGCGCGTGACCCAGGACACGAAGACCACCGATCTGCTGAAGACCGCCGACACCGCGGCGGGCGCCGTGACCTATGCGGGCCGCCGCCATGTCCGCCTGTCGGACCGGCAGCCGAGCTGGGACGTGAGCGCGCTCTATGAGGCGAGCGACGATCTGAGCCTCTATGCCCGCGTCGCGCGCGGCTTCCGCGGCCCGACCATCCAGGGCCGCTCGGCCGTGTTCAACTCGGACTTCACCACCGCCAATTCGGAGACGATCCTGTCGTGGGAGGCCGGCATCAAGTCGAGCCTGTTCGACAACAAGGTCCGCTTCAACCTGACGGGCTTCTACTACACGGTCGACGACATCCAGCTGAACGGCAACGACTCGAACGGCAACGGCGTGCTCTTCAACGCCGACAAGGCCGAGGCATATGGCGTCGAGGCCGAGCTGAACGTGCGCCCGGTGCGCAACCTCGCGCTCTCGTTCGGTGCCAGCTGGCTCCATTCGGAGATCAAGGACAAGCGCGTCTATGCCCAGGTCTGCGCGCTGGCCGGCACGGTGGTCTGCACGGTCAACGACCCGACCATCACCCGCACCGTCTTCGGTTCGCCGGCGGTGTTCGCACAGATCGATGGCAACCCGCTGCCGAACGCGCCGGAATATAACCTCAGCGCCACGGCCCGCTACGACATCCCCGTCAGCGACAGCGGCAAGGTCTTCATCTCGACCGACTGGAACGTGCAGGGCTACACCAACTATGTGCTCTACAAGACCAACGAGTTCTACTCGAAGGGCAATTTCGAAGGCGGCCTGAAGATCGGCTACCAGGGCGGCAACGGCGCCTGGGAAGTCGCTGCCTTCGCCCGCAACATCACGAACGAGAAGAACCTCAAGGGCGTGATCGAAAACTATATGGCCGCGGTGCTCAACGAGCCGCGCGTCATCGGCGTGTCGCTGACCGGCCGGATCCATTAATCCCGTTTCCGGCGGTCAGTCGGGCCCGGCGGATTGCAACTCCGCTGGGCCCGTCCCCTTTCCAGGGCAAAAAAAGGGCGGGTGCCGATGGCGCCCGCCCTTTTCTCCACCGTTCGGAAAATGTCAGTTCGACGGCGCCAGCTTGGTGTTGAGCACCCAGCCGACATTGTCGTTCTCGTCGGCGACTTCCCACCACAGGCCGTTCTTGTTGCCGGTCGGATAGACGATCGCGCCCACCGGGAGCGTACGGATGACCTTGCCCGTCGCAACCGGGGCGGCGCGCATCGCGACCGGCGCCTGGGCGGTGAAGGTCTTGGCGGGCGCCGCCTGGGCGGTGCCGGCATCGCCCGGCCGGACCAGGCCGAGATCGGTGACCATCTTGGCATAGGCCTGGATGAAGGACAGCGTCACGATCCGGCCGATATCGGTATTCTCATAGCCGCCGCCGACCGCGCCGGCCGCACCGCCGAAGAAGCCGACGCCGCCGCCCGCGCCGAACCCGATGTCGTTCTTGGCGGCATAGCCTTCCTGCACCGCGATCGTCTCGGTCGTGCGGACGTTGGTGAGCGAGAGCACGGTGTTCGCCTCGAGCTTGCGCGACTTGATGCCGCCGAGCAGCCCGCCGACCCGGCCGCCGACCAGGCCGCCCACGATGCCGCCCACGGCGCTGCCGCTGGCATTGCTGTTGGCGCCCTGCACTTCGGCGACGAGCACATAATCGGCCGCCTTGATCTGCCCCTGGCCGACATTCGCGCCGCGCTGCAGGCCCAGGCCGCCGCCGATGTCGCGCTCGCGCGCGGCCGCCTGCAGGCCGGAGCCGCGATCGACGAGGTTGAAGCATCCGGAGCGCTGCACCAGCACCTTCAGCAGCTTGGCGGGCGGGGCGAGCTGATACTGGGTCCAGCCGCTGGGATCGTCGCCGTCGACGATCGAGAGCGTGCCCAGCTTGCGCGAGCAATGCGGCACGTCGTTGACGGCGGCCTGCTGCAGTTTTTCCCCCTTGGTCGGCTTGGCCTGCTTCTGCGCATAGGCTCCGCTCGCGCCGAGCAGGGCGGCCGAAGCCATCAACGTCTTCACGATGAACGCGGTCTTCGAGGTCATGGTTCTCTCCCTCTGTTTGAAACCATCGCCCGGATAGCGGCAAACGCGTCGCGGTGAAATCACAGAAGGTACCGGCAGTGTATTTCGGACCCTTTGGCTTTCGCGTGCAAGCTGCTAACGCGCCCCGATCATGGCAACCGACCTTTCCAAGATCCGCAATTTCTCGATCATCGCGCACATCGACCATGGCAAGTCGACCCTGGCCGACCGGCTGATCCAGCGCACCGGCGGGCTCTCCGAGCGCGAGATGTCCGCCCAGGTGCTCGACAACATGGACATCGAGAAGGAGCGCGGCATCACCATCAAGGCGCAGACGGTGCGCCTGGAATGGAAGGGCCATGTCCTCAACCTGATGGACACGCCCGGTCACGTCGACTTCGCCTATGAAGTCTCCCGCAGCCTCGCCGCCTGCGAAGGCGCGCTGCTGGTGGTGGATGCGGCCCAGGGCGTAGAGGCCCAGACGCTCGCCAATGTCTATCAGTCGATCGAGCATGATCACGAGATCATTCCGGTCATCAACAAGATCGACCTGCCCTCGGCCGAGCCGGAGAAGGTGAAGAACGAGATCGAGGAGATCATCGGCCTCGACGCTTCGAACGCGGTGCTCGCCAGCGCCAAGGCCGGCATCGGCATCGACGAGATACTGGATGCCGTGGTCGAACGCATTCCCGCGCCCAAGGGCGATCCGGACGCGCCGCTCAAGGCGATGCTGGTCGACAGCTGGTACGATCCCTATCTCGGCGTCGTGATCCTGGTCCGCGTCATCGACGGCACGATCCGCAAGGGCCAGCAGGTCAAGTTCATGCAGACCGGCACCACCCATCTGATCGACCGGGTCGGCTGCTTCCGCCCCAAGCTCGAGAACCTGCCCGACCTGGGGCCCGGCGAGATCGGCTTCATCACCGCGCAGATCAAGGAAGTTGCCCAGGCGCGCGTCGGCGACACGCTGACCGACGCGAAGAAGCCTGCCGCCGAAGCGCTGCCGGGCTTCAAGGAAGTCCAGCCGGTGGTCTTCTGCGGCCTGTTCCCGGTCGACGCCAACGACTTCGAGAAGCTTCGGGAAAGCATCTCCAAGCTGCGGCTCAACGATGCCTCGTTCAGCTTCGAGATGGAGACCAGCGCCGCGCTCGGCTTCGGCTTCCGCTGCGGCTTTCTCGGCCTGCTCCACCTGGAGATCATCCAGGAGCGCCTCAGCCGCGAATATGATCTCGACCTGATCACCACCGCGCCGTCGGTGGTCTACAAGCTCAAGCTGACCAAGGCGGCGGGCGAGGCCGAGGCCCGCGAGATCGAACTCCACAACCCCGCCGACATGCCCGATCCCAACCGGATCGCGGAAATCGAGGAACCGTGGATCAATGCGGTGATCTATGTGCCCGACGAGTATCTCGGGCCGATCCTCAAGCTCTGCCAGGACCGGCGCGGCATCCAGAAGAACCTCACCTATGTCGGCGGCCGTGCCCAGGTGACCTATGAGCTGCCGCTCAACGAAGTGGTGTTCGACTTCTACGACCGGCTGAAGAGCATCTCGCGCGGCTATGCGAGCTTCGATTACGAGCAGATCGGCCACCGCGCCGGCGACCTCGTCAAGATGAGCATCCTCGTCAACAACGAGCCGGTCGACGCGCTGAGCATGATCGTCCACCGCTCGACCGCCGAGAGCCGCGGCCGCGGCATGTGCGAGCGGCTGAAGGACCTGATCCCGCGCCACCTGTTCAAGATCCCGATCCAGGCGGCGATCGGCGGCAAGGTGGTCGCCCGCGAGACGATCGCCGCGCTGCGCAAGGACGTGACCGCCAAATGCTATGGCGGCGACATCACCCGCAAGCGCAAGCTTCTGGAGAAGCAGAAGGAAGGCAAGAAGCGGATGCGCGAATACGGCTCGGTGCAGATCCCGCAGGAGGCCTTTATCGCGGCGCTGCGGATGGGCGAGGAATAGAGGCAAGCTTGCGCCCGCCGGGTCGTCAGCGGCGGCCGGCCTGGGCCTTTGCGGTGCAGATCCCGCAGGAGGCCTTTATCGCGGCGCTGCGGATGGGCGAGGAATAGAGGCAAGCTTGCGCCCGCCGGGTCGTCAGCGGCGGCCGGCCTGGGCCTTTGCGAAGCGGCCGCCCGTTCTTGCGGTCATCGGATAGCGGGCGATCCTCATCGCCTGCCGCTGCGGCTTTGTCGCAAATGACTTGTGCGAATTCGTGGAGCGTCAGGAGGTCGAGATCCTGGCGGCGATGAGCCGTCAAGATAAATGTTGCGATCTTCTTCTCCTTTTGAGAAGTCTATCCTGTCTCTCCTCAACAGGTTGGCGCCATGTCTGCAGAGCGGCTCAGCAACAACTTCACAGGTCTTTTGGGAAGTGTGGCCGGGTCGGCAATGCCAGGGGGTGACACGCGCGCCGGCGACGTCAGCACATTGATGGAGCGCAGCCATGAGCCGTAATCGCATTCCCTCCGTTCCCGTTTCCGACTCTCGCGTCTCGCGTCGCGGCGCGCTGGCGATGCTGTCGTCGACCATGGTGGTCGCGGCATGCAGCGGCGGGTCGCCCTCGCCGAGCCCGGCCCCGACGCCAACCCCAACGCCGACGCCCACGCCCACGCCGGTCACCGGCCCCGCATGGTTCGGCTATGGCCGCGACGCCCAGCATACCGCGCTGAGCGGGATCGCCACGCAGGACCTCAATCGCATCGCCTGGACGTCCGCCGTGGATCTTGCTCCGCAATATGCCAGCTGGGGCGGGCTGCTCGCGCATTATGGCTCGCCGGCCGTGACGACGAACAATACCGTGGTGATCCCGGTGAAGACGGGGGCCACTGGCGGCTTCCGCGTCGAAGGCCGTGCCGGCGCGACCGGTGCGCTCCTGTGGATGGCCGCCACCGACTATGTCATGCCTCCGCACAACTGGCAGCCACCGTACAACCTGATCCTCACCCAACAGGGCCGGGTCTATGCGCCGGGCGCCGGCGGCAAGCTGCTGATGCGGGCGGATGGAGATGCGGTCAACGGCACCCTGACGGCCCAGATATTCTATGGTGCGGCGGTGTATAATGCCAATTCCGCGGCATTCGACGGCAGCGTCTTCATCAACACGCCGCTCACCGCGGATGCGAATGGCAATGTCTTCTTCGGTTTCGTGGTGACCGGCGCGAACCCGGCGGGGCTGGTCAGCGGGATAGCGCGGGTCGCGCCCGACGGCACGGGCAGCTGGGTGGGCGTCGCGGCGGCAGCGGGCGATGCCTCGGTCCAGAAGCCCGCGATGAACTGCGCTCCCGCCATCTCGATCGACGGCAGCACGGTGTATGTCGCGGTGAATCGGGGCTCGACGACCGCGACGCAGACCGGCTTCCTGCTCGCGCTCGACAGCGCGACGCTCGCGACCCGCGCCAGGATCGCGCTGACCGACCCGAACCTGGGCACGCCCGCGCGCCTTCCCGATGACGGCACGGCATCGCCGGTGGTCGGTCCCGATGGCCGCGTGTTCCTCGGCGTGATGGAATCGCAGTTCCCGACGCATAACACGCGGGGCTGGCTGTTGCAGTTCGATGCCCTGCTCAATCCGGCGGGAGTTCCGGGCAGCTTCGGCTGGGACGTGTCGCCCAGCGTGATTCCTGCGTCGATGGTGCCATCCTACACCGGCACGTCGACCTATCTGCTCGCAACGAAGTACAATAACTACTTCGGGGTAGGGAATGGCGACGGGCTCAACCGGATAGCCGTGATCGATCCGAAGGCGAGCCAGGCCGATACGATCGTGCCCAGCGTTCAGGTGATGCGCGAAGTGCTGACGATCCTGGCCCCGACGCGGGACGGCGGCTCCGCCAATTCGCGAGTCGAGTGGTGCATCAACACCATGGCCGCGGACCCGGTGCGCCGGTCGATCCTCGCGAACAACGAGGACGGCGTGCTGTATCGCTGGGACCTGGCCACGAACACGCTGTCGCAGAGCGTGCGGCTGAACGCAGGGCTCGGCCAGGCCTATACGCCGACGCTCGTCGGCGCCGATGGCGCGGTGTACGCGATCAGCAACGCGACTCTCTATTCGATCCGCGCCTAGGATCCGGCACCGGCGTTCCTACCGGCGGAACGGGTCGCCGAAGCGCGCATCCGTGGTGAGAGCCGGGTCGTTCAGCGTCGTCAGGAAGGCGACGAGCGCCGCCCGATCCGCCGGGCTCAGGTTCAGGCGCCGCGGCCGCCCGCCCTCGCGCAGGCGGTCGTCGAGCGCCGGGCCCTGCTGGATGCCGTGGTCGTAGAAGTCGACGACCTCCGCAAGGGTCGCGAAGCGGCCGTCGTGCATATAGGGTCCGGTCAGTCCGACGTTGCGCAGCGCCGGCGCCTTGAACAGGCGTGTCTCGCCCGCGTCCAGGCCGTTGCTTCGCGCATTTGCCGCCAGGGCGAAGGTCGGCGGAAGGTGACAGGCGGAGCAGCCGGCGCCGCCTTGTCGCGCACTTGTCATGAACAACTGCCGTCCGCGATTCTCCCGGGCGCTGAAGTTCGGCAGGTCGACGTCCAGCGCGCGGTTCGGGGCGCTGGGGGAGAAGACCTGCGCATAGCCGGTGTCCCACCGGCTCGAGTGCGAGACCATCGCGCGCACGAACTGGGCGAGCGCCTGCTGGATGCGGGCCTCGTCGATGGCGGCGCTGCCGAACGCCCAGGCAAACAGGTCCGGATAATAGGGCGTCGCGCCCATTTTCCGGGTCAGCGCGTCGAAGCCGCCCGCGTCTCCGCCCCATCCCAATTCGACCAGGCTGTGGAAGGGTTGGCTGGTCTGTGCTTCCAGATTGGGCGCGCGCCGATCCCAGAAGGCGGAACCGGGTTGCCAGTAGCGGAGATTGCCCAGCCGCATCGCATGGAAATCGGTGGTGGCCGCGTTGCTGATCCCGTTGCTGAACCGCATCGAGTCGGTAAAGCCGATCGCCTGCCGATGGCAGGATGCGCAGGACGCCCTGTTATTCGTGCTCAGCCGCAGATCGTAGAACAGCACGCGTCCAAGCGTTGCCACACGATCGCTGGTCGCGTCGGAAGCCGGGCCGTTGTCCAGCGCCGCCACGGTGTGATCGAAATAGGCGGGGAGCTTTGGCGCGGAATAGTCCGCGACTTGGGCGAAGTCGATGGTGGTGACTTTCGCGATGCCCTCAGGGGTGGTGCTGCGCCGGGCGCTTCCTCCGCCTCCACAGGCTGCCAGCACCAATATCAAGGCGCTTACGACCAGCGGTCCGATATTCCCCAAGCGCATCGCCATCCCTCTCGCCGCCATGCGTCGTAGCGCGGTTCGGGCACCGGGGCGACGGTTTCCTGTCGAGCGATGGGGGAGCGACTGTCTCCGGATCGTCATCGTTCCGTCGCACAGCGTTTATAGACGGCGGGCGTCCATGAAGAAGGGGAACCCATGCTGCTTGCCACGCTGATGCTGCTCCAGACCGTGCCTGCTGCCACCGCTCAGGATGCGCAGGCGGTGCCGACTGCCGAAGTGAAGGCGATCGGGGAGACGCAGGCAGTTGCGAGCCTGGAGGATGCGGCGGACGATCCCGCGATCTGGCGCAACCCGCGCGATCCCGCTCGCAGCCTGATCGTCGCGACCGACAAGAAGGCCGGGCTCAACGTCTATGACCTGTCGGGCAAGCTGCGCTCGACGCTGCCGGCGGGGCGAGTGAACAATGTCGACCTGCGCGTGTGGGGCGGCCAGGTGATCGTGGCGGCGAGCGATCGCAACGACAAGGCGGCGGCGAAGCTGGCGCTCTACACGCTGGATACGCGGACGGCCGCGCTCGCCGAGATCGGGCGGTTCGATGCCGGGGCGGGCGAGGCATATGGCCTGTGCATGTACGCGCCGCGCGGCGGACGGCTGCATGCCTTTGTCGTGCACAAGGGCGGCACGATCGTGCAGATGGAGATCCTGCGCGAAGGCGGAGCGATCAAGGCGGACCGTGTGCGCACCATGCGGCTGGCGACCCAGTCCGAGGGGTGCGTGGCCGATGACCGGACGGGCACGCTGTTCGTGGGCGAGGAGGATGTCGGCGTGTGGCGCTTCGGTGCGAACCCGCGCGATCCGATCGCCGGCGAGAAAGTGATCGCGGTGGACGGCAAGCGCCTGGTGGACGATGTGGAAGGCGTGGCGATCGCGGCCGAGGGCGCGCGCGGCGGCTGGCTGGTCGTGTCGAGCCAGGGCGACAGCGCCTATGGCGTGTGGCGCCTGCGCGACATGGCCTATGCGGGGCGGTTCCGGATCGCGGCGGGGAAATTCGGCGCGACCAGCGAGACCGACGGGATCGAAGTCTCCACCGCGAGCTTCGGGCCGGGGCTGCAGGGCGGGCTGATGCTGGCGCAGGATGGCGACAATGCGCCCGCCGCGCAGAACTTCAAGCTGGTCCGCTGGGCGGATGTCCGCAAGGCGCTCGGGCTGAAGTGAGGGCCTTGCCTCGCTGCGTGGCGGGTGTCAGGCAGGGGGCATGACGATCGAGGGACGGATCGACCGGCGAGCGCTGCTCGCCGGGATCGGCGTGGCGGCGATGGCGCCGCGCGGGGTGGTTGCCGCCGCGGTGGGGGCGCCGCTGGTGCTGGCCGCCGCCAGCCTGCAGGAATCGATGACGGCGGCAGCCGATGCCTGGGCACGCAAGGGCCGGGCCCGGCCGGTCTGCTCGTTCGCCGCATCCTCGGCACTGGCGCGGCAGATCGCGGCGGGCGCGGCGGCGGACCTGTTCGTCTCGGCCGACGAGCCGTGGATGGACGATGTCGAGAAGCGCGGGCTGATCGTGCCGGGCACGCGCGCGGCGTTCCTGGGGAACCGGCTGGTGGTGGTGCGGCCGAAGGGCGCGCGGGGCGATGCCGGGCCGCGCGTGCCGCTGGCGCGGTTGCTGGGCGGCGGGCCGCTCGCGCTCGCCGATCCGGACGCGGTGCCGGCCGGGCGCTATGCCAGGGCATCGCTCGAGGCGCTGGGGGCCTGGGATGCGGTGAAGGCTCGGGTGGTGCGCGGCGAGAGCGTGCGCGCGGCGCTGGCGTTCGTCGAGCGCGGGGCGGCGCCGTTCGGGATCGTCTATGCGACCGATGCGCGCGCCTCCACCCGAGTGGAGATGGTGCGCGTGCTGCCCGATAGCAGCCATCCGCCGATCCGCTATCCGCTTGCCCGGCTGAAGGCATCGGCCAGCCCCGATGCCGAGCCGTTCCGGCGCTTCCTGCTGGGCGGCGAGGGACGGGCGATCTTCCGGCGCTTCGGCTTCCTGCCGTTGTGATGCTCGCGCCCGCGGAATGGGGCATCGTGCTGCTGTCGCTCCGCGTGGGCGGGGTGGCGGTGCTGGCATGCCTGCCGGTGGCGTTCGCGCTGGCCTGGTTGCTGGCGCGGGGGCGCTTTCCGGGAAAGCTGCTGCTCGACGGGCTGGTGCACCTGCCGCTGGTGGTGCCGCCGGTGGTGACCGGCTGGCTGCTGCTGCTCGCCTTCGCGCCGGGCGGGCCGATCGGGGGCTGGCTCGAGAGCTGGTTCGGCGTCTCGGTGCTGTTCCGCTGGACCGGAGCGGCGATCGCGTCGGCGGTGATGGCGCTGCCGCTGATGGTGCGCGCGATGCGGCTCTCGATCGAAGCGGTCGACCGGCGGCTCGAGCAGGCGGCGGCAACGCTGGGAGCCGGGCGCTGGCGGGTGTTCGCGAGCGTGACGCTGCCGCTCAGCCTGCCCGGGGTGCTCGCCGGCGCGGTGCTCGGCTTCGCGCGGGCGCTGGGCGAGTTCGGGGCGACGATCACCTTCGTCTCCAGCGTGCCGGGCGAGACGCAGACCTTGCCGCTCGCCATCTACGCCGCGCTGCAGCTGCCGGGCGGCGAGGGCCAGGTGCTGCGCCTTGCCGGCATTTCGGTGCTGCTCTCGCTGGGAGCGCTGCTCGCTTCCGAGATCATCGCGCGGCGCGCGGGCAGGGGGCTGCATGTCCTTTGACCTCGACCTGACCAAGCGCCTGGGCGAGACCGAGATCGCCTGCCGGATCGTGGCGGACGCGGGGCTCACCGTGTTGTTCGGCCCCTCGGGCGCGGGCAAGACCAGCGTGCTGAACATGGTCGCCGGGCTGACGGCGCCCGATGCGGGCCATGTGCGAGTGGGCGGCGAGACGCTGTTCGACGGCGCGGCCGGGATCGACGTGCCCGTGGCCGAGCGGCGCGCGGGCTATGTATTCCAGGAAGCGCGGCTGTTCCCGCACCTGCGCGTGCGCGCCAACCTGCTCTATGGGTGTCGAGGCGATGGCGGCCTGGACGTGGACGAGACGATCGCGTTGCTGGGCATCGCGCATCTGCTCGATCGCTGGCCGCGCACGCTTTCGGGGGGCGAGGCGCGGCGGGTGGCGATCGGGCGGGCGCTGCTGTCCGATCCGCGCTTCCTGCTGCTCGACGAGCCCCTGTCCTCGCTCGACCGGGCGCGGCGCGAGGAAATCATGGCGCTGATCGAGCGGCTGCGCGACGCGGTGCGGATGCCGATCCTGATGGTGACCCATGACCGCGACGAAGCGACGCGGCTGGGAACGCGCGTGGTCGGGATCTAGGCTTCCAGCTCGGGCGCGTAGAGACGCCAGGGCTCGCCATTGCCGCGCTTGGCTGCATAGAGCGCGATGTCGGCGCGGCGAACCAGCTCGGCGGAATGTATCTCGCCGCTGCGGACCAGGGCGATGCCGATGCCGGTGCCCACCTGGTGGGAGCGCCCGTCGAGCACGATCGGGCGCGTGATGCTCGCGGCGAGCCGGCCGGCGATCGACAGCGCCACTTCCGCGCTCAGGACCGCGGGGGCGATCACCGCGAATTCGTCCCCGCCCAGCCGCGCCGCGCAATCGCCGTCCCGTACGGCGTCGGCGATGCGGCCCGCCGCGGCACGCAGGATCGCATCGCCGGCGGCATGGCCATGCGTGTCGTTGATCGCCTTGAAGCCGTTGAGATCGAGCATGAAGACCGCAGTGAGCCGCTCCGGCGCCGCTCCGTCGACCAGCCGGGCCAGCGCCTCATCAAAGGCGCGGCGATTGGGCATGCCGGTGAGCGCGTCATGATAGCCGAGATCGCGCACGCTGTGCTCGGCCTGGATTCTCCGCACGCGTTCGCGCGCGCGCGCCCGATGCTGGTTCAGCCCGAAGCCGAACAGCAGGAGGATCAGCGCCGAGGTGAAGAGCAGGAACTCGTCCACTTCGATCCGGAATTTGCGATCGGCGACATTGGCGCCTTCGTCGCGGAAGATGTCGAACGCGAATATGCCGTAGAGCCCGGCCATGGCCAGGAGTATGACGAACCAGGTGCCGCGACTGAGCAGCAACGCACGAATACCAGCTTCCATGGCCGGGATTCCTGCACCGCAACGGTTAATTCCGAGTGGATGCCGCCATTAGTAGAGATGCGAGCGCGCGGTTCATCGGCGCATCGATGCCGTGCGTGGCGCCCAGCCGGACGATCACCCGGTTGCGCGCATCCACTTCGGTCTGGCGGCCCGCGACGAAATCGGCGTGGAGGGAATTGACCGATTGCGGATGCGCGAGCGTCGTCCATCTGACGACCTGGTCGGCGAGCTTGTCGGGCAGGTCGGCGCCCTCCGCCCGGCCCACCGCGATGCATTCGCGCACCAGCGCGCGCATTACCTCCGCCACGCCTTCGTCGTTCGCCACTTCGGCGGGACGACGGGTAAGCGCGCTGACGATCCCCGAGCAGTTGATCGCGAGCTTTCGCCAGGCGGCGGTGACGAAATCGGGCGTGGTCTGCGCATCGATCGGCGTGTCGGCGAACAGCGCGACCAGGGCTTCGCCGGCCTCGCCCTCGGGCACATGGATCGTGCCGTTGCGGCGCTGGACGATGCGGCCCGGCGCGTGCCGCTCGGCGGGCAGGTCGATGATCACGGGCACGGTGCGCTGCGCCGGCACCTGGGGGAAGCGATCGCGCTGCTCGACGCCGTTCTGGATTACCGCGAGCCGGGTGGCGGGCCCCATCAAGCCGGGCAGCCAGGCGGCCGCGGCGGTGCAGTCATAGGTCTTGGTGGTGCAGAGTATCCAATCCACCGCGCTGCCCCCGGCCGGATCGGTGAGGATGCGCGGCGCGGCGCGGATCACCCCTTCGGGCGTCTCGACCTCGAGATCGGCGAGCGGCGAGCGCGCGCAGACCGTGACTTCGTGGCTCTGGGCCAGCCAGGCGGCAAGGGTGCCGCCGATGGCGCCCGCGCCGATCACCGCCACGCGCGCCATCAGATGCCGCCCAGATAATCCATCTTGCCCACCGGCGCGCCCTTGTGGCGCAGGATCGCGTAGGCGGCGGTCATGTGGAAATAGAAATTGGGGAGGACGAAGCCGGTCACATAGGGCAGGCCCTTGAAGTGGAAGCTGCGGCTGGGCGTCTTCACTTCGACATCGGCATCCTCGCGTCCGTCGATCGCTTCGCGCGGGACGGCCTTCAGGAAGGCGATGGTCGCCGCGATGCGCGCCTGCAGCTCGTCGAAGCTCGTCTCGGTATCGGCCATCGCCGGCGCCTCGATCCGGCCGATCCGCGCCACGGCGAGCTTCGCCGAATCGCTGACCCGCTGGATCTGTGCGGTGAGCGGCGCCATGTCCTCGGCCAGCCGGGCGGCGAGCAGTTCCTCGTGCGGGATGCCCTGCTCGTCGGCCCATGCGCGCGCCTTGTCGAGGAATGCCGCCATCGCCTTGAAGCCGCGCAGGAAGACGGGAACGGTCAGGTCGTAGAGTTCGGTTGCCATGGTCGCGGAGATAAGCCCCCGCGGAACGCCGCGCAACGGGCCCGAACGGAAGCGAAATGTTTCCGGCAGGACCTGATTGCCGCGGCGCAACGAAGTGCGGGATCGCGCGTCATGGGAAAGATTGCTGTAAAGGCAGTTGCTTAGCCATGTGTCACCGAAATGTCGTCAAGAAGAAATGTACCGTTCATGATCCAAGGCAACCGGGCCCCTGCATATTGAAGGGGGCCCGATTTCATGTTTCGCAAACCGTCTCTCCGCACGCGCCTGTTGCTTGGCGCCGCGCTTTTCACCGCACCGGTCGCCGCGCACGCCAATGACGTGACCGGCAATGTTTCGGAGGCGAGCGGCACCCGCAACCTCCAGGGCGCGCGCGTCACCATCGTCGAGCTGCGCCGCACCACCGAGGCCGATGCCTCGGGCAGCTTCCGCTTCGGCGACGTTCCGGCCGGCGCCTACACGCTGCGCGCCGAATTCGCCGGCGTGCCCGCGAGCGAAGTGAAGATCGTGGTGCCGGAAAGCGGCGTGTTCCGGCAGGACCTGGTGCTCGGCACCGCGGGCAGCCAGATCCTCGTCGTCGGCCAGCGCGCCAACCTGCTCGGCGCGCTCTCGCGCCAGCGCGCCGCCGACGGCGTGGAGAGCGTGCTGACCCGCGACGCGGTCGGCCAGTTTCCCGATCAGAACGTGGCGGAATCGCTGCGTCGCCTGCCGGGCATCAACATTCTGAATGACCAGGGCGAGGGCCGCTTCGTCTCGGTCCGCGGCCTCGATCCCGAGCTCAACGGCACCTCGGTCAACGGCACGCGCCTGCCCGCGCCCGAATCCGATGTCCGCTCGGTCGCGCTCGACGTGATCTCGAGCGACACGATCGAATCGATCGAGGTCAAGAAGTCCCTGACCCCCGACATGGACGCCGACACGATCGGCGCGTCGATCGAGATCAACACGGTGAGCGCCTTCGCCCGCAAGAAGGACCTGCTGACCGCCTCGATCGAGGGCAGCTACAACGATCTGCGCGAGACGGTGACGCCCAAGGCGAGCTTCGATTTCTCGACTCGCATCACCGACAATTTCGGCATCGCCGGCGGCGTCTCCTATTATCAGCGCAAGTTCGCGACCAACAACGAAGAGATGGACGGCTGGGACGAGGATGGCGGCAACGCCTTTGCCGACACCGTCGAATATCGCGACTATGACGTGGAGCGCCAGCGCTTCAGCTCGTCGCTGTCGCTCGACTGGAAGCCCAGCGACACCACCACGCTCTATGCCCGCGGCCTGTATTCGCGCTTCGACGATCAGGAATATCGCCGCCGGCTGACCTTCGAAATGGACGAGGCGCCCAGCACCGGCACGGCCACCGGCGCTACCTTCGATTCGAAGGATGGCGAGATCGCGGTCACGCGCGACCTCAAGGACCGTTTCGAGCGCCAGGAGATCAAGTCGATCACCCTGGGTGGCGAAACCAAGGCCAATGGCTGGAAGCTCAACTATTCGGGCAGCTGGGCGCGGTCGAGCGAGCGCGAGAATGGCTCGATCGACCCGGCCGCGTTCGAGCGCAAGTTCGACGATGGCGACAATTTCGTCGTCGCCTTCGACTATGCCGACCCGATGAAGACCCGCTACAATATCGTGGCGGGGCAGGCGGCGTTCGTCGATCCTGCGGGCTATGAGTTCGACAAGCTCGAGCGCACCACGCTGAGCGATTCAGTGGATACCGAATGGGCGGCCAAGGCGGACCTCGCCAAGACCTTCGCGACCGGCGCGGGCGAGTTCACCGTGCAGGGCGGCGCCAAGTTCCGCTGGCGTACCAAGCGCTACGACGCGAACATCGACGTCTATGAATATGACGGCCCGGGCGACCTCACCATGCGGGACCTGCTCGGTCCGCAGGACTATGACCTGGCCAACATCGAGCCGGCGCTGTCGAAGACTGCGTTCCGCAACTATTACGACGCCAATCGCAAGCTGTTCGCGCTGGACGACGGCGATACGTTCGAAAGCTCGAACGACTCCGATTACAAGGTGAAGGAAGACGTCTCGGCCGGCTATCTGCTCGCCCGCTGGGACAGCGCCAAGGTCCGCGTGATCGGCGGCGTGCGCATGGAACGTACCCGTAACGATATCCATGGCCAGGTGCTGGACCTCGATGCCAAGACGGTGACGCCGATCCGCGTCGCCCGCAGCTATACCGACTGGCTGCCCAGCCTGACCACGCGCTTCGAGCCGACCAACGGCCTGGTGCTGCGTGCCGCCGGCTATCGCAGCCTGGTGCGCCCGAAATTCTCGAAGCTGGCCCCGCGCGTGGTGATCGAGGACGACGAAGGCGAGTTCGGCAACCCGAACCTCCAGCCCTACAAGGCGTGGAACTTCGATGCCTCGGCGGAATATTATTTCGGCAAGGGCGGCGGCCTGTCGCTCGGCTATTTCCACAAGGACATCAAGGACTACATCGTCGACCGCGTGTATCAGGACTATGCCTATAACGGCCGCACCCTCGACCAGGCGATGATCCCGTACAATGGGCCGAGCGCGCGCATCAACGGCGTCGAGTTCAGCTACAGCCAGGTCTACAGCTTCCTGCCGGGGGCGCTGAGCAGGCTGCTGACCCAGATCAACTACACCTTCACGGACGCCAAGGGCACGGTGCTCAAGGACGGCGATATCGGCGATCCCCGCGTGATCCCGCTGCCTTCGTCCGCGCGGAATACGTTCAACGTCGTGCTGGGGTATGAGAAGGGGCCGGTCTCCTTCCGCGTCGCCGGTACCTATCGCGACAAATATCTCGACGAGCTGGGCGACGATGCGACCGAGGACCGGTACGTCACCGATCACTTCCAGCTGGATATCAGCGCGAAATACTGGATCACCAAGAACATCCAGGTTTTCGGCGACCTGATCAACCTGACCAACGAGCCCTATTACGCCTATCGCAACTTCGCGGGCCGCTCGCGGCTCCTGCAATATGAGGACTATAGCTTCACGGGCAAGTTCGGCGCGAAGATCAAGTTCTGATCGCGCAGGCTGAACAACGAGGAGAGCCGGCGCGGTCCTCGGCCGTGCCGGCTCTTCTCGTTCAGGGCCGGGACTCGATCGGTAGACCTCGTCATCCCAGCGACTTTCCTCTGTCATCCCCGCGCAGGCGGGGATGACGGAAACAAATATGGGTTCTCAACCTAGTGGACCGTCGTGCCGTTCATCGCCGGACGCTGCCCGGTGGAGCGATGGCCTTGCGGCGCGGCGATGGTGAAGCTGGCGGCGCTGTCGGCCAGCGTGTCGACTTCCCGGGTGAGGTTGCGCGCGGCGGCGGAGGTTTCCTCGACCATGGCGGCGTTCTGCTGGGTACCCCGATCCATGTCGCCGACCGCGTCGCTCACCTGGCCGATCGCATGCGACTGAGCGTTGTTGTCCTCGGCCATGGTGCCGATCAGCGCATGGACCTGGCCGACATCGCCCGAGATATCGGCCAGGGCGCCATCCACCTTCTGCACTGCGTCCACCGCGGCGACGATGTCGGTCTGGGTGGCGGTCAGCTGGTCGCGGGCGCGGCCGGCCTCTTCCTCCGCCCGCATCGCCAGCGCCGACACCAGGTCGGCGACCACCGCGAAGCCGCGGCCCGCCTCGCCGGCGCGCCCGGCCTCCACCGCGGCGTTCATCGCGAGCACGCGGGTCTGGAAGGCGATCTTGTCCAGCCCCTCGATCACGCCGTCGATGCCCTTGGCGCTCTCGCTCACCCGCGTCATCGCCTGCACCGCTTCGTCGGCGATCGCGCGGCCGTTGCCGACCACGGCGATGGCGCCATCGGCGCGCGACAGCGTCTCGTTGGCCGAGAGCGCGATCGACTTGAGCCGATGATCGATCGCGTGGATGGCAGCGGAAGTCTCTTCCAGGCTTGCGGCATTGCTCTCGGTGCGGCGGGCAAGGTCCTCCGAGGCGGAGGCGATCTCGCTCGCGCCGGTGCGGATATTCTCGGTGCCGGTCACGACATTGCCGATCAATGTGCGCAGACCCTGCGCGGCATCGTTGAAGCTGCGCTTGAGGGCAGCGAAGGGGCCGGTGAGATCGGCTTCGATCTCGACGCTGAGATCGCCGCGCGCCATCGCATCGAGGCTGGTGCCGATCGTATCGACGATCAGGCGGGTCTGCGCCTCCTTGGCGGCTTCGGCAGCCTTGAGCTTGTCGCGGAAGGCATCGATCGCCTGGGCCATGCCGCCCAGCTCATCCTCGCGATCGGCATGGGGAACGCGGACCGACAGGTCGCCGCCGTCCAGCGCGCGCATCGTGTCGGCGAGGTCGAGCAGCGGGCGAACCAGCAGGCGGCGCGCGGCCTGGGCGAGCAGGAACGCGGCACCCATGCCGGCCAGCAGCGTGATGGACAGGATGATCATCGCCACGGTGCCGAGCGCCGCGGAACTGGCTGCGATCTGGTGCGCATGCGTGTCGATCGCGTCCGACGCGACGCCCATCGATTTCTCCAGCGCGCGGAACTGTTCCATGAAGGCAGGCATCTGCGCGCGGGCCGCGACCGGATCGCTGCCGGCGGCTTCGACGATCTTCTGCGCGGCGGCGGCATAGGCGTCCATTGGCGCCTTGAGCTTGCTCGTCGCCGCGACGATGCTGTCGACGCCCGTGAAGGCGGCATCCTTGTCGATCGCCGCGGAGAGCGTGCCGAGATGCTCCTTCAGGTCCTTCAGCGTCTCCTGGCGTGCGGCGTCGCCACCCCCAAGCAGCGCGCCCAGCACGTCCGCGCGCACCGCGTCGTGCATCATGTCGGCTTCCATATGGTTCTGGAGCAGCGTGGCCGCGGTTGCCTGTTCGGCGATCGCGCCATTCTCCTTGGCCACGATGAAAAGGCCGGTGCTCCCGGAAAGGGCGGTGATGCCGATCAGGACGGCGGCGGCCTGCGTCGTGGCTTTGTTCAGCGACGTGATCTTCACGAGAAGTCTCCCGTGCGGAAGCCTCCGCGGCGTCCGCCTCCGAGCCAATTATAGGGGGCGGCCACCCCGGCTCGGTGGGAGCCCTCTATTATTGTGTCCGGGGGGTTTCACAGAGCGGGGGCTTGCATATGGGTAGGACGACGCTTGGCGGGGGCTCGACGGCGCTCGCATTGCTTTTCTCGACATCGGCACTGGCACAGGAGACCGGCGAGCCTGCCCTGGATATCGGCGCAACGTATCGCGTCGACCTGTCGGGGATCGCCGCCGACGGCCGCCGGATGCGCAGCTTCGGGCTCGACGACCTGAACATCGAGGCGGATGGGGATCTGGCACGGCTGATCGGCTGGAAGGAGGCGCGCTTTCATATCGGCCTGCTCAACAATCTCGGCGGCCGGCCCAATGGCGTGGCGGGCACGCTGCAGGGCGTCGACAATATCGAAGTCGCTTCGCCCAAGCTGCGCCTGTTCGAGATCTGGGTGGAGCAGAAGCTGGGCGGCGCGACGACGTTGCGGGCCGGCCTCTACGATCTCAACAGCGAATTCTATGCCAGCGAGGCGTCGGGCCTGCTGCTCGCCCCGGCCTTCGGCGTGGGCTCGGAGATTGCGGCAACCGGCCCCAACGGCCCCTCGATATTTCCGACCACCGCCTTGGCGATCCGCGTCGAGCAGCGCTTCGGCGGCGCGGGCTTCGCGCGAGTGGCGGTGTTGAATGCCACCGCAGGCGCGCTTGGCGACGATCGCGGCTCGGCGCTCGATTTCCACCACGGCGCGCTGCTGATCGGCGAGGCGGGGCTGGAGAAGGACGGCGACAAGCTGGCGCTCGGCGCCTGGGGCTATACCCGGCGGCAGGACGATATCGCCGATACCGACGACACCGGCAATCCGATCCGCCGGAAAGCGCGGGGTGCCTATGTGATCGCGGAGAAGGCGCTGGGCGACCAGGACGGGCCCTTCGCCACCAGCCTGTTCGCCCGCGCCGGGATATCGGACGGCAGGACCACGCCCTACAGGGGCGGCTGGCAAGCGGGCTTGCGCGCCGCCCATGTGGTGCCCGGTCGCGATGACAGCCAGCTCTCGATCGGCGTGAACCAGGCCTATCTGTCGACCGGCTATCGCGACCTGCTGCGGGCCGGCGGCGCCCGCACCGCAGCGGCGGAGAATGCGATCGAACTGACCTATTCCGATCGCCTCGCCAGCTTCCTGACGCTGCAGCCGGACCTGCAGTTCATCTGGAATCGCGGTGGCGACGAGGATGCGCCGCGCGTCACCGTGATCGCGTTGCGTGCCACGCTGGAGTTCTGAGAGCAGCGCCCCGGCGCGCGTGAAATAATTGTAATCTATAGATCAGGTTTAGTTGATCCGGTTTCGCATAACACTTGGCTATGACTCGCGTTGTTCTTGATAAGGCCTGGCGCGATTTGCTGATTGACCGTGGTGTGTTGTGTTCATAGTGCACCGTGCAACTCTAGTGGGACAAGCGAAATGCCCGTGACCTTCGCGCCGGAGGCTGTTCCGGCGAGGTTTCCGCGCAAGTTGCGCGAACTACATGGTGCCCATTTCGACTCGACCGTCTGGAACGACCTGGCGTTTCGCGGCGACGATGTGGTGGTGGCCGGCTATGCCGGATCGGGCACCGGCTGGGTGCAGCAGATCGTCGCACAGCTGGTGTTCAACGGAGATCCCGAGGTTTCGATCGCGGACATCTCGCCCTGGGTCGATTTGCGCGTCGGCCCGGTGCTGGCGCGGCTCGCCATGCTGGAGGCGCAGACGCATCGCCGCATCCTGAAGACGCATCTGCCGGTCGATGCGCTGCGCTTCAGCCGCCAGGCCAGATACATCCATGTCGCACGCGACGGGCGTGACGTGGCGTGGAGCCTGCACAACCGTCATCTGCACGCGGCCGATGCCTGGTATGCGATGCTCAACGACACGCCGGGCCGGGTCGGCCCGCCGGTGCCGCGCGCCAATCCCGATATCGCCGAATATTTCCGCGAATGGCTGGGCGGCGACGGTGCGCCCTTCTGGCCCTTCTGGGAGAATGTCCGGAGCTGGTGGGCGGTGCGCGGCCTGCCCAATGTCCATCTCGTCCATTTCGAGGCGCTGAAGCGCGACATGGCGGGTGAGATCCGGCGGATCGCCGATTTCCTCGAGATCGAAGTCGATCCGCCAAGCTGGCCGCGCATCCTGCGCCATTGCGGCTTCGACTGGATGAAGGCCAATGCGCCTCAGGTCGCCCCGCTGGGCGGCGCGCTCTGGGAGGGCGGCGCCGAGACTCTCATCAACAAGGGCACCAATGGCCGCTGGCGCGATGTGCTGACGGCCAGGGACGCGGCCGATTACGAAGCCGCCGCGCTGGCCGAACTCGGCCCCGAAGGTGCCACATGGCTTGCAGGCGGCGCGGCAGCGTAGCGGCCGGCCGCTTGCAGATCGAGGTCCATGCGCCGAAGTAGGGCGCATGGACCTCGACGCACTGCTCGCCCATTATTTCGGCACCGACGAACCGGAGGCGCTGGACGATGCTGCCCGCGCGCGCGGTGAGGAGCGGCTGCGCATCGATTTCGGCGTGGAGCAGGAGCCTTCGCGCAAGTTCGCGCTGTGGGTGGTGATGGAGGGGCTCGGCATCGCGCCCCTGCCGGCCCAGGCCTTCGAGAAGGCGCCCGCGCTCAAGGCGGCGGCGGAGAAATATCTCGACGCGGCGTGGCGGCTGGAGCGGGAATAGGCAGCTTCCCCGGCGCATTGCTCATGGCATGGCGGCGGGCCCGCAGGCTTCCGCCCGCCCGAGCAGGAAGCGCCTTTCGCCTTCGTTGCGCGTGAGCGATGCCGCCCGGACGAACTCGGCCCTGGCTTCCTCCAGCCGTCCGGCACGGAACAGGAAGTCGCCGCGCGCGGCGGGGAGGGGCGCATAGTTGCGCAGCATCGCCGCTTCGGCGAGCTGGTCGGCAATGGCGAGCCCCGCTTCGGGTCCGAAGGCCATGGAATGCGCGACTGCGCGATTGAGATCCACCACGGGAGAGGGAAGGAGCGTGCGCAACCGGTCGTAGAGGCCGGCGATGCGCGGCCAGTCGGTCGCCTCCGGCGTCAGTGCCCGGGCATGGCAGGCGGCCAGCGCGGCCTGCAGCGCATAGGGGCCATCGGCTCCGCCCAGCGCTTCGGCCCTGTCGAGGGCGGCGAGCCCGCGGGCGATCATGCCGCGGTCCCAGCGGGCGCGATTCTGCTCCGGCAGCGGCACGAACGACCCGTCACGGGCGGTGCGCGCGGCGAGCCGGGAGGACTGGATCTCCATCAGGGCGAGCAGGCCATGTACCTCCGGCTCCTCGGGTGCCAGGCCGGCAAGGATGCGCCCGAGCCGCCGGGCCTCGTCGCAGAGCGCCGGCCGCACCAGATCCTCGCCCCTCGTGGCGGCATAGCCTTCGTTGAAGATCAGGTAGATCACCTCCAGCACCGAGGCGAGGCGGCCGGCGCGCTCGCTGCCCCGCGGCACTTCGAAGGTGAGGCCCGCTTGGCCGATCGTCTTCTTCGCGCGGACGATGCGCTGGGCGATCGTCGGCTCCGACGTGAGGAAGGCGCGGGCGATCTCGTCCGTGCCCAGGCCGCCGATCAGGCGCAGCGTGAGTGCCGCACGCGCATCGGGCGAGAGCACCGGATGGCAGGCAGTGAAGATCAGGCCGAGCAGTTCGTCGCCCACATCGTCGTCCATGGCCGCCTCCATGTCCTCGACGCTGGTGTCGCGCGCGGTCTCGAGGTCGCGGCCGATCTCCTCGTGCTTGCGCGCGCGCATCTTGTCGCGACGCAGGCCGTCGATCGCGCGGCGCTTGGCCGCCGCCATCAGCCATGCGCCGGGATTGTCCGGAACGCCGCGCGCCGGCCATTCGGCGAGCGCGACGAGCAGCGCGTCCTGGGCCAGTTCCTCGGCGCGGCCCATATCGCGCAGCATCCGGGCGAGCCCGGCGATCAGCCGCGGCTGCTCGATCCGGAAGACCGTTTCGATCGTGCGCTGGATATCGGTCGCCGCCACGCCGCCTGTGTGGCCTTCACGCGCGGCGAGGGCAAGCGGCGGGCGGCGACCGGTGCGGTGTCAGCGGCCTTCGGTCTCGGCGCGCAGCCGGGCTTCGCGCTCGGCGATCTCGGGCGTCACGATCTCGGCGAAATCCTCCATCTCGAAAAAGGGACGGATCTCGATCTCGCTGGGCCCGAACATCGGATTGGGGCAGCGTTTCACCCATTCGACTGCTTCGTCCATGTCCTTGACTTCCCACAGCCAATAGCCGGCGACGAGCTCGCGGGTCTCGGCGAAGGGGCCGTCGATCACGGTGCGGCCGGGCCCGTCGAACGCCACCCGCTTGCCGGCGGAGCTGGGCTTGAGCCCGTCGCCGCCTACCATGATGCCGGCCTTCACCAGCTCTTCATTATACTTCATCATCGCGTCGAGCAGCTCGGTGGTGGGCATCACGCCCTTTTCGCTGTCCTCGGTCGCCTTCACGAAAACCATCATACGCATCGTTCTTCTCCCAGGGTTCCTCGAAGCGCCATCGCTCCGCATCCTGACGACGATCCGGGACTCGCGGAATCGACAGGGAATGAAAATATTTCTCGCGCGCCTCAGGCGACGCCGAGCTTGCCGCGCGTGCCCTCGCGGGGCGCCGAAAGCGCTTCCTCGGTGAGGAACTCGGCCAGGTCCGCCGCCTCGAAAAAGGGGCGGATCTCGACTTCGCTGGTGCCCGACATCGGGTTGGGACAGCGCTTGGCCCAGGCCACCGCCTCGTCCATGTCCTTGACTTCCCAGATCGAGAAGCCGGCGACCAGCTCGCGCGCCTCGGCGAACGGCCCGTCGATCACCCGGCGCTCGGCACCGTGATAGAGGATCCGCTTGCCCTCGACGCTGGGCTTGAGTCCGGCGGCGGCCACGAACACGTCGGCCTGGACCAGCTCCTCGGTGAATGCGTCCATCGCCGCCCAGGCCTCGGCCGTGGGCGGCACGCCGTTCTCGCTATCCTCGCTCGCCTTCACGAACACCAGTACGCGCATCGTTCATCTCCTTTGATCGAAGCGGCATCCGCTTCGTATCCTGACGACGAACGAGGTTGAGGGGAATCGACAGGGGGTTGAAAAATAATCTGCCGGGAGTTGGAGCGGGTCCGCGCTGACGCCGGGCTGACACGAGCCTGTGCAGCGTATAGCTTGCCCATCCGGATGAAACGCGATGTAACGGATTCTGCCCGCACGGGGCTGGTCGATGCGCTAGCCCGTGTCGCCCAGGGCGATCGCGATGCGCTGCGGCGTGTCTATGATTCCACTTCGGCGAAGCTGTTCGGCGTCTGCCTGCGTATCTCCCGCGACAGGGAAACCGCAGAGGATATCTTGCAGGAAGTCTATCTCAAGATCTGGAACCGCGCCGGGCGCTTCGATGCGCAGCGGGCAAGCCCGATTACCTGGCTGTGCACGATCGCGCGCAACACGGCGATCGATCGCCGCCGTGCCGCCGGCCCCCTGTTGTTGCCCGAAGAGGAAGCGGCTTGCGTAGCGGATGATTCCGCGAGCGCGATCGAGCTGATCGAAGAGGCTGAGGAGCGCGCGCGGATATTCCATTGCCTCGATGCGCTCGATCCGCAGAAGGGCGGCGCGATCCGCTCGGCCTTTTTCGACGGGCTCACCTATCCCCAGCTTGCCGAGCGCATGGCCGTGCCGCTTGGCACCATGAAGAGCTGGATCCGTCGCGGCCTTGCCCAGCTCCGGCAGTGCCTCGATGGCTGAGCCGGTGATGTCTCCCGAAGAGCGCGACATGCTCGCGGCCGAACTGGCATTGGGCGTGCTGGAGGGCGAAGCACTGGCGCAGGCGTTGCGCCTGAAGCTGGCGGACAAGGCCTTCGCTGTACAGGTCGAGGCATGGCAGGCGCGGCTGGCGCCGCTGAGTACGGGTTTTGGGGAGATTCCAGGGCCCGATATCTGGCCTGCGATCCAGCGTCGGCTCGACGGGTTCGAGCGGGCTCGACCAGCAGGCACTTCGCATTGGTGGCGGATCGCGGCCCTGGGCTCGGGCGCACTGGCCGCATCGCTGGCGCTGATGCTGCTCCTTCGGCCGGCGCCCGCTCCGATCACCATCGTCCGGGCGCCTGAGCAGATTGCGGTGGCGCAGCTCGACGGCGGCGAGAAGGGCGCGCTGCTCGCCGCCAGCTATGATGCAACGGCCGGTGAGCTGCGCATTCGTGCGATCCGCATGCCGGACTCCCGGCTTGCGCCCGAACTGTGGATCATTCCCGCCGACGGCGTGCCGCGGTCGCTCGGCCTGGTGGCCGCGAATGGCAGCAGCCGCATAGCCGTGCCGGCGACGCATCGTGGCTTCGTGGAAGAGGGGGCGACGCTCGCCGTGACGATGGAGCCGCGCGACGGTGCTCCGCATCGGGCGCCCAGCAGTTCGCCAGTCGCCGCCGGAAGAATCTCGAAGATCTGAAGCGGGCGCGCATCCGCCACGCCTTCCGCGCCGTAGCTCCCTCCGGCACCACCTCCAGGTGCCCGGAGAAGGAGCCAGAACATGCCCAGCGTTAAGCAGATGTTTCTCACCGCCGCCGCTTCGGCGTTGCTCGCCACGGGAGCCGTGGCGGCGATCCAGGACTATCCGATGGTCGGTGGCGCGGCGATGTATCCCACCAAGAACATTGTCGAGAACGCGGTAAATTCGAAGGATCATACGACGCTGGTCGCGGCAGTGAAGGCGGCCGGGCTGGTCGACACGCTATCGGGCCCGGGGCCCTTCACCGTTTTCGCGCCGACCAACGAAGCCTTTGCCAAGCTCCCCGCCGGCACCGTCGAAACGCTGGTGAAGCCCGAGAACAAGGCGATGCTCACCAAGATCCTCACCTATCATGTGGTGTCGGGCAAGATGAGCGCGGCCATGCTGGCCAAGGCCGCCGCCAGGCATGGCGGCAAGGCCATGCTGACGACCGTGCAGGGCGAGAAGCTCACCGTCACCAAGGGGCCGGACGGGTCTTGGTGGGTTGTCGATGCCAAGGGGGGCAAGGCGAAGATCACCATTGCCGACGTCAATCAGTCGAACGGGGTGATCCATGTGATCGACTCGGTGCTGATGCCCTGATCCGAGTCGGGCTCGTCCTGGCTCCCAAGACGAGCCTGGTGCCTGCCGGCCATGGTCCCATCGGTGCCGGCAGGCACCAAAACAGCTTCAAAGGAAAACCGCCGCCCGGTTGCCCGGACGGCGGTGTTTCGTGGGTCAGCCGAGGCCGAACTCAGGCGATCATTCGCCGTCGTTCAGATACTCGCCGGCATCCGCGTCGGTGCCATGGCCCGAGGGCACGACCGAGGCGAGCGGATCGCTGCCGGTGCCTTCCGAGTCACGCACCGAGCGGGCGAGCTCGGCGGCATGCTCCTCGGCGGCCGAGTTCGGCGCCACCAGCGCGTTCTGCAGCGCACGCTGCTGGACGCGCAGGGCAGCGTCGCGGCTCGACGCGGCGACACGCAGGCGGTTCATGCCCGCGCCGGTGCCGGCGGGGATGAGGCGGCCGACGATCACATTCTCCTTGAGGCCGATCAGCGTGTCCTGCTTGCCCTGGACCGCCGCCTCGGTGAGGACGCGGGTGGTCTCCTGGAACGACGCCGCCGAGATGAAGCTGCGGGTCTGCAGCGACGCCTTGGTGATGCCGAGCAGGATCGGCTTGCCCTGTGCGGGGGCCTGGCCGGGAGCCAGCTTCTCGTTGGTCTCGTCCATCTCCGAACGATCCACCTGCTCGCCGGGGAGCAGGGTGGTGTCGCCGGCATCGGTGATCTCGACCTTCTGCAGCATCTGGCGAACGATCACCTCGATGTGCTTGTCGTTGATCTTAACGCCCTGCAATCGATAGACTTCCTGGATTTCCGACACGAGATATTCCGCGAGCGGCTCGATGCCGAGCACCTCGAGAATGTCGTGCGGATCGGGCGAGCCGCCGATCAGGTTGTCGCCACGCTTGACGTAGTCGCCTTCCTGGACGTCGATCACCTTCGACTTCGGAACCAGATACTCCACGACCTCGCCGCCATCGTCCGGCATGATGCCGATCTTGCGCTTGGCCTTGTAGTCCTTGCCGAACACGACACGGCCCGAGACCTTGGCGATGATCGCGTTCTCCTTGGGCTTGCGCGCCTCGAAGAGCTCGGCGACGCGCGGCAGACCGCCGGTGATGTCGCGGGTCTTCGCGCTTTCGCGCGCCACACGGGCGAGCACGTCGCCGGCCTGCACCGTCGCACCGTCCTCGACCGAGAGCACCGCGCCGGGGGCCAGCATGTAGCGGGCGGCCTCGGCGGCATTGTCGCCGGTCAGGGTCAGGCGAGGACGCAGGTCCTCCTTCGACTTGCTGGCGACGCGATACTCGGTGACGACGCGCTGGGCGATGCCGGTCGCTTCGTCGGTCTGTTCGGTGAGCGTCTTGCCCTCGAGCAGGTCCTGGTACTTCACGACGCCGCCGGTTTCCGTGATCACCGGCATGGTGAACGGATCCCATTCGGCCATGCGATCGCCCTTCGAGACGATATGGCCATCGTCGAACATCACATAGGCGCCGTACGGGATCTTGTGCACGGCGAGCTCGCGCCCGTCCATGTCCAGGATCGCCAGCTCGGCCGAACGGCTGAGCACCACGCGGCGGCCACGCTGGTCTTCGATGATGCGAACGTCGCGGAACTCGACCTTGCCGTCTACGGGGGCTTCGAGGTTGGACTGCTCGTTGAGCTGCGCCGCGCCGCCGATGTGGAAGGTACGCATCGTCAGCTGCGTGCCCGGCTCACCGATCGACTGCGCCGCGATGACGCCGACGGCTTCGCCGATGTTCACCGGCGTACCGCGGGCGAGGTCGCGGCCATAGCACTTGCCGCAGACGCCGATCTTGGCTTCGCAGACCAGCGGCGAGCGGATCTTCATGCCCGGGATGTTCAGCGCCTCGATCTTCGCGACCGCCGCCTCGTCGAGCAGGGTGCCCGTCGGGATGACGACTTCGCCGGTCTTGGCGTCGACCACGTCTTCCGCGGTCGTGCGACCGAGAATACGCTCGCCGAGCGACGCGATGGTCGAGCCGCCCTGGACGATCGCGCGCATTTCCAGCGCCCGCTCGGTCCCGCAGTCCAGCTCCATGATCACGCAGTCCTGCGACACGTCGACCAGACGGCGGGTCAGATAGCCCGAGTTCGCCGTCTTCAGTGCCGTGTCCGCGAGACCCTTACGAGCACCGTGGGTGGAGTTGAAATACTCAAGGACGGTCAGGCCTTCCTTGAAGTTCGAGATGATCGGCGTCTCGATGATCTCGCCCGACGGCTTGGCCATCAGGCCGCGCATGCCGGCAAGCTGCTTGATCTGCGCCTGCGAACCACGCGCACCCGAGTGGGCCATCATGTAGATCGCGTTGATCGGCTTCTCGCGGCCGGCATTGGGGCCGTCCTCGTAGCGCTTCACCGCCTTGATCTCGTCCATCATGGCCGCCGCCACCTGGTCGCCGCAACGGCTCCAGGCGTCGATCACCTTGTTGTACTTCTCCTGCTGCGTGATCAGGCCGTCCTGATATTGCTGCTCATAGTCCTTCACCAGGGCGCGGGTCTCGTCGACCATCGCTTCCTTCTGCTGCGGGATGATCATGTCGTCCTTGCCGAACGAGATGCCCGCACGGAAGGCGTGCCGGAAGCCGAGCGCCATGATCGCGTCGGCGAACAGCACGGTCTCCTTCTGGCCGGTGTGGCGATAGACCTCGTCGATCACGTCGCCCACATCCTTCTTGGTGAGGAGGCGGTTGACGGTGTCGAACGGCACCTTGTGGCTCTTCGGGAGGCACTCGCCGAGCAGCATGCGGCCCGGCGTGGTCTCGAAGCGCTTGAGGTACTGGTTGCCCTCTTCGTCGGTCTGCGGGACGCGGCTGATCACCTTGGTGTGCAGGGTGACCGCGCCGGCCTCGAGCGCCTGGTGCACTTCGGCCATGTCGCCCAGCAGCATGCCTTCGCCCGGCTCGCCTTCCTTGAGCATCGACAGGTAATAGAGACCCAGCACCATGTCCTGCGACGGCACGATGATCGGCTTGCCGTTCGCGGGGCTCAGGATGTTGTTGGTCGACATCATCAGGACGCGCGCTTCCAGCTGGGCCTCGAGGCTCAGCGGAACGTGAACGGCCATCTGGTCACCGTCGAAGTCGGCGTTGAAGGCCGAGCAGACCAGCGGGTGGAGCTGGATCGCCTTGCCCTCGATCAGCACCGGCTCGAACGCCTGGATGCCCAGGCGGTGGAGCGTCGGCGCGCGGTTCAGCAGAACCGGGTGCTCGCGGATCACTTCGTCCAGGATGTCCCAGACTTCCTTGCGCTCCTTCTCGACCCACTTCTTGGCCTGCTTCAGGGTCATCGAGAGACCCTTGGCGTCCAGGCGGGCATAGATGAACGGCTTGAACAGCTCGAGCGCCATCTTCTTCGGCAGGCCGCACTGGTGCAGCTTGAGCTCCGGACCGGTCACGATGACCGAGCGGCCCGAATAGTCGACGCGCTTGCCGAGCAGGTTCTGACGGAAGCGGCCCTGCTTGCCCTTGAGCATGTCGGACAGCGACTTGAGCGGACGCTTGTTCGCACCGGTGATGGTGCGGCCGCGGCGGCCGTTGTCGAACAGCGCGTCGACGGCTTCCTGGAGCATGCGCTTTTCGTTGCGGACGATGATGTCCGGCGCACGCAGCTCCATCAGGCGCTTCAGGCGGTTGTTGCGGTTGATCACGCGGCGATACAGATCGTTGAGATCCGAAGTCGCGAAGCGGCCGCCGTCCAGCGGCACCAGCGGGCGCAGCTCGGGCGGGATGACCGGCACGACGTCGAGGATCATCCACTCGGGGCGGTTGCCCGAATCGATGAAGCTCTCGACGACCTTCAGGCGCTTGATGATCTTCTTGGGCTTCAGTTCCGACTTGGTGACCGCCAGCTCCTCGAGGAGCTCCTTGCGCTCGCCTTCCAGGTCGAGATCCATGAGCATGATCTTGACCGCCTCGGCGCCGATGCCGGCCGAGAACGCGTCCTCGCCATATTCGTCCTGCGCGTCGAGCAGCTCGTCCTCGGTGAGGAGCTGGAACTTCTCGAGCGGGGTCAGGCCCGGCTCGGTGACGATGTAGCTCTCGAAGTACAGGACGCGCTCGAGCTGCTTGAGCTGCATGTCGAGCAGCAGGCCGATGCGCGACGGCAGGCTCTTCAGGAACCAGATGTGCGCGACCGGGGCGGCCAGTTCGATATGGCCCATGCGCTCGCGGCGGACCTTCGAGACGGTCACTTCCACGCCGCACTTTTCGCAGACGATGCCCTTGTACTTCATGCGCTTGTACTTGCCGCACAGGCACTCGTAGTCCTTGATCGGACCGAAGATGCGCGCGCAGAACAGGCCGTCACGCTCGGGCTTGAACGTGCGGTAGTTGATCGTCTCGGGCTTCTTGATCTCGCCGAACGACCAGCTGCGGATGCGGTCCGGCGACGCGATCCCGATCTGGATCTGGTCGAAGGTTTCCGGCTTGGCGAGCGGGTTCGCGAAGTTGGTAAGTTCGTTCATTTTTCAGTCCCTCTGGAGGGTCAATTCTTCTGGGCGGGGGCAGGGGAGAGCGCTGCCCTTGGAAGGGCAGCGCTCCATTCCCGTTACTCCGCCGCCTCGGCCAGGCCGTCTTCCTCGGAGGCTTCGTCGATCGCCTTGAGTTCGACGTTGAGGCCCAGCGAGCGCATTTCCTTGACGAGCACGTTGAAGCTCTCGGGGATGCCGGCCTCGAAGGTGTCGTCGCCCTTGACGATCGCCTCGTAGACCTTGGTGCGGCCGACCACGTCGTCCGACTTCACCGTCAGCATCTCCTGCAGCGTGTACGCCGCGCCATAGGCCTGCAGGGCCCAGACCTCCATTTCGCCGAAGCGCTGGCCGCCGAACTGCGCCTTGCCGCCCAGCGGCTGCTGGGTGACGAGCGAGTAGGGGCCGATCGAACGCGCGTGGATCTTGTCGTCCACGAGGTGGTGGAGCTTCAGCATGTAGATGATGCCCACGGTCACCTTGCGGTCGAACGCGTCGCCCGTACGGCCGTCGAACAGCGTCGACTGGCCCGAGCTGTCGAGGCCCGCCAGCTCCAGCATGTCCGAGACGTCCGCCTCACGCGCGCCGTCGAACACCGGAGTGCCCATCGGAATGCCCGTGCGGACGTTCTGGATCAGCTCGACCACCTGCTCGGGGCTGCGTGCCTCGATCTCGGCGGCATAATGGTCGCCATAGACGGTCTTGAGGCGATCCTTGACGGCATCGGGCATCTCGCCCGCCACCGCGTCCGGATTGGTCTCGCGCCACTCCTCGAGCTGCCTGGCCACCTGCATGCCCAGGTTGCGGGCAGCCCAGCCGAGATGCGTCTCGAAGATCTGGCCGACGTTCATGCGCGAAGGCACGCCGAGCGGGTTGAGCACCAGGTCGACCGGAGTGCCGTCCTCGAGGAACGGCATGTCTTCCTGTGGCAGGATGCGCGAGATGACGCCCTTGTTGCCGTGACGGCCGGCCATCTTGTCGCCCGGCTGCAGCTTGCGCTTCACCGCGACGAAGACCTTGACCATCTTGAGCACGCCCGGCGGCAGCTCGTCGCCCCGCTCCAGCTTCTCGCGGCGGTCCTCGAACTTCTCCTTGATGCGCTTCACGGCCTCGTCATACTGGCCCTTCACCGCCTCGAGGTCGCCCTGGACCTTGTCGTCCTGAACGGCGAACTTCCACCATTCGTGACGATCCACGCTGTCGAGCAGGTCCGCGTCGATCTCGGAGCCCTTCTTCAGGCCCTTCGGCGTCGCCGTGGCGACCTGGCCGAGCAGCATCTCGCGCAGACGCGACCAGGTCGCGCGGTTGAGGATGTTGCGCTCGTCGTCGCTGTCCTTCTTCAGGCGCTCGATTTCCTCGCGCTCGATCGCCAGTGCGCGCTCGTCCTTGTCGATGCCATGACGATTGAACACGCGCACGTCGACGATCGTGCCCGACACGCCCGGGGGCAGGCGGAGCGAGGTGTCGCGAACGTCCGAAGCCTTTTCGCCGAAGATGGCGCGGAGGAGCTTCTCCTCCGGCGTCATCGGCGATTCACCCTTGGGGGTGATCTTGCCGACCAGGATGTCGCCCGGCTCGACCTCGGCGCCGATGTACACGATGCCCGCCTCGTCGAGGTTGCGCAGCGCTTCCTCGCCGACGTTCGGGATGTCGCGGGTGATGTCCTCCGGCCCGAGCTTGGTGTCGCGGGCCATCACTTCGAACTCGTCGATATGGATCGACGTGAACACGTCGTCCTTCACGATCCGCTCGGAGATCAGGATCGAGTCCTCGTAGTTGTAGCCGTTCCAGGGCATGAACGCGACGAGCGCGTTGCGGCCCAGGGCCAGCTCGCCGAACTCGGTCGACGGGCCGTCGGCGATGATGTCGCCGGCGTTGACCGTCTCGCCCACCTTCACCAGCGGACGCTGGTTGATGCAGGTCGACTGGTTCGAGCGCTCGAACTTCATCAGCGTGTAGATGTCGACGCCGCTCTCTTCCGCCGAAACCTCGCCGGTTGCGCGGATGACGATACGGGTCGCGTCGACCTGGTCGACGACGCCGCCCCGCCGGGCTGCAATCGCAGCGCCGGAATCCCGGGCGACGGTCTCTTCCATGCCGGTGCCGACGAAGGGCGCTTCCGCCTTCACCAGCGGCACGGCCTGGCGCTGCATGTTCGAACCCATCAGCGCGCGGTTCGCGTCGTCGTTTTCCAGGAACGGAATGAGCGACGCCGCGACCGAGACGAGCTGCTTCGGCGACACGTCCATCAGCGTCACCGTCTCCGGCAGCGCCATCAGGAATTCGCCGGCCTGGCGGGCCGAGATGAGCTCCTCGGTGAAGCGGTGATCGCCATCGACCTCGGCCGAGGCCTGCGCGATCGTGTGCTTCGCTTCTTCCATCGCCGAGAGATAGACGACCTCGTTGGTCACCTTGCCGTCGACGACCTTGCGGTACGGCGTCTCGATGAAGCCGTACTTGTTGACGCGCGAGAAGCTCGCCAGCGAGTTGATCAGGCCGATGTTCGGGCCTTCCGGCGTCTCGATCGGGCAGATGCGGCCATAATGGGTCGGGTGAACGTCGCGGACTTCGAAGCCGGCGCGCTCACGAGTCAGGCCGCCCGGCCCGAGCGCCGAGACGCGGCGCTTGTGCGTCACTTCGGAGAGCGGGTTGGTCTGGTCCATGAACTGCGAGAGCTGCGACGAGCCGAAGAACTCGCGAACCGCGGCCACGGCCGGCTTCGCGTTGATCAGGTCGTTCGGCATCACGGTCGACACGTCGACCGAGCTCATGCGCTCCTTCACGGCGCGCTCCATGCGGAGCAGGCCGACGCGATACTGGTTCTCGAGCAGCTCGCCCACCGAACGGACGCGGCGGTTGCCGAGATTGTCGATGTCGTCGACTTCGCCCTTGCCGTCCTTCAGGTCGACCAGGGTCTTCACGACGGCGAGGATGTCCTCGGTGCGCAGCGTGGTCACCGTGTCCTCGGCGTCGAGGTCAAGGCGCATGTTGAGCTTCACGCGGCCCACGGCCGACAGATCGTAGCGCTCCGGATCGAAGAACAGGCCGGCGAACAGCGATTCCGCGGTCTCGAGCGTCGGCGGCTCGCCGGGGCGCATCACGCGGTAGATGTCGGCCAGCGCCTGCTGGCGCTCCTCGGCCTTGTCGGCGGCGAGGGTGTTGCGGATCCACGGGCCGGTCGAGATATGGTCGATGTCGAGCAGCTCGAGGCGGTCGATGCCGGCCTTGTCGAGCTTTTCCAGATTCTCGGCCGAAACTTCGTCACCGGCCTCGATGTAGATCTCGCCGGTCGACTCGTTGATCAGGTCGAACGCCGAATAGCGGCCGAAGACTTCCTCGGTCGGGATCAGCAGCGTCTCGAGACCGTCCTTCTGCGCCTTGTTGGCGGCGCGCGGGCTGATCTTCTGGCCGGCCGGGAAGATCACTTCGCCCGACTTGGCATCGACGATGTCGAACATCGGCTTCGCGCCGCGCCAGTTGGCCGGGTCGAACGGAATCTGCCAGCCGTTCGGGCCGCGGACGAAGGTCACGCGGTTGTAGAAATAGTTGAGGATGTCTTCGCCGTTCAGGCCCAGGGCATAGAGCAGCGTCGTCACCGGCAGCTTGCGCTTCCGGTCGATACGGACGTTGACGATGTCCTTCGCGTCGAACTCGAAGTCCAGCCACGAGCCGCGATACGGGATCACGCGCGCGGCGAAGAGATACTTGCCCGAGGCATGGGTCTTGCCGCGGTCATGGTCGAACAGCACGCCCGGCGAGCGGTGCATCTGGCTGACGATGACGCGCTCGGTGCCGTTGATGAAGAAGGTGCCGTTCTCGGTCATGAGCGGCATGTCGCCCATGTAGACGTCCTGCTCCTTGATATCGAGCACCGAACGGGCTTCCGTGTCGGGATCCACCTCGAACACGATCAGGCGCAGCGTGACGCGCATCGGCGCCGCATAGGTGATGCCGCGCTGACGGCACTCTTCCACGTCGAACTTCGGATTCTCGAGCTCGTAGTTCACGAAGTCGAGCTCGGCGGTGCCGGCGAAGTCGCGGATCGGGAAGACCGAGCGCAGGGTCTTCTCGAGACCGGAGACATAGCCGACCGAGGGATCGCTGCGGAGGAACTGTTCGTAGGATTCGCGCTGAACCTCGATCAGGTTCGGCATCTGCACCACTTCGTGGATGTCGCCGAACACCTTGCGGATGCGGCGCTTGAACGTGCCGCCTTCGATCGCCTTGGTTGCCATGGGTGTATAGTGCCTCGTCAGCAGTGATTTCGGTGCCCCTTCCGGGGCCGGGACGCACAGAAGGACGCAGAAAAAGCCGCGCGACTCCCATGGTGGGTTTCGGCAGCTTTCAGCGTCCTATGAGACCATGAACCCAATTCGCCCGATGCGCTGCGCGACGACGCATCATTTCCCGGATCCGTGGTGGAGGGCGGCATATAGGTAGCTTGTTGGATTCTGTCAAATGGCCGGCGCGAAGGCCGGGCGGGCGCCCGGCTGACCGCAAATCGCTTCGCAATTGCAACAAATATTATGCCGTGATGCAGCGTAGAGTTCATATTTGGTCCGCACTGGCCTCCTCTCGGGTCAACAGAGAAGGGGGTCGGTTCCATGACCAACAGGATGAAATTGCTCGCGGCGCTTCTGGCATCGACGGCAACGGGCGTGGCGCATGCGCAGGAGAGGCCGGCGGTGTCGCAGGAAGCGGCCGAGGGCAACGAGATCGTCGTCACCGCGCAGAAGATCGAGCAGCGGGCGAGCGACGTGCCGATCACCATCTCCGCGCTCAGCAATGCGCGGATGCGGGAACTCGGCGTGTCGGATCTCGACGAGCTGTCCGCCTATGTCCCCGGCCTCAACATCCAGGAGCAGAGCGCCAACAATCCCGGCATCGTGATCCGCGGCATCACCTCGGACAGCGGTTCGGCACAGCAGGCCGCCCGCGTCACCCTCTATTACAACGGCATCGACATCTCGCGGTCGCGCGGCGCCTATCAGGCGGTCTATGATCTCGACCGCGTCGAAGTGATCAAGGGGCCGCAGGCGACGCTGTTCGGCACCGCCTCCGCCGTCGGCGCGATCAGCATGGTCTCGGCGCGGCCGCGCGCCGGCTTCTCCGGCGAGCTGTCCGGCGGCATCGGCAATTTCGCCCAGAGGCAGCTGGGCGGCCATCTCAACCTCGGCTCGGACGTGATCGCCGGCCGGGTCGCCTTCGAATGGAAGAAGCGCGACGGCTATGTGCGCAATCTCTCGGCCACCCAGGGCGATCTCTACGCCCAGAACCAGCTCGGCGTGCGTGCCTCGCTGCGCTTCACGCCCAGCGATGCGCTGACGGTGGATCTGATCGGCACCTATGACCGCCAGCGCAACAGCGGCACGCCGTTCATCTCGAAGCTCTATCCGACCGCGCGCGGACCGGCCGATCCGTTCGGCTATGCCAATCTTTCGGGCTCGCCGCTCTCGAAGGGCGCGCTGGGCGCCGCGAAGCTGGGGCTCAACCGCCACGTCTATGACGGCAACCTGACGATCAGCCATGATTTCGCCGACGGCTGGAACTTCACCACCGTCAATGGCTATCGCAGCTTCGACTCGCTCGAGATCTTCGATGCCGACGGTTCGGCCGCCTGGTATCTCGAATTCGCCGAGGGCGCCTATGGCTCACAGATCAGCCACGAATCGCGCTTCGCCTATAGCGACGATCATGTCCGCGCGAGCTTCGGCTGGAACGTCTTCCACGAGAACAGCCGGCAGGAAGTGCCGTTCTCGAGCGAGGAGGGCACCTATCTCCAGTGCGCCGCCAATGTGATCAAGGGCCTGGGATGCGTCGCGCCCGACGGCACGGTCACGGCCGCGCAGGCGACCGGCCTGCTCACCCGCGGCGCGGCGACCGTGATCCCCTATCGCTCGATCTTCGGCAACAAGGGCATCAACGACAGCTATTCGATGTTCGGCGAAGTGACCTGGATGCCGACCGCGCGGCTGGAAGTGACCGCCGGCATCCGCGCGCTGATCGAGCAGCGCAAGTCGGGCTATTTCGCCGTCGCGCCGAAATCGGTGCTGACGGGCGCCCCGCTGATCCCGGGGCAGGCGACCACCAATGGCACGCGCTGGACGCAGGACAGCTTTCAGGCGTTCCTGCCGCGCTTCAACCTGCTCTACCGCCTGAGCGACGGCATCAACCTGTACGGCACGATCTCCAAGGGCCGCCGCTCGCCGACGGTGAACCAGGGTGCCGCCGCGCCCTCGCTGATTCCGGAGGAAACGGTCTGGAACTATGAGGGCGGCATCAAGGCGTCGAAGGGCATCGTCTCGGGTTCGCTCGGCGTCTATTACCAGAAGTACAGCAACTTCCAGATCTCGCGCGTCGTCACCGATGCCAATGACCCCTCGGGCCGCCCGGTCGGAGCGCAGATCACCGAGAGCGCCGGCAGCGCGAGCAATCTCGGCGTCGAAGCGGAATTGCTGCTCCGGCCGGCGTCGTGGTTCAGCGTGTTCGGCAATATCGGCTATATCAATGGCGGGATCGACAAGACCAAGGCGAACGGCGTCTATGCCGGGAACAAGTTCCGGCTCCAGCCCGAGGTCCAGGCGGCGGGCGGCTTCACCGTCGATGCGGAGATCGGCGGGGGCATCCGCGTCTTCGCGACGCCGAGCGTGACCTATCGCAGCAAGATCTATTTCGAGGTGCCCAACAAGGAGGCGATCTCGCAGGATGGCGTGATGCTGGTCAACGCAAGGGCCGGCCTGAGCTTTGCCGATCGCCGATACGAGATCGCGGCCTATATCCGCAGCGCGACCAACGAGCGCTATCTGCTCGATGCCGGCAATACGGGCGGCGGCTTCGGCAATCCGACCTTCATTCCCGCGGAACCGCGCTTCTATGGCGCACAGCTGACCGGGCGCTTCTGACGACCCGGCGTGACGGAGGGGCGGGCGGCGTCCGCTCCTCCGTCAGGTTCCGCCTCCGAGGGCGCGTTGGAACTTTTCGCGTGGTCGCGCGTGCAGAAAATCCTTTCTAGACAAATGGTTAGATGCTCGCCCTGTCGCGTAATGGCAACGCCTCGGCGCAATCGGGGGAAGCCAATACCGGGTTCCATTCATTGAACCTGCGTTATGACGCAAGCACACGCCCCCATCCGCCCACGCGCCGCGCTGTTGATCGGTGCCGCGCTTTTCGCAACCTCTGCCCATGCGCAGGACGCTCCCCAACAGGTGACGCCGCCGCCGATCATGACGACGCCGGCACCGTCGCCCGCTCCCGCACCGGCGCCGCAGGCGCAGGTGGTGATCCAGCCTTCGGCGCCGGTGGTTCAGCCGGTTCCTTCGGTCGAGGAGCAGCAGCGCGGCGCCGCCGCTGCCGATGCCCCGGTGCCGGCCGAGCGCCGCGCGACCGCGACGCGGGCCGCCACGACCCGGGCCACCGCTACCCGTGCCGCGCCGGCGCCGGCGCGGGAAGCCGCACCGGCCCGCCAGGCGGCACCTGCGGCACCGGCCGCCGAAACTCCGGTGACGCCGCCATCGCCGCCCGTCCGGACGGTGCCCGAGCCGCTTCCGCCCCAGGTCGATACGGCCCCGGCGCCCGAGGCGGCCGCGCCGGTTACGGCCGATAGCAGCACTGAGCGGAGCACCAGCACCAGCACCGGCATCGCTTGGCCATGGCTGCTCGGCGGACTCGCGCTGGTGATCGCCGGCCTTGCCGTGTTCCTGCTCACGCGCCGCCGCCGCAACGACGAAGCGGTCACCACCGAGCCCGCGCATGTCGAGCCCGCTCGTGCCCGGCCCCTGGCCCGTGCGCCGGCGGCCGAGCCGGTCGCCGCGCCCGATGCCGCAGGGATTGCCAAGGTGCCGCCCGTTGTCGCGCCCCTGGCCACGCCTCCGGCCGTCGCCGAGCAGGTCGAGGAAGCGGAGATCGCCGATGCGAGCAGGGACGACCTTGCCGGTGTCGCGGATGCGGTCGCGCCCGTCGCGCATCGCCCGTGGATCGAGCTGGGCCTGCGCCCGGTGAGCGCCGGTACCACCGAGGAGGAGGCGATGGTCGATTTCGAGCTGACCGTCGGCAATTCGGGCGACACCGCGGCGCGCAACGTCCGCATCTCCAGCTTCATGCTCGCCGACGAAGCCGAGGGCACCGAGATGGAGCGGATGCTCACCGAGCGCCGCGGCGAGACGATCGTGCCGCCGGTCTCGATCGATCCGGGCGACGGCACCCGCGTCGATGCGCATCTCGCCGTGCCCAAGGGCGATCTTGGCCGCATGTTCAATCCGGTGGTCGTTGCCGAGGCCCGCTACACGCTGCCCGACGGCAGCGAGGCGCGCACCGCGGCCGCGTTCCGGATCGGCCGCCCGGCCTATGAAGGCGGTATCGGTGCGATCGGTGCGTCGCGTCCGCACGTGACCGACGATCTCGCCGCCGAGCTCTATGGCCAGCCCGAGCACGCCTGATCCCTGAAATATCGGGGACATCGGAGCCCGCTTCTTCCGGAAGGGAGGGGCGGGCTCTTTTCATGCACGCGGTTTTGGGCCTATCGAACGCCATCCTCAGGGGAGATGATGTCACATGAAGAAGTCGCTGCTCGCGCTCGCCGCCGGAACCGCCCTCCTTGCCGCCGCGGCCGCCCAGGCCCAGGAAAGTCCCGCGCCGGCGCCGGCTCCCGCCTTCAACGACATTCCCGCCAGTTTCAGTCCGCCTGCGCTGCCGGCCGACTATATCAAGCGCGAAGTGATGATCCCGATGCGCGACGGGGTGAAGCTCTACACGGTGATGATCATCCCGAAGGGGGCGAAGAACGCGCCGATCCTGTTCACCCGCACGCCCTACAACGCCGCCGGCCGCGTCGTCCGCACCGAGAGCGGCAAGATGATCAACACCCTGCCCGAAGGCGACGAGGTGTTCGTCAAGGCGGGCTATATCCGCGTGTTCCAGGACATTCGCGGCAAGTACAAGTCGGAGGGCGACTATGTGATCACGCGCCCCCCCGTCGGTCCCCTCAATCCGACCAAGGTCGATCATATCACCGATGCCTATGACTCGATCGACTGGATGGTGAAGAACGTCCCGGAGACCAACGGCAAGGTCGGCATGCTCGGCTCGTCGTACGAGGGCTTCACCGTGGTGATGGCGCTGATGGGGCCGCACCCGGCGCTCAAGGTCGCCGCGCCCGAGAGCCCGATGATCGACGGCTGGATGGGCGACGACTGGTTCCACCACGGCGCCTTCCGCCTGGCGAATATCGGCTGGATCGGCGCGCAGACCGGCTACAAGGGCGCCGGCAAGGCGCCGCCTCGCCCGGACTGGGACGATTACGACACCTTCCGCCGCGTGGGCAGCGCCGGCGACTGGGCCAAGCAGTTCGGCTATGACCAGCTGCCCGCCTGGAACAAGATGAGCCAGCACGTCGCCTACGACCAGTTCTGGCAGGAGCAGGCGCTCGACAAGCTGCTGGCGAAGAATCCCTCGAACGTGCCGACGCTCTGGGAGCAGGGCATCTGGGATCATGAGGACATGTATGGCGCGATCCATGCGTGGGAGGCGCTGCAGAAGACGCCCCAGGCCGACAAGAACTTCCTGCTGATGGGCCCGTGGCGCCATTCCGGCTTCAACTATAACGGCTCGACGCTCGGCCAGCTCGCCTTCGAGGGCGACACCGCGCTCCAGGCCCGGCGCGACATCCTGCTGCCGTTCTTCAACGCCTATCTCAAGGACGGCGCGCCGCCGTTCACCCCGGCCAAGGCGAGCTTCTACAATACCGGCGAGAATCGCTGGGACTATCTGAGCAAATGGCCGCTGGCCTGCGACGACGGCTGCGGCACCAAGCTGACGCCGATCTACCTCAAGCCGGCCGAGGGCCTGGGCTTCGACAAGCCGGGCGCCGGTTCGGACTCCTATGTCTCCGATCCCGCCAAGCCGGTTCCGCATTTGCCGCGTCCGGTCAATTTCCAGGACGGCCGCTGGTCGACCTATCTCGTCACCGACCAGCGCTTCGTCGACGGCCGGCCCGACGTGATGACCTATATGACCGATCCGCTCACCGCGCCGGTCCGCGTGTCGGGCGCGCCGCTGGCGGACATCTTCGCCAAGACCACGGGCACCGACGGCGACTTCGTGGTCAAGGTGATCGACGTCTATCCCGACGATTACGTCACGAAGAAGGAGATGGGCGGGTTCCAGCTGCCGATCGCGATGGACATCTTCCGCGGCCGCTATCGCAACTCGTTCGAGCATCCCACCGCGATCCCGGCGAACAAGGTGCAGGAGTACAAGTTCCGCCTGCCGACGGTGAACCATGTCTTCCAGCCGGGGCACCGGATCATGGTCCAGGTCCAGTCGAGCCTGTTCCCGGTCTATGATCGCAATCCGCAGAAGTTCGTCCCGAACATCTTCTTCGCCAAGCCGGAAGACTATCAGAAGGCGACGGTGACGCTGATCTATGGCGGCGCGCAATCGAGCAGCGTGCTGCTGCCGGTGGTGCCGCTCGACCAGTCGGCGAACGCGGAGAAATAATCGGACCGAACCGCGGCGTTGCGGGCTGTCGTAACGCTCCGGCGGGGGATCCGGCTCTTGCGCCCGGTGCCCCATGCCGTGCTAACCTCGCAATACAGTTCCCGAGTCCCAGGGGGTCCAGAACGATGAAGCATTTGAGCCTGGCGCTTGCCCTTGCGGCGGCGGCGCTCCCGGCGGCAGCGCATGCCCAGGCCGGCGCCACTGCCGCGAACAAGCTGCATGTCGACGCGCAATATTTCACCTTGCCCAACGGCCTGCGGGTGGTGCTGACGCGGGACACGATCGCGCCGACGGTGACGGTCGGCGTCTATTACGGCATCGGCTTCCGAGTGGAGCCCAAGGATCGCACCGGCTTCGCCCATCTGTTCGAGCATCTGATGTTCCAGGGATCGAAGCACGCGCCCAAGGGCGTGTTCGACACGACGATCACCAATTCCGGCGGCGTCAACAATGGCTCGACCCGGTTCGACTTCACCAATTATTTCGAGATCGTCCCCTCGGGCGCGCTCGAGCGGATGCTGTGGCTCGAGGCCGACCGCATGGCCAATCCGGTGATCGACGACGTCGTGCTGAAGAACCAGCAGGGCGTGGTCGGCAACGAAGTGAAGGTCAACGTCCTCAACCAGCCCTACAGCACCTGGCCGTGGATCGACCTGCCGATGCTGGCGAACGTCAACTGGTATAACAGCCATAATTTCTACGGGGATCTCAAGGAGATCGAGGCGGCAACGGTGCCGGACGCCCAGGCCTTCTCGAAGGAATTCTATCGGCCGAACAACGCCGTGCTCGTGATCGCCGGCGACATCGACTATGCCGCGACCCGGGCGATGGTGGAGAAATATTTCACTCCGATCGCCTCGGCCGCTCCGGTCGAGCAGCCCGACATTTCCGAGCCGCGCCAGACTGCCGAGAAGTTCAAGAGCCGGGTCGACGCGCTGGCGCCCAAGCCGGGCTATGCCGCGGGCTATCACGTGCCGGCACGCGGCACGCCCGAATGGTATGCGATGGGGCTGATCGACCAGATCCTGCTCCAGGGCGACGACAGCCGGCTGTTCAAGAAGCTGGTCTCCGATACGGGCATCGCCGGCGAGCTTTCGGGCGGGATCAACGGCGATCTCGGCAACATGTTCAACTATCGCGGGCCGATGCTGTGGAGCTTCAGCTTCACGCACGACACGACGCACTCGGCCGCGCAGATCACCAAGGCGGTGGACGAGGTGATCGAGGCGCTGCGCACCACGCCGGTCAGCGCCGCGGAGCTGCAGCGCGCGCGCACCAAGATGCGCTCGGAGCTGTACGGCACCATCGACGGGGGCGGCCGTGTCGGCCTGATCGACTTGCTTGCCGTCTATGCCCTGTTCGACAACGATCCCGCCGCGGTGAACAGGATCGAGGAGGGCTTCGCCAAGGTGACGCCTGCGCTGATCCAGAAGACCGCCCAGGAATATCTCCGCAAGACCAACCGCTCGGTCTATGTCATCGAGCCCGGCGCCCAGCCCAAGGGAGGCAAGTGATGCAGCGCGCGATTCTGGCAGTTGCGGCTTTGCTCGCCGCCGTTCCGGCGCTGGCGCAGGACAATTTCCCGCCGGCCCCCCCGATCGCCGATCCCAAGCCGTTCAGGCTGCCGGCGACCGAGACCTATGTGCTGCCCAACGGCTTGCAGGTCACGCTGATCCCCTATGGCATCGCGCCCAAGACGGTCGTGTCGCTGCGCGTGCGCGCCGGCGCGGTCAACGAAGGCGAGGCGGTGTGGCTCTCCGAAGCCACAGGCGCGCTGATGAAGGAAGGCGCGGCGGGCAAGACCGCCGCCGATCTCGCCGCCACGGCGGCCGGGATGGGCGGGCAGCTCAACGTCAGCGCCGGCATGCAGTCGACTTCGGTCGGCGTGAACGTGCTTTCCGAATATGCGCCGGCCGCGGTCGCGCTGGTGAGCGACGTGGCGATCCGGCCGACGCTGCCGGCGAGCGAGCTCGCCCGGGTGAAAGCCAATCTCGGCCGCCAGCTCTCGATCACGCTGTCGCAGCCGGGCCCGCTGGCCGATGTGGCGCTGGGCCGCACCATCTATGGCGCCAACCATCCCTATGGCCGCCTCATCCCCGGCGCGGCGCAGCTCCAGGGCTATACGATCGCCCAGGTGAAGGCGTTCCATGCCGGCCAGTTCGGCGCGAAGCGGGCGCATCTCTACGTCGCCGGCCGGTTCGATACGGCGGCGGTGAAGGCGGCGATCGACAAGGCCTTTGCCGGCTGGGCGGCGGGTCCCGATCCGGTGGTGCTGGACAGCCCGCACAAGCCGGGCCCGCAGGTCGTGCTGATCGACCGGCCGGGCGCGCCGCAGGCCACGCTGCGCCTCGCCTTCGACGCCAGCCGTGCCGGCACCGATGCGGACATCCCGCAGCGCGTGACCAATGCGCTGCTCGGCGGCGCGTTCAGCTCGCGCATCATCCGCAACATCCGCGAGGACAAGGGCTATACCTATTCGCCCTATTCGGACGTCGACTTCACGCCCGAACAGGCGCTGTGGGGCTTCCAGGCGGATGTAACCACCGAGCATACCGGCGACTCGCTGCACGAAGTCTTCAAGGAAATCCGCCGGATGCAGACAGAGCCGGTGCCGGCGGAGGAAGCCAAGGGCATCCGCACCTATATGGCGGGGCTGTTCGCGATCTCGAACTCGACCTCGGGCGCGGTCGTCGGCACGCTGGCGACGCGCGACCTGCTCGGCCTGCCGGGCGACTGGACGGAGCGCTACGTTCCCGCGGTGCTGGCGGTGACGCCGGAGCAGATGATGGCCTCGGCGACGGCTTCCTATCCGCTGGGCAAGCTCACGCTGGTGGTGGTCGGCGATCTCAAGACGGTCGTGCCGCAGCTCAAGGCCCAGCCCGAACTGGCGAACGTGCCGATGACCAATGTGACGGTGCCCTGAGCATCTTCCCCTCCCGGGAAGGGAGGGGATAGAGGCCTGGCGCCGCGATATCGTTGCGCCAGGTCCTTCCCTATTGCCAAGGCCTTCGGGGAGGGGCGTCTCTCGTCACCGAACCGCCAGGATCGTCCGCTTCAGGTCGGCATAGATCAGGTCGTTGCCGAGCCCGCTCGGATGGTCGCCGTCGAAGAACAGCGGCCGGCCGCCCGGCACGGCCTCGCAGGTCGGGCCGGGGCAGAAGATCGGCAGCGGGTCCCAGAGGATGGTGCTGCGCTGGCCGGCGGCCAGCTCGTGCATCGCGCGCATCACGTCGCGGCGGCGCTGGAGCATCGTCTCGCGCCCGATGGTGAGCCCGTGGCAGGCGGGGTTGGTGCGGTTGAACCAGTCGGTGCAGCGGAAGACCGGGCTGGGGAAGACCGGCTTGGGCGCCTCCAGCACCAGCCGCGCGCCGCCGGCGGCGAGGCGCCGGGTGATGCCCTGCGCTTCGGCGAGCGCGGTGGCCGAGACCGTGTCGTCGTGCCGGCCGGCCAGGTCGCGGTCCTTCTCGAACTGGTTGGCAAGGCGCGTGACGCGCAGCCCGGGCAGGAACACCACGTCGCCCGGGCGCGACCGGTTCACCACGTCCCGTTCCACTGCCGCGTACCAGTCGGCGCAGCGCGGGCGTGCCGCATGACTCATGATCAGCTTGAGATAGGGGCAGGCGGGCCGGAAATAGAGCCGCACGCTCGCACCGGTCTCGGCGACGAGCCGGCGCAGCGCGGGCGCATAGGCAAGGCCGTGCGAATCCGCGGGCACGAACAGGGTGAAGCCTCCCGGCCGGGCGCAGCGCGGCGTCCACAGCGTCACCTTGCCGCCCGCCAGCCGTTCCTCGCCGTCGATCGGCGTGCAGCCGGTAAGGTCGAGCGGCAGCGGCCGGCCGGGTTCGGCGTACCAGGCGAAGCGATCGCGGGTGACGCTGAGCGTGATGCGGTTGTGCGCGGCGATCAGCAGCTGCCCGCCGAGCCCGGCGGCCAGCACCATGGCCAGCGCCGCGGCAACGACGCGCCCGCGCGGCCATCCGGCCATCCGGCGGCTCGAGCGCAGCGGCTTCTCGACCAGGAAATAGGACAGGATCGCCAGCGTCACCGTGATGGCAAGCGCGGCGAGCTGGAGCATCTGCGTGTGCAGGCCGGCGGTCCAGCGGAACAGCACGAACACCGGCCAGTGCCAGAGATAGAGCGAATAGGAGAGCAGCCCCACCGCCACCATCGGGCGGCTGGCGAGCGCGCGGGGCGCGGTGCCGCCCAGGATCGCCATGATGACGAGCGCGGTGCCCGCGACGGGCAGCAGCGCGCCGGGGAAGGGGAAGAACGGTCCCTCGGGCAGCGCGAAGCTGGCGGCGATCAGCAGCGCGCCCAGCGGCGCCAGCCAGCGTTTGCCCGCGGCCCAGCATTGCCAGCGTTCGCGCGTCAGGCAGAGCAGCATGCCGGCGCCCAGCTCCCAGAAGCGCGGGAAGATCAGGTAGAAGGCGAACTTGTTCGCAAAGGCGGCCAGCACCGCGCAGAGCAGCAGCGAAAGGCCGGACAGGATGGCTACCCACCGCACCGCCTTGGCGCCGGCCTGCAACTGGTGATGCCACCACAGGATGAACGGGAAGAACAGGTAGAACTGCTCCTCCACGCCGAGCGACCAGCTGTGGGTGAACGGGTTATAGGCTGCTTGCGGGCCGAAATAGCTGTCGGTGTCGGTCGCCAGCACGACGTTGCTGAGCCCGAGAAAGGTGAAGCGGCCGACCTGGGCAAGGCTGTTGCTCAGCCAGGCATCGGGAATGAAGAGCTGTGCGGCGAACAGCGTGGCGAGCAGCATCGCGACCAGCGCCGGCATGATCCGCATCAGGCGACGCGCATAGAACCAGGCGGCGAGCTGTCCGAAGCTGGCGAACGCGCGGCCGAGCAGCGAACCCGTCACCACGAAGCCCGAAATGACGAAGAAGATGTCCACGCCGGTGAAGCCGCCGGGCAGCGCCCCGGGCCGGAGGTGGAAGAGGATTACCGAGGTGACGGCGATGGCGCGCAGCCCGTCGATCGCCGGAATATAACCGGGGCCGTCCCCCGTTCGTTCGCCTGCCACCAATATCTCCCCAGATCGTTCGCCCTGTAAGGGACGGAACCGGCAGGGACAATCCGCCCTCGCCATGCGGCGAACGGCGCGCGGCGTGCAGCCGGCGTTCATCTTCGGAAGGCCAGGAAATGATGGTGAACGCAGGGAGGCTCAGGACTGGTTGGCTATGGGGTCTGGCCGCGGCATCGATCGCCGCGCCGCTGGCCCATGCGCAGGATGCTCCGGCCCCCAGCCCCAGCGCCGCGCCGATCATCACTCCGCCGCCTAGCGTCCGGCCGCAGCAGCTGCCGGGGGTAATCCCCGAGCGTTTCAGCATCGGCCCAGCGCCGAGCGCGACGCCGGCGCCAGCACCGACGCCGACGCCTGCACCGGTTGCCCGTGCCGCCACGCCCGCGGCCCAGCGCGCGACGCCCACGCCTCGCGCCACGCCGGCCCCGCGTGAAACCGCTCCCGTTGCGGCCGCGCCGGCCCCGGCGCCCGCCGCGGCCCCGGTTCCCCTGCCGGCCGCCACGCCGTCCCTCCAGGCCGCGTCGACGCCGGCGCCTCAGCCGACCGCGGCGCCCACGCCCATGGCCGCACCCGCCGCCTCGCCCTGGGTCTGGGCGCTCGCCGGCGCGGGCGGAACGGCGCTGCTCGGTCTGGGCGGCTGGTTGCTCCTGCGCCGCCGCCGCGCGGGAGCGGAGGAAGAAGTGTTCGAGGCCGAGCCGGTCGCGCTCCCGGCGCCGCCGGTCCAGGCGCCGCCCGGCTTGCAGCGCACTGCGCGACCGGCCGAGCCCGTCCCGGCGCCCGTGCCGCCGGCCCGGCTCTCCCCGTCCGGCGCGGATCCTTTCGAGCTGGCGGTCAATCCGCATCGGATCGTCGCGGGCGAGGACGACGTGCTGCTCGAGTTCGAGCTGCTGATCGGCAACGTCTCGGGCGCGTCGGCGGAGAATATCCGCGCTACCTTCGCGGCGATGAGCGCGCATGCCCGGCAGGACGAAGTCATCGCCGGCTTCCATGGCGGGCCGCCGGGCGAGCCGGGCGGCGCGCCCTTCGATCTGCCGGCGGGGGGTGGCGGACGGATGCCGGTGCGCGTCGCCATTCCGCGCGCGAGCGTGAACGTGGTCCAGCTCGGCGGCCGGCCGATGTTCGTTCCTATCGTGCTGATCGACCTGCGCTGGCGCGGCGGGCTGAGCATTCGCCGTTTCGGTGCCGATTTCATGCTCGGCACCGCGGGGCAGGGCGGCAAGCTCGGCCCGATCTGGCTAGACCGCCCGGCGCCGACAGGGCCGCTGGCGGCGCACCGCTATTTCGCGAAGCAGGTGGTCGCGGCCTGAACCGCACACAAGAAAGGGGCGGCCCGTTGCCGGACCGCCCCGATCTGTTCGCTGAGAAGCTAAGAAGCTTACTTGACCTCGACGGTCGCGCCAGCTTCCTCGAGCTGCTTCTTGATCTTCTCGGCCTCGTCCTTGTTGACGCCTTCCTTGACCGCCTTCGGAGCCGATTCCACGAGGGTCTTGGCTTCGGTCAGGCCCAGGCCGGTGATGGCGCGGACTTCCTTGATGACGTTGATCTTCTTGCCACCGTCGCCGGTGAGGATCACGTCGAACTCGGTCTTCTCTTCGGCGGCCGGAGCAGCGGCGCCAGCGCCACCCGGGGCGGCGACGGCGACGGCAGCGGCGGCCGAGACGCCCCACTTCTCTTCGAGAAGCTTCGAGAGCTCAGCGGCCTCGAGAACGGTCAGCTCCGAAAGCTGGTCAACAAGCGCGTTAAGGTCAGCCATGATAAACTCCAATCAAATCAGATGTTTCGGGATAAATAAACTTGCAAGATCCGCTTATGCGGCGTCCTTGGCCGCATAGGCGCCGAAAACGCGCGCGAGCTGCGCGGCCGGTGCCTGGGTAACGGTCGCGAGCTTGGTCGCCGGAGCGACGATGAGGCCCACGAGCTTGCCGCGCAGTTCGTCCAGCGACGGCAGCGAGGCGAGCGCCTTGATGCCTTCCTGGTCGAGCACCTGGGTGCCCATTGCGCCGCCGACGATTTCGAGCTTGTCGTTCGTCTTGGCGAACTCGACCGCCACCTTGGCCGCAGCCACGGGATCGATCGAGGTGGCGAGCGCCGTCGGACCCGTCAGCAGGTCCGCGATCGCCGCGTAATCGGTGCCGTTGGCAGCGATCTTGGCAAGCTTGTTCTTCGAGACCTTGTAGCTCGCGCCGGCCTCACGCATCTTGTTACGGAGGTCCGTCGACTGCTTGACGGTCATCCCGAGGTTGCGGGTGATGACCACCACGCCAACCTCGCCAAAGGTGCGGTTCAGCTCGGCAACGGCGTCAGCCTTCTGGGAACGATCCATGCCGGTCTCCTCGTTATGAGCGTCTCCCTTGCGGGAAATGCCCGGTTGCAAAATGTCCGAGGGGAAGGATCGTCGTGCCCGGTTATCCCTGGGCATGACCCGCGCGCTCCACGCAGGGAGCCGCCGGTGAAAATCTGTCCCCGTCTAGGCAAGAGATTAAGCGGGGCAGATTCCCCGCGCTTGCTGTCTCGGACGGTCTCCTCCCGAGGGAGGAAGGCGCGCCAATAGCGATATCTGTGGATAAGTCAACCGAGCGTGGAGCGCCGATGGAGAGGGGCGGGGGCGTTGCCATCTGCGCTTCATCGGCGTTTCCCGGATGTTTCACCGAACCACAACAGGACTGCCACATACCGCGCCTAGGCGGCGATGCTGCGGCGCAACGACGCCGTGACTCCAGGGGGGTATGATGACCGTTCGCCACACGCTTCGCGCTACCGTTTGCGCCGCCGTTCTTGCCGCCGCCGCAATGGCGGCCCCCGCGCAGGCCCAGGACCGCACTCCGTCCGCCACGGGCGAGAACGCGCCCGAGGGCAACGCGCCCGAGAATGCCGGCGACGGATCGATCCTCGTCACCGCCAAGCAGACGCGCTCGGCCACTGCGATCCCGGCAAGCGAGATCCAGAAGATCCTGCCCGGCGTCTCGCCGCTGAAGGCGATCCAGACGCTGCCCGGCGTGCTCTACGTCACCGCCGATCCCTGGGGGAACAACGAGCAGAACGCCCAGATCTTCATCCATGGCTTCGCCGGCAACCAGCTCGGCTACACGATGGACGGCATTCCGCTGGGCGACCAGAGCTATGGCAACTACAACGGCCTCTCGCCGCAGCGCGCGGTGATTTCGGAGAATGTCGGCCGCGTCGTGGTGGCGACGGGCGCCGGCGATCTCGCCACGGCGTCGAACAGCAACCTGGGCGGCACGGTGGAGACCTATTCGTCCGATCCCACCCAGGCGTTCGGCGTGACCGCCAACCAGACCGCGGGCAGCTACAACACCTCGCGCACCTTCCTGCGTCTCGACACCGGCAATCTCGGCGGGGGCGGCACCAATGCCGGTTACGTCTCGGTCGCGCGGCAAAAGGCCAAGGCCTGGGACTTCAACGGCTGGCAGGGCGGCTGGCAGGCCAATGCCAAGTTCGTCCATGACGATGCGGTCGGCAAGCTGACGCTCTATTTCGACTATAACGACATGACGCAGCCGAACGAGGACGCCACCGTCTTCTTCAAGCCGTCGGCCGGCGGCACCGCCACGCCGGTGCAGCTCTACACACCCTATACCAAGCCGTTCTTCTATTCGGATTTCAACGGCTATCGCAGCTACATCAATGCGCTGGGCAACTCGCCGGCGGCCCAGGGCGGCAACTACCGCAACTATTATTCGGATGCGCAGCGCACCGACTATCTCACCTATGCGCGCTATGACGCCCGGATCGCCGACAACGTCACGCTGTCGAACTCGATCTACTTCCACCACAATGACGGTGCCGGCGTCGTCGCCGGCCCGCTCGGCCAGTCGATCACGACGGCGCAGCCCTATCTCGATCCCAATTACGCCAGCCTGCCGGCCAATTGTCGCTTCGGCGCCAATGGCAACGGCGTCCGCCCGGCGGCCTGCACGGCGCTGACCGACGCCCAGGCGGCGGCGCGCGGCGCGGCGCTGGTCGCGGCCACCGGCGGCTCGGGCATGATCACCCGCACCACCGAATATCGCATCGACCGCGGCGGCGCGATCACTGCGCTCAACATGGATCTGGGCGACCACCAGATCGAGCTGGGCGGCTGGTTCGAGCACAACAGCACCACCCAGTGGCGCCGCTGGTATGCCGTTCCCGCCGGCAATCCCGGGCTCAGCACGCCGTACATCCGTCCACTCGAGGTGATGCAGCCGCTGTTCACCCAATATCAGGGCGAGGCGCGGATCAACCAGTTGCAGCTCCATGTCCAGGACACCTGGCGGGTGTTCGAGCCGCTGCTCGTGCAGTTCGGCTTCAAGACCAGCGCGCAATGGGCCAATGGCTGGTATCCGGTGCAGCCCCGGCTCGGTTCGCTCTCGGGCCTGACCGGGGGCCTGCCGGTGGGCAAGATCAACACGCTGAAATGGTTCCTGCCCGCCGTCGGCGCGACCTGGGACTTCAACGGACACGAGGAAGCCTATTTCAACGTCCAGAAGAACCTGCGCCAGTATCAGGCCTATCTGGCCGGCGGCGGCGGCCCGTGGTTCACCGGCAGCCAGACTGCGTTCAATGCCTTCGCCAATGACGGCAAGCCCGAGAGCAGCTGGACCTATGAGGCGGGTCTGCGCACCCATCGCACCTTTGGCGGCGGCATCGGGCTCGACGCGCAGATCAACTATTACCGCGTCGATTTCAGCGACCGGCTGCTGGCGATCTCGACCAATCCGGGCGGCATCGCGGGCGGCCAGATCGCCGGCGGCACTTCGATCCTGGTCAATGTGGGCGACGTGCGCACCAACGGCGTCGACGCCGCCTTCACCCTGCGCTTCGGCCGTACCTTCTCCTTCTACAACGCCACGTCGTACAATCTCTCCAAATATCGGAGCGACTATAGCTCGGCGGCGACGGGCATCGGTGGTGCCACCAATAGCTGCATCGGCGGCTTTCTGGTGGTCGGTGGCGTGGTCCCGACCTGCGGCAAGCAGCTGCCGGGCACGCCGAAATGGATGAACAAGAGCGTCGCGACGCTCAATGTCGGCCCGGTCGAGGCGCAGCTGGTCGGCGACTATGTCGGCAAGCGCTTCGCGACCTATTCGAACGACGCCAGCGTCGGCTCCTATTTCCTCACTTCGCTCAGCGTCGGTGTGGACCTGCCGGCCGAAATGCTGGGGATGAAGAAGGCGAAGCTCAGCCTCAACATCACCAACCTGGGCGATATCAAGGGCGTCTCGACCCTTTCGGTCGGCTCGGCGACGAACAATTATTCGGCCTATCCGATCCCGCCGCGCCAGTGGTTCCTCACCTATTCGGCCGGCTTCTGACGACAGGCATCGGGCATGGGCCGGGGGCCAGGCTCCCGGCCCGTGCCTATTGCTCGAGCCTGGAGAGCAGCGCGCGGGCCGGCGCCGCTTCCGGCGTTTCATAGGGGCCGTTGGCCACCGCGATCAGCGCGTTGCGGGCTGCCGCGACATTGCCGCGCTTCGCCAGCGCCTCACCCAGCAACAGCCTGGATCCCGGGGCGGCGGGAACGGCGTCGACTGCCTTCATCAGGCCCTCGATCGCCACATCGGGCGCGGTTTCGCCGGCAGCAGCGAAGCTGCGATAATAGGCCAGGAGCGGCAGCGGGTTCTCGCTGTCGGCGCGATTGGCGCGCGCAATCGTGATCCGCGCGGCCCTTAGCTGGCCGGCACGCGCACTCGCCGGCGCGGCCAGCGCGATCCCGGCCAGTGCCGTACCCTGCCAGGCAAGCGCATCGCCATTGCCCGGTGCCAGGGCCAATGCCCTGGCGGCGGCGGCGGCGCATTCCTGCATGTTGTCGCTGCGGCATTCGGCTTCGGCCAGCAGCAGCTGGGCATCGCGGTTCGTGGAATAGCGCGCGGCGTCGCGGCGGAGGCCCCTCAACCATTCGTCGCGGCGGGCGATCGCGGCGATGCGCTGCCTGTCGGGCTTCGGATCCGCGGACGCGGGCGGGATGGCCAGGCGCGCGCCGAGCTCCAGCCGCCCCTTGACGAATGCGGCTTCCCCCTCGCTCAGGCGCCGGATGATCGGTTCGGCGGCCCGTTCGGCGGGATAGGACATCCGCTCGAAGGGCAGCTTGCCCCGATCATAGGCGACGAGTTCGTCCTGCAGCTTGCCGAGGTCGCCGAACGCCGCCGCCGCCCGTTCCATCGAGCCGCCAGCGGCGATCGTCGCGAGATAGGTGCGGAGCTGGCCTTTCCGTTCGTTCGAGAAGAACAGCATATGGGTGAGCGCCCAGGCGTGAAACGGCGTCCAGCGCTCGCCGGCATTGCGATCGGCCAGATAGCGGCCGGTAACGATGTCCGCGACCGGATAGCGCCGATAGCGATCCAGCACCTTGCGATAGCCTGCGGGTGCGCGGCCATATTCCATCCGGGCGTCGCCTTCTGTCGCCAGGGTCGCGAAGAGCTCGCCGAACCCGTCGACATACCAGCGCGGATAGGCATGCGGGAAATAGGTGAGCAGGAAATGGCGCGCATAGCCGGCAAGGATGCGCCCTTCCGCCGATACCGGCACGGCCAGTTCGTTGACCGAGACGGCGAGCGGATCGTTGCGGCCGAACCGGACGATCGAGCCGGCATGGCTGGCCGAGAGTGCCGCGCTCGCCCCGGGATTCTCGGCCCCGGCGCCGGGCGCTTCCACGGCGGCCGGCGTGGTGGCGCGCACCAGGTCGGGCAGGATGCCGGCGAGGTCCTGGCCCCGTTCGAGGACTGCCTTCTGATCGTAGCGACTCGCGGCGAACACCGCCCCGTCCTCGCGGGGGTCGTAATAGGCGGGGCCTGGAAAGGCGCGGCTATAGGGGCCTGGCGAATATCTCAGATTCCCGAGCTCCATCGCATCGAATTCGGCGCCGTCGCCGACCAGCGTCACCCGAAGCTTGCGTGTATCATCGGGCTTGTCGGCCCGGTTCAGCAGCACCGACAGGAGGAAATGGAGCCGCTCCAGGTCATGGGCGATCCGGGCCAGATCCTTCTCGCTGCCCTCGCTGATCGCCACCACGTGATCGGTTTCGGCCTGATGCCAGTTGCTTGCCCGGTCGCGCTGGCCCCGCACCACGATCGGCATATCCTGGGCGGGGGGATTTGCCTCCTGTGCCGAGGCGTTTCCGGGCAGGATGATCAAGGCAAGTGCTAAAATCGCGCGGACACTACGCATATCGCCTCTCCCCCTTTGTTGTCAGTACGTTACTATGCTTGTTACGTCGGGGGGAGGGAAGCGCGCTATGGCGGTTCGGCCAGGCCCGGAGTCGCGGGTGGTCCGGAAGCGGAGGGGAAGGCCTTTTCGGCTGGATTTCCAGCCGGCTGCGGCCAATTTTTCCTATTCTCCCTTCACAAAGGAAACGCCTGAAAATCGCACCAACTCGGTTGGATTCGCGCGCGCGATGGCTAAAAGCTGGCAGCGATGGTGACCGGGACGATCGATCAACTCACTGCGCGCGAACGCGATTGCCTGCGGCTCGTCGCGCGCGGCATGTCGTCCAAGGAAATCGCCCTCGCGCTCGGGCTCTCGCCCCTCACGGTCGATGGCTATCTGAAGGAAGCGGCACGCACGCTGGGGGTTTCGAGCCGGCGGGAGGCCGCGCGCATCCTGACCGCGCACGAGCAGCTCTCTGCGCAGGCTGGGGAAACGCCCCCCCAAAATTTGGGGGCCGAGCCGGCGGACCTTGCCGAAACGGTGCATTCGGGAGTTCCATTGCCTCCGAAACGGTCCGAAGCCGAACCGCGTTTTCGGGTTCCGTTTCTGAGGCAGGGGAAGCAAACAAATGATCTGGACCCATTCAACCGCCTGATGTGGATTTTCGGCCTCGCGCTGCTGATGCTGATCGCGGTGGCCAATTTCCTCAACGGCCTGGGGGCGCTCTGGCGCATTACCGGCTAGCCCCGGCCTCTTTCGAACCACCCAATCTAGATCCGTCGCAGCCCTTCCGCTGCGCGAAGGAGGACTCATGACGTCTCCGAAGAAGATTGCCGCCGTGCGTATCGCCCGCTCGCTGCGGCCTGCGGAAGTCGCGGTGAATGAAGCTGCGCTCAAGGTGCTCGCGATGGGCACCGCCGTGCTCACTGCCCGGGCCGACGGCACTTTCCATCCGCTCGAGGCCCAGGATGCCGTCGATTATGTCGGTGCGGCCACGGCCAAGGTGTTCGGCGCGATGTCGGACATCAAGAAGGCGCATGGCGAACTGCGCGGCGTCGGCCTGCGCCATCAGGTGCTCGGAGCGGGTGACATCTTCGAGACTCCGGGTCATGACGACCCCCGTGGCGAAGCGGAAATCCTTCCGCTCACCGTCGCAGCATGAGGGGGGCCTTGACTTGGCTGGGGTTCGTTGGTGCGGTCGCGCCATATGAACGTGCTCGTCTATCTGGTCGTGCTGCTCCTCTGCTGTCTCTACGCGGTTACGCGCGGAGGCTTGCCGGAGCGCCTTGCAGTGCTCATTCTGGTGCTCGCGATCGTCGCATCGCACTTCGCACCGGTGTCTGGCCAATATCGCTTCCAGAAGATGGAGGTGGGGCTGCTCGCGGTCGATTCGGGCATGTTCCTCAGCACCATGCTGCTGTCGCTACGGGCGCAACGCTATTGGCCGATGTGGCTGTCCGCGGTGTATCTCAACATCGTGGTGACGCATCTGCTGATGCTCACGCCTTCGCTGATGCCATGGTCCTATGCGGTGGCGAACGCCGCGTGGAACTATCCCGGCCCGCTGCTCATCGCGATCGGCGCGGCGCGGCATCGGCAGCGATTGAAACGCTACGGGGCGGATCCCGCCTGGTCCTGACGAAGGAGGGGCATCATGGCTGAGGCGGACAACTCCACATATCGCCTGCGCGATCGGCCGATGATCCCGCCCAAGCCGGCTGCCGGAGGCGTGGCGTTCACGGGAACGGCGGCGGATCTGGTGGAGGGCATCTATCGTGCCCGCCGGCTGCGCGACGATGCCTTCGGGTCGATTGCCGGGCAGTTCCGCGAGCCGACCTGGGACATATTGCTCGATCTCTACCTCGCCGCCGCCAAGGGGCGGCCGGTATCGGTGAGCAGTGCCTGTATTGGCAGCGGGGCGCCGCAGACCACCGCGATCCGTCATCTTGCCTTGCTCGAGAGTGCCGGACTGGTGGTCCGCACGCCCAACCCGATGGACAATCGGGCAGGCATCGTCACGCTCACCGAAGAGGCGATCCGTCGCGTCGACGACTGGGCCCGCCGGGTGCGGAGCGTGTGGAAGGCGGAAACCCCCCTGCCGGGCGATCCGGTGGTCTGAGCCGTCCCTTTCGCAGGGGAGGCCGAAAAGGGGCCGGAGGCTGTGCCTTCGGCCCTTTTTCCGTCCTTCGCGGCACGCGCGCAAAAGGAAAGGGCCGGGGGATCGCTCCCCCGGCCCTTCCTTGTTCGGCTGTGCCGGTGGATCAGACGGCCGCGACTTCCGCGACGTCGACCTTCACGCCCGGGCCCATCGACGAGCTCAGGGCGACCTTCTTCAGATACTTGCCCTTGGCGCCCGACGGCTTGGCCTTGACCACCGCGTCGACCAGCGCGTCGAAGTTCGCGCGCAGGTCTTCCGCCGGGAACGACGCCTTGCCGATGCCCGAGTGGATGATGCCGGCCTTCTCGACGCGATACTCGACCTGACCGCCCTTGGCGGCCTTCACGGCCTCGGCGACGTTCATGGTCACGGTGCCGAGCTTCGGGTTCGGCATCAAGCCCTTCGGGCCCAGCACCTTGCCGAGGCGGCCGACCAGGCCCATCATGTCCGGGGTCGCGATGCAGCGATCGAACTCGATCTTGCCGCCCTGGACGATCTCGAGCAGGTCCTCGGCGCCAACGACGTCGGCACCGGCCTCGCGGGCTTCGTCAGCCTTGGCACCCTTGGCGAACACGCCGACGCGCACGGTCTTGCCGGTGCCCTTCGGGAGCGTGACGACGCCGCGGACCATCTGGTCGGCGTGACGCGGATCGACGCCCAGGTTCAGCGCGACTTCGACGGTCTCGTCGAACTTCGAGGTGGCGTTGGCCTTCACCAGCGCGATCGCCTCGTCCACACCGTGCAGCTTCTCTGCGTCGATGGTCCAGGTCTTCTGCTTCTTGGTCAGCTTTGCCATGTCCTTAGCCCTCCACAACCTGGAGGCCCATCGCGCGGGCCGAGCCCTCGATGATGCGGGTGGCCGCCTCGATATCGTTAGCGTTCAGGTCCTTCATCTTGACCTGGGCGATCTCGCTCAGCTTCGAGCGGGCGATCTTGCCCGCCGAGACCTTGCCCGGCTCCTTCGAGCCCGACTTCAGGTTCGCGGCCTTCTTGATGAGGTAGGTCGCCGGCGGCGTCTTCGTCTCGAACGAGAACGAACGGTCCGCATAGACGGTGATGACGGTGGGGAGCGGGGTGCCCTTTTCCACGTCGCCGGTCTGGGCGTTGAACGCCTTGCAGAATTCCATGATGTTCACGCCGCGCTGACCCAGGGCAGGGCCGATTGGCGGCGAGGGGTTCGCAGAGCCCGCAGGCACCTGCAGCTTGATATAGCCGGTAATCTTCTTTGCCATGTCACTCTCTTTCGCGGGGCCGTCGCGAAGCTGGAGCCCCTGATCAAGTCGAGCGGTAAAGCGGCCGTGCGGACACGGCCTCCCGCGATTTTCCATTGCTGTTGCTTTGGAAGGGCGCGCGCCTAGCGCATCCCGGGGTGAAAGGCAATGGCCGGCATGTGCGTGCGCCTGCGAGTCCGGCATGGCGCGCCGGCCCATTCATTTCCGTGCATCTTTGGCCTTGCCAACTGGCCTGACGCGTAACAGGCTGTCCTTACCGGCGGCGCGGGCACCAGCTCCTACGAGACTTGCCGGGCAATCCAGGAGGCGCCTGGAGAAGATGCAATGTTCAAACATAATCGTACCGCGCTGATCGCGGCCACCGGCCTGATCCTCGCCACCGCCGGCGTGGCCTGGGCCTATACGACCGATACCGATTCCGGCGGGAGCATCGCCAATATCAGCGGCGGCAAGCGCTTCGTAATCCAGCAGCGCACCGACAGCACCCCCGGCCGCGCCGAGCTGCGCGGCACCTCCAGCACCACGGGCGCTTCGGCGAGCGGGCGGTTCAAGCTGGTGAGCGGCGGAAAATATGTGAGCGTGATGCAGGTGCTCAACGTCGTCGCCGCGGGGGCGACCTCGGGGCCTTCCGAGCCGATCACCCAGCTTGCCGTGCGGCCCAAATCGGGGGGCAATTACGAATTCTATGTCGTACAGGGTAGCCAGGTGTGCAGCGGCGCGCCGACGGTGGTGGTGGGCAGCACCTACGACGTGAGCGTATCGGTCAGCACCGGCCAGAGCCCGCAATATCGGATCAACGGCGTCGTCTGCCAGAAATCGAACCCGGATGGGGACAAGGCCGGCACCGTCTATGACGGCAGCCTCAAGAGCGGCCGCTATTTCTATCCGAAGATGGGCGCCTACAACACGAGCAGCAACCAGGCCCAGAGCGGTGGCGGTTCGACGATCGAATGGACCGAGATCGCGATCTGAAGGGGCGGGGGCCGGTCGCGTCGGAGCGGCCGGCCCCTCATTCCCCGGCAGTGGGGCAGGACGCAGTGCCGGCCATGATCGGCGGTGGCGCTTCGCCTTCTTCGATCGCCGGCCTTCACCGGCCCCTTGCCGATGCCGGCCAGGCATCGAAAAAGGCCGGAGCTTTCGCCCCGGCCTTCTCGAAATCCCAACAATAGGCGAGCGTTGCCTACTTCACGCGTTCGACATCCTCGAAGCCCAGTTCCAGCGGCGTCGCGCGGCCGAAGATCGAGATCGAGACCTTCACGCGGCTCTTGTCGTAATCGAGTTCCTCGACCACGCCCGAGAAGGTCGCGAAGTTGCCGCTCGTCACCTTCACCGTATCGCCGATGTCATAGTCCACCTTGACCTTCGACTTGGGTGCGGCGGTGGCGGCTTCGTCCTTGGTGTTCAGGATGCGCGCGGCCTCTGCCTCGCTGATCGGCTGCGGCTTGCCCGACGAGCCCAGGAAACCGGTCACCTTCGGCGTGTTCTTCACCAGGTGATAGACATCGTCGTTCATCTCGAGCTTGGCGAGGACATAGCCCGGGAAGAACTTCCGCTCGGACTGGACCTTCTTGCCGCGACGGACCTCGGTCACCGTCTCGGTCGGAACCTCGACGGCCTCGACCAGGCGATCGAGGCCCATGCGGGTCGCGTCGGCCAGGATCTGGTCGCGAACCTTGCCCTCGAAGCCCGAATAGGCGTGGATGATGTACCAGCGCGCCATGCGTTCGTTCTTTCTCTCGTTATCTGCGGTGCGGCTTACTGCGCGAGGCGCAGCAGCGAATTGACGATGAAATCGAAGATCGAGTCGATGCCGAGGAAGAACACGCCGAGCAGCGTCGTCATGATCATCACCATGATGCCGGTCATGACGGTCTCGCGGCGCGACGGCCACACGATCTTGCGGGCCTCGGTCTGCACCTGCTTCACGAATTCGATCGGACTGGTCTTCGCCACTGGGGCACCCTCGCTTCAAAGTTCGCCGGCTGCGGGGCACGGGTCCGCTGCCCGGTCCTTCTCGAAGGAACCGGCGCTACCCACCCACGCTGTCGGATTGGGGGCTGTATCTAGCGAGTCGCGAGCGGGCGTGCAAGCTGGCGCGCTCAGGAAAAGAAATGGCTCCGCTCAGAACAGCGCGACGGCGACGAAACCCAGCACGATGAGGGCAAGGAAACCCCAGGCGAACAGGTCGAGCCGCTTCTCGACGAACTCCTGCACCGGTGCGCCATAGATCTTGAGCAGCGTCGCGACCAGGAAGAAGCGGGCGCTGCGGGTGATCGTGGCGAGCAGGACGAAGAGCGCGAACGGATAGTGGGACAGGCCGCTGGCGATGGTCACCAGCTTGAAGGGAATCGGCGTCACGCCCTTCACCAGGATGATCGCCCAGCCATATTTGTTGTACTGCTCGGTGAATTCCTGGAACGCGTTGTGCTTGAAGAATTCGAGCACCTGGTTCGCGAAGTCGGTCAGGAAATAGCCGATCGCATAGCCGAACATGCCGCCCAGCACCGAGCCGAGCGTGCAGATGCCCGCGATCAGGAACGCGCGGTCGCGGCGGGCGAGCACCATCGGCATCATCATCGCATCGGGCGGGATCGGGAAGAAGCTCGCCTCGACGAACGAGACCGTGAACAGCGCACGCAGCGCATGACGGTGATGCGCCATGCGCAGCACCCAGTCGTACAAGGGTCGGAACATCGGGACCGGGCAACTTTCGATGCGGGAGATGTGCGTTCTTTATGGACGGTGCCGGAGCTTGTCCATGGCAAGGCGGTGGGCGCCGCGATCATAGGGCCTTTTCGGAGGCAATTCGGCTTGCGGCCGCGCGGCGCCCTCCATAGCCTCCCGGCCATGGCGACACCTGCCCCCACGAGTACGCCGACCCCGTCGCAGCCGCCCGTGGAGATCCTCTACGCGGTGCCCGTCGGCACGGTGATCTTCTGGTATCCGCCGCCCACCGCCTTCACGACCGGTTCGTCGGGTACGGGGGCGGCGCCGGTCCTGACCTATCCGCCGGGCTTCATGCTGTGCGACGGCAGCACGGTGCATGATCCGGACAGCCCGTTCGATGGCTCGAACCTGCCGAGCCTGATCGATCGCTTCGTCCTGGGGGCGGGCACCGTCCCCTATGGCACCGCAGGCGGCTATGGCATCGACGGCTGGCCGAATCCGAGCATCGATACCCAGTCGACCGCGGCATCGAATTCGGACGCGGTGCGCAACGACATCATCCAGGGGGAGTCGCCGACTTCGGGCTATCGCTACGTGCTGACGAGCGACGACGACAAGAATGACGGCAATCACCATCACAACCTTGCGGCCGGCGCGTTCACCGTGCCCCTGCCGCCCTATATGACGCTCATTCCGATCATGCGGATCAAATAGGCGCAGAGGGATGCACCTGGCCCGCGCCCGCAAGCCCCCCCGCGCCGCGGCATCGGACAGGGTCGCGACGCGCCTCGAGGAAAGCGGACTGGCATCGCCGACCGGCTGGGGCATGCCGATGCACGACATCTCCCGCGTCCCGATCGCCGCGCCTGCGGGCGTCGTCCAGCGCGTGCTCAGGATTGGCGCCGGCGATCGTGCGGGGAACTATGGCACCACCGGCGGCGTGGCGACCAGGAACCTGATCAGGGATACCGAGGCTGCGGTCGGGGACGAGCTCAAGCCGGGCTGGAAGACCTATGTCGGCAATCTGGCCGACAAGAGCCAGCCGCTCACGACCTTTGCCACGACCGAGGATTATTATCAGGATCTCCAGAGCAAGTTCGCCAAGGTCGCGAAGAGCGGTGGCAAGACGCGCCCCAATTTCTCGAGCACAGCCTATGCGCTCGCCAGGGTGACCTATGGCTTGCAGACCGGCATGGATCAGTCGGGCCTCAAGCCATCGGAAGAGGATCTCGCGATGCCGCATCGCTTCCCCTATTCGGCGATCGAGCGAAGCGTGGGATTCTATCTCGACGGGACGGACGACAACGCGGCGCTCGAACGCTGGACCAGGCGCCTGTACGACGCCACCGTCGAGCGCGCCGCGCTGAACACTCCGCACATCGGCGACCCGCACGAGCTCAACTGGTACAAACAGGCAGTGACGGCCCAGTTGAACGAGCTTCACGCCGCGGTGCTGGCGCTGGAGGCATCCAAGGGCAATGGCGATGCGCTGGACCTATATTCGCCGGTGGTGCAGCGGCTGCTCAAGGCAGCGAACAACATGCACGGCAATATCCCCGACTATGGGCCGCACACCAAGATCAACATCCCGGTCTCCGACCGCATCCATGTCCATGTCGAAAGGCCCGAGGACTGGGACGAGGACGACGACGCGATGCAGGTGCCGATGACGCCCGGCTCCCATTATGCGATGGCGATGTCGCCGCCGCGCGTACCGAGAGGCGTCGCGGTCGACGACGACGACGAATATCTGGTCGGCACGGATGGACGGGGCATCGATCCCGACAGGGTCGAGGACTTCGACCTTCTGCTCAACGGGCACAAGCGCGGGAAGACCACGATCCCTTCCTCCGCCCTGGACGATTTCTGAGCCGCTCCGCGCTCAGCTCTCGAAGCGCAGGTCGAGCGTGACGCCCTCGAGCAGTGCATCCTCCAGCGCGACCTGCAGCTCGGTGCCCCGCGCGGTCGGCACGGCGAGGTTGTAGGCGCCCAGTTCGTCGCGGTTGGTCGCCCCTTCGGTGATGACACGCGGATTGCGCGGGAAGGGCTCGAGGCGGGCGAAGCCGGGCAGCGGATAGGCGTTGTCCGGGGAGAAGACCGGCGGCGCGGTGCCGAACTGGAAGCTGGCGCCCGCCGAACGCACCGGGCAGGTCAAGGCGCAGGCGGGATCGGTGCAGGTCGTGCAAGCGGTGACGACGACATCGGCGGCGTCGGCGCAGGCGCAGTAGCCATCGGCCGGCGTACCGAGCACGAGATGGCGCAGCATCACGTTGCGGCCGCCGACGCCGCTGATCTTCCCGCAGCTCTTGCAGCGCGCCACGGCGAGGCTTGGCGGATCGGTCGTCGGTGCGGCGGCCAGCGCGGCCTGGGTCGCGGCGGCACCGGCGCTTCCCCCTCCTCCGGAAAGGTATCCCAGATCGGCGGCATAGCAATTGGAGAAGGTCATCGCCCCCGAGCAAGTGAGCGTTCCCGCGAACAGTGAATCGAGTGCCTCTCCCCCGGCGCCGAGCTGCGCCGTGCCCATCACGGTCGTCCGTGCAATGTGCACGGTGGCGAGCGGAGCGATGAGCACCGGCGTCGCCATATCGGCCGGCGGTGCGTGGAGCGGGCTCAGCACGCAGCTTTCGAACCGGACATCGCCTTGCACGCGGCTGAAATCGAGCGGCGCGGCGATCGTCCGCTCGAGCGCGATGCGCGCGCTTCCGTTGAACGGGGGCGGTGGCGGGGTCGGCGTGGGAGTCGGAGCGGGCGTCGGCGCGGGTGCCGGCGTCGGCGTGGGGGGCGGTGTCGGCGGCGGCGGCGGAGATGGCGGCGGCGCCGGCATGATCGCGCTGCCGCTTGTCGGGATCAGGGTCATGTCGAGCAGCTGGAGGTCGAGATTGCCTCCATTGAGCCAGAGCGCGCCCTGGAACAGGATGGCCGACATGCCGAACGTGCCGGCCGTGCCCGAGCTGGGTCCGGTCAGCGAGAAGGCGCCGGGATAGGAGACGGAGAGCAGTGCCTGGCTGCCGGCTGCCGAGGCGATCCACAATTTGTCGCCCGGCGGCGGGACGATCGTCTGCGCGTTGAGATAGCGGGTCGCGCTCGATTGCAGCACCAGCACGGTGCAGGGGGTGGGCGCCATCTCCCACAGGCTCAGCTGGGTGACGATCCAGCCGGTATTGCCTGCATCGTACAAGGTCACGGCATTCGCCGGTATCGGGAGGGGAGCACGCAGCCCGATCCCGCCGATCGCGCCTGGCATGGCGATCCCATAGTCTACGCTGAGCGCGGCCGGGGCGGCCCAGGCCGCCGGCCAGCTGAACAGCCCCAGATCGGGGTCGATCGCGGCGGCGGGAACCAGCCCCAGTTCCCAGGCCGGTGGCGTTGGCGACATCGGCGTCTGCGACGAGGCCGGCGCCACGATCACCGTCCGGTCGCCCGCCAGGCAGACGAAGCAGTTGGTGAGCTTCGTCGCGAAGGCGGCCTCGGCTTCGGCGGGCGTGGTGACCGCGGGCGAGAAGGGCAGGTTGACGTTGAGCACCTTCCCGGTCGGCGCAGTGAAAGTCATTACGGTGCCGGGCGCCGCGTCGTTGAGCAGGTCCAGGCGCTTCTGGTCGAGCGGCAGCGTGGCCGCCGCGACGCCGTTGCGCGCGCTGCCGCTCAGCAGCAGGGGGTCCGTGCTCGACGGCGCCGTCAGCAGCGACAGCGACGCGGTGGGCACCGTCGGCACGATCAGCAGCGCGTTGCCGAGCGATCCGCAGATCAGCGCGCGCACGTCCGCCTCGGTCACCTGGGTGCCCGCCTTTACCGGGCAGGTGGCGATCGCGTTCTGGAGCAGCGCAAGCAACTGGCTCATCGAGGGATTGGCGGGCACGTCCATCGCGAGCACCGCGGACGCGTCGCCATAGTTCAGGTTGAGCGTACTGGTCTGCGCGGTGATCGATTGCAGGTTGATCGCGCCGCCTTCGAGCACCGGATAGTCCGGCGCGGGCGGCTGGATCGCGCCGATATCGAGGGGCATCGCCCGCACGCCGTCCGCCCCCAGCGCAACCCAGTCCGAAGTGCTCTTCGGCTTGTAGCGGATCACGAGGCCGCGCTCGGAGCCATAGAGCAGCGAGCTTGCCGGGCCGGTGCCCGGCGTCGTCCAGATCCGGTTATACTGTTCCAGGTCGGCCGCCAGCATCTGCGTGGTGAGGCGGACCGGAAGCGCGGTCACCGGCGGCGCGGCGACCCAGTCGAGCGGCGCGTTGGCCAGATTGTAGAGCGGCTGCGCGATGGCGAGCGGGTTGAAGTGATAGAAACGGGGCGTCGAGGCGCCCATGGGCGTAACGCCCGTCATCGCGAAGCTGGGCAGCCGCCAGACCCGCAACAGGCCCACCGAGGTGCGTGGCGGATCCTCCGGCGCACCCTCCGGTTCGGGCGCGCTGGGGGGCGGCGCTGGGGCGGGCGTGGGGGCCGGCGCGGCATCGGGAAGCGGCCAGCTTGCAAAGGGTGTCGTCTCGTCCGGGGCGTAGAGCGCGTACCAGCCGCTGCCGTCGCGCACCCGGCGCGGGATCGCGCTGGCGATGCCCTTGCGCCGCCGGAAGCCGAGCGCGTCGGCGACGAGCGCGCGATGCTCGGGGCGCACGGGTTGCGCCACTTCCAGGCCGAGTTGCGCGGCGACATAGGGGACGAGATGGAGCGGGCAGGTCTGGATGAACCAGTCGTCCTCGAGCTCGCGCACCGAGTCGCCGATCTGCTCGCGGACATGATCGAAGACCTTGCACAGCGCGAGCAGCGGATAGCCCTGCGTGATATCCGCCATGCGGAAGATCGGCGGCAGCAGATCGTAGAGCGCATCGGGGATCGGCGCGCCTTCGGTGTCGTCGCTCATTGCTTGGCCCCCGTCCGTTCAGCGAAGGTTACCGCGTCCGCGTCGGCGCTGATGTACAGGATCTGCGCGCCGGTCACCGGATCGAGCTGGGCGGATTTGGGCGCCAGCACCTGCTGGTCCGGCGCACCGGAGGAGGTGCCCGATTCGGTGGGCGCCCAGAGCTTGTCGACACCGGCCTTCGTCACGCCGTCCACGCCTTCGACGATGCGGATGATCTCGCCGGCCCGGACCAGCTCGTCGAATGCCATTGCCGGCAGCGCATAGGCCGCCCGAAGCGCATCGCCGATCGATTGCTGGATCGCATGGACGTCGGCGCCCGTATCGGCAGCGAACCAGCCCTGCACCTTGAACGGAAGCGGTTCGAAGGGGAGCAGGCGAATGTCGAGCCTGGTCGCCTGCGCGGTATCGACGGCGGCCGTGAGCGACTTGAATGCCGGCGACAGCATGTCCGGCACTTCGTTGTCGGGGCCGGCGAGCGTGAGCAGGAAGACCGAATGTCGCGCTCGCGGGAGCGTGCCGTCACCCTGGACGACCGTGAGGACCGCCGCGCTCACTTCGGGGCGGTTGAGGACGAAGCTGACCATGTCCTGCCGCGTGACGATCCGTCCCAGATCCTGGGCGCCCGTCGGAATCAGGGCGCGCAGCGTGCTGCGCGGCGGCGCCCCGATCCCGCCGCTCGCGGCGACCGGATTGAGCACGCTCTTGATCCCGCCCACCCCCATCGGCGCGCGCGTGATGCTTCCGGCGGCGACATTGCCGTTCACCCCCGCGCCGACGCGATAGGTGGCGACGATATTGTCCGTGCCCGTCGGCGGCCGCAGCCCGTGGACGCTGTCGCCGAAGGTGATCTGCGCGCGACCCTGGGCATCCTGGGTGAGCTGATAGGCACGCGCATCCGGCCCCATGCTGCCCAGCGCCTCCACGCATTGCCAGACGGCGCCGTTGACGGTCACGCTGAGCTGCGGCGCGATCGTCCCGTCGGCCTCCTCGAGCCAGGTCAGCGGTGCCTGCTTGAGCAGGAATTGCTGGAACGGCTTCTGCCCGTCGCCATTGCCGAGCACCTCGCCCGCGACCGTGCTTCCCTGGGTCACTTCGACCACATTGCCGTACACGGTGGTGGTGGTGCGGTCATAGAGGTAGCGCAGCGGCTCCTGCAGGGTCAGGGTGGTGGTATTGTCGCTGGACGATTTCGCGATCGCCTTCACGGTCACCGCCTCGCTCTGGACCGGGCGGTTGAACAATGCGAGCTGCGCGGAAGTGACGTTGCCGATGGTGGTGCCGTTGCCGGAGAGATAGGCGAAGTCCGAAGGCGGATCGCCCGCCGGATCGGTCTGGAGCGAGAGGTTGCCGATATCCGGGATATTGGCCCACCACCATTTGCCGTCCTGCTTCGCGCCGCCCTGCGGAATCGGCCCGTAGACCATGACGAGCGTGCCTTCCGCGAGCGCCGTCGGCGCGCCGATCGGCCACACCTTGCCCACCGTCGTCGCCAGCGGCGGGTTGCCGGCGAGCAGGAGCGCCTGGCCCACCACGATCTGGTCGATCAGGCCGGTGAGCACCAGCGTGTCGTCCGGCAGGGTGGGATTGCCGGGGGTCGGCGTGTTGCCGGGTAGTGGCGCGTCGTCGATCGGCGGCGCGAGGCTCAGCTGCTGGCTCTGGGTATAGACCAGCGCCTGGCGCCGGGCGTCCGAATCCGCCGGCGGCGGTGCCTCGACATAGAGCACGGCGGTGCAGGTCGAATTGCCGTTGCCATCGACCTGGCCGCCAAAGGCATAGACGCCGTGATTGGCGAGCGGGATCGGATTCACCCCCTCGGTGAGCGACACGAGATTGGGATAGTCGGGCGAGGGCAGCACGATCGGCAACGGATAGACCGGCTGGGTGCTGCCTCCGTCCGGCGGCACGATCTCATAGGTCGAATTGGTGTCGCCGCCCAGCATCAGCACGCCCTGTTCGACGAGCACCGCGCCCTGCGACCGGCGTGCGGCATCGAGCATGGGGCCGGCGGAGAAGGCGAAGCTGGTGGGATCGAACAGGACGCTGCTGGCGCTGGGCTCCATGGTCCAGTCGATCGCCCCCCCGGCGAGCAGCACCCTGGCATCGGGCAGCAGGGTTGCCGAATGCATCGCGCGCGGCACCGGCATGTCCGCGATCGTCGCAAAGGCCTGGGCGGCGATGTTGAACACCGCGGCCTGGGTTATGGGCCAGATCTGGATCTCGTCGAACGGCGCTTCGGATTGGAACGCGCTGAAGCCGCCGGCGATCAGCACGTCGCCATTGGCGAGCAGCGTCGCGGAGTGCAGGGCGAAGCCCCTGTCGAGCACGGTGGCGATCGCGGTGAAGGTCTGGGTGGCGGTGGCGAAGGTCTCGGCCGTGTGGAGGCTGGGCACATAGATCGCCTCGAGCCCGGGCAGGTCATAGGTGATCGGCGGAACCGCGAACCCGCCCGCGAGCAGCACCGAACCATCGGTGAGCACGGTCGCGCTATGGCCGCAGCGCGGCGTCGTCATCTTGTTGCCCACCTTGCGGAAGGTGCGGCTCTTGGGATCATAGACCTCGGCGGTATCGAGCACCGCATAGCCGTCATCGCCCAGGCCGTAGCCGCCGGCATAGAGGACGGTGCCATTGGCAAGGAGCGACAGCGTCGCGCCGATGCGGGGCGCGATGGGCGCGCCGGCCGCGGTCGACAGGCCGGTGGTGGGATCGAAGGTCCATGCGAAGCCGGTCATGGTCGTCGTGGGCTGCGGAAAGGGCTCCGGCTGAGTCGCGCCGACGATCAGGATCGTGCCGTCGGCGAGCAGGATCGTGCCGGTGGGCGCGAGCGTGAACGGCGTGGTCAGCACCGGTCCGGGCAGCGTCTGGAACGTGCCGACATCGGCATCCAGCGCGACCACGGCACCGGTATAGGTGGGGGGCGTGCCGGGTTCGGCGGGCAGCGCGGAGATGCCGCCGGCGAGCAACAGGAAGTCCTGGGCCAGCGCCGCGAAGGCGGGATAGCCCTGCGGATTGGGCAGCGGCGCGCCGACGATGCTGGGCGCCAGCACCTTGCTGCCGTTGAACGGAATGCTCACGCCCGGGCTCACCGCGAACGTCTCGACCGTGGCGAGCACCCTGTTGCCGGCGATGCCGCCCGCGACGGCGACCTTGTTGCCGGGCAGCAGCGCGGCGGCATGGTTGGAGCGGGCTTCGCTGAGCGGCGGGGCGACGACGAAGGTCGGCACCGCGCTGATGCTGCCGTCGGCCTGGTAGGCGGCAAAGGCGCCGACAAGCCAGTCGTCGCCCACCGGCCCGGTGGCGGACTGGCCGCCGGTTATGAGGAAACCCATATTGTTCGGGAGCGCCACCGCAACCTGATCGTAGCGGCCCTGCGCGCCTGCCTGGCCCGGCGGGATCGGATAGAGATTGCCGGTCGGCTGCCAGTCGGTCGTGCTGGTGACCTCGGCATCATCCCATACCGTGCCGAGGGCGGCGCCCGTGTCCGAGAAGCCCGGCGGCGCGGCGCCCCCGTCATGCCCGCCGACGAAGATCACGGTGTTGGCGACCGGGGGCACCGCCGGTCCGCCGCCATCGGCCATGCTCTTCACGACCGGACAGACGGTGGCGCTGTGCCCGGCGCGCGCCTTGGCCAGATCGGCGCAGGGCTGCCAATCGGCGGCGGCGGGATCGTAGACGGCGACCGACTGCGTCGCTTTCAGTGCGGCGAACAACTCCGCGATCTTGTCGTGCGCGTCGTTCGGCGCCTGGGTCAGGCCGCCGCTCAGCATGATGCGGTTGTTGGGGAGCAGGGTGGCCGCGTGCCCCACGCGCGGGATCGCGAGCGTGACGTTCGGGATCGCGCTGAAGCGCATCGACGTGGGGTCGAGCACCAGCAGGTCGGTCGCCAGCGACCAGTCCTTCATCACGCCGCCGGCGAGATAGACTTTCCCGTCGATCAGCGTGGCGGTGTGGAGGGCGCGGGGCTCCGGAAGCGCGTCGATCTGGCTGACGAGCTGGGTGGCGGGATCGTAGATCTCGACGCTGTCGAGCACGCCCTGCACTCCGATGCCGCCGACCAGCAGCACCCGGCCGTCGCTGAGCGTGGTGGCGCTGTGCCCCATGCGCGAGGGGATCAGCGCGGAGCCGGTGGGCAGGGTGGCGGGATCGGGCGCCAGCTCCACCTCGGTGACCTGGCCCGACATGTTGAATTCGGAGATGTTCTGCCGCGAGACCGCATCGATGATGCCGAGCGTCTTGTCCTCGGGCGTCTCGAGCAGGAACTGGCTGCCGGGCAGCACCTTGGGATAGACCGCCTGGAGATCGAGCTGGTTCAGGTCGATGGCATAGCCCGGCCATTCGGAGAATTCGGAAGGGACCATGCCGGTCGGCGTGTTCGCCCGCTGCACCGCCGCCGATTGCGACGACCAGGAGGCCGCGTTGTAGCCGAACAGCCGGCAGGTGAGGTCGAACGCGTAGAGCTCGAGCCCGTTCGCTTCGTTCGGGGGCAGCGGGTCGGTGGCGCCGCTTGCCGCCCATTGCTCGCCGATCGGCGCACCGATGCCGATCGTGGTGGTCGAGAGGACATGATTCTCGCTGACCGAGAACACGGTGAGCCGCACCCATTGGATCGGGGCGGGATCGACGCGCTTGTAGAGCAGGAAGTCGCCGACCTGCAGGCCGAGCCCGGTGCCGGCGAGCAGCAGTTCGGTGGCGTCCGCGGTGACCCAGGCCGGGCGCGTCTGCAGGGGCGTGAGCTGGTTGAGCGACGAGACGGCGGTAAGCTGCGTCGCCGTCTCGAATACGGCCGCCGCCGCGACGGCGGCCGCGCTCGCGGAACTGGCGGCGGCCGTGGCCGATGTCGCCGTCGCCGTCTGGTTGGTGGCCGTCGACGCGGCGCCGCCGCTGCCGGTCGGGCCGCTTGTCGCCGCGCTGTTCGATCCGCGCGAGGCGGGCGGCGTCGCCTGGATCGCGGAGCCCTTCGGCACGATCACCGGATCGCCGGGCTGCGCGAACACCGCGATCTCGGCGGTCGCGCCGATATGCATGCCGGTCGTCTCGCCGAGCCCGCGTCCGATCAGCGCGAGGCTGCGATATTCCACCGCGGTGGAGAGATAGCCCTCGTTGAGCACGCGATCCTGGTAGAAGGACAGCACGTCCGCCACTTCGGCGAAGGCGTCCACCAGCGCGAGGGTGGGATCAGTGGGGACGTTGCGGTCGAGCCGGGCGAGCGGCTGGGAGACCGATTTCCCGCCGCTGTTGACCACCACGCGCGGGATCAGGTCGAGCATCTCCTGCTTGAAGCTGGCATAGTCGCCCAGCCCGGCCGAGATCTCGTCGTCGGGGCCGTTCCCGCTCATTTCGCTGCCGCCACGAAGAGCCGGACGATGCCGAGCTCGGGATGGAAACCGTCATTGCCGGCGCGCGCGCGCTCGTTCGAGCCGATCGCGATCCGGCCGGCCTTGATGTTGTCCACGGTGTTGTCGCGGCCGCTGACGGTCTGGAATACCACGCGGGGGTCCATCGCCGGATCGCTGACCACCAGCGATACCACCGGATCGGCGCCGAGCAGCGCGATCAGATCGGCGAGTATCACCGGCCGGCCGAGCGGCCATGCGGTCGGGTGGAAATGCGCCGGGCCGCCATCGGTCTTCGCCCCGGCACCGATCCGGCGCAGCAGCCGTTCGCGCGCGGCGCCGATATTGGAGCCCTGCGAGCAATAGACGACCAGCGAGACATTGATCGGCACGTCGGATTCCTGCTGGATCGTCGGCGGCGCGCCGAGCACGGCATATTCCATCAGCCGGGCCTTCGCGATCGGATAGGTGTAGCCGTCGGGCGTGGTGGTGGTGGCGATGCCGACGATGCAGGGCGCATAGCCGTTTACCAGCCGGGCATCGGCTTCGGTGACCAGGGGATCGCTTTGGGCCAGGCGCTCCCAATCGTCCGGATCGATGCCGCGCAGATTGGTGCGGAAGCTGGTCGTCGCGAACAGGCGGACGCTTTCGTTCAGTTCCGGCTGGGCGGGCGTCGCGGGCAGGGGGTTCGAAACCCAGCTGATCATCGGCGTGGAGCCGACGATCTGGACCAGCGCATTCGCGCGCACCCGGCCGCTCTGCCCGTCGCCGACGCGCACCGTGGCAGTGAAGGTCGTTCCCGGGGCCGGCGCTTCTCCCAATGCTCCGTCGCCGAAGCGCAGGAACAGGTGGCGCCGGTTGCCGCCATAGCCGTCCTCGGGCGCGGCCGCGAAGGCGCGCCCCGCCGGCGGCGTGCTCATCAGGTCCTGCCGCGCCGTCCACAGATCGACGACCTTGGCCATGCCCGGCCGTTCGCCCAGCATCTTCACGCAGAGATTGGCCTGCCCCGGATCGGGGGCGAGGCTGGCCTTGGCCGAGGGCACCAGCAGCGCGGCCTCGGCGATGTCCTGCGATCCGTCGAACGCCGCCACGGATGCGGGCATCGGTGCCGCCGACACCGGATCCTCCACTTCGATGATCGGGCGATAGACGCGGCCGGCGGGCGCCGTATCGGGCATCGGCGTCACGGCAATGGTCCTGCCATGATCGGCCAGCCCGACATTGCCGTAGAGCTGCACCATGCCCGCCTGGTTCTGCACCGCGACCGTCAGCGGCTTGGTGAGCGCATCCTCGGGGTGCCAGGTGATCATGGTGGCATAGGGCGGGTTGTTGCCGTTGGGGAGCAGCTCGACCTTGATCAGCCGCACGACCTGGGCGCCGAAGGGTTGAGCGGCGCCGGCGGGCGCGGCGGTCTGGACGAAGGCGACCAGCTGGCCGGGGACGAGCCCGGTCTGGGCCGTGTTGAGCTGTGCCTGGATGGCCCCCTGAGGCAAGGTGTAGGCGGCCGAGCGCGCCAGCGGATAGGCGAGATTGTTGCGCAGCAGCGACACCGGGAGATCGGCCATGGTCTCGAACACGGTGGTGCTCGCCGTCAGATCCTGGGTGGCGGGCAGGTTCATCGTCACGATGCCCGGCTGCTGGGTCACCACCTGCAGCCCGGCGGGGATCACGCCATTGCTCTTCACCGTGAAGACGAGCGCGGTGCGGGCATTGCACCCGTCGTTGACGCCATAGTCGCGCAGCCGGGCATGCCGGCGCAGCGACAGGCGGTGGCGCGCGGTGGGCAAATAGGATTCGGTGCCGGCCGCATCCTGGCGGAACGAGAGATGGTCCCCGGCATAGGCGAGCGCTTCGATCAGCGTCGTCATCGGATCGGCGGGATGATCGAGCGCCCAGGCGGAATCGTCGCGCACGATCTGCGACACGCGCGAGCGCATCAGCGAAGTGAAGGCCGCATAGTCGCGACCGAGATAGTTGATCGCGGCCTGGCCGGGGGGCGCCTGCACCGGCCTGCTCGGCGTGGCGACATTGGCCTTGGATTCGGGCGCGAACCAGGTCGAGACGTCGCCGATGGTGAGCCGATAGGCAGGCGCGTCCGCCGCGGGATCGGCCGGGGGCGGGATCGCCTGGATGTGGAGAAGCCCGGTATCCGGATCGAGCGCATGGACCCGCACCACTTCGGCCGGGGTGCCGAACAGGTCGGTGATGGCGACCGGCGCCGTGTCGAGCGCGGGGACGGTCGCAGGCGGCGTGGCCGGCGCGGCGTCGCCGGCGAGTGCGTCCATCGCGATATCGGCGGCCCGCACCTGCGCGGCCGGTATCGCCGATGCCGGGGCAACCTGCACCACCAGCTGCAGCGAGCCCGCGCTCTGCACCGAATGCACGACGGTGGGCTGGGTGTCGTCCGCCATCGCTCAATAGTCCGGAATCGAAGCGGTGGCGGTGGTGCTCCCGCCCTGCGGCGTCGCGCTGTAGCCGGGCAGGGGCACGGTGATCGACGTGCCCGCCGCGGTCTGGGTGTGCGTGACGAAATAGGTCAGGTCGACGGTCACCGTCTCGTTGCCCATGGTCACGGTCAGCGTGTTGATCGAGATGGCATCGCCCAGGAACTGGATCAGCTTGCTGCGCACCAGCGTCTCGGCCGCGCTGGCAAGCGCCGCATCCATGCCTCCGAAGACCAGCTGGCGCATGCCGGCGCCGAAATCCGGACGATTGACGCGTTCGCCCGGATTGGTCTCGAAGACGAGCAAGATCAGGTTCTGCACATAGGTCGGGAGATCGGTCGTCGCAGTCTGGCCCGATCCGTCGATCTGATAGGGAAAGCCCAGATAGCCCGTCATCCGCGCGCCTCCCGACCGCCGCTCGTCATCGAAGCGGCTACAGCACGGTGAGCCCGCCCTCGTTGATCGAGACCTCGGGCTCGACGCCGCCCACCATCGCCGAGCCATGGGCGATCGTGAATCCCTCCATCGTCACCGCCAGCGTGCCCGGCTCGGCGAGGATGTTGACGCCGGATTCGTTCATCGTGATGCGGATTTCCGCCAGGCTGATCACCACCCCGGTGCTCGATCCGCTCACCACCACCGGCACCGCCACGGCGGGATCGGTCACCGTCAGCGTGAAGCCGCCCTCGCCCGGCAGGTCGTTGAACAGCAGCTTGCCCGAGCTGGTCTGGATCATGCGCATCGTCGGCAGCTCCGCCTCGATCGGGCGCTCGCCCTCGCGCCAGAAACAGCCCGCCCAGATCGGATAGTCGAGGTCGCCGCCCTCGAATTCCACCCAGATCGCCGCGCCCACCGGCGGCATCATGTAGAAGCCCACCTGCAGCCCGGCATAGGGAACGCAGGGCATCGCCCATGCCGTCGCCACTTCGCCGAGCACCATCGGCACCAGCACCTGGAGCCGGCCGAGCATCAGCGGATCCTCGTTGTCGACGACGATCCCGCGATACTTGCCCCAGAACTGCTTCATCCTTGCCTCCCCGGCCGTGCCGCGCGTTCATGGCACCACCACCGGTAACAGGGGGTCGGTGCCGTCGCGCTCCAGCTTGAACGTCTGCTTGTATTCGTTCCGCTTGAGTTTGTGATGCACCTCCGCGACGCTCCAATTGCCGTCGAAGGTCGTGCCCGCGCCGCGCACCCCGACGAGGCCGCCGGCACGCAGGATCGAACCATATTTCTCGACGCTGAGCGCGCCTTCCGCCTTGGCGACCGTCGTGGAGGATCGGTTGACGCGTCCCTGTGCGAAGCCCATCGCCCGGATCTCGTCGAATCCGTCCGATCCGGCCGGCAGCTTCATGCCGAGCAGCGAGGAGATCGGGAACGGGCTCTTGAGGGCGAGCGGCGGCAGGAGCGTCGGCTCGAGCGCCATCACCGGCAATGCCGGAGTCGCTTCGAGCGGGCCCGGGATCAGGCCCGAGACCTGGAAGGCGGAACGGCCGTCCTGCGTGAAGGTCAGCTGGTCGACATTGGTGAACGTGCTGTTGCCCACGGTGAGCGCGGGCGCGGGGATGCCGACGCGCTTGGGCGGGCCCCAATAGGCGGTGTTGGTGAGCGGCACCGCGCCGGGGCGCAGCGTGAACACATAACCGTAGCGGTTCGCGAGGGTGTAGAGATATTCGAGATCGGTGCCGTACTGGATCGGCGTGCGCTGGACGATCGTGGGGAAATCGGCTTCGACCGGCGGGATCGTCTCCGGGACGATCGCGAACCGCTCATATTCGGCCAGGATCTCGAGCACGATCAGCTCGTCGTCCATGTCGGGATAGCCGCGGATCTTCTCGGTCAGGTCCATGGCCACGCTCAGGTCGGCCCCACTGATCACGACGCGGCTCTGGCTCGGATTCTTCGCCGGATCGAGCCAGATATCGGTGATCAGCCCATCGATCAGCACGGTCGGCAGCGCGGCCTGCATCGCCATGATCAGCACGCGATTGCCCGTGGCGAGGCGGCCGTCGGCGAGCACCTGGACCTGCATGCCCTTGCCATTGTCGGTCCGCTGTGCGCCGAAGGTCAGGCGGAATGCCGACTGGCCGTCGGCCACTTCGGTCACCTCGGCCTCGATCAGCAGATCGGCCAGCCCGGGCCCGATCGGGGTGGGAACCTCCTGGGTGCCCGCCAGCACGGCGAGCTGGACGCCGACGGGAAAGCTCATGCGCTTTCCTCGCGGTCGTCGGTCTGGTCGGTGGGCGCGGCGGCCGTTCCGCGGCGCGAGGCCTTGGGCTGGTCGAACGGGTCGTTGGCCTGGCCCACCACGGCCGGAACGACGATCTTTCGCCCCGGCACCGCGCACAGCGTGGCGGGGTCGCTCGCATTGTTGGCCTCGAGCAGCATCCAGTAGAGCAGCGGATCGCCGAGCAGCCTGGCCGAGATATTGTCGATCCGGTCGCCGGCCTGGATCGTGTAGCTGGTCTGCGGCTGGAACGTGGTCGCCAGCGGCAGGATGGTGCGCGCGAGATAGGGAACGGCGTCCTTGGCATCCGTCGCCGCATCGGCGCCGGAGGTCGAGGAGGAAGTCGCGGAAACATGGCGCGTGCGGGTGCGGACCAGCTTGCCGGGGGCGGCATGCTCGATCTGCACCGGATAGCGGCTGAGGCGGCGGCCGGTCATAGCGACAGCGCCCCCGAGATGATGCTGGCACCGCTCTGCACCGTGCCCACGGCCGACATCAGCTCGCGCTCGGCGAGATTGGCGAGATAGAGGTAAAAGCCGGTCTGGCTGGGTGAAAAATCCTGATAGGTCAGTACCTTCATGTCCATCGTCACATTCGCGTCGATGGGATTTAGGCGCGTGTCGTGCATCGTCTCGGTGACGCTGTAGCTGGTGATCTGAACGGGCAGCACGCGCTGCGGACCCCAGACGAACACAGTGAGCGGGGATTCCGGCGGCACGATCTCGAGCACGCCGAGCGCCATCTGGGCCAGGCTCTGCACGATGGAGCTGGTCGTCGGGAACAGCATCATTTCCAGCGTGGCGAGCTGGGGGTGGATGCCGAACGCCATCGCCGTCGCGTCGTTGTTCTCGAGCTGGTCGACTGCGCTGATCCGCGCGGTCATCTGGATCGTCTCGACCGCGGGGCCGGCGAGCAGGTTGGTGCCGGTGGGGGTGTCTCCCGTCTTCTCGAAATCGGGATGGAGCTGGCGCGTGAGCTCGGCGGGATTGTATTGCAGCAGGATCAGCCGGGGAACCGGAATGGTGCCGCCCATGCTGATCAGGGCCGCCTTCAGGATATGCGGACTGTTGGGATAGGGCGTCATTGCGGGCCTCCGCGTTCGCGCAGCTTGGCCCGGATCGCCTGGGCGATCGCGCGGCGGACATGGTCGCGTTGTCCGGCGTCGAGCCGGGCCAGCGTGGCGCGCACGCGCGGGTCGCGAGAGATTGCCGCGTCGATCGATGCGGACAGATTGGCGGGCGGGCGGGGAGGACGGTTCATGCCGGCCAGTCCGCGAGTTCGGCGGGCGGCACGCGCCGGCGCTGCTTGGCATATTCGCTTTCCAGCGCGCGGGCGATGTGGCCCATCGAGATCGCGACCTCCTCCTCCGAGGCGAGCATCGCCGCGTTGATCGAGACGACGCGGATCTGGCCGCCGGTGAGCGTCAGCCGCGCGAGCCGATCCCAATCGAGTCCGCTGGCCGGCGCCGCGGCCGGAAAGGCGCCGTGCCAGATGCGCCGGCGCTCGTCGGGCGAGGGGAATTCGAAATGCAGGCTGAAGGCGAAGCGGCGCGCAAATGCATCGTCGATCGCGTTCGCCAGGTTGGTGGTGAGCACCGCGATCCCGCGGAACGCCTCGATCCGCTGGAGCAGATAGCCGACTTCGAGATTGGCATAGTGGTCGTGCGAATCCTTCACTTCGGTTCGCCTGCCGAACAGCACGTCGGCTTCGTCGAACAGCAGGATCGCGTCGGTCATGTCGGCCGCGTCGAACAGCGCCGCGAGCCGCTTCTCGGTCTCGCCGATATATTTGTCGACGATCCGCGACAGATCGACCCGGAACAGGTCGAGCGACAATGTATGCGCGAGCGCCTCCGCCGCCATCGTCTTGCCGGTGCCGCTCGGGCCGGCGAACAGCACGCTCATGCCCTGCGCGCCGCCGCCCGCGCCCGCAAATCCCCACTCCTCCATCACGCGCGACCGGTTGCGCTGCCGGGCGATGATCTGCCCCAATACGGCTCGGGTGGCCTCGGGCAGGATGAGATTGTCCAGCGTCATCCGCACCGGCACCGGATCGGCGAGGCCGCTCATCGCCTCGCGCACCTGATCGCGGAGCAGCGGCAGCATCTCGTCCAGGATCGCCGCTTGCGATGCGGGGGCCTCGGTCTCCTCCGCCTTGGCACGCGCCACGGTGGCGCAGCTCTCCAGCGTCGGCAGCGGCAGGCGGAAGCGGGCGGCGACGTCGCGCAGGGCGGGCGTGGCATCCTGGCCCAGGCCGGCGGCGAGATGATCGGCGACCTCGCCCGGATCGGTCTTGGGCAAGGACATGCGGATCACGGCGCCGGGCGCGCGCTCGGCGATGGACTGGCCTGCGGCGCCCACCAGGAACAATGGGCCGGTTCCTTCGCCGATCAGCCGGCAGATCGCGCTCAGCTGGAACTCGCCCGGCGGCTCCTCGAAGGACAGGAGCAGCGCGCCGCGCAGCGCAAGCCGATCGCGTTGCCACAGCCGGAAGAAGCCGTCGCGCTCGGCTTCCGGGGTGAGGCGGGCGAGCGGCAGGTGGAAGGGCAGGAGGCCGAGCGCCGCCGCGGCGCCCGCCGCCACGCCGAGCGCGCGGCGGCTCGGTTCGGCGGCGAGATGGAGCGTCGCGTCCATGCCCGATGCGAGGACGGTCCGGGCGAGCCGCTGCGCGAGGACGCCGTCGGCGGGCAGCTGTGGCGCGAGGTCGAGCGGGCGGACGATGTCGGCAAGGGCATCATCGAGCACCGGCTGGCCGACGAGGAACGAGAGCACTGCGTCCGGCATGACGAAGCGCTGCTGGAGCCGGCTTCCCGGCTGCGCGCCTTCGGCCTTGATGAGCTGCCAGTATCGGAGCGGCGCCGAGGGCGCGAACGCGGCTTGGGATGCGCCCTCGAGATCGGCGAAGATGGCGAGCGCGAGGAGCGTCGTCGGATAGGGAGTCGCGGGATCGCCTTGTGCGAGCGCACAAAGATTGGCGATGTCGGGCGATATCTCGAAGCCGGCGGCCAGCGCGACCACGCCCTGCTCGAAGGCCGTGAGCGAGAACCAGCTGGCAAGCGCGTCGAATGCCGATCCGGGGACCGGTTCGCCCAGCCCGGCCTCCGGGGGGAGGTGGGGCTCGTGGCGCAGACCGGGGCGCGATCGGGTGCGGGCATAGTCCTCGAGCATGCGCTCGACCGCGGTGACCGCGCCCTGCAGGCGGGCGACGTGAGGGATCTCCGCCATCGTCAGCTCCCCGGCACCGTGACGCGCGGGCCGGTATAGGCGCCGTCCTTCCAGTCGAGCAGGCTGGCGATGCCGTCGACCTCGATGCTGACCAGATACTCCCCGGGGGAGACCCCGGCGAGCGGGGCAGCCAGCGCGGTCGCGGCCGCGGTGCGGGGGAGGCAGGGGATCTTGTAGGAAGTTGATTTCGCGCCGCGAGCGAAGAGAAGCGCAGTCGCGCTCGCCTGGGCGGGCACCGGCAGCGCCATTGCGAAGTCGAGCTGCCTGCCGTCGGCGCCGATGGACGGCGCGCCGGCGAAACCCGGCACGATGCTGGTCGCGAAGGCGGGAGATTCCGCTTCTATGCCCTCGCCGTCGGGGCCGTGCTTCACCAGCTTCACCGTCAGGCTGCCAGAGGCGAGAGGCGCGGGCTGGGCGCTGGTCAGCGGCAGGAGCAGTGCGGCATGGCCCTGCGCATCGAAGCCGCTGGTCACATCCTTCGCCGCGACACCGTTCAGCAGCACGGAAAGGCCGGGCTGGGCGGGATTGGGGGTGCGGACCGCCAGCGTGCAGCCGCCCGAAATCGGCAGATCCGGATCGTCCGCGTCGACGATGTCGACGATCACGATCGAACGCGACGGAAGCGCGCGCAGGCCGATGCGGCGCACGGGCAATACCGGCTCGACCGGCAACCGGTATTCGATCGCGATCGGCATCGCCGTATAGAGTTGCGTGAGCTGATAGGGGACGTTGACGAATTCGGACCATAGCCGCGCCATCGCATCCGGCGCCATGTTGAGCGGCGTCACCACGATCTCGTCGCGCGGCAATTCCTGGCTGCCGGCCCCGCCACCGAGCCAGGGCGTGCTCGCCACCGCCGCGCGCAGCATGTCGCGCGGTATATAGGGTTCGGCATTGAGCCCGCCCGCGACCAGCCCGAGCAGCCGCTGCGGATCGAGCCGCGCATCGTCCCCGAAGAAGGTGATCATATAATCGAGGTCGAGCTTGAGCACCGGCGAGTTCTTCGCGCCGCCCAGCGGCCCGCGCGTCGGCAAGTCGTTGTTCGAGACGAAGCCGTTGCGGGTGGTGCGGAACAGATAGAGGTTCACGAACGGATCGCCGGTGCGCAGTGCCTCCGAGCCCGGATTGAGCGTAGTCACCCGCGCACCCGGCACCGCATCGCCGATGAACATGTGCAGCCGGTCGGCGATCGCCACGGTGCAGGCGGCGATCGAGAAGCTGGAATTCATGCGTCTGGCCCCCCGCGCGGCTTGGCCTTTAGCGGCGGCGGTTGCGGGCGCGCCGGCGCGCTGCGCGGACGCGGCAGGTCGATCGCGATACGGCCGATGTCGATGCGGATGTCGCCCGAAGGCGGTGCGGGAGGCGGAGGCCGGCGCGCGGGCTGGGGCGGGGGCATGACTTCCGCCGCGACCGATCGCGTCGCAGGTGCGCGCGCCGGCATCGCCGGCAAATCGCTGGCCGGTGTGCGATCCGGCATGCGGCGTGTCTCGGGGGAAGGGCGCCGAACCCCGGCCTCGTCCGGTTCGAGCACGGAGGGCCGTCCCCCGGGCGCGGACTGCGCATCGCGCGGTCCGGCGGCCCCGCGATCCCGCGCCTGCCGGTCCCGGCTCGGGCTCGCGGCGGCCGCAAGCGGTGGCGGCGCGGACTCCGGCGCCGCGCGCATCGCCGGCTTCGGGGCGGTGGCGGGAAGCGCCTGGGGCTCAGCGGGCGAGGCGAGGACGACCGGCGCGGCAGCGGGGGACGCAGGCGCCCGGGAGCCAGCCGCAATGCCATTGTCCGTCTTCGCAAATCGCTGCGCTGTTGGAGCGGGCGCCACCGGTGGGGCGCCTGCCGACACGCCATTGGCGGGCCGAGCGGGACGGCGTGGCCTGCCCGTCCCTGGCGCTTCGGTTGCACCGGCATGTGCCGGCGGCACCGGGGCGGTTTCCTGCGCCGCGCGCTGCGATAGGGCGGCGCGCTGCCCGGCGGGCGGAGCCGCGGGCAAGTCCGGGGCGGGTGCGGGCGCGGCCGGTGGTGCGTTCCCAGCCTGCGATGCCGTTTGCGCGGGGGGGGCGGGGTACGCAGCCATCGCGGCAGGCGCGCCGCGTGCCGCGGGCATCGGAGCGCGCGCGACGGCCGACGCCACGGGCTCGGAAAGCGCCTGCGCCACGGCATCGAGCCGAGCGGGGTCGGACAACGATGCCCGGTCGGCCGGAGCGGTGGGTTCCATGCCCTCCGCCTGCCGTGCCGCGACGGACGGCCTGGCTGCCGGACTCGCGATGCCTCGCCGCGAGCCCGTGGTCGCCCGACGCGCCGCATCGGTGGGCGGCGAGACAAGGGCCTCGCCCGATGGCGAAGGGACCCCGGGCCCCCCTGCCGACGAAACCGATGCTTCGGCCGCGCCGCCCGCTTCGGAGACATTGCGGGACGCGTGCGGGGTCGCGGAAGCCGGGGGACCCGCTTCACCCCCCTGCGCGCGCACCCGGGTCTCCGCATTTACGATCGGTGCGGCGCCCGCCGCGGGGGGGCTGATGGCGGTGGCGATCTTGCGCTGCACGACGGGCGCGGGCACCGGGCCGGAGCGAGCCCCGGCTGCCGGAGCCATGGCGGGTGCCGGCGCATCGGAGGCATTGTCCCGGGAGCCGGCCGATGGTGCGGAAAGCGCCCGTGCGGCATGCGCGACGGCATCGGCCGGGGGAGAACCGGCCGACGGCCCAGCCAGGGGCATCATCTGCTCCGGAGCGGCCGGTGGCGGCGCCGTTGCTCGGTTCGGCGGCGCCATTGGGCGCATGGCGGTCGCCCCCTCGCGCAGCGCCGCGTCGAGCCCGGCGGTGCGCGTGCCGGGGCGATTGGCGGAAGGCGCGGGCTCGGTCGGAAGCGTTGTGCCGGCGCCGCTGGCCAGCGGCGCCGGCAAGGACGCCTCCGTCGCAACGTTGCGGGCGCGGGCGACAGGCGCGGCCCGCCCGATAGGCGCTTCGCCGCCATCGGCCTGCGGCGGCGCCGCCGGCTCGCTCGTCCGCAGGATCCGTTGCTCGCCCAGCCAGGCTTCCTCGCCCGGCCAGGCTTCCTGATGGTCCGCGGCCGGCCCGAAGCGATAGCCGATGCGGCGGCCGAGCACGACCGGGCTCTCCTGGGCGCGGGCCGCCAGGCGGGCGAGCATGTCGCTCATTGCTGCAACCGCGCGAGATAGGCGCGCCGTCGCTCAGGGCCGAGGGCGAGTATTGCCGCTTCACTCCAGTGATAGGCCTGGGCGAGCAGGTGGATCTCGTCGAGCAGCGCATCCGCCGCGCCTTCGATTTCGCCCGCCAGCACCCCGGCGATGTCGACGGGCGCATCCCATTCGCCATCGCATTCCGGGCAATGGAGCGCGACGAACGGGTCGCCCGCCGGATCGATCGCGGCCATCGCCGCACCGATCGCATCGACCTCGGCTTCCTCGAGCCAGGGCGGCACTTCGGCGCCTTCCATCGGCACCAGGCATCGCCGGGCGAGTTCGGCGCGCGCCTCCGCAAGGTCCGGGATCCAGCCGATCGCGGCAAGGTCGGCGCTGTCGGCCGGGCGCACCGTGAAGCGATCGCCGTCGATCACGATCACACGTGCCGCATCCGTGGCCGATCCGGCGATCGCAAGCAGCGCCGCCGACGTCATTGCCACGTCGAGCCGCGCCTCGCAGCCCGGGCATTTCGCCGAAAGCTCGATCCGGTCGCCGAACATCGTCTGGCGCAATGCCACGATCGCCGCATCGCGGGCGCCGATCGGCAGCGCGGCACAGGCGCCGAAGCTCTGATCCGGCATGCCGAGCGCGGCGAGGTAGATGCCTTTCTCGGCTGCAGAACGGCCGCGGCATGCCGATGCGGCATCCAGCAGTTCGGCGGCGCTCAGCGGACGCGGCGCCATGGCCGTCAGTAGCTGGGCGGCGGCGGAACCTTGACGCTGGCGTCGCGCTCCCAACCCTCGTTCTGCAGTACGAGCGTCTGGATCGCCACGGCGTTCGAGCTCGAATCGAGCTCCGGCATCGCGGTGTATTCAGAGGGCCAGCAATTGTAGATGTTGTACGCGTACACCAACTGCCCCGCGGCATTGTAGAATTCGAGCGTGATGTTGCGGCGGAAATTGGCGAGCGAGCTCTCCATTCCCTGGCCGGCGCGATAGTTCCACACTTGGCTGACCCAGGTTTCGAACTCGAGGTCCTGCGTCATGCCGCGCTCGAGCGTGATCGGCTCGAACTTGGTCTGGCCCGGCAGGATGCGGTTGGTGCTCGGATCGCCGCCTTCGCGGAAGGGCGTCGCCTCGGTGCTGCGCTTCAGCGCGCTGCACTTGCTCAGGCCGGCGACGTACTTGCCCTGCCATTTGATGCGGAACTTGAAGTTGAGATACGGGTCGGGCGACTGGCTGGTCGACGAGACGCTTGGCATGGGTCGCTATCCTAGCTCGAAGACTGTCCGGCCATCTGCTGCAAGCTGATGACGACGAATTCCGCGGGTTTGACCGGGGCGAACAGGATCAGGATGTTGACGATGCCGTTGTCCATGTCCTCCGGCGTGGTGGTCGATTCATCGCAGACCACCTGATAGGCTTGGGACGGCGTCGCGCCGACGAACGCGCCCTGCAGATAGAGCGGGTGCAGGAAGGCGTTCACGCTCAGCCGGATCTGCGCCCACAGCGCCGCGTCGTTGGGCTCGAACACCACCCATTGCAGCCCCTGGATCAGGCTCTGCTCGAGATAGAGCGTCAACCGGCGGACCGAGATGTATTTCCAGTCGTCGTCGGCAACGTTCGCCGAGGCGAGCGTGCGCGCGCCCCAGGAGATGTTGTCATAGGTGGGGAAAGTGCGCAGCGCGTTGATGCCGAGCGGATTGAGCTGCCCGTTCTCCTGGTCGTTCATGACATAGGAGAGCTGCTGCACCCCGGCCAGCGGCGCGGTGATGCCCGCCGGTGCCTTCCACACGCCGCGATTGACGTCGGTGAGCGCATAGACGCCCGCCAGCGTGCCGCTGCCGCCCAGCGTCAGCAGCTGGGTGGAGAAGGGCGTGGGGATCTGGATCTGCGGCCAATAGGTGGCGGCGCTGATGATGCCGGTGCCGAACGTGCCCGGCGTGCTCGTCGCCCAGGCGACCGCGCTCGTCGTGCTCGTCACCGTCAGCGGCATGTCGAGGATCGCGAAGGCCTTGCGCTGGATCGCATAGTTGAGCGTCGCGGTGGCCGAGGTGAGATAGTTCGACGTGTTCATCGACGCCATGTCGGGAACAAGGATCAGGTTCACGATCTGCATCGCGTCGAGCGAATAGATGCCCGAGCGGTTGGTCGAGTTGCCGGCGATGTCGAATCCGGTGGGCGGCAGGCCGTCGGGATATTTGGGTGCCGGCGTCGTCGTGGGCGGCAGCAGCTGCTGCGCCTGATAGTTGAGCGACTGAGTCGTGAACAGCGACGTGGGGTTCGCCACCACGCTGACCAGATAGCCGGCAAAGCCCGGGTCGGGCACCCAGACCTGGATGAGCTGGGCCTGGGTGCCGCTCGACGAGAGGAACGGCGAGAGGCAGCTGCGCACCTGGGTGCTCGCCAGGCTCGGATAGCCAAGGGTTCCGGCCGCGCTCGACAGCGCGCCCTGGATCGCCGCAATCATGTCTCCCACCGTCGAGACCGGGCTGGTCATGGCGACTGTCGTGCTCACCGAGGGGGGCGGCTTGGTCGGGTCCGGCCCGGGCGGCTGCACCGTCACGGTGATGCCGGTGACGGTCACGGCGTTCTTGGGCGCCGTGAAATTCAGGATCGTGCCGCTGGCAAAGGGCACCAGCACCGAAGGAGTCGCGGTGAGGTTAGGCACCGCCAGCAGCGCGCTGTTCTGGTTGCCCGACTGCATGACCTCGACGATCGAATTGGTCTGGCTGATGTCGAGCGTCACGGCCGGCACGCTCTGCGTCTGGACGATGCTGTAGCTGCTGCTCGACGAATTGCTGTTGCTCGTGATCGAGTAGAGCGTCGCCGCCATGTTGAACGTATTCGGCTTGTTGGTCATGTAATCGACCGTCACGAACACGTTCTCGCCCCAGGTGCCGGGGTTCTGCGAGTCTATTTCTACCAGATTGGTGCCAGTTGTCGGCGTCAGGCCTTTGCCGCTTCCGCCTCCTCCGCTAGAACTGGTGGGCGGCAGCGCGCCGGAAAGCTCGGTCTTCGGTTGGACCGGCGGATTAGAACTCGCACAGACTCTGCTGATCCAGGCTTCGGTTCCGCCGTTTAGAAAAAACTGCGATACCTGAAAACTTGTCGTGCTCGTAGGATCAAGTCCACCGAATACGCGCTGGAAATCACCGAAATTCAGGCATTGAACCGGTGTATTCATGGGTCCGCGAGTCAAATAGCCGACAAATGCCGTCACGGAGGTTGCAACACCAGAAATGGTGTGCGTACCACTCGGTAATTCTTGAACATATACGCCGGGATATGTCAGCTGAAGTGCCATTTGACTCTCCATCCCCGGCGCAGACTCGGCGGGGATTCCCCATGCCAAAATTCAGATCTTAGATGCTGTCAACGTTGTGCTTGACGATGTGCGGGTACGTCAATAGCATAATTTCATATCGACTCCATCTGTTTGGTCTCGTTTCTTGACAGAAACGGGGATTACGTTCGGCTAACCATTTTCTTTAGGGTGGGAGGGCGTTGCTCATGGCGGCCGAGAACAATGCGTTATTGCAGCACGCACTCGATCTCACCTTTTACGGCCTGCCCTCGTCCGCTTCGGTCCGGCTCGATTTCCCCATAGAGACGGGCGCGATCATCCCGATGCCGCGCGCGACGCCGTCGGTGCGGCTCGGCGCGAGCTATGGCGGAGGCGAGATGGCGATCCGCGGACTTTCGATCCAGCCGCGCCGGATCGAGTTCGACATCGAGAACGCGCCCGCCACCTTGCCGCTGCTCGTCCACATCCTGTGCGGCGGCCGGTTCATCCATGGCTGGGTGCAGGTGCCGGGCGACGTGCAGGTGTCGATCGCGACTTCGGTGCAGCGCATCCGCTTCGTCGGGGCGGGCTATTGGGCGGTGCCGCTGACCCAGGTCGAGGCCGAGGGCAAGCCGGCGGCGAAGCCTGCTCCGGCACCGGCTCCCGCTCCCGCTCCGGCCCCCGCGCCGTCGCCGTCCTCGAGCAAGCCGAGCCCGAGCCCCGCTCCGAAGCCCGCGCCCACGACGGCGCCCGAGCCGCGGTCCTCGACGCCCACGCCCACGCCGGCGGCCTGAGCGCGAGGATGCCTGCGACCTTCCTGTAGACTCCGCGTGGGGGCGATCCGCGGAATCAGTCTCGAAACCATCGCCACTTGTGAATCTGAGAAAGGAAACGCGTCATGGCCATGAGCACGATCACGATCAACTTCCAGAACGCCACGCTGACGACGACGACGTCGCAGATCCTGATCACCAACGGCACCTTCGCGCTCGACACCACGAGCTCGCTGTCGATGTCGGGGACGATCAGCTTCACTTCGCTCTACATCACGTCGGGCGCGATCAACTTCAACGTCGAGTCGGGCACCTCGTTCACCGCCGCGGTGGTGACGCCGGTCCATCCGAACTCGACCAGCAATGCGCCGACGCTCGAGGTCACCAACTTCGCGGGCACCGTGACCGTGACCTGGCCGACTCCGAACGGCCTGCAGACGCAGACCGTGATGTCGGGCGACCCGATCACGCTGAACAACTTCGCGAGCTGAGCCGCGAAGCACCTCGAACAAGGGAGGCCCCCGGTGGATGCGCAAGTAACGATCAATTTCGCCGGGGGCGTCGCCTCGACCAACCTGGTCCAGGTCATACTGGGCCAGGCGGTCCTCGCGCTGGAGAGCGTCCGCGGCGCCCTGGCCGATGTCGTGGGCTTCACCAACATGACGGTCCATCCCGGGCAAGTCACCTTCGCCGCCCCGACCGGCGGCGCGTTCGTCGGGACCCTGGCGCTCACGCTGTCCTGGAGCGGGGAGGACCCGACGGTGACGCTCGACAATCTCGTGCCGGCGGCGCATGGCGGCCCGGCGACGGTCTCCTGGCCTACGGCGACCGGACTGGAAACCCAGGTCCTCACGCCCGGCAATGCGCTGACGCTCAGCGGCATCGTCGCCGACTAGGCCCCGGTGCCGCAGCTGGTCAGCCTGGGCGCGGTGCTGTCGTGCAGCTTCGGCAGCGCGCCGATGCCGATGATCGTGCCGCCCGAGGTGCCCGTGTTCGCCGACATGCTGCCGCTGGCGACGATCTTCGACTTCGTGCCGCTTGAGAACATCCCCAGCTTCGGGCTGTGCTCCAGCCTGGCCAATCCCGAGGTGGCGGCCGCGACCGCGCTGGCGGAAGGCGTGCTGACGCCGATGCCGTGCATCCCGGTGACGACTTCGCCCTGGTTTCCCGGCGCGCCGGAGGTGCTGCTCGAAGGGATGCCGGCCCTGTGCACCGGCTCGATGTGCCTGTGCGACTGGCTGGGCGAGATCGAGATCGACGAGCCCGGGCAGGAGAGCGCGATCACCAATTCCTGAACGTGTCGGCCCCGCGCGGTTTCGCATCGCGAAGAAATGGGACCGAAACGGCACAAGTCGCCTAAACGCCGGCGAAAATCCTCCGACTACCAATCGCGGGCGACAGCAAGGGACTGCCGCCGCGGCGATTTGGAGGGGCGGATGGTTGCGATCTTCACGGGTGCCGGCACGGGCTTGGAGCGTGGGTCGGGCTCGGTTCTGGGCGGGTCGGGCCTGCTCGGCAGCGCATCGCAGGGGCGGGGGGGCGACAATGTCCTCGTCAACGCCGCGAACGGCAACCTGCTGATCTCGCGACAGGATGAATATCTCGTCGGCCGCGGCCCCGATGTCGCGATCGGCCGCGCCTTCAACAGCCAGGCGACCGCCGACGACGACAATAACGACAAGTGGCGCCAGAGCACCGACCGGCGCGTGACGACGGTCTCGGGGACGACCGTGCGCCGCGTCTCGGCCGACGGCAGCGAGACGATCTACACCTGGGATGCCACCCGCTCGGCCTATGTCTCGAAGGAAGGCGCGGGCGCGTACGACCAGATCGTCAAGTCGGGCAGCCAGTGGATCTGGACCGATGGCGACACCCAGCGCGTGGAGAAATATGACGAGCTGAACGGCGGCCGCATCGTCTGGGAAGGCGATACCGATCTCAACGCGATCACCTATACCTATGTCGGCGACAAGCTCGACAAGGCGACCACGGCGGACGGCGCCTGGGTGCAATATAGCTGGTCCGGCTACAACATCACCAAGGTCACCACCGGCTATACCGATCTCGCGACGGGCCTCTCCAAGACGCTGTCGCGCGTCTGGTACGAATATTCCGGCTCGCAACTGACCAAGGTCCGCACCGATCTCACCCCGGCCGACAATGCGCTGCCCGGCGATGCCGATTCCTACTGGACGAGCTATGGCTATGACGGCGCCGGCCGAGTCAACAGCATCACCCAGAAGGACGGCTCGAGCCTGACCGTCACCTATGACGGATCGGGCCGCGTCGCGACGCTGACCCAGCTCGCCAGCTCGGGCGTCAACCGCGTGACGACGCTCGCTTATTATGCCGGCTACACCACGATAACCGACGCGACCGGGCAAGTGACCCGGCTCGACTATGACGCGGCCGGCAACCTCACCAGGATCACCGCGCCGCCCGCCTCGAGCGGCGCCGCGCAGCAGGTCGTGCAGTTCGGCTACAATGCCAATGGCGACCTGATCAGCACCACCGACGCGTCCGGCAATTCGGCGAGCTACACCTATGACGGCAACGGCAATGTGCTCACCGCCACCGATGTGCTGGGGAATGTCGTCACCCGAACCTATGGCAGCAAGAACGAGCTGCTGACCGAGACCCGCACCGCGTCGGACGCGAGCGGCGCCGCCGTCAGCGTCACCAGCCGTTTCGCCTATGATGCCAGGAACCATCTGCGATACGTCGTCAGCGGCGAAGGCTATGTGACCGAATTCCGCTACACGGCGGCGGGCGAGCTCCAGTACAAGATCGAATATCCCGAGCACAGCTATGGGATCGGCGCCGGCGCGCTCAGCGAAGCGACGATGGACGCATGGCGCAACGGCCTGGCCGACCGGTCGTCGACCCAGATCACCCTGAACACCTATGATGCGCGCGGGAGCATGACCTCGACGCGCAGCTTCGGGATCGCCGGCGCCGGAGGCGCGGAATCGGCGGCGGAGGGCGCGCGGCGCACCTACTACACCTATGACCAGGCGGGCCGGCTGCTCGCACGCAGCAACGAGGGGCAGGTCGCCGAGACCTTCGTCTATGACGGAATGGGCCGTATTACCGCCTCGACCGACATCAACGGCGGCACCACCAGCTTCGTCTTCAACGATACGGCGACGACCACGACGGTCACGCTCGCATCGGGCTATGTGTCGACCTCCACCTACAACAAGGCCGGCGATCTGGTCAGCCTGACCGATAGCGGCAGCTATGTCGCGAGCGGGACCGCCGCCAGCCAGTGCGACAAGCTGGGCCGCGTGCGGATCGCGACCGACGCTGCCGGGCTCAGCCGCTATTCCGCCTATGACAAGGCGGGCCGGCTGATCGCCGACGTCAACCATTATGGCGACATGACCGAGTATCGCTACGATGCGAACGATCGCATCGTCTCGACCACGCGCTACGCGACGCGCCTGACCGCCGGCCAGCTGGCCATCCTCCAGAATCCGGACAGCGTGTTCGATGTGGGCGCCATCCGCCCGGGCGCGTCGGGTGCGGATCTGTGGAGCTGGTCGGTCTATGACAAGCTGGGCCAGGTCGTCGCTTCGATCGCGGGCGACGGCAGCGTGGCGACCATGGCCTATGACAAGTCCGGTCGCCTGGTCGGCACCACCGCCTATGCCGTCAAGCTGACCGCGGGACAGATCGCCGGCTTCAAGACCACCCCGCCGCTGCTCACCGACATCCCGGCGCCGACCGCCGCCGATGCGATCACGCGCAGCTTCTACGATCGCGACGGCCGCCTGCTCGGCAGGCTGGACGGAGAGGGCTTCCTGGTCCGGAACGTCTATGACAAGGCGGGCAATAAGGTCTCCGAGATCGCTTCGTACAACGCCGTCCCCGCGGGGCTGCGCGCGGCGGGCAGCTTCAACGACCTGGCGGCGAGCGTCGGCAGTTCGGCCGGCGACCGCGTGGTGCGGTACGTCTATGACGGCCAGGGGCTGCTGCGCTATGTCGTCGACGGGCTCAACCAGGTCACTGCCTATGGCTATGACGCGGCGGGCCTGCGGACCAGCACGGTGCAATATGCCGCGGCAATGGCCGCGACCGGCGACTATACCTATGACAACGTCAAGGCACTCACCGCTTCGCTGGCGAGCAATGCCGACAACCGGACCAGCTGGTCGGTCTATGACGCGGCGGGCCGGCTTGCCTTCTCGATCGATGCCGATGGCGGTGTCGTCGGGCTGAGCTACGATACGAGCGGCCAGGTGATCCGCTCGGTCCAATATGCAGCCAAGTACGTGACCGGCTCGCTCCCGTCCGTCTCGACGATGAACGGGTGGTCGGGCAACAACGCCGGCGGCGCTGCCGACCGGATCACCCGCACCTGGTACACGGCGCGCGGCGAGGCCCGCTATGTGGTGAACGCCGAAGGCTTCGTCTCGCGGACCGACTATAGTGCCTCGGGCAAGATCACGGCCAGCATCCTCTGGAACAACAGGATCAGCGTTTCGAACGCGACGACGATCGGCCAGGTCGACGCGGCGACGGCGGGGGCGGGCGACTATGCCGCGCACAGCTATGGCTATCACCCCGACGGCATGCTCTACACCGAGTATGACGCCCTCGGCGTCCTGACGCTGTACGACTATACCGCGACCGGCAAGCTCAACGCCCGGTACGATGCCTATGGCACGGGCGACCAGGTGATCACCGCCTATGGCTATGACGCCGCCGGGCGAGTCGTCACCGAGGTTCGCGCCTGGGGCACCGCGCAGGCGTCGACGACCAGCTATGCCTATGATGGCCTCGGCAACCGGATCCAGGCTACGGATCCCAACGGCAACGTCACCAATTTCACCTATGACAAGCTCGGCCAACTCAAGACGCAGACGGATGCGCTGGGCGGTGTCTCCAGCTACGAATACAATGCGTTCGGCCAGGCCTGGAAGGCCACCGATGCGCTGGGCTATTCGAGCTATAGCTGGTACGATCGGCTCGGGCGGATCGCGCAGACGCGCGATGCCGGCAACTACCTGACCGAAACCAGCTATACCGCCTTTGGCGAGAAGGCGAGCCTGACCCGCCGCTTCAACCAGGTGACCGGCACCGCCGCCATGGCGACGCCGCCCTCGGTGGCCGCGAACGGCACCGAGGATGCCACCACCAGCTTCCTCTACGACAAGCTGGGCCGGCTCCTCCGCACGACCGATGCGATGGGTTTCTTCGAAACCTACAGCTATGACGGGCTCGGCAACCGGCTCTCGGTCACGGCAAAATCGTCGACCGACAGCGCCGTCGCCGGGGCGGCGACGACCTATACCCATGATCGCCTCGGCCGGGTGCTCACCGAGACGCTGCCCAAGCCGACCTATGATGCCGCGGGCAACCTCACCAGCTCGACCGTGGTCAACCGCTATGAATATGATGCGCGCGGCAATCGCACCAAGGTGGTGGAGGCCGACAATCTTTCCAACCGCCGCACCACGACCTATGGTTTCGACAAGAACGATCGCCTGATCGAGACGCGCGGCGACGCGGTTTCGGTGATCGCCGACGATCTCGTCACGGTGTCGACGGTCACTCCGGTCGAGACGATCCGTTACGACCTGCGCGGCAACGTCAAGGAAATGATCGACGTCGCGGGCGCGCGCCGGCTGTTCTACTATGACGCGCTCAATCGCAAGACGGTCGAGATCCGCCAGACCTCGGCCAGTGAGAACACCTATTCGAGCTTCACCTATGATGCTGCGGGCAACGTAAAGTCGAACCGCGTCTATGCGGGCTCGATCGCTCTGCCGGGGAGCGTCGGCAGCACGCCGCCCTCGCCGCCCGCGACCGGCTATCGCGAGACCCTGTTCAACTATGACGCGCTCGGCCGTACGAGCTCGAGCCAGGTGCTGAACGTCGTCACCGGAAGCTACGCGACGGGCTATGCCGCGGCGAATCTCACCACCAGCTACACCTATGACGGCGTCGGCAACCTCAAGAAGGTCGTCGATCCCAATGGCGGCGAGACCTATAGCTGGTACGACGCGCTCGGCCGCAAGACCGGGCAGCTCGATGCTGAAGGCTATCTGACGAGCTGGGGCTATGATCCCGACAACAATGTCACCGAGGAGCGCCGCTACGCCACGCGCTATGCCGGTGCGGCGTCGCTGGGTGGCGCACCGGGCGTGGGCACGTCGGGTGCCGACCGGGTCACGCAATATGGGTATGATCGGCAGGGCAATCGCACCTGGGAGGCGCGGCTCTCGGTCGAGGCCTATTCGGTCAATGCGGGCAATGGGGCGCTGAGCTCGGTCAGCGGCACCGCGATCGTGCAATATCTCTACAACGGCCTGGGACAGGTAGTCCGCAAGACCGAGGCGAGCGGCGACCAGACCTTCTACGGCTATGACGGCGCGGGCCGGCTGGGCGTGGAGACGCGCTCGGCCTTTGTCGACTTCAACGGCCAGTGGGTCTCGCCGACCACCCAATATCTCTATGACGGCCTGGGCAACCTGTCGCGTACCGTGCAATCCGGGGCGACCAACGCCGCGGCGCGCGTGACGACCTACAGCTACGGCGCCGATGGGCGCCTGGCGAGCACCACCGACGCCTCCGGCTTCAGCCGCTACTATGCCTATGACGTCGCGGGCCGGGTGAAGAAGGAAAGCTATACGCGCGCCACTGCGGCGGGCGGCGCCGTGACCGACGCCATCGCGTCACGCTACGACCTTGCCGGCCGCAAGGTGTTCCAGGGCGTCGCCACCTGGAACGGCGGCGGCTTCGCGATGATCGACTATAGCCAGACCCAGTATAACAGCTATGGGCAGGTCTCCCGGAACGGCGTCAACGGGCTTTGGCAGACCGAGAACCAATATGACAATGCCGGCCGCCTGACCGCGACCAATTCGGGGGACGGCGTCTGGAAGTTCTTCGGCTATGATCGCAACGGCAACCAGACCGTCGCGATCACCTCGGCCGGGACGAACCTGGCCGGCCAGTCCTTCCTGGGCGCGCTCTCGCTGGTGGGCCTGTCGACGGTCAACGCCACCTATACGAGCTACGACAAGCGCAACCTAGCGGTGCAGGTGGTGGAGGAGGGGCGCCAGCTGAGCGCTTCGGCCAGCGACCAGTTCGTCACTGCGCGCGGCTACAACGCGTTCGGCGAGATCGCGAGCGAGACGAACGCGCTCGGCGCGACGCTCACCTATACCTACAACACGATGGGCAAGCTGACGAAGAGCGAGAGCCCGACCGTTTCGATCACGCTCGAGAATGGCGCCCAGCAGAGCGTTCGTCCCACCGAATATTATTATTACGACCTGAGCGGCCGGCTGATCGGCGGGCGCGATGCGAACGGCAACCTCTCGACGCGGAGCCTGCTTGCCGGCACCGGCTATGGCGTCAGCCAGGCGCTGGTCGTCACCAGCTTCGCGGCCGATGGCGGCAAGATCGCCAACGCCTATGATATCCATGGCGATACGCGGCGCATCACCGACCAGATCGGCCGGGTCACCACCCAGGATTATGACGCGATGAGCCGCGTCACCGGCGTCTCGCATTATGGCGGCCTGGTCGAGAACTATGCCTATGACGGGCTGGGCCAGCGCATCCAGGCATGGAACAACCTCTATCAGAACCCGATCTACGGCCCGGAGGAATCCTATTGGGTCGAGGATCCCTATGATCCCTATGGCGGCTATTATGGCGGCGGGGGCCATTGGGAATATTACACGCCGATCATCGGCTACACGCCCGAAAAGGCGCTGACCGAATATGATGCGCTCGGCCGGGTGACCAGCCAGCTGGCGTTCGGCGGCGACCTCACCACGGCCGGCTATTCGTGGAACGGCGGCATCTCGACCAGCGGGATCGGCACCTTCGGCGGCTGGACCCAGGTAACGACCTACGCCAACGGCAAGACGCTCGTCGAAAGCAAGGATGTCTTCAACCGCACCACCGCCAAGACCGACCTTGGCGGACATGTCTGGAGCTACAGCTACGACATTTCGGGCCGGCTGAGCCAGGTCGGCACGGGCGGGCTCTATACGACCTATAATTATCTCAACACCGGCATGGTCGGCCAGACGATCGTGGGCACCCCCAATCCGCAGGTGAACACCAGCTGGGCGCGGACGGTCTCCACCTACAGCTACGACAAGCTGGGCCAGCGCCTGACCGAGCAGACCAGCGAGGAAGCGGGCTATTATTCGCCGGGCTACTGGTACGAGGAATATGACCCCTATTACGGGTACGTGACCAACAGCTACTGGGTCGACGAGAGCTATTACACCACTTCGGCGACGCTGCAGAATTCGAGCGTCACCTATGACGCGCTGGGCCGGCTGAAGACCTTCGCCGAGGCGGGGACGGCGACGATGCCCGCGGCGAACATCGCCTATGAATATGATGCGAACGGCAATGTCCGCCGGACCACGGCGACCTATCGGACGCTCGACTATCAGGGCAATGTCTCGTCCTATTCGACGACCAGCGACTATTGGTTCCGCTACGACAGCATGGGCCGGGTGGTCACCGACAAGGGCACGCTGCGCGGCGGCCAGATCGTCCGCGGCGAAGCGGTGTACGGCACCGGCGGCGGCCAGGACATCCTGTACGATCTCGCCGGCCAGCGCATCGCCGTGATGCGGACGGAATATTCGCCCGGTTATTACGACTATGAATGGGGCTATTACTACGCGGGCAGCTATTACGAGAGCCGCGAGAATTATATCTATAACAGCGCCGGCCGTATCTACGAGATCCAGACCTCGATCGGCGGCTATGTCTCCGAGGACTATGACTATAACACCGGCGTCGCGACCCCGCCCGGGACGATCCCCGCGGCGCCCGCGACCGGCACGGTGCGCTCGCGCTTCTATTACGACCTGGTGGGCCACATGACCCAGCAGAACGACTATGAGGCCTATGGTTCGGCGATCGCCTATAGCCGCAATGTCGGCTACAACAACAAGGGCCAGGTCACCTACGAGAGCACGTCGACCAAGAAGTATGACGGGCACACCTATCAGTCGTACAGCTATTACGACTATGGCTATGGGTCCAACTATGCGCTGGGATCGGTGCTGAGCGTCTCGACGATCAACTATCGCGACAACAACAACGCGAACGCGCCCGATACGATGACCACCAACAGCTATACCTGGTGGGACGGCGCGGTGCAGTCCCAGATCGCGCACAAGCCGAATACCGGCCAGTCGACTACTTATTACACCAGCTTCTATTATAACGGCCTAGGCCAGCTGACGTCGCTCTATGTCGGCGATGCCCGCGCGCGCAACGTCACGTTCAAGATGAACGGCGAGGGGCAGATCATCCGCCGGGACGAGCAGGACTATAACTGGTCCAACGGCGATCCGCACGAGATCTGGTACCGGTTCAACGCGCGCCAGCTGGGCTATGTCGGTAACAACGGCACCAACGATGTGTCGACCGCACAGTCGATCAGCGAGCGTCAGACCGTCTCGCCGACCACGCCGGGCGCGTTCCGCAACGGCGCGAGCTATGGCAGCTCCTACGCGGAGTTCGCCAACAGCTACGATCCGATCAACAGCTACAGCCAGGGTTCGTCGGGCGGCAGCTACACCGTGCGGGCCGGCGACACGCTCCAGGGCATCGCGCTCTCCATCTATGGCGACTCCAACCTCTGGTATCGCCTGGCCGAGGCGAATGGCCTGACCGGTGCCTCCGCGCTCGTCGAGGGGCGGACGCTGACGCTGCCGAGCGGCGTGGTGAAGTCGAGCTACAACGCCTCCGGGCTCAAGCCCTATAATCCGGGCGAGGCGATCGGCGACGTAACCCCGTCGACGCCGCAGCCGCAGCAGCAGAAGAAGAACAAGTGCGGCGTCTTCGGCGCGATCATCCTCGCGGTGGTGGCGATCGCAGTCACCGTGGTAACCGCGGGCGCGGCGCTGGCGGCCGCCGGCCTGGCGACCAGCGTCGGTGCCGGGATCACCACCGTCGTCGGCGGCGGCCTGATCGGTGCGGCCGGCGTGGCCGGCGGGCTGGCCATCGGCGCGGGTGCCGCGGCCATCGGCTCGATCGTCAGCCAGGGCATCGGCGTTGCGACGGGCATCCAGGACAAGTTCAGCTGGAAGGCAGTCGGCATGGCCGCGATCGGCTCGCTGGTGTCGGGCGGTCTCAACGAGGCATTTGGCGGCGGCGGGATCATCGGTGCCGCGGCGCGCGGTGCCGCCGGCAGCGCGATAACCCAGGGCATCGGCGTCGCCACCGGCTTGCAGGACAAGTTCAGCTGGGCCGGCGTCGCGGCCGCCGGGGTGGGTGCGGCGGTCGGCTATCAGGCCGGCAAGTGGATGGGCGTGGAGCCGATCAGCCAGAATAATTCGATCGGCAACTATCTCGTCAACTTCGCCCAGGGTGCGGCGAGCACCATCGCCAATGCCGCGACGCGCAGCGCGATCGAGGGCACGAGCTTCGGCGACGCGGTGGTCGCCGCGATCCCGGACGTCATCGCGCAAACGATCGGCGACATCCTGTTCAACGGCGTCACCAGCACCAAGGAGCAGGCGCGGATCGAATATGCCGAGTCGGAAACCCAGCGGTTCGCCGCGGAATATGGCATCACCGACAAGGACCAGCTTGCCGAGGTCCGGGCCGCCTATCTCGACGCGCCGAGGATCTCGGACGACTATGCCCGCCCGCAGGGCCGGAACGAGACCGTCGGCGACTATGAGGCGCGTCGCGAAGGCGCGCTGAGCCGGCTCGCCGCCAACAAGCGCACGCTGGCAACGATCGCCGGTCGTGCGTCAGGCTATAGCGACGCGCAGATCAACGAAGCGCTTCGGTCCGGCGGGCGGGGCTATGATCCGGCGAGATACGATGCGCAGATCGCCGAACAGAACGCACAGAACAATGCCCAGCCGACCGTCGATCCGCAGACCGGCGAGATCCTCCAGACGGTCGTCGTCATCGGATACCGGCGCGAGGACCTGCCCACCGACGGTACGCGTCAGGGGGCGGCGCTCGGCGTCGTCGCGGTGGACAGTGCGGTAAGCATCGTCGGCGACAAGGCGCAGCGGATCGGCGAAGTCATCGATTCGCGCCCCTGGTTGCGGATCGGCGTGACGGTTGCCGGCTATACCGCGGATGCGGCGACCTGGTATTTCGGCGGGCCGGCCAAGTTCTTCATCAGCCAGGCCGTCGGCCAGCTCCAGGGCGCCGCCACGCAATATGTCAGCGACGCGGTCGGCAACCGCTATGACGACAAGGGATATGACCCGACCGAAGCGTCCGCCGGTGCAGTGGGCGCGGCTACGCTGATCCAGCTCGGGTTGAGCTCGCGCGACATCGTCGGGACGCTGCGTTCGCTGCCATCGCTCGCAAAGGGCATCGCGCAGCGCCTGCGCGGCGCGGTCCGTCGCGCGCCGACGATCGAGACGCCGGTATCCACGCCCGATCCGACGCCCACCACGCGGCGCATGCCCTATGCGCGCAGCCGTCCGAGCTACGCGCGGGGCCAGGTCGACAGCGTCTGGGAGAATGCGGTGCGCCGCTCGCCGGACGGTGTGGTACGCGATCCCAATACCGGCGAGGTCCTTACCTGGGACCGTGGCCGGAACCGCAATGGCCAGTGGGACATGGGCCATCTTCCGGGCAAGGACTACAAGACCTTGCACGATCGGTATATGAGCGGGCAGATTAGTCGCGAGCAGTTCCTCCGCGAATATCATGATCCGCGGAATTACCAGCCGGAGGCGCCCGGCGCCAACAGGAGCAGGAGATACCAATGATACCCGAAGCGGCCGTCTTCACGCTGATTCGGTCCGATGCGCCGGCGATCGAAACGCGGATCACTGCCGATGACATCCGGGCAAAGGGGGATATCGGCCAGACGACCCTTCAGGAGGCCATTGCCAGCCGCAAGCCCGAGCTTGCGGCTTGGCTGGTGGAGCGCGGCGTCGACCTCGACAATCGCGATCGTTCCGGTTTCACGGCGCTCCATTATGCCATGGAATATCAATATTATCCTTTGGCCGAGAAGCTGATCCGCGCGGGTGCCGACGTCAACGCGACGAACAAGCATGGCAATGGCGCGCTCTGGACCGCGGTGATGTCCGCGCGGGGCGATTATGCGCTGGTCGATCTGCTCCTTGCCCATGGCGCGGATCCGGATATCCGCAACAGGGCGGGCAAGTCGCCGCTCGACCTGGCGATCGACATGGGCAACGCGCAACTGATCGAGAAGCTGAGGCATGCCGGAAAAGCAATATAGGATCGCCGCCGAGGACATGGTCGCGCTCGTCAGCGGCTGGGGCGCCGCGACCGCGACGGACCGCGTAACCGTTGACGGCAGGATGATCGGCTATGCCTATCGGGAGCGGCCGGTGAACGGGGCGGATAGCGGCTGGCGGTTCTTCGCCGGAGACGAAGACGACGCGTACATGGCGGACGCTTCCCGGCATGATTTCTACGCGGTGAATACCATCGCAAACTATGATCCGGCGATCCTTTCGATCCTCGACAGCGCGATCGGCAGTGCGTTCGAGCGGGATCAGACCGGCCCATGGCGCGAAGTCGGCGACGCGCAGAACTGATCGGGCAAGGACGTCGGCGGCCGGCATCGCATGCGAATCGGAGGAGGGCCTTTCCGGTTCGAAGCGTGGAATTGCTCCCAAAAGAATGAACCGAAATGGCAGCAAAAGGCACTTGGAGCCGCGGCCCATAGCTGTCTGGGATGGAATGGGATTTCGGCGAATCGCGGGATTTCCGCGGTTGAAACGTTGCCGCAACACATCGAAATATTTCTTAATCGGAGGCACTTGACGGCGGACACCCCGGACTGTCTCATATCGGGACAGTAACGGGGGGATGAAATGTCGGGGCTCGTCGAAGCGGCGACGGCTATTCTTAGTGCGTCCGAAAGAAAGCTGGAAGTGGCGGCGCACAACGTCGCCAATGTTTCCACACCCGGTTTCAAGCGGCAGATAGGGTTTTCGCAGCTTCTCCAGGCTTCGGGGAACGATGCGATGCCGCTTCCCGAGGTCGCGGTCCGCCGCAATTTCGCGCAGGGCAAGCTCACCGAGACGCGCAATCCGTTCGACCTCGCGATCAGCGGCGACGGGTTCTTCCAGCTCCGTGCGGGCGACAGCATCGTCTATTCGCGCCAGGGCCAGTTCAAGCTTGCCGCGGACGGTACGCTGGTCTCGCCGCAAGGCTATGTGCTGCAGCAGCAGGGCGGCGGCGACCTGGTGCTCGATCGCCAGGCGGCGACCATCCAGCAGGACGGCACCGTGATCGAGGACGGCCGCCCGGTCGCCCGGATCGAGCTGTTCGCCACCAGGGATCCGCAGGCGCTGACACCGGTTGGCGAATCCTATTTCTCGGCCGGGGCGGGCGCGATGGACACGGTCGGCGGGCCGGTGATCCGCCAGGGCATGGTGGAAAGCTCGAATGTCGAGATGGGCGACGAAATGGTCGCGATGATGACCGCGCTGCGCCAGTCGGAAGGCGGCGCTCGCCTGGTGCAGGTCTATGACGATCTGATCGGCCGCGCGATCTCCAGCCTGGGACAGACGCGATGAGTGACGCCTTCTATGTGGGAGCGGTGGGCCTTCAGACGCAGCAACGTGCGCTGGATGGCATCGCCAACAACATCGCCAATGTGAACACGCCGGCGTTCAAGCGCGTCCAGTTGCGTTTTTCGGACGTGGTGGCCGGCCGCCCGGTGGACGTGGCGACGCCGGATCTGCGCCAGCTTCCCGCGGATGTCGCGGGGGTGATGCTCGATACCCAGTTCATGCTGAACGAACAGGGGCAGCTGGAGCGCACCGGCCAGCAGCTCGACATCGCGATCGACGGCCAGGGTTTCATCGAGCTGATGGGTCCGGGCGGCCAGACGCTGCTGTGGCGCGGCGGCGCGCTCAAGGTGAATGACGACGGCCAGCTCGCGACCAGCCATGGCGTCGCGTTGCGGGCCGCGATCACGGTGCCGGGCGACGCCAGCGCGATCGAGATCGGCAAGGACGGCGTGGTGCGCGTGCGCGTGCCGGATAGCGCCGATCCGGTCGAACTCGGGCAGATCCAGCTCGTTCGCGTCAACGATCCATCGGCGGTCTCGCGGCTCGATGGCGGCCTCTATCGCGTCGACGATGCCAGTGCCCTCAGCGAAGCGGTGCCAGGCGAAGACGGCACCGGGATGCTCGTCCAGGGCTCGATCGAGCAATCGAACGTCGCGCTGACCGACGAAATGGTGCGGCTCATGCTCGTCCAGCGCGCCTATGCCGCCAATGCCCAGATCGTCCAGGCCGCCGATCAGCTGATGGGCATTGCGAACGGTCTTCGGCGCTAGGAACATGGCAGGGGGAATCGTCATGGGGGTGGCGCTCGCCGTCGCCGCGGCGGGCGGCGCCGGGGATGTCGCGCTCAGGCCGATGGTCGAGGTGCGTTCGGCGCAGCTGCGCGTCGGCGATCTGGTCGCCGCGCGCGAGGGCGCGCTGCCGGCGGGCATCGCCGAGCTGGTGGTGGCACGGCTGCCGCATGGCGCGACGACGCTTGCGCTGCCGGCCCGCGACGTCGCCGCATTGGTGCGCCGTCGGGTGCCGGGGCTGCGGATATCCGCGCCGGCAGGGGAGATTGTCCGGATACGCGCGGCGATCGCGGCGCTTCCGGCCCGCATCGGCGGTGGCTGCTTCGCCGCCGCAGCCGCGATTCCGGCGGGTGCCGCCGTCAAGGCCGGCGACGTGGTCGCGGCCGAATGCCGCGGTACTGTGCCCGCGGCGCTGCGCTATGACCGGGATGGGCTGGCGGTGGCGCGCGCCGCACTGCCGGCAGGGGCGTATCTCGGGCGGCTGGCAGCGCTTCCGCGGGACGCAATCGGCAAGGGGACTCCGCTGACCCTGCGCTCGGCGGCCGGCCCGGTGACGGTCGAGCGCGCGGTGACCACGATGCAATCCGGCCGCCCGGGCGCGCGCCTGTTCGTGCGCGACGGCGAAGGCAAGGTCTTCGCAGCGCCGCTTGCGCTGGTCGACAAGGAGGGCGGACGATGAGCCTCAGGCTGGCAGCCGCGGCCGCGGCGCTCCTGCTTGCGACGCCCGCGGCCGCGCAGGATCTCTACAGGGGCGGGAACTGGTCCTCCATGGCGGCGGATCGCCGCGCCAGCGGCGTGGGCGACGCGATCACGGTCGTCGTCCAGCAGGCGGCGGAGGCTTCGAACACCACGCAGAACGCGACGCGCAAGAGCACCGACGTGTCGGGCGGGCTCAATGCCGGCTCGATCAACGAGAGCGGCCAGCTCTCCTTCGGCGGCGGCTATACCGGGCGCGGCGAGGTGCGGCGCAGCGAGCGGCTGGTCGCACAACTGAGCGTCACGATCGAACAGGTGCTGCCCAATGGCGACTATCGCATCGTCGGCGAGCAGCGCCTCCACGTGAACGGCGAGAAGACGCTGATCGCCGTGCGGGGGCGCATCCGGCCCGAGGATATCCGCAGCGACAACAGCGTGCTCTCGAGCCGGATCGCCGATGCCCAGATCAACTATGACGGCAAGGGCTTTGTTTCGCGCAGCGCCAAGCCCGGGCTGCTCAACCGCATCTTCTCGCTGCTGGGGCTGGGCTGATGCGCGGCGCCGGAACGGTCCGCGCGGCGGTTGCCCTCGTGCTGGCTCTTGCGATGCCGGTCGCGCCCGCCATCGCGCAGTCGGTGCCGCTCAAGAGCCTGGGCAGGTTCGACGGCTGGCGCGAGAATGCGCTGGTCGGCTATGGCCTGGTCACCGGCCTGGCCGGATCGGGCGATACGCGCCGCAGCGTGGTGACGCGCCAGGCGCTGCGCAACGTGCTGAGCCGCCTGGGCACCAGCGTCACCGAGGATCAGCTCAGCAGCCGCAACGTCGCGGTGGTCATGGTCACTGCGGTGCTGCCGCCATCGGCCAATGTCGGTGACCGGATCGACGTCACGGTCTCGTCGATCGGCGATGCGCGCAGCCTGGCGGGCGGCACGCTGATCATGACGCCGCTGCTCGGCCCGGACCAGCGCACCTATGCGCTTGCGCAAGGGCCGCTGCTGGTGGGCGGTTATCGGTTCGATGCCGATCTGAACCAGCAGCAGCGCAACTATCCGACCACTGCGGTGCTCCAGGGCGGCGGCACCATCGAGGCGCCGGTCGAGTCGATGGTGCTGCGCGGGGGCAACGAGGTCGCGTTCCTGCTTGCGAACCCGAGCTTCTCGACATCGCAGCGCATCGCCGAGCAGATCAATGCGCGGTTCGGCTATGGCACCGCGCTCGCGAAGAATGCCGACGAGGTCCGCATTCGCTTCGCCGGCGCGCCGGCGGAGGTGACCGGTTTCGTGGCGCAGCTCGAGAATGTCCGGGTCGAGCCCGACATCGCGCCGCGCATCGTGATCAACGAGCGCACCGGCACGGTGGTGGCGGGCGGCGACGTGATGATCTCGAGCGTCGCGATCGCACAGGGCGACATCAAGGTGACGGTGACCGGCGAGCGCAGCGCGTCGCAGCCCGGCGGCTTCTATGGCGGCTTCGCCAATGACGTCAGCAGCCTGATCGTCACCAATACCAAGCTCGAAGTGGCGCAAGGGGTGGGGGATCAGTCGTTCCGTTTCCCCAACACTTCGGTTGCCGATCTCGTCCAGGCATTGTCGCGCGCGCATGTCGATACGCGGCGCATGATCAGCATCCTCCAGGCAATCAAGACCGCGGGCGCGCTGCACGCGGAGATCATCGTTCAGTAGCGTGAAGAAGGTGGGGACATGGAGAGTATTTCGACGGCGCTGATCGCCAAGGCGCTCGACGGGCTTACCGCGCGCTACCAGGCGACGGCGCAGAACATCGCCAACGCGAACTCGCCCAACTATCGGCCGATCCGCGTCACGTTCGAGGACAGCCTGCGCAGCGCGGCGACGCAGGGCGGCGGCGCGATCGCCGGCGTCGAGCCCAAGGTGGAGCTCGAGCCGATGCCGCGCATCGCCAGCGAGATGCGGCTCGACCTGGAGATCGCCAACGCCTCGCAGACCGCGATGCGCTATGGCGCGCTGCTCTCGATCCTCGGGCGTCAGATGGAGCTTGCCCGCACCATCGTGTCGGGAGGCCGCTGAGATGGACGCCATCGCCATCAGCCGCACCGGCCTAGACGTCGAGTGGCAGCGCCTTCAGGTGATCGCGCAGAACCTCGCCAACATCAACACGAGCCGCACCGCTTCCGGCCAGCCGTTCCACCCGCTGCGCCTGTTGTCGGGGCCGCAAGTCGATTTCAAGCATCTCGTGCGGGCGGGCGACAAGACGCCCGGCGGCGTCGAGGTGCTCGGCGTCGAGCCGATGGCGGCGGGCACGCGCCGGGTCTACGAGCCCGGCCATCCGCATGCCGACGCCGATGGCTTCGTCACCTATCCCGATGTCGACCATGCATCCGAGATGACGCTGCTGATCAAGACGTCGCGCGCCTATGAGGCCAATCTCACGGCGATGAGCATCGCGCAGCAAATGTATTCGCGCGCCGCCGAACTGGGCAAGCAGGCATGACCGGGATCGAGGGGATCGCGGCGATCGGCGGTGCCGATGCGGCGCCGCTCGCGATGCGCCTGGGCGAAGCGACTGCGACGGTTGCCCAGCCCGCCGGGGGCGCCGGCTTCGGCGAAGTGCTGATGAACGGGCTGCGCGGCGTCGACCAGAAGCTCGCCACGGCGGACAAGCTCGTCCAGCAGTTCACGGTGGACGATTCGGTGCCGGTGCACCAGGTCACCATGGCGCTGGAACAGGCCCGGCTTTCGGTGGAGCTCGCGATGCAGGTCCGTTCGCGGATCGTCGAGGGCTATCGCGAAATCATGAACATGCCCCTCTGACCGGCTGATCTCCGATGGAAAACCCCGTTCCCGCTCCCGCCGCCGCGCGCGGACAGCTGTACCTGTTGGGCGGCGTCTTCGGGCTCGTCCTGTTGCTGCTCGCCATCGGCTACTTCCTGTTCCTGCGCACCGACTATGTCGTGCTCGCGCAGGGGCTGCGTCCGACCGATGCCTCCGCGATCGTCGCGGAGCTGGACAAGCGCGGCGTCGCCTATCGCTTGCGCGACGGCGGCGCGACGATCCTGGTGCCGGAGGGGCAGGCCGATGCCACTCGCGTCGCGATCGCCGGGTCGGATGCGGCGGCGCGCGGGCAGATCGGCTTCGAGCTGTTCAACAAGTCCGACATGGGGCTCACCAACTTCGCGCAGAAGATCAACTATCAGCGCGCGCTCCAGGGCGAACTGGTCCGTACCATCACGGCGATGGACGGAGTGGAGACGGCGCGCGTCCATCTCGCGCTGCCCGAAAAGGCGCTCTTCCGCGGCGACCGGGTCGACCCCAAGGCAGCGGTGACCGTCACGATGAAGCCGGGCCAGACGGCCGATCCGGCGCGCGTCTCCGGCATCCAGCAGCTGGTTGCGGCGGCCGTCCCCGATCTGCCCGAGAGCAAGGTGGTGGTGCTCGACGCGGCCGGACATGTGATCAGCCCCCCGCCCGTGGTCGACGGCGGCACGGGCGCCGAACGCCCCGCCGATATCGAGGAGCGCGGCGCGGTCGAGAATTACTATCGGGCGCGAGCGCGCGGCGCGGTCGAGCGACAGATGCCGGGCGTGCGCTTTGCCCTCCGGGTCCTGCTCCTGCCGAACGGCGCGCCGCCGACGGCGGCAGCCGGCGGCACCGCCGGCGCCGATCCGACGGTGGTTCCTGCCGCCGGCTGGACGCCGTCGGGCGAAGGGGCGGCGCGCAACTTCCGCATGCGCATCCTGTTCATCAGCGAAGCGCCGATCAATTCGGAGGACCAGCAGATCGCGCGCAATGCCATCGTCCAGGCGACGGGGCTCGACGACCAGGCCGGCGACAGCCTGTCCTTCGAAACCGGGCCGATCGATCAGCCCGTATCTTCCCCGCCGATCGCGCAGCCCAGCCACGCGGCGGCAGGCGCACCCATGGCGGCAGCACCGATACCGGCCCAGGGTTTCGGCTTCGCCTGGCCGCCGATCTGGCTGTGGCTGGTTGCCGGCGTCGCAATGGCGGCAGTGCTGGTCTGGCGCTTCCGCCGCCCGGGCGCGCGGATGAGCGGCGAAGAGCAGGAGGCGTTCGCGCAGCGGCTGCGCCGCCAGCTCAACATGACGGAGGAGGCTGGCGATGCTGCTGCCTGAAGCCCGGCTCGATATCCTGATCGACGAACTGCGCGGCATGTCCGCCGGCGATCGCAAGGCGGTGCTGGCGAAGCTGGGGGGCGAGGAGCGCCGGCGCGTCCGTGCCCGGCTCGCCGCTTCGGCAAGCGGGCCCGCCGAACCCGTCTCTCCCTATTCCGCCGATATCGCGGCGCGGCTCGAGGCACGCGGCGACACCGGGCTCACCGTGGCGGGGCGGCGCGCGCTCGATGCGTTCCTGATGCCGGCGGGGAAGGGCGCCTCGCGCCCCGAGCAGGGGCGCGGCGCGTCGCTCGCCCAGGCGATGGGCGGCCTGCTCCGCCCGCGTGGCAGGCTGCCATGACCATGCTCATCAAGTCCGATGCCGGCATTGCGGTGCGCAGCTTCATCGGCGGCCCGCGCTTGCCGGTCGAAGCGAGCGAAGCGCCGGCGGCGGATCCGCGCGATATCGAGCGTGCGCAATTGCTTGCCGAGGTGGAACGGCTCCAGCGCCAGCGCGGCGAGGACGAAGCCGCGACGAAGCGCGCGGTGGAAGTCGCGCGCGAGGAAGGCCGGCAGGAGGGGCTGGCCCAGGCCGAACGGCGAGAGGCCGACGGGATCGCCGCGGTCCGCAAGGGGCTGGAACAGGCCCGGGCGGACTTCGCTGCGCAGCTGGATTCGCTCGACAGGCTCGCGCCGGAACTTGCCCGGGCCGCACTGGCCAAGATGTTCGCCGAGGGCGAGGGCTGGGCCGCCCCGGCAGAGGCGATGATCGCGCGCCAGCTCGCCGCCCTGCGCCGATCGAGCGTGATCGCGATCCATGTGAGCCCAGAGGACTTCCCGGACGCTGCCGCGCTCGCAACGCTTTCGGCCGAGCTCGGCGCGGAAGGGCTGCGCGTCGAGAGCGACCGCGCGCTGCGCGCGGGCGCCAGCCGGATCGAATGCCGGCTCGGCCAGGTCGATCTCGACGTGCGCACGCAGTGGCAGGCGCTGTCGGCGCTGCTGGCCGAGATGGCCGGATGACCCTCCATCCCTTCCTGCAGCGGCTGCGCGATCTGGAGCTGGTTCACCCCATCGGCTTCGTGCGCAAGGTCGCGCATGGCCATTTCGAGGCGACCGGCCCGGCCTGCACCGTAGGCGACCTGTGCGAAGTCGCCGGGGAGGGTGCCGCTGTGCGCGTCGAAGTCGCCGCGGTGGACGAGGCCGGGCTGATCCTGGTGCCGCTGGAACAGGATCGCCAGGTGCGCCCCGGCGCCCGGGTGACGGCGCTGCCCGGCGGCGGCTCGGCGGCGGTGGGTGACGGTTTCGCCGGGCGGGCGATCGATGCGTTCGGGCGGCCCTTCGATGGCGGAGGCGCAATCGCCGTCGAGGCTCGGACGGCGCTTGCCGGATCGGTGCCGCGCCCGCTCGATCGTGCGGCGCCCCGGCGCATGGTGAAGACCGGGCTGCGCGCGATCGACGGGCTGCTGACGCTCGGCGAGGGCCAGCGCGTCGGCATCTTCGCTGCCGCGGGGGTGGGCAAGACCAGCCTGCTCGAGCAGCTCGCCGGGCAGATCGAGTGCGATCGCGTGGTGCTTTGCCTGGTCGGCGAGCGCGGCCGCGAAGTCGAGGCGATCTGGCGCACGCTTTCCGCCCGCGCCGATGCGGAGCGCTTCACCCTGGTCGCCGCGACATCCGACGAAACGGCGGCGTTGCGTGCTCGGGCAGCCAATGTGGCGCTGTGCCTGGCCGAACATTGGCGCGATCGCGGCCAGCATGTGCTGCTGGTCGTGGATTCGGTCACGCGTCTCGCCATGGCGCTGCGCGAGATCGGCCTCGCCGCCGGGGAGCCGCCGACGGTGCGCGCCTATACGCCGAATGTGTTCGCGGCCCTGCCGCGCCTGGTCGAGCGGTGCGGCGCCACCGGCGGCGGCGGTGCGATCACCGCGGTGATGACCGTGCTGAGCGAGACCGACGATGTCGACGACCCGATCGTCGAAGTGATGAAATCATTGCTCGACGGCCATATCGTGCTGTCGCGCACGCTTGCGGAGCGCGGCCATTTCCCGGCGATCGACGTGTCGCGTTCCATCAGCCGCCAGGCGGCGCGGCTGATGGAGCGCCAGCATGCCAGCGCGGCACGCACGGCCGTCACGCAGCTCGGCGTCTATGACGAGGCGCGCGTGATGATCGAGAGTGGCGTCTACAAGGACGGCGCCAATGCCGAGATCGATCAGGCGATCGCTATGCGCGCGAAGCTGATGGCGTTCCTGCGCCAGGGGCAGAGCGAGAATTCGGGTTTTGCCGATACGCTTTCAGGCCTGCGCACGGCTGCCGGGAGTGGCGGCCATGCATGATCGCCGCACCCATCGCGCACTCGCCGACATCGCCGCGCTCCGTGTCGCGCAGCGCATGGCCGCACATCAGGAACTGGCCGCGGCGCAGGCGCGCGAAGAGGAGGCGGCGGACGCGTCGCGTCGCGCGGACCTGCGCACCGAAACGGCCGCAAGGGCATGGGACGCGCATCTCGGCAGCGCGGACTTCGCGCCGGATTTCGCCCGCGCGCTTGCCGCCGAGCTTGTCGAACAGGGCCGGGCGAGTGCCGCCGCGCAGGCGCATCGCGCGCAAATGGTCGAGGCGTGCGCCGCCGCGGAGCAGGATTGGCACGACGGCGATGCACATTGCCGGCTTGCCGACCGCGCGCTCGACACCAGCCGCCGCGCGCGCCGCCGGGACCGTGACGAGCGCGCGCTCGATGCGCTGGCGGACCGCATAGCTTCGAACTGGAGGCGAGCATGATTGGACCTCTCCCGCATACCGGCCCCATGCCGCCCGAGGGGCGGGGCGATTCCGCCGATCAGCAGCATGGGCAGGCGCCGAGCGACCTGTTCGCGCAGCTGCTCGGTGCCGGCGGCGCGCTTGCGGCAGAGCAGGCGGCGCTCGCCGAAGCGCCTTCGATGCCGGCTCCCGAAGCTTCGCTGCTCGTCCCCGATGTCGTTGGCGCGGACCCGGCGCAGCAGGCGCCCGCGCCGCTCGCGCGCGTGTTCAATCAGGATGGCTTCTTCGGCCATGCAGGCAAGATACCAGGCCAGGCGGTAATGCTCGAGCGAGAGGAGGCGGCGCTGGCACAGGCGCCCGGCGTCGCGCCGGCAGGGCTGGCCGCGGCGCTGCGTCCGGAAGTCGCGTTCCCCGCCATCCCCGGGGGCAGCACCATGGCGCGATCGGGCGCGGGGCATGGGCCGGCGATGCGCGTCGCCAGGGCAGGGCCGGCGACCGTCGTCGCCAAGCCGGCGAGCGGCATGGCGGCCGCGCCGCCGGCGACCGCAGAGAATGAGGCGGCCGATCCCGTCGCGCCCCTGCGGCACCGCGCCTATCGCACGCCAGGCGCCGCGCGTTCGGCGCTGCATGTGGCGCTGCACGAGATCGAGAGCGGTTTGCAGATCGCGGCGCGCGTCGAGGGATTGGACGAAGCGGAACGTCATCAGTTGCGCGACGAAATCGCCGCGCTGCTCGGCCGCCATGGGCTTTCCGCCGCCCGAATCCAGATCAATGCCATGCCGCCACGGGAGAGTGAACGATGATCGCGCAAACCGCGCCAGTAGGCGCCGCTGACGGCGGCCAGCAGAATGCCGGCGCCGCCAATGCGGCGACCGATGCCTTCGGCCTCGGCTTCGATGCGCTGCTGAAGATCATCCTGACCCAGCTGACCTATCAGGATCCGCTGAAGCCGATGGACAATTTCGAGTTCGTCTCGCAGCTCGCGCAGTTCTCGCAGATCCAGCAGAGCCAGACGATGAACGACCGGCTCGAGGCGCTGGTCTCCGCCCAGGCGACCAGCCAGGCGACCGGCCTGCTCGGCACCACGGTCGACGTGCCGGCGGGGGCGACCACGCTCACGGGCTTGGTAACCGCGGTCACCTTCAGCAATGGCACGCCGCGGATCACGATCAAGACGGCCGACAATCGCACGATCAGCAACCTCGCGATCGCCAGCATCTCGCAAGTCAGGAAGGGGAACTAAGCCATGTTCGGTGCCATCTATATCGGCCTCAGTGGCCTCAACGCCTATTCCCGCGGACTCGAGCAGGTCAGCAACAACGTGACCAATCTCAACACCTCGGGCTTCCGGGGTTCGACGGTGACGTTCCAGAACTATTATGGCAGCGGCAGCCAGGGCGGCCTTTCGCACGACACCGACAGCAATGGCGGCGGCAACGGAGTCGGCATCGGCCAGAGCCGGCTCGACCTGAGCGCCGGCCAGCTGCGGCAGACCGGGCGCGACCTGGACCTGGCGATCGACGGCGGCGGCTTCCTCGTCCTGATGGACGGCGACAAGATGCTCTATGCGCGCACCGGCAGCTTCGAGGTGGACAACAAGGGCTTCATCGTCCTCTCGGGCACGAAATATCGGCTGGCGACGCTCGATTCCTCCGGCCGGCCGGTGAGCCTTTCGATCGATCAGAAGCGCACCAGCGCCCCGCTCGGCAGCACCACGATCACCTTCACGGACAATCTGTCGAACACTGCCGTCAACGCAGTCACGATCAACGACATGGTCGTGTACGACAGCAAGGGCGGCTCGCACAAATGGAGCGCGAAGTTCGAAAAGGGCACGGCCGCCGGCGAATGGACCGTCAAGATCAGCGACGAGAAGGGCCTGGTCGCGACCAAGAGCCTCAAATTCATCGGTAGCATCATCGATCCCAGCGCCGCCAAGATCGAAGTCGAGGATACCACCAACAACTTCAAGGTGACCTTGGATTTCTCGGCCGTGCAATCCTATTCCTCCGGCGATGTCTCCAATCTGCGCGCATCCTCGATCGACGGGCACGGCGTAGGCGCGCTGACCACCGTTACCGTGAACGCCACCGGCAATCTCGAGCTTGCCTATTCGAACGAGCAGAAGCTCGACCTGGGCGCAGTCGCGCTCGCCGATTTCCGCGATACCCAGTCGCTGGTCGAGAAGGATGGCGGCCTGTTCACCTATAATGGCAGCGGCGAGCGCATGTATCTTGCCAGCTCCGATCCCCGGGTGGGCCTGGTAAAGGCCAGGCAGCTCGAGGCCTCGAACGTCGACCTGTCCAAGCAGTTCGGCGACCTGATCCTGATCCAGCGCGGATTCCAGGCCTCGTCGCAGATCGTCAGCGTTTCGAACGACATGATCCAGCAGCTCTTCGGCATCCGGGGCCAGGGATGACGCTTCCCTGCCGATCCTGGCTGCCCGACGGAACGCTCGCGCCCGCTTCGGTCCAGAACCTGCTCGCCGGCATGGTCGAGAGCTGGTCGGGCGAGTGGTTCGCGGGCGAGCCGATGCGCGTCGCCGGGGGGCTCGCCCGCATTGCGGCACCGCGCGCCGAATTGCGCAAGGCCGTGTGGCATTGCTGCGACGAAGGGGTGGCGATCGGCCTGCCGCCGGCGGGCGTGATGGCGCTGGGGGCGATGGTGCTCGGCGTGCCCGCAGCCGCGGGCCAGCGCAACGCGCACGATCTGGCGCTGCTCGAGGCACTGGGCAAGGAATGCCTGGATGGCCTCAAGTCTCGCCTCGTTCAGTGCCTCGCGCTGGGCAAGCCGGTCTGGCATCCATCGGAGGCGGGGCGCGGCGAGGGGGCGATACATCGGCTCGAGGCCGTCACCGCCACGCGCGGGCTGACGCTCCTGATCGAGCTGTCGGCGCCCAGTTTCGCGCGCTTCGTGCGGGAGGTGCTGCCCGAGCCGGCGGTCGGTGTGCCGCTTGGTTCCGGCAGTGCCGCGCTTGCCGGAATCCCCGTGTCGCTCTCCGCGTTGCTCGGCCGCAGCCATATCACCGTCGCCGATCTCGCCGGGCTCGGCTGCGGCGACGTGCTCGTGCTCGACCGCGCGACCGATGACATCCTGCCGCTCGCGGTGGACGGGGTGCCGCTTGCGCGGGGCCGCTGTGCCGTCGTCGAAGGCAAGCGCGGTCCCGCGCTCGAAATCATAGAAGCTCCAACCCGATGAGTAGCCCCGTGACCGAACCGAGTGATATCCTGTCCGCCGAAAGCCAGCCCGCCGCAGCCAAGCCGGAGCGGCCGGCGCCCGCACGCGTCAGCAGCAAGCTGATCGAGAATGTCGGCGTGCAGCTCGAGGCGTTTCTGGGCGCTGCCCCGATGACCGTCGCCGACTTGACCGGCCTGGCCACCGGCGCGGTGGTGACGCTGGATGCGCAGCTCAATACGCCGGTCGAACTGCGCCTGAACGGCGTGGCGGTGGCGCGCGGGGAGCTGGTCGCGGTGGGCGAGAAGTTCGGCGTGCGCCTGACCGAGATCGCGCAATGGCCCGATTGAGTGCAGCATGCGCATGTCTGACGGCATTCCTGGTCCATGCCCCGGCCGCGCTCGCGCAGCCGGGGCGGCTGGGCGGCGGCGGGAGCCTGAATCTTTCGCTCACGCGGATCGTGATGGCGTTGCTCCTGTGCCTGATGCTCGCGGCGCTGGCCGCGCTGGCGCTCAAGCGCAGCGGCGGGCGGATCGACCTTCCCCGATTGCGCGGGCTGGTTGCGGCATTGCCGGCGCAGCGGCGGGTGGAGGTGCTCGAGACGCGCCGGGCCAGCCAATATGCCGATATCTGCCTGTTGCGCTGCGACGGGCGCGAATATCTCGTGCTTTGCGGGCAGCAGCAGCACCTCCTGCTGCGCGAGAGCGCGTGTCCGGTTCCAGCCGCCGCCCCCGCTTCGGCCGCGCCGCCGGGCGCGGAGGGGGAGGACGGCTGATGCGCCGCGTTCGCGCCGGCAAGGCGTGCCTGCTGGCCGTCGCGCTGCTTGCTCCCGCCACTGCCCTGGCTGCCAACGGCACGGGCATCAGCACCGATCTGGTGCGCACCATGTTGCTGCTCACGCTGCTGGCGGTCGCTCCGGCGATCTTCATCAGCATGACGAGCTTCGTGCGCATCGTCGTGGTGCTGGCGATGGTCCGCCATGCCTTTGGCATGCCCGAAACCCCGCCCAACCCGGTGCTGATCAGCCTCGCATTGTTCCTGACGGCCTTCACCATGGGCCCGACCTTAACCGCCGTGAACAGCCAGGCGCTCAAGCCGTTGATGGCCGGCAGCGTTACCGTCGAGCAGGCGATCGATAAGGGGAGCGGGCCGCTGCGCAACTTCATGCTCGCCCAGACCCGCGACAGCGACATCGAGGCGATCTACGCCATCGCCAAGGCCCCGGTGCCGGACCGGCCCGAGCAGGTGGAACTGCTCAAGCTCACGCCCGCCTTCATCCTGAACGAGCTGCGGGTCTCCTTCACCATCGGCTTCGTCATCCTGCTGCCCTTCCTGCTGATCGACCTGGTCGTCGCCTCGATCCTGCTCGCGCTCGGCATGATGATGGTCCCGCCATCGACGATCTCGCTGCCGATCAAGATCCTCATGTTCGTCCTGATCGACGGTTGGGGGCTGATCCTGCAGGGCGTGCTGGGAAGCTTCAGATGAAGCAGCGCCGGGGCGGCACCTCCTCGGGCCTCGACCTGTTGCTGATGCCCCCGCGCGTGGAAGCGTCGCTATGGCGGCGTTTCCGCTTCGAGCGCGAGTTCAGGTGCCGCGAGCAGATCTTCACGCGGTACCGTTCGCTCGCGCGCGCCCTTGCTCGGCGCCAGCTGCGGACGCGGCCACGCAACGGCATCGAGCTCAACGACATGGAACAGTTCGCCTATGAAGGGCTGCTGGTCGCGATCGACCGGTTCGATCCGCTGCGTGGCATTCCCTTTGGCGCCTTTGCGCGGCGCCGGATCATCGGCAGCATCGCCGATGGCGCGGCGCGGATGAACGAGAGCGACGCGCAATATAGCTATCGCCGCCGGATCGAGACCGAGCGGCTCCGCTCGATCGCGGCGGAGACCGGCCCGGCCGATCCGCTGGGCGCGCTCGCCGACCTTGCCGCCGGGCTCGCGATCGGCCTGATGCTCGAGGGAACCGGCCTGGTCGAGCCCGAAGACGGGATCGACCGGCGGCCCAATGCCTATGAGAGCCTGGCATGGCGCCAGCTCAACGCCCAGCTCGCTCGCGAGATCGAGCGCCTGCCCGAGCGCGAGGCAGCGATCATTCGCCAGCACTATGAGAACGGAGTAAGCTTCTCGCAGATCGCGCAATTGCTCGGCCTGTCGAAGGGGCGCGTCTCGCAGCTTCACGCCCAAGCGCTGGCGAAGCTGCGGACACGGATAGGATATCGTTGATGGAGATGGACATGACGCTTTGCAGTGACGAGGAGATGGCGCAACTGCTCGCCGCGATGCAGGCGAGCATGCCGGACGAACTCGGCCTCGCCGACCGGCTGATCGAAGCCTATCCCGACGATGCCCGGCTCCACTTCCTGCGCGGTTCGATGCTCGCCGGATCGGGGCGCCCGATCGAGGCGCATGCCGCCCTGAGCCGCGCCGTCGCGCTGGCGCCTGACTTTGCGCTGGCCCGCTTCCAGCTCGGTTTCTTCGAGCTCACTTCGGGCGAGGCGTCGCGCGCACTCGCAACCTGGGAGCCGCTCGATACGCTGCCGTCCGACCATTATCTCGCGCATTTCGTCCGCGGGCTGCGGCATCTGATCCAGGATCATTTCGGGGAGGCGATCCGCGAGCTGACCGAAGGGATCGCAGTGAACGAGGAGAATCCGCCGCTGAACCGCGACATGCGGCTGATCATCGACGAATGCAGCCGCCTGGCCGGCGACGGTGCCCCGGCAAAACCGGCGGACGACGAGGCTTCGGCGACGTCCTTCCTGCTCGACCAGATCGAGCGCGGAACGACGCACTGAGCGCGCGCGCGACATGACACGCATCGGCAATGTCGACCAGGTGCTGCTGCTCCTGCACGAGCAGCTGCAACGCACGAGCCGCAATCGCGGCACGGCACGGCAGGGCCGGACCTCCCGTGCCGAGACGGCATCCGCGCGCCCGCTCGACCGGGTTCGCGCGCTCGCCGCTCTCGACACGCTGGAGGAAGAGGAATTGCGCCGGGCGATGGTCCGCGGACTGCTTGCCGAACAATTCGGCGAAGCGGTCGGGAACGATCCGGCGCTGATCGCCATCGTCGATCAGGTAAGCCGGATGATCGGCGAGACGCCCGAAGGGCGCGAATTGATGGACAGGGCCCTGGCCCAGTTGAGGGAATCTCGAGCATGAACCAGACCGCCACCGCGCAGAGCCGCCACGATCGTCTCGCGGCATTGCTTGCCGAGGATCCGGACAATGTCGCGCTGATCGCCGACGCGGCGGAAGCAGCCTTCGCCGAGGAACGCTTCGACGCCGCGGAGGAACTGCTCGATCGCCATGCACGGCTCCAGCCATTGACGCCCCAGGCCCAGCATCTGGCCGGACTCGTGGCGATGCGCCGGCTCGACTGGGCGCGCGCTGCCGATCTCTATGCTGCGCTGTTGGCCGGGGGCGCGGATGCGCCGCCGGTGCGTTTCAACCTCGCCTGGTCGCTCGCCATGGCCAAGCGCTTCGACGAGGCGCTGGCGGCGCTCGACATTGCGACCAGCACTGCCTTGCCGCAGGCCGCGCAACTTGAAGTGCAGCTGTTGCACCAGCTCGGCCAGTTCGATCGCGCCGGGGAGCGCGCACGCACGCTGATCGCGCTCCATCCCGAGCATCGCGGGCTCAACGCCATCGTCTCGACTCTGGCGATCGATATCGAGGACACCGATCTCGCGGCGCGCACCGCGCGAATGGCGGGTGATCACCCCGACGCGCTCACCACGCTCGGCACGCTGGCGCTCGGCGAGGACGATCCCGCGGCCGCGGCGGAGCTGTTCGAGGCGGCGCTGGCGCGTGCGCCGGGCGCCCCCCGGGCCTGGATCGGGCTGGGGCTCACGCGCATGCTGGGCGGCGACCAGGGGGAAGCCGCACGCGATCTGGACAAGGGGGCCGAGATGTTCGGCACCCATCTGGGCTCGTGGATCGCCGCGGGCTGGGCGCACGTCCTGGCCGGGGATCGCGCCGCCGGCCGCGTCCGCTTCGAGAAGGCGCTGGCGCTCGACGACAATTTCGGCGAGGCGCAGGGTTCCATCGCGGTGATCGAGCTGCTCGAGGGGCATATCGAGGAAGCGCGCCGGCGCACCGCGATCGCACAGCGGCTTGATCGGGAGAGCTTCTCGGCGGCGCTTGCTTCGATGCTGCTCGCCGCGGGCGACGGGAACAGCGAGCGGGCGGCCAAGATCTTCGAGACCGCGCTCCACACGCCGATCGGGGATGACGGCAAGACATTGGCGCATGCGTTGGCGAAGCTGGGCGCGCGTTAGGCTGAAGGCCTTCGTTCTTCCTTCAGCGCCCCGTTCTCCACCGCCATCCCCGCAAGGGCGAGGGTGGCGGAGGTTGCCGATCGCGGGCGGATCGGCATTGCGACACCCGCCATGTCGCACGCGGGAGTGGCGCCCGGCTCACCCTTCCAGCCGGACCACGTCGAACGATTTCAGGTTCACTCGCATCGGGATCTCGCTCACCGACAGGATCGAAAGCTTGGGGATGCTGCGGCGCGTGAGGTTTTTCAGGTGGCGGCGGATCTCGCTGCCGCACAGCAGCACCGGCGCGCGGCCTTGGCGGAACATCTCCTCGCTCATCGGGGCGAGGCGGCGGAGGATCTGCTCGGCAAGGCGCGGTTCGACCGCGAGCGAGCTATGGCCGGCATTGGCCCCGATGCTCGCGACGATCTGGTTCTCCACGCGCGGATCGAGGCTGAGCACCGCCAGGTCGCCATGGCTGCCGCGCAGCTGGTGGCAGATGGCATAGCTCATCCGCTGGCGAATCTGTTCGGTCAGCTCGATCGGGTCCTTCTGGATGCGGGCCAGGTCGACGAGATGCTCGACGATCAGGTCGAGATTGGCGATCGACACGCCTTCGCCGAGCAGGTTCTGCAGCACGCGCTGCACGTCGGACAGCGTCAGCGTATTGGGGATCAGGTCCTCGACCAGGCCGGGCTGGCGCTCGCGCACTTCGCCCAGCAGCCCCGCGACGGTGGCGCGGGTGAGCAGGGTCGAGGTCTCGCTGCGCACGATCTCGCCGAAATGCGTGACCATCAGCGTGATCGGATCGATGATCGTATAGCCCGAATCGCGCGCGGCCTGGGCCTCGTTCTCGGCGATCCAGAAGGCGGGCATGCCGAAGGCCGGGTCCACCGTTTCCTCGCCGGCGAGCCGGCCCTTGGCGCCCTGGTTGGCGATCGCCAGTACCCGCTCGGGCTGGACCTCGGTAGCGCCGTAGCGGGCCCCGAACAGCCGCACCTCATATTCGAAGCTGCCCAGCCCCTGGCCGTCGACGAGCTTGACCGCGGGAAAGCCGATGCCCAGCTCCTGCTCCTGGGCGCGGCGCAGGCCGGCGAGGCGCTCGAGGATGAGGGCGCCTTCCTTTTCCCACGCCCGGCCGAGTTCGGCGCCGAAGCGGATCTCGACCGCGGGCACCGGCGCGGTGCCGGAGGCCATCGTCTCGTCGGTCGCGTCCTCGTCCGTGCCGCCCTGCGCCGCGGTGCGGCGACGCAGGCGCCACCATGCGAAGCCGGCGGCCGCGCCGATCAGCAGGATCGGCCATTTGGGCATGCCCGGCATCAGCATCAGCGCGAGCAGCACCGCCGCGACGATCAAGGGGATGCGCGGTTCGGACGCGAGCTGGCGGAAGACCTCGGTGGAAAGCTGCCGGTCCGCCGCCGAGCGGGTGACGATGATGCCGGTGGCGATCGAGATGATCAGCGCGGGCAGCTGGGTGGCGATGCCGTCGCCGATGGTCAGCAGGGTGAAGTGCTGCAGCGCCTCGGGCCATTCCATGCCCATCTGGCTGACGCCGACGATCCAGCCGGCGATGATGTTGATCAGCAGGATGATGATGCCGGCGATCGCGTCGCCCTTCACGAATTTCGAGGCGCCGTCCATCGCACCGTAGAAGCTCGCTTCCTTTTCCAGCTCCTCGCGCCGGCGCACCGCCTCCTTCTGGTCGATCAGGCCCATGTTGAGGTCGGCATCGATGCTCATCTGCTGGCCCGGCATCGAATCGAGCGTGAAGCGCGCCGCGACTTCGGAGACGCGCTGGGCGCCGCTGGTCACCACGACATATTGGACGACGACGAGGATCGAGAAGACGACCAGGCCGATCACGAAATTGCCCTGCACCGCAAAGGCGCCGATCGATCCGATCACATCGCCGGCATTGCCGCCGGTCAGGATAAGGCGGGTCGCGGCGACGTTGAGCGAGAGGCGATAGAGCGTCGCGACAAGCAGCAGCGAGGGGAAGGTGGAGAATTCCACCGGCTTGCCGACATAGAAGGTCAGCAGCATGATCGTCAGCCCCAGGCCGAAATTGATGATGATCGCCAGGTCGAGAAAGGCCGGAGGGATCGGCACGAACAGGATCACGAGGATCGCGATCGTCGCTCCGACGAGCGCCAGGTCCTTCTGGTTGCGGAACAGCTTGTCGAACATCATGCGGTTTCCGAAGGGTGCGAAGCGCGGCGGAGCGCGATGTAGAGCTCGGCCACTGCCTCATAGGTGGAAGGGGGGATCGCGCCGCCCGCCTGGCAGGCGCGGAAAAGGGTGCGCGCGAGCGGTGGCCGCTCGAGGATGGGGATGCCCAGGCGGAACGCCTCTTCCTTGATCGCCAGCGCGAAGCGGTTGCGGCCCTTGGCCGAGACTTCGGGCGCGATCATCCGTTCGGCATCGTAGCGCAGCGCCACGGCGAAATGCTCGGGATTGACCACCACCAGGTCCGATCCCGGCACCGCGCCCAGGCCCTCGCTCTGCTTGACGAACTCGGCATGGAGCTGCTTGCGCTTCTGCTTGATGCGCGGATCGCCCTCGCGGTCCTTGGCCTCGCGCGTGACTTCGCGCCGGCTCATCCGCATCTGCTTGAGGAACTCGCCGCGCACCAGCACCTGGTCGAGGATGACGAAGCCGATCGCGATCGCGATGAACACGAAGATCAGCCGCAGCCCGGCGCCGGCAAGCGCTTCGGCCAGCCGTTCGCCGTCGCTCGCGGCGATCGCGAAGCGGGCGATGGCGTCCTTGACGACGAACCAGGCGGCGATCGCATAGACCGCCGACTTGAGCACCGTCTTCAGCGTCTCCTTCAGCATCCGCATCGAGAAGAGCCGCTTTAGGCCGGTGGCGGGGTTGAGCCGGTTGAAGTCCGGCTTGAGCGGCTGGGCCGTGAACATCAGCCCGCGCAGCTGAAGGATCTCGAGAAAGATCACCACCGCCATGATCGTGCCGCCGAGCAGCGCAAGCGGCTGGATCGCGGCCCAGGCGATGGTGCCGATCATCGCCTGGGCCTGTTCGGGATCGCCCGCCCGGTCGATGCCGGCGGAAAAGGCCTTGCGCATCAGCTCGGCGATCTCGCCGACCATCGTCGGCCCCGCCACCGCGCCGAACCCCGCCAGCGCGACCAGTCCGCCCAGGAAGCCGAGTTCCGCGCTGCGGGCGACCATGCCCTTCTCGCGTGCCTTCTTCAGCTTGAAGGGTGTCGGTGCCTCGCTGCGATTCTGCTCCTGCTCGGCCATGTCAGATCAGCCGCGGCATGGTTTCGAGCGCGGTCCGCATCAGCCGGGCGAAGAGCGCGCCGGAGAAGGACAGGGCGAGCGGCAGCGCCGCGATGGTGGCGAGCGCCTTCACCTGGAATCCCAGGAGCAGCACGTTCATCTGCGGCAGGGTGCGCGACAGGAAGGCGACGATCAGGTCGAGCAGGAACAGCACGAGCAGCACGATCCCCGCCAGCCCGATCGCCATCAGGAACACCGTGCCCATATATTCGATCAACGGCGCCGGGTCGCCGCCCAGGCTCGCGGCACCCAGCGGGACCTTCTCGACCGAGGCTGCCCAGATCGCGAGCAGGTCCCCGGGCGCGCCGATCGCGAAGAATATCGCGGCACCGGCATAGGCGAAGAACGTACCGGCCAGCGGCATTTGCGCGCGGGTGGTGGGATCGACCAGCACCGCCAGCCCGAACCCGGCCTGGATGTCGATCGCGCGCCCGGCAGTGAGCAGGGCCGCGAAGGCGAGCTGGAGCGCGAGCGCGAGCGATATGCCCAGGAAGAGCTCGCCCAGCACGACCACCGGTAGGCCGGCATCCCAGAAGGGCGCGCGCCAGGTCGCGTCCGGATTGCCGGAAACGAGCCAGGCGGAAAGGGCGATCGCCAGGATCAGCCTTATCATTGCCGGAATGCGCAGCAGCGTGAAGGGCTGGGCGAAGCTCAGCGTCGGCGCGATGCGCAGGCTCAGCAGCAGCACCGCCACCGCCTGGTCGGTCAGGTCGCCCATGATCAGCTCGCGAGCGTGGGGATCACCAGGTACAGGCCACGCGCGAAATCGGTGATCCGCGCGATCATCCATGGCCCGAGCAGGATGAGCAGCATCGCCGCCACGAGCAGCTTGGGCACATAGCTCAGCGTCATTTCCTGCATCTGCGTCGCGACCTGCAATATGCTGATCAATACCCCGACGACGAGCGTGGTGAGCAATACGGGGCCCGCAACGATCAGGCAGTTCCACAACATGTCGTCGAGCAAATTGAGCGCGCGGTCGGCTTCCACGAAATCCCCCCGGATTTTCCGATTGCCGCGCCGAATCGACGATTCGGTGCGGATTCGTTAACTATAATCCACGCGGATCCGCGCCAAAGCAAATAGCTTTGAATTCAACGGCTTTGGTTCAAATTTCCGGGAGGCCTTCAACCCCCCGCCGGCGAGGGGCGCGCCGGCGACGGCGCCTGGTCGTGCAGGCAGGCTATGATGGTGGCGATGACGGTGCGGGTTTCGTCGGGGTCGCGAACCTGGATGGCATCGATGCCGGTCCGGCGCGCGGGCTCGTCGTTGCCGCCGGGATACAGGGCGTCGCCGACGAACAGCATGTCGGCGATGGGGATGCCGCTCTCGCCGGCGAGCCTTTCCAGGCCATGGGCCTTGTCGATGCCGCGGCGCGTCACGTCGATGGAAGTCGTGCCGCCGAGCCGGATCGACAGATCGGGCAGCAGGCGCTGCAACTCGGCCTGCAGGGCGGTGCGCTTGCTCCGGTCGGGATCCCATTTCGCCTTGGCTTCCAGCGGCGCGTCCTGGCCGAGCCCGGAAAAGGTGAGCTGGCTTCCGCGATCCTCGATCCGCTCGCCCCAGATCTTCTCCGGGGGGAGAGCGACCTTGCCGAGCGCCTGGTCGAACGCGGCGAGGATTGCCGTTCGTTCGGCATCGCTGAAGCGCTCGGCATAGACCTCCCGCCATTCGCCGGCATGGCGATAGAGCTTGGTGCCGGTCGTCGGCATCAGCCACAGGCCCCGCCGGCGCGTGCCGACGGGCAATCGCTCCGCCACCTGATGCCGGAATTGCGGCCAGTCGCCGCCGGAGATCACGGCCGCATCGACGATATCGAGCAGCCGCGCCAGCAGGTCGGCCATTTCGCGCGTGAGCATCTGCTTGCTCTCGGCGAGCGTGCCATCGAGGTCGAAGGCGACCAGGCGCTTCATTCGCCCGGCTCCGAAACGGGGTTCCTCATGTCCGGGAAGCGGGATGTCTTCATGGTGCGGCAATCGATTCGACCGAGCGATGGTTCCGCGGCCATCGCCCCTCCGCAAGACCCTCTCGATCCGTGAACCAGAGGCGGAGCGCGGTTTGGCGGGGAAGGCAGCCCGTGCCTTCCCCCCTTGTTGCTCGGGGCTGGCGCTTCCCCCTATTGGCCCAGGCGATAGGAGACCGAGAGGAAGCCGAGCGGTTGGGTCTTGTGGACGACGATCGGGCTGTCCTTGACCTTCCCGAGCAATGTGGTGACGCCACCGGTGGCGGCGAGGCTGATGCGGTCGGTCAGGCGATATTGGGCGGTCAGCATGGCCGAGGCGTCGTTGAGGCCGCTGCCCGGGCGATATTGCCGAAGGCCCGAGGCGCGGGATTGCGCGGCATTCACTCCGAAATACCGGTCGTTATGCTTCCTGTCGGCCCAGCTTGCCGCGATCGTGGGAACGAGCATGAAGCGCGACGAGACGAAGACCGGCCGGGAGAGGCTGGCATCCGCGATGACGCCCTTGGTGCCGCCGGCGAAGCCCTTGGTTGCTCCGATCGTCGCGACGAAGCCGGCGGCCTTGAGGCTCATGAAGCCGCGGCCCCCGGCGCCGAAGGAGAGCTCGCCGATTCCCTTGGGCGCGTCCTTGCTGCGATAGCCGGGCATCATCGTCACGCTTGCCCCGATGGTGACATGGTCCGTGTCGACGGCGTTGACGCCTATGCCGTTGCGCAGGTTGGCGAAGAAGGGCCCCCATGCGATATCGATCACCGGGAGGGGCATGACGCGATAGTCGTCGGCGCCCTGATAGGCCGGGGCATAGCCCGCGCCGATACCGAGTACGAAATGGTCGCGGTTGCGCTCCGGCTGCGGTTGCGGCTGGATCTGTGCCTGGGACTGCGCCGCCGCCGGAATGCCCGAGAAGGTCAGGATCGCCGTGGCGATCGCGAGGCAGAAGGGCGTGCTGATTGGACTGTTCACAGATACTCTCTCAAGAATGGCACCGCGGGGCTCGCGGGCGCGGTTGGGGATGGGATGGGGGGCGTTGCGGGCGCGGGGCCGTCGCCAGCCGGTGAAGATCGTTCGCCAGCCTCGAGCAGCGCCCGCGAGGGAGCGCATCGCGCCGCCTTGCCGGAAGCCTGCTTGCGCGATGACGGCTTCGATCGCGGCAATCTGTCGCGGATCATAGCCGGCGCCGTGGATGCGCTCGCGCTCCGCCGCGGCCATGCCCCGGCCGTGAAGGCGATACAGGATCGCATAGCGGCGAAGCGCCTCTAGGCGCGGGTTCGCCAGGGGCGAATGGGGGGGCGGGCCAAACGGGTAGAGCGCGAATCGATTCTTCGGCAGAATGCTCGACAATGGATCGCGGCAGGCGAGTGCGAGGACCGTAACTTCCAGGCTCGTCAGCGTTTCGTTGCGCACCGTTCGTCTCCTTTCCTGCCTGAGACACCGGCGCCTTCGACCACCCTCATCAAAAAAACGGCAGGTCCGCGTACCGGCCGATCGCGGCTGTTCGTTACGCTCTCGGCAACGGATTGTTCGCGGTCTGCTCCGGGGCTAGTAACGCCGCATGTCGGACGACGAGCGCGATGGGCAGAGTCTCGCCGGTGGCGGTCTGGTTCGGACCTTCACCGAGACTCGCTCCGCATTGGCGCGCTATCTCTCGCTGCGTGGAGCGACCGCGGACGAGGCCGACGACATTCTCCAGGAGGTGCATCTCAAGCTCCTGGCAGAGCGTATCGGCCCCGTCGCCGAGCCGCGCGCCTATCTCTATCGCATGACGAACAACCATTTCCTCGGGTGGCGCCGCTCTGCGGGGAGGCGGGTGCGGCGCGAGGAGGATTGGGTCGACGCGCATAGCGGGGAGGAGCGGGAAATCGACGAACAGCCATCGGTCGAGGCGCATCTCATCGCCCGCGAGCAGCTCGCGCTGCTGCAGCGCGTGCTCGACGGACTGCCGGACCGGACCCGCACCATCTTCCGCCGCTTCCGGATCGATGGCGAACCCCAGCGCCGGATCGCCGCGGATATCGGCATCAGCATCAGCGCTGTCGAAAAGCATCTGGCGCGCGCCTATGAAGCCATCGCGGCCGCAAAATTCCGGCTTGATGGGGATGGCGGCGATCCGCGGCATCTCAGGATCGAGAGAGGTCGTCATGACATCTGAGGCACAAGGCAGCGCGCGCGCACGCGCCATCGAATGGCACATCCGCCTTCGCCACGGTGACGATGCGGCATGGGAAGCGTTCGCGGAGTGGCTGGCCGAGGACCCGGTCCATGCGGCGCTCTATGACGAGATCGAACAGGCCGACCTGGCCCTGGAGCCGCTGTTGCCCGCGGTGACCTTCCGGGAAGCGGCCAATGACACGGATATCGACGACCGGCGACAGAGCCCGCGCTGGCGCTGGTGGGGGCTCGGCGGCGGCGCGGCGGCTGCGGCGGTCGCGGCGATGCTGGTTCTGGTCCCTCAAGCCACCAACAGCCGATACGAAGTGGCGACCGGTCCGGGACAGCGCAGGACCATCAGCCTGGAGGCGGGAACTCAGGTCACGCTCAACGGCGCGACGCGCATGCGGTTCGACCGCAAGGATCGGCGCTTCGCCGCGCTTGAGGCGGGGGAAGCGCTCTTCCAGGTCCAGCATGACGGCGCCAGGCCGTTCACGCTCGAGGTCGCGGGCCGCAGAGTCGTGGACGTGGGAACCGTGTTCAACGTCGTGCGCGACGCCCGTGCCGTCCGCGTGGCGGTTGCCGAGGGCAAGGTCCTGTACGAGTCCAAGGGACGAACGATTTCCCTGGATGCCGGACAGGCGGTGCTCGATACATCCTCGGCGGAGGCCCCCAGGGTGTCTCGAACTGCAATCGGCTCCGTCGGGGCATGGCGGAAGGGGCGGCTGGTCTATTCCGGAGAGCCCCTTGCGCAGGTGGCGGCCGATCTCGGCAGGGCGCTCGGCATGCGCATCACTCCGGCACCCGACGTCGCCGATCGCCCGTTTTCCGGTACGATTGCCCTGCGCGGGACAGGGCCCGCCGAGCTCGAGCGCCTGACGCCGGCCCTGAACGTGACGTTCAGGCCGGACGCCGGCGGCTGGACGATGACTGCCGCCGGTGCGGAGCGTTAGATGGGCGGCATTCGCCGCGACTTCCGTTCTCGGTATCGATGCCGCCCATGCGCAGCGATTCGACGTTGCGCCCGGTCGCCTCGGCGATGTTGCGGCTGCCCTGGGCGAGCAGGGCGGGGCTACCATCGCGGTGACCGACCCGGATCTGGCCGCCAGGCGATCCCCCGGAGTCAGGGGCAATTTCCCCCTGCGCACCGCGCTCGACCGCGCCTTGCGAGGCACCGGCACGCAAGCGATCTTCTATGATCGCAATACCGTCCGCATCGTGCGGAAGCGCCTCCCGGCGAAGAAGTCCGAGAAACGAGCGCCGCCACCCGCTCCGCCGGTCGAGCCCGATTGGGCTCCCGAGATCGTCGTCACCGCCAGCAAGCAGTCCATCCCGATCGACAGCTATCCGGGATCGGTGAAACTCGTGGCGCTGGATCCCGGCTGGGTGGCGCGCAATGCCGCCGGGGGTACGGCCGCGATCACGAAGCTGCTGCCCTCGGTCGGGTCCACCAATCTCGGTTCGGCACGCAACAAGCTGTTCATCCGCGGCATTGCGGACAGCAGCTTCAACGGCCCGACCCAGGCCACCGTCGGCCAGTATCTTGGGGACGTCCGGCTCAACTACAATGCGCCGGACCCGAACCTGAACCTCTATGACATGAAGCGCATCGAGGTGCTGGTGGGGCCGCAGGGCACGCTCTACGGCGCGAGTTCGCTGGGCGGCATCATTCGCCTCGTTCCCAACGAGCCGGATACGCATACGCTGTCGACGACGGTTTCTGCCGGGGTCAGCGGCACCCGGTTCGGCGGCATCGGCGGCGATGGCGCCACGATGCTCAACGTGCCGATCGCGGATGGCCGGGTCGCCGTCCGCTTCGTCGTGTTCGCGACGCGCGAGGCAGGGTATATCGATGCTCCCGCGCGCAAGCGGCGAAACATCAACAACACGACCAGCTATGGCCAGCGCCTGGCCGGGCGCGTCGAGGATCTGTGGGGCTTCTCCGTCGATTTCGGCACCGCCACCCACAACACCTCCACTCAGGATGGGCAATACACGCTCCGTGGCGATGCGCCGCTGACTCGGGACAACGCGATCGCCCAGCCTTTCAGGAACACCTATTACCTGACCTATCTCACCGCGCGGCGGCGGCTCGGGCGCGCCGAGCTGGTTTCGACCACGTCGATCGTGCGCCACGACCTGCGGACCATTTTCGATGCGACGGGCCATGACGGCTCCGGCGCGACCGCGCGATACGAGGAAAACAACAACATCACGCTCTTCAACCAGGAAACGCGGCTGTCCGGCGGCGGCGGGCGCTTCCCCTGGGTGGTCGGCATTTCGAGCATCTACAACATCAGCGCATCGTCCCGCTCGCTCGGGCCTCCCGAGGCGCCCGCGCGGATCGCGGGCGTCGTCAACCGGCAGGCGGAGGCGGCCATCTTCGGCCAGCTCTCGAGGCCGTTGTTCCGTCGCCTTACCGGCACGATCGGCGGCCGAGTCACGTTCGCGCGCAGCGTCGGCAATCTGCTCGACAGCCCGGTGGAGAAGTCGAAGGAGCCGTTCATCAATGAGCTGCGCTTCTCGCCGACCCTCGCACTGGACTGGCACCCGAGCGGGAAGTTCTCGGCCTTCCTCCGCTATCAGCAGGGATATCGCGCCGGCGGCCTGGCCGTGGCACCGTCCGGATCCGCACTGGAATCCCGAAAGTTCGCGACCGACGACCTGATCATGAGCGAGTTCGGCATTCGCCTGGGCAACCAGGAGCGGGGCCGTCTGTCGGTCCGCGCCGCCTTGTTCTATGCCGACTGGAACAACATCCAGGCCGATCTCATCGACCGCTCGGGCCTTCCCTATACCGCCAATATCGGCAGCGGGAGGATCTATGGCCTGGACGGCGATATCGTATGGCGTGCGTCGCCGGGCCTGACGATCACCGCATCGGCCTTCCTGAACAACAGCGAGCTCTACGCGCCCGCGCCGGAATATGTTGCCCCGGGCGAGCGGACCCTGCCGAACGTGGCGCGCAACGGTGCGCGCGCCGTTGCCGCCTGGCGGCACGAGATCGCGTCGGGCATCACGCTCAGCGGCGAGGCCTCTCTGCGTCATGTCGGCGCGTCACGGCTGGGGGTCGGGCCGCTGCTCGATATCCCGCAGGGGAATTATTCCGTGGGCGACATCGGCAGCCGATTGGGCTTTGGCAGGTTCGGCGTTTCGCTGGACGTCACGAACCTCGGCGATGTCCGCGGCAACAGCTTCGCCTTCGGCAACCCGTTCGGCCTGGCCCAGCGCAATCAGATGACTCCGCTGCGGCCACGGACCATTCGCCTGGGCCTAGACGCGCGCTTCTGAGGGTTCCGTCACCCTATTCCGGCTCGACCGCGGGCCGATCCTTCGTGCCTTCGGCGCGATTGGCCCCGGGCAGCCAGCTTCGCAGCATGGGCAGATAGGTCAGCGGCAGCAAGGCGATGTGCGCGGCGATGGTGAGTGCGGCCACCAGCGCGATCGCGCGCGAAGTATCCGATCCGGCTCCCAGCGCGAATATCGTCGCGCCGGCGAACAGCGCATCCTTGTTCGGGAAGAGCGGCAGGCGCGAGAGCATCAGGCGGATCGTCGCGAGCAGCAGCAGCCAGGCTATCGTCGCCTGCGGAACCAGCACGTGCCACATCACCGTGAGCAGGAGAATCGAGAAGAGCAGCCGCAGCAGGTGGGCGGCGAAGATCCGCCAGAGCTCCCGGTGCGACAGGCCGAACAGCGCATTGCGGAACAGGAAGATCGCCAGCGACATGAATGTCACCAGCCCGATGGATATGCCCAGTGCCCGCAGCCAGCCGGCATCGATCAGCGACCAGAGCATCGGGGCCGTTGCCGCCATCATCGCCAGTGTCGCGACGTTTCCGGCGGCGGCGGAGAGAATCGCCACGTCCTTGACCGCGGCAGCCGCATTCGCGCCGCCCCCATGCTGGCGCACCCATAGATAGAGCTGCGCGTCGCCCGAATAGCCGAGCAGCAGTTCGTTCGCGATCTGCTTGCGCAGCAACGGCAGCATGCCGCTCGGCGGGAGGCGCCAGAGCTCGCGATAGATCAGCCACTCCACGCCCGGGACAAGGAGGTAGGAGGCAATGAAGGCGATCCAGAACAGCGGATCGCCGGGCGTGGATCGCACCAGATCGGCGAAATCCAGCCCGCGGACGGCGAACACGATGGCGCCCAGCGTGACGATGGACAATGCGATGCCGAGCCAGCGCAGCACGCGCTGGCGCCGCGGATGCGCGTGATCGGGGCCGGGATCTCCGGTCGTTGGGGCGGTGTCCGTCATGGGATCGTCCGTCTCACCAATTGACGGTCATGCCAAGCCGTGCGCTGCGCGGCCGCAGCGGCGTCGCCTGATCGCGCACGACGAGGGTGAAGGGGTTGCCGAAGGCGAACCGATTGGCCGCGGCATTCAGGAGATTGTCGACGTCCAGCGACAATTCGATCCGGCCGATGCGCGCGCCTGCCGACGCCCCGATGACCCAGTAGCGGCCCTGGCTGATGTCGAGGAAATCGCCCGTGCCCAGCACCGAGCGGCCGACATAATTGGCAGTCACGCCGAAGCGTGGCGCGAAACGGCGCGTGGGTGCGCTGTAGGAGAGGCTGGCGACGGCGGCGAGCGGGGGTGTTTCCGGAAGACGGCGGTTGTCGCGCTTCGAGGCGTTGGCGATCGGCCCGATGACCCGGTTGGCGGTGAAGAATATCGATCCGCCGGCATGGAGACCGCTGACCGGCACCCAATCGAAATTGGCTTCGATGGCGCGGATCCGGGCGTCGCCGATATTCGCCGTATAGGGCTGGCCGCGCTGGGTGATCAGATCGGCCTGGATATTGCTCCAATGCGCGGTCGACAGATCCAGCGAGAAGGCGAGGCCGGTCGGGCCGGCGCGCAGCTTGCGAATGCCGATTTCGCCCACCTGGATAACGTCCGAGAGATAGTCCGCGACCCGGCCGGTGCCGGCCGCGACGGCGAGGCCGCCGGTGCGGTAGCTCGTCTGGAAGCGGCCGAACAATGCCAGTGTGGGAGCCAGCCGCCAGGAGAAGGCGAGGGTGGGGTCGACCCGGTGCGTCGAGCGCCCCTTGGTGAAACTGCCGCCGCGTGGCGTGCTGGAGGGCTCGCCGTCATTCCGGCCCATGGTGGCGCGCGCGCCAAGGGTGAGGGAAATATCGTCGAACACCGCGAAGCTCGCTTCGCCGAACAGAGAGGCCGCCCGCGACACATTGGTGACGCCGATCAGCGACCGGTCGGTGGCCGAGATCTCGAGCGCGCGCGAGAGGATGTCGCGATCGCTGACCAGCGTGAAGCCAGCCACCCAGGAATTGCCGTTGCCGAGCGAGCGCGACAGGCGGGTTTCGTGGCTGACGAGCAGCTTGTTGCGGTCGGCGCGATACTGGGTGGTGGGCCCCGATCCCCGCGGCGACGCGTCGAACTGCTCGACCGAATGCTGCGCGACGATTCCGTTCGCGATGATCAGGCGCAGTCCGCTGTCCCAATCCTTCGAAGCGACGACTCGCCCCAGCCAGAGCGCGCTGTGGAAGGGCTGGGCGAGGCGCGAGTAGCGCACCAGCGGCTTTCCTGCGACGTCCGAATACTGGCCGTCGCGCATGTCGATCGATTGGATCGCACCGCTCGCCTCGACTCGCCAGCCGTTGCCAGGGGCCAGGCGCAAGGCCAGCCGCCCGCCGACGGTGTCGATGCGATTGGTGTTGTGCAGGCCCCGCTTGGCGTCATCGATATAGCCGCCGTCGCGCACCCGATAGGCAACGGCGCGCAGGCCCAGCCTGTCGCGTATCACGGGCATGTTGACGATCCCGGCCAGATCGAACCCGGGCTCGCTATGGTCGGTGGCGGTCGCCCCGCCGATCATCGACGCGGACGTATCGGTCACGCTGGCCGGATTGGAGGTCAGCCGGATCACGCCGCCGATCGCTCCCGAGCCGTAGAGCGTGCCCTGTGGCCCCTCGAGCACCTCGACGCTGCGCATGTCGTAGAGTCGCAATCCCGCGTCCGGGCCGGAATAGTTCAGCTGGACGTCATCGAAATAGACGCTGGTCGGCGATTGGGTGCTGCCGTTGAAGCTGCTGTCGGCCACGCCCCGGATGAAGACCTTGTTGCGGCCGGGGCCGAGCAGGGTGCTCTGCAGGATCGGGGTGGAAGCGGCGATGTCCGACAGGCTGTTTCCCGAGGGGGCCGGTATCTCGCTGCCGCGCAGCATGGTCAGGCTGCCCGGATAGCGAAGGAGCGGCACGCGTTGCTTGTTCGCCTCGACCACGATCTCGTCGGATTCCGCGGGCTCCGTGGCGGGCGCCGGGGCGGGCTTCGGTCTCTGCTTCGGCCGCGACGGGGCGGGGGCGGGGGCGATTCGCGCACGCACGATGCGGTATCCATGGCTCGCGCGTTCCGCCTTGTAGCCGGTGCCCGCGAGCAGGCGGGAAAGCGCCGTGGCCAGATCGGGGACGCCGCTGACCGCAACGGTCCGCACGCGTGACAGTCCGGCTTCGGTGCTGATGATTTCCACGCCGGTCTGGCGCGAAAGCATCAGCAGCGCCTGGTCGAGCGTCGTCGCCGGTATCGACAGCGTGGTCCGCTGCGCGCGTGCGGGCGAGGACGGCAGCGCCAGCAGCAGCGCGAACGCCGGCGCCCATGCCACGGCTCTATGGCGCCTCCGACAATATCCAGCGATTGCCCTCACGTCGCGACGTTGCCCCGATCAGTTCGGCCAGATGCGGTACGTCGCGATCGGCAGCTCCGGTGAAGCGGACCATGCCCGTAAAGGGTTTGTTGGACAAGTTCGGGGCAAGTGCCAATTCGGTACCGTAGAGGCGCGTCAGCGCGGCCGCGACGTCGCCCACCCGCGCTCCGTCGAAGGACAGGCTGCCCGTGCGCCATCCGCCCACCAGCTCCGGCGCCAGGCGCGAGCGGGCGATCCTGCCGCTGCCCCTGTCGAGCGCTACCGCATCGCCGGCGCCGAGGCGCAGTGCCTCGCGCTCCGGCGCGACCATGACCGAACCCTCGGCCACGGCGACATGGATCCGCGTGTCGGCCACGGCGAGATCGAACACCGTGCCGAGATCGCGCACCGCGACGCCGGCGGCGTCGACCGTGAACGGCCGCGCCGGGTCATGGCGCACATGGAACACCGCTTCGCCGCGCTCGAGCGAGGCGACGCGGTCGTCGGCACGGTCGAGCCTGATCGCGGTGCCGCCGCCGAGCTCGATGCGCGTGCCGTCTCCAAGCGTCACCGTCTTGCGCTCACCATTCGCCGTGGCGACGACATAGGCGCTCGACGGCGGCTTCAGCAGACCCGGCTGGAGCGCCACCACCGAAAGGGCGGCGGCGACTGCACCGCCCGCGCCGAGCGCCCACCACCAGCGGCGTGGCCCGGCCGGGTTGTCGTTGTCGGCAACGGGCGCGGGCGCTGCGGAGAATGTCGCCGCGTCGAGCAGCCGGTCGCCGGCCGCCAGGCGGTCATAGGCTTCGGCGTGCGCGGGGTCCGCCTCGAGCCAGGCGACGAACGCCGCCCAGCCGGTTTCGTCCGCCTCGGCGAGCCGCAGGTGCCAGGCGATCGCCTGGTCGACGATGCTCACTCGGTCAGCCGTCATTGCTGCCCCCTTTCGTCTCGCCCGAGGCATCGGGCTCCGACAGCGAATCGTGAATCCTGCGATAGGCGCGCGCCAGCAGCTTCTCGACGCCGCTCACGCTGATGCCCAGATGCTCCGCGACTGCCCGTTGCGGCTGCTCCTCCAGCCTGAACATACGCAGTGCCGTCGCCATACGTTCGGGCATCGCGGCGATCGCCCGTTCCAGCGCCCGCCGATCGTCGGCTGCGGCGATCGCCCCTTCCGGGTCGGCGACCGCAGCAGGCGGAGGCTGCACCGCCAGCCACGCGCCGTCGCGCGCCACGCGCCGCGAGGCTGCTATGCGGCGATCGGTCGCATGGTTCGCGGCCATCCGGTACAGGAAGGCCGCGGGCTGCGCGATCGGCGCCTGAACATGGTCGAGCTTCAACCATAGGTCCTGGAGTGCGTCTTCGGCATCGTCACGGCTACCCAGCCGCGCGGCCAGAAGCCGCCGCAACATGGGCCGCTGCGCAATGAAACTGGCCTTCAGATCTTCTTGCGACACTTCCGCGCCGACCCTCCGCTCGTCCGGGGAACGCCATCCCGGCGCGCGCAGCCATGTCGGCGATCGGGAGTTTGATCAAGGTCTCCGCTTCACGGCACCGCGCGCCGGCGATCGTGTCATCCGCGCGCGTGCCGGCGCCAGGGTGGCACATCACCAGATGCATGCCGCGTCCGCCGCGCAGGAAGCGGTGGAAGAGCCCGGCATAGTCCCGGGCGAAATCATAATGGCCGCCAAAGCTGTCGTTGGTCGCGATGCCATAGGCGGCGGCGGCACGGCGGAAGCCCCGCGTATGGAAGCTGCTGCCGATCGCCTTGCCCAGGAAGGGGCGCTGCACCATCGAGGAGAGCCGATCCGAACAGGCACGGACCCAGCTCTGGGGCGCGCGGCAGGCGACTTCGGCGAGCACGATCTCGCGTATGCCGGGCAGGGCATGCGCATGCTGGTGGCCGTCGACGAAATCGGGCGCGCGGCCCATCGCCTGGACGAACGCGGCGAACTGCGCGCGGATCTCGTCCGCGATCTCGCCGAACGGCAGGTTCCAGCGCGCCGCCCGGCGCTGAAGCGTGTTGATGTCGGGCAGCACGCCGCGCGGCGCGAGTTCCGGCATCGGCGTAAGCGGCCGCTCGCCGGTCAGGGTGAGGTGCAGGCCGATCTGGACATGCGGCGGCACCGTCCGGAGCAGCAGGCTGTCCTCGTGCCAGCCGGGCATGCCGGTCATGCAGCTGATGGCGTTGAGCTTGCCCGCCTTGGCGAGGTCGACGATGGTCTCGCTCACCCCCCGCGAATAGGCGAAATCATCAGCGCACAGAATGAGTCGGGACAAGCTCGGTCTCCTCGATCTGCTGGAACTGGCGCTCGCGGATGCACTGGCTGAGCAGCCGGCGCCGGCGCAGCCGCCTGGAAAGGAAGGAATAGAAGAACCAGTCGCCGGCCCAGGGCGCGGCGGCGGAATAGACGATCCGCTCGAACAGGTTCCAGCGGATCGAGTGGCGGTCCCGCTCGCGGGGCGAGGGCATGCACCACAATGCCTCGGAATAGAGCATCGTGCCCTTGCGCATCATGCGGTGGATCACTTCGTGATCCTCGAGCACGAAGTTCCAGCGATCGGGATCGAAGCCGCCCACGGCGCGCAGCGTCGCGGTGCAGAAGGCCTGGCCGGCGCCGCCGGTGTGCGACTGGCGCGGCAGCAGGCGCGCGGCCATGCGGATCGTCCCGGCCCGCGCCGCGCGGTCGTCCGCGCTCGCGCCGGGGTCGACGAAGTAGGCCCCCGCGGTAACGCAATTGCGCCGCGAGAGCAGCTCTTCCGCGGTCGCGAGATAGTGCGGCGGATAGAGCGTATCGGCGTCGCAGGTCGCGGTCCAGCGGGTGCGGGACCAGCGGAACCCGGCACGCAGCGCCGAGACCTTGCCGGGCGTGCGCTCGGTGACCAGCATATGGTCGAGGCCGTGCCTGCGCGCCGCCGCTTCGGCGACGGCCGCGCTGCCGTCGGTCGAGCCATTGTCGACCAGGATCAGCCGGAAGGGCACGATCTGCCGCGCGAGGCTGGCGATCGTGCCGGGCAGGAGCTCCCGCTCGTTGAAGAAGGGAATGATCACCGTCCAGTCCGCGACCGCATCTTCCGCTGTGCGGCGCATCGATGGCGGCAATGCGCGTTCCAGATCGACGTACATATTCCGTCCCCAACCCCGGCAACTGGCGAGGTCGAGCGCGGCGGCGGATTTCCCCGCCCGGCGCCGCATTCGCTCTCCCCGATACCGCCCTGACGACACCGCGAGAGGCGATCCCCACACGGTCTCCGGAAAATAGTTTCCATGACGGGGCAGGCCGAACCTCATAGGATCCGGCGGGGTCGAACCGGGAAAGGCCAGGGGGATGACGAGGGTGCAGGCGCGCCGGAACGCGGCGTGGTTCCTGATTCTGCTGATGTTCGCGGTGGCGGTGCGCTGGCGCGACTTCGGCAATCCGGCGATCCATGTCGACGAGCAATATTATCTGCTCGTCGGCGACCGGATGCTGCATGGGGCGCTGCCCTATCTCGACATATGGGACCGCAAGCCGGTCGGGCTGTTCCTCCTGTTCGCCGGCATGCGGCTGCTGCCCGGTGACGGCGTGCTTGCCTATCAGCTGGTCGCTACCCTGTGCGCGGCGTCGACCGGGCTGATCGTGGCGTTGGGTGCGCGGCGCCTGGGCGCGCGTCCGCTCGGCGCGTTGCTCGCCGCCTGTGCCTATGTGCTGTGGCTGTCCTTCCTGAGCGGGCGCGGCGGCCAGACGCCGGTCTATTACAATCTGCTGATGGCGGCGGGCGGGTATCTGGCCCTGTGCCTGCCCGAGCGGGCACGGCGCCGGGAAATCGGTGCGATAATCGTCAGCGGTGCGGTCGCCTGCCTGCTCGCGGGCCTGGCCATCCAGATCAAATATACGCCGCTGGTGGAGGGGGCGTTCTTCGGGCTCGTTCATCTCTGGTATCTGCACCGGGCCGGCGCCCGGGTTGCCCTCACCGTCGGCGCCGCCATCCTGTGGGGCGCGCTCGGGATCGCGCCGACGCTGGGCGCGATCCTCTATTTCGAAGCGCTGGGCCCGGCGGCGTTCGACACGTTCTGGTTCTCCAATTTCGCTTCCATCGCCCTGCGCCGAGGCTATCCCGCCAGCAAGATCGCCGCGCGGCTGGCGGGAACGACGGCGCAGCTCTCGCCCTTCATCCTGGCTGCCATCCTCGCCCGCCGCTTCTCCGACCGGCGCGAGGCGCTGGCGGTCTGCCTCGCCTGGCTGGCCGCCGCGCTGATCGCCTTTGCGATGATCGGCGCGTTCTTCGATCATTATGCGCTGCCGCTGCTCGCGCCGCTGGCGATGATCGCCGGCCTTGCGCTGGGCGCGTCGCGGCTCGCGCAGGGCTTCATGGCAGTCGCCGCGCTCGCGCTGGCGGCCTTCCATCTATCGACCGAGCGCGACTATCGTGCGGGCATCTACGCGGCCGCGCGGGAGATCGAAGCGCATTCGCGTGCCGGCTGCCCCTATGTCTTCGCCGGGGATTCGGCGCTCTATGTCCTCGCGCACGCCTGTGTTCCCACGCGCTACGCCTTTCCCTCCACCCTGGCCTATGCCGCCGAGCAGGGCGCGACTGGAACCGACGAGGCGGCCGAGGTCCGGCGGATCATTGCGGGGCGGCCGCCCGTGATCGTCACGCTCGATGCGCCGCTCTCGCCCTGGAACGAGGACAGCAAGGCCGTGATCGATGCGGCATTGCGGCGCGACTATGCGCTCGCGCTGTCGCAGCCGCGCGAGGACGAGCGTCTCCTCGTCTATGTCCGCCGTGGCTTGCCGGCACGCCGATGAGGATTTTTCGCGGGCGGAAGTGAGAGTCGCTCCGCGCCGCGTCGTCTGACCCCCGAAGCATCATGGGGATGGCGGGGAATGCTCTGCATGCGGATTGGTATTGCCTTGGCGTTCGCCTGGGCCGCGATCGCCCTGGTGCCGGCGGCGAGCGCGCAGATCGGCGAGGATTCGGATTATTGCCGCAACGGCCGCGGGCCGGCCATCCAGGTCAATGTCCAGGGCCTGAAGGATCGCAGCGGCGAGCTTTGGCTCGAGCTCTATCCGGCGAACAACACCGATTATCTGCGGGACGACACGGATCTGGTCGCCGAGGGGAAGGTTTTCCGCCGCACCCGCTCGCGGCTGCCCGCCGCGGGCGATGTGGCGATCTGCGTGCGTGTCCCACAGCCGGGCACCTATGCGGTGCTGCTCCGGCACAACCGGGTCGGACGCGACAAATTCTCCTTCTGGAGCGACGGTGCCGGCATACCCGCGAACCGGGCATTGGTGCGCAGCAAGCCGTCCGTCGAGCAGGCCAGGGTGGTCGCCGGCTCCGGGATCACGACCGTGAACGTTCAGATGCAATATCTGCGCGGTTTCGGCTTCTCGCCCCGTAGCTGAAGTGGTCGGCGGCATCTTCGATCGATATTGGGGCGCGAAGATCGCGGTCCGGTTCGCCGTGATCGTTGCGATCATCCCGGCGATCCTCGCCCTGGAAAACCTGCGCCGCCTGCTCGCGGAAGTGGAGAAGAGCAGCGACGCGATGGCGCTGCTGGTCCGGTTCAGCATCGCGCAGGTCCCCGAGCATCTGAACGCCGCGGTCCCCGTTGCGCTGATGCTGGCTTCGGCGATGGCGGTGCGGCAGATGATCCTGCGTGGCGAGTGGCAGATCGCCGCGGCCGCGGGCATGAGCCGGCTGCGCATCATGGCGGTTCCGCTCGCCTTCGCCGTGCTCGTCGCCGGCGCCCAGTTCGCGATCGGGTTCGCGCTGCGGCCCGCCGGCGAGCGGGCGCTCGATGGCATCTACCACGAGCTGCAGGCCGGGGAGCACGGCTTGCCCCTGCCGGTCGGCCAGCCGATCGAGCTCGATGCGTCGACCACGATCTTCATCGGCGGAACCGGGAGAGGCGGCGAACGCCATCTCGAGGACGTCGTCGTTCGCCGCGGCGAGGACAGTTTCAGCGCGCCGCGCGCCGATATCGGTTTCTCGCCGGGCGGCGGCGTGCGATTGCGGCTTCGCCATGGCGTCGGCGTAATCGGTGCGGGGGCAGGCCAGGTCCGTGCGGTTCGTTTCGATCGGATGGACTTTTCCGGCCAGCCGCCCGCGACCGGCATGGCCGACAACGATGCGATGCACCGGTTCGATCTGCTTTCGGGCCCGGGCCTGCTGGAGAAGGCGCGCAACGGAACGCCCGCGGAGCGCCAATATGCGCTGACCGCGCTGGTGATGCGGGTGGACAGCGTGTTGTTCTGCCTGCTCATTCCCTGGTTCGCGGTTCCGCTGGGCAAACCGCCCCGGCGCAAGGAGAGCGCGGTCGGAATCCTCGTCTCGATCGTGCTGGTCGTGCTGCATCTGAAGCTGGCGGCATGGATCGAAGCCAATTTCGCCGCGCATATCCTTTTGGCCGAAGCGCTGAGCCTGGGCCTGTGGGTGGCAGCCGCCGCCGGGCTGATCCATCTCGAGCAGACCAGGGGCGAGGGAATCGTGGATGCGCTCATCGAGCGGGCGGCGGCACCGCTGCGGCGCCTGCGTCGCGCGCGATGGGGCCGCCGCGCGACTTCCCCCGTCGTCGTTGCGGAAGTCGTTCCCTTCTCCGTCAATGCCCGCCGTTCAGCCGCCCGCAGCAGCTTCGCGCCCGATCTGGAACTTGCCGCTTCGGACACGCCGGCTCCCAGGGTCGCCGCGCGGTGAAGTGACGCCGGGCCGGCGCCGCCTGCGATGGATCGAGCCAAGTCTTGCATCGATCCATCGCGGCTTTGGTTTGGACGGCATGTCGCGGACCCAATAGCTAGCGATCGAACCAAGACCCCCTCGGACGATGGGCGGCGACTAGGAGACGATCGTGACGAGCTGGAATCCGGTTGAAATGGCGCGCAGCCTTGGCGGGGGCCTCCTGTCCTTTCCGGTCACGCATTTCGATGCCGACGGCGCCTTTGCCGAGCATGCCTATCGCGAGCATTGCGCATGGATGCTGTCGCACGAGCTGTCGGGCCTGTTCGCTGCGGGTGGCACCGGCGAGTTCTTCTCGCTCACTCCGGCCGAAGTGGTTACCGTTGTCGCCGCGGCGGTGGCCGAGGCGGCGGGCAAGCTGCCCGTGATTTCGGGCTGCGGCTACGGCACCGCCATCGCCACCGAGATCGCCCGCGGCGCGGAAAGGGCGGGCGCGGACGGCCTGTTGCTGCTGCCGCCCTATCTGGTGGGATCGAGCCAGGAAGGGCTGGCCGCGCATATCGAGGCGGTGTGCCGTTCCACCGGCCTGGGCGTGATCGTCTACAATCGCGACAATGCGGTGGTGAACGACGATACGCTCGCCCGGCTGTGCGAGCGCAATCCCAACCTGGTCGGCTTCAAGGACGGGGTGGGCGATATCGAGCTGATGACGCGCATCTTCGCGCGGATGGGCGATCGGCTCACTTATGTCGGTGGCCTCCCGACGGCCGAGACCTTCGCGACGCCCTATCTCACCATGGGCGTGACCACCTATTCCTCGGCGATCTTCAACTTCATGCCGGAATGGGCGCTGGACTTCTATCGCGCCGTTCGCGCCGGCCGGCAGGACGAGGTGATCGCGCGGCTCAAGGCCTTCGTGCTGCCCTATATCGCGCTGCGCAACCGCGGCCGCGGCTATGCGGTGTCGATCGTCAAGGCGGGCATGCGCGTGGTCGGGCGCGATGCCGGACCGGTGCGGACGCCGCTCACCGACCTCACTGCCGCCGAGCATGACGCCCTGCGCGCGCTGGTGGAGGGCGCCTCCGCCGCGTCCGTCGCCCACGCGGCGTGACAGGGCGCACGGAGGTGCGATAGACCCGGGAGCATGTTCGAGCTCAGCCAGCTCCGCTGCTTCGTCGCCGCGGCCGAGGAACTCCATTTCGGCCGAGCCGCGCAGCGCCTGAACATGACCCAGTCGCCGCTCAGCCGGCAGATCCAGCTGCTCGAGCGCATTCTGGGCGTCATGCTGCTCGAGCGCACCAGCCGCCAGGTGAGCCTGACGCCCGCTGGCCAGGTCTTCCTGATCGAGGCGCGGCGCATCGTGCGGCTCGCCGAAAGCGCCTCGCTGTCGGCGCGGCGAGTCGCGCAGGGCGATGCCGGCAAGGTCGCGATCGGCTTCACTGCCGTCTCCGGCTATGGACTGGTCCCGCATATCGTCGCCAATGCGCGCGCGAGCCTGCCCAACATCGATCTCGATCTCCACGAGATGGTGAGCGGCGACCAGGTCGATGCGCTGCTCACCGGCCTGATCGATATCGGTTTCGTCCGCCCGCCGGTCGACAGGCACGAGTTCGACACGCTGTGCGTGCTGCGCGAGCCGCTGGTGGTGGCGCTGCCGCCCGGCGATCCGCGCCAGTCCCGTCCCGCCTTCGAACTGGTCGATTTCGATAACGAGCCGCTGATCATGTATGCGCGGCAGGGCGCGGGCTATTTCCACGACATGCTGGTGCGGCTTTTCGACGATGCCGGCGTCTCGCCGCTCCATGTGCAGCACGTCACGCAGATCCATTCGATGCTCGGCCTCGTCCATGCCGGCCTCGCCGCCGCGCTGGTGCCGCAATCGGCATCGGGCCTGCACCTGATGGACGTGCAGTTCCGCGCGCTGCGCACCGATCCGGAGAACCCCGTCGAACTCCACATGGCGTGGCGCCGCGACAACGCCAATCCGGCGCTCGAACCGATGCGGCAGCTCTGCGCGCAGACGGCGGGCGCGTGATCGATCGGCGCGCAGTGATCGGCGGCGCGATGCTGCTCCCGGCCGGCGCGGCGCTGGCCAAGGCGCCCGTCGATCCGGTCGCGACCACCCGCCATGGCCGGGTGCGGGGCGTGAACGAACAGGGCGTGCTCGTCTTCAGGGGCGTCCGCTACGGCGCGGATACCCGCACTCGCCGTTTCCGCCGCGCGCTCCCGCCGCAGCCCTGGCGGGGCATCGCCGACGCCACGCGCCATGGCCGAGCCGCGCCGCAGACCAGGGTGGACGAGCCGGCCGGCGAGGACTGCCTGTTCCTCAACATCTGGACCCCGGCGCTCGACGCCGGGAAGCGCCCGGTGATGGTCTATCTCCACGGGGGCGCCCACGCGCATGGCTCGGGTTCCGACCCGCTCTATGACGGGAGCCGCCTCGTCCGCCGCGGCGATGTGGTGGTGGTGACGCTCAACCACCGGCTGGCGGCGCTCGGCTATGCCTATCTCGCCCAGCTCGGCGGCCCGGCGGAATCGGGCAATGTCGGCAATCTCGACATCGTGCTGGCGCTGCGATGGGTGCGGGACAATATCGCCGGCTTTGGCGGCGACCCCTCTCGCGTGACGATCTTCGGCCAGTCGGGCGGCGGCGCCAAGGTGGTGACCCTGATGGCGATGCCCGAGGCGCGCCCGCTCTTTCACCGCGCCGCGACGATGAGCGGCCAGCACGTCACTGCCGCGGGCCCGATGCATGCCACGGCCCGCGCCAGGGCCTGGATGGCCAGGGCCGGGGCGGCCGATGTCGCCGCGCTCGATGCACTGCCCGTCGAGCGGCTGGTCGAGGCGATGGGGATGACGGATCCGCTGGAGGGGAAGGGCGAGATCAGCTTCGTCTCGACGCTCGATCACGGCGCGCTTCCGCGCCATCCCTTCGTTCCGGATGCTCCGCGCGAGGCGGCGCATATCCCGCTGATCGTCGGCAACACCCATGACGAGACCGGCTTCTGGATCGGCGACATGCTCAAGCGCGGCGACACGACATGGGACAATCTGGCCGGGCGGATCGCGGCGCAGGTTACCAAGGACGTCGCGCCCGATTGGGTGGTGAAGCGCTACCGCGAGATCTATCCGGAAAGGACGCCCGGCCAGATCCTGCTGGCGGCAAGCACGGCGGGCCGCTCCTGGCCCGGCCATCTGATCCAGGCGGAGGAACGCGCGCGGATCGGGGCGCCCACCTGGATGTATCAGCTCGATTTCCCTGCGCCCGAGGCAGGGGGCATCCTCGGCGCCTTCCACACGCTCGATATCCCGCTGGTGTTCGACAACACCGGCGCGCAGGGCGCCCGCACGGGGGACGGCCCCGAGGCGCGGCGGCTGGCCGGGCGGATGGCGGACGCCTTCATCGCCTTTGCCCGCACCGGCGATCCGAACTGCGCGAGCGTGCCCGCCTGGCCGCGTTTCGATCTCGATCGGCGTGCGACGATGCTCTTCGACACCGATACGCGCGTGGTAGCGGACCCGCGGCGGGAGGAGCGCCTGCTCTGGTCGGTCGCGCCCTATATCAAGCCGGGCGGCTGAGCTGCGGCCGGGCCCCGGTTGCGATGTCGTTCGATAGGTTTGACTGCCCCAGCCAATTGCGCCGAGACTGGGCCCCGGCCTTCGCCGGGGAACGGAAGAGCCAAGGGTCGATACTTGTGGCTTCCATCGGGAGGAGATCGCACATGGCCAGCCTTGTCTATGCGTTGAACCAGTCGCTCGACGGCTATGTCGATCACTTGGCGTTCGCGCCCGATCCCGTGCTCTTCCGGCATTTCATCGACGATGTGCGGAGCCTGGCCGGCAGCATCTATGGGCGGCGCATGTACGAAGTGATGCGCTATTGGGACGACGAGCATCCGGAATGGGATGCTCCCCGGCGCGACTATGCCGCGGCCTGGCGGAGCATGCCGAAATGGGTGGCGTCGCGCACCCTGGAGTCCGTCGGCCCCAATGCCACGCTTCTCGGAGAGGATCTCGAAGCGGCGGTGCGCGAATTGAAGGCGCGGCATGAAGGCGTGATCGAAGTCTCCGGCCCGGAGCTGGCGCACAGCCTCACCCGGCTCGGCCTGGTCGACGAATATCGGATGTACCTGCATCCCGGCGTGCTGGGCGGGGGCAAGCCCTATTTCGCCGGTCCCCGGCCGCCGCTGCGGCTGGTGGCGAGCGAGCGCATCGGCGAGCAGGTGATCAGGCTGACATACGTGCCGGCCTAGCGCTCAGCGGCTCCACGGAAACGCCAGCGTCGGCCGGTTGGCGAAGCGCCGCATCGCCAGCTTGAGCCGCGCGCCGCAGCCCGGTTCCAGCCGCAGCGCGAAGTCCGGCCGGCCGATCCGGGTTTCGATGCCGTCAAGCGTCACGCTCTCGATCCGGTGCTCGGCCCAGGCGCCGCCCTGCACGACCATGGTGCGGGGCGCCTTGCCGAGATTGACCAGCGTGACCTCCGCCGAGGCATCGCCCAGCGCATGGACCAGTGCGGCGACATCCTGGGGCACGCCGGCGCGGCGCTTCTCCACGTCGAAATAGCGCAGCCGGCAATGGAGCGGCACGCCGCCTTGGTTGGGCGAGGTGGGCGACCAGGGCGGGCGGGCGATGTGCAGTCCGCCGGTCATCAGCTGGATGAGGCTGGTGACGCTCGCCGGCGTGATGTCCAGAGGCCAGTCGGCGAGCCGCGTGCCGGGCGTGGTCGGGTCGTCGGCCTGGGCCTTTTCCCGCGCGGCGACCCTGTCGAGATCCGCCTGCATCGCCGTGATCGGATAGCCGGGGTTCCGGCCCTCGAGGAACGATATCCAGGGATGCTCGCCCGCCGCCGCGCGATCCTTCGGGTCCTGCGTGAAGTACCAGATCTCGAAGCCGTTGTTGCGATAGGGGCCGGGCTTCCAGCCATACCAGCCCTGGGCGCCATACATGGTCGGCGCCTCGAACTTGCCGTCACGCTGGCGGCCCGCCTCGTTGATCCGCATGTTCTGGCGGCGCCACAATTCGACATAGGAAAGGTCGCCGGTCAGCACCGTGCCGTTGAAGAAGGCAGTGATCGCGCGCGGTACGCGGTTGCGGTCCTCGCGCTTGCCGGTCTGCGGCACGATCGGCGAGAAGCCCCAGCCATAGACGCCGTGCCACCACCGGGCGCCCACGCTGCCGTCCAACCCAATATGACTAGGCAAAATATCGTTGTTCGCCCTGGCTCGTTCCACCCAGGCGTCGAGATAGTCGAGCGCCCAGCGGCGATAGCGCTCGCCACCGCCGAGCGCATAGGCGTTGAGGCCGAGAGTGGTCGCCTGCAGGTTGAGCGGATTGTCGCCGATCACGTCGCCATATTCGTTATAATGGTCGAGCGTCTGCTGATAGGTCGTCTCGCCATGCTCCATGTGGAAGCGCTCGCCCGCCTCGAACGGGTCGCCGGCCCAGTCGAGCGGAGTCGCCCTTCGCAGCATCGGGCCGCGGCTGCCGTTCATTACGCTGCGGATGATCCGGCGCTCGGGATCGTAATTCTGCACCGTGGGGTCGCGGCCGGTATAGAAATCGGCATAGCGCATCGTGCGCGCCAGCAGCCTGGGATCGCGAGGGATCGAGAGTCCCATCACGTTGAAGCTCGTCAGCCCCTCGCTGTTGTGCTGCCAGTCCATCTGGACCGGGAATTCCCGATGATACATGCCCTGCCGCGCGATCGGCACGTCCATCGTCCGGGCGGCGGCGTATTGCTTGAGATGCCCTTCCCAGAAACGCTGGGCCAGGGTCAGGATCCTGTCCGATCCGCCGAGCGCGTGCAGCACCAGCCAGTCGTTGGTCGCCTCGGCCGCGTCGTCGGGGCCGTCATTGGCGCCCCAGCGCGCGAAGACCTTCAACCAGCCACGCGCATCGACATATTTGGCGTAGAAGGCCTCGCAGGCAGCGGCGTTGCGGGCGAGCAGCCGGCGCTGCATCACCGCCCAGTCGGGCGCCGCCATCCGGGTCTTCGCGATCAGCCGGACCGGAGCGGCATGCGCGGCAGCGGGCAGGGCAACCGCACTGGCGGCGCTTGCGAGCAGGAACTGGCGGCGGTCGACGGTCATTCGGCGATCTCCACCCGGCGGATCGGGCCGGCGATGACGAGGAAGGCGAAGATCGTCAGCAGGCAATGCGCGCCGACAAAGACCAGTGCGAGGTCGAAGGAACCGGTGCCGGCGACGATATAGCCCACCACGATCGGCGTGACGATGCCGGCGATGTTGCCGAACATGTTGAACACGCCGCCCGAAAGGCCGGCGAGCTTCTTCGGCGCAACGTCCGCCATCACCGCCCAGCCGAGCGAGGCGACGCCCTTGCCGAAAAAGGCGACGGACATCAGCGTGACGACCAGCCATTCCTCCTTCACCCACACACAGGCGATGATCGCCGTGGCGAGCAGCATGCCGATGGTGAGCGGCGCCTTGCGCGCCCAGTCGAGCGAGCCGGTGCGCCTCAGGATGCGATCGGAGACATAGCCGCCCGCCAGCCCGCCGACAAAGCCGAACAGGGCGGGGGCCGCGGCGGCGAAGCCCGCCTGCATGATGTTCAGCCCGCGCTCCTTCACCAGGTAGATCGGGAACCAGGTGACGAAGAAATAGGTGAGCACGTTGATGCAATATTGGCCCAGATAGATACCCAGCATCATCCGGTTGGCGATCAGCTTGCCGATATTGGCCCAATCGAACGCGGCCGAGCTGCCGGCCTGCTCCTCCATGTGGATCAGCCCGCCGCCGGCCTCGATATGGCCGAGTTCCGCCCGGTTGATCGCGGGGTGCCTGGCCGGGCTGTGGATGAAGCGGAGAAAGGCGAGGGTGGCGAGCAGGCCCAGCCCGCCCATCGTCCAGAACACCGATCGCCAGCCGAAACTGTGCGCCAGCCAGCCCATCAGCGGCACGAAGGCGACGATCGAAAAATATTGCGCCGAGTTGAAGATCGCCGAGGCGGTGCCGCGTTCCGCGGCGGGGAACCAGGCGGCGACGAGCCGGGCATTGCCCGGGAAGGACGGCGCCTCGGCCAGGCCGACCAGGAAGCGCAGCGCGAACAGCATCGCAGTGGCGGAAAGGATCGGCACCAGTCCCGCAAGGCCCTGGCTGGCGGTGAAGATCGACCAGAGCGCGATCGCGGCGGCATACACGCGCTTGGTACCGAACCTGTCGAGCAGCAGCCCGCCCGGGATCTGCGAGAGCGCATAGGCCCAGGCGAAGGCCGAGAGGATATAGCCGGTCTGCACGGGGGTGAGCCCCAACTCGCCCGCCGCCGCATTGCCTGCGATCGAGAAGGTTGCGCGATCGGCATAGTTCACGCTGGTGATCAGGAAGATCAGTGCGATGATCGCATGGCGCACGCGCGTGGGCCGGCTGCCCTCGGTCAAGTCTCTCTCCTTCGCGCTGCGCGCCTGTTGCCTGCGCGTTGACGGCTTTGCAGGCCTACCGGGCAGCGGGGAGCGGGTCCAAGCCAAAAACGGGAACGATCCAGTCCCGACTTGGCTTGATCATGGCCATCTTGCTTCGAGACCGTGCGGATCAGTGCAAGAAGCGCATCGATCCATGTTCGATTGAGGTTGGCCTGTCGCGCGCCTTCACGGCTAACCAGCCTGCAATCAAATCCGCTCGCCAAAGAAGCGGCATCTCATGGGGAGACTGAAGGCGATGTCCCGCACCCGAATCCTGAAATCCGTCCTCGCTTTGTCTGGCGCGGCCGCCGTCCTCGCGGCTGCCGACGCGCGTGCGCAGGATGCCGCCGGCGATTCGGCCGCGGCGTCGGTGCCCGTCCAGGACGAAGGCGCGGGCAACGAGATCGTGGTGAAGGGATTTCGCGCCAGCCTCAACAGCGCGCTCAACCTGAAGCGCAGCGAGACCGCGACGATCGACGCGATCAAGGCCGAGGACATCGCGGAATTCCCCGATCTCAACCTCGCGGAATCGCTCCAGCGCATCCCGGGCGTCGCCATCAGCCGCGTCAACGGCGAGGGCCGCAACATTTCCATCCGCGGCCTGGGCCCGGAATATAGCCGCGTACGCATCAACGGCATGGAAGCGATCGGCACCACCGGCGGCACCGACAATTCGGGCGGCGTGAACCGTGGCCGCGGTTTCGACTTCAACATCTTCTCGTCGGACCTGTTCAACAGCCTGGCCGTGCGCAAGACGGCCACTGCAGACGTGGAGGAGGGCTCGCTCGGCGGCACGGTCGATCTCCAGACCGCACGTCCGTTCGACTATCGCAAGCCGACCGCGGTGATCCAGGCGGCGGCGAGCTACAACGATCTTGCCCGCAAGGCCAAGCCCCGCGTCTCGACGCTGCTTACCACCAGCACCGCGGATGGGCGCTTCGGCGTGCTGCTCTCGGTCGCCTATGAGGAGCGCGCCCTGGTCGAGGAGGGGGCGAACATCACCCGCTGGACCTATGGCGGGTTCAACGGCGGGTTCAACGCCGCCTCGACGATCGCGGGGAAGACGATAGCCCAGATCAACGACACCAATCCCGCCACCGCGCTCTATCACCCGCGTATCCCGGGCCTGGTGAGCTATGCGATCGAGCAGAAGCGCCTGGGCGCGGCGCTGGGCGTGCAGTTCCAGCCGACCCAGAAGACGCTGATCTCGATCGACGGCCTCTATTCGCGGCTCGACGGCACCCGCCAGGAAGCGCAGTTCCAGGCGATCAGCTTCAGCCGCTCGGGCACCGGCAAGCCGCAGACAATCATCCGCTCGGGCACGGTCGACGCCAATCGCAATATCATCAGCGGCACGTTCGACAATGTCGATCTGCGCACCCAGGCGCGCTACGACAAGCTGGTCACCGACTTCTACCAGCTCACCGGCACGCTCGACCAGAAGATCGGCGAGTCGCTGAAGTTCGGTGCGGTGGTGGGCTATTCGAGCTCGCAGTTCCGCAACCCGATCCAGACCACGGTGACGATCGATGCCGCGAACACCAACGGCTTCTACTATGATTTCTCGACGCGCTTCCCCACGATCCGGCCGGGCGTCGATGTCACCAGCCCCGCGACTTTCGCCTTCACCAACGGCACTTCGGAAGTCCGCATCCGGCCGCAGACCGTCGACAACAGCTTCACCAACGCCAAGGGCTTCCTCGAATGGACGACCTCGCCCGAGCTGAAGCTCAAGGCGGGCGTCGACTGGCGCCGGTTCGACTATGGCTCCACGGAGCAGCGCCGCCTGCAGGGCGAGACGGTGGTGACCACGCTCACCGCGGCGCAGCTCGCTCCGCTGACCACGGTCTTCTCGGGCTTCGGCCGCGGGTTGAACGTTCCCGCGGGCACGCCCACTTCCTGGGTGGTGCCGGATCTCGCGGCGTTCCAGGCCTATCTCAATACCTACAGCAACCCGACCTATGCCATCGGCGGGGTGGAGAACGCCACCGCGCGCGGCTCGTTCGTCACCGTGCGCGAGGAGGATCTGGGCGCCTGGGGCATGGCGGAGTTCAACTTCGCCAATGCCGGCATCCCGATCCGCGGCGACGCCGGCCTTCGCTATGTGAAGACCGACCAGTTCTCCACCGGCTATGCCAGCCAGGGCAGCACGGTGAACCTGGTGGGCGCGGACCGCAGCTATGCGAACTGGCTGCCGTCCGCCAATCTCGTCGTCGATGTGCGCGACAATCTGATGGTGCGCTTCGCCGCCGCCAAGACGATCGCTCGCGCGGGCATCGGCTCGCTGACTCCGGGCGGCAACCTCAACGTCTCGGGCGGCAACCGCACCTTCAGCTCGGGCAACCCGGACCTGAAGCCGACCAAGTCGACCAATCTCGACGCCTCGATCGAATGGTATCCGACGCGCGGCGCGATCTATGCCGTCTCGGTGTTCCAGAAGGACATCGGCACCTTCGTCCAGACGCTGAGTACCACGGTGCCCTTCAGCGACCTGGGCCTGCCCGCCTCGCTGCTCGACGGCACTACCGCGAGCCCCACCGACGCCTTCATCGTCAGCCAGCCGGTCAACTCGAAGGGCGGCCTGCTGCGCGGCTTCGAGGTCAATGTGCAGCAGCCTTTCAGCTTCCTGCCGGGCCTCCTCAGCAATTTCGGCGTGCTGGCGAACTACACCTATGTCAGCTCGGACATCGAATATCTGACTTCGGCCAACGGCTCGACCACGGTGAAGGCGCCGCTGCTCGGCCTGTCCAAGCATGCCGCCAACGGCACGCTCTATTTCGAGACCAGGAAATTCTCGATCCGCGGTTCGGTTGCCTATCGCTCCAAATATCTGACCGCGGTGCCGGGCACGGAAGGCAATTCGTACAACGGCACCAACGCGACGACCAACATCGATGCGCAGGTCTCGTACAACATCACCGACAAGTTCAAGGTCAGCCTGGAGATGATCAACCTCACCGACGAACTGAACGACCAGTTCGTCGACGCGACCAATCGTCTCAACGTGCTCACGCATAGCGGCCGTCAGTTCGTCCTGGGTGCGCGGCTGGCCTTCTGACGCTTCCGGGCCAGCTTCCCTCCGCTTCCCGGATCGGGGTCAGCCAATTCGCCTGGCTGGCCCCTTTTTTTGTGAGAACGGCCAGCATCCGATCGGTGCCCGGAGCGGGCGGCCGGCATCCGGGGCTTCGAGCGCTTTCCGCACATCGCCGGGATGAAGAACATCGCATGACGGATCGGAAGTGGCAGGGGCGCTCGGATTCGAACCGAGGGCCTTCGGTTTTGGAGACCGACGCTCTAACCAGCTGAGCTACGCCCCTGTGCGGAGAGCGCGTGTAGCGCGGCGGATCGGCCTGAGCAAGCGCGCTGTTCGATTTGAGTTAATACTCTGTAATATATGGAAGAATTATATATCTACCCTGTCATCGCCGCGTCGGTGCGGGCGCGGGGAGGGCGCTGCTCGCGCTTGATGACGGCGCCGGACGTCGCCAGGCGGATGGTCGCTGCGATTTCCCGTTTCGGATTCCGCAATGCCGCGCGTTATGCTGTCGGAGGGTGTGAAGCCGTTGAACAAGGCCGTGCGACAGGAGCTGACGGAGAACGACCGGCGTTTGCGCCGAGCGCTGGTCGCGTTCTTTGCCCGGCGCGTACAAACCCTGCCCGAAGCCGAGGACCTGACTCAGGACGTCTTCTTCCGCATCATACGCGATCCGAAGCGCGAAGCGCCGATGGCGGATGCCTATGTCTTCCGGATCGCGGCAAACCTGCTGCGCGACAAGGGGCGGCGCGAGCGCGTGCGGACCAGCTATCGGGAAGCCCGGGCAATCGAGGACTTTCTGGGCATCGATCCGCTCGATCCCCATCGCGTTGCCGAAGGGCGGGAGAATCTCGATCTCGTCGCGCGCACGATCGCCGAGCTGCCCGAGAAGACACGAAGGATTTTCACGCTGTATCGCATCGAGCATATCGACAAGCGCACGATCGCGGAAAGCTTTGGCCTGTCGGTTCGCATGGTCGAGATTCATGTCCAGCGCGCCCTGGAGGCGCTGGCTACCTCCATGGAGGCGTTCCGGTGAGCGGCGGCGATCTCGAAGCGGCCCGCGAACAGGCGGCGGCGTGGTTGATGCGGTTCCACGAAGGGCCGATCGACCTGGAGGAGGAACTCGAGCTCGAATTGTGGCTCGAGGCGCATCCGGCCAATCGCGCGGCGCTTGCGAGCGTGGAGCGGGCGTGGCGAATGGCGGGCGCGGCTGCGGAAGCCCCCGAACTGGTCGCGGCCCGCGCGGATGCGCTGAAGGCGCTGAGCCAGGCCGATCGGCAATCGCCGCGCGGCTGGAGGCCGGAACTGCGCCACGCGCTGGGGGCGCTCGCCGCCTGCCTTCTGCTGATCGTCGCCACGTTTCATTTCTATCCGCGGGGTGAAACCTTCCGGACCGGCATCGGCGAGCGCCGCGTGGTCATGCTGGACGATGGATCGCGGCTCTCCCTCGATGCGGCGAGCGCCGTCGAAGTGCGCTATGACGGCGAGCGCCGTGCGCTGCGCCTGCTGGCCGGGCGGGCGCGGTTCGAAGTCGCCAAGGACCCGCGGCGGCCCTTCACGGTTACGGCCGGCGATCGGATGGTGGTGGCGACGGGAACCGCGTTCAGCGTCGAACTGTTCCGGGCCGAGATGCGGGTGGTGCTCTATCAGGGCTCGGTCTCGGTGCTCGAGGATGGGCCTGCCGATCAGGCGCCGCGGCACGTCGTGCTGCAGGGCGATGGCCGGACGCCGGCGGATCGGATGCTCGCCCCAAGCACCGCGCTGATCGTGCCGACCGGCGCTTCGGCGGCGGCGCGGCTCGAGACGGTGGACACGGCACGCAGTTCTGCCTGGGAGCAGGGGCAGCTCGTCTTCTCGGACGAGCCGCTGGGAGTCGCGGTGGAGCGGGTCAACCGCTATTCCGGCGTCAGCCTCGCGATCGAGGACCCCGTCACCGCCGCGCTGCCGGTAAGCGGAACGTTCAATGCCGGCGATACCGAGGCCTTCATCGACGGTGTCGTCACGCTCTACGGATTGCGGAAGCTTCGTCGCGGCGAAACCGTGATCCTGCGCGCTCCCGGGCGCTAGCGCCGTTCCCCTGGAAGGGAGGGGCGGGACAGTCCGAGGCGCGGGCATTTCGCGATATCGCGCCTCGTGCGTCTTTCTTCCCGGAAGCTCCCGGCGAACGAGGAGCGATACAGGGGAACAGAGATGAGGGGATCGATGGCGTTGCTTCGCATGGGGGCTGCGGTGACGGTGGCCGCGAGCTGCCTTTCACCGGCATCGGCACAGGCACAGGCCAGCTATCAGCTCGACATTCCCGCACAGGACATGGAGGCCGCCCTCAAGACCGTGGCAGGCGTGACGCACGAGCAGATCGTGTTCCGCGGCGAAGTGGTGCGCGGCAAACGCAGCAATGCGCTGCGCGGCTCCTATACGGCCGATGCGGCGATCGCGGCGCTGATCCGCGGATCGGGGCTGAGCGTTTCCCGCAGCGCCCGCGGCGTATTCATCGTCGTCGCTGCGACGGCAAGCACCGCCGCCGCGCAGGATGCCGACCCGGGTCTCGAAAAGGCGGTGATGGCCGAGCAGGAGATCGTCGTCACCGGCACCCATATCGCCGGGGCGCCCGTCGCCTCGCCGGTCCTCCGGATCGACCAGCGCGAGATGCGCGAAGCCGGGCAGCGCGATCTGGGCGACGTGATCCGCAACATTCCCAGCAACTATAATGGCGGGCAGAATCCGGGCGCGCGGTTTCAGGCCGGCACGGCTGCCAACACCAATGCGTCCGGCTCCTCCGCGCTGAACCTGCGCGGCCTCGGCCCGGATGCGACGCTCACCCTGCTGAACGGCCGCCGGCTTCCCTATGACGGAACCGCCCAGGCGGTCGACGTCTCGGCGATTCCGCTCGATGCGGTGGCGGAGCTCCAGGTCATGCCCGACGGCGCTTCCGCGCTCTATGGATCGGATGCGGTCGGCGGCGTCGCCAACATCATCCTGCGGCGCGACTTCGAGGGCGTGAGCACATCGCTTCGCTTCGGCACGTCCACCGATGGCGGCGGGTTCCTGCAGGAATATGGCGCAGTCGGCGGCGGCCGCTGGGGCAGCGGCGGCGCACTGGTCGCCCTGCAATATGACCGGCAGAACGCAGTGCGATCGGGCCAGCGCGACTATACCCGCTACGTCGTCGGTCCCAACACGCTGCTCGATGCGCACAAGCATTTCAGCGGACTGGTCACCGCGCACCAGGACATCACCGATCGCCTGACCTTCAGCATCGATGGCCTGTACAGCTGGCGCCACAGCGACGGCGCCGAATATTCGACCGTCGCCTTCGCCGCGACGACGCGGTTCAGCAACGAGAATTATGCGATCTCGCCGACGCTGGCCTGGCGCCTGTCCGGTGATTGGAAGGCCTCGCTCAGCGCGTCGTACGGCGCCAACAAGACGCGCCGCTTCGACGACTATATCGACAAGGTGACCGGCTACAACGACGGCGGCAGCAGCATCTACGACAATTACGCCTATGGCGGCGAGCTGGACCTGGATGGCCGGCTGTTCGCGATTCCCGGGGGCGATGTGCGGCTGGCGGTGGGCGGCGGCTATCGCTTCAACCATCTGCGGGTCTATTCCGCCACTTCCGCCGTGCCGACGGGCGATGGGCGAGGAAATTTCTATGGTTTCGGCGAGCTTTCGGTGCCGCTGGTCTCCGCCGCCAATGCTTCGCCCTTTCTGTACCAGCTGACCCTTTCGGGCGCCCTGCGCCACGAGGAATATGATCGCTTCGACGGCGTCACCACGCCCAAGCTCGGCCTGGTCTATGCGCCGGCGCCGGATCTCGACCTCAAGCTTTCCTGGGGCCGTTCGTTCAAGGCGCCGACGCTGCGCAACGAATTCCAGGTGTTCAGGGTCGGGCTCCAGTCCGCCCTCTTCTACGGCGGCAATTATCCTGCGGGCTCGACGGTGCTGCTCACCTCGGGCGGCAATCGCGATCTGAAGCCGGAGCGGGCGCGCACCCTGTCGACGACGCTCGACCTGCATCCCCGGGCGGTGCCGGGCCTGAAGCTGTCGGCGACCTATTTCGACATCGACTATACCGATCGGGTGGTCCAGCCGGTGAGCAACGCCACGCTGAAGGTGCTCGACAATCCGGCGCTGCAGGAATTCATCGACTATGCGCCGACCCCGGCCCAGCAGGCAGCGGTGATCGCGCGCGACAGCAGGGGCCTCGGCAATTACACCGGCAAGCCCTATGATCCGGCGAAAGTGGTGGCGATCATCCGCAACCAGCTCGTCAATGCCGCGCGCCAGCGGATCAAGGGCGTCGACCTGGTCGGCAGCTATCGGATTCCGATCGCGACCGGCGACGTGACGCTCTCGGGCCAGGCGAGCTGGCTGCGCAGCAACCAGCGCAACAGCACGAGCGCGCCGCTCACCCAGCTCGCCGGCACCAACTTCAATCCCCCGCGGTTCCGCGCCCGCGGCGGCGCGACCGGGCATTTCGGCGCGTTCACCGGCACGCTGTTCGCCAATTATGCCGGGGGGATCACCGACCTGAACGTGGCACCGCCGGTGCCGAGGGAAGGGATGACCACGCTCGACCTGTCGCTGATGTGGAAGGCGCCGGCGGCCCATGGGCCGCTGAAGGGCTTCGAGTTCGGACTGTACGTGAACAATCTGACCAACGCGCGGCCGCCCTATCTGGCGCCGTTCGACGACACCACGGTCAATTATGATTCGACCAACTATTCGCCGCTGGGTCGCTTCGTCAGCGTCTCGCTGCGCAAGGCATGGTGAGCGACATGAAGAACCGATCGAACCGCCTTCTCCCGCGCGGCGGCGCGGCGCTGCTCGCGCTGGCGCTCGGCGTGGCGCCGCTCGTGGTCCGCGGCCAGGCCGTGGACCTCGACATGACCGATCGCATCGTCGACGAGGGTCAGCGGCATGGCGAAGTGATGGAGATCGCGCGCTATCTGAGCGACGAGATCGGCAGCCGGCTCACCAATTCGCCCGGCGCGCGCAAGGCCGAGGCCTGGACCCAGGAGAAGTTCCGCGGCTGGGGCCTCGCCAATGTGCACAAGCAGGGGTTCCCCTTCGGGCGCGGCTGGTGGATGGAGCGCTCGAGCGTGCGGATGATCGCGCCCCGGCCGCTGGCGCTCACCGCCATCCCGATCAGCTGGACGCCGGGCACGAACGGAGTGATCACTGCTCCGATCGTCTTCGCGCCGATGACGAGCAAGGCGGATTTCGCGCAGTGGAAGGGCAAGCTGGCGGGCAGGATCGTCCTGGTCTCGGGCATCGACGACATCCGCACCCCGCCGGCCGCCTCGCGGCTGTCGGCGGACGAATTCGCCAGGCTGGCCGTGTACGAGCCGCCGAAATTCTCGTCCGACGGCAAGGCCTATCTGGAGAAATCCTATTTCTTCCCGCGCCAGATGGAGGACTTCCTGAAGGCGGAGGGGGCGCTCGCCTATGCTCGGGTGACCAAGCGCGACGGCAAGCTGGTGATGGGCGACGGCTATCGCTTCGCGCCGGGCGACGAGGCGCCCTTGCCCGCGGTGGAGATCGCCGCGGAGGACTATCGCCGCCTCGTCCGCCTCGCCGATGCGGGGCAGGCGCCGACGCTCGCGATCGAGAGCGTGGTCCATTATGACGACAGCGATCCCCAGGCCTACAACATCTTTGCCGAGATCCCCGGCAGCGATCCCAAGGCCGCCTATGTGATGGCCGGGGCGCATCTCGACAGTTCGGCGGCGGCGGACGGCGCGGCGGACAATGGCGCGGGCATGGCGATGGTGATGGAGGCCGCGCGCATCCTCTCGAAGATGCCGCGCCCGCGCCGCACCATCCGCTTCGCGCTGTGGGGGGCGGAGGAGCAGGGGATGATCGGCAGCTCGGCCTTTGTCGAGGAACGGCTCGCGCAGCGCGTGCCGCCGGCCGAGCCCAAGGTGGGCGCGAACGGCCGCTTCTGGCTCCACTCGACCAGCTGGCCGATCGTCAAGCGGCCGACCTGGGGCGAGCTGTCGGTCTATTTCAATCTCGACAACGGCTCGGGCAAGATCCGCGGCGTCTATGCCTATCGCAACCTGGCGGCAGTGCCGATCTTCCAGGCCTGGCTTGCGCCCTTCGCATCGATGGGCGCCACCACGGTCGCCGCATCGGACAATACCGGGCCGGACAATGAATATATGCAGATGGTCGGCGTGCCGGGTTTCCAGTTCATCCAGGACTGGAACGACTATGGCCGGATGCACCATACTTCGATGGACACGTTCGACCATCTCGACGCCGACGACATGCGCCAGGCCTCGATCATCCTGGCGAGCTTCCTGTGGAACGCAGCGAATGCGGACAAGCCCTTCCCGCGGCGCCCGCTGCCGACCGAGCCCAGCCGGACCGCGCCGGCGAAGTGACCTGCCAGCGCCGCCGTCTCAGGCGGCGGCGCTGGCGCCGCCCCGCGGGCGGGTGGCGAGCGCGCGGGCTTCCTGCACGGGGAGCGGGCGGCCGAAATAATAGCCCTGCACCTTGGTGCAGCCGAGCTGCTGCACCATCCGGTGCTCCTCTTCGGTCTCCACGCCCTCGGCCGTGGTCGCCATGCCCAAGCTGTCGGCCAGCGCCACGACCGCGCGGATGATGGCGATCGCTTCCTTGGTGCCCTTGGATGCGCCCTGGACGAAGCTGCGGTCGATCTTGATCGAGCTGAACCGGGTATGGGCCAGATAGCCGAGCGAGGAATAGCCCGTGCCGAAATCGTCGAGGCTCAGGCGCACGCCCAGCTCGAGCACTTTTTCCAGCACGTGGATCGCCTGGGTCCCTTCGCGCATGAACACGCTCTCGGTCACTTCCAGCTCGAGCCGCTCGGGCGGCAGACCGGACTGGGCGAGCGCCTGCGCCACCATGGTGGCGAAGCTCGGCGAGTGGAGCTGTTCGGGACTGACGTTCACTGCCACGCGCACATCGGCATCCCAGCGCGCGGCTTCCTTGCATGCGGTACGCAGCACCCATTCGCCGATCGCGGGGATCAGCCGGGCATCCTCGGCCAGGGGCACGAACTTGGCGGGCGAGACCACGCCGAACTCGGGATGGGTCCAGCGCAGCAGCGCCTCGAAGCCGGCCAGCGAGCCGGTGTCCGCCAGCACCACCGGCTGGTAGTTGAGGTGCATCTCGCCATTCTCGACGGCGCTGCGCAGCGCGATCTCGAGCACGCGGCGCTCCTCGGCAGCCATGTGCAGCTGCGGCTCGTAGCAATGGAAGGCGCCGCCGCCGGTATCCTTGGAGCGATAGAGCGCCAGGTCGGCCGAGCGGATCAGCATCTCGGCGGTGCGCCCGTCGCGCGGCCCCACGGCCAGGCCGACCGAGGCGCCGATGAACAGCGTGTTCTGGTCGATCTCATAGGGGCGCGAGACCGTGTCGATGATCGCCTGGGCCAGCCGCTCGATGCCCGCCGTGTCGGTCGCGTCGCGCACCACCACGGCGAACTCGTCGCCGCCCAGCCGGCCGACCATCTCGTTCTCGCTCATCAACTGCTTCAGCCGCTCGGAGACGCGCATCAGCAGCCGGTCGCCCACCGGATGGCCCAGCGTGTCGTTCACGGCCTTGAAGCGGTCGAGGTCGATCATCATGAACGCGCAGCGCGAGCCCCATTTCTCGGCCTCGGCCATGGCGCGGGCCAGCGTCTCGTTGAGCAGCAGGCGGTTGGGCAGGCCGGTGAGCGTGTCGAAGCGCGCCATCTTGCTGATCTGGTCGGCCGAGGCGCGCGCCTCGGTAACGTCCGAGCCGACGCCGCGGAAGCCGATGAAGGTGCCGCCCTCGTCATAGCGCGGGCTGGCGGACATCTCCCACCAGCGTTCCTCGCCATTGACGAAGACCGGCAGCAGCAGGTCGTGGAACGGGTCGCGCGTCTTGAGCTTCTCGGCCAGGTCGCGCAGGCCGGCGGCGAAATTGCCGTCCTCCCAGGTCGGCCCCGCGAGCACCTGGAGAAAGGGCATGCCGTTGATCGCCTTGGGATCGACGCCCAGCGACTTGGAGAAGCGCGGATTGGCGCGGGCGACGCGGCGCTGCGCATCGATTTCCCACAGCCAGTCCGCCTCGCCCTCGCGCTCGTTCTCGCGCAGGAGCAGGCTCAGCGTCTCGTCGCGTTCGGCGATCGCCATCTCGCCGGCACGGATCACGACGAGCGCCTTGCCGCGCGCGAAGGTGGCCATGACGAGCAGCACGGTGAACAGCGCGGAGGCGGCGGCGAGCATCGGCGAGGCGATCAGCGACAGCGTAACCACCAGCGCGGTGCCGACGATCGAGACGAAGGTGATGGTGGCGAGCGGCAGCGCGGCCATGGCGACGGCGCTGGCGGTCATCAGCAGCGACACGACGATCCACAGGCCGAGCGCGGCGCTGGCGTCCACCAGATGGCCGAAGGCGAGGGGCGGGATCGACCAGACCGCGCCCAGCGCCACGCCGTCGAGCACGGTGTCGCGCACGTCGCCGAGCGTGGCGGTGACGGCGGTGCGATGGCGCCTGGCGAGGCGCCGGAAGGCGACCGCGGTGCCGGCCGCGGCGACGATCGCGCCCCAGCTCGCCAGCTGCCACAGCGGCACCAGCGGGGCGAGGATCATCGTGACGAGCGAGGCGCCGATCACATTGGCCGCGAGCATGAACAGGGCCAGCTGGCTGCCGGCATGGAGCTGGGCGGCGCGGATCGGCCCCCAGTCGGTGGTGTCCGCCGGGTCGTACAGGCCCAGAAGCGCACGCGCATCGATGCGCGGCCGGGCGAATTGCGAGGTCGTCTGGCTGTTCACCCGGAAGGTGTAGACCGGCGCTGGTTAGCGAGTGGTTAGGCTGGGAAGGGAAAAGGCGAATATAGCTCCCCTCCCTTGCGGGGGAGGGGAGCGCGTTCCTCAATCCGCGATCCAGTTGCCGTGGAAGCCGGGCGGCACCCGGTGCGGCAGGCGGATGCGGGCCACCGGCGCGCCCGCGAAGTCGTGCGCGTCGAGGATCACCAGGTCGGTCGTTTCGTTCGGCAGGTCGACCACCAGGCCGACCAGCCATCCCTCGTCCTCGGCCGAATCGGGCGCGGCGGGGATGAAGACGAACTCGCCCGGGTGCTGGCCCGGGCCGAAGTCGTGGACCTGGCGGGTGCCGTCCGCCAGGTCGTGCTTGTAGAGCCGCGTCCCGGCGATCGCGAAGCCGTTGTCGGGCAGCGCCATCGTATAGGCATAGCGATAGGGCCGGCCGAAGCGCCGCTCGTCGGGGCGGGGGAATTCCTGCGGCGCGGAATCGAGGATGCGCCGCTCGGCAGTGCGGGTCGCGGGATCGAGCACGAACCGCTCGAGCCCGCGCGGGCTCTGGTCGGGCCCCCCCGGCGCGCCGGCGAACATCGTGTCATAGGTCACTGCGTCGAGCACCACCCGGCCGTCGGGCAGGTCATAGGCGTTGGCGGTATGGAAGATGTAGCAGGGGTCGATCTCGATCCAGATGATATCCTCGCCCCGCCCGTCGCGGGCGAGCAGGCCGATCCGGGCGCGATGCTCGGGGTTCCAGCGATAGGGGAAGCGGGTCCCTTGCATCGCTTCCGCCAGCGAGAAGGTCACGGGCAGGTCCATCACCACCGCGTAGCGCGCGGTGAAGGCGCAATCATGGATCGAGGGGCCGTGCTCTACCGCGATCGGCTCCTCGCGCACTACGCTGCCCTTGGCCGAGATCACGACATGATGCACGGTATCGGGCACCATGGCGGCATAGGTGATCGCATGCTGCTCGCCGGTCAGCGGATCGCGGTGGGGATGGGCGGTGAAGGTGCCCGCCAGCGTGCCGCCGAAATCGGAATAGGCCTGGCGCTCCATGTCGCGCGACAGGGTGACCGGCGTACTGCCGGCCTCGACCAGCGCCAGGATTTCGCCGGCGATCTCGACGACATTGGTGTTCACCGTGTCGAAGCGTCCATGGCGCGGCCCGGGGGCAGGAGGCTCGCCCAACGCCGCGGCGGCCGGAGTCGAACGGATCCAGCGGTTGCGATACCATTGCGCCTTCCCGTCCCGGATCGCGAGGCCGTGGACCATGCCGTCGCCGACGAACCAGTGATAGCCCCTGGGGTCCGGGTTCACCGGATTGGGGCCGATGCGCATATACTGGCCGTTCAGCGCCGGCGGGATCGTGCCGGTGACGGGAAGCTCGGTAAGGGTCAGCTCCGCGCGCATCGGCGCGTGGATGCCGGTGAGGAAGGGGTGATCGGTCGCTTGGTCCAGTTCGATCGCGCTTGCCATTGTCGCCTCCGGGACTATGTTGACGCTGTTCACATAGCGAGCAAATGATAACAGTGTCAACATCTGAAAGCGGCAAGGCCTATCATCATGGCGATCTGCGTACGGCAGCGCTTGAGGCCGGGCTGAGATTGCTGGAGACACGCGCCGCCGACGATCTCGGCCTGCGCGAGATCGCCCGGACCGTGGGCGTGAGCGCGACGGCGCTCTACCGGCATTTCCCCGACAAGAAGGCGCTGATGACCGCGCTGGCGGGCGAGGGGCTCCGGCGGCTGTCGGAGGCGCAGCACGAAGCGGCCGATCGCGCCGGCGGCGGCAAGGCGGGCTTCGCGGCCACCGGTGCCGCTTATGTCCGCTTCGCGCTGGCCAATCCGGCACTGTTCCGGCTGATCTTCGCCAATCCCGACATGGATTCCTCGGCGCTGACGCATGAAGACAGTGCGATGGCGTTCCTGAGGGAAAACGCCCGCGCCGCGGCGGCCGAGCATGGCGGCGACCCGGACGTGATCGCCATCCATGCCTGGTCCTGCGCGCACGGGCTGGCGATGCTGATGCTCGACCGGCAGATCCCGGCGGACGACGCGATCATCGACCGGGTGGTCGGCGGGCGGTGGTGACGGGGCGCTTCCCGTTCCATGGCGGGCGGGGAATGGCCTGGGGTCGGAACCCGAGCAGCCCTTGAGATTGCTTCCGAGATTACTTCCGTCATCCCCGTGCGGGCGGGGATGACGGAGGCGATGGAAGCGAAAGCCCTATGCGGCGAGCGCGTAGGGCTTGATCTCGCCGTTGAGATAGAGGTTGCGCGCCTTGGCGCGGCTGAGCTTGCCCGAGCTGGTGCGCGGCAGCGTGCGCGGCGGGACGAGCTCGATCACGCAGTTCATTCCGGTCACCGAGCGGACGCGCTCGCGGATCTCGTCGCGCAGGCGCAGGCGCTCCTGCTCGTCCGAGGTGCGGCACTGCACCAGCACCGCCGGCGTCTCCTCGCCGCCCGGCGTGGTGATCGCGAAGGCGGCGACGTCGCCCTGCTTGAATGCCGGCAGCTGCTCCACGGCCCATTCGATGTCCTGGGGCCAATGGTTCTTGCCGTTGATGATGATCATGTCCTTGGCGCGGCCGACGATGTAGATATAGCCTTCGCTGATATACCCCATGTCGCCGGTGTCGAGCCAACCGTCCTTCAGGCAGGCGTCGGTCGCCTCCTGGTCGCGGAAATAGCCGACCATCACGCTCGGGCCCTTGCACCAAACCTTGCCGATCGCCTTTTCGGGAAGCGGCGTGCCGTCTTCCTCGCGGATCTCGATCGTCATGTCGCGCGCGGGGACGCCGCAATTGACGATCGCGCGGAAACGCTGCGGGCGGTCGCCCCGGGCGACTTCGCCGCCGGAAAGCTGGGTTTCCTCGACCAGCTCGACCATGATGCCTTCGCCCGGCGGCATGATCGAGACGGCGAGGGTGGCCTCCGCCAGGCCGTAGCTCGGCAGGAAGGCGGTGGCCTTGAAGCCCGCATCGGCGAACGCATCGACGAACGACTGCATCACGTCCGGGCGGATCATGTCGGCGCCGTTGCCGGCGACGCGCCAGCGGCTGAGGTCGAAGCGTTCGCTGGCCTTGGTCTGGCTCGACATGCGGCGGGCGCAGATGTCGTAGCCGAAGGTCGGCGAATAGCTGAGCGTGTTGCCCTGGTTGCGGCTGATCAGGTCGAGCCAGGCGAGCGGGCGCCGCGCGAAGTCCTCGGTCTTCAGATAGTCGGTCGAGACCTGGTTGGCGACGACCGAGAGCAGGCAGCCGACCAGGCCCATGTCATGGTACCAGGGCAGCCACGAGACGCAGCGATCGCCATCGGTCACGTTCATGCCGTGGCTGTGCGCCGCCAGGTTGTTGAGCAGGGCATGGTGGGTGATCACCACGCCGTGCGGAAAGCGGGTCGAGCCGCTCGAATATTGCAGATAGGCGATGTCGGTCGTCTTCGCCTCGGGCAGCTGCGTCGGTGCTGCATCGCGCTGGACGAACTCGGACCAGTCCACGCCCGGCACGCCGCGGCCGCGCGCGGCCTCGGCGCACATCGCGCCGATCTCGGGCGGGAAGAGCAGCATCGAGGGGTCGCAGCTCTGCAGCTGGACGGTGAGCTGGTCGATATACGACTGGGCGCCGCCGAAGCTGGTCGGCAGCGGCAGCGGCACCGGCCAGGCGCCGGCATAGATCACGCCGAAGAACAGCGAGGCGAATTCGGCGCCCGTCTCCGCGATCAGCGCGATGCGGTCCTCGGGCTTCACGCCCGCGGCGATCAGGCGCCAGGCCTGCTTCAACGCATCCTCGCGCAGCTCCGCAAAGGGATAGGGGCGCACGAGATTGCCCCGCGCGTCGTGGAAATTGAGCCCGCGCTTGCCCTTGGCGGCATAGTCGAGCGCTTCGCCCAGCGTCTCGAAATCCGCGAGGCGACGCGGCAGGCTGTCATCGGTAGGCGTAGGCGCGAGCGTTCCCGCTTCCTTTTCTGCCTCGAGCGATCCCGTAACGTCCAATACCATTCTTTATTCCGTGCCCCTGCGTGGTAGCCAACGTCGTGCCCCCACGACGAATTTTTTGAGGCTAGCCTCTGCTACGCGCTGTCGTTCAAAATCGGTTGCCAGTGTGGCACAATCATGGCGCATGCCAGTCCCGAGACGCCCCCTCCCACCGCTGAATAGCGCCGATCTGGAGCGTTATGCGCTCCGCTATGTCGAACGTTACGCTACGACAAGGGCCAAACTTGCGGCCTATCTGTCCCGAAAGCTGCGCGAGCGCGGCTGGGATGGAGAAAATTCCCCCGATCCCGAGGCTTTGGCCGAGCGCATGGCCGAGCTCGGCTATGTCGACGACCGGCTCTATGCCGAATCCAAGGCGGGGGCGATGGCGCGGCGCGGATTGGGGGCCCGCCGGGTGCGCGAGGCGCTGCGGTTCGCCGGCGTGGAGGAGGCGGATGCCGCCGCGCTGGCGCTGGCGATCGCGGCGGAAGGACTTGCGAGCGCGATCGCCTTTGCCCGGCGCAGGCGCATCGGTCCCTATGCCCGCGAAGCGGCGGACCGGCCGCTCCAGGAGAAGCAGATGGCTGCGATGATCCGTGCCGGGCATGCGCCGGGACTGGCCCGCGCGATCGTCCGCATGGCGCCGGGGGACGACCCGGAAACCGCACTCGGCGACGCTTGATGCCAGATCGGCAACAAAGGCAATTCCATTTATGGAAAATACCATGTTAATGTGACCCTTCGGGGGAACAGGAAATGCGTGCTGACCAACAGGTTGCGCAGAACGACTATACAGACACGCCGAACGATAACGGGGGGATTGGCGAGGACCCGGTGGATGAAAACCAGGTCTTTGCCGGTGTCGTGAAATGGTTCGACGTTACGCGGGGTTTCGGCTTTCTCGTTGCCGACGACGCTGCCGTGGGCGACATCCTGATCCACTTCACCGTGCTTCAGGATCATGGCCGCCGCTCGCTGCCCGAGGGCGCTCGGGTGGAGTGTACGGCGGTGCAGCGCCAGCGGGGGCTGCAGGCTCGCGAGATCCTTTCGATCGATCTCAGCCAGGCGGTCGAGGCGCCCAAGCGCCAGGCCGATCGGGCCGACCGGGTGAAGCTGATCGCCACTGCCGGACCGTTCGAGCCGGTGACGGTGAAATGGTTCAATCGCCTCAAGGGCTATGGATTCCTCGTGCGCGAATCCGACTCGGCCGATATATTCGTCCATATGGAGACGCTGCGCCGCGCCGATATCGAGGAGGTCGAGCCCGGCCAGTCGCTCAGCGCGCGCATCGTCGATGGCGAAAAGGGGCCGCTCGCCGTGGCGGTCGAAAGGACCGGCTGAGACGATGAAGTTCCTGCGTGGGTTGGGAGCGGCGCTCGCCGCTTCCGTGCTGCTCGTCTCGGGTGCGTGTCAGGGCGAGGCGGAGACCCGGCCAGCCGCGGTGCAGGCTGCGCGAAAGATCGACGTGACGGTCGACAGTGCCAATGGCCCGCACGTCTTCCATGTCGAGCTCGCCCGCACCACTGCCGAGCAGGAGCGCGGGCTGATGTTCCGCACCAACATCCCGCAGGACGGCGGCATGCTCTTCGCGCCCTATCCGGCCGACGGCCCGCCGCGCGAGGCGAGCTTCTGGATGAAGAACACGCCCACTGCGCTCGACATCCTGTTCATCCGCGAGGACGGCACGATCGCCCGGATCGGCGAGAATGCCGTGCCGTTTTCGGAGGATAACGTGAAGTCGGGCGAGCCGGTGGCGGCGGTGCTCGAGATCAACGCTGGCCTTTCGGCGAAGCTCGGCATCCGGGCCGGCGACAAGGTGCGCTGGGAGAAGCAGTAATCATTGCCTCTCCGCGCGCTCCCCGCTAATCCGCGCCCATGGGTCTCAATCTCAATCCCTTCACCTGGTGGAACGGCGCCACCTTCGGCACCTGGATGGGCCTGCGCGGCAAGACGCGTGTGGGCGAGGACGATCTGGGCAACGTCTATTACGAGGGCGGCCAGGATCCCAACGGCATTCCGCGCCGCTGGGTGATCTACAACGGCTCGAACGATGCGAGCCGGGTGCCGCCGGAATGGTTCAGCTGGCTGCACCACCAGATCGATTCGGCGCCGGACCAGGCGCTGCCGGCGCCCAAGGCGTGGGAGAAGCCCGCCGAGATGAACCTGACCGGCTCGCAGCTCGCCTATCGTCCGAGCGGCGCGCTGGAGAAGGGCGGGCACCGTGCCCGCGCCACCGGCGACTACGAGGCCTGGACCCCCGGCGCATGATCCGTTGCCGTGCCGGAGCCGCCGCGGTCGGGCTGTTGCTCGCCCTCGGCGCCTGTTCGGGCAGCGGCGGCGGTCCCACGAACAATTCGGTTTCGGACCAGATCGTCACCGGCGGCGGCGCTTCGGACAAGGCGGCGGCCGACGTGATCACCGTCGATCGCGACGGCAAGGCGATCGAGGATGCGGCTGCGACGCCGATGAAGGACCGCGTCGCCGTGCTCGGCATCCTCAACAAGCGCAACGGCGAAGCGCGCGAATTCAAGCTGAAGCCGGGCCAGGCGGTGCGGATCGGCGATGTGATCGTCCGCCTCAGGGCCTGCGACAAGACCGCGCCCTGGGAAGCGGACCAGCTCACCGGCGCCTTTGTGCAGGTCGATGTGCTCGAGCTCGACAAGCAATGGCACCGCGTCCATTCGGGCTGGCTGTTCGCGGAGCGTCCGGCGCTCAACGTCGTCCAGCATCCGATCTACGACGTCTGGCCCAAGAGCTGCGCGATGACCTTCCGCGACAGCGGGCCCGACACGGTGCCGGCGCCCGCGGCGGGCGGCAGCGGATCGGGCAATGTGTCGAGCGCGAAGAAGTCGCCGTCGACCGAAGGCGCGCCGACCGAGAGCCCGGCAGCCGAATCGCCCAGCGCCCCGGCCAGCAACGCGACATAGTCGTCACGCGGAATCTCGACCGCGCCCAGCGTGGTGAGATGCTCGGTGATGAACTGGCAATCGAGCAGCGCGAACCCGCCGGCTCCGAGCCGTGCGACGAGGTGCGCGAAGGCCACTTTCGAGGCGTTGGGGATGCGGGTGACCATCGATTCCCCGAAGAACGCCCGGCCCAGCGCCAGGCCATACAAGCCGCCGGCGAGCGTATCGCCGTCCCAGCATTCGAGCGAATGCGCGAAGCCGCGGCGATGCAGTTCGAGGAAGACGCGTTCGATCGGGCCGTTGATCCAGGTGTCCGGCCGGTCGGCGGCGCTCTCGGCGCAGAGCCGGATGATGTGCTCGAACGCGGCATCGGCGGTCAGGCGGAAACGGCCGGACTGGATGACCTTCCTGAGCGAGCGGGACAGGTGGAAGCCGTTCAGCGGCAGCACGCCGCGCAGCTTGGGCTCGACCCAATAGACGCTGGCCGCGCTGCGGTGATCGGCCATCGGGAAGACGCCCATGGCATAGGCACGCAGCACCAGGTCCGGATCCAGCTCCTGCTGGGGCGGCTGGGCGCGGCTCAACGCTTCTTGCCCGCCAGCCGGCGCTCGATTGCCTGCCACAGCCCGGCAAAGGCCTGGGCGCCGAGGGTACGGGGGGCATAGTCGCCCACTGCGGCGCGGTGCACGCTCATCGCCTCGACGATGCTCGCCATCGGAATCACCGGCCAGTCGGGGCGCGCGGCCACCGCCTCGACATGGAGTTTCCGCCGGCGGTCGACCATCGAATGGACCGGCATCAGCGGCACCTTGCCCCCCTTGCGGGCGAGATGCGCCGAAACCTCCTCGAAGGCACGGGTGGAGAGCGGGGAGGGGATCACCGGCACGACGATCAGGTCGGCGGCGCGCATCACCTGCTCGCTGGTCTCGGTCAGGCCGGGCGGGCAATCGAGCAGCATCCGATCATAGGCCCGGTCGAGTTCGGCGAGCAGCTTGGCCAGCCGCTTCTTCTTGTCGAGTTCGTGGAAAGTCAGGTCGAGGCCGCGCAGCGACGTGTCCGCGCCGATCAGGTCGAGCCGTTCGGTACCGGTGTGCTGGACCAGCTTGGCCGGCGCCACGTCCTTGGTGAAGATCGCCTGGGCCTGGTCGCGGGTCTTGCCCTGCGGCTCGACGAGGAAGGTGGCGGCGGCCTGGGGATCGAGGTCCCAGAGCAGGGTGCGGCGCGCGGACAGGGTGGCGGAGGCCCAGGCCAGGTTCACCGCCAGCGTCGTCTTACCGACACCGCCCTTCAGGCTGTAGATCGCGACAGTCGCCACCCGGATTCGCTCCCTTCGCCTTCAAGCCTCGCATGAAAAAGGGCCGGCGGGAATGCCCGCCGACCCTCGGATGAAAACACTGTACCGCGATCAGGCGTGGCAGGCGCGCGAGCCCTTGCCCGGAATCTCGATCGTGGCGTTCTTGGCGGTGCCGGTGACCTTGTAGCCGCCCGCGGCGACGAAGGGCTGGCCGGCTTCCGGCGCCTTGAGCATGGTGCCAGGGCCGTCCTTGGCCTCCTTGATCAGGACCTGCTTGTCGCCCTTGTAGAAGTCGGCGAACACGACGGTGTTGTCCTTGCAGCGCATCGAGACCGACGAAGCGATCGACGGCGGCAGCTCGACCTTGGGAGCGTTCTTCAGCGCTTCGGCCTGGGGATCGGGCGCGGTGCCCGAGACTTCCTCGGGCTTGTTCTCACAGGCCGCGAGCGACAGGAGCACGGCGGCGGCGGCAAAAAAGGGGGCTTTCTTCATAGCGGGCAGGAGCTTTCGTTCACCATGCAAGAATCGTCAAGCGATTCGTGTTATAGAGTTACATTCCAATTGTGCGGTGCGGTATCACGCCTGGAATATTGCGATCGCATGACCGACACCGATGTCATTCATGGAATTCGCTCATTTCCGGAATACGTCCGAAAGCGATCTTTGTCCCTACCCGATCGATTCTGCCGCCGTGCAGCGGGCCGACCGAAATGGCGTTGCGGCCGAATCTATGGTTAATCCGGTCCATCGCGCGGCTGAGTGCGAGCGTGCGCGTCTCGCGGGCCAGCGGATCGTCCGGATCGAGCGCGGCGAAGAGCGAACCCTGCTCGCCCTCCACCGCCGCGATTTCGCAGAGCGTCACGCCCACCATGCGCAGCCGGAAGCCGCCCGGCCGGCCGCGCCCCGCTTCGGCCAGGCGGGGGAAGATCTGGTCGAGCGCATGGAGGATCACGAAGCTGTCCTGCGTGTCCGGCAGGCGGATCGAGGCGCGCCAGCCCGACTTGTCGTCCTCGAACTTGCCGTGGAGCACCAGCAGGCGCGCGCGATAGCCCTTGCGGCGCAGGCGGCTGGCGGCCTTGAGCGCCAGGCGGCGCGCGGTGAGCCGGGTGGGCTCGAGCCCGCGCCTCTGCGGGCTGAGCACATGGCTGTGCCCGATCGTGCGGCTCTGGGTCGGCTTGTCGGGCAGCTCGACGCCGTGGAGCAGATACCAGAGCCGGTCGCCATTGACGCCGCCCCAGGCATTGCCCGCGTCGCGCGGGCGGCGCTCGCAATATTGCCGGATGTCGAGGATGCCGTCCTGCGCCAGCCGCTTCTCCATCTTGGCGCCGATGCCGGCGATCTCGCGCAGACGCAGCGGATACAGGCATTGGGGGAGCTTGTCCGCCGTCAGTACCACCAGGCCGTCGGGCTTCTGCATGTCGGAGGCGAGCTTGGCGAGGAGACGGTTCGGCGCGATGCCCACCGAACTGGTGAGGCATTCGCCGACATGCATGCGGATTCCCGCCTTGATCCGATGCGCGAGCGCCACTGCGGCCGCCGGATCGTTCTCATTGTCGAGCAGCCGGCAGGCGACCTCGTCGATCGAGCAGACATGGGTGACGGGAATGTGCTTCCCTATCTCGGCCAGCACCGCCTCGTGGAACTCGACATATTTTTCGTGCCGGGCCGGGGTGATCCGCAGATCCCGGCACAGGCGCTTGGCCTCCCAGACCGGGGTGCCGGTGGAGATGCCGTACCGCTTCGCCTCGACCGAGGCGGCGATGGCGACGGTGGTGTCGCTGTCCACCGGCGCGACGATCACCGGGTGCCCGCGGAGATCGGGGTTCAGCTGCTGCTCGACGCTGGCGAAATAGGAATTGAGATCGAGATAGAGCCAGCGCAGCGGCCGGGGCGGGAAGGCGAGGATCGGTGGCGGATCACGGTACGGGGCCCCGGCTCCGCTCTCTTCGAGCACCGGCGGGGGCGGCGAAGGGGCAGCGGCAAGGCGACTCGCGTCGATCATGGATTGGAACAATATAGGAACATTGTCTTGTCGGACAGCGGGAATGAAGAATTGGGGGCGCGGCCTGCCGCTTGACCCGGCGGGCGCGGCCCGTGCAGGGTCGCGGCCGAGGGAGGATGGTAAATGCGCGCATTCGCCATTGCCGCGCTGCTCGTGCTGGCGAGCTGCGGATCGAGCGAGAAGACCGAAGCGCCGGCGGCCAAGCCGAGCCCGGCCGGGCCACGACTGGGCGATATCCCACTCGACGCGCCGCTGCGCGCCACCGACAACGCGCTGACCTGGTCGCTCGAGGTCGCGCCCGGATCGATCACGCTCACGCGCTTCGCCGGGCGCGGGACCGAGGGAAGCGTGACGCAATTCTACCCTGTCTCGCCGCAGGTCCAGGCGGGGAAGGCGGTGTGGACCACCAAGGACGTCGCGGGCGCGCCGGTGACGATCACCTTCACCGGTACGCGTTGCGTCGAAGGCGGCGATCCGGCGATCGAGCGACCGTTAACCGCCGATATCCGCATCGGCGACAAGCAGCTCCATGGCTGCGCGGGGGCACGGCCGGCGGACGGGCTGAATTCGCAACCGCCGGTGGCGCCGGGGAATGTCGCCGACAATGCGGCCGGGTCAGACCATGCGGTGGTGAACCGGCGCTAGGTTGAGAACTCCAGGCAAGCCTTTGAAACTACGTCCGTCACCCCCGCTTTCGTGGGAATGACGCGTTGGCGTGAAGCAAATGGGTGCCGCGGCCCGGCCTCAAGGGGACGAAGGGCCGGGCCGCGGCGGCCGGCGGCGCCCTGGATCGCCGCCGGATGCGGGGGAGGCTAGAGTGCCCGATCTTCCCCGCGGCCTGCCGTCGAAGCGGTACGCGCCTGGGTGTTTGCGAGATCGACCAGGCGCAGGAACTCGCTCCGCCACCAGGCTTGCTGGCTGAAGCCCCATTGCGTGCCGGCGAGGCGCCTGATGTCGGCATAGCCCCAGTCGCCGAGCAGATCGTCGCCGCGCAGTTTCTGCGCGAAGCCGGCCACTGCCACCGCAAAGGCCAGGTCGCCGCGCGGCATCGGGGCGTTCCGCAGCTGGCCGGCGTCGACCGGCCGGGTGATCAGGCGCGAGGCGCCGCCCTCGGGCAGCTTGTAGCGGAGCCGGACCTGGGCCAGTTCGCCCTGCGCCGTGCCCGTATCCGGGGTTTGGCCTTCGGGCCGGCGACTGGCGGCGAAATGGCGCTCGGGCAGCCAGCCCTTGGCGCCGGCGGGGACGATCTCGTAGATCGCGGTAACCTGATGCCCGGCACCGATATCGCCCGCGTCCACCTTGTCGTTCTGGAAATCCTGCTCGCGCAGCGCGCGATTCTCATAGCCGATCAGGCGATACTGGCGCACTGCCGCCGGATTGAACTCCACCTGGACCTTCACGTCCTTCGCGATGGTGAAGAGCGTGGAGGCCAGCTCGGTGTCGAGCACCTTCCGCGCCTCGTCGATCCCGTCGACATAGGCATAGTTGCCGTTCCCCTTGTCGGCGATCGACTCCATCATCGCATCGTTGAGATTGCCCTGGCCGAAGCCGAGCACGGTGAGGGTGATGCCGTCGTCGCGGTTCTTCTCGATCAGCTGCTCGAGCTGCGTCTGGTCGGTGATGCCGACGTTGAAATCGCCGTCGCTGGCGAGGATCACGCGATTGACTCCGTCCTCGCGGAAATTCCGTCGCGCCATCGCATAGGCGAGCTGGATGCCTTCGCCGCCCGCCGTGGAGCCGCCGGCGCTGAGATCGTTCAGCGCCGCGCGGACCTCGGCGGGGCTGGCGGTCGGCTCCAGCACCACGCCGGCAGCCCCGGCATAGACGACGATCGAGACATGGTCGCCGGCCTTCATATTGTCCGCGACCATGCCGAGCGCGCGCTTCACCAGCGGCAGCTTGTCCGGCTCGTTCATCGATCCCGAGACGTCGACGAGGAAGACGAGATTGGCGGGCGGGCGCTCGCTGGGGCTCAGGTCGTAGCCGCGCAGGCCGATGCGCAGCAGCCGGGTCTCGGGGTTCCACGGCGTCTGCGCGACATCGGTGGTGATGCTGAACGGCGCGGCCCGATCCTGGGGCAGCGGATAGTCGTAGCGGAAATAGTTGATCAGCTCCTCGGCGCGGACGGCATCCTTGGGCGGAAGCTGGCCCTGGGTGAGGAAGCGGCGGATATTGGCATAGGCGGCAGTGTCGACATCGACGGCGAAGGTGGAGACCGGCTCCTGCGCCACTGCGCGGACCGCCGCCACGTCGTTCCGCGCATAGCGCTCCGCGCTATCGGGCGCTGCGGCGGAATCGGCTTCCGCCATCTGCTGCGGGCCGGACCGGTAGCCGACCGAACTGCCTTGCTGGCTGTTGCAGCTGGCGAGAAGGGTCGCCGGAATAGCAACGGAAATCAATAACTTGCTACGCATGCATTCTCTCCTTGCCCAATTGATGCCATAATCTCGCCGTAAATGTGGCATGATTGCGGCGGAATCGGCAAGTGGAAAATTCACAGCGTTTCGATAGGATTATTCGAGCAGGCTGCGCAGCGCCTCCCAGTGCGGCAACTTCTTCTCGAAGCCGATGGTGTGGAGCGGACTCGACGAAGGCAGGGCGACGATCGCGTAGCGCTGCGCGGCGCTGCCCAATTGCCGCGAGCCGGTGCGGAATGCGGTGCCGCCGTTGAAGGCGATCGCGCGCAGATTTGGCAGGGTCGCGGCCAGCGCGGCGATGTCATGCCCCTCGACGTCGCGCAGCGCCGCGTCGGTGCTGCCCATGCGCCGCGCGCTGGCGACCACGTCCCACAGGCCGATATGCGCAGCGAGCAGGGCGCCCAGGCGGGCGTCATAGTCGAGCGCGGCAAGGTCGCGGCCGGCGGCGGGGGAGGCCAGGCGCCAGAACTGGTTCTGCGGATGGGCATAATAGCGTTGCTCGGCAAGCGAACGCTCCCCCGGGAGCGAGCCGAGGACGAGCAGGCGGACATGGGCATCGACCACCGGCGGGAAGCTGTGCTTGCGCGGATCCATGATGTCGCGTTAGCCTCTCGCCATGGCAGGCACCATCACCACCTATCGCGAGTTCTGGCCCTTCTATCTTCGCGAGCATGCGAAGCCGAGCACTCGGGCGCTCCATTATGTGGGCACGATCCTGACGCTCTGGTTCCTGTTGCTGGCGCTGGGCGGGGCCGGATGGTGGTGGTGGCTGGCGATTCCGCTGGCGGGCTATGGCTTCGCCTGGGCCGCGCATTTCGGTGTCGAGAAGAACCGCCCGGCGACCTTCACCTATCCGCTCTGGTCGCTGGTCTCGGACTATCGGATGTTCTTCCTGTGGTTCGCGGGAAAGCTGGACCCGCATCTCCAGCGAGCGGGCGTGTCCGCCTAGCCCTCGGCGAGCACCCGGCCGCCCAGCCGGGCAAGCGCCGCGCCGAGCGGGCTGCAGGGATAGGGCATCGGTTCCGACAGGAAGATCAGGTCGGCGGCGCCGTCATGCTCCGAGGCGAGCGCGGCGATCGGCTCGGCGATCTCGAAGGCCAGGCTGGTGGAAGGGTGGGCGGCGAGCTCGGCCTGCCAGCGGGCATGGCGGATGCCGGCGGTCCACAGGGACACGCCGCGGCCCTCGATCGCAACGAAGCCCAGCGCGCGGGCAGCTTCGGCGGCGCGGAGCAGGCGGCCGCCATCGGCGCAGTCGAGATCGAGCATGCGCACCGCCCGATGGCCATGGTTGCGGAATTCGGCGAGCGCCCGCGCGATGCGCGCGTCGCAGGGGCCGGATCGCGATCGCTCCGGCTCGGTCGACAGGCCGGCGCGGCGCAGCAGGCCGCCGAGCGAGAATTGGGTGGCTGTCATCGGTTCTTCTCCTGGGTGCCGGACCGGGTCCTCAGCGACAGGGATCCCGGAATCCGGCGATGGGGTGGGGCGCTCCGTTGCGCGGCAGGCGCAGCAGCAGGGCGAGCGCCAGGGTGAGCGCGAGGAGCGCGGTCACGGCCGCGCATCAGTGCGACAGGATCGAATGGAGCGGCGCGGTGGCGAGCACCATGCGGGCGCCGGGAAAGGCGCGGCATTCGGACAGGGCGAAGCGGACCGCCGCGTCGCGCGAGCGGAACAGGCCTTCGAGCATCCCCCCTTCTTCCTGCACGACCCAATGGCCCTGGCGATCCTGGCCGACGCGCAGGACATGTTCGGAACGCGAAACCATATGCACTCCTCGATTGGAACGGAGCGTGAGATAGGGGCCCTGCCCGTTAAGCTTCGAGACGAATTCCGGGCGCCCGCATAAGGGTTTCGTAAAGGCGGAAAGCCGGGCTTCGCCGTGCCCTGCCAGCGCTTGCTTGCGGCGCGGCGGAAAGCGCTCCATCTAGCGGCCATGCATTCGACATCCGATACGCTGGCACTGATCGGCAACACGCCCCTGGTGCGCCTGAAGGGGCCGAGCGAGGCCACGGGCTGCGAGATCTACGGCAAGTGCGAGTTCGCCAATCCCGGCGCGTCTGTGAAGGACCGGGCGGCGCTGTTCATCGTCAAGGATGCCGAGGAGCGCGGGCTGATCGGCCCGGGCGGCTGCATCGTCGAGGGGACGGCGGGCAATACCGGCATCGGCTTGGCGCTGGTGGCCAACGCCAAGGGCTATCGCACGATCATCGTGATGCCCGAGACGCAGAGCCGCGAGAAGATGGACACGCTGCGCGCGCTCGGCGCCGAACTGGTGCTGGTGCCGGCGGCGCCCTATTCGAACCCGGGCCATTTCGTGCACACCTCCAGGCGGATCGCCGAGGAGACGCCCAATGCGATCTGGGCCAACCAGTTCGACAACACCGCCAACCGCAAGGCGCACATCGTCGGCACCGCCGAGGAGATCTGGGCGCAGATGGACGGGCGGATCGACGGCTTCACCTGCGCGGCGGGCACCGGTGGCACGATCGCCGGCGTCGGGCTGGGGCTCAAGGCCCGGGACGAGAATGTCCGCATCGCGCTCAGCGACCCGCACGGCGCGGCGCTCTACAGCTATTATGCGTGCGGCGAGCTGAAGGCCGAGGGCAGCTCGGTCGCCGAGGGGATCGGCCAGGGGCGGATCACCGGCAATCTCGAGGGCGCGCCGATCGACACCCAGTTCCGCATCTCCGACGAGGAGGGGCTGGAATGGGTCGAGCGGCTGCTCAAGGAAGAAGGGCTGTGCCTGGGCCTGTCCTCCGGAATCAACGTGGCCGGCGCAGTGCGGCTGGCGCGCGAGCTGGGGCCGGGCAAGCGGATCGCGACGATCCTGTGCGATACGGGTTTTCGTTATCTTTCAACGCTCTACAATGCCGAGTGGCTCGCGGCCAAGGGATTGCCGGTCCCGGAGTGGCTCGCAGCGGAGTGAACGCTCCATCTTGGCAACGGGGCAGTTCGGCGTTACATTTATGCAACAGATATGAGCGTGGGTTCGCCTGATACCGCCCAGACGATGCAACGTATCTACGTTGGTCTGACGGGGCTCGCCGTGGTTACGGTGCTGATCGTGCTGGCGAGCGCGGTCGTCGCCTGGCGTGCGAACGACATGCCGGTCTCCGCGGTCGGTGCCTCCAACTCGGCCGTGGTCGCCAACATGACTGCCCTGGGCAACTCGCTGGGCGAGAAGACCAAGGAAGAGCCGCTCGCCGAACTGGGCGCCGCGCCCAGCACCACCTCGACCGAGAAGGTCGATGCCGCGGCGATCGCGCGCCGGCAGCAGGAAGCCCAGCAGAACGGCGAGGCGCGCTGATCGCCGCTGCCCGCGCGGTCGCGGGGATCCGGCGCCACTGGCGCGAAGCAGGCATGGCGGCCCGGCTATCCACAATTTCCTTGCAAGCAGCTCCCGAAATACCTTGAATCCCAGGAATATCGGTTGGCGCGCGCCGGTTTCTGCGGCGACTCGCAGGATTTCTGCGGTTTCCTGCAGGGGCGGGCTGGCCGGGCGAGATGGCCGCCGCTAGGGGTCGAGCAGGAAAATCGAGGAAATTGCGTCACTTGGCGATTTCCCGGGATCGGGCGGGATGGCGCCCCATTTTCCGGAATTGTCCGTAGCGAATGGGTTCATTTACGGAGGCGTTATCGAAACAAACAAAGAACAAACGCTGATTCTAAGTAAAACACCGTTGAAAATCGGGGCTTAGTGGGGCAAATTCCCGCTCTATCCCCAATTCTCCCGTTGTATCCCCGGGCGCTTGTTGGTAAAACGAGATGCTTAAAGGGGGCACACCCTTTTCACCGTCATTTGAAGCGCCGGGCCCGGCCGTGGGGGCTGATTCCGGAGACGGGAAAGCTGTGCCCATTGGGGTATTGGCGTGGCAGACAGGGAGCTCTTCGAGGGATTTGCGCTCCAGGCGGTGGACCAGAAGGGCCGCGTCGCCATCCCCGCCGACCTGCGCAACGCCGCCGAACGCAATTCCGACATCCGCCAGATCGTCGTGGGCCTGCACCCCCATGACCCCTGCCTGTCGGCGCACGACCTCTCCTGGTCCAAGGAGAAATATGAGCGGATCGACCGCAAGGAGCAGCAGGCTGCCGATCGCGGCGAGGACGCCGATTACAAGGCGAAGCGTCGTGCCTTCGGCCAGGTCGAGAAGGCGCCGTACGACGATTCCGGCCGTTTCGTGATCCCGCCCTTCTTCCGCATGAAGGCGGGCATCCAGAAATGGGCGCTGTTCTATGGCAGCGGCGAGACCTTCGACATCTGGGCGCCGGAGCGCCTGATGAGCGACGCGCAAGCGGACCCGACGCTGCGCGAGATCTGCGAGTATCTGTGCCAGGCCAAGGGAGTGAAGCTGTGAGCTCCCCGACCCAGCCGCATATCCCGGTGCTGCTCGACGAAGTGGTCGACGGCCTCGCCCCTGTGCCCGGCGAGCGCCATGTCGACTGCACGTTCGGCGCCGGCGGCTACACCAACGCCATCCTCGAGCGGGGTGCCGAGGTGGCCGCCTTCGATCGCGACCCCCGTGCGATCGAGGGCGGCCAAACTCTCGTCTCCCATGCGGATGGCCGGCTGATCCTGATCGAGGCGCCGTTCAGCCAGCTGGAGGGCGAGCTCGAGCGCCGCGGCCTCGTGCCGGTCGACGGCGTGACGATGGACATCGGCGTCTCGTCGATGCAGCTCGACCAGGCCGAGCGCGGCTTCTCCTTCCAGCAGGAGGGGCCGCTCGACATGCGCATGGCCGGCGAGGGGATGACCGCGGCGGAGTGGCTGAACTCGGCCGACGAAGGCGAGATCGCCGACGTGCTGTATCAATTTGGCGAAGAGCCGCGTGCCCGCCGGGTCGCGAGCGCGATCGTGCGCGCCCGGCCGCTGGCGACGACCACCGATCTCGCCAATGTCGTCCGCCGCGCGCTGGGCCACAAGCCGCACGACAAGAAGGATCCCTCGACCCGTACCTTCCAGGCGGTGCGCATCTTCATCAACCGCGAACTCGACGAACTGGCGGAGGGGCTGGCCGCGGCCGAGCGCGTGCTCAGGCCCGGCGGCCGGCTGGCGGTGGTGACGTTCCACAGCCTGGAGGATCGCCTGGTGAAGCGCTTCCTGCGCGAGCGCAGCGGCAGCGAGCCTGCCGGCTCGCGTCACCGTCCCGCGGTCGGCCCGCGTGCCGAGCCCAGTTTCGAACCTCCCGCCAAGGCCGTGCGGCCGGGCGATGACGAGGTTGCCCGTAATCCGCGTGCCCGTTCGGCGACGCTGCGCGTGGCGCGGCGGACCGCGGCGGCGCCGTGGCCCAGTGAAGGAGTAGCGTGAGATGGCGGTTCAGAGCTTCAAGGGACTGGGGTGGCTCCTCTGCGCCGTTGTGGTGGCGCCGGCGTGCTACATGGTCAATTCGCACGGTGCGGCCGAACAGGCCAAGCTCAACGCGATGAAGGGTGCGATCCTGCAGGCGCAGAAGGACATTCGCGGGCTGGAGACCGAGTTCCAGACGCGCGCCAACCTGGCCCAGATCGAGCGCTGGAACGGCGACGTGCTTGCGCTTGCCGCGCCGGCGCCCGGCCAGTATCTGGCGAGCGAGACGGCGCTGGCCAGCCTCGACGAGCCCGCGCAGATCCAGAATGCTTCGCTGATCGTTCCGGCCGGCGCGCCCGGGGCTCACTCCGTCGCAGCAGTGGCGACGGCAGCGGCAGCGCCGGTGCAGGCGGCCCCGGCGCCGCAGCCGGGCTCCGCTTCGGCGCCGTCGGGCAAGAGCGTGGCGCAGCAGGACAGGGAACTTCACGACCTCATGAAGAAGGCGGACAGGCGCGCGGTGGCAATGGTGGACAAGGGCGTGCTGAGCACCTCGACCATCGACGACCTGAAGAAGCTTGCGCAGCGCGAGAAGCTGGCGCTCCGTTGATCGTCGTCGTCGCCCCGCCGGCCCGCAAGGGCCGTACGGGCGATGCCCGTCAGGCGCTTGTCGCCACGGCCCAGGTGCGGTTGATGATCCTGTCGATCCTGTTCGGGTTCGGCATGCTGGTGGTGATCGGCAAGCTGGCGCTGCTCGCGCTCTGGGCGGAGCCGGCCACTGCGCGCGACATTGCCACCACGCTGGTGCCCCCGCGCGGCGACATCACCGACCGGCGCGGCGCGCCGCTCGCGCGCTCGATCGATTCCTGGACGATCGCCATTCACCCCAACCAGGTGATCGGCGACAAGGCCGAGCTGGCGCACCGGCTGGCCGAGCTGATTCCCGAGCAGAGCGCCGAGCGCTATTTCGCGCTGCTCAAGTCGGGGGGCAGCTTCGCCTATCTCAAGCGCCGGGCCATGCCGGAGCTGGTGAGCGCGGTGAATGCACTCGGCCAGCCGGCGATCGAGTTCCAGCGCGAGAACGACCGGCTCTATCCGCAATCGACGCTCGCGGCCCATGTGCTCGGCTATATCGATAGCACCGGTCATGGCCGCTACGGCATGGAGCGGGTGCTCGACGCGCAACTGAGCGATCCGGCGCGGCGCGGCGAGCCCGTGGCGCTGTCGCTCGACCTGCGGGTGCAGGCGGCGCTGGAGAACGAGCTGGGCACGGCGATGACGCAGCTCCAGGCGCGCGGCGCCGCGGGCGTGATCCTCGACGTCCATACCGGCGAAGTGATCGCGATGACTTCGCTCCCCGCCTTCAATCCCAATGCGATCGCCGGCCCGCCGCCGCGCAACAACGTGACGCAGAGCGTCTATGAGCTGGGATCGACCTTCAAGCCGATCGCGGTGGCAGCGGCGATCGACACCGGCACGATCACGTCGATGTCGCGCCGCTTCGACGCGACCGTGCCGCTGCAGGTGGGTCGCTTCAAGATTCACGACGATCCGGGCGACGAGCAGTTCCGCTGGCTCAACATCCCGGAGACGCTGATCTATTCCTCCAACATCGCCACCGCGCGCATCGCCGACGAGCTGGGCGCGGAGAAGATGCAGGAGATCTTCCGCCGTTTCGGCTTCGACCGGAAGCCCGAGATCGAGCTCGATGCCAGCGCCAAGCCGCTCTGGCCGTCGAGCTGGGGGCGGATCACGGTGATGACCACTGCCTATGGCCATGGCATCGCAGTGACGCCGCTGCACCTTGCGACGGCCTATGCCGCGATGGTGAATGGCGGCATCCTGCGTCCCGTCACGCTGCGCAAGGTCGATCCCGCGCATCCGCCGGAGGGCAAGCGCGTGCTGCAACAGGCGACGAGCGACCGGATGCGCCAGCTGCTCCGCCTGATCGTGCTTAAGGGCACCGGCCGCAAGGGCGAGGCGCCCGGCTTCCGTATCGCGGGCAAGACCGGCACCGCCGAGGCGGCGAGCGAAGGTGGTTACGACAAGCATCGCAACGTTTCGACCTTCGCGGCGGCTTTCCCCATCGACGCACCGCGCTATGTGATGATCGCCATGCTCGATTCGCCCAAAGCCAACCCCTCGATCGGCGTCTATCGCACGACCGCTGCGTGGACGGTGGCGCCCGTGGTCGCGCGGGTGGTGGGCCGTACCGGCTCGCTGCTCGGCGTGATGCCCGACGCCAATCGCGACATCGACGAGCGCGAGTTGCTGCCGCTGATCTGGGCGGGGCCAGGCGCCGACAAGAAGGATCCCGAATGAAACTGGGCACGCTGACGGAAGGCGGGGGGGACGCCGTCGTCACCGGATTTGCCATCGATCATCGCAAGGTGGCGCCCGGCACCATATTCGGCGCGTTCGAAGGCGCGCGCTTCAACGGCGAGGATTTCATTCCCGACGCCGTGAAGGCCGGTGCCGTCGCCATCGTCGCCCGGCCCGGCGCCAGGGTGGAGGGGGCGGTCCACATCGTCGATGCGAACCCGCGCGAGAAGTTCGCCCGGCTGGCCGCGCGCTTCTTCGCGCCCTTCCCGGCGACCGCGGTGGCGGTGACGGGAACCAACGGCAAGACTTCCACCGTGGAGATGACGCGCCAGCTCTGGCGGATGCGGGGCTTCCACGCCGCCTCGATCGGCACGCTCGGCGTCACCACGGCGGACGACACGGTGAGCACCGGGCTGACCACGCCGGACATCGTCACCTTCCTCTCCAATGTCGCCGGGCTGGCGCGCGAAGGCGTGAGCCATGTCGCGTTCGAGGCATCGTCGCACGGCCTGTCGCAATATCGCACCGAAGGCCTGCCGGTGCGCGCGGCGGCGTTCACCAATCTCAGCCGCGACCATCTCGACTATCATGGCGACATGGCCGCCTATTTCCATGCCAAGCTGCGTCTGTTCGCCGATGTGCTGGATCCGGACGGCGTGGCGGTGGTGTGGGCGGACGACCCGCATAGCCCGCGGGTCGAGGAACTGGCGCGGATGCGCGGCAATCGGCTGGTCACCGTGGGCGAGCATGGCGAAACGCTCAAGCTGATCGCCCGCGATCCGACGCTGCTCGGCCAGGGGCTGACGATCGAGGCCGGGGGCGAGACATATCGAGTGAACCTGCCGCTGATCGGCGCCTATCAGGCCGCCAATGCGCTGGTTGCGGCGGGCCTGGTGATCGCGACGGGCGGGGATGTCATCCAGACGCTCGGCGACCTCAGCCGGCTGCAGCCGGTGCGGGGGCGCCTGGAGCGTGCGGTGATCACCAAGCAGGGTGCGCCGGTCTATGTCGACTATGCGCATACGCCCGACGCGCTCGAAGCGGCGATCGCGGCGCTCAAGCCGCACACCGCAGGGCAGCTGATCATCGTGTTCGGCGCGGGCGGCGACCGCGACACCGGCAAGCGCGCGCCGATGGGGCAGGCGGCGGCCGCCGGCGCGGACATAGTGATCGTGACCGACGACAATCCGCGCTCCGAGGATCCGGCGGCGATCCGCGCCCAGGTGCTCGAAGGCGCGCCCGAAGCGATCGAGATCGGCGGCCGGCGCGGGGCGATCAAGGCGGCGATCGAGATGGCCGGGAGCGAGGACATCGTGCTCATCGCCGGCAAGGGGCATGAGCAGGGCCAGATTGTCGGTGACATGGTGCTGCCCTTCGACGACGTCGCCGTGGCGCGGGAGTGCGCGGCGTGAGGTTGTGGACCGCAGACGAGATCGCCGAGGCGACCGGCGGCACGGCCTCGGCGGCGTTCGAGGCCTCGGGCGTGACCTTCGATTCCCGCGAAGTCGGGCAGGGGGACTTGTTCCTGGCGCTGAAGGGCGAGGCCACCGACGGGCATCGCTATCTCGACCAGGCCTTTGCGCAGGGCGCGGCAGGGGCGCTGGTTTCGGAACCCACGCCGCACCCGCATGTGCGCGTGGCGGACACCGTTCTGGCGCTGGACGCGCTGGGCGTTGCGGCGCGCGGGCGGATGCAGGGCCAGGTGATCGGAGTCACCGGTTCGGCCGGCAAGACCGGCACCAAGGAAGCGCTGTTCGCGGCGCTCGACCGCAATGCGCCCGGCGCGGCGCATCGTTCCGTCAAGAGCTACAACAACCATACCGGCGTGCCGCTCAGCCTGGCGCGCATGCCGCGCACGGCACGCTATGGCGTGTTCGAGATGGGCATGAACCATGCCGGCGAACTGGCCGCGCTCACGCGGCTGGTGCGCCCCCATGTCGCCATCGTCACCACCATCGCCCCGGCGCATCTGGGCTTCTTCGCGAGCGAAGAGGCGATCGCCGACGCCAAGGGCGAGATCTTCCAGGGGCTGGAGCCGGGCGGCGCCGCGATCGTCCCGTTCGACAGCCCGCATCGTGACCGTCTGATCGACGCCGCGAGGCCCTATGCGGGAAAGATCGTCACCTTCGGCCTGAAGGAAGGCGCCGATTATCGCGCCGTCGAGACGATGCGCACCCGCACCGGCGCCACCTTCGTCACGGCCCGTTTCGGCCAGCGCGAACTGAGCTTCACCTTGTCCCAGCCGGGTGCGCACTGGGTGTCGAACGCGATGGCGATCCTCGCCGCGGTCGATGCCGTGGGCGGCGATCTCGAGCTGGCGGGCCTTGCGCTCGCCGAGCTGGGCGGCCTGGCGGGGCGCGGCGCGCGGCGCATGGTGCCGGCGCGTGGCGGCGAGGCGCTGGTGATCGACGAGAGCTACAACGCCAACCCCGCCTCGATGCGCGCCACGCTCGAAGTGCTCGCGCTCGAAAAGGGCCGCAAGCTGGCGGTGCTCGGCGAGATGCGCGAGCTCGGCGTGCATTCGGCGGCTTTCCACGCCGAACTTTCGGGCCCGATCGAGGCCGCGGGCGTCGATTATGCCATTCTCGTCGGCGAAGCGATGCTTCCGCTTGCAGAGGCGCTTGAGGGGCGCGTCGATTTCGTCCATGTGCCCGACGCGGCGACCGCGCTGGGCAGGCTCGACGATATGCTCCAGGCGGGGGACGCGGTTCTCATAAAAGGGTCGAACGGCGTGCGGCTTGGGTCGGTGGTCGCGGCATTGGCGGAAAGGGCACCTGCCTGATGTTGTACTGGATCGCGGATCTGCTGGGCTTTCCCGGCGTCTTCAACCTCTTCCGCTATCTCTCCTTCCGCACCGGCGGCGCGGTGGCGACGGCGCTGCTGATCGGGCTGGTGATCGGGCCGAGGTTCATCGGCTGGCTGCGCATCCGCCAGGGCAAGGGGCAGCCGATCCGCGACGACGGGCCGCAGAGCCACCTTGCCAAGCGCGGCACGCCGACGATGGGCGGGCTGATGATCCTGACCAGCCTGATGCTCTCGCTGCTGTTGTGGATGGACCTGCGCAACCCCTATGTCTGGGCGTGCATGTTCGTCACCTTCGGCTTCGGGATGATCGGTTTTCTCGACGATTACGACAAGGTGCGGAAACAGAAGACCGCCGGCGTATCGGGCAAGGTGCGGCTGCTGGGCGAGTTCCTGATCGCAGGCGTCGCCGCCTGGATCATCTGCTCGCAGAACGGCACCCAGCTCTATGTACCCTTCTTCAGCTGGATCCACCCGGACATCGGCTGGTTCTACATCGCCTTCGCCGCCTTCGTGATCGTCGCGTTCGGCAATGCGGTGAACCTCACCGACGGGCTCGACGGGCTCGCGACCATGCCGGTGGTGATCGCCAGCATGGCCTTCATGCTGATCGCCTATCTGGCCGGCAACAAGATCTATGCGGTGTATCTGGGCATCCCGCACGTGCCGGGCGCGGGCGACCTGGCGATCTTCTGCGGCGCGATGGTGGGGGCGGGGCTCGCCTTTCTGTGGTTCAACGCGCCGCCGGCGGCGGTGTTCATGGGCGATACCGGCAGCCTCGCGCTCGGCGGCGCGCTCGGCACGATCGCCGTCACCACGCACCATGAGCTGGTGCTCGGCATCATCGGCGGCCTGTTCGTGATGGAGGCGCTGAGCGTCATCATCCAGGTGTTCTTCTTCAAGCGCACGGGCAAGCGCATCTTCAAGATGGCGCCGATCCACCATCATTTCGAGCAGCTCGGCTGGTCGGAGCCGACGGTGGTGATCCGCTTCTGGATCATCGCGTTCGTGCTGGCGCTGGCGGGGCTGGCGACGCTCAAGCTGCGGTGATCACGAGCACGGCCTGGCGCGGCAAACGCTATGCGGTGCTCGGGCTGGCGCGCTCCGGCGCGGCGACGGTGCGCGCGCTGGTGGCGAGCGGCGCGCGCGTGGTCGCGTGGGATTCCAGCGAGGCGGCGCGGGCTTCGATCCTCCCCGGAACGGGGAGGGGGACCGCCAGCGAAGCTGGTGGTGGAGGGGGCCCGCCGCAAGCCAGTCCTGATGAGGAGAGCCCCCTCCACCAGCCTGCGGCTGGTCCCCCTCCCCGTGCCGGGGAGGATCCGGTTGTCGCCGACCCTCTGGAAATCGACCTGACGGGTTTCGCCGGCGTCCTGGTTTCCCCTGGCGTGCCGCTCAACCGGCATCCGATCGCAGGCCATGCCGCGGCTGCCGGCGTCCCGATCATCGGCGACATCGAGCTGTTCGCCGAGGCGCGTGCCGAGATGCCCGCGCACCGTGTGGTCGGCATCACCGGCACCAACGGCAAGTCGACCACCACGGCGCTGATCCACCACATCCTCGAGACCGCCGGCATCCCGGCGCGGCTCGGCGGCAATATCGGATTGCCGATCCTGGGGCAGGACCCGCTGCCCGAAGGCGGGGTCTATGTCCTCGAGCTTTCCAGCTATCAGATCGACCTGACCCACAGCCTCGACTGCGACGTGGCGGTGCTGCTCAACGTCACGCCGGACCATCTCGACCGCTATGCGGATTTCGACGCCTATGCCGCCTCCAAGGCGCGGCTGTTCGCGATGCAGAAGCCCGGCCACGCCGCGGTGATCGGCATCGGCGATGCGCCTTCGGCCGGGATCGCAGCCCAGTTGGCTGCAGCGGGCCGTAGCGAGGACCTCACCAGGATCGCCCCCGGCACCTGCCTGGATCAGTCGCGCTGGCCGGCGCTGCAGGGACCGCACAATGCGCAGAACGCGCTTGCCGCGATCGCCGCGTGCAAGGCGCTCGGCATCGTCCGCGAAGCGATCGATCAAGGGCTGGAAAGCTTCCCCGGCCTGCCGCACCGGATGGAACGAGTCGCCACCAGGCGCGGCGTGCTGTTCGTCAACGACAGCAAGGCGACCAATGCCGATTCCGCCGCGCCGGCGCTCGCCGCCTATCCGAAGGTCCACTGGATCCTGGGCGGCAAGGCCAAGACCGGCGATCTCGACGCCTGCCGCCCGGGTTTCCCCCATGTGGTGAAGGCCTATACGATCGGAGAGGCGGGCGAGATGTTCGCGCAGCTGCTCGAAGGCGAGATGCCGGTCGAGCGCTCGGGCACGCTCGAAGCCGCGGTGCGGAGCGCGGCGGCACAGGCGCATCCGGGGGAGACAGTGCTGCTGTCGCCCGCCTGCGCGTCGTTCGACCAGTTCAAGGATTACGAAGCCCGGGGCCAGGCCTTTCGCGACGCGGTGGAGGCACTGGGATGAACGAAACCGTGGAAGTGCCGGAAGCTGGAAGCGAGGTCCGCCGTCGCGTCCAGCAACAGCTCGGCCGTGCGAGCAAGACGCGCGCCGGCATGTGGTTCTGGGAAGTCGATCGCGTGCTGCTCACGCTGGCGCTGCTGCTGATCGCGATCGGGCTGGTGGCGGTCGCCGCCGCGTCGCCCGCCACGGCGCGCCGCTATTCCGACGCCACGCACATCATGGCGCCGATGTATTATTTCTGGCGCCAGCTGATCTGGGTGTGCATCAGCGTGCCCGTATTGATCGCGGTCTCGATGCTGCCGGTCACGGTGGCGCGGCGGCTGGCGCTGATCGGAGCGGGGATATTCCTGGTCTGCCTGGCACTGGTGCCGGTGATCGGGCACGAAGTGAACGGCGCCAAGCGCTGGATCGGAGTCGGGCTGGCCGAGTTCCAGCCCTCCGAGTTCCTCAAGCCGCTGTTCATCGTCTCCACCGCCTGGATGCTCAGCTTCCGCGCCAAGGATCCGCAGTTGCCGGTGCTGTTCGTCACCGGCGCGCTCACTGCGCTGATCGGCGTGCTGCTGATGCTCCAGCCCGATTTCGGCCAGACGATCGTGTTCGGCAGCGTGTGGATCATCCTGCTGATGATCTCGGGCATCTCGCCCGCCGCCATCGCCGGCCTGTTCGGCACGGCAGTGGCGGGTGTGTTCGCGGCCTATCTGTTCTACGGCACCGCCCGCACCCGCATCGACAATTTCCTGTTTCCCACCAAGGACGCCGCGCTCGCCGAGCGCTACCAGGTGGAGATGGCGCACGAGACGCTCACCGCGGGCGGCCTGCTCGGGCGGGGGCCGGGCAACGGCATGATGAAGTTCAAGCTTCCCGAGGGGCATACCGACTATATCTTCTCGGTGATCGGCGAGGAGTTCGGGCTGATCGCCTGTGCGGTGATCGCCACCCTCTATCTGGCCATCGTGATCCGCGTGCTGATGAAGCTGCTGGACGAGGAGGACGCCTTCCGCCTGCTCGCGGCCGCCGGCCTGGCCGCGCAGTTCGGCGTGCAGTCGCTGATCAACATGGCGGTGAACACCGGCATCGCCCCGTCCAAGGGCATGACGCTCCCCTTCATTTCCTATGGCGGGTCGTCGATGATCGCATTGGCCATCGGCTATGGGTTGCTGCTCGCCTTCACGCGCCGAAACCCGTATCTGAAACGCTCGCCCTATACCGGCCGCTGGAGCACGAACGCATGACTCAGTCCCGAAGCTATGTCCTCGCAGCCGGCGGCACCGGCGGGCACATGGTGCCTGCGGCGGCGCTGGCGGCGGAACTGGCCGAGCGGGGCCACCATGTCGCGCTGGTGAGCGACGATCGCGGCGTGCGCTTCCCGGGGCTGTTCGAGGGCGTCGAGACGCACGTCCTGCCCGCGGGCCGGCTGGGCGGCGGGCCCCTCGGCTATCTGCGCGCGGCGAGCAGGATCATGACGGGTCGCTCGATGGCGCTTCGGCTCTACAAGGAGATCCAGCCTGCCGCGGTAATCGGGTTCGGCGGCTATCCGGCGCTGCCCGCCCTGCTCGCGGCATTCCGTGCGGGCGTGCCGACGGTGATCCACGAGCAGAATGCCGTGCTCGGGCGGGTCAACCGCTTCGTCGCGGGGCGCGTGGATGCCATCGCCACTTCCTATGACCAGGTCGACCGGGTGAAGCCCGGCTGGCAGGCCAGGATCCATCTCGTCGGCAACCCGGTGCGCGAGGCGGTGCTGAACCTGCGCAACCGCCCCTATCCGCTGCTCGAGGAAGACGGCATCTTCCGCGTACTCGTCACCGGCGGCAGCCAGGGGGCGACCGTGCTGAGCCAGGTGGTGCCGGACGGGCTGGCGCTGCTCCCGGTGCATTTCCGCCGGCGCCTGCAGGTGACGCACCAGGCGCGTGTCGAGGATATCGAGACGGTGCGGGCGAAATATCAGAATCACGGCATCCCGGCCGATGTCTCCACCTATATCACCGACATGGCCGATGTACTGGCCTGGTCGCACATCGTGATCGCGCGCGCGGGTGCCTCGACCATTGCCGAGCTCACCGCAGCGGGCCGCCCGGCGATCCTGGTGCCGCTGCCCAGCGCCACCGACGATCACCAGACCGCCAATGCCCGCGAGATCACTGCGGCCGGCGGCGCGCGGACCATCCCGCAGCGCGCCTTCACCGCGGCGGAACTCGCCAAGCAGATCCAGAAGCTCGGGCTCGACACGGTCGGGCTCGAGAATGCCGCGGCGCGGGCGCGCAGCGTGGGCCGTCCCAACGCCACGCGCGACCTCGCCGATCTCGTCGAATCCATCCACGCGCCGGAGGCTCCGATCGGGATCCGCCGCGCGGCAATGCAGGGAAGGCCAGCGTTCGCATGAGTGAGTTTGGCGCATGAAGGGCGTCGCAACCGACATCGGCATCATCCATTTCGTCGGCATCGGCGGCATCGGCATGTCCGGCATCGCGGAGGTGATGCACAATCTGGGCTACAAGGTGCAGGGTTCGGACGTGGCCGAAGGCTATGTCGTGCAGGGGCTGCGCAGCCGCGGCATTCCGGTGACGATCGGCCATGATGCCGAGAATCTGGGCGACGCGGCCGTGGTGGTGGTCTCCACCGCGATCGTGCGTACCAATCCCGAGGTCGAGGCGGCCTATCAGCGTCGCGTTCCCGTGGTACGCCGCGCCGAGATGCTCGCCGAGCTGATGCGCCTGAAGTCCACCGTCGCGGTGGCGGGCACGCACGGCAAGACGACCACGACCTCGATGGTCGCGGCCCTGCTCGACGCGGGCGGGGTGGACCCGACCGTGATCAACGGCGGCATCATCAACCAATATGGCTCGAACGCGCGCCTGGGCGACAGCGAGTGGATGGTGGTCGAGGCCGACGAGAGCGACGGCAGCTTCCTGCGCCTCGACGGCACCTATGCCATCGTCACCAATATCGATCCCGAGCATCTCGACCATTACGGCTCGTTCGACGCGGTGAAGGACGCGTTCGTCGAGTTTGTCGAGAATGTGCCCTTCTACGGCGCCGCGCTGCTGTGCCTCGACCATCCCGAAGTGCAGGCGATCATCCCGCGCGTGCGCGATCGCCGGATCGTGACCTATGGCTTTGCCGCCAGCGCGGACGTGCGCGGCGTCAACGTGGTGCCGCATCATGGCGGCAACCGCTTCGAGGCGATCATCCGCCACCGCGACGGCGCCACCCGCTCGATCGAGGGCATCGAGCTGCCGATGCCGGGCCGCCACAACGTCCAGAACGCGCTCGCCGCGATCGGCGTGGCGCTCGAGCTGGGCATTCCCGATGCGACGATCCAGCAGGGCTTCGCCAAGTTCGGCGGGGTCAAGCGGCGCTTCACCAAGGTCGGCGAGACCGGCGGCGTGACGATCATCGACGATTACGGCCATCATCCGGTCGAGATCCGCGCGGTGCTGGCCGCTGCGCGCGAGAGCGCCGAGGGCAGGGTGATCGCAGTCGTCCAGCCGCATCGTTTCACGCGCCTGAAGAATTTGATGGACGAGTTCGCCCAGGCGTTCAACGATGCCGACATGGTCTATGTCACGCCGGTCTATGCGGCGGGCGAACTGCCGCTCGAGGGCGTGAGCGCGGAGGCCCTGGTGGAGAACGTCCAGCGCCGCGGGCATCGCGCGGTGGGCGCGATCGAGAGCGAGGACGCGTTGGCGCGCGCGCTCGCCGGGGTGATCCAGCCAAAGGACATGGTCATCTGCCTGGGCGCGGGCGACATCACCAAATGGGCCGCGAACCTGGCGGGCGCGATCGAGGAAGCAAAGGCAGTCGCATGAAGGACTGGCTGACCCTGGGCATCGAGATGCAGCGCGACCTGATCCAGGCACAGCAGGCGCAGATGGCTGCCGCGCAGAAGATGCTGGATGCCGGGCGCGACGTTATGAAGCTGCAGCAGGCCGGGCAGAGGGCGGCCGAGGCCAATCTCGCGGCGTGGAGGCAATGGTCGAGCATGTGGGGGTGGAAGTGAGCGCAGTCTGCACCGCGCTGCCTCCGCTGCGCGGCACGGTGGAGCATCAGGGCAGCCTTGCCGACTTCATCTGGTTTCGCACCGGCGGCCCGGCCGAATGGCTGGTGCGCCCCGATGACGTGCAGGGCCTTGCGGCGTTCCTGGCCGCGCTCGATCCGGAAGTGCCGGTGCTGCCGGTCGGGGTTGGCTCGAACCTGATCGTGCGCGACGGCGGCGTGCCGGGCGTGGTGGTGCGGCTGCCCAAGGCGATGGCGAAAGTGACCATCGAACCGGGCACCAGGGAAGGTTCCCGGCGCGTGCGCGCGGGCGGGGCCGCGATGGGGATCACCGTGGCGAGCGCCGCGCGCGATGCGGGCATTGCGGGCCTCGAATTCCTGCGCGGGATTCCGGGCACGATCGGCGGCGCGGTGCGGATGAACGCGGGCGCCTATGGCCGTGACACCAGCAATATCCTGGTCGAGGTCACGCTGGTGACTCGAAACGGGACGGTGGAGACCTGGCCGGCGGCCAAACTCGGCTATACCTATCGCCATTCGGAGCTGCCTGCCGGTGCCGTGGTGGTCGAGGCGCTGTTCGAGGGGACTCCCGGCGACAAGGCCGAGATCGGCGCAGAGATGGACCGGATCGCGGCGGAACGCGAGGCTTCCCAGCCGCTTAGGTCGCGCACCGGCGGCTCGACCTTCAAGAATCCGGACGGCGGCAAGGCCTGGGCGCTGATCGACGCGGCCGGTTGTCGGGGCCTTCGTCGCGGCGACGCGCAGGTCAGCGAAAAACACTGCAATTTCCTGCTAAATCTGGGCAATGCTTCCTCGGCCGACATCGAAGCGCTGGGCGAGGAAGTCCGCACCCGGGTGAAGGCGCAGTCGGGCGTCGAGCTGGAATGGGAAATCCAGCGTGTCGGCATGCTTGCCGACGACGGAGACAAGTAGCGTGTCGGCATGCTTGCCGACGACGGGGACAAGTAGCGTGTCGGCATGCTTGCCGACGACGGGGACAAATAGCGTGTCGGCATGTTTGCCGACGACGCCAAGCAAGGACGTCATTGGGGTGAATAGGTGAGCAAGTTGCACGTCGCGGTTCTGATGGGTGGCTGGTCGGCCGAGCGCGAAGTCTCGCTGATGTCCGGCGCGGGCATCGCGGAGGCGCTGGAGAGCCTGGGCCACAAGGTGACGCGCATCGACATGGATCGCGACGTTGCCCTGAAGATCGCCGAAGCACGGCCGGACGTGGTGTTCAACGCGCTGCATGGCACCCCCGGCGAGGACGGCACCGTGCAGGGCATGCTCGACCTGATGGGCGTGCGCTATACGCATTCGGGGCTGGTCACTTCGGTGATCGCGATCGACAAGCAGCTGACCAAGCAGGCGCTGGTGCCGCACGGCATCCCGATGCCCGGCGGCCGCATGGTGAAGACCGGGGAACTGCACCAGGCCGATCCGCTGCCGCGCCCCTATGTGCTCAAGCCGGTGAACGAAGGTTCCTCGGTGGGGGTCGCCATCGTCACCAAGGAAGGCAATTACGGCAATCCGATCTCGGCCGATGCGGTGGGCCCGTGGCAGGAGTTCGACGAACTGCTCGCCGAGCCCTTCATCCGCGGGCGCGAACTGACCACCGCGGTGCTGGCTGGCGAAGCGCTGGGCGTGACCGAATTGAAGCCCAAGAGCGGCTTCTACGACTATGACGCCAAATATACCGACGGGCTGACCGAGCACGTCTATCCGGCGCAGATCCCCGACGAGATCACCGAGGCGTGCCGGCGCATCGCGCTCGAGGCGCACAAGCTGCTGGGCTGCAAGGGCACCTCGCGCTCCGATTTCCGCTGGGACGACAGCCAGGGCGTCGAGGGCTTGTTCCTGCTCGAAGTGAACACCCAGCCCGGCATGACGCCGCTCAGCCTGGTACCCGAGCAGGCGCGGCATCTCGGCATCTCCTATCCGCAGCTGTGCCAGCGCATCGTCGACGAGGCGATGGGCGGGGGCTGCGCGGGATGAGCCGCCCCCCCGCCAGACGGGCGGCCACCCGGCGCGGGGCGAAGCCGGTGCAGAAGCGCAAGCAGATCGCGCGCAAGAAGCAGCCGGGACTGATGGACCAGGCGCTGGCTGCGCTGCCGGTGAGCCAGGCGACACTCACCCGCATCGCCACCTGGGGTATCGTCGCCATGTTCTCGGTCGGGCTGATCACCGTCGCGACCTGGTTCGGCGTGCCGCAGGTGATCGGCGTCGGTGCCGCCCAGGCGGTCGGCGAGGCGGGGCTGCGCGTCGACACGATCCAGATCAACGGTCTCAAGCGAATGAACCGCATGACCGTGTACCAGCAGGTGCTCGACCAGAACGCGCGTGCCATGCCGCTGGTCGACCTGGCCGATGTGCGCACCCGGCTGCTCGCCTATCCCTGGATCAAGGATGCGCGCGTCTCCCGGCGCCTGCCCGACAAGCTGCTGATCGACATCGTCGAGCGCGAGCCTGCGGCGATCTGGCAGAATCACGGCCAGCTGATGCTGATCGATCCGATGGGCGTGCCGCTGGAGCCGGTCTCGCGCGAGGCGATGCCCGATCTGCCGCTGTTGATCGGAGACGGGGCGAATGCGCAGGAGCCGGTGCGGCGCGACCTGATGGACAGCGCGCCCGCGCTGAAGCCGCTCGTCCGCGCCGCGACCTGGGTGGGCAATCGGCGCTGGGATATCATCTTCGACACGGGAGAGAAGCTCCAGCTGCCCGAGGGCGAGAAGGAAGCCAGGGACGCGCTCAAGACCTTTGCCGAGAAGGATGGCGCCTATCGCCTGCTCGGCCGCGGCAATCTGGGATTCGACATGCGCGATCCCGACAATCTCGTGATCCGCCGCCCGGCGGCAATCGGAGCGCCGGCAGCGACGGGATTATGATGAACACCGTAGTTGCCTTCCGGGGAAAATACTGATTCATAAGCTGAATCGGGAGTTAGGCGTTTTTTGGAATGAGGGGCAAATGGCGAAGGCTGCACCGGAGGGACTGATCACCGCGCTGGACGTGGGCTCGTCCAAGGTCTCGGCGCTGATCGCGCAAAAGGCGGATGACGGCTCGCTGGTGGTGCTCGGCACCGGCCAGCGCGAGAGCCGCGGCGTCAAGCGCGGCTATGTCGCCGACCTGCACGCGACCGAACTGGCGATCCGCGAAGCGGTGGAACAGGCCGAGCGCATCGCCGGACAGAATATCGAGGACGTCTGGGTGAGTTTCTCCGCGGGCGGGCTGATCTCCGACATCGTCCGGCTGGAATCCGACCTGGGGGGGCACCGGATCGAGCAGAACGACGTGGACGAGTTGCTCCGCGCCGGCCGCGACGCGATCGACCCCCAGGGCAAGATGGTGCTCCATGCCCAGCCGACCCGCTACACCGTGGACGGTCTTGCCGGCGTGCGGCGTCCGCTCGGGCTCCATGCGGAGCGCCTGGGCGTCGACATCCATGTCGTCGCCACCGATGGCGCGCCGGTGCGCAACCTGGATCACTGCGTCCGCTCGGCGCATCTCGAGGTTCGCTCGATCATCGCCGCGCCGGTTGCCACGGGGCTGGCCTGCCTCACCGACGAGGAGCGCGAACTGGGTGTCGCGCTGGTCGAGATCGGCGCGGGGGTGACGAATGTCAGCGTCTTCTCGCAGGGGGTGCTTTCCGGCCTCGCCTCGATCCCGATGGGCTCGGCGGACATCACCGACGACATCGCCTCGTCCTTCGGCACCGCGCGCGCCTGGGCGGAGCGGACCAAATGCTTCCACGGCTCCGCGAACCTGTCTCCCCGCGACAATCACGAGATGATCGACGTGGTGCCGGCGATCCCGGATGATGGCACCGAAGGACCGCGCATCACCAAGGCGCAGCTCAACGCGATCATCCGCAAGCGGCTGGAGCGGCTGATGGGCGAGATCCAGAAGGAGCTCAAGAAGCTTTCGTTCGAGGATCCCGCCGGTCGCCAGATCGTCCTCACCGGCGGCGGCGCCGAGCTGAAGGGCGTGGCGGACTATGCCCAGCAGTTCCTGGGCAGCGCGGTGCGTGTCGGCCGGCCCAAGGGGCTGGTGGCGCTGCCCGAGGCGCATGCGGGGCCCGCCTTCGCCACTTTGGCGGGGCTGGCGCGCTTCGCCGCGGCCAATCCGATCGACCTGCGCGCGCTCGAACCGAATCACCAGATGGTGACCAGGACGAACCCCGGAGCCCTGATCCAGCGGCTGATCGCGGCATTCCGGGCAAATTATTAGAAGAAATGCGTTGGTAACTTCGCGTTCCCTCTAGAGTCACCCTCTGCGTTCGTGCAGAACGGGGGCTAGATTACGCGCCTGTGACAGCCACCCGGGCGCAGGGAGACCAAGGCGATGAGTATCGATTTCCTTCCGCCCGATGTGGACGAGCTGACCCCGAAGATCACCGTGGTCGGTGTGGGCGGCGCGGGCGGCAACGCGATCGCGAACATGATCCGCGCGGATGTGCAGGGCGTCGACTTCATCGTCGCCAACACCGATGCGCAGGCGCTCAAGCAATCGAGCGCGGGGCATCGCATCCAGCTCGGCGCCAAGATCACCCAGGGCCTGGGCGCGGGCTCGCGGCCCGAGATCGGCCGCGCCGCGGCCGAGGAGACGATCGACAACGTCCAGAAGGCGCTCGAGGGCGCGCACATGGTGTTCATCGCCGCCGGCATGGGCGGCGGCACGGGCACGGGTGCGGCGCCCGTCATCGCCAAGGCTGCCCGCGACATGGGCATTCTGACGGTGGGCGTGGTCACCCGGCCGTTCGCCTTCGAGGGCAAGCGCCGTGCGGCTTCGGCCGAGGCGGGCATCAACGAGCTCCAGAAGTACGTCGATACCCTGATCGTCATCCCGAACCAGAACCTGTTCCTGATCGCCAATGCGAACACGACCTTCAAGGAAGCGTTCGAGATGGCCGACGAGGTGCTGCAGCAGGGCGTGCGCGGCATCACCGACCTGATGGTCATGCCGGGCCTCATCAACCTCGACTTCGCCGACGTCCGCTCGGTGATGCAGGAGATGGGCAAGGCGATGATGGGCACCGGCGAGGCCGAGGGCGACGACCGTGCGCTCATCGCCGCGCAGAAGGCGATCGCCAACCCGCTGCTCGATGGCGTCTCGATGAACGGCGCCAAGGGCGTGATCGTCTCGATCACCGGCGGCGAGGACATGCGCCTGCTCGAAGTCGACGAAGCCGCGAACCATATCCGCGAGCTGGTCGATCCCGATGCGAACATCATCTGGGGCTCGGCCTTCAATCCCGAGCTCGAGGGCAAGATCCGCGTCTCGGTCGTCGCGACCGGTATCGATGCCGATGCGCAGCCGATGGCGGCGCCGCGCGCCGCCGAGCAGCCGCGCGTCTTCTCCTTCTCCACGCCGCGCCGCACCGCAGCCGCCGAGCCGGCACCGATCCCGGTAGAGCCGGTAGCGGAGGAAGCGCCGCTCGAGCCGCCGGTGCCCGAGGCCTACACGCCGGAAGTGGCCGCCGAGCCGGCGCCGCTCTCGCCGCCCATCCCCCAGGCCTATGAACCCGAACCGCAGCCGGCCGCGCCCGTGCAGGCGAGCTGGGTCGATGACGGCAAGGACGGCGACGAGGACGAGTTGGTGCTCGGTGCCGAGAGCCTGGTGCCCGAGGCGCCGCGTCCGCCCGTCGATGACCCGGCGCCCGCGCCGACCACGCGCCGCCGCTGGTTGACCGGCGGCGACGAGGAAGAAGCTGCGCCCTCGATCCCGGCCGAGAAGCCGGCGAAGAAGAGCGGCGGCACGCTGTTCGAACGCATGGCGATGGCTTCGCGCGGCGCCTCCAAGTCGGACGATGACGACGACAAGGATCCGCTCGACATTCCGCGCTTCCTGCGCAGCCAGAACAACCAGTAAGCCATTCGTCGCCGGCCGGCCTCGCTTCGGCGAGCCGTGCCGGCGCCGTAATCGGCGGTTCAGCGCAACACGGCGCAGGCTGGCGGGGACATGGACCGGATTCGCTTCATCGGTGCTGCGGCACTCGCGCTGGTCGCGGCCCAGGCCGCGCCTGTCTTTGCCCAGACCGAAGTCGTTGCCCAACCCAATCCCGACGCCGACCGGCTGGCCAACGATATCCGCATGCTCGCCAGCGATCCGCGCGACCTGCGCACGCTGCTCGATGCGGGGATGACCAGCGCGCGGCTGGGCGATACTTCCGCCGCGATTGCCTTCTTCCAGCGTGCAGAGACGCTCAGCCCCGGCGATCCGCGCATTTCGGCTGGGCGCGCCATGGTGCTGGTGCGGCTGGAGCGGCCCGGCGAGGCGCTGCGCCTTTTCCAGGCGGCCGAAGCGCGCGGGCTCGATCCGCGCGACTATGCCGGCGACCGCGGCTTCGCCTATGACCTGCTCGGCCAGCCGGGCCTCGCCCAGCGCGACTACAAGCTCGCGCTGTCGGGCAATCGCGACGATGCCGAGACGCTCCGCCGCTATGCCCTCTCTCTCGGCATCACCGGCGACAAGGACGAGGCGATGCGCACGCTCGATCCGCTGCTTCGCCGCAGCGATCGGGCGGCGTGGCGTGCGCGGGCCTTCATCCTGGCGATGAACGGCGACACGGCGGGGGCGGAGAAGATCGCCTCCAGCATGATGCCGGGCACGATGGGGCAGGCGCTCTCGCCCTTTTTCCGCCGTCTCGCCGATCTGGGGCCCGCCGACCGCGCCTTTGCCGTGCATTTCGGCGAGCTTTCGCCAAGCCAGGCGCGGCTCGCCGACACGCGGCTTGCGCCGGAGCTGCCGCGCTATGTGCCGGCGGTGCGACCGGTGCAACTGGCGGCGGCGCAGCCGGTCGTCGCGCCCGCGCCGGCGCCCAAGGGAAACGACCGCCGCTCGCGCAGGGATCGCGAGCGCGACGAGAAGCTTGCCGCCGTCGCCGCGGCGCGACCGGCCGCCGCGCCGGTGCCGCAGCCCGCGCCCGAAGAGAATCTCCCGCCGCCGCCGCGCTTCGTGCCTCCGCCTGTGCCGATCGTGCAGCCGATCCCGGCGCCGAAGCGCGAGGAGGAGCCGGCGGAAGCCGCCGAGCGTCCGGCCGCGGTTCCCGCGCGCCCGGCTCCGGCTCCGACGCCCATGCCCGCGCCTGTGCGCCTTGCCTCGGTCCCCGCACCCGTGCCGGCGCGTTCGGAGCCGGCCGCGGCCCCCGTTACGCTCGCCCGCGCCGAGCCGGCGGTGCAGCCGGTGCGCCCGGCTCCGAAGCCCGAGCCGATTCCGCCGGGCCCGGCCAGGGTGGGGCAGGAGGATTCGGTGCTTGCCGCGATCGTCGGCGGCATCACGATTCCTGCCGACGAGCTTGCAGCCGTCACCGCGACGCCGACCGAACCGGTGGAGGCGCCGGCCCCTGAGCCGCTGCGCGTCGCGGAGGCCAGGCCTGCCGCATTGCCCAAACCGAAACCGGAGCCGGTCGCGGCCAAGCCGAAGCCCGAGCCGGTCATGGCCAAGGCCGACCCGAAAAGGCCGGATCCCAAGGCCAAGCCGACGCCCGAGGAGATCAGGAAGGGCAAGCCCGATCCCAAGGCGACGACGGAGAAGCCGGAGGCCAAGAAACCCGATCCGGCCAAGACCGATCCCAGCCGCATCTGGGTGCAGGTGGCAGGGGGCGCCAATGAGGAGTCGCTCGCCAAGGCCTGGAAGGGCGTGGTCGCGAAAGCGCCGGCGGCGATGAAGGGCAAGCGTGCGTGGACGACGCCGCTGCGCGCCACCAACCGCGTGCTCGCCGGCCCGTTCAAGACCAGCGCGGAGGCGCAGGCCTTCGTCAACATGCTGGGCAAGGCGGGTGTCTCCGGCTTCGTCTTCACCAGCGAAGCCGGGCAGAAGGTGACCAAGCTGGCGCCGTAACGTAGCGGTGTTCGGCGCCGCTAGCGCCTCCCTGGGAGGCGCCTTCGCTATCCATCGGGAACAAAGGCGCGCGGCTTTGGCGGCGAGCCAGCCGTTGGCGATTCGAATCGCCGAAAATCAAGCCTTGTGATTGGTGACTGCGAGGTATGTGGCGATTGTATTCCACGGGCGGCCGGCAATACTTTGTAACAAATATTGGCTATCCGTTGGAAGTATATGCGATCTAGACTGTTCGGAATAATTCGATGATATCAATAATCAGTCCATTTTGACTGTAATTCGGACATCATCATATTGACTGATGTTTCCCGCGTATAGAGAATGATACGAGTCCATAATAACGTGGTCTCTCCATTTATAGATGTGGATATCATTATGTCATATATGGGTAATATCGTCAGTTCTGCCGGGTCTATTCAGGATCTTAACCTGGACGAAGTCGATCAGGTTTCCGGAGGTCCTCTGCCTCTCCTGGCTATTGCCTATGCGGGTATTGCCATCGACGCTGCGGTACTGGTCATCGGTAGTGCGTGGGTGGCTGGCGTGCATACCGGATACAATGTCAACAAGAAGCAGTGATATGATTATCATGCCTATGAGGAGCATCATCACGGTGATTGTAGCCTTGTATGTCATAATTGTCGCTGCATTGGCGGTATACGCCTTTTCCTCCGGATACATTGTTGGCCAAGATTTGGCCAAAGCCGAATCGGATAGGATGTAATCATGGAAAACCAGATCATTACTCTCGATGATGGCGAGATTTCCTCGGTCAGCGGTGGTCCGCTTCCGTTGGTGGCGTTCCTTGTTGCGGGCGGCCTGGGCGTGATCGGTGCGTCGATCGCCGCCTTCAATAATGGCTATACGATCGGCAAGGATATCGCCCAGAACGAACGGCGATAGATTTTCGAGCGCCCTCTCGGAATTCGGGGTGGCGATATATCGGGAAATCCCGTCTAGAACCACTTGCCGAAAGACATGATTTCCTGTGTTCCGCGTAGAAGCAATAACGCAGCACCGAGATCGACTGTCTGGTGACGTGGCGATCTCGGTGCCCGTCGCCTGGCAGGTCATCGGGTATTTCCTATTCGTAAGCGTCCTTGGCGCGATTATCTTTCTGGCGCTTGCCAGTTATTCGCGCGTGGAAACGGTTACCGGCCTGATAGTGCCCGATAGGGGAATCGTGACTATTGTCGCGCCTCGCAACGGGATCGTCATGTCGATCGCGGTAAGGGACGGGCACGACATCCGCGCCGGCACCGAGCTGGCGGCCATTCGCGCGGAAGAGGATGGTGCGGACGCGGTCTCGGTCGCCGGTCGGATGGAAGCGGCGGTCGGGCACCAGGATAGCAGCCTCGCGGCGCAAATGGCGGCGGCGCGACAAGCCGCGGATGCGCAGCTGCGCCAACTCGCGGCGCAACGCTTCGGCCTGTCGCAGGAGATCGCGCAGCTCCAGTCGCAGATTTCCCTGCAGCGCAACCTGATCGTCTCGGCGCAAAAGGATCATGAGCGCACGCGGATGATCGCCGAGCATGGTTTCATCAGCCAACGGGATCTGCAGGTGCGGGAAGAGACGCTCCTGGTTCGGCAGCAGGGCCTGTCGCAGCTGGTGCAATCCCTGGCGAGCAAGCGCGCTTCGCTGTCCGAAGTCGAGCGCAGCGCTGCCCAGGTCGAAGCCCAGGCGCAGTCGCAGCACGCCAGCCTTGCCGCAAGCCGCGCCGAAGTCGCGCGGCAGGCCGCCAGCATTGCCGGATCGCGCGCCTACACGCTGCGCGCGCCGGTTGCCGGCCGCGTGACCGCGCTGACGGCGCGGGTGGGGCAACTCGCCAGCGCCTCCGCTCCGTTGATGACGATCGTGCCGTCAGACTCGGTGCTCGATGCGCAGCTGGCAGTGCCAAGCGCCGCGATCGGTTTCATCAAGCCGGGGCAGGAGGTGCGCCTTGCCATCGATGCATTCCCGTATCAGCGGTTCGGGACGCTGAAGGGCAAGGTGCAGCGCGTCGCGTCGAGCGCGGTCAGCACGCAGACTCCCGGCGGTGCGACGATCTCGGTCTATCCGGTCACGGTGGCCCTGGAGCGGGCCGGTGTCCTCGCTTATGGCAAGCGCGAAGCGCTCGTCCCGGGCATGACGCTGACCGCGCGGATCGTGACCGAGAAGCAGTCCTTTCTGCAATGGCTCTTCGAACCGCTCTTCGCCGTGCAGCGCCGGTGACGCCGTCGATGCTCGATCTTGGCTTTCTAAGCCGTTCGCGCGTGCGCCTGGTGCGCCAGACCGAGATCGCGGAATGCGGCCTCGCCTCGCTGGCGATGGTAGCCAATTATCACGGCCTGGACGTCGATCTGGGCACGTTGCGTCGCCGCTTCGCGCCCAGTTTGCGCGGTGCCTCGCTTCGTTCGCTGATCGGTCTTGCGGACAAGATCGGCCTTACGCCGCGCGCAGTGAAGCTGCCGCTGGAGCAACTCGCCAACCTCCATGTCCCCTGCATCCTGCACTGGGACATGAACCATTATGTGGTGCTGGAACGGGTGACCGCGGGCAAGGCCCTCGTCCATAATCCGGATGGCCGGTCGTCCTGGCTGTCGATGGCGGAGGTTTCCGGGCATTTCACCGGCGTCGCGTTGGAACTGCGGCCCGGCGCGAACTTCCAGGCCGGCAGCCAGCGCGAGCGACTGCGACTTCCGCAACTCTGGCGGCGCATGACCGGGATGAAGCGCGCCCTTGCCCAGGTGCTCGTGCTCAGCCTCGTGCTGCAGATCTTCGTGCTGGCCTCGCCCTATTACATGCAGCTGGCGGTCGACAATGTCCTGCCCGCGCTCGATCGGGACCTGTTGGCGGTGCTGGCGCTCGGTTTCGGGCTGTTCACGCTCATCAATGCCGGTGCATCCCTGCTGCGTTCGTTCGTGCTCATGATCGCGGGCACGACACTTGGTTACGGACTTGCGTCGAACGTCGCGCGTCGATTGCTCCGCTTGCCGATCGACTGGTTCGAGAAGCGGCATACCGGCGATATCCTCTCGCGCTTCCAGTCCATCACCCCGATCCAGAATATGCTCACCCAGGGTGCCGTCGCCGCTATCGTCGACGGGTTGATGGCGACCCTGACCCTGGCACTGATGGTCTGGTACAGCCCGCTGCTCGCTTTCGTCTCGGCCGTGGCGTTCGGCCTCTATGGCGTGGTTCGGCTAGTGTCCTTCTCCTTCGAGCGCGAGGCTCAGGAAGCCGCGATCATCAGCAACGGCAAGGAGCAGACGACCCTTATCGAAACCATTCGCGGCATCACGACGCTGCGGCTGTTCGGGCGGGAAGCCTTTCGCCATGCCTTGTGGCAGACGCGCCTTACGGATGCGGTCAACGCCAATGTCCGGGTTGCCCGGATCGCCATCTGGCAATCGACGGCGAATCTGCTGATCTTCGGCATCGAGAACATCGTCACGATCTGGCTTGCCATCGGCTTCGTCGTCGACGGCGCCGGGTTCAGCCTTGGCATGGTGTTCGCCTATATGGCCTACAAGACGCAGTTCATTCAAAAGGCCGCCGGGCTGATCGATCAAGGCATCGCGTTCAAGATGCTCGGCCTTCATCTCGAACGGCTGTCGGACATCGCGCTTTCGAACGAAGACCGCAGCTTCGGCGTCGGCGCCGATATCGAGACGCCGCTCAAGGGCAATATCGAGCTACGGGAGGTGTTCTATCGCTACTCGCCTTCCGATCCGGCCGTTCTCGACGGCGTCGACCTGAAGATAGGTCAGGGCGAACACATCGCGATCACCGGTCCTTCGGGTGGCGGGAAATCGACGCTGGCGAAGCTGCTGCTCGGCCTGGTGGAGCCGGACAGCGGCGAGCTATTGGTCGATGGGATGCCGCTCTCGCGTTTCGGCTACAAGAGTTTCCACAACCAGGTCGCTGCCGTCTTGCAGGAGGACAGCCTCTTTGCGGGCACGCTTTCGGACAATATCGCGCTGTTCGACGACGGGATCGACATGGAACGCGTAATCGCCTCGGCCATGATGGCGGCGATTCACGAAGACGTCATGCGAATGCCGATGCAGTATGAAACCCTGGTCGGCGATATGGGATCCACGCTTTCGGGCGGGCAGAAGCAGCGCATCCTTCTTGCCCGGGCGCTGTATCGCCAACCCAGGATATTGATCCTGGACGAAGGCACCGCCCATCTGGACATGGCACACGAGCATGCCGTCAATGCGGCAATCGGGGCCATGGGCATCACGCGCATCGTCATCGCCCATCGCAGGGAAACCATCGAAGCGGCGGAACGGGTCCTGCTGATGACAGGCGGCAAGCTGGTCGATCCGCGCGCGTCGGAGGGGGGCGCGCTCTTGTAGGATCCGGGCAAAGCGCGGGATGACGGGTGTGGCCGGGTTTGATAGGAGCCCAGGCGTGAAAGCGATCTCCCCCTGGGCCTCCATGCCCGAAGCCAGCCGCGGCCGCCTCCATCCTGAGCCCGGCGGCACCGCGCGGGGGCCGCGCGATGCCTTTCAGCGCGATCGCGACCGGATCATCCATTCGATCAGCTTCCGGCGCCTGCGGCACAAGACCCAGGTATTCATGGCGCCCGATGGCGATCATTTCCGCGTGCGGCTCACCCATAGCCTGGAAGTCGCGCAGATCGGCCGGGCGATCGCGCGGACCCTGGGGCTCAACGAGGACCTGACCGAGGCGCTCTGCCTGGCGCATGACATCGGCCATCCGCCCTTCGGCCATGCCGGCGAAAAGGCACTGGGCACGGCGCTGGCCGGGCAGGGCGGCTTCGACCATAATGGCAACACGCTACGCACGCTTACCGCGATCGAGCGCCCCTATCCGGCCTGGGACGGGTTGAACCTCACCTGGGACACGCTGGAGGGGCTCGCCAAGCACAATGGCCCGATCGATCACCCCGAATGGGCGCTGGCCGAGGCGGACGCTGCGTTCCCGCTGGAGCTGACGAGCTGGCCCTCGCTCGAAGCCCAGGTCGCGGCGATCGCGGACGATATCGCCTATGACAATCACGATATCGATGACGGGCTGCGTGCCGGGCTGCTCCAGCTCGACCAGCTCTTCGAAGTGCCGATGATCGCCGCGGGCTGGCGCGAGGTGGAGGCGAAATTCCCCGGCTGCGAGCGCCGTCGCCTGATAAGCGAGCTGATCCGCGCCCAGATCGGCGCGATGGTCAACGACCTTATCGGCGCCACGCGCGCCCGTATCGCCGAGAGCGGCGTGGAGACCGTGGCGGACGTCCGTGCGGCGGGCCGGGTGCTCGCGCACTTTTCCGACGGAATGCGGGAAGCCGAACGCGGCCTCAAGCGCTTCATGTATGCCAATCTCTACCACCATCCGAGCCAACTCGCCGCGGCGGAGGCGGCCGGCACGGTGGTGGCCGGGCTGTTCGATGTCTATCGCGCCGATCCGTCGCTGATGCCCGTGCAATGGACCGAGGCACTGCCCGTCGAGGAGCCTGCCCGTGGCCGCCACATCGCCGACTTCATTGCCGGGATGACCGATCGCTACGCCATTGCGCGCTACAGGGAACGGGTCGGCCCGATCGATCTGCCCGAGGGGTTCTGACGCGCGAAGGGCCGGAGCGTCGCCGTTCCGGCCCTTGCGGCGCTCCGGTTCAGCGCGCGGCGATCTGCGCCGGCGTCCTTTCCCTGGGTGCGCGGAACGAGACGCGCGTGCCGTTCACATAGCCCTCGACCCAGCCGTTCTTCACGTTCAGGCGGAATTCGCCGCCCTTGCTGGTGCGGCCGGCAAGGACCTGGGCCTTGTCCTTCGTGGTGATCGAATAGGTATAGGTCACGCCTTCATGGGTGAAGCTGCGCTCGCCGGCGATCGCGGCCGGGGCAGTGAAGGCCGGGACGGCGGCGGCAGCCGCAAGGAGGAACTTCGACACGATCTTTCTCCTTGATTGATCAGGAGCCAGACCGGCATCCGGTTTGTTCTGTTCTTGCGTCGAAGCATGTTGCGATGCGGCAAATCCGGCAATCGCAAAGGAGACTGGCACCAGTTGCAGGGTATGCACGCGAAGAAGGGACGAAAGGCGATGTCGAACCGCAACTGTGGCAAACTTCTGCGACACTTTGCGCGTAACCCGGACACATAACGGACAGGGGAGTCGCATGTCGGACGCCAGTATCGCGCTCAATCGCTTCGGTCTCGGTGCCAGGCCGGGCGAGGACGCCGGGGCCGATCCCCGCAAATGGCTCGCCGGGCAGATCGCGGGCTTCGATCCGCGCCCGCAGATGATCGCGGCACAGGTGCCGAGCACCCAGGTGGCGCGCGATCTCGCCGATTTCTACGAACGCCAGCGGCAGATCCGCCAGGCCGAGGGCCCGCGCAACCGGCAGCTGCCGCCGCAATCGCCGGCCGGGCCGGCGAAGCCCGCGAGCGCACAGCCGCCTATGGCAGGGGGCGGGGCGATGCAGGACATGCAATCCGCCGCGCCGGCGATGCAGGCCGGCATGCAGCCCGCGCTTTATCAGGGCGAGGACGCCGCGATGCTGGCGCGGCGCGAGGCACGGCGCCAGCAGCAGCAAGTCTATGTGAGCATGGTCTCCGCCCGTGCGCTGAGCGCGATCGCCACGCCCACCCCCTTCGCCGAGCGGCTCGTCCATTTCTGGGCGAACCATTTCGCCGTCTCGGCCGACAAGCTCGAACTGGTCGGGCTGGCGGGCACGATGGAGTTCGAGGCGATCCGCCCGCATGTGATGGGCCGGTTCGGCGACATGCTCAATGCGGTCGAGCGCCATCCGGCGATGCTGCTCTATCTCGATCAGGCGGTGTCGATCGGCCCCGACAGCCCCGCCGGCCAGCTCGCCGCCCGCCGGCAGGCGCGGCAGCGCGCGGGGCTCAACGAGAACCTGGCGCGCGAGATCATGGAACTCCACACGCTCGGCGTGCGCACCGTCTATACCCAGGCGGACGTGACCGAGTTCGCGCGGGCGATGACCGGCTTCACCGTGGCGGGCCTCGGCCGCGGCGCCGGCGCGCGCTATGCCGGCACCGCCGATGGCGAGCCTGGAAGCTTCGTCTTTGCCCCGCGGCTGCACGAGCCGGGCACCCGCACCATCCTGGGCAGGCAATGGGCGCAGGAAGGCGAGGCGCAGGCGGCCGCGGTGCTCGACCATCTCGCCACCCATCCGGCGACCGCGAAGCACATCGCGACCAAGCTCGCCCGGCATTTCGCCAGCGACGATCCCCCCGCGCCGCTGGTCGCGCGGCTGGAAAAGGCGTTCCTGAGCTCGGGCGGCGATCTGCCGACCGTCTATCGCACGCTGATCGCCTCGCCCGAATGCTGGTCCCCCCAGCCGGCCAAGTTCAAATCGCCCTGGGAATGGTCGATCTCGGCGCTGCGGGCGCTCGGCACGCAGCAGGTCCAGGCCAATGCGGTCAACGGGCTGCTGGGCCAGCTTGGCCAGCCGACCTGGAAGCCGGGGTCGCCGGCGGGCTGGGACGATGTCGCCGGCGCCTGGGCCGGGCCCGATGCAGTGATGCGGCGAGTCGAGGCTGCCGAGCGCATGGCGCAGCGCGCGCGCGATACGATCGATGCGCGGCAGCGCGCCGCGCAACTCTTCCCCGGCACGCTGAGCACCGGCACCGCCCAGTCGATCGCGCGTGCCGAAAGCCCGGGCCAGGGCCTCGCCCTGATGCTCGTCTCGCCCGAATTCATGCGGAGGTAAGCCCGATGACCGCACTTTCCCGTCGCAGCTTCGTCGCCCTTGGCGCCTCGGCCGTCTTCGCCTCCACCTTCGGCGCCCGCATGGCCTTCGCCCGTGCGGCGACCGACCGGCGCTTCGTCTTCATCATCCAGCGCGGTGCCGCCGATGGGTTGCACACGGTAGCGCCGGTGGGCGACCCCGCCTATGCGAGCCAGCGTGGCCAGCTCGCCCAGGATTTCGCCTCGGCGCCGAAGCTGGACTCGATGTTCGCGCTCCATCCGTCGATGAAGAACATCCACGGCCTCTATGGCGCGAAACAGGCGCTGTTCCTGCACGCCGTCGCCTCGCCCTATCGCGACCGTTCGCATTTCGACGGGCAGAATGTGCTCGAGACCGGCGGTACCTCCGCCTATCAGGTCAAGGACGGCTGGCTGAACCGGCTGCTCACGCTGTTGCCCGCCGACGACAAGGCGATCGCACTCGCCGCCACGGTGCCGCTGGCGCTGCGCGGGCCGGTGGAAGTGGCAAGCTATGCCCCTTCGGCGCTGCCCGACGCCTCGGACGACCTGCTGATGCGCGTCACCCAGATGTATCAGGGCGACGCCCAGCTCCACGGCATCTGGGAACAGGCGACGGCCACCAGGATGCTCACCAGCGATCTCGCGTCGGACAATGGCCGCAACGCCGCCGCCACGGGCGATCTCGCCGCCAAGATGCTGTCGGCCGAGAACGGCTCGCGGATCGCGATGATCGAGACCGGCGGCTGGGACACGCATGCCGGCCAGCGCGGCCGGCTGGCGGGCCAGCTCAACGGTCTCGACCAGATGGTCGGCGCGCTGCAGAAGGGGCTGGGCCCGTTGTGGAGCAGCACGGTGGTGCTCGTGGCCACGGAGTTCGGCCGCACGGTCAAGGTCAACGGCACGCAGGGGACCGATCACGGCACCGGATCGGTCGCGATGCTGATGGGGGGCGCCGTAAACGGGGGGCGGGTGGTCGCCGACTGGCCGGGCCTTGCCGACGCGGCGCTCTACGAGGATCGCGACCTGAAGCCGACGCTGGGGCTCGATACGGTGATCGGCTCCACGCTCGCCGCGCATTTCGACCTGACTCCGCAGATCGCGGCACGCACGCTCTTCCCCGAGGTGCAGATGGCGCGGCCGATCCAGGACCTGGTGCGGGCCTGACAACCAGCCATTAAGCCATCCACGCTATCGCTCGCCCGGATTTCCGGCAGCAAGGCGTGGGTGGCATGACCGAACTGGAACAGATACTCTCGACCGGCGAGGGGAGACGCGCGCTCGATCGCTATTTTGCGGGGCTGATCCGCGCGCTCGATTTCGCCGCGCTCGAGACCGAGCTCGCCATGCTTCTCGAGGAGCATCCCTCCGCCTTCGCGCCGCTGTGCCGCGCCAGCATGCGCGAAAGCGTCGAGATCGTCGGCTGGGAACGCGTCCATGCCGATATCCTTGCGATGGACCGCAAGGGCAGCCGCTGTACCGCGCTGGGCATCGACCTGACCGGCCATTGGGAAGGCGAGGGCCCCGGCTTCGAAGTCTCGCTCTATGACGATGGCAGCTTCGCCTTCTCCACCGCCAGCCGCGCGGCGCTGCTGGAAGCCTCCGAAGGCCATGCCACGCCCTGGCAGGGATGTTTTGTCGAGATCGAGACTTCGCTCGAATGCCGCGGCCTCGCGCTGCTCGACGGCGCGATCCGCGCCTATCCGGGTCGGCATGCTGTTCCGAGCCAGGCATTGCCGCGCGACTATGCCGGTTTCGTCATCGCCTTGTGGTGGCTCTATCTGCGCGTCCATCAGGGCGTGGCCGACGCACTCGCGCATCATGGCCTGCCCCGCGCGATGCCGGTGCTCGTCGACGAGCATGATTTCGGCCCGCAAGTAGGCGGGGTCCTCCTGTGCGAGCATGTCGCCGACAGCGCCGAGCGCAGCGCCCGCATCCTCGACGCGCGGACGGTGGAAAATCGCCTTGCCTATGATCGCCTCACCGAGCAGCTGATCATGGAAGTCCGCGAGAAGCGGGCCGTGGTCCGCAACTGGAGCTTCTGGGGCAACCGCACGCAACGCCGCAACGCGATCGAACTGCTCGAGGCGAGCGACAAGCTCATGTTCCAGGACGTCGTCTCGACGCGTGGCCAGCTGTCGGTGTGGCTGCTTTCCGATCGCGAGTTCGAAATGCTGCTCGACCGCTATCGCGAGCATCGTCGCCCGGGATCCAGCGGCGAGCAGCATCCCGATCCCGGCGAGGAGCGCACCCAACTCCATCTGATGTTCCTCCAGCACGCGCTCCAGTTCGGCGGGCGTGCCGTGCAGCGCGAGTTCCTGGCGCATCGCGGCCGGGCGGCGTGAAACGCCGATCCGGCCTTGGGGGCTGTCTTCCCATGAAAGGCGGGGCCTGGATAAAGCGTTGATATCGCGGGCCTACCGGAAAACCCGGCTTTAACCTTCATGCCACAATATGCGCCGATCAAGCGTTGAGGACTGAGAGTGCCGCTGTCGCCCCGATCGCCCGGACCCTTGCGCATCGCGCTCGCTACGCTTGGCAAGTGCGCGCTCGCGCTCACCGTGTTCACGGTCATCTTCGGCGGATGGCAATGGGTCCTGGCGCGCCAGCCCCTGCCCGGGGCGTCGAACCGCCAGGGCGCGTGCGTGCTGTGGTTCGTCGGCAGCTCGACGATGAGCCGCTGGTCCTCGCTTCAGGACGATCTCAAGCCCTGGATCGCGCAGAATCGCGGCATGGGCGGCGCCACGATGGCGGAGATCAACCTCCACATCGCGAACGATCAGGCGAAACGCGCGCCCCAGGCGATCGTCTATTATGCCGGCGACAACGATCTCGCCTTCGGCCGCTCGGTGGACGAGACGGTGGGGGATCTGCGCGAGTTCCTCGCCATCAAGTCCCGCCTGTTCGGCCAGACGCCGGTGTTCGTCATCTCACTGAAGCCCAGCCCCCTGCGCTGGGATCAGCGCGCCCAGCAGGATCGGTACAACATGGCCGCGCGGACGATTGCCGGGCAGCGGCCGGACGTCACCTATGTCGACATCGTGCCCTTGCTGCTCGAGCAGGGGCGGCCGGGGCCCTTCTACAGCGAGGACGGCCTGCACCTGAACGACCAAGGCTATCGGCGCTGGACGATCGCGCTGCGCCACGCACTGGACGAGAAACTGCCCCGCGCCGTCCTGCAACGATGCCATAAGGAAGTTTCGTAGACCCGGATGCCTGTCGATGCCCCGCGACGAAGGTTACGACAGTATTCATACCGTTTCGTTGCCGCAAGGAACGGCTGATTAAGCAATTTGATCTAGCCAACTTCCAGTCGACTGCATCCGCAGTTGCACCGGGGGGCGAGTTTGCGAAGCGAGCGGATTGCCGGCCTGGACAATTGGCGCGCGCTGCTGATGCTGGCGGGGATATTCCTGCATGCCACCACCGTGCAGGAGATCGATCGGCCCGTGTTCGTGCTGATCGCCAAGACATCCTCCAATTTCCGGATGGGCGCCTTCTTCGCAATCGCCGGGCTGCTCAGCCTGCTCGCGATCCGCAAGCATGGCGCCGATCCCTGGCTGGCGCGCCGGAGCTTCCAGATCGGCATTCCCATGTGCTTCGGATTGCTCCTGCTCGCTCCGCTGATGAGCGCCTGCATCAGCTGGCATGCGTTCGGCACGATGATGCCGGCGCTGCCGGAGCTTGGCTGGTGGCATTTCTGGTTCCTTGTCGATCTGCTCGCCTTTGCTCCGATCACCTTCTGGCTCTTTCGTGCCGACCAGGGGCACGCGGTCTTCGCCCGGATCGATCGATGGGTGGAGCGCGATCGCCCCTCGGTGACGTTGATCGTCCTGGCGGTGGGCGTGGTCGCGACCGTCGGCGTCCTTCTCGTCGCGCGGCTGGCAAGCGTCGCGGGGGCGCTGGCCGAGCCGGTCTGGGCGGTCCACCAGGTGCTGGGCTATGCGCCGCTCTATGCATTCGGCGTGATCATGGCCGGCTCGCCCGCGCTGTTCCGCCATGTGACCGCGCGTACCGGGCCGGCCTTTACCGTGCTGGCGGCGGTGTTCGCGCTTTGCCTGGCCTCGCGGCTGCTGCCCGGGGGCGGGAAGGGACTCTTCGATGGCCCGGCCAGCCCGCTCAACGTGGTGACTTCCTGCCTTTGTCCCCCGGCGGTCACCGTATTGATCCTGCGTTCGGCGATCGCGATGCGCGCGACGCCGCCGCTGTTCCGGCGGGTATCGGACGCGGCCTTCACCATCTATATGGTGCATTTCCCGATCATCCTGGCGCTCGACCTGCTGCTCGATCCGCTGCGGCTCGATCCCTATGTCTCCTATCTGCTGCTCGTGGGATCGTCGGGCTGGCTCTCCTATCTGGTGCATCGCCTGATCGTCCGGCGCTTCCCGCTCGCCGCGATGCTTCTCAACGGCGTCAACCCGGCAAGGCTGCGCGCGGCCGTTACCGAATAGGCCGCTGCCGCGAACCTCGGGAACGGCATCCCGTGCAACTTACATACGTTCTTGATTGCATGTAAATGTGCGCCTAGGCTGCCGCTACCGGCGGAGACCGGCGATCGGGGAGGACCAGTTGCGCATCCGGGCCATGGGCCGGTGCGCCATGCACAAGCCATTTTCCCGCCCGCCTCTCCGTGCGGACGAGCCGCGCGATCGACGCGGTTCGAAGGAGAAGAACAACAAGCGCAAGGAGAGGCAGATGACGAGACTATCCCGAGCGATCTGTACCATGCTGGTTTCCGCCACGGCGCTCGCCGCCGTCCTGCCGGCGTCCGCGCAATCGGTCCCCAACGCGCCGACCGGCCCGGTGGAGACGCAATATTATGCCAATGGCAGCTATGCGACGACCACGACGCGCTCCGCCGCAGCCTGCGATTCCAAGGGCAATCAGTGCGATGTCTTCTATCCGTCCAACATCGCATCGCTGAACGTCCGCCTGCCGCTGGTGGTTTGGGCCAATGGCACCGGCTCCACGCCGGACAATTACACCAACTGGCTGAAGCATCTGGCCAGCTGGGGTTTCGTCGTCGTGGCGACGCGCGACCAGCAGACGGGCTATGGCAATACCGTGCTGGATTCGCTGGCCTATATGCGGGCCGAGGAAGCGAGTCCGTCCAGCCCCTTCTATCACCGCATCGATTTCGCGCATGTCGGCGCGGCGGGCCATTCGCAGGGGGCATCGGGCGCCGCCAATGCGATGTTCCACTCGAGCGGAGCGATCACCACGACGGTGACGTTCGAGCTGCCGAACCAGAACTGGTGCAATCCGGCGGACAATTGCCTGCTCACGCCGACGCTGACCGGCGGTTCGGGGTCGATCTTCTATGTGAGCGGCACGGCGGACAGCCTTATCGCCCCCGATACACAGAGCGGCGGCACCCAGCTCAATTCGCAAACGGCCTATTACAACGCCACGCCGGGCACGATGCTCAAGGCCAAGGGCCTGCTGAAGGGCGCGAATCACAACGACATCACCGGTACCCCGGGATGCGGCGTGCTGGGCTTCCTCAAGGCCTGCGCCAACGGCGTCTATGGCTATATGGGCTTCCCCACCGCCTGGCTCGCCTGGCAGCTGAAGGGCGATGCGGTCGCGGGCGCCGCGTTCAAGAACGGCACCGGGGAGTTCTTCACTGCGAATGCCTGGACGGGGCGCGTCTCGAACATTCCCTGAGCCTCCGGTCCTGAACTTCTGGTCGCGCGCCGCGGTCCGGGCGGCGCGCGGCCAACCCCCATCCATGGAAGGCAGGAACATGGTTCGTACCTACTGCATCGTCGCGATTCTGGTCGTAGCGGCGGCGGTTGCCGGATTTTTCGCATGGCCGCGAAGCGCGCCCGTTGCGGCCGACGCCGGCGCGGTCGTGGTGCGGCCGGCCGACGCTGCGCCCACTCCGGCGCCGGTGCCCATGGTGGAACCCGTCGCGCCGGCGCCGCAGCCGCGATCGGCGGTGGAAACCGCGATCCTCGCATCGATGGAGGACCCGCGGGCCGAGCTGCGCGATGTCGTCGTTCGGCGGGACGCGCCGCAGATCGCCTGTGGCGAGAAGCGGACTGCGCGGGACCCCGTGTTCAGGCGCTTCGTATGGCTGGGGCATCTGAAGATGCTCGCGACCGACGACGGGACGAAGGACTTCGCCAACATCGCCGCGGTCTGCCGGGAGGGGCAGCCGGTTCCCTGATCCGTCAGCCGTTCGGCAACGCGACCGGGCGCCCCCGCGAGTCGATGACGCCCGCGCTCGTCGCGCCGTCGATCAGCAGCCGCAGGAAATCGATCGAGCGCCGCATCTCCGCGGGGTTCGGCGCAAGGACCTGCGCGATCGACAGCCCGCGCACGGCCCAGACGAACAGGCGGATCCCGGCGAGCACGTCGCCATCCTCTCCGCTGCCGAACTGCTGCTTGATGGTTTCGAGCGACATCTGCTCCACCTTCGCCTGCATCGGCGTGACCAGCTCGGCCAGCTCGGGATCGCTGCGCGATGCCTGAAGTATCTCGAGCACGGCGAGGCCGGAGGGCCTGCTCAGCACTTCCCAGAGCATTTCGGGCCAGTCGGAGAGGCGCGCGCCGCGGCCGGTGTCTGCCGCGATCCGTTCATAGGCGCGCTTCTCGCGCTCGTAGACGGTCCCGATCACATCGGCCATCAACTGGACGCGCGTGCCGAAATGATGGTGGAGCGCGCCGCGGGTCACGCCGGCTTCCTCCGCGATCGCTTCGGTCGAGGTGCCGCTATAGCCCTTGCGGTAGAGCAATCCTATCGCGGCATCGAGCAGCGCTTCCCGCGTTTCCGCAGTGCGTTCCGCCTGTGTCCGACGCTTGCTGCCCGAAGCTGCTGCCGCCACCTTGTCCTACGTCCTTCCCGATCGCCGGTTCCGGCAAAAGCAGCCCATTTGGCGGCTCGCGGCAAGGTCCGTCAACACGCGCCGCCCCGCAGGGCGCGAGAATGGCGAAGTTCGGCCGGGGGCTGTGCAGTTTCGGCCGCATCCGCTAAGGCGCGCGCTTCCGCAACCACTGGAACCCTGAATGACGCTCTACGCACGCTTCGCCGCGCATCTGAACCTCGCTCTGGATGCGCTCGTCCTCGCCGGTGACCTGCCTGCGGGGCTGGAGCGACGTGCGGTCACCGTCGAGCCGCCGCGCGACGCCTCGCATGGAGATCTGGCCACCAATGCCGCGATGGTCCTCGCCAAGCCGGCGGGCACCAATCCGCGTGCGCTGGCCGAGAAGATCGGCGCGGAGCTGGAGAAGCTGGACGAAGTCGCCTCGGTCTCGATCGCGGGCCCCGGCTTCATCAACCTGACGCTCACCGACGCGACCTGGCGCGGCGAGCTGATGGCAATCCTCGATGCCGGCGACGAATATGGCCGCTCCACCATGGGCGCGGGCACGACCGTGAACGTCGAATATGTCTCGGCCAATCCGACGGGCCCGATGCATATGGGCCATTGCCGCGGCGCGGTGGTGGGCGATGCGCTCGCTTCCCTGCTCGAATTCGCCGGGCACAAGGTGATCCGGGAATATTATGTCAACGACGCGGGCGGCCAGGTCGACGTGCTCGCCCGCTCTGCGCATCTTCGGTATCGGGAAGCGCTGGGCGAGACGATCGAGATTCCAACCGGTTTCTATCCCGGCGACTATCTGAAGCCGGTTGGTGCGAAGCTCGCCGCCGAGTTCGGCGACAGATATGTCGGCGCGCCCGAGAGCGAATGGCTCGTGCTCTTCCGTCAGATCGCCGTCGCCGCGATGATGGACATGATCCGCGCCGACCTGGCGCTGCTCGGCATCCATCACGACCTGTTCTCGTCCGAGGCCGAGCTCCAGGCCGCGGGCAAGCCGGAACAGGCCGAGGCGTGGCTGCGCGCGCGCGGCTATGTCTATGACGGCGTGCTCGAAGCGCCCAAGGGCGAGACGCCCGAGGACTGGGAACCGGTCGAACTGCCGCTGTTCCGCTCGACGCAGTTCGGCGACGATCAGGATCGGCCGATCAAGAAGTCGAACGGCGCCTGGACCTATTTCGGTGCCGATCTCGCCTATCACTTCCAGAAGGCCCAGTCGGCCGACCAACTGATCGATATCTGGGGGGCGGACCATGCGGGCACCGTCAAGCGCATCGTTGCGGCGGTACAGGCGCTCACCGGCGGCGAGACCAAGTTCGACGTCAAGCTGGTCCAGATGGTCCGGCTCATGCGCGACGGCGAACTGGTCAAAATGGGCAAGCGCGCGGGCAATTTCGTGACGCTTGCCGATGTCGTCCAGGAAGTCGGCAAGGATGTGGTCCGCTTCACCATGTTGACTCGCAAGGCCGATGCCCAGATGGACTTCGACTTCGCCAAGGTGGTGGAGGCGTCGAAGGACAATCCGGTCTTCTACGTCCAGTATGCGCATGCCCGCGTCGCTTCGCTCCAGCGGCGCACCGCGGAGGCGGGGATCGCCTGTGCCGATGTGAATCTGTCTCTGCTTGATACACAGGAGCTTCGGCTGGTTAAGGCCGCCGCGCAGTTCCCACGGATCGTCGAGGCAGCGGCATCGGCGCGCGAGCCACATAGAATTGCCTTTTATCTCTATGATTTGGCGGCTGAGCTCCATAGCCTGTGGAATCTCGGCAAGGACGATGCGAGCCGCCGCTTCCTGATTCCGGATCAACCGGCATTGACATGTGCGCGGCTTTATCTGGCGCGCTCGATTGGGCAGATTGTGCGTAACGGCCTCCGCATCATGGGCGTCGAGGCTGTCCAGGAGATGTAAGGAATGAACATGCGTGGGGGGGAGGCCGGATTCGGCGATGACGATCGCCTTCCCTGGCTGGAGACGGTGGAGGAGGATTATCGCGAGGGGCCATCCTTCGGTCGCCTCCTGCTGCTCGTCGTCCTGCTCCTCGCCGTGCTCGGCGCGGGGGCGTTCGGCTATTATTGGTACCAGAAGCAGAAGAGCCTGGTCGGCAATGGCGAGCTGATCGCTGCGCCCGAAGGCGACTACAAGGTCAAGCCCGACGAACCCGGCGGAATGAAGGTGGATGGGGAGGGGGACACCGTCTTTGCCACCAGCCAGGGCGACAGCGGCAATTCGAGCATCGACACCAGCGCGCTTCCCGAGGCGCCGGTGGACGGCAAGAAGGTGACGGAGAAGGCGCCGACGCTGACCGGGGAGAAGCATGCCAAGGTCGCGATCCCCTCGAGCGCGGCCGTTGCCAAGACGGAGGCCCAGCCCAGGCGCGTGCCGGCGATTGCTCCGCAGGCCGGTGGCGCGGGCGCGCTGATCCAGCTCGGCGCCTTTCCGGATGAAGGCGGCGCCAATGCCGCCTGGGCGCGCCTTTCGAAGCGCTTCTCCTATCTCGCGCCGCTGGGCAAATCGGTCGAGCGCGGCGAGAAGGACGGCAAGTCGGTGTTCCGCCTGCGCGTGAATGCCGGCTCGAACGGACAGGCGAAGGAGCTCTGCGGCAAGCTCAAGGTGGCGGGCGAGAGCTGCTACGTGGCGAATTGACGGCCGGGCGCCGCGTCCTGCGGTCCTGCTGACGGCACGTCATGCCGTGCAGGCATGGCCGATGTCGGGGGAGGGGCTTATCCGGCGCGCCCGGCTCCGCTAAGACGCTTCCATGAAGCCCGTAATCTTCGGCGTATCCGGCCTGTCGCTCACGGCCGAAGAGCGCGATTTCTTCCGTGACGCCGATCCGCTCGGCTACATCCTGTTCAAGCGCAATTGCGAGAGCCGCGACCAGATGCGCGCGCTTACCGAGAGCCTGCGCGAGCTGAGCGGCCGGGCCGATTTGCCGATCCTGATCGACCAGGAAGGCGGCCGGGTCAGCCGGATGGTGCCGCCCGAATGGCCGGCCTTCCCGGCGGGCGAGAGGTTCGGCAGGCTCTATGACGTCGCACCCGTCTCGGCGATCGAGGCGGCGCGGGCGAACTATCATGCGCTGGGCATGATGCTCGCCGAAGTGGGCGTGACCGTCGATTGTGCGCCGCTGCTCGACGTCGTCACGCCCGAAGTGACCCAGGCGATCGGCGACCGCGCCTTTGGCGGCGAGCCGATGCGGGTCTCGGCGCTGGGGCAGGCCTGTGTCGAGGGGTTGCGCCGGGGCGGCGTGGTCGGCGTGGTCAAGCACATGCCGGGCCATGGCCGCGCGCTGGTCGACAGCCATCTCGAGCTGCCGCGCGTGCGCGCCGATGCGGCGGCGCTGGAGGCCGACATCGCGCCGTTCCACGCGCTCAGGCATGCGCCGATGGGCATGACCTGCCATGTGGTGTTCGAGGCATGGGATGCCGAGCGCCCCGCCACGCTCTCGCCCAGGGTCATCGGCGAGATCATTCGCGGTCGCATCGGCTTTGACGGCCTGCTGATGACCGACGATATCGATATGAAGGCCCTCTCCGGAACGCCGGGCGAGAAGGCGGCGCAGGCGCTGGCGGCAGGCTGCGACGTGGTGCTCGATTGCTGGGCGCGAATGGAGGAGATGGTCGAGATCTCCGGCCTGCTGCCCGACGCCACGCCGATGTGCATCGAGCGGCTCGACCGGGCGATGGCGACCACCGGCGCGGACGAACCCGAGGCGGACTTCGCGGAACTGATCGCCAGGCGCGACGCGCTGCTGGCGCTGGCGTGACTTCTCCCTCCCTTCGGAGGGAGATGACACCGCCGCTCCGACCTGCTTAATTCCCGGCATGGACGTCGAGACACCCGACACCCTGAAGATCGACATCGACGGCTGGGAAGGGCCGCTCGACCTGTTGCTCGCGCTCGCACGCAATCAGAAGGTGGACCTGCGGCAGATCTCGATCCTCCAGCTCGTCGAGCAATATCTCGATTTCGTGAACCAGGCGCGCGAACTCAGGCTCGAGCTGGCCGCCGACTATCTCGTGATGGCCGCCTGGCTGGCCTATCTGAAATCGGCGCTGCTGCTCCCGCGCAACCCCGAGGAGACGCCGAGCCCCGAGGAGCTGGCGCTGCGCCTGCAGCTGCGTCTCGAGCGGCTGAACGCCATGCGCGATGCCGGTGCCCGGCTGATGGCGCGCGACCGCACCGGGCGCGATAACTTCTTCCGCGGTGCGCCGGAGGGACTACGGGTGCTGCGCAAGGCGCGCTGGGAAGCCGAGATATACGACCTGATCGCCGCCTATGGCCGGATCAGCGCGCGCACCCGGCCGGTGATGCATGTGGTCGCGCACCGCGACGTGATGACGCTGGAGGCGGCGATCGAGCGGGTCTCGGCACTGATCGGCACGCGGATCGAATGGAGCACGCTCCAGTCCTTCCTTCCCGAAGGCGCGACCGGACCCTATGCCAAGTCGGCGCTCGCCTCGTCCTTCGTGGCCGCGCTCGAGCTGGCCAAGCAAGGCAGGGTGGAGCTGCGGCAGAAATCGGCCTTTGCGCCCCTCTATCTCAAGGCCGCCGGATGACTCCCGAGGACGCAGCTTCGCGCGCGGTGGAGGCCGTGCTGTTCGCTTCCGAGCACCCGATGACCGTGGACGAGATCCGCGCCCATGTCGGCGCGGAGATCGACCTGCGCGGCGCGCTCGCCGCGCTGGAGGCCCTGTATGCCGGGCGCGGGATCGAGCTGGTCCGCCGCGGCGACCGCTGGCACTTTCAGACCGCGGCCGATCTTGCCCATCTGCTGCGCCGCAACCGGGAGGAGAGCCGCAAGCTCAGCCGTGCCGGCATCGAGACGTTGGCGATCATTGCCTATCACGAACCGGTGACTCGCGCCGAGATCGAGGCGATCCGCGGCGTACAGATTTCCAAGGGTACGATCGACGTGCTGATGGAGGCGGGCTGGGTGCGCCCGGCCGGCCGCCGCGAAGTGCCGGGACGGCCGCTGATGTATGCCACCACGGGCGGCTTCCTCACGCATTTCGGCCTTTCCAGCCGCCGCGACCTGCCGGGGATCGACGATCTGAAGGCTGCCGGACTGCTCGATCCGGTCGACCTCGCCATGGAGGTGCTGGGCGAAAGCGACGCCGCCGAGGCACCCGAAAGCGAAACTGTCACAGACGACGAATAGGGCGCTCCCGCGTTGGCCATTGCCGCTGCTGCGCGCGGGGCCTAGATAGAGCTTGAATCAAGGAGATTTGTTATGGGTATGGGCAGCATCTGGCACTGGCTCGTGCTGGGCTTGATCGCGATCCTCCTGCTCGGCGGCGGTCGCTTCTCGAACATGATGGGCGACGTCGCCAAGGGTATCAAGCAGTTCAAGAAGGGCATGTCCGAAGACGAAGAGGACAAGCCGGCAACCCGCATCGAAGGCAAGGCGGCTCCCGAGCCTACCGTGCAGCGCGAGGCCGAGGCCGCGCGTGAAGAGAAGCTCTGAACTTCCGCGCCGCTCCCGGCTCAGGGCGCCGGGGGCCGCTTCTGGCGATTTGATCGATGCTTGATTTCAACGCGCCCGAATTCGTGGTCGTCGCCATTGTGGCGCTGCTCGTGATCGGGCCCAAGGATCTGCCCAAGGCGATGCGCTTCGTGGGCAAATGGTTCGGCAAGGCGCGTGCGGTGACGCGCCAGTTCCGCTCGGGGTTCGATGCCATGGTCCGGGAGGCGGAGCTGGCCGAGCTGGAGAAGCAATGGGCGGAGGAGAATGCCCGCATCATGTCCGAGCATCCGCCGGCGGCGCTTCCCGCGCCTGCGGCGGAGGTGCATCATGTTGCCGAGGATGCGCCGCCCGTAATGGTGGAGCAGCCCGCGATTACCGGCGAGACGCCCGGCGTCTCCGCGCCCAAGCCCAAGCCCAAGCGCACCCGCAAGGCGCCCGCCGCGGCGGCCGAGGCCCCGGCCGTCGAGAAGATCGTCAAGCCCGCGCCGAAGCCCCGGGCGCGCAAGGCTTCCGCCGCCGGCGCAACCGCTCCGGTTGAGGCAGGCAAGCCTGCCGCCAAGCCGCGCACCCGCAAGCCTGACGCGGTTCCGCCGGCCGAGGCCGCCGAATGAGGGACATCGACGATACCCAGCAGCCGCTGCTCGAGCATCTGATCGAGTTGCGTCGCCGCCTGCTCTACTGCGTGGCCGCGCTGCTGGTGACGTTCGCCGCCTCGATGTATTTCTCGCGGGAAGTGCTCAGCATCCTGGTCCATCCGCTCGCGGAAGCCGGGCAGAAGAAGATCATCTACACGCAGGTCTTCGGGGCTTTCTTCGTCCAGCTCAAGGTGGCGTTCTTCGCGGCGATGATGCTGTCCTTCCCGGTGATCGCGACCCAGCTGTGGCAGTTCGTCGCGCCGGGGCTCTACCGGCGGGAGAAAAAGGCGCTGCTGCCTTTCCTGCTGGCGACGCCGGTGCTGTTCATCGGCGGGGCCGCGCTGGCCTATTTCGTGGCGATCCCCACTGCCCTGCACTTCCTGCTCGGGTATCAGGGGGATCTCGGCAACAGCGGCGTCAAGCAGGAGGCATTGCCCGAGGCCGAGAAATATCTCGATTTCGTGATGCAGTTCCTGTTCGCGTTCGGCATCACTTTCCTGTTGCCCGTGCTGCTGATGCTGCTCGAGCGGGCGGGAATCGTCACCTACGAACAGCTCAAGGGCGCCTGGCGCTATGCCGTGGTCGCCGCCTTCGCGATCGCGGCGGTGCTGACGCCGCCGGATGTCGGCTCGCAGCTGCTGCTCGCGATCCCGCTGGTTGGCCTCTATTTCCTGTCGCTGGCGGCGATCTGGTTCACACGCCGCCGCCGTCCGGCAGCCGAACCCGAAGCCGAGGACGAGGTGGAGCCAGCCGAGGCCTGACATGAAAGACCCCTCCCGTCAGGAAGGGGTTCTTCTTCATGCCTTGGGATGCTGGTTATTTGGCGTTGTCCGCGGCCTTGGCGACCGTGTCGCCGGCCGAGGAAACGTCCCGGCCCATGCCTTCGATCGTGTTGCAGGCCGAAACCAGCATCGCGCCGGCAAGCGCGGCGCAGGCGATGATCTTACGCATCTTCACTCTCCAGAATACTGGCCCCCATTGGGGGCGCAGGACCAATGCACAGGTCGCCGCAAACGTTCCGTCCGCGCAGCAAGTGTCTGTGAATGCTAGGAAAGGTGCCAGGTAGCCCGAAATTTTTAGGCCCGGAAGCGTCACCGGGGGGGGGGAGGGTTGACGCTTCCGGGCCCATGTCTTGGATAGCGAGAGCGGGGGGGCAAAAGGTCACTATCCGAAGTGCAGAACGGTCCATGCGGGCCCGGGTTCCACGCCCTTCGATTTTTTTCGAACTTTTTTATCCAGGTTATTGCTCGGGCCAGTCGTCCCTAGGGGCGTCCGGTGATCGCGATCGCGGCCTCATAGGCGCCGCTGAGCGGATCGTGGTGCAGCTTGGTGCGCAGCTGCCGGGCGAGGCCGCCGATCACGCGGCCATAGCGATTCTCCACCAGCGTCTCGATCACGGGGCTCTCGACCAGGGCGGGCGACGAGACGCGGAGGAGCGCCCTGCGCTCGTCGTCGTCGATCGGCTTAATCGAGATGCGTATCTGGGCGGACGGATTGCAGTTCATCGCCAGTTCGACGATCTCGGTGAGCAGGAACGCGACGGCGATCGCCACGTCCTGGTTCACCAGCACCGGCGAGACGTCGAGCGTCACGCCCAGGCCCTGGGCGCGCTCTGGCGCGGTGGCCCGGATATTGGCGGCGAGCTCGCCGATGACCGAGCGCAGGTCGAGCCCGCGATTCTCTTCCAGCTCGGCATAGTGATGGCGATGGACCACGGCGAGCGCGTCCACCCGGCGCTGGATCGAGGCATAGGCCTCGCTGGCTTCCTCGCTCCTGGCGCTGCGGGCGTGGAAGTTTATCAGGCTGGCGATCACCTGAAGATTGTTCTTCACCCGGTGATGGACCTCGCGGGTGAGCTTGGTCTGGCGCACCAGCCCCTCGGCCAGGTCGGCCTCATGCTCCTTCACGGTGCGGCTGATATCGCGGAAGGTATCGCCCAGCTCGCGAATCTCCGCGGCGGGCATGTCGCCGAAGCGCTCGATGTCGATGACTTCGCCCGGCTTGTAGGCGCCGACGCTGGCACGCAGGCGGCGGAGCGGCCGGATCAGCAGAATGTCGACGACGAACCAGCTGATGCCCGCCGCGGCGATCCACATCAGCACCAGCACCACGGTGTTGATGATCATCGGCGAGGTGATCGGGGTGCCCAGCATCGACATTTCGAGTTCGAGTCCGTCGATGCCCAGGTTGCTGGGAATGGTCTCGCGACGATCGAGCGGTCCCGCGCCCTCCAGCTTGCGCAGCACCAGCCGATCGCCGCGCTGTATCAGCGCCGCGCCATATTCGGGGACGAAGCCGCTCGGCTGGGCCACTGCGGCGAGCGTGGCCTTGGAATAGAATGCCGTCGCGGTGCTGCCGGTCCGGCCGCCGATACGCAGCGTCATGCCGTCCGCCTCGAGCGTGGTCCGCACCTGGCGGTGCTGGAGTCTCTCCCTGTCCTCCGCACGGAATCGCTGGCCGCAGATGACGCGGCCCTCGCCGTCGGCGATCGAGAAACGCGCCCCCGCCGTGGTGGCGAAGGTGCCCGCCAGGCGGGTACAGGCCGGGACGTCGTGGGGGTTGGCCTCCAGCGCGGCCAGCGCGTCGGCGAGCTGGCTCACATGGTTGACCAGGATGTCGCGCAGCACGCCCGAGCTTTCGCTGGCGGCGGCGCCCAGCCGCGCGCGCGCTTCGGTATCCGCGTTTCGGGTGCTCTGCAGCGTGGTGAACAATGCGATCAATGCCAGCGGCAACAGGCAGAGGATCAGGTAGAGGAAGACCTTGGCGCCGGTGGGCAATTGCACCAGCGCCGCGGCCGGACGAATCCTGGCGCGCGGTTCTTCGTCTGCGATGTCCATGGACTCCGGACTAGTCGAGCTTCTTCAGCAGGTCGAGCAGATCGTCGGGAACGGCTTCGCCCAAGGCCTCGTCATAGGCCTGACGCAGCGCGACGCCGACATTGCGACCGGGGCGACCGGTTTCCTTTCCGCCATCGGATTTGGGCGGTTTTTTCATTTTCTCATCCGCGGAACGCACCAATTCCCCCCTGCGCCGTAGCGTTACCCACGGCCCGGACTAAAAGCGACCTGTTCCGGATGCAACTTCCGGAATTGAACGAAAGCCACCGGTCGCATGGGGCCGGCGGCTGAGCGGCAACACTACGCAGCATCTGCCATGAAACCAAATAGCGCCTCGTTTGTTCCACAGGCGATGCAATATCCGGGGAGGGGCTTCCTTCGGGTGGCACGAATGAGGATTGCAATAGCTCGGAACGGGGATGAAACAATCCGTTCCGCACTCGTAGGAGAATAGTTCGACCATGTCGCTTGGACAGCAACTCGCGCCGCATCTTCCGTTGCTCCGCCGCTATGCGCGCGCGCTCACCGGCAGCCAGGCCGAAGGCGATCGCTATGTGCGCGCGGCGCTCGAGGCGATCGTCGCGGCGCCGGACCAGTTTCCCCGCGAAGTCGATCCGCGGCTCGGCCTGTACCGCACCTTCCAGGCGATCTGGCAGTCGACGCATCTCGAGGAAGAGGATGCGGTCGCGGATGCCGCCAACGAGAATGAGGCGATCGCCCGGAAGCGGCTTGCGCGCCTCACGCCGCTGTCGCGCCAGGCGCTGCTGCTCACCACCGTCGAGGGCTTCAGCATCGAGGATGCCGGGTATCTGATCGAAGAGGATGCGGGACAGGTGCAGAAGCTGGTGGGCGAGGCCGTGGCCGAGATCGAGCGCCAGACGCGCACCCGGGTGATGATCATCGAGGACGAACCGCTGATCGCGATGGACCTGGAGCAGATCGTCCGCGATCTTGGCCATGAGGTGACTGGCGTTGCCGTCACGCGCGACGAAGCGGTGGCGCTGGCGATGGAGGACCGGCCCGGGCTGGTCCTCGCCGACATCCAGCTTGCCGACGACAGCTCGGGCATCGATGCGGTGAAGGACATCCTCGCCGAATTCTCGGTGCCGGTGATCTTCATCACTGCCTTCCCCGAGCGGCTGCTCACCGGCGAGCGGCCCGAGCCGACCTTCCTGATCACCAAGCCGTTCCAGCGGGAAACCGTGAAGACGACGATCAGCCAGGCGCTGTTCTTCGATCAGGCGACCGTGCCCGCCTGATCCTCGCGAAAAATCCGGCGCGGGTTCCACATGATACGGACCCAAAACGGTTTTCGCGGGTTGTAGATGGCATGGCTGAGAATGATGAATCCATCCATCTCGACACCGAGCAGGCCCGCGCCGGCGCTACGCCGCACATGACGCGCTACGTACTGGGCTATGGCCTGGTGCTGGTTATCGTCGCGTTCGCCGTGATCCTTCTCTTCTGACCGCGCACGGCATGAATATGCTGGCAATCGCGGCGACCAAGCCTATCTCTGGAACAGGCCGCTTCCACGCGGCCCACGCAAAAAAGCGGGATCGAATGAGTCAGTCCGAACAGCCCGAGGACAAGGGAACCGAGGCGCCGCAGGAGCATGTCTCGCTTTCCGACCCCGAGTTCAAGAAACAGCTCGCGATGGTCATCCCGCATCTGCGTGCCTTTGGCCGCTCGCTTTCCGGCAGCCGTGATCTCGCCGACGATCTGGTGCAGGAGACGCTGCTCAAGGCCTGGGCCGCGCGCAAGCGCTTCCAGGCGGGCACCAACATGCGCGCCTGGACCTTCATCATCCTGCGCAATCTCTATCTCAGCCAGATGCGCCGCGCGCGCTTCAAGGGCGAGTGGGACGATCTGGTCGCCGACCGGCTGCTCGCCGCGCCGGCGAGCCAGGACCGGCATGTCGAGCTTTCGGACATGCAGCGCGCGCTGCTCCATCTTCCCCAGCCGCAGCGCGAGGCGTTGATCCTCGTCGGGGCCGGCGGCTTCGCCTATGAAGAGGCGGCCGAGATCTGCCAGGTTGCCGTCGGTACCATCAAGAGCCGCGTCGCGCGCGGGCGCGTTGCGCTCGAACATCTGCTCAGCGAAGGCCAGCTGCCTTCGCGGCGCCTCGAGCCGGGCACTGCCGAGGGCAAGACGGCGCTCGACACGATCATGGGCGAAGTGGACGACCTCAGCCGCGATCGCGGCGACCTCTCGGCCAAGTAAGCCGGACACCGCGCAAAATTCAGGCCGCGTTCCCCCGGGGGAGCGCGGCCTTCTCAATATTCGATATGCAAGGTTCAGCGCGGCCGGTTGAGCTGGCGGAGCATCGCCGCCATGTCGTCCGGCAGCCCCGCGTCGCGGGCATAGGCGTCGCGCAGCGCCAGGCCGATCGCGTCGCTGGCGCGCGGCGCCTCGACCCGATATGCGGGCTGCCGGGCTTCGTTGGCCGAGGCTGAAGTCGTCTGGTTCATGTTGCTAGAACAATTCAATTCTCGTTTTGTTGCTTGACTTTTTGCAATGCACCGTTTCGCAGGTGGCTGATTCCGTGACTGAAACGCCTCTTCCCGCCGATCTTGCCGACGCCGTCGCGCGGGCGCATGCGCACGCGCCCTTCCTCGACAACCTGCTCACGCGCGAAGCGGCCCTGGTCGCGGATCTCGAAGCCGCCCTTGCGGATCCCCATGCGGCGGCGCGGGCGGTCGCGGGCGAAATGAGCGAAGGGGCGCGGCTGCGCATCGAGCGCCGCCGGCTCGCGCTCCTCGTGGCCCTGGGCGATCTATCGGGCCGGTTCGACCTCACCCGCGTCACGCATCTGCTCACCGATTTCGCCGACGAGGCGCTGGATCGTGCCATCCGCACGGCGATCCTCGAACGGACCCCGGATGCCGATCCGCGCGGATTCGCCGCGATCGCGCTCGGCAAGCAGGGCAGCCGCGAGTTGAACTATTCGTCGGATATCGATCCCATCCTGCTCTTCGATCCGGAGACATTGCCCTGTCGCCCGCGCGAGGACGTGCAGGAAGCGGCGGTGCGGATCGGCCGCCGCGTGGTCGAGCTTCTCCAGGCCCGCGACGGCGACGGCTATGTGTTGCGCGTCGACCTGCGCCTGCGCCCCTCGCCCGAAGTGACGCCGATCGCATTGCCGGTCGAGGCGGCGATCTCCTATTACGAGAGCCAGGCACTGCCCTGGGAGCGCGCCGCCTTCATCCGCGCGCGGGCCTGTGCCGGCGATCGTGCGCTTGGCGCCTATTTCCTCGACGCGATCCGTCCCTTCGTTTGGCGTCGCGCGCTCGACTATGGCACGATCCGCGAGATCCGCGACATCAGCCGCCGTATCCGCGATCATTATTCGCAGGCCCAGGCGTTCGGTCCGGGCTACGACCTGAAGCGGGGCCGGGGCGGCATCCGCGAGGTCGAGTTCTTCGCCCAGATCCACCAGCTCATCCATGGCGGCCGCGAACCGTCGCTGCGCGCGCCCGCCACCCGCGACGCGCTTGCCGCGCTGGCCGAGGCGGGGCGGATCGGGCTCGACGAGGCCCAGGACCTCACGCGGGCCTATGTCGCGCTGCGCACGATCGAGCACCGGCTGCAGATGGTCGACGATCGCCAGACCCACCAGCTGCCCGAGAACCCGGACTCGCTCGACAATGTCGCCCGGCTTCACGGGCTGGCGGACGGCGCCGCGCTGACCGATCTGCTCAGGCCGCACGTCATCCGTGTCGGTGCGGTCTATGACAGCCTGGCGGGCGAGGAGGAGCAGCGGCTGCCGAGCGAGAGCGCGCCGCTCGAGGCGAAGCTCGGCGCGGCCGGGTTCGAGCGGCCGGACGGCGCGGCGCGGATCGTCCAGGGCTGGCGTGCCGGCACCTATCCGGCGCTGCGCACCCCCGCTGCCCGGGAAGCGCTGGAATCGGTGCTGCCCGGCCTGATCGACGCTTTTTCCCGCGCGCCCGACACGGTGCATGCGATCACCCGCTTCGATGCGATGCTCTCGCGCCTGCCCAGCGCGATCAACTTCTTCCGCCTGCTCGAAGCCCAGCCGGGCCTTGCCCAGCTGCTCGGCGCGATCCTGGCGCTGGCGCCCACCCTTGCCGAGCAGCTGGGGCGGCGCGCCGAACTGCTCGACGGGCTCATCGACGCGACTGCGCTGGCTCCGGTTCCCGATATCGAAACGCTCGCCGCCGGCATGCGCCGCTGGGAGCCGGGCTCCGACTATCAGTTCCAGCTCGAGTTCGTCCGGCGCTTCGTCAACGAGAAGCGTTTCGCGCTGGGCGCGCAGATCGTCGCGGGGGCAGGCGATCCGCTGGAGGTCTCCACGGGCTATGCCCGCGTCGCCGAGGCGGCGATCGAGACATTGGCCACCGCGACGGTGGCCGAATTCTCGCGCAACCATGGCGCGGTGCCCGACAGCGAACTGGTGATCCTCGCACTCGGCCGGATGGGCGGGCAGGCGCTCACCCAAGCCTCGGACCTCGACCTGGTCTATCTCTTCACGGGCGATTATGCGGCGGAAAGCGACGGCGCCAAGCCGCTCGGCGCGGTGACCTATTACAACCGGCTCGGCCAGCGCGTCACCGCGGCGCTCTCGGTGCCGACGCCCGCCGGGCCGCTCTACGAAGTCGACACCCGGCTGCGCCCCTCGGGCGCGCAGGGCCCGCTGGTCGTGTCGCTCGACGGTTTCGAGAAATATCAGCGTCAGGATGCCTGGACCTGGGAGCACATGGCGCTCACCCGCGCCCGCCCGGTCTTCGGCTCGCCCTCCGCGCGGGCCCGGGTCCAGGCGATCATCGATGCGGTGCTCCGGGGGGAGCGGCCGGATCGCGACATTCGGGCCGAGGCTGTCAGGATGCGTGCCGACATGGCGGCGCACAAGCCGCCAAAGGGGCCGCTCGACGCCAAGCTGCTCGATGGCGGGCTGGTCGACCTGGAGTTCGCGGTGCATGTGACGCAGCTCGTCCGCCATGCCGGCTTCGAGCCGCGGCTGGGGCTGGCGATCGACGCGCTGGCGGGGCAGGGGCTGTTGCCCCCTGGCATGCGTCCCGCGCATGATTTCCTCACGCGGCTGCTGGTCACCATGCGGCTCGTCGCGCCCGATGCGCAGCCGCCGGGTTGCGCCACCCAGGCGCTGATCGCCCGCGCACTCGGGCTCGAGGGCTGGGACGAGGTGGTTGCGCAGCTCGACCGGACCCGGCAGGAGGTCCGCGATTGCTGGGCGTCGGTGCGCGGCCCGGCCTGAGGAGAGGAAGATGGCTATCGAGGAAGGCGACAAGATCCCCGCGGTCGATCTCGACGGGACCGAGGGCGAGGCGATCGCGCTCGCGGACAAGGTGGGGAAGCCCTTCGTCCTCTATTTCTATCCGAAGGACGATACTTCGGGCTGTACGCGCGAGGCGCAGGACTTCTCGGCGCTGCTGCCCGAGTTCGCGGCACTGGGCGCCGAGGTGCTGGGCGTTTCCAAGGATCCGCCGATCAAGCACCAGAAGTTCATCAACAAATACGACCTCACCGTGCCGCTCGCGACCGATACCGAGGGCAAGGCGATGGAAGCGTTCGGCGTATGGGTGGAGAAGCAGCTCTACGGCAAGCGCTACATGGGCATCGATCGCTCGACCTTCCTGTTCGACGACCAGGGCAAGCTGTTCCGCGCCTGGCGCCGGGTGCGCGTGCCCGGCCATGCGGTGGACGTGCTCGAATCGATCAAGGAAATGCAGGCGCGGTGATGCGTCGGCTGCTCGCCTCGATCGCGGCGTTGGCGCCTGCGGCCGTGCAGGCGCAGGAGTTGCCGCCAATACCGCGCGTACTGTTGAACACGGCCGCATTGGTCTGCGTGAAGGTCGATGCCGAGGGCAGGGTGGACGCCTTCTTGCTCGATTCGAAGGGCGATGCGGCGCGTGACAGGGCGGTTCTCGCCTGGGTACGCGAACTCAGATGGCCCGCCGCGCAACCGGGAGAGGAAGGCGTACGCAACCGTTGGTTCCCGATGCCGGTGCAGTTCGGTGATGTCCCGGCGCCCCAGATCCCTCAGAGTTGCGCACCCGGTGCCGGCCGTATCTGACATGACCCGGCGCACCATCGCCCAGGCCTGTCGTGCGGTGCTTGCCGCCGCGGCGCCGGCCGACAAGGTAAAGGCCGCCCGCGCCGCCGCGCGGGACTGGCGGCTGGGACGGCTGGCCTTCGCATTCGACGTGGCGATGCCCGATCGCCCCGCACGCCCCGACAAGCCGGAGCTGCTCCCGCCCAACCGCATGCCCAAGCGTGGCAAGGGCGGCTCCGAACGCGGGCGCATCGCGCTGATCCATGCGCTTGCCCATATCGAATTCGCCGCGATCGATCTGGCCTTCGACGCCGCGGGGCGCTTCGGCGAGCGGTTTCCGCGCGGTTTCACGGATGACTGGATGCAGGTCGGCGCCGACGAAGCGATGCATTTTGCCCTGCTCGACCGGCGGCTGCGAAACCTCGGCAGCCATTATGGCGCGATGCCCGCGCATGACGGATTGTGGGACGCGGCGGCCGAGACCGCGCATGATCCGCTCGCCCGGCTGGCAGTGGTGCCGATGGTGCTGGAGGCGCGCGGGCTCGACGTGACGCCGGCAACGATCGAGCGATTTCTGGCGGCAGATGATGCAGTTACGGCGCGCATCCTCACACGTATTCTGAACGACGAGGTGCGGCACGTTCGCGCTGGGACCCGGTGGTTCGAATCAGCGTGCCGCGAAAAGGGTTTCGTGCCCGAAACAACCTGGCAGGCGTTGGTGACGCGCCATTTCGGCGGCTTGCTTAAGCCTCCGTTCAACGACTCGGCGCGCGACTCAGCCGGTTTGTCCCGCGATTATTACCAACCTCTTGCCGTAGACTGATTCCTCGGGCCACAAGCCACCGTCCAGAGGCGGAGGGGCTGCTTCCTGCGACGTGGTGACAATTGAAGTACGGCAACCGGGTCGCGTTTCGGTGCTTGCTTCCATGAAACTTGCCGGGGAATCATGGCCAAGGCGTCGAACATCAAAACCACTACCGCGGCTCAGCGGTTCCGTGCTTTTTTCACTACCCGCGATTTTATTTTCCATGACGGCCGCGACCTGAAGCGTTTCAGCATCGCGGGCCGCACCCAGGCGCTGCTCGCCGGCGTCGCCACTGTCACCGTGCTGTTCTCCGCCTATGGCGTGGCCCAGGCCGCCGTGGGCGCGATCGCGATCAGCGGCGTGACCGGTACGCCCGCTTCGCCGGAAGCGCAGGTCGCGCGGATGCGCGAGCAGGTCGAGAAGATGCAGGCCGACGTCACCGCCGCCAAGGAGGCCGCGCGCCTCCAGGCCGCGCGCGTCGAGCAGCATCAGGCGCTGATCAGCGCGACGCTCACCGGCAAGGGCGATCGCAAGGTGATCGAGCAGCCGCTGCCGGGCGCTTCGCAGCGCACCAGCGCCGTCGCCAATGAAGTCCTCGCGCCGCTCAAGCGCGTGGAAGCGCGCCAGATCGCGCTGGCCGGCAAGGCGCGCGCCGCCGGTGAAGCCCGTTACCAGCAGACCGCGAGCGAGCTTCGCCGCCTCGGCCTTTCGCCCGAGCGCTATGTGAAGGTGCCGGCGATGGGCGGCCCCTATGAGCCGGTCGACAACGACAATGCGAGCGGCAGCGACGCTTCGGCCGAAGCCGCCGATGCCCAGTTCCGCGCGCTGTTCGTCACCTGGAAGAAGCTCGACATGCTCGAGCAGACGGTGATCTCGATCCCGTCGATGCAGCCGGTCGACAAGCTCACCTTCACTTCGAATTTCGGGGTCCGTTCGGATCCGTTCCGCGGCACCGCCGCGATGCATGCCGGCGTCGACATTCCCGGCGCGCTCGGCACGCCGATCTATGCGACGGCCGACGGCGTCATCAGCCATGCCGGCCGGCAGGGCGGCTATGGCAATCTCGTCCAGATCAACCATGGCCGCGGCATCGAGACCCGCTACGGCCATCTCTCGAAGATCCTCGTCGCCGACAATACCCGCGTGAAGCGCGGCCAGCTGATCGGCCTGATGGGCTCGACCGGCCGCTCGACCGGCAGCCACCTCCATTATGAGGTGCGCGTCGATGGCAAGGCCGTGAACCCGATCCCGTTCCTGCAGACCGGCGAGTATCTCGCTTCGGTGCAGGACCGCGTGGCCGGCGGCGTCGGCGGCCCGGCGACGAACAAGTAACAGCGCGTTCCAGAGTCAGGAGAGGAGAGGGCCGCCCGCGAAGGCGGCCCCTTTCTTTTTTGGCCCCTTTCCTGCCTGGGCGTCAGGCGCCGATCCATCCCTGCGCCACACCGTCCTGGATCAGGGCGGCCAGGGCCTGGGAGGTCTTCTCCAGCTGGGTGACGACTTCGGCCAGCGTTGGGTTGCCGGAACTGACATAGGGCGCGAATGCCCCGCGCTGGAAGGGGCCGGAGGGCGCGCCCCAACCGTGCCGACGCGTCGAGAGGAGCTGGTTCCCCGAAGCATCGAAATAGACGGCCATGTGGATATGGCCCGAACAATCGATATAGCCGGCCTCGCCGCCGGTCGCGTCGACGATCTTCAGCGCGCGCGCGGCGCTCGAATTGGTGCTGCGCAGCGTGAGTACCGACTTGCTCGGGTCCGGCGCCGTCGAGCGCGTCAGCACCTGGCCTTCGGCGGTGGTGTAGCAATTGCGCCCGCCCAGGTCGGAGATATTGGCCTGGCCCAGGCCGAAGCCCGCGCCGAGGATCCAGCAGTCCCGCGAATTCGCCGTGAACTGGATCTGATAGGTCGCCTGTCCTCCGGGATTCTCCACGCGCGGCTGGATCAGCATGTTGCTTTCGCCGTTGATCGTTGCGGCGACGACTCCGCCGGCCGGGCTCGCATTGTCCTCGAAGGAAGGCTTGAGGAAGACGTTGTTGTTCAAGGCAAAGGCTTCGGTTTCGCCGTTGTCGACAAGCAGGTTGGTCGTCGAGACCGCCGGATATTGGGAATTGTGATTATAGGCGCCGCAGATGAAGTTGTTTTCATTGCAATAGCCGCCGGCGGATTGGCTGAGGCGGTGGTTGGTCCGGTTGTCCGCGAGGGATTCGAACGTCACGACGTTATAGGCGAATCCGTGCCCCATGCCGATGCAGTGCAGGCCGATGCTGAAGCCGAGGACGCTGGTGACCTGAAGGTTGGAATGCACCAGATTCACCAGCCGCACCCCGGTGCTCCCGCCGCCCGATCCCGGCGCTCCCGAGGTATCGGGCGAGGGGGTGTCGCGATAGATCTTTACACCGCTTACGGACAGGTTGGACCGGTTCCCGGCCTCGCTGCCGATGACGACCGCCGGCTTGGCGGTGGCGGTGGAGGCGATTCTTCCCAGCCAAGTCAGGGTCGCGCCGTCGGGCAGGTCGAACACGATCGTGTTGTCGCCCGTGAAATGCCTGCCGGGATCGAGGATGAAATGGGGCGTGGTCAGGGTCTTGGCATGATCGATGGCTGCCTGCAGCGGGACGGAAACATCATCGGCGGGGCCGGTGCCGGTACCGGCAAGGCATGCCGCCTGTTGTGCACCGGTATAGAAGTCGAACGCGCGAACGATCATATATTGCTCCTCTGGCGAACGGGGTCATGCTGCAGAATGCAGCCAGTTCGATCTACGCCCTTGCGCGCGGGCTGGCCGGCACATTCGTCGTGCATGCCGCGGCAACCGAGACGAAGGCGAAACGAAAATGGACCTTCCCGCATTCTGCCCCGAGATTCCCGTCTCCGATCTGCCCGCCGCGCTCGCCTATTACCGCGATCGGCTGGGCCTCGCGGTCGACTGGTCGGATAGGGAGCTCGGCCTTGCCGGCGTCTCGCGCGGCGCGACTCGGGCGTTCCTGAGCAGCGCCGCCTATCGCGATCCTCTCGGCAATCGGCCGCCGGTCGTGCTTTGGCTCAATCTCGCAAACCGTGCCGAGATCGACGCGCTCCATGCCGAATGGGCAGCGGCGGGTGCTGCCATCGACGCGCCCCCCGCGGCGAAGCCCTACAAGCTCTATGAATTCTTCGCGCGCGATCCGGATGGAAACCGCCTCCGGATATTCTACGACTTTGCCTGGGAAGAACGCGCAGCGGGAAGCGGGGCGCGCTGACGCATTGCCTCGCGTGCGCCGCCTCCCTATCTCGGTGCCATGGTAGCGCTCCTTCAGCCCGAGATCGGCCTGACTCCTTCCGCCGCTGCGCGCGTCGCTGCGATCGCGGCCAAGCAGGGCAAGCCTGCGATCCTGCGCCTGTCGGTGGAGGGCGGGGGCTGTTCTGGCTTCCAGTATAAATTCGGTTTCGCGGATAGGGTGGAGGACGGCGACGAAGTCGCCGAGCTGGACGGCGTCCGGCTGGTCGTCGATTCGATCAGCCTCGATCTGGTGCGGGGCGCGAATGTCGATTTCGTCGACAATCTCGGCGGCGCACACTTCACCGTGCAGAATCCCAACGCGGCTTCAGGCTGCGGCTGCGGCACCAGCTTCTCGGTCTGAGCGGAAGGCCCCCTTTGCCCAAGATCGTCACCTACAATGTCAATGGCATCAAGGCGCGCATGGAGCGCCTGCTCGAATATCTTGCCGAGCAGCAGCCGGATGTCGTCTGCCTCCAGGAGCTGAAGGGCGCCGACGAGACGTTGCCGGTCAGGGAGATCGAAGCGGCGGGCTATGGCGCCGTCTGGCACGGTCAGAAGGGATTCAACGGCGTCGCGATACTGGCCAGGGGCCGGCAGCCCGTCGAGCGCCAGCGTGGACTGGCGGGCGATCCGGAGGATGCGCATAGCCGCTATATCGAGGCCGAAATCGGCGACGACCTGGTCGTCGTGTCCATCTACCTGCCCAACGGCAATCCGCAGCCTGGCCCCAAATTCGACTATAAGCTGAAATGGATGGAGCGCCTCGCCGATCGTGCGCAGGCATTGCTCGCGGAGGAGCGGGCGGTGGTGCTGGCCGGCGACTACAACGTCATCCCCAATGACGACGACACCTTCTCGGTTCGCGCCATGGCGACCGACGCGCTCATGCAGCCCGAAAGCCGCGAGCGCTATCGCACGCTGCTGGCACAGGGCTGGACCGATTCGCTGCGTACCCGCTTTCCCGGCGGCGGCATCTGGACCTTCTGGGACTATCAGGCGGGGGCCTGGCAGCGCGACGCGGGCTTCCGCATCGACCATCTGCTGCTAAGCCCGATTGCCGCCGATCGGTTCCTGGGCGCCGGCGTCGACAAGGAATATCGCGGCCGCGAGAAGGCCAGCGATCACGCGCCCACCTGGGTCAGCCTCCGCTAGACTGACCGTTTCCGGACAAGGGCGGTGTCCGCTTCCGGACGCGCATCCCGGACAAATCCCAAAATCTGGTGTGTATTGCTGTGTTATGGCACGTCATCACGCTGTCATGAACGGCTAAGCCATTGAAATTGCTTAACTCTGAAACTTGGCACGCCGATTGCGAAGCATGGGGCACAGGCGGGAAGGAGCGCCTGTCATGTCTGCAGGTAAAGGAGTTGAGGATATGAACAGCAAGCCCATCCAGTCCGCCTTCCTGGCGATTGCCGCCACCGTCACGCTGGTTGCCGGCGCCGTATCGCCGGCGCTCGCCCGCGCCAATGATCCGGCCAAGGAGGCCAAGAAGACCGACGACCAGTCGGACAAGGCGGCGCAGAAGCGCTACTGCGTCCAGGGGACGTCGACCGGCACGCTGATGCCCAAGCGCGAATGCCATACGCGTGCCGAGTGGATCGCCCGCACCGGCGTCGATCCGGTCAAGGAAGTCCAGAAGAACTGAGCGGATCGTTCCGCGCCCTTCGCGGCGAACGGGCCGGCGCGTCGACCGCGCAGCGCCCTTCGCCGGCGAGCCCCCAATCATCGAGGAATCCAGCCATGACCCGCAAGTCCATCCTTTCCGCCGCCGCTGTCTTGCTGGCGGGCGCCACCTTCGCGGCTGGCGCCGTCTCCCCTGCTGCCGCTGCCGGAAACGATCCCGCCAAGGCGAAGCAGGAACAGGAGCAATCGCCGGCACAGGCCGCCAAGGCCGACACCCGCAAATATTGCATGAACACCGAAACGACCAGCTCGCGGATCCTGAGGCGCGATTGCCGCACGCGCAGCGAGTGGCTCGACCTCGGCGTCGATCCGATCGAGGCGATGAAGCGACGTTGAGGCCCCCGGAGGGCGCCCGCGGCGGATCCAGTGCAACGTGCCGCCGCGGCGCGACTTCCTCCAGCCGGTTCCGGCCGGCGCCGGCTCGCTCCGCGATCCCTCGGGGGCGGGCCGGCTTGCCGTCCGCGGCTGTGTTCAGAGCGGCTTCTGGTAGATCGCGTATTCGCGGTTCACCCAGGAATCGATCGCGTCGGCGATCGCGTTCATGCCCTGGTTGTCATCGAGCACCCAGCCGATCTCGCCGCGGGTCGCGCCATAATTGGCCACCGCCGCGCGGCGGATATATTCGATCATCATGAAGGCCAGCTGGCTCGCCATGCGCGACGCCTGGAGCCGCTTCACCACGCCCATCAGCGGCACGCGCATCGTCCGCGCCTTGGGCTTGCGCAGCCACAGCAGCAGCTTGGCCCAGCCGAAGGGGAGGAGCGAGCCCTTGAGCGGCTTCAACTGCTCGTTGAGATCGGGCAGGGTGACCATGAATGCTACCGGCTCGCCCTCGAGCTCCGCGATCAGGATCAGGTCCTCGAATACCAGCGGCTTCAGCTTCTTGCCGACATCGTCGATCTCGGGCTGGGTGAGCGGAATGAAGCCCCAATTGTCCGACCATGCATCGTTGAGGATCGCCATGATGATTGCGGCCTCCCGGTCGAACTTTGACTTGTCGACCTTGCGGATGCGGATCTTGGGGTTCTTCTCGCCATTCTCGACGATGCGGTTGATCAGCGGCGGGAACTGCTTGCTCACGTCGAGTTCGTAGGTGAGCAGCTTCTTGGCTTCCTTGTAGCCGGCCGCCTCGATCCAGCCCTGATATTTCGCCGGGTGATGGCCCATCAGCACCGTGGGGGAATGGTCGTGGCCCTTCACCAGCAGGCCCGGCTCCTCCCAGATCGACAGGCTGACCGGGCCGAACGCACGCGTCATGCCCTTGCCGCGCAACCAGTCCTCGGCCGCGTTGATCAGCGCCTTGGCGGCATTCTGGTCCTCGGCCTCGAACATGCCCCAGAAGCCGGTACCGGGGCCGAATCCCTTTTCGGGCGGCATATCGAGGGCCAGGAAGTCGATATGCGCGGAGATGCGGCCCACCGGCTCGCCGTCGCGCTCGGCAAGGAACAGCTGTGCTTCGGCATGGCTGAACCAGCCATTCTTCTTCGGGTTGATCGTCCCGGCCACTTCGTCACGCAGCGGCGCCACCCAGTTCGGGTCGTCGCCGTTCAGGCGATAGGCGATCTCGATGAACTGCTTGATGTCGCGCTTGGACGAAACGGGACGGATGCTGAGGGGGCCGCTGGGCAAGGGAAAAGCCCTTCTGTTGGTTTGATCCAGCGCAATGCAGTCCTTCGCCGCGGAGCCAGTGTCAAGCGCGGCAATTGCGGCGGGCAGGGCGGCACCTAACCGCTGGAATGCCACCATAAAGCCACTATCTGAGGCCAATGGCGGACATCATGACGAAATCGCTTGCCCTCAAGGTTCACGATGATGCGCCGGCGGCGACGCCGGCCAGTGCGCGTATCAAGCTTTCCGGCGTGCCCGACGATCGCGCGATGCTGCGCGCCGCGGCCGAGCTCACGCGCGACCTGCATGCGCCCAATCCGCGCATCTACTGGACCGACATGCTGCTCTCCGCGGGCATCGGCTATGCCGCGCTTGCCGCGACCATTCTTGCCCCGTCGGCGCTGCTGGCGGTGCTTGCCGGCGCGGTGGCGGTGCTCGCGCTCTATCGCGCCAGCCTGTTCATCCACGAGCTGACGCATGTGAAGCACGCGCTGCTCCCCAATTTCCGGCTCGGCTGGAACCTGCTGGTCGGCATTCCGATCCTGGTGCCCAGCTTCACCTATGAAGGCGTGCACAACCTTCACCATGCCCGCACCCGCTACGGCACGGTCGAGGATCCCGAATATCTGCCGCTCGCACTGATGAAGCCGTGGACGCTGCCGGTGTTCCTGCTCGCCGCGGTGCTGATGCCGGTCGCGATGCTGGTCCGCTTCGCCGTGCTCGCGCCGCTCTCGGCGGTGCTTCCGAAGCTGCGCCGGGTCGTCGTCGCCAAATATTCGGGCCTCAAGATCAACCCGGCCTTCGAGCGCCGCGCGCCCGAGGGCGAGCTCCGGAGCCAGTGGTTCTGGCAGGAGCTGGGCGCCAGCGTCTTCTCGATCGCGCTGCTCGCCCTGGTCGCGACCGGCGTGATCCCGCTGCGCGACTTCGGCATCTATCTCGCGGTGATCGCGGGCGTGGCGGTGATCAACCAGGTCCGCACGCTGGTGGCGCACCTGTGGGAGAATGACGGCGAGCCGCTCACCGTGACGGCCCAGTATCTGGACAGCGTCAACGTGCCGACGCCGGGCTTCTTCGCCTATCTCTGGGCGCCGATCGGCCTGCGCTACCACGCGCTGCATCACTTGCTGCCGAGCCTGCCCTATCATGCTTTGAACGAGGCGCATCGCCGCCTGTCGGACGCGCTCGAGGAAGCCTCGGCCTATCACAAGGCCAATTACCCCACGCTGCGCGGGCTGATGCACCGCCTTGCCGCCAGCACCATGGGCGCCCGCTGAACCGGCGGACGGGCTGAAGACGAGAAAGGCCGGGCAGCGATGCCCGGCCTTTTCGTTTGTCCGCCTCCCGAACCCGAAGCTCTCCCGACTAGTCCCTCAGATCGGCGACCATTCGATGGCTTCCTCACCTTCGTCGTCGTCCGCCACCTTGCCATGGTCGGTGCCGATTTCCTCGAGCAGCTTGTCGAGCACCCAGTCGACGCCGACGCCGCTCGCGCCCGAGATCGGGATCACCGGCCCGCCGCTCGCCTCTTCCAGTTCGGCGGAGAGCGCGGCGATCAGCTCGTCGTCCAGCGTATCGATCTTGTTGAGCGCGACCACCACGGGCTTTTCGACGAGTCCGGCGCCATAGGCCTCCAGCTCGCCGCGGACCACGCGATAGCTCTCCGCCACGTCGGGATCATTGGCGTCGATCAGGTGCAGCAGCACGCGGCAGCGCTCGATATGGCCCAGGAAGCGGTCGCCGATGCCGGCGCCTTCCGCCGCACCTTCGATCAGGCCGGGTATGTCGGCGACGACGAACTCGCGCTCCTTGTGCCGCACCACGCCCAGCTGCGGGCGCGTGGTGGTGAAGGCATAGGCGCCCACCTTGGCCTGGGCATTGGTCACCTGGTTGATGAAGGTCGACTTGCCGGCATTGGGCAGCCCGACCAGGCCCGCATCGGCAAGGAGCTTCAGGCGCAGCCACACCCAGGCCTCCTCGTTCGGCCAGCCGGTGCCGTGCTGGCGCGGCGCGCGGTTGGTCGAGGTCTTGTAGCTGGCATTGCCGCGCCCGCCGTCGCCACCGCGCAGGAAGACGACGCGCTGGCCCTTTTCGGTCAGGTCGAGCAGCAACGTGCGCTCCTCGTCGTCGGCGAGTATCTGGGTGCCGATCGGCACCTTGATCACCAGATCCTCGCCGCCTGCGCCGGTGCGGTTCGAGCCGGAGCCCCCCTGGCCGCGCGGCGCCCGGAAATGCTGGGTGTAGCGGAAGTCGATGAGCGTGTTCAGACCGGCAACGGCTTCGAAGATGATGTCGCCGCCCTTGCCGCCATTGCCACCATCGGGGCCGCCATATTCGATGAACTTCTCGCGCCGGAAGCTCACGGCACCCGGGCCGCCCGAACCGGAACGGACGAAAATCTTTGCCTGGTCGAGGAAATGCATCGCCGCCCCATAGGCGAGTGTCGCAAATCCGTCACCCCATGGTGACGGACTATTTACGGCAAGGCGGGAAAATCGCCCCGGGGGGAACAAGGGGCACAAGCAATGATTCGCGAGGCGTTGATCGGGTGCGCGCTGCTGGGCGGCGGCTATTATGCGATGTCGACCTATCGGAACGCGGACATCGTGCGGACGGTGAACGCGACTCCGCACGATACCTGGCGTGGCTTCGACCTGGCGCTCAACGGGGCGAAGCACGGCTGGACCGGTCATGGCCCGCAAGGCGACGGGCCGGACGTGAGCCCCGGCGAGGGGTTGAGCTGGCCCAAGGTCACCAGCGTCGATTCGAAGGAGATCGATTATCGCGTGAGCCATGGCGGGACGGAGTTCCTGCACATGAAGCTGCAGTTCGCGCCGCTCGACGACGGCCGCAAGACCAGGCTGTCGTTCAATGCCGATTTCAAGGGCAGGGCCGCGATCGCCGACTATAACCCGAAGATGCGCGAGGCGATGGCGCGCATCCTCGACGAGCTCATCGTCCAGGTCGAGACCGGCAAGGTGGCCAGCGCGGCGGAGCGGTTCCTCGACCTCGACCGCCAGATGCGCGCCCGCCCGGGCTATGCGGAAGCGCAGCGCGAGGGCGAGCAGATGCGCCAGCACGAGGCACAGGCGGCCGCGGCGAAGCCGATGGTCGATCCGGACAAGGGCCGGCTCGATCCCAGGGGCGCCGAGGTGACCCCGCGGAATCCCGGCTCGCATTACTGACGCGCAACTTTCCCGGCGCGCAACTTTCCTGCTGGCGCTGCCCGGAACCGGGAGTATAGGCTCTTGGTTCATTGAGGCGGCGCCGGGATGCGCCGGCGAGAAGAAACCAAGGCAACCGTCGCGCGCAGATGAACTCGATCGATCGGTACATGGCGCGGCTGATCGCGGTGCCCCTGATCTCGACATTGCTCATATCGGCGATGCTGCTGGTGCTCGACCGCATGCTGCGCCTGTTCGAGTTCGTCGCGACCGAGGGCGGGCCGGTCAGCGTCGTCTGGCGCATGCTCGCCAATCTGCTTCCCGAATATCTGGGGCTCGGCATCCCGATCGGGCTGATGCTGGGCTGCCTGCTGGCCTTTCGCCGCCTCGCCACTTCGTCCGAGCTCGACGTGCTGCGCGCGGTGGGGATGAGCTACACGCGCCTGCTCAAGGTGCCCTTCATGTTCGCGATCGCGCTGGCGGCGCTGAACCTCGCCATCGTCGGCTTCATCCAGCCCTGGTCGCGCTACAATTACGAGCAGTTGCGCTTCGAGCTGCGCTCGGGCGCGCTGGGCGCTTCGATCAAGGTGGGCGAGTTCACCAGCTTCGGCGCGAAGATGACGATGCGCATCGAGGAGAGCAAGGACGAGGGCCGCAGGCTTTCGGGCATCTTCGTCCAGATGATGACCAAGGACGGCACCCCGGTGGCGGTCACGGCGCAGAGCGGCCAGTTCCTGCGCTCGGACGATCCGGACGTGATCATCTTCCGCCTGCAGAACGGCACGCTCGTCCACCACGACAGGAACTCGCCCGAGCCGCGAGTGCTGACCTTCACCACCCACAACCTGCCGATCCCGCTGCCCAAATATGAGCAGTTCCGGAACCGCGGCGGCAAGAATATCGAACGGACCCTGCCGGAGCTCGCCGTGATCGGCCGCAATCCGCAGGCGAGCGACGAGGATCGCGAGGGCAGCCGTTCGGCCTTCCACTTCCGCCTGGCGGAAGTCGCGTCGATGTTCCTGCTGCCGTTCCTCGCCGTGGCGCTGGGCGTGCCGCCCAAGCGATCCACCTCGGCGCTGGGCGTGTTCCTGTCGATCGTGATGATCGTGACCTATCACAAGGTCAACGAATATGGGCAGTCGATCGGCGAGCTCGGCCGGGTCGATCCGCTGATCGCGCTCTGGGGGCCGTTCATGCTGTTCGCGGGGCTGGTGATCTGGATGTACTATCAGATCGCCTATGTGCCCGGGGGGCAGCCGATCGGCGGGCTCGAAAAGGCCTTCTCCAAGATGATCAAGGCGATCACGCGCCGCCTGCCGGGCCGTCGCCGCCGGCTCCGCCGAGAGGAAGAAGCTGCGGCATGACCTGGGCCAATTTCTTCCCGTCGCGGACCATGTCGCTCTACATGGCGCGCATGTTCCTGACGCGCACCTTCGCCATTCTCGGTGCGCTGGTGCTCATCCTCCAGTCGCTCGACCTGCTGACGGAAAGCGGCGCGATCCTGGCATATGCCGGCAACGGCGATGCCGAGATCTGGCGCTATGTCAGCCTGCGCGTGCCGCAGATCGCCTCGACCTTCCTGCCCTATTCGGTGCTGCTCGGTTCGATCCTGACATTGTCCCAGCTCAACCAGAACAGCGAAGTGATCGCGATGAAGGCCTCCGGCCTGTCGGCGCATCAGGTGCTCGCGCCGCTGCTGCTCACCGGGATCGCGGTGGCGGCCATCTCCTTCACCTTCAACGATCGCATCGTGTCGCGAGCCACCGCGACGCTCGAGCAGTGGAAGAAAGTGTCCTATGCTCCGCTGCCCATCGATCGCGGCGATCGCGCCAATGTGTGGGTGAAGGGCGACAACAACCTGATCCAGGTGCAGCAGGTCCGCGGGCGCGGCGATGCGGCGCAGCTTTATGGCGTCACCGTCTATGAGCGGCAGAACCGTTCGCTGGTCAGCATCCTCACCGCGCCGCACGCGGTGCGCGCCGGCGATGGCTGGCGCGTCGACAATGCCGAGCGCTTCATCGTCGCTACCGGCCAGAAGGCCAAGGTCGGCAGCATCGTGATCGGCCGCAATGTCCGGCCGGACCAGTTCACGCTCGCCCATGTCGATGCCGATTCCATGGCGTTCGGCGCGCTCTACCAGGCGATCGGCGACTTGAAGGTGGCGGGCCGCCAGACCGAGGCGCTCGAAGGCGCGCTGTGGCACAAGCTGGCAGGGCCGCTTTCGGCGATCCTGATGCCGTTGCTGGGTGCGGTCTCGGCTTTCGGCATTGCGCGTTCGGGCAAGCTGTTCGTCCGCGCGGTGATCGGCATGGCGCTCGGTTTCCTCTATTTCGTCGCCGACAATTTCGCGCTCGCGATGGGCAATCTCGGCGCCTATCCGCCGTTCCTCGCCGCCTGGGCGCCGTTCCTGCTGTTCCTGATGATCGGCGAGGCGGTGCTGCTCAGGACCGAGGAATAGGCGCGCAACGGAGCGCCCAAGCGTTCCTGTCTGGCTAGGCGGGGCGGGGGGCCATATAGCGGCGCCCATGTCGCTCTTCCCGCCCGCCTCCTTCCCGCGCATCGTCGTCAAGATCGGCTCGGCCCTGCTGGTTGATCCCGACGGCGGCGTGCGCCGTGCCTGGCTGGAGGGCATCGCCGGCAACATCGCCGCGCGGGCCCGCGCCGGGCAACAGGTCGCGGTGGTCTCTTCCGGTGCGATCGCGCTCGGCGCGCGGCGCCTCAGGCTTGCCAAGGGCGGTCGCGCCAGCCTGGAGGATGCCCAGGCCGCGGCAGCCACCGGCCAGATCGAGCTGAGCCGCGTCTGGGCCGATGTGCTTGCCGCCAATGGCCTCGTCGCGGCGCAGATGCTGGTCACGCTGGGCGACCTCGAGGACCGCCGCCGCTATCTCAACGCCGCCGCCACGCTCGATCGCCTGCTCGGGTTCGGTGTCGTTCCCGTGCTGAACGAGAATGACAGCGTCGCCACCGAGGAGATCCGGTTCGGCGACAATGACAGGCTCGCCGCCCGCGTGGCGCAAGCCGCGGGGGCGGGCGGCGTGGTGCTGCTCTCCGATGTCGACGGGCTCTACGACCGCAACCCCGTGCTGCCCGGCGCGGTGCACATTCCCCGCGTCGAGCGGATCGACGGCACGGTGGAGGGCATGGCCGACCGGGGGTCCGCCTCCGGCATGGGATCGGGCGGCATGATCTCGAAGATCGCGGCGGCGCGCATCGCCAATGCCGCCGGCGCGCATCTGGCGATAGCATCCGGCCGGATCGAGCATCCGCTCGGCGCAGAGGCGAGGCACACGCTGTTCGTGGCGGAGAGGACGGCCCCCGCGCGCAAGGCGTGGCTGGCCGGCGGCATCACCGCGTCCGGCACCATCCATGTCGATGCCGGTGCGGCCAGGGCATTGGGGCAGGGCCGCAGCCTGCTTGCCGCCGGCGCCACCCGGATCGAGGGCGATTTCGCCCGGGGCGACCTGGTCGTGATCGCCGGGCCGGACGGCAAGGCGCTCGCCCGCGGCCTGGCCGAATATCCCAGCGAGGACGCCGCCCGCATCCTCGGCCACCGCAACGAGGCGCAGGCCGAGCTGCTCGGCTATGCCCCGCGCTCGACACTGGTGCACCGGAGCCATATGGCGCTGCTGTGACCACCATCGCCCTTACCGGCGGCACCGGCTTCGTCGGCACCCGCCTGATCGCCCTCGCGCTCGAAGCCGGCCACCAGGTCCGCGCCCTCACGCGCCGTCCCCAGGCCGAACGGGAACATATCGCCTGGGTGCGGGGCGACTTGTCGGATACCGCCGCGCTCGCCGAGCTGTGCGAGGGGGCGGGCGCCGTCATCCATGTCGCGGGCGTCGTCAACGCGCCCGACCGCGCCGGCTTCGCGGCGGGCAATATCGACGGCACGCGGGGCATGCTGGAAGCGGCGCGGGCGCAGGGCGTCCACCGTTTCGTCCATGTTTCCTCGCTTGCCGCGCGCGAGCCCGGGCTCTCGGCCTATGGCTGGTCCAAGGCGGAGGGGGATGCGCTCGTCATGGCTTCGGGCCTCGACTGGAGCATCGTCCGCCCCCCGGCCATCTATGGTCCGGGCGACCTCGAGATGCTCGAGCTGTTCCGGCTGGCGAAGAAGGGCCTTGCGCTGATGCCGCGCGGCGGCCGCATCTCGCTGATCGAGGTCGGCGACCTCGGCCGGCTCCTGCTGGCGCTCGCCACCACCGACGGGTGCAACCAGATCCTCGACGCCGATGACGGCACCGAGACCGGCTGGAGCCACCAGCAATTCGCCGCCGCGATCGGCACCGCGCTCGGCAAGCGGGTCGCGTCCTTCGCCCTGCCGCGCACGCTGCTGATGGCGGGGGCGCATCTCGATCGGCTGGTGCGGGGTGGCAAGGCGAAGCTCACGCCCGATCGCGTGGCCTATTTCTGTCATGAGGACTGGGTGGTGGATGCCGCCCGGCGCCCGCCGGCGAACCTCTGGACGCCGCAGGTGGAAACACCGGCAGGCCTCGCGGCCACGGCAGCCTGGTATCGCCAGCAGGGTCTGCTCTAGGGCCGATCGACATTTACGAGACCGGCGCTCCCCGGCGAAGGCCGGGGCCCAGCGTCGGGGTGCTATCGAGATATGCGAACCCCACGAACGATGTCGCAACTGGGCCCCGGCCTTCGCCGGGGAGCGAGAAGGGCGGTCCGGCTCTCGTCGCGCCCAAATGTCGATCCGCCCTAGGGCGCGCCGGATGGACGGGGCACCTATCCCCTTCCGGCAAGGATGACCCAATGACCGTCATCCCCGCGCAGGCGGGGATCCAGAGTCACGGGCGATGCGCTAGAGAAACCCTGGGTCCCCGCCTGCGCGGGGATGACGAAACAGCGATACCGGTCTGAAGGGGATATGTGCCGATGGACGGCGAGACGTTCGAGACCACCGACCGGCTGTTCGCCTGGCGCCCGGCCGACCCCTCGGCCGCGGGCTGGCATTTCCTCCCGGTGAAGGGCCCGGTCGCCGCCGAGATCCGGTTCGCCGCGCTCGGCCGCGCCAGCCGCTTCGGATCGATCCGCGTCAACGCCAGCATCGGCGGCACGCACTGGAAGACGTCGCTATTTCCCGACAGGGAATCGGGGGGCTATCTCCTCCCGGTAAAGGCCGACATCCGCCGCCGCGCCGGGCTTTCGGCGGGCGACGAGGTGACGGTCCGGCTGGAAGTCTGAGCGTTTCCGCCGATCAGGGCAGGGGCGGGATGACGATCGCGGTGTCTGCCTTCACGCGGTCGAGCGCGATCAGCGAGCGATAGCTGGCGATGCATTCGTTCTCGGCGAACAGCCGCCGGGTCAACGCCGAATAGGCGCGCATGTCCGACGTGACGATCACCAGCGTGAAGCTCACGCCGCCGGTGACGTAATAGCATTGCTGCACCTCGGGCGTGTCGAGGAACAGGCGGCGCGCCCGTTCCACCGTCGGCATGCGCTCGTCGACCAGCTGCACTTCGACGATGGAAGTGATGGTAAGCGGCACCGCATCGGGATCGACGATCGCCACGTTGCGCGCGATCACGCCCGCCGCCTCCATCGCCGCGATCCGCCGCTGTACCGCCGCCGCCGAGAGGTTCACCGCCTCGGCGATCTGCCGCTGCGGCAGCTTGTTGTCCGCCTGCACGATTCGCAGGATCGCCCGGTCGAAGCTGTCGAGAATCCGTGCGGATTTGCCCTGTCCATTGGCCATCCGGCGAGTTTTTGTTGCATTCGGCCGGTCAATCAAGAGCGCACAGCCCATTCCGGTGATGATATTTCCCGCTGCGAAGGGAATTTCCATGCCGGGCGAACGCGGATCGACGATGCTGGGCGTATTGTGCGGAGCGGCTGCCGGCGCGCTTTGGGGCCTGGTGTTCCTCGCGCCCGAACTGGCCCGCGCCTTCGGTCCGCTCGAGCTGACCATCGGCCGCTACCTTGCCTATGGCCTGATCTCCGCCGCCCTGATCGTCCCGCGCTGGCGCACGGTCTCTGCAAGCATTGGGGGAGCGGAATGGCGGGCACTGTTCTGGCTCGGGCTCGCCGGCAACACGCTCTACTATATCCTCCTCGCCAGTGCCGTGCAGCTCGGCGGCGCCGCGATCACCGCACTCGTGATCGGCTTCCTCCCCGTCGTGGTGACCATCGTCGGCAGCCGCGCCGAAGGGGCCGTGCCGCTCGCCCGCCTGGCTCCGTCGTTGCTGCTTTGCGGGGCGGGTACGGCCTGCATCGGATGGCAGGCGCTGTTCCTGCCTTCCGCCCGCCCGGTCGCCGCGCAGCTCGCCGGCCTGCTCTGCGCGCTCGGCGCGCTTGCCTCCTGGGGTGCCTTTGCGGTGGGCAACAACCATATGCTCGCGCGGGTGAGGACCGTCTCGTCGCACGACTGGAGCCTGCTCATCGGCATCGCCACCGGCGCCCAGAGCCTGTTGCTGATCCCGCTGGCGCTGCTGCTCGGCACGCGGGGCCATGGAGCAGGGGAGTGGGTGCTGTTTGTCGCCGTGTCGGCCGGGGTGGCGATCTTCGCCTCGATCGTCGGCAATGCGCTGTGGAACAAGATGAGCCGGCTGCTGCCGCTCACCCTTGCCGGACAGATGATCACCTTCGAGACGCTGTTCGCCCTGCTCTACGCCTTTGCCTGGGAGCATCGCGGCCCCACCGTGGCGGAGGCACTGGCCTTCGTACTGGTGGTGGCGAGCGTGGTGAGCTGTGTGGCGGCGCATCGGCGGCCGGGGATGGCGAAGGAAATCAAGGCCTCGACCGGGCTCCGGCCCTAGGCCGTCCCCATCATGCTCCGCGCCACCGCCTCGGCGCTCTTGATCCCGTCGATCGCCGCCGAGAGAATGCCGCCCGCATAGCCGGCCCCTTCGCCCGCCGGAAACAGGCGCGCCACGTTCAGGCTCTGATGATCCTTGCCGCGGGTGATCCGCACCGGCGAGGAGGTGCGCGTCTCCACGCCCGTCATCACGGCGTCGGGATGGTCGTAATTGGCGATCTGGCGGCCGAACACCGGCAGCGCCTCGCGGAACGCCTCGATCACGAAGCCGGGAAGGCATTCGGACAGGTCGGTCATTCTCACCCCGGGCTTGTACGAGGGGATGACTTCGCCCAGCGCCGTGGAAGCCCGGCCGGCGAGCAGGTCGCCCACCCGCTGCCCCGGCGCGTGATAGTTGGAGCCCCCGGCGACATAGGCCAGGTCCTCCCAGTGCCGCTGCAGCGCGATCCCGGCCAGCGGCCCGCCCGGATAGTCGCGCGCGGGATCGATCGCCACGACGAGGCCCGAGTTCGCATTGAACTCCGCCCGCGAATATTGGCTCATCCCGTTGGTGACGACCCGACCTTCCTCGCTGGTCGCCGCCACCACCCGACCGCCCGGGCACATGCAGAAGCTGTAGACGCTGCGTCCGTTCGAACAATGGTGGACCAGGCTGTACGCCGCGGCGCCCAGGTCCGGATGCCCGGCGCATCTGCCGAAGCGCGCGCGGTCTATCCAGCTCTGCGGATGCTCGATCCGCACGCCGATCGCAAAGGGCTTGGCCTCGATATGCACGCCGCGCCGGTGGAGCATCTCGAAGGTCGGCCTGGCGCTGTGCCCCACCGCGAGCACGACATGGTCGGCTTCGAGAAAGCTGCCGTCCCCCAGGTGCAGCCCGCGCACCCGCTGGTTGCCGTCGGAAGTGCGCTCCAGTTCGATATCGTCGACTCGGGTCTCCCAGCGATATTCGCCGCCGAGCGCCTCGATCGTCGCCCGCATGCTCTCCACCATGGTGACGAGGCGGAAGGTGCCGATATGCGGGTGCGCTTCCCACAGGATGTCGTCGGGTGCGCCGGCTTTCACGAACTCCTCCAGCACCTTGCGGCCCAGGAAGCGCGGGTCCTTCACGCGGCAATAGAGCTTGCCGTCGGAGAAGGTTCCGGCGCCGCCTTCGCCGAACTGCACGTTGCTGTCGGGGTTCAGCTCGGCGCGGCGCCACAGGCCCCAGGTATCCTTGGTGCGCTGGCGCACCACCTTGCCCCGGTCGAGGATGATCGGCCGGAAGCCCATCTGGGCCAGGATCAGTCCGGCGAACAGGCCGCACGGCCCTGCGCCGATCACCACCGGGCGCAGGCCGTTCCAGCCGGCGGGCGCCGTCACCGGGAAATGGTACGCCATGTCCGGCGTGGGACGCAGGTCCTTGTCGCCCGGGAAGCGCGCCAGCACCGCCGCCTCGTCGGCCAGCGCGACATCGACGGTATAGACCAGCTGGATCGCGTTGCGCCGGCGCGCGTCGTTGCCGCGGCGATAGACCGAATGGCTCTTCAGTTCGGCGGGTGCGATGCCCAGCCGTTTCGCGATCGCCTCGGGCAGGGCTTCGGGGGTGTGGTCGAGCGGCAGGTGGAGTCCGGAGAGGCGAAGCATTCCGGGCCTCTAGCGGGTAAAGCGATTTGCCTCAAATTCGGTGCGATCCGGCATGCGCCTGTCATCAACCTGGGCTAGCGGGAGTGTGCAAAGGGGAAATCGGACTGCGATGTGCAAGGGACTCGGCATAACGATCGGCGCGGCGCTTCTGCTTTGCCTGGGCGGCGCGGCGGGAGCCTATGCCACCTGGAAGCCGGTGATGCCGGACATCGTCGTCACGCTGAAGCCGGACAAGGGAAAGGCGCCTAGCCTGATCTTGACCTATAACGAGCAGGGCGGCGACCCCCTGGTGAGGCATTCGGGCGCGCGCTACGGCGCCTGCTCCACCGACAATCTCCAATGCGCGATGCGGCATGCGCGCTACGAGTTCCGCAGCGAAGGCCCGCGCAGCCAGAGCATCCAGGTCCGCCGTTTCCAGACCAACGGCAATCCCATCCTCGGCGGCGTTAGCTGGACCGGTTCGTCCTATCCCCGCAAGGTCGAGCTGGCTTGCGATCTCGCCGTCGCCGATACGCGTCGGGCCTGTCGGATCGTCCGGATCACCGCCTGAACCGGGCGCTCCACCGTCGCCGGTGGGGCAGGGCCGCGTCTTAAGCCACGCATGGGCCCGCTCGCGCGCACCGGGCGGGAAATCACGACCGCCGCCGGCCTCGTCGAAATGGGTCGCCTCGAGCGCCTTGCCCCGGCTCCGGCGCGTTTCCGCCGCAATCGCTTGGCACTGCGGGGCGATATCACTAGAGGGACCCCATGACCGACCGCGCCACCGTCTTCGAGACCGTCACCGCCCAGATCGAGCCCTTCAACAAGAAGGGCGTCGCGCTGACCGATAGCACCACCTTCGCCGGGGACCTGGAGTGGGACAGCCTCACCGTGATGGATTTCGTCGCGGCGATCGAGGACGAGTTCGACATCATCATCACGATGAACATGCAGGCCGAGATCGAGAATGTCGGCCAGCTGGTCGACGCGGTCCAGAAGCTCAAGGGCTGATCCACGTGACCGACAGCCTGAACACCGCCGACGCGCTTCCCGCCAACCCGGCCGAGGTCGCGCCCGAGCGCGACCTGATGTCGAAGTTCGACGGCCTGATCGCCGAGCGCCAGGCGCTGCTCGACAGCGGCGTCACCGATCCCTTCGCGATCGTGATGGAGCAGGTGAAGTCGCCCACCGAGGCGGTGATCAAGGGCAAGGACACGATCCTGCTCGGCACCTACAACTATATGGGCATGACCTTCGATCCGGACGTGATCCAGGCCGGCAAGGACGCGCTCGACACGTTCGGCTCCGGCACCAATGGCAGCCGCATGCTCAACGGCACCTTCCGGGATCACATGGAAGTCGAGCAGGCGCTGCGCGAATTCTATGGCGTCTCGGGCGCGATCGTCTTCTCGACCGGCTATATGGCCAATCTCGGCATGATCTCCACCCTGGTGGGGAAGGGCGAATATGTCATCCTCGACGCGGACAGCCACGCGTCGATCTATGACGGCTGCAAGCAGGGCAATGCCGAGATCGTCCGCTTCCGTCACAATGACGTGGAGGATCTGGACAAGCGCCTGGGCCGCCTGCCCAAGGAGGCCGGCAAGCTGGTGGTGCTGGAGGGCGTCTATTCGATGCTCGGCGACATCGCGCCGCTGAAGGAAATGGTCGCCGTCGCCAAGAAGCATGGCTGCATGGTCCTGTCGGACGAGGCGCATTCGATGGGCTTTTTCGGCCCCAATGGCCGCGGCGTCTATGAGGATCAGGGGCTCGAGGGCCAGGTCGATTTCGTCGTCGGCACCTTCTCCAAGTCGGTCGGTACCGTCGGCGGCTTCTGCATCTCGGACCATCCCAAGTTCGAGGCGATCCGCCTGGCCTGCCGCCCCTATATCTTCACCGCTTCGCTGCCCCCCTCGGTAGTGGCGACCGCGGCGACTTCGATCCGCAAGCTGATGCACGCCCACAACAAGCGCGCGCATCTGTGGGAAAATGCCCGCACGCTGCACGGCGGCCTCAAGGCGATGGGCTTCAGGCTCGGCACCGAGGCGCCGGACAGCGCGATCATCGCCGTGATCCTGGAGGACCAGGAACAGGCGGTGATGATGTGGCAGGCGCTGCTGGACGGCGGCGTCTACGTCAACATGGCTCGTCCGCCTGCGACGCCGGCGGGGACCTATCTGCTGCGCTGCTCGCTTTGCGCCGAACATTCGACCGAGCAGATCGAACGCGTACTGGGCTTGTTCCGGGCTGCGGGCCAGGCGGTGGGCGTTATTGGCTGAGGGCGCTTTTCAGCGCCCGCAGGCTCGACTAAAATCGAGCGCGTAATGAGTGAGGTCAACAACGCCCTGGAGCGTGCTGTCCGGGCGACGAATTGGCGGTTCATGCTGCTCGGCGCGCTCGCGCTGCTCGGGATCGCTGTGCTTGCGGCAGTGGCGGTGATCCAGCAGCGGACCGATGCGGAGCGGGATCAGGCGATCGCGCGGCAGCAGCACACGTTCGACGTCATCATGCGCGCCAACCAGCTCTCCGGCGCGATTGCGGGGGCGGAGGCGGCGCTGGGCCGCTATGTCGTCAGCGCCGATCGCAAGCTCGGCCAGCAATATGGCGCGCAATGGGAACGGGCGACGGAGCAGCTCACCCGGCTCCGGCAGCTCACCGCCGACAATGGCGATCAGCGCGCGCGGATGATCCGCCTGAAGCGGGCGTTCGACGCGCGCGGAAAGGAACTGGCCAACACCGCACTCTATTCGGCCTATAAGCGGCACAGCGATGCCTGGGGCAGCTATTACCAGGTCCGTTCCAGCCCGGCGCGCAGCGAGCTGGAGCAAGTGCTCAACGAAGTGGTCGATTCCGAGCGGGTCACGCTCCACGGCCGCAGCAAGGCGGCCGCGGACCTGCTTGCCAATTCGGGCTTTGCTTCGCGCCTCCTCACCGGCTTCGGCATCCTGATCGTGCTCGGCGCGGTGCTGCTCGGCTGGATGGCGATCGAGGCCCAGGGCGAGCGCGCGGTCGCCGATGCCATGGCCGACGCCGAGCGCGAGCGAGCCGCCGAACTGCAGGAGGCGGTGGCCGAGGCGACCGAGCAGCTGCGCGCCGAGGCGGGCGAACGCGAGGCGGCGCAGGAACAGCTTCGCCAGGCGCAGAAGATGGAGGCGGTCGGCCAGCTTACTGGCGGCATCGCGCATGATTTCAACAATATGCTCGCCGTGGTTCTCGGCGGATTGGAGCTTGCCAAGCGCCACCTGCACACGGGCGGGCCCGATGCACAGAAGCATATCGAGAATGCGATGGAAGGCGCGAACCGCGCCGCCGCGCTCACCCGCCGCCTGCTGGCCTTCTCGCGGGCCGAGCCGCTGTTGCCGGAAGCGGTGGAGGCGGGTGCGCTGATCGACGGCATGACCGAACTGCTCGACCGCACCCTGGGCGACGGCATCGCGGTCGAGACGGAGGATGCGGGCAAGGGCTGGCGGATCTGGGTCGACCGCCATCAGCTCGAGAACGCGCTGCTCAATCTCGCCGTCAATGCGCGTGATGCGATGGAGGGGCAGGGGACGCTCAGCTTCGTCACCGGGGGGATCACCCTGGCCGAGAACGAGGTCGGCGAATGTGTGGCGGGCGACTATGTCACGATCGAAGTGGGCGATACGGGCATGGGAATGACGCCCGAGGTGCTGGAACGCGTGTTCGAGCCCTTCTTCACCACCAAGCCGGTGGGCAAGGGCACGGGTTTGGGGCTCAGCCAGATCTTCGGCTTCGTCCGTCAGTCGGGAGGGGAGATCGGCATCGATACGGCGCCGGGCAAGGGCACGCAGGTGGTGCTGTACCTGCCGCGCCATGTCGGCGAGGGCGCGGTTCCCGAGGCGGCTCCCGCCGCCGAAGACGCCTCCGAGAAGGGCGCGCGGCCGCTCGATGTCCTGGTGGTGGAAGACGATCCGCGCGTGCTCGCCGCGACGCTGGGCGCGCTTGGCGAGCTTGGCCATCGTGCCGTCGGTTGCGACGATCCGCTGGCCGCGCCGGGGGCGATCGCGACCTTGCCGTCGCTCGACCTGATCGTGTCCGACGTGCTGATGCCTGGCCGGACCGGCCCCGAGATGATCGCCGCGCTGGGCGAGCAGATCGAGGGGGTGGCGGTGCTGTTCGTAACCGGCTTTGCCGGCGAAGCGGATGCGGCGATCTTCAAGGGGCGCACCGTGCTCCGCAAGCCCTTCACCATTGCCGGCCTTGCTGCTGCGGTGGCCGAGGCGATGGCGCAGGAAGCGCGCAGGAGCGGGCGGGCGGCAGCGGAGTGATCCGCCCGGCGCGCTAGCTGTCGGATTTCTGCCGCGTGGATGGGGCCGGCTTGTAGCTCACTACGCACCAGTCCGGCGCGCAATTGGCGGCGGCTTCGATGATCGCGGCATAGCGTTCGACCACCGCGCAATCGGTGTCCGCGGCATAGAGGATGATCGGCCGGTGCGGAGTCTCGCGGCCGGCGCCGCTGGCGAAATCCTCCAGCGCGGTGTCGCTGGCGCGGATGAAGCCCCAAAGCGCCTGACCGCCATTGTCGCGAACCGCATAGGCATCGGCGCTCTTCCTGGGCAGCTTCGTGCCCCATTGCGCCGAAAGGTTGCAGGTCTTGTCCGGCACGGCGGATAGGGTCAGCGCCAGCGAGAACAGGATCATTGCGGCTTCTCCATGTCGCCATGATGTTCGGCCATCGTCCGCGAGAGCTGCGCGACGGCCATCTGGCGTGCCTTGTCGCGCGGCAGGCCGAGCGCCCGGGCCATCGGGGCGCCGAGCAGCGCATCGCCCACCGCCATGAGGACGAGCTGGAGCGTCTCCTCGTGCAGCGAATGGGTCTTGTCGTCATGGCCCTCGGCCAGTTCGTCCATCAGTCCGTGGATCGCTTCCAATATGGGGTCCAGCGCATCCTGATTGCCGGTCAGGATCATCCAGCTGGCGAGCGCGCCGGCGCCGCCCTTGTCGAACGCGTCGAAGGTGAGGTTCACCACTTCGTGGTCGTCATGGTCGCCGGCGCGCGCGCGCATCACCGCGGCGCTGATCTTGCTGGTCACGCCGCAGGCGATATTGGCGGCGAGTGCTTTCTGCAGCCCCGCGGCCGAGCCGAAATGGTGGAGCAGATTGGCATGGGTTCGCCCGATCCGCGCGGCGACCGCCTTCAGCGTCACGGCCTGCGGTCCCGCCTCGAGCAGCAGCGCGCGCGCGGCTTCGAGCGCGGCGTCGCGGGATTCTTCGGGAGAAAGGCGTTTGCGTGGTGCGGCGGTCATCTTCTGCTGTGTCGTCCCCGGAAACCCCCGGCTTAGGGCATGATTTCCAAGGGGGAAAGCACAGACATCAAGCGATCCTCCCCGGGGCGGGCCCGGGGAGGACGATCATGCCGCCATTCGGTCATCCGCATCGCCGCCGCCGCAATCGCCCTCCGAGAGGTCGATTTCGTAGCGCGCGCTCGCCACATCGCAGCCGCGGCCGCGCGAATACATGGTGACGAGTTGGCCGGTCGGGCGGAAACCCAGCTTGCGCAGCACCCGGCCCGAGGCGGGATTGTCGATGAAATGGCCGGCGGTGATGCGGCGAACGCCCCGCGCCCGCGCGGCCCGCAGCACGGCCCGCCCGGCCTCGGTCGCGAAACCATGGCCCCAGGCATCCGGGGTCAGCCAATAGCCGAGCTCGTTGGGTTCATCCTTCCACGTGCCCACCGCCATGCCGCCGATCAGGCGGACCGCGCCAGAGCGATGCTCGAACACCAGGAACTTGGGTTCGACCGGGTTGCCGAAACCGGCGAGAAACGTTTCGGCCGCTTCGAGCGGATAGGGCCAGGGCGGCATGGCGAGGTTGCGCACCACGCTCTCATGTCCGATCGCCTGCGCCAGGGCATTGGCATCCTCGGGCCAGCCGGGCCGTAATGTCAGTCTTTGCGTTCGCACGAACATGACCATCTCCTTGGTCCTGCGACGCCCCACGCCACGCTACTGTGACGAGGTTGTTGCGCCGTGGTGTCAGGGAGGAAATAAAAAAGGGAGCCGGGGCGACCCGTCTCCCTTTTCAGCTGGTTCGTTCGTCGAACCCGGGTCGTCCTGGTGGACAACCCGGTCGGTTGCCCGATGTTACTCGGCAGCCTCCGCAATCATGTCTACCGAACAGAACTTGCGGCCAAGCTTGCCTTCCTTGAACGACACGCGGCCGTCCACGAGCGCGAAAAGAGTATGGTCCTTGCCCATGCCCACGTTCACGCCCGGATAGAATTTGGTGCCGCGCTGGCGCACGAGGATGTTGCCCGCAACCGCGAGCTCGCCACCGAACTTCTTCACGCCGAGACGACGGCCGGCCGAATCACGACCGTTACGCGAAGAGCCGCCTGCCTTCTTATGTGCCATGCTCTATACTCCTCGTATCTCTGGCTTACGCTTCCGCAGCCGGGGTCTCGCCCTCGGCAGCGGCGGCCTTCTTCGCCTTCGGCGCGGCCTTCTTCTTCTCTTCCTGCGCACCGATGGCGGTGATCTTCAGGATGGTGTGGTTCTGGCGGTGGCCGTTCTTGCGGCGATAGTTGTGCCGGCGGCGCTTCTTGAAGACGATGACCTTCTCGCCCTTCGCCTGCGCGACGATCTCGGCCGAGACGGTGAGGCCCTCGGTGGACTTCAGCTCGCCACCTTCGCCGGCGAGCAGCACGTCGCCCAGCGTGACCGTCGAACCGGCCTCGCCGTCGAGCTTCTCGACCACGATCTTGTCTCCCGCGGCAACGCGATACTGCTTGCCGCCCGTGCGCACGATAGCGAACATCGGTCTCTTCTCTGGTTCAAATGCTTGTGCCCGCCAAGGTTGCACCCCGGCAGGAGGAAGGGCGCAGCTAAGGGAGGCGGGATCAGAAGTCAACCGGTAACTACCCATATTGGGCAGTTTAGTGACGGTGGGTCCGCTTCAGCGTGTAGCGCCCGGCCGCATAGCCTTCGAAAAGCCCGTTGATCGCCGGATGGTCGACCGGTTCCTCGCTATCGTCGGCCACCAGGTTCTGCTGGCTGACATAGGCGACGTAGCTCGATTCGTCGTTCTCGGCGAGCAGGTGGTAGAAGGGCTGGTCCTTGCGCGGGCGCACGTCCTCCGGAATCGCCTCGTACCATTCGTCGCTGTTGGCGAAGACGGGATCGACGTCGAAGATCACGCCGCGGAACTCGAACTGCCGGTGGCGCACCACTTCGCCGATGGCGAAGCGGGCGGTGGCGACCGGCGGCATCGGAAGTCCGGGTTCATAGGGAATCGGGGCGCCGGGGAGCTGAGTCATGCCTTCAATCTAATATCTCTTCGCGCAGGTACAAGGATGCGCTTGCAGTATCCGAAACGCTGCGCTAGGGGCCCCCGCTCACAGCGACCGACGCGGAACCCTTCCGCGCACAATCGCCTCGCGGAGAGGTGGCAGAGTGGTCGAATGCGCCGCACTCGAAATGCGGTTTACGGGTAACCGTAACGTGGGTTCGAATCCCACCCTCTCCGCCAGTTCCTGTTCCAGGGCCTTGCACAAGCCCGGGTTCGCGCTTGCGAGCCCTGACGGGGGCGAACCGTCTCCGCTGCGCTCTGTGGCAAATCCCAATCGGCCCTGATTCCGGGGCCTTCCCGATCCCCCGGCGCGGATGCGTGGACCTGCGGATCGATGCGTCACGCCTGTGTCGTGCTTCCCGATATCCTGTGCTCGAACAATGCGGCAGCGGCCGCTGCGTCCAGGGGCGCGCCGAGCAGGTCTCCCTGGCCCTGTTCGCAACCGGTGCCCAGCAGGGCGCCTTCCTGGTCGCTGGCTTCGATGCCCTCCGCGGCGATGGTGAGCCCGAGGCCATGGCCAAGGCCGACCAGCGCCTGCACGATCCCGGCGCTTTCGCGCTCGCGCGTCATTGCCTGCACGAAGCTGCGGTCGATCTTCACCTTGTCGAGGCGGAAGCTGCGCAGATGATAGAGGCTCGAATAGCCGGTGCCGAAATTGTCGAGCGCGATGCGAACCCCCGCGGCCCTGAGGTTGCCTAGCACGGCGCGTGCATTGTCCAGATCGGCGACGAACGCGCTTTCGGTCACGTCGACCTCAAGCCGGGCGGGCGCGATGCCTGCCTCGCCCAGGATGCGCAGGATCCGGGCGGCGAGGAGATTGTCCCTGAGCTGGCTTGCATGAATGTCGATCGACAGGGTGATGCTCGCGGGCCAGGAACCCGCCGCGGCGCAGCCCAGGCGCAGCACGCGCTCGCCCAGCGCGTGGATCAGGCCGACTTCGTCGGCGATGGCCAGGAACCGCTCGATCGGGATTTCGCCATGCTCGGGGTCGATCCAGCGCGGCGCCGCTTCGAAGCCGACCACCGCGTGCGTGCGAAGATCGAAGGCAGGGCGATAGACGATATCGATTCGCTCTTCGTCGAGCGCCCGGCGCAACGCCGCCTCCATTGCGGCGCGCTCGCGGATCCGCACGTCCATCTGGGGCTCGAAGAAGCGAAGCGCCGAGCGTCGTTCGGCCTTGGCGCGATAGAGCGCGACGTCCGCCTTGCGCATCGCTTCCTCGACGTTCGTGGCGTCGACCGGAACCAGCGCGATCCCGATGCCGGCGCCGACGCGGTGCGTGGCGCCCGCCGCATGGACGGGCGTGTCGAGCGCGTCGATCACGCGAAGCGCGATGTTGGTCGCGGCTTCGGGATCGGCGAGATGGGTGGCCAGGATCGCGAATTCGTCGCCGCCAAAGCGCGCGACCATGTCGCCATCGCGGATTGCGCCGAGCAGGCGCTGGGCAATGACGATCAGAAGCTCGTCGCCGGCCGCGTGCCCGTGCACGTCGTTGACGGATTTGAAGCCGTTGAGGTCGAGCAGGAGCACGGCATGCGAAGCGCCTGCCCGCGGAGGCGCTCCCACCGCCGCAGCAAGCGCATCGTCGAACTTCCGGCGGTTGGGCAGGCCGGTCAATACGTCCTGATAGGCGAGCCTGCGGACTTCGCCTTCCGCCGACAGCCGGCGGGCCATCTCGCGCTTCTGGCGCAGATACTGGCGGGCGCCGAAAAGCAGCAGGCCCAGCGCCAGCACCGCGCCCAGCAGCAGCGCCTCGTCGAGCTCGATCTCGGCCTTGTGAACGGTGAGGCCGCCTTCATTCTCGAACAGGTCGAAGGCGAATGCGCAATAGGCGAGTGCCGCCACCGCTGCCAGGACCAGCCCCAGGTCGCGAATGGCGAAACGGTGGCGAATGACGAAACTCCGGATCGCGGGCCAATGCATGCGAAACCTCTCGGGCCCGGATAGTATCGGCCATTGCTTGTCAAAGCATTGCCGCGATCTTCGGCTGCGTTTTGCGGCATCGATGTCGATACCCGGGCATATCGGGCATATATGCAGGCATATTCGAAACGGGCAGATTCCCCAATGCAATGGAAATCATGGCTGCAGGCGGTGGCGATCGCGGCGCTCATGGCCGGCATCTTCATCGCCGACACGGTCACCGACCTCGAGATCGCCGCAGCCATATTCTACATTGCCATCATCCTGCTGGCGATCGGGCGATTTCCCCGCCGCAACGTCATCGCGCTCGCCGGGCTGTGCATTCTGCTCACGCTGGTGAGTTCCACGCTGACCGCCGGCGGCTCTCGCGAGGCGGGGATCGTCAACATGGCGATCAGCACGTCCGCGATCGGCATCACGACCTGGCTTGCGCTCAGGGTGGTCGCGGCCGAGGCTGCGGCGCACCAAGCGCGGGCACAGCTCGTCAGGATCGCGCGGGTGACCGGGCTCGGCGAACTCACCGCTTCGATCGCGCACGAAGTCAACCAGCCATTGGCCGGCATCGTCAGCAGCGGCAACGCCTGCCTCCGATGGCTGGGCCAGGATCCGCCCAATGTCGAAAGGGCGCGCGGTTCGGCGGAACGCATCCTGGGCGACGCGAACCGCGCGGCCGCGGTGATCCAGCGCGTGCGGAGCCTCGCCCGGCATGAAGCGCCCAAGCGCGAACGCGTCGATCTGAACGAGACGATCGGCGAAGCGATCCTGTTCGCCCAGGGCGAGCTCGATCGTGGCGGCATCAGCCTGACGCTGGAGCTGGCGGAAACATTGCCGGTCGTGCTGGCGGACCGGGTGCAGCTTCTCCAGGTGGTCGGCAATCTTCTGCTCAACGCGATCGAGGCGCTGGCGCGCGTGCCGGAGGCCGAGCGGCGGATCGCGATCGCCACCACGGCCGAGGATCCGTCGGTCGTCATGACGATCGCGGACTCCGGCATGGGCTTCGCGGCCGGCGCCCGGGAACAGCTGTTCGAGGCGTTCTGGACGACCAGGGAAGGCGGCACGGGCATCGGCCTGACGATCAGCCGGGCTATCGTCGAAGCGCATGGCGGGCGTATCTGGGCTGCCGCGAATGCCCCTTCCGGCGCCATTTTCCGCGTGAGCCTGCCGATTTCGGGAGCGAGGCAATGACGATCGAAGCAATTGCCCCTGCCGAGGACGGTCCGGCGCCGATCGTCCATATCGTCGACGACGATGCCTCGGTCCGCGCGGGTCTCGAGGATCTGCTGGCGTCCGTCGGCATCGGATGCCGGGCGTTCGCCTCTACGCAGGCCTTTCTCGCGCACGCATTGCCCGAGGCGCCCGGTTGCCTCGTGCTCGACGTTCGCATGCCCGGGCAGAGCGGCCTCGACTTCCAGCGCCAGATGAAGGGCCTCGGCATCCTGTTGCCGGTGATCTTCATTACCGGCCATGGCGACATCGCGATGGCCGCTCGCGCGATGAAGGCCGGTGCGATCGAATTCCTGGCCAAGCCGTTCGACGAACAGGCGCTGCTCGACGCGATCAACGCGGGAATCGCCAGGGACCGGGCCCGGCGCCGCGAGGAGGCGGGCCTCGCGCAGCTGCGCGGGCTCCACCACATGCTCACCAATGGAGAGCGGGAAGTGATGGAACTGGTCGCGCAGGGATTGCTCAACAAGCAGATCGCGGCGCGGCTCGAAGTGAGCGAGGTCACCGTCAAGGTGCGCCGGGGCCAGGTCATGCGCAAGATGAACGCGCGATCGCTGCCCGATCTGGTGCGCATCCACGATCGCCTGTTCCCGCCTTCGGAATAGGGGTGGGGCGGTTGGATATACCATGGTATATTCCGACTATCCGATTTGCTTCGGTGCGCCGCAGAATTCCCCACTGGCGGGGCCGATCCCCAGTTGGTATCCGCCCGCCACGCCTCACCCCGCTTTCGCGGGGCCGAGGCCATTCGAGGAACGCCAGCAAATGCCGAGCGACAGTAGTCGATCTAACGCGCCGTCGAGGGCGCCCGGCCGGGCCTAGTTTCTAGCGCTCGCCCGTGGCGGCCGAGATGGCCGATCATAAGGTGAGCCATGGTCTTCTTTTTCGAGGATACCAGAGGTGGACGCCCGCTGGTGCGCTGGGTGCGCGGGGGCGGAGCGCCATCCTGGGCGGATTTGATCGTTTTCATCCTGCTTGCGGCGGGAGCGGTGCTCGTATTCCACGGCGCCGGGGAGATGGGTGCGCCGCTGGCGCAGTTGCGCAGCACGCCGGTGGTGCTCGATCCCGCGATGCTGCCCGAATATGCATTGCGCACCACGCTGCGCATGTTCGCCGCGCTCGGCGCGTCCTTGTTGTTCACCTTCGCGGTCGCCACGCTTGCGGCCAAGAGCCGCAAGGCGGCGCTTGTCATCGTGCCTGCGCTCGACATCCTGCAGTCGGTGCCGGTGCTGGGCTTCCTCACCTTTACCGTCACGCTCTTCCTGGGGCTGTTTCCCGGCAGCCAGCTGGGTGCGGAATGCGCGGCGATCTTCGCGATTTTCACGGCACAGGCCTGGAACATGGCGTTCAGCTTCTATCAGTCGCTGCGCACCGTGCCCGGGGACCTGGACGAGGTCTCGCGGCAGTTCGGCTTCTCGGCATGGCGGCGTTTCGTCCGGCTGGAGCTGCCCTTCGCGCTGCCGGCGCTCGTCTGGAACATGATGATGTCGATGTCGGGCGCCTGGTTCTTCGTGGTCGCGTCCGAGGCGATCACCGTGGGGAACACCACCATCACGCTGCCCGGCATCGGATCCTGGCTCGCCCTTGCGATCGACCGCGAGGATTTCGGCGCGATCGGCATGGCGGTGGGGGCAATGGCGGTCGTCATCCTGCTCTACGACCAGCTCGTCTTCCGCCCCATCGTCGCCTGGGCGGACAAGTTCCGCTTCGAACAGACCGCCTCGCAGCAGCAGCCGCGCTCCTGGCTCTACGACCTCGTCCGCCGCACCCGCTGGCTGAACCGGCTCGGCGCGGCGATCGCCACGCCGCTGCGCCGGCTGTGCAGCTTCCCCTTGCCGCGCACGCCGGCGATGCGGCCGCTGCGCATCGCACCCGCGGCGCGCCGGGCGCTCGATGGCCTGTGGCTGGCACTGGTCGCCATCGTGGTGCTGGCGGCCTTCTGGACGCTTGCCCGCTACATCGCCCAGAGCCTGACCTGGGAGGATGGGGCGACCGTCTTCGGGCTGGGCCTGCTCACGCTGTTGCGCGTGGTGCTGCTGATCGCGATCGCCAGCCTGATCTGGGTGCCGATCGGCGTGTGGATCGGCCTCCGGCCCGCCTGGGCCGAGCGGCTGCAACCGGTGGCGCAGTTCCTGGCCGCCTTTCCGGCGAACGTGATGTTCCCCTTCGCGGTCATCGCCATTCTCGGCCTGCGCCTCGATCCGAATATCTGGCTGTCGCCGCTGATGGTGCTCGGCACCCAATGGTATATCCTGTTCAACGTCATCGCGGGCGCGAGCGCGATCCCGACGGACATGAAGGAAGCCTCGGCGATGTTCGGCATCCGCGGCTGGCAATGGTGGCGGCGTGTCGCGATCCCGGCGATCTTCCCCTATTACGTGACCGGCGCGCTCACTGCCTCGGGTGGCTCGTGGAACGCCAGCATCGTCGCCGAGTCCGTGAGCTGGGGCGACAAGCATCTCGAAGCCGCCGGGCTCGGGTCGTTCATCGCCAATGCCACGCAAGCGGGCGATTATCCGCGCGTCGCCCTGGGCATCGCGGTGATGAGCATCTTCGTCATCGCCTTCAATCGCATGCTGTGGCGGCCGATGTACCGGTACGCCGAGCGCCGCCTCCGCCTCGATTGAGCATCGGGAGTATCCCAATGAACACGCGCACTGAAACGCTGCCCCTGGTCGAGGTCCGCGACGTCCGCCATGTCTATGGCAAGTCGAGCGGAGCCGGCCTGCTCGTGCTGGACGATGTCCAACTGACTCTCGGCGACAGCGAGATCGTCGGACTGCTGGGTCGCTCGGGCTCCGGCAAGTCGACGCTGTTGCGGTCGATCGCCGGGCTGATCCGGCCGACATCGGGCGAGGTCCGCTTCCCGCATGCCGATACGCGCGTCTCGATGGTGTTCCAGACCTTCGCGCTCTTCCCCTGGCTCACCGTGCTCCAGAATGTCGAGGTGGGGCTCGAAGCCCAGGGCGTCGCCGCCGAGGAGCGGCGCCGGCGCGCGCTCAAGGCGATCGATCTGATCGGCCTCGACGGCTTCGAGAGTGCCTATCCGAAGGAGTTGTCGGGCGGCATGCGCCAGCGCGTCGGCCTGGCGCGCGCGCTGGTGGTCGACCCGGACATCCTGCTGATGGACGAACCCTTCTCGGCGCTCGACGTGCTTACCGCCGAGACGCTGCGCACCGACCTGCTCGACCTCTGGTCGGAAGGGCGGATGCCGATCAAGTCGATCCTGATCGTCACGCACAATATCGAGGAGGCCGTGCTGATGTGCGACCGCATCCTCGTCTTCTCGTCGAACCCGGGGCGGGTGGTCGCCGAGATCGGCGTGACGTTGCCGCAGCCGCGGAACCGGCAGGATCCGGCATTTCAGGCGCTGGTCGACGATATCTATGCCCGGATGACCGCGCGGACGGAGGTGGGGCATCCGCGCGAGGGGCTGTTCCCGGGCACCGGCATCGGCATGGCGCTGCCGCGCGTCTCCACCAACACGCTCGCCGGCCTGATGGAGGCAGTGGCGGCCGAGCCCTATTCCGGCAGCGCGCCGCTGTCGGATCTCGCCGGCGAGCTGCAATATGAAGCGGATGAGCTGTTCCCGATCGCGGAGGTGCTGCAGTTGCTGCGCTTTGCGGAGCTGGGCGGCGGCGACCTGAGGCTGCTGCCGGCGGCGCGGCGCTATGTCGATGCGGAGGTGGATGCGCGCAAGCAGCTCTTCGCCCAGCATCTGTTGCGCCATGTGCCGCTTGCCGGACATATCCGCCGCATCCTCGACGACCGGGCCAGCCACGAGGCGCCGGCGAGCCGCTTCCGCGACGAGATCGAGGATTTCATGTCCGAGGAATATGCCGAGCAGACGCTGAAGTCGGTGATCCAGTGGGGGCGCTATGCCGAAGCCTTCGCCTATGACGAAGCGGCGGACCGCTTCAGCCTCGACGATCCGTCCTAGCGCTCGCCCGTGCCGGACCTGGTCCGGCTGGTGATCGGCGAGTCCCCGCTCCGGGGCGGCGACGGCACGGACCTCGATCTTCTTCGGTCCGGCGCGGTCAAAAGAGGCTGGCCGATGAGGAATGCAACTCGTGCGCCGGCCTGTCGGCACCGTGCGCGCGTTTCTCGGTGATGGAGGAGGAATCGCCCGGGAAGAGGCTGTGCAGCATGGCGCGCATCGCCGCATCGCCCTTGTCCGTCAGTGTCACGGCCATGCGCCGATGGTCGTCGGGATCGTGCGACCGGTGGAGCAATTCAGCCGCCTCTAGGCGATCGATCCGGCGCAGGGCACTGGTCGATGTCTCGCCGGAGACGAAAATGAGCTCCTTCACGCAGACGACACGCTGCTGCTGTCCGGCGATGAACAGTTCCAACACCATGTCCCATGCGGAATCGCGAAAGACGTCGCGCGGAAAGAGTTTCGCTGCCTTGGCGCGCATGCGTTGCAGCTGGCGCGCGAGGTCGAGCAGGGATCCGTCCCCAATGCTTACGCTATTCGTCACACTATCATCCAAATACAAGAAGGAATGATATCGTATCTGCAATGTATAGCATCATATTCTAAATACATCATAGTAAATTAGATCGTCAAAATATCGTAAATCAAATCAACATCGTAATTCACATATTATATGATTTAACGTTCTCTGAGCGCCTCCTGGGCGCGATTGAGCGGCTTCAGCAGGTATTGAAGTATTGTCTTGCTTCCGGTGTGGATGTCCGCGGTGGCGATCATGCCGGGCACGATCGGGAAACGGCGACCGGCCTTGTTGACCAGGGCGTCCGAGCGGGTGCGGACGAATACGCGATAATAATAGATGTCGGGATTCACTTCGTCGCGGATCGTGTCCGGCGAGATGCTGCTGACCTCGCCTTCGAGTCCGCCGAAGATCGAATAGTCATAGGCGGTGATCTTAACGCTGGCGCGCTGGCCCGGACGAATGAACGCGATATCGCGCGGCGAGATGCGCGTCTCGATGAGCAGCCGGTCGTCGAGCGGGACGATTTCCATCACCTTGCCATTGGGCGGTACGACGCCGCCGATCGTCGACACTTCGATATTCTTGACCACGCCGCGCACGGGCGAACGCAGGGTGAGCCGTTGCAGCGTGTCCGACCGGCCTCGCACCACGGGGGCGAGCGCTTCGACTTCCTCGCTCACCTTTGCGAGATCCTGCCGTGCCTCGACCAGATATTGCGAACGCAGATCGGCCTTTTTGAGATCGAGGTCGGCGCGCTGGCGTTTGAGCCGCAGCACCTCGACATTGCTCGCCGCTCCGGTGGCGATCAGCGACTCCCCGATCCCGACTTCGCGATTGATCAGCGCCAGCGATTCGTCGATCAGGCCGGTCGAGCCGGCCAGGCTGCGGCGGCGCGTTTCGTAGAGGCGCTGCTGTTCGGCCTTGAGCGCGGGATAGCCGTCCAGCTCCCTGGAGAAGCGGAGAGGAGTCTCATCCACTTCGGCCTGGAGCCGTGCCTGGGCTGCAAGCGCGGCGCGATATTTCGCGGCGCTTTCCTCGACAGTCGAGCCGGCCTGGGTGGGATCGAGCTGAGCGAGGACCTGGCCGGGCTTGACGATATCGTCCTGGCGCACGTGCAGCTTGGCGAGGATGCCGCCTTCCAGCGACTGGAGTATCTGTTCATGGCTGGTCGGCACCACCTTGCCGGTACCGGTCGCCACTTCATCGAGCTTCGCGAACCAGGCCCAGGCGAGAAAGGCGGCTACCATCGCCGCCAATACCCACGACATGCGCGTCGCATCGCGCAGCCGGCCGCGCCCTTCCTCGTCGAACAGCCGGTCGTCGGCGCTGAATGCCGCGCTCATGCTGCCTGCGTCCTGGCGCCGCGCATCGCGTCGAGCGCGGCTTCCCTGGGCTGGTCGAGCACCACTCTGCCATGGTCGATGACGATCACCCGGTCCACGAGCTCGAGCACCCGCATGCGGTGCGTCGCCACGACGATCGTGCGATCCCGGCTCCATTCGCGGAAGCTCGCGATGAAGTGACGCTCGGCGAGTTCGTCCATCGCCGCGGTGGGCTCGTCGAGCAGCGCCACCACCGGGCGCCTGAGCAGCAGGCGGGCGAGAAGCAGCGACTGGACCTGCCCGCCGGACAGGCCCAGCCCACCTTCCAGCACGACATGTTCGAGCCCGTCGCGCAGCCGCCGCACGAAATCCTGTGCGCAGACCATCTCGAGGGCCGCCATTATCTCCACGTTGCTTGCGTGTGGAGCTCCCATCGTCAGGTTCTCGCGCAGCGTGCCGTGGAAGAGCCGGCTGTTCTGGGTGAGCAGGCAGACGTCCCGGCGCACATCGGCGGGATCGATCTGGTGCAGCGCGAGATCGTCGAGCAGGACTTCGCCGGAGACCGGCTGGAGCATGCCCGACAGGCCCTGGAGCAGAGTCGACTTGCCGGCACCGTTGCGGCCCAGCAGCGCCACCTTCTCGCCAGCCATGATGTCGAGGCCGGGCACGGTCAGGGCGGGCGGGGCATTGGGATCGGCATAGGAGAATACCGCCGAGCGCAGCGCGAAGCTGCCGGTGACCGCGGCGAGGGGAATGCGGTGCTCGGCGTCGGGGCTGTCCGTCGGCAACCCCATTATCTGGTTGAGGCTCTGGGTTGCCAGCTTCGCATGCTGCCAGCGGCCGAGCAGGCCGGATATCTGGGCCATCGGCGCGATCATGCGTGAGGCGAGCATCGAAGTGGCGACGAGCGTGCCGGTGGTGATGTCGCCGGCGATCACCATGGGCGCGCCGACGAAGATCACTGCCGCGTAGACGCCGTTCTGCACGCTTTGCGACCAGGTCGAGAGGCTGGCGGTCAGCCCGCGCAGGCGAAGCTGGGCCTCGCCCGCGACGCTGTTGTAGTGATTCCACTGGCGCTGGAAGCGCTCCTCCGCCTGCAGCGCCTTGATGTCCTCTATGCCTTGGACTGCCTCGACCAGCAGCGCGTTGCGCAGCGAACTTTCCCGCATCGATTCGGTGGCAAGGACGCGCAGGCGCCGCTGCGCGAGCAGGCTGGGCACCAGCAGCAATGCCACTGCGACGAGGGGCACGAGCGCGAGCGTCCCGCCGATAAAGGCGAGGATCGCGAGGAAGAGCAGGAAGAAGGGCAGGTCCGCCACCGCGGAGACGGTGGTGGAGGTCAGCATGTCGCGGACCTGGTCGAGATCGCGCAGCTGGGAGATGAAGGTGCCGGTCGAAGTCGGCCGCTCCCGGTTGCGGACGCGCAGCGCATGGCCGAAGACGAGATCGGAGAGCCGCAGGTCGGCCCGCTTCCCCAGCACGTCGGTGATGGCCACGCGCAGCTTGCGCAGCAGGAAGTCGAAGGCGATCGCCAGCAGCACGCCCAGGAAGAGGATGACGAGCGTCGGCATCGACTGGGCCGGAATGACGCGGTCATAGACCTGCATCGAGAACAGGATGCCCGCGAGCCCCAGCAGGTTGGTCACCACCGAGGCGACCGCGACATGGCCATAGGCGCGCGCGTCCTGGAGCAGGATCCGGCGGAGCCAATGCTCCTCATAGGGCCGGATATAGGTATCGACCCGCGCGTCGGCGGCGGAGCGGGCGGGGCGGGGCACGACGATCAGGGTCGCGGCGGCGAGCAGCTCGGCGAGCGGGCGGCGCGCGGCCATGCCGGCCTCGCCGGCGACGGTGAACACCGCCTCTCCGTCGCCGGCAAGGGCGGTGATCAGGGCGAGCTCGCCATCGGCGAGGCAGGCGATCACCGGCAGGCGCCAGCTCGTCAGCCGCACGGAACCGGGATCGGCGAAGCGGAGAGCCAGGCCCAGGGGCCGGGCGAGGGCACGCACGCGACTTTCCTCGGGGGAAGCGATGTCCCAAAGCCCCGCCAGGCGGGCGCGCTGCTCGGAAACGGGCAGGCGATAGTGCCGCGCCGCCTGGCAAAGGATGTCGAGCCAGGTCTCGGCCGACGCGCCGCTCACAGCGTCACGCCCCGCAGGCGCGTGCCCGTCAGGCCGAAGGCATCGCGCGAGCGGCCGGAGTAATAGAGGCAGTCGAGCTGCAGCCGGCGCAGGTCATGCTCGGTATTGACTGCGTCGAACCGCGCCTGGTGCAGTTCCTGTTCCGCATTGAGCAGGTCGACCAGCGTCCGCGTGCCCATTTCGAGATATTGCGCGCGGTAGAGTTGTCCGGTTTCCGCCATGTCTGCCTCGCGCAGGTTGAGCGTGTCGAGCAGCCGGGTAAGGCTGCCGATCTGCTGCCGGGCCTCGGCGAGCCGCTGGCTCGCTTCGTTGCGCGCCTGGCGCGAGGCGGCGTCGGCGGCGGCGAGCGAATAATCCGCGCTGCGGACGCGGGCGCGGGTGGCGTTGCCGCCGAATATGTTGCTCGAGACGCTGAGCCCGAAGCTGTAGGCGCTGCGATCGGAGAAGGGCGACCCGATGTCCGCGGCCGCGTCCCCGGCGAGCGATACGGTGGGCAGGCGATCGGCGCGGCTGCGGTGAAGCTGCGCGGCGGCCTGTTCGCGCTGGGCGTCGGCGCGCATCACTGCCGGCACCGTGCTCCAATCGGCCAGCCCGGCGGCGCAACTGCGCATCAGCCAGTCGGGCATGTCGGCGCTCACCGGCGCCCGGGCCTTTTCGTCGCCGAGAAGAAAGGCGAGATTGCTGCCCCAGCGTCGTTGCTCGGCATCGATCTGCGCCAGCGTCGCCTTGGCGGCGGCAACCCGCGATTCCGCCTGAAGCCCGTCCGACCGCGTGGACGCACCCTTGGCGACCCGATCGGCGACCAGCCCGCTGATCTCGCGGATCCGCGCCAGCTGTTCCTCGGCGATGTCGTGGAGCGCCGCGTTGCGCTGCAGTTCCACGATCGCATAGCCGGTATCGTGGATGAGCCCGTCGATCGCGAGGAGCAGATCGGCGCGGCCGACGCGCGTGCCCGCCTGCGCATAGTCCACCGCGCTGCGGACCTTGCCGAAATCATAGAGCATCTGCGAGGCGGAGACTTGGGGGCGCGGCCGCCAGCTCGAGCCGAGGCGATTGTCGTAGCCGGTGCCGACGCCCGCACTTATCTGGGGCAGGTAGCCGGCCCGCGCGACGTCCACATCCGCGCCGCGCGCATCCAGCGTGGCCGCTGCGGAGACGATGTTCGGATGCCACGCCACGGCCTGGCGGACCGCCGCCTCGAGCGAGAGCCCGGCACTTTCCTGCGCGTACACCGTGCCGGCCAGGGAGGCTGCCAGCGTTCCGATCGCCATGATGCCGATCGCACCGCCGAGCGGGCCTCGTCGCAACCTTTCTCCCAAGCGACAGCCTCCCTGTCCGCATTGCGTGTCGTCTTACGATGTAAGTTAATCACCCTTTTGGAATCATGGATGATTTTCGAGAATCGACTCCGAGTTCGGAGTGATATCTCACACCACATGATTCAACTGGTGGCGATCCTGTTCGAGGTCGTTCGCGGTTACGAGATAATGTAGCGGATCGTCGGCTATGGGCGCCGCGGCGATGTCCGGCGCGGCGGGAGCGGCGCTCGCGGCGACAGGCGGAGCGGACGCGTCGGAGGCGGCCTGGCGATCGTGGAGGAACTGGCCGAGCAGATCCTCGACGCTGCCCTGGTTGTCGCTCAGGCTGTATGCGACCGGCGCGTGATCGGTCGTTGTCGCCGCCGTCGGCGCCGTCGCGGATTCGGCCGAGAACATCGCGAGCGGCACGGTATCCGCCAGCGAAGGCGCCTCGAAGATCATCGCCGTGGGCGCGACGCCGTTGTTGATGTCGACCGTCACGTCGAGATGCGCCGTCGCGACCGTGCCGTTGGGCTGGACCAGCTGATAGGTGAAGCTGTCGACCGGATCGGTGCCCGAATAGGTCAGCGAGGCGCTCGGCTGGTAGGTATAATGGCCGGTCTCGGTGACGGTCAGCGTGCCATAGGCGCCGGTGATGGTCAGCGGCGTATCGCCCACCTGGACGAAATTGCCGCCCATCTGGACCCGCACCACCGGGAAGTCGGTGCCCAACGTATCGTTGGCGAGCAGTTCGCCCGACACGGCGGTACTGCCGGTGAGGCTGTACTGGTCGAGATGCGTCACCGTCTCGCCGACATAGACGTTGGTGCCATAGCCGGTGCCCAGCAGGTTGGTGCTCGACACGGTGTAGTTGTAGGTGCCGGAGGGCAGGTCGTGGAGCACCAGCGCGACGCCGGTGCCGAGCCCGAGATTGGCGACCGAGGTCTGGGTGACCGTGCCGACGACCGTGCCCTGCGCGTTGGTGACGGTGATCGTATAGGTGGGCAGCACGCTGAGCCCGCTCGACTGGATCGCGGAGAGCGTGACATCGGCGGTGCTGTTCGCGCCGACGGTGAAGCTGTCATGGACCGAGCCGGTCTGCGCGCCGGTGATGATCAGCGCGGTGGGCGTGGCGAAGCTCGAGTCGATCGCCGCCGGAATGGTGGTGACGACGTGCTCGAAGGTCGCCGTGGCGATCGCCGCGTCGTCGACCGCCAGGGGCGTACCGGTGATGTCCGGGCTGCCGATCGTGACCGTCAGCGTCGCGCTCTCCAGTTCGCCGCTGGTCGGGTTGACCAGCGTGTAGGTGAACGTGTCGGCATGGCCGATCGCCGCGGCATTGGCATCGGGCGTGTAGGTATAGCTGCCATTGGGGTTGATGACGAGCGTTCCCCAGTCGCCATGGATCGAGGTGCCGCCTGCAGTCACATTGGTGGTCACGCCGTTGACGGTGACGCTCTGGACGACCGTTTGCGGGCTGACGACGTCGACCGCCCCGCCCGGGCCCGGATCGGTGATCACATTGCCCGCGGCCGCGCTCGGTTGCACGGCGCCGACATGGGTATAGTCGCTGTTGACGCCCGTGACCGCGAGACCCCCGAGCAGGCCCACGCCGGCGGCGCCGTCGAAGGTGACGAAGGCGCGATACTCGCCCGGGCCGAGCGTGTCGGTCGCGACGAGATTGCCGTTGAGCAGGGAGAGCTGGAGCAGCGAGCTGTTGCCGGGGCCGCTCACCGCGACCCAGTTGGTGCCGTCGAAGCGCTGGACCACCACGCTGTAGCCGCTCAGCACGCCGATCGCGAGCGTCGCGTCATAGGTGAAGGACGCGGCAAGGGAATTGCCGGCTGCGACGGTGAACTGGACATTGGGTGTCGCCAGCACCTGCGCATCGAGATTGAGCAGCCCCAGCGAGACCAGGGCGAGATAGCTGGCGCTGCCCAGATTCTCGTTGGTGGTGACCGGCACAAGATCGATCGAAGCGTCGGCCGTGTTGTTGAACGCCTCGATGTCGAAGGGCGCGATGAGCGGGACCGCATCGGAGAGGTTGCCGGCGGGATCGCGCAACGCGACGCTGAGCGTTTCACCCGGGGTCTGGGGATCGTTCAGCGAGACGGAGAAGCTGCCGTTCGCCGCGACCGTGCCGGTGCCGAGCAGCGTGCCGCCCGCGCTGCGCACTTCGACGGCGGCACCTGCCTCGCCGGTGCCGGTGACGACGGTGCCTTCGCCGTTGATCGCCACGCCGGCGGGCGGCGCGGGTGGGGTGATGTCGGGTGCGGTCACCGTCGTGGCGGGGGAGAGGTTGCCTGCCGGATCGCTCTGGGTGACGGTCACCGTCTCGCCATTGGCCTGGGGCGTCGTGAGGGGCGCGGTGTAGCTGCCATTGCCGGCGACCGTGGCAGTGCCGATCTCGGTGCCGGCGGCGTTGAACACGTGCACGGTCGCGCCGGGCTCGCCGGTGCCGGTCACCGCCGCGCCGTCGGCGCTCACCGTCGCAAGCGGCGCGAGGGGCGGCGTGAAGTCGGGCGCGAGCGCCGAAGTGGCGGGCGAGACATTGCCCGCGGCATCGGCCTGGGTGACGTGCAGCGTCTGGCCATTGCCCTGGGGCGTGGTCAGCGTGACGGCATAGGCGCCGTTGGCGGCGACCAGCGCAGTGCCGATCGCGGTTCCCGAGGGGTCGCGGACGGTGACGGTGGCGCCGGGTTCGCCGGTGCCGGTGACGATCGTGCCGTCGCCGCTGACCGTCGCGACAGGCGCGGCGGGCGGCGTGAGATCGGGCGCGGTTGCCGTGACGTTCGGCGAATGATTGCCCGCCGGATCGGTCTGGCTGAGCGTCAGTACCTGCCCGTTGAGCTGTGCCGGGGTAAGCGGCGCGGTGAAGCTGCCATTGCCGGCGACGATGGCGGTGCCGATCTCGGTGCCGGCGGCGTTGAACACGTGCACGGTGGCGCCGGGCTCGCCGGTGCCGGTCACCGCCGTGCCGTCGGCGGAGACTGTGCCGGCCGGCGCGAGCGGCGGCGTGAAGTCGGGCGCGAGCGCCGAAGTGGCGGGCGAGACATTGCCCGCGGCATCGGCCTGGGTGACGTGCAGCGTCTGGCCATTGCCCTGGGGCGTGGTCAGCGTGACGGCATAGGCGCCGTTGGCGGCGACCAGCGCAGTGCCGATCGCGGTTCCCGAGGGGTCGCGGACGGTGACGGTGGCGCCGGGTTCGCCGGTGCCGGTGACGATCGTGCCGTCGCCGCTGACCGTCGCGACAGGCGCGGCGGGCGGCGTGAGATCGGGCGCGGTTGCCGTGACGTTCGGCGAATGATTGCCCGCCGGATCGGTCTGGCTGAGCGTCAGTACCTGCCCGTTGAGCTGTGCCGGGGTAAGCGGCGCGGTGAAGCTGCCATTGCCGGCGACGATGGCGGTGCCGATCTCGGTGCCGGCGGCGTTGA